>PJTQ01000115.1_pt1 | contig 127340 bp, 106 predicted proteins | sample 1512231 | NCBI WGS metagenome assembly PJTQ01 (sample SAMN08177688, study PRJNA422409) | Soil metagenome, whole genome shotgun sequencing project. | isolation source: Soil (3) enriched on wood chips | place: USA: Madison | collected 2015-01-15 | reverse complement strand
GGGTGGGGGCGCGGGGCGAGGCGGGTTGGAGGGGTCAGGGGTGGGGGACGAGGGGGGGATCTCGGCGTCTTCGGTGAGGGTGTCGGCGACGAGGGTGGCCAGGTCGTCGACGTCCGTCGTCGCGACGAGGTAGAGGCCTCCGACGATCTCGGTCGTCTCGCCGAACGGGCCGTCGGTCACGGTCGTCGTCGTGCCGGCTCGTCGTCGCACGACCTTCCCCACGGCGGTCGGGCCCAGCTCCTCGCCGCGGATGATCGTGTGCCCGCGCTCGGCGGCGAGCGCGTTGAAACGGACGTGCGCGGCGTCGTTGGCCGCGATCTCGTCGTCGGTGCGCGCCTCCCACGCACGCTCGTCGCCGCGCAGCAGCACCAGGTGGGTCGCCGTGGTCATGTCGTCCTCCCGAGGGTGTGCGGGACCGTCCCGCTCGTCGAGGTGACGGGGCGCGGGACGCCGGTTCGACAGTAGGGGCGATGCGGCTACGGCGGACCGCCGCGAGGTGGCAAGGTGAGGGCGTGATGCTGAAGACCAGGTCCGAGCTGACGGCGATGCGCCCCGCGGGGAAGTTCGTCGCCGGCGTGCTCTCGTCGTTGCGCGACGTCGCGAAGGTCGGGATGACGCTGCAGGCGCTCGACGACCACGCGCACCGGATGATCGACGACGCGGGCGCGCACTCGGTGTACCTCGGCTACCACCCCTCGTTCGGCGCGATCCCGTACCCGGGCGTGCTGTGCACGTCGGTGAACGACGCTGCGCTGCACGGCCTGCCGTCGCCGTACGTGCTGGCCGACGGCGACGTGCTGTCGATCGACTTCGCGGCGCAGGTGCAGGGGTGGGTCGCGGACTCGGCGATCACGTTCCAGGTGGGGACGACGACGCCCGAGGCCCAGCGCCTGATCGAGACGACCGAGCGCGCGCTGCTCGCGGGCATCGCGGCGGCGAAGGTCGGCGGGCGCATGGGCGACATCTCCGCGGCGATCGGGGACGTCGGCCACCAGGCCGGGTACGGCATCAACACCGACTTCGGCGGGCACGGCGTGGGCCGCACGATGCACGAGGACCCGCACGTCCCGAACGACGGCCGCCGCCGCAGCGGCCTGAAGCTGCAGGAGGGGCTCGTCATCGCGATCGAGCCGTGGTTCATGTCGGGCGGCAACGGGTACGTCGTCGACGACGACGGCTGGACCATCCGCTCGACGGACGGGTCGCTCGCCGCCCACTTCGAGCACACCGTCGCACTGACCAAGGACGGCCCGCTCGTCCTGACCGCACGCGACTGACGGAAGGGGACCGCCGTGGGGGGCACCGAGAGCGACCGCGGCCCGTACGACGTGCCGCCGACGAGCCCGTACGGGGTCCCGGTGGTCGCGTCCGGCCCGCCCACGCCCGTCTACGGCACGCCGCCGGTGTCGCCTCCGGGCACACCGGGCTCCGCGTGGGGCGTGCACGACGACGTCGCGCCCGTGCAGCCGTACGACGTCACGGTCTACCCGCCGGCGCCGACCGGCCCGCCGCCGCCCTGGCTCGCCACGCGCACGGACCAGGTGCCGCCGTCGAGCGCGGTCGTGGTGGTCGCGTGGGTCGTCACCGTGTTCACGAGCTTCTACCTGCTGCCGTGGGCGATCGCCGCGACCCGCGGCAAGGCCGCGCGGTGGGGCATCTTCTGGGTCAACCTGCTGCTCGGCTGGACCCTCGTCGGGTGGGTCGCGACGCTCGTGTGGGCGTGCCTGCCGCACGGCGTGCTCCACCCCGCGCCCGTGGCCGTGCCGCCGGGCTGGTACCCGCTGGCGAACGGCCGGTACGGCTTCTGGGACGGGGCGCGCTGGACGGGTCACGTCGCCTGACCGGACGGGTTCAGCCGTCCGACGAGGGCGCGACAGCCTCCGCGAACGTCCGACGACCCGTGGCGTGGCCGGGCGTGAGCTGGTGCCCGGCGCGGAACGCGGCGAACGCCTTGCCCGGTAGCCGCACGTACACGGTGCGCCACCGGCGCCCGGTCGCTCGCTCGAGCGTCTCGACGACCTCGTCGACGGTGAGCACCTGCGGCCCGCCCATGTCCTCGACCCGGCCCGACGGCCCGGCCTCGACGAGGTCGACGAGCCTCGCGGCGACCTCCCCGACGTCGACCGGCTGCAGACTCGTGCCGCTGGGCAGGACCGTCACCGGCCCGAGCGTGAGGCGGTCCAGCAGCAGCGCGACGAACGGGTGGAACTGCGTCGTGCGCAGGACCGTCCACGGCACGTCGCCGGCCTCGAGCAGCTCCTCGACCTGGTGCTTGGCGCGGTAGTAGGAGTACGGGATCCGGTCGACGCCGACGATCGAGATGTACACGACGTGCGGCGCGGCACCGCCCGTGCTGCGCGCCGCGAGCAGGAGCCGGGCGGCGGCGGTCACGTCGTGCGCGGGCTTGGCCGGCTCGCTCGCGCAGTGGATCACGCACGTGACGCCCGCGAGCGCGTCGTCGACACCCTCCCCCGTCGTCAGGTCACCGACGACCCGCTCGACCCCCGGAACCGACGGCCCCGGGCGACGGCTCAGCACCCGCACCGCGCGCCCTCGTCGGACGAGCTCGGCGACCACCTCACGCCCGAGCATCCCTGTTCCACCGGTCACCAGCACGGGCGCGTCGTCGGTCATGGCGCCATCCTCGCCGCCCACGCGTCCGGCGCACCAGCGACCGTTCCGAGGGCGGGTCGGTGGCCCGTCGGGTGGACAGGAGGGCCTCTCGATCGTGCTAGCCTTCTGCAGCGCGCGCGAGTGGCGGAACGGCAGACGCGCTGGCTTCAGGTGCCAGTGTCCGAAAGGGCGTGGGGGTTCAAATCCCCCCTCGCGCACACAGAGCAAGGGCCTCTGACCAGGGTATGACCCGGGTCAGAGGCCCTTCTGCTTGCCCGGCGTGCGCCCGCAGGAAGGGGCGGACGGGCGGCCGCGGGGGCGGGCGTCCGCGCGGCCCCCACGGTCGTCGGTCGTCGGACTACCTCCGGACCGTGACGGTCGCGCGCTGACCGTGACGGGCGGCGGCGCGTCGGTCCCGTCGTCGCCCCCGTACGCCCTCGGACGACGAGGCGGGCGCTCCGCGAGAGCGGTGAACCACCCATCAGGTGACGGGGCACCTCACTCGTCCGGATGAAACGCGCAGGTCGCGGGCTCACATCGGTCAGCGCGGCGCTCCCGCAGCCGATCGGGACGACCAGCGGCACTGCTGCCGCACCAGACTCTGGAGCCCACGATGTCGCTGCCACGACTCTCCCTACCCCGACTCCCGGCGCCCCGGTTCGCGGCGCCTCGGCTCTCGTTCCGCATCGCCGTGCGCACCAAGGTGCTGGGTGTCGTCGCGGTCGCGATCGTCGTGGCGTTGACGATCGGGCTGCTCGCGACGGCCAGCACGGGCCGGCTGCGCGCGACGACCGCCGAGATGGCGCGCACGCAGACGTCCGTGTCCGCCGCGTTGCAGGAGCTCAAGGACGCGCTGTGGACGGTGCGCCACGAGGTCGCCGTGATCGGGACGTACGTGGGAGACGACGTCGAGGCGAGCGTCGACGCCTACGCCGATGCGAGCGTCGCCCTCGACAGCGCCGTCTCCCGGTTCAAGGGCGAGTACTCGACGAACGGCGCCGCACTCCCGGACGAGTTCTCCGCGTTCCAGTCCACGCTCGACGCCTACCGCGGCGCGGTGCAGCAGAAGCTCGTCGCCGTCGCGCGCGCGGGTGACCGCGAGGCGTTCCAGGCGGCGCGCGAGGAGGTGGCCGCGGTCGGGGGGCAGATGCTCGACAACCTGCACGCCGTCGAGCAGGGGGTCGCGGCCGACCTCGACGCCATGGCGCGCGAGGCCGAGGCGGACGCCGCGCGGGAGATCACGCTCCTGCTCGTGACCCTGGCGGTCGGCGTCGCGGCGCTGCTCGCGCTCGGGCTGGCGCTGGCGAGCTCGTTGCGGCGCGCGGTCCAGGCCCTGCAGGTCGCGGTCACCGCGCTCGCCCGCGGCGACCTGACCGTCCGCGCACGCGTGACGACCTCCGACGAGCTCGGACAGATGGCCGCGTCGCTCACCACCGCGCAGGAGGCCGTGGGCGCCACGCTGTCGCGCGTGGTGGACGCGGCGGCCGCGGTGGCGGCGTCGTCGGAGTCGCTGTCCGCCGCGTCGTCGCAGGTCGTCGCGGGGTCCGAGGAGACGTCCGCGCAGGCGGGGGTCGTGGCCGAGGCGGCCGAGCAGGTCTCGCGCAACGTGCAAGCGGTCGCGGCGGGCGCCGAGCAGATGGGCAGCTCGATCCGGGAGATCGCACAGAACGCCGCCGACGCCGCGAAGGTCGCGACCACGGCCACCGACATGGCGGCCCACGCGAACGACACCGTGACCCGGCTGGGGACCTCGTCGGCCGAGATCGGCAACGTCGTCAAGCTCATCACGACGATTGCGCAGCAGACCAACCTGCTCGCGCTCAACGCGACGATCGAGGCCGCGCGGGCCGGGGAGGCCGGCAAGGGCTTCGCCGTGGTCGCGGGTGAAGTCAAGGAGCTCGCGAACGAGACCGCGAAGGCCACCGAGGACATCGCGCGTCGGGTCGAGGCGATCCAGCAGGACACCACCGGTGCGGTGACGGCGATCGGCGAGATCGGCACGATCATCGCGAACATCAACCAGTACCAGCTGACGATCGCCTCGGCCGTGGAAGAGCAGACCGCCACGACGAACGAGATGTCGCGCGGCGTCGCGGAGGCCGCGACCGGCTCGGGCGAGATCGCGACCAACATCACCGGCGTCGCGGCCTCCGCGCTGTCGAGCACCCGCGCCGTAGGATCTGTCTCCGACCACGTGGCCGAGCTCGCCAGCCTGTCGCGCAGCCTGCGTGAGCAGGTGGCCACGTTCACCTTCTGATCCGCCGCCGCCGGTGGCGCCCGGCCTCGTCGTCCGACGCGGGACGAACGGGCGGGTGCCCCACGCGACGGTGACCGGCCCGTCCTGGAGATCTCGTGAGCACCGATCTGCGCGCGATCGCGGCACGCACCCTCGCCGAGGTCCCCATGAACACCGCGTTCGCCCGCGCGGTGGTCGAGGAGACGGTCGCCGGTGAGCTGTGGGCGGACCGCGCCGAGGACCCGCGCGCGTTCCACGCCGTGCACCCGTACGGCATGTCGCTCGTCTGGGGCGACGCGGTCGACGAGGCCCTCGACCTGGTCGTCGCGTACCTGCGCGAGCGGGCCGACGAGGGGCAGGGCGAGTGGTTGCAGGTCGACCCGCGCTGGGACGCGATCGACTGGGACGACACGCTCGACGCCGTCCCGTTCGAGGACCACGACCAGCTCGCGGGCGGTGAGCGCGTCGTGCGGCACACGCGCGTGAACTTCGCGTTCGACGCCGGTGCGTTCTGGGCGCGGCGCGACGAGCATCTGCCCGTCGAGCCGTGGCAGGTGCGCCGCACGGTGCGCGCCGACTTCGACTGGCCCGGGTCGGTGGTGCCGAGCGAGTTCTGGCCCGACGCCGACACGTTCCTGGCCAACGGCGGCGGGTGGGTGCTCGCCGACGGGCCGCAGGTCGCGGCGATGGCGTTCGCGTCGTACCGGGCGGGCCGTCAGGTCGAGCTCGGGATCGAGACCGCGCCCGACTGGCGGCGCCGCGGCCTCGCGACGACCGCCGCGGCGGCCATGATCGACAACCTGCTCGTCTCGCACCTGACGCCCGTGTGGTCGTGCCGCGAGGACAACGTCGGCTCGTACCGGCTCGCGACGACCCTGGGCTTCCGCCCCACGCTCCACCTGCCGTACTACCGCGTGCCGGCCGCGACCGCGCGGCCGACGCGTCGGTTCGGCTGGCGCCCCGACGTCACCGGCCCGCTCCGGCGACGCAGGACCGGCACCGCCGGGCGCGCGTAGCGCGGCCCGCGCGCCTCGTCAGGAACCCGTGCGGCCCGCGGCGGTTGACGGCCCGGCCCCGCGGCGAGAACCTGGCGAGGACGACTTCGGCCGGGGGCGCAGATGTCCGAGCAGCAGCACGCGGCACCGCACGCGGCGCCTGAGCGCAAGCAGGGTGGTCCCGCCGCGCCCGGCGCACCCGCCGCGTCGCACCTCGCTCCCAGTCCCGTGCCGTTCGTCGTCGCAGGCCACGTACCCGATGGCGCGACCGGCACCCGGCGGCCCGACGCCGAGCCCACCATCCGCCCGCTGGGCGCGCTCCGCCGGTACGGGGGTGACGAGCCGGACGCGCCGCCGACCGCACCCCGTCCCCTGACGATCCGGCGCAGCATGGGGCTCGAGGCGGAGACGAAGAGGCAGATCCAGACGCCCACGGGAGCCAAGGTCGCCGAGGGCGACACGAAGGTGCTCAGCCACCCGCACTTCTCCCTGGTGTCCGACAAGACGTCGTTCGTCAACGCTCGGGACAAGAGGATCCAGTACTCGAACCTCGAGTTCGTCATGAAGCACTTCGACCAGCTCGCCGGCTCGGAGGCCGACGCGATCGCCCAGCTCCAGGTCCGCCTGACCGCGATGAAGACGCTGCGCGACCGTCTCTACGCGGGTCATGGCGCGCTCGGGACGGTCGTCCCGCACGTCACCGCCCACGGCGTGGCGGCGGGCCCGGGGGACGAGTACCAGGCCAAGGCCAGCGTCCACGGCGACACCTCGACGTTCCGCGTCGCGCCGAGCCCGGACCCCGCCGGCGACGACGGCAAGGTGTACGTCCACTACACGGTCGGCTTCCGGCCCCGCGACTGGCACACGATGCTGACGAAGGTCACGAACGTCAGCCGCAAGGACACTGCCTCGACCCGGGGGGTCCAGCTGTCGACGGACGCCCGCGAGGTCGCGGCGCGCGTCCTGGTGACGACGCCTCCCGCGGTCGCGTTCGCCGCCGACGTCCAGCAGGAGGTCCTCGGCCAGCTCGCGCTGACCTACATGCAGATGCGGGTGTTCATCGACCGGACGGTCGGCCTGCAGCGCGAGGACGCCGAGAGGGTGCTCGCCAAGACGGACAAGCCCGTGAAGAGCCTGCGAACCAAGATCCGCGCGCTCGAGCGCAAGGAGGCGACGTCCGGTCTGACCCCTGACGAGACGGACCGGCTCGAGGAGCTCAAGAAGAAGAAGACGAAGCTCGACGACCGCCGAGAGCCGCGGGAGCGCCTTCGTGATCGTGCGGCCGCCAGCGAGCCGTTCGGCAAGGGGCAGCCGAAGAACAAGGTCGTCGCGCTCCCCCGGGCCTCGCTCGCACTGGCGTTCTCGATGCTGGACCCGGCCGCCCAGGGGTATCTCTCCGCCAACGTCGAGGAGATCCTCGACACGTTCTCCGATCACCTGGGCGAGAAGCTCGGCGTGGACCTCACCGAGGGCTACAGCCTGACGAGCGACGACCCGGCCGTCGGCAGCGCGTCCCTGGGCGAGTACGTGCGCGCCGGTCTGGGCAGTGACGAGCAGGTCAGCCAGCAGGTGCTGTTCGGGGGGATGAACGAGGTGGGCGTGGACGCGTCGGACCCCGCCGCGCCGTTGCTGCCGTTCGAGTTCCGCAGCATGTTCAAGCACCGGGTGACGTGGGACGAGCTGGAGACCGACGCGACCAAGGTGCTGAGGTGGTCGCGCGACCCGCAGGGCACGGCGCTCCCGAAGGACTGACGCGGTGCGGGATCAGCCGCGCGGTGTGCGCGCGGGGTCAGCGGTCGCGTGCGGGCGCGTCGGCACGAGCTCGAGCACGCGGCGGGCCAGGGCGACGCGGTCCGTGCCGGCGTGGCCGAGACCGCCGGACGCCAGGGCCTCGGCCACCACCTCGCGCAGCGCGTGGGTCGCGGCCGAGCCCGGGTCGTGCAGCGCGAGCACGTGCGCGACGACGAGGCCGTGGTACTGCTCGAACGCGCTGACAGGCTCGGTGATCGCCCTGGTCGCGACCGCGTGGCTGGCCGCGGGCGGGTAGCCGCTCATCATCGCCAGCACCATGACCCGGCGCTCCTCGACGCCGACGGAGAACTCCTCGCGAGCGTCGGCGTAGAGGGCCTCGAGGGCCTCCCTCGTCGGCTTCTTCTCCTGCGCGTCCTGGGCCCACGCGCGCACCTGCAGCTCCTGGTCGGCCGAGCGCCGCCAGCCCGGTGACGACCGTCGCGTCCGCGCGAACCGCGCGATGTCGTCGGCGTTGCCCGTGATCAGCGCGCGCGCCTCGTCGCGCAGCTCAGCCGCGCGCTCGTGGTCGCCCTGGTCCTCCGCCTCGTCGGCCTCGTCGAGCTTGCGCGCGGCCACCTTGCCCAGCTCGACCTTCACGCCACCGGCCTCGACCGCCGTGATGCGGTCGGCGAGCACCGCGACGAGCAGGAGCGCGATCCCGGCGGCGATCACCGCTGCCGTGCCGGCGCTGTTCTCGGAGACGAACACCGCGACGCATCCCAGCACGACGAGCCCCGTCCCGCCGATGCCGCACAGCAGCCGCACGCTCGTCGGGACGCGCGGGACGGGGATCTCCCGCGGGGTGGACCCGGACATGTGCGCGTCCCCTTCGTCGGCTCACAGGCAGGACGTCGCGATTGTGGCGGTTCGTCCCGCGGGCTGTCGACTCCCCCACCAGGACGTCAGGGCACGCGGCTGTGGGGCCCCCAGACCCCGAGCACCCTCCCGGGCTGCCGTGACGCGCGGCCGGCACCGACCGCCAGCCCGGCCTCCCACCCGGGCGCACGCCACCCGTCCGGCGGCCGCACGTCCTTCAGGTCGTGGCCCGACGCGCGCAGCAGCCACGCGACGACCGAGTTCGAGTTCCACATGCCCGCGGTCCCGACGGGCCGGCCCCACGTCAGCTCCGGCACGTCGGACGTGCACGCGAGCAGCAGGCCCGCGCGCTCGTCGCCCTCGTCGAGCTCCGTGCGCGCGACCGCGTACGCGACGTCGGGGATCGCGACGCCCGGGCGCACGCGCACCTCGTACCGGAACCAGCGCGAGCGGCCCAGCACCTTGAGCCCGACCGGCCCCGACAGCGCCACGGCCGTGCCCGGTGGACCCGCCCACGCCGGCACCATCTCGACGGTCCACGTGGCGCGCGCGCTCACGTCGGGGCCGGGCGGTGGTGGCAGGTGGACGACGAGCGCCGCGTGCACGAGGCGACGCGGGCGACGACGCGCCAGCGCCGCGACCGCACGCTCGAACAGCCACCCGCTCACGGCGACGACGGACACCCGCTCGCCCGCCCCCACCGGCACCCACACGACCTCGACCGCCACGACCCCTCCGCCCTGAGCGCAGCCCGCAGGCACCCAGGTTCCCGCCGCGCACCCGCCCCCGCGACGGCCGAACGGCCCACGAACCGGTCGCCGCGCGTCGGCACCCGCTCGCATGCGCACCGTCTCGTGAGCCGGTTCGTCGCTCCCGCGCCGGTTCGTCGGCTCGGAGCAACGAACCGGCGCGGGAGCGACGAAGCGGCGGGCGGGAGCGACGAAGGCGCCAGTGGGGGCGACGAGTGGGGGCGACGAGTGGGGGCGGTGGGTCAGTGGGTGAGAGCCGGGGTGCGGGCGGTGGCGGCGACGCGGGCGAGGATCTTGTCCAGGACGACGCCGCGCTCGAACTGCAACGCGTGCTCGCGCGCCCGCGCCGACCAGGCGCGACGCTCGTCGGCGCCCATCGCCACGACCCGGTCGATCGCCGCGGCGATCGCGTCCGGGTCGGACACGGGCACGATCAGCGCGGTGTCACCGACCGCCTCGCCGATCCCGCCGGTCACGGTGGTGACCACCGGCCCGCCGCCGGACAGCATGTTCTCGACCAGCGCGATCCCGAACGTCTCGACGAACTCCGGGCGCGGCTTGGACGGCAGGACGAACGTGGTGCAGCCCGCCATGAGGTGCACCTTCTCGTCGTCGGTGACGTCGTGCAGGAAGGTGACGAGCTCGCCGTGGCCCGACGCGGCCGCGAGCGCGTGCAGCTCGTCGGCCTGCGGGCCGTTGCCGGCGATCACCAGGCGCTGGCCCGCGGCGGGGGCGCCGGAGCGCGCGTAGCCCGCGATGAGGTCGTCGACGCCCTTGGCGTGCGCGAGCCGGGACAGGTAGAGCACGTACCCGCCGTGGGTCAGGCCCCGCGCCCGCAGCACGCGCGCGGTCTCGTCGTCGTCGCGGGACAGGTACGCCGCGACGTCCACGGCCGGGTAGGAGATCGCGACGCGCTCGGCGAGCTGCGCGGCGAACCGGGTCCCGTGCTCGGCGTCGAGCGCGGCCGCCTCGGCGACGATGAGGTCGCGCGTGTACTGCGAGACCGCGAGGCACACGTCGTGCTCGAGGTAGGACGCGAGCACGTGCGCGGCGGCGCCGAACCGGCCCTCCTCGACGCACGCGCGCACCACGTTGGTGACGTCGGAGCCGACGGCCTCGGCCACCGTCACGACGTCGACCGGGAGCCCGGTCCGACGAGCGACGTGCACCGCGTCGGCGATCGCGGTCGCGTGCGGGGACAGGTAGAGCGACATCGCGACGGTCGGGACGCCGTCGGTGAACAGCTCGACGAGGCGCCCGGTCAGGCCCGCGAGCCAGCGGCCGTCGGGCACCTTGTAGTCGCCGACGGGCTCGGGGCGCTCGACCACGATCCCCGGGCTGTACGGCAGGACGCCGTCGAGCGGCTTGAGCGGCAGGCCGGCGGCCTGCAGCCGGTCGATCGGCCACGTGACGATCCGCACCTCGTCGAACCCGCGGTCGAGCGCGGCCTCCGCGAGGTTGCGGGCCTCGCCGGAGTGGCCGCAGATGACGGGATCGGCGCGCACGACGACGACGAGACGGCGGTTCGGGCGGGCGACGTGAGGGGTCACGGGCGTCGTCCTCTCGGATCAGGTGGGGGTGGGGATCACGCGTGGGTGCCCGACGGACGGCGCCGGGCCGCGCCGGTCAGCGGGTCGCTGGCCGGGGAAGGCTGCTGCCGGCCGGGGCGGGTGTGCTGGGTGGGCGATGTCGTCTGCCCCACCCCGACGGCTCCGGCCCCAGCCCGACGAGCACGCGTCCGCCGCGGTGCAGCTCGGCACCCGTCAGGTACGGCCGGTCGAGCGGCTCACCGTCGAGGTGCACGGATTGCACGTGCTGAGCCGGGCCGCCGGGCTCGGGCTCGACGAACCCGGTGGTCTCGATCGACAGCGGCGCGCCGCCCACGTCGAGCCGGGCCTCGCGCCACGCGGGCGCGTTGAGCAGGAACAGGTTCTGCCCGGCGACCGGGAACAGCCCGAGCGACGCCCACACGTACCAGGACGAGAGCCCGCCGGAGTCGTCGTTGCCGGGCAGCCCGCCGCGACCCGTGCCGAACTGCTGCTGCACCACGTCGTGCACCACCTGCGCGGTGCGGTCGGGGCGCCCGGCGTACATGTACGACCAGGGCGCCTCCATGTCCGGCTCGTTGTTGAGCCCCTCGAACCGGTGCAGGGCGTAGCCCGCGGTCATCTCGTCGATCCCGGGCGCGTGCCCGGGCTGCTTGACGGGGTCCGCGCCGAACCCGAAGAACCGGTCGAGCATCCGGACGAACGCGTCGTCGCCGCCCGCGAGCGTGATGCGCGAGGCCATGTCGTGCAGCAGCCGGAACGAGTAGTTCCACTTGCCGCCCTCGTACCAGGTGGAGTCGACGAGCAGCCCGTCGCGCGGGTCGAACGCGCGCGACCACCCGCCCGCGAGCGCGCTGAGCTGGTCGACGAGCGTGCGGTCCCCCACCCGCGCCGCGACCACCGCGGTGCACCAGTAGCCGAACGCGATGTCGAGCGTGTGGCTCACCGGGTGGGTGATGCCCTTGGTCAGGTACTCCTCGCCGTACGTACGGCGCAGGTCGTCGTGCATGTGCACGAGCGCCCAGTCCCAGTCGACGCCCGGCAGCTCGAGCGCGCACACGTCCGCGAGGAACGTGTGCGCGAGCGCCGAGCCCTGCCGCGAGAACCGGTCCGCGCCGCGCGCCATGCGGTACCCGATCGGGAGGTTGCCCTCCTCCTCGGCGATCTGCAGCAACGCGTTCGCGAGCTCGACCGCCTTGTCCGGCACGAGCGCCGTCATGAGCGGCAGGTGCGTGCGGTAGATGTCCCACATGGTCGACAGGTCGAACGCGAACGGGCCGGGCGTGGGCCAGAACGGGGACTCGTCGACCGCGAGGCACGGCTTGATGAGCGAGTGGTACAGCGCCGTGGCGAGCACCTGCTGCTTGTCCGACGAGGGCGTGTCCACCGCGACCTTGCCCAGGTGCTCGCGCCACACGTCGCGCGTGGCGGCGCGGCGTTCGTCGAACGAGCGCGGGCCCGGCCCGCACTCACGCTCGAGCGACTCGCGCGCCTGCTCGACCCCCCGCAGCGAGAACCCGAACCGCAGCTCGACGACCTGGCCGGCGTGCGTCGGTCCGGCCCACATGAGGCCGAACGGCCGCAGCGTCGTCGGGCGGATGCGGTCGAAGTCCAGACGCGTGCCGCCGGGCATGAGGCGACGGTCGTACCAGAGCAGCTGCCGCCAGCCCGGGGCGTCGCACTCGACACGCACCGCGAGCGGCGCGCCCTCGACCACGACCTCACCCTCCGCGCAGCCCGCCCCGACCGTGCCCAGGTGCGCCCGCAGCGGCACGGTCCGTCCGAACGGGATGTCCAGCCCGCCGAGCGAGAAGTCGATGACCACGCGCGCGTCGTGGTGCGCGGGGAACGTGTACCGGTGCACGGCCGACTTGGGCCCGACCGTGATCTCCGCGCGCACCCCCGAGGCGAGCGTCGCGGCGTAGTACCCGGGCTCCGCCTGCTCGTCGACGATCTCCCACGTGCTGCCGAGGTCGTCGAGCGGGCGCAGCATCGGCGTCACGCGGAAGTAGTTGTAGTACTTGCGGATCGCGCCCGTGCCGGACTGCTGGAAGTGCGTGAACCCGCTCGCGACGAGCCGGTCGTGCAGGACCGGCGGCAGACCCTCGGTCGACAGGTCGTAGCGTCCGTAGCCGGTGGGGTAGGCACCCGAGTAGGCGCATGCGGAGACCATGCCGAACGGGAACGTCGCCCCCGGGTGCGTGTTGCCGACCTGCGGCTTGGGCCACCACCACGTCGCGGCGAGGCCCGTGGGCGCGGGCAGGTCGGTCGCGTCCGTGCCGATGAACGGGTCCACGTGCTCGAACACCCGCGCTCCTCCCTCACGTCCGCCGTTCGGGGTGGGCGGTGCGCGGTGCGACCGCGCTGTCCTTGCCCCGTTGCTGCGACGGTACGAGCGCCGTGTGACGCCCGTGTTGCGCGCAGATAACGCTCGACCCGGTCCCTGCGTCGGACCTGGGCGTCGACGCGGGTCAGCCGAAGCGGCCGTTGACGTAGTCGGCGGTGCGCTGGTCCTGCGGGTCGCCGAACATGGCCGCGGTCGGGCCGTGCTCGACGATCCCGCCGGGCGTGCCCGCCTCGGCCAGGAAGAACGCGCACCGGTCGGAGACGCGCGCCGCCTGCTGCATGTTGTGCGTGACGATCACGACCGTCATGTCGCCCTTCAGCGCGGCGATCGTCTCCTCGACGCGGCGCGTGGACGTCGGGTCGAGCGCGGAGCACGGCTCGTCCATGAGCAGCACACGCGGCCGGACCGCGAGCGAGCGCGCGATGCACAGGCGCTGCTGCTGACCGCCGGACAGTCCCCCGCCCGGCGCGCGCAGCCGGTCCTTGACCTCGTTCCACAGCCCGGCGCGCGTCAGGCACTCCTCGACGAGGTCCGCCCGGGCGCGCGACGAGACGCGCACCCCGGTGAGCGCGAGCCCGGCCACCACGTTGTCCTGGATCGACATCGCCGGGAACGGGTTGGGCTTCTGGAACACCATCCCGATGTTCCGGCGCGCGTGGGTCACGCGCTTGCCCGGGTCGTAGATGTCCTCGCCGTCGAGCAGCACCTCGCCCGCGAGCGCGGCCGAGGGCACGAGCTCGTGCATGCGGTTGAGGATCCGCAGGAACGTGGACTTGCCGCAGCCGGACGGGCCGATGAGCGCGGTGACCTTGCCCGCGGGCACGTCGAGCGACACGCGCTCGAGCACCTTGTGCGTGCCGAACCACGCCGAGACCGCCTTCGCCTGCATCGCGTGCCGCTCGGCGGGGAGCGCCAGGCCGCCGGCCAGGACGAGCGTCTCGGTCAGGGGGTCACGGGTCGCTTCCGCGAGGTCGAGGCTCACCGGGTCACCGTGCCGCACCCGGACGACGACGACGTGAACGCCCGACGAACACCGCCGGTCGAACCGGGGACCACCGCGGCATGAGCGTCAGACGAGGTTGGGCAGGAGCGAGAACAGCTCCCCGGCGGCCATCGCGGCGCACACGCCGACGAGCGGCAGCCCCACGACCCACGCCTGCCAGCGTCCCCACCAGCGCCGCATCACGACGACGAGCACCGCGGCACCGGCCAGCGCGACGAGCGCCAGCAGGAACGTGGGCCACGCCGAGCGCTCACCGGCGAACGCGGCCTCGTCGTCCCCCAGCACGGTCCGGGCCAGCACGCCCACGGGCGTCGGCAGCGAGGGCGTGACGAGCTCGGCGTCGACGCGCACGAGCGAGTCCGGCGCCCAGCGCGACCCGCTCGCGCTGACCAGCGTGAGGCGCCCGTCGCCGGACGCGAGCGGGTCGGGCAGCGGGTCGCCGGGACGGCGGACGCCCGAGACGACGTACGTGCTGGTGCCCTGCCCGGTGGTGGTGAGCACGGTGTCGCCCGCGCGGAGCGCCGCGATCGAGCCGAACACCCCGCCGTACGCGGCGGCCCGGCCCATCACGACGCTCGGGCCGGCCTGGCCCGGCAGCACCGTGTCGCGCCGGTGCCCGGGGCCGGACTTGAGCACCGAGGACGTCGTGCCCTCGAGCACGACCTCGTCGACCCCGAGGCGCGGGATCTGCACGATCGCGACGGGCGTGCCGAGCGCCAGCAGCTCGTCGGACGGGGTGACCTGACCGACGGGCGCGGTCCCGTTCGCCAGGTCGTAGCGGAAGCTCGCGTACGCGAGCCGCTGGTCGCGCGCGTGGTGCAGCGGCGAGAGCAGGACGGCGTTGACCACCACGCCCACCGCCAGGGCGGCGACGATCGCGAGCGTCGTGCCGAGCAGGCGGGAGCGTTCGCTCGGCGGGACGGGCGCGAGGGCGACGTCGAGGCGGTGGGCGGTGGTGGTCATCGTGGGCGCGTCAGTCCGTCAGACGACCTTGACGGTCTTGCTGACCTTCGCGGTCGAGACCGTCGTCGAGCCGGCGTAGCTCACGACGAGGGTGTGCGAGCCCTTCTTGAGGCCCTTGACCGTGATCGTCGCCTTGCCGCCCTGGAGCGTCGCGGTGCCGAGCACCTTGCTGCCCTCCTTGACCGTGACCTTGCCGGACGGCGTGACACCGGTCGCGGTCACCGTGACGACGACCTTCGCGGACCGACCCGCGCTGATCTTCGACGGCGCCGTCACGGCGAGCTTCGCGGCCGCCTTGGCGACGGTCACCTTGACCACGGCGCTCGTCGAGCCCTTGACGGTCGCGGCGCTCGACGGCGCGAACACGGCCTTGAGCGAGTAGCTGGTCTTGGTCGCCTTGATCGAGAGCGTCGCCGTCTTCTTGCCCGACGCGATCGAGACCTTCTTGAGGACCTTGCTGCCGTCGTAGAACGTCACGGTGCCGGGCACGGGCTTCGTCGCCGTGACCGTGGCGGTCGCCGTGAACGACTTTCCGACCGTACGCGGCGAGCTCGCGGTCACGCGGGTGGTCGAGGCGACCGCAGCGGCGACGACGGTGAGCGGCTGCGCGGCGGACTCCGAGGCGGCGACCCCGAGCAGGCTCGGGACGAACACGCCGCGCACCGCGAGCGAGCCGGCGGTCGTCGGCGTGAACGCGCCCGTGGCGGTCGACGCGCCCGCCGGCACGGTGACCGAGCCGAGCAGCGCGTCCGTGGCCGAGTAGAGGCGCACGACGCCGCCGCCGTTGCCCACGGACGTCACGGAGACGGTCGCGCCGACCGACGAGCCGACGACGGCCGACGACTTCGCGAGCGTCACGGCGACCTGGCTCGTCGACGCCCGGTACGCGCGCGTCGTCGTGTCGCCGCACGTCACGCTGCCGGACAGCAGACCGAACCCGTAGGACGTGATCGTCGACGTCTGCTGGCACACGCGCGAGCTCGAGCCGACGAACGTGCGCGCCACCTGCGAGGTCGGGTCGTCGGCCAGCGCCGAGGGCACGACGTTGTAGACGGGACGGGTGAACGCGTTGAACGACGAGTTGAGCGCGAGGGTGTGCGCGCCCGCGTCGCCCGTGGTCGCGGCGACGCCGTTCACGCCGTTGATGAGCGCGCCCGCGCGGTGGTCGGTGACCTTGGCGTTGCCCTGCGCGACCCACTGCGCGATCGAGAACGGCGCGATGGCGCCGGCGTTCTGCGCCGCGGTGCCGGAGACGAGCGCGGCACCCTTGTGCTCCTGCACCGACTCGCCGTCGAAGTCCACGGCCTTGAGGTTCGGGTACGTCCCGTCGGAGATCTGCTGCTCGGTGATGCCCATCTGGCCCAGCCAGTAGGAGCGCGTGCCCGAGCCCGCGGCGGGCAGGAACGTGGTGATCGCGGTGACGGTGTCACCGGCCACGGGCGTGTACGCCGGGCCCTGCAGGGTGGTGGTGCCGCCGTTGACGACGACCTTCGTGTACTCGCCCTTGTAGATCGAGACGATCTGCGCCTTCGTCAGGTTGGCGGGCACGACCGAGCCCGGCGCCGTGGCGTAGGAGACCGCGTCGATCGCGAACGGCACGTACGTCAGCACGCCGTCGGGGGTGACGTCGCTGCTGGAGGGACCGCTCGACGAGCGCGCGAACTGCACCTGGCCCGCGACCTGCGCGGTCGTGACCGTCACGGGGCTCGAGCTGAAGACCGGGATCGCGGCCGTCTCGGTCTGGCCGATCGCGACCCGCAGGAGGTCGCGTCCGCCGCCGGAGTTGTTCGCCCGCGGGATCGCGACGCCGCCGGAGCGTGTCACGACGGTGCTCGAGCCGGTCGCGTCGTACGAGGCCAGGACGCCGCTGCCGACGGCCGTGGCGAGTCCGCCGACGACGTCCTGCGTGGTGTCCGAGCCCAGGCCCGCCAGGGTGCCGAACGTGCCGGCCGGCGGGTCCGCGAGCGCGGGCGCGCCCACCGTGCTGACGGCGAGCGCGACGAGGCCCGCGGTCAGGCCGATCCGCCCGAAGGTGGAGACCTTCATGGTGTTCCTCTCTGAGGCGACGAAGGGGTCGTGCCGGCGCGGTCAGGCCGCACCGCAGGTCAACCTAGGAATCGCAGGCGAACGCCAGGTGGCGCGCCTGACAACGGCCCGTCATCACGGCACGAACTCCGCCGCTCAATGCGACGACTCACGCGCCGCGAGCACGCGCGCCCGACGCATGAGCACCGGCCCGGTCAGCGCGCACGCGGCGCCCAGCCCCATGGACCCGGTGACCGCGAGCCGCGCGGCCCCGAGCGGTGCGGCGCCCGTCAGCGGCGCGTCCGGCTCGGCGATGCCCGTGTCGGGGTCGGCGGCGGGCGTGGGGGTCGACCCGGGCGTGGACGTGGGCGCCGGTCGGACCGGGGCGGGCGGGGCTGCCGGAGCCGCCGGGTCGGGGGCGGGTGCCGTGGTCGGCGTCGCGGTGGGCGTCGGGGTCGGCGTGGGCGTCGGGGTGGGGCTCGGCTCCGCCGGGCACAGCTGCGCGAGCTGCGCGTCGTCCTCGAGGGTCTCGGCGAGGTCGAGCGTGCGCTGCACGTCGCGCTCGGAGAGCGGCAGGTAGCCGCGCGGCAGCAGACCCTTGGCGTCGCCGCGCTGCTGCCCGGTCGTCACCGCGTAGCGCAGGAGGCTCGCGTAGTCGCCGCGCTGCTCGTCGTCCGCGCGGCAGACCGCGACGCCCGCGTACTCGATCAGCGTCAGCGGGTAGGCGCCCAGCACCCGGGTGCCCGGGTCCGTGCGGACGACGCCCTCGACCGGCGTCGGGACCATCGCGTCGACGGCCGCGCGCATGCTCGTGTCGTCGGCACCGACCGCCTGGCCCGCCGCGTTCACGAGCCGCGCCGTGCGCAGGCCGTAGCGCTGCGCGGAGGTCAGGTCCGTGACCGCGAGCTCGAACCGCTGACCCGGCAGCTGCGCTCCGGACGAGACGAACGACGGCGGCACCTTGTTCGGCTCCCACACGACCTTCGCGCCGGCGTTCGCGCGCTGCACGCGCACCGCGGCGTCGGCCATGTCCTGCGTGTACGGCCTCAGGTCGAGGGTGCCGTAGCCCGGTGCCGGCACGGTCTCGTCCTGCCGGTACGTCGTGAGGTCCGACTTGGGGAAGCTGTCGAGGCTCGTGTCGCCCGCGAGGTCGAGCGCGGCATACACGGGGTTGATCCGCATGCCGTACTCGTCGGGCTCGCCCTGCAGGAACGCGCGCGCGTACGGGTCCGCGACGATCCAGCGCCACAGCTGCGCGTACGCGTCCGACGAGCCGATGCTCACCAGGAGGCCTTCGGGCGCGGCGGTCGCCACGAGCTGGGCGAGCTCGGGGTTGAGCGCGACGAGCTCGGGGTCGTTGACGATGCTGCGCGGGTTGGTCGTGAGCGGTGCGGTCGTGCCGCCGCCCGGGACGTCGGCGCGGTAGGACTGCGTGAGCAGCTTCGCGACGAGCCGCGCGTTGAGCACGAGGTCCTCGACGGGCGTGCCCGCCCGTCCGATGTCCGGGCTGTCGGCGCGCAGCGCGCGGTCGATCTGGAACGCGATGACGATCGCGCCCTGCGCGAGCGGCGCGTAACGCAGGCCGGTGTCCTCGACGGGGTCCACGACGGAGTCCTCGGCGCCCGCTGCCGGCTCGCTCGGCACCGGCTCGTTCACGACCGCGAAGCCGGACGCGCCCGGGACCGTGCTGACCAGCTGCGCGCGCGCCTCGTCGTCCCCGACCTGCGAGAACCCGAACGTCGTGCCCGTGCGGCACAGGGCGGGCTGCCACGACGTCATCGCGGCGGAGAACAGCTCGTTGCCGACCAGGCGCTGCTCGGCGCTGCCCATCGGGCACGACGACCCGATCGGGGAGAACTGCAGCGGGAACACCATGCGGTTCGCCCAGTTCGACGCGGACAGCGGCGAGCCCGCGATCGCGCCCGAGGGCGTGTCCTGCGCGAACGTGCCGTCGGCGAGCAGCTCGCCACGCGGCACGACGACGAGCCAGCACGCGCGCGCCGCGCCGGACCCACGCGCCTCGCCGCAACCGAGGTGCGGTGCCTCGAGCGCGGTCTGCACCTCGAAGGTGGCCGCGCCGGTGCCGTCGTCGCCCGTGCGCGCGCCCGTGATCTCGTTGGTGGAGGTCGGCGTGAAGTAGTCCGCGACGTCGGTGACCGGCGTGCCGCCGACGGGCGTGAACGGCATCGCGTACGCCTTGAGGTTCGGGTTGGTGATCGGCGGTGGGACCTGGTGCGCCGCGTCGTACGCCTGCCGCTCGTCCTCCCCGGCCTTGAGCGTGCGCAGCCCCACGCGGTCGCCCAGCAGCGACGACAGCGCGGGGTTCGGCGCACCCCACTGGCACTGCTCGGGGGTCGGGCCGCTGGCCTCGTCGCCCCAGCACTGCATCACCTGCAGGAAGTTCGTCGCGAACCGGCCCGCACTCGTCGGGCGCCCGCCCGACCACGAGACCACGACCCCCTGGTGCGTGAGGTCCCGCGTCTGGCTGACCGTGACCTCGAGGTCGCGGAACGTCGCGTAGTCGTCGTCCGACGAGTCGCGCGTGCCGACCACCGACGCGTCGGACCATGCCTGCACGACGTGCGAGCTGCCGGTCTGGGTGCGGTCCGCGGCCCCGGCCGGAGCCCCGGCCGCGGCGAGCACCCCCGCCCCCAGCGCGACGACGAGCGTGCCCGTGGCCGTGAGCCACGCGCCGAACCGGCGCAGGCGCTGCGGGGTCACGCCGCACCCGCCGCGGCCCGACGCGCGCGCCGCCGGCTCACCCGTGACGCACGCCGTGACGCACGCCGCGACGAGCCGCCCGGACCGTCCGCCGCCTGCGCCGCCCGCACCGCCCGCACCGCCGCGCCGCGCGCGACCAGCGGCGGCACGACGACGATCGCGACCACCAGCGCCCCCGCCGCGACGACCGCCCACGGGTTCACCCCGCTCGTCGTGCCCGCGGCGGTCTCGACCGGCATCGCCACGACGTTGGTGCACACGCCCGTGTCGTCCTCGCACATCACCGGCCCGCCGCCCGCGAGCGCGCCCCACCCGCCGGCGTTGCTCCCGCCCTGCCCACCCGAGCCGCCGGCGCCGCCGTTCACGCCGTCCGTGCCACCCGTGCCGTCGCCGGTGCCGCCCTGGTCCGTCGTCCCGTCGCCGGTGCCACCAGACCCCGAGCCGCCGGTCCCGCCGGTGCCACCGGTCCCGCCGCCGCCCGAGCCACCGCCCGAGCCGCCGCCGCCCTTGCCGCCGTCACCGCCGCCGCCCGGCGCGCCGGGAGCACCGCCGGTGGGTGCGTCGCACTGCTCGTCGGCGCCGCGCTTGTCGCACGCGGACGGGTGCGGGGCGTTCGTGGCGAGCGTGTTGCTGCCGTCGGAGGAGAACGTCGGGTTGTGGCACTTCGCGACGTCGAGGGTGACGGTCGTGGAGCCGGGGATCTTGCCGATCTGGTCCATGCCCGCCTTGACGAGGTTGATCGGCAGCGGCGAGTACCCGAGGACCTCGGCCTGCTGCTGGCCCTCGCACAGGAAGTAGTTCGCGAACGCGCCGAGCGTGTAGCCCTTCGCGGTCGTGAAGCCGTTCTCGGTCCCGGTCGGCACGACGACGTAGGAGTACGACGACAACGGGTACGTGCGGTCGTCGGCGCTCGTGAACACCCCGGTGAGGTCCTGCGTGAGGTACGTCGGCGAGCCCTCGTCGGTGTCGATCGTCGCCTTGAGCAGCCCGACGGCCACGTTCGAGGCCGTCGGCTCGACGAAGTAGCCCGCCTGGTTCAGCACCTTGGCCACCGGGTAGCCGGTCTTCAGGGCGTACGAGTACTCGACGTAGGTGATCGTGCCCTCGTTGCCGGTCTGCGCGACGTACCCCGCGACCCCCTGGGAGTTCGGCTGCGCGACGAAGCCGCGGCCCGGGATCACCGGGTAGGTCGACGTGACGCCGCACGGGGTCGAGCGGCCCGCGGCCTTGCAGTACGCGTCCCAGACCGAGCGGTGCTGCGAGGCCAGCCACGTGGTGAGCTGTGCGGTCGAGCCCGAGCCGTCCGAGCGGACCACGGGCACGATCTTGCGCTTCGGGAGCTGGATCGAGGGGTTGTCGTCGGCGATCGCCGGGTCGTCCCACGAGGTGATGGTCCCCGCGAAGATGCCCGCGACCGCCTCGCCCGACAGCCGCAGGTTCGTGATCCGCTTGCCGCCCGCCGTGAGGTTGTACATGAACGCCGTGCCGCCCGCGACGATCGGCAGGTACACGAAGCCGCGCGTCGGTGGCGTGTCGACCACGCCGCCGTCGGTCAGGCCGTACGGGATCTCGGTGATCGCGAAGTCGACCGTCCCGGCCTTGAACTGGTTGCGCCCGTCGGAGGAGCCGGTGCTCGCGTAGTTGATGCGCATGCCGTACTGCTCGACGTTGCGCCGCCACTGGTCGACCGCGTTCGAGCTCCACGACGAGCCCGCGCCGTTCACGGGCACGTAGGAGTCGGCGGCGCTCGCGGGCACCGCCGCGAGCACGGCGCCGAGCCCGGCGACGACGAGCGCGAGCACCCCCGCGAGGGTGGTGCGCGTGGTGCGGTTCACGGGATCTCCTCGAGAGCGACGGGGACGGGCGAGGGCCGCTGACCGCGGCCCCGACGCAGCAGGGCGCGGGTGCGCCGCAGCTCGGACCGCCACGCGGCGGCGAGCGCGGCGCGGCGCTGCTCGCGGCGACGACGCTGCGCGTCGACCGTGAGCGGCGTGCGTCCGCCGACGACCCGCGCGACGACGAACAGCAGCAGGACCAGGAGCATCAGCACGGCGGCCGTGCCGAACCCGCGCGCGACCATCGTCGGCTCGGGTGACTTCACGAACTGGAAGATCGCCAGCGGCAACGAGACCATCGGACCCTGCGTGGGGTCCGCGTTGAGCGCGGCCGTGAAGCCCGAGGTCAGCAGCACCGGCGAGGTCTCGCCGATGCCGCGCGCGGTCGCGAGGATCACCGCCGTGGTCAGGCCCGAGCGCGCGGTGGGCAGCACCACGTGCGTGACGGTGCGCAGCTGGCCCGCGCCGAGCGCGTACGACGCCTCCTTGAGCGTCCCGGGCACCAGCCGCAGCACCACGTCCGAGGACCGGACCATGATCGGCAGCATCATGATGCTGATCGCGGTCGCCGCGGCCACGCCGGACTTCGGCACCCCGAGCGCGAGGATCAGCGTCGCGTAGACGAACAGCCCCGCGACGATCGACGGCAGCGCGGTCATCGCCTCGACCACCGTGCGCACCAGCCGCGCGAGCCGCCCGGGCATCTCGCTGAGGAACAGTGCCGTGAGCAGGCCGAGCGGCACGGTGATCACCAGCGCGATCGCGATCTGCAGCAGCGTCCCGACGATCGCGTGCCAGATCCCACCACGGTCGAGCGGGTCGAGCGGACCGGCCTGCGCCATGTCGTCGGTGAAGAAGTTCAGGTGCGGCAGCGCGCTCGCGCCGCGCGCGACGGTGAACACCACGACGAACGCGAGCACGAGGATCACCGCCCCCGCGAGCCCGTGCACGACGACCGCCACGAGCCGGTCACGGACCATCACCGAGCTCTCCGTCAGCCCGACGAGGAGCGCGTACAGCAGGACGAACAGCGCGACCCCGACCGCGCCGAAGCCCATCGGGTGGTTGATCGGCAGCACCTGGGAGGCGAGCAGCCCGGTGAGCGCGAACGCGGCCACGGCCGCGCCGACGACGTCGAGCAGGTCGCCGAGCCGGATGCCGCGCAGCTGACGCCGGACCTCCGGCCCGCTCGTCGTGCCTGTGCTCGTCGTACTCGTCGTGCCTGTGCTCGTCGTACTCGTCGTGCCGGTGCTCGTCGTCACGCTGCTCGTCGTGCTCGTCGTCGTGCTCATCAGCTGCTCGCCCCCGAACGCGAGCGTGCGACCACCGACGACGCGACGAAGTTGACGACCAGCGTCATCAGGAACAGCGCCAGACCGGCCGCCATGAGCGCGGACATCCCGAACGGCGTCGACTCGCCGTAGCGCAGCGCGATGAGCGAGGACACCGAGCTGCCGCCGTTCGCGAGCACGTGCCACTGGATCGCGAACACCGGCGAGATGATCATGTAGACGGCGATGGTCTCGCCCAGCGCGCGGCCGAGCCCGAGCATGGTCCCGCCGATGATGCCGCCCTTGCCGAACGGCAGGACGACGGACCGGATCATCCCCCAGCGCGTCGAGCCCAGCGCGAGCGCCCCCTCGCGCTCACCCACGGGCGCCTGCGAGAACACCTCGCGCATGATCGACGCGATCACCGGCGTGATCATCATGGCGACGACGAGTCCCGCGATGAACGTCGACGACGTGTAGACGGTCGCGGTCGCGAGCGGGTCGGTCGGGTCCGTCCCGGGGACCTGGAACGGGCCGAACCACGAGAACGTCGTCGACAGCCAGCGTGCGAGCCCCGTGACGTGCCCCTGCAGGAAGAAGAAGCCCCACAGGCCGAACACCACCGACGGGATCGCGGCCATGAGGTCGACCACGCTGGTCAGCGCGGGCTTGATGCGCGGCGGCGCGAACTCGTTGATGTACAGCGCGACACCGAGCGAGAACGGCACCGCGACGAGGATCGCCACGAGCGCGATCAGCACCGTCCCGACGAGGATCGCGGCGATCCCGAAGTTCCCCGAGTCCGGCTCCCACGCCTGCGTGGTGAGGAACCCCCACCCCGCGACCCGCAGCGCGTCCCACGCCCGGGCGAGCAGGAACAGCCCCACGGTCGCCATGACGACGAGCACCCCGACACCGCTCGCAGTGAGCACCGCGCGGAACACGCGGTCGCTGCCCGAGCGGCGCGTGCCGATCCGGCGCGGCTCGTCCTGCTGCGCAGGGGGGATGGCCGGCGGCGGTGCGGGCGGGATCGTCGGAGGCTCTCCCCCGCCGTCCGCCTCCGCGGAGGCACTCCCGAAGGGGCGGGTGCCGACGAGCACGGGCACGACGGCCATCGCGCGCTGCGCTCCTCCCACCGGGTCCGCCCGGTCGTCGTGGGACCCGGCAGCCGCCGGGGCGCTGCGACGATGGCACCGCCAGGTGAAGCGCCGACGAACGCTCCGGGGCGGGCAGGGGTCGTCCGGGTGGCCACCTGCGTGCGACCGGGAGAATCGCCCGACGACGAGCCGCTCCTATGCTGTGCGCGTGACCTCCCCCACCTCCGACGTCCCTCGCGCGCGCCTCGCCATCCTCGCGTCCGGCACCGGGTCCACCGCCGCGGCGATCATGGACGCGGCCGGGACGACGATCGACGCGACGGTCGCCCTGGTCATCAGCAACAACAGCGGCTCGGGCGCGCTCGAGCACGCGCGTACGCGTGGCGTGCCGACCCTGCACCTGTCCGGCGTGACGCACCCCGACCCGGACGTTCTCGACTCCGCGATGGTCGAAGCGCTCGCGGACGCGCGCGTCGAGCTCGTCGTGCTGGCCGGCTACATGAAGAAGCTCGGGCCGCGCACGCTCGACGCGTTCAGCGGTCTCGTCGTGAACACCCACCCCGCGCTCCTGCCCGCGTACGGCGGCCAGGGCATGTACGGCGACCGCGTGCACGCCGCGGTCCTTGCCGACGGCGCCCCGCAGACCGGCGCGTCCGTGCACATCGTCACGGCCGAGTACGACGCGGGTCCCGTCCTGGCCCAGGCGGTCGTGCCCGTCGAGCCGTCCGACGACGTGGCCTCCCTGCGCACCCGCGTCCAGGCCGCCGAGAAGTCCCTCCTCCTCGACTGGCTCGCCACCCACTTCCGCTGACCGCACCGACGCGTCAGATGAGGGTTCTCTCACGGAGCGCTCACGTGCGCCTCATCGCCGGCCGGTTCCCTCGTGCACGACGGGTTGCCATCGACTGAGGAGTGACCATGACGAAGAAGCCAGTGCTCGCGTGGACGACGGGCGTCGCAGCCCTCGGCGTGGGGCTCGCCCTGACGGTGGTCGGCGGCACGGCCGCGAGCGCCGCCGTCCCCACGTGCCACGGCAAGGCCGCGACGATCGTCGGGACCGGCGCCGCGGACGAGATCGAGGGGACGTCGGGTGCTGACGTGATCGTCGGGCTCGGGGGCGACGACGAGATCGACGGCAACGGTGGCGACGACACGATCTGCGGCGGGACGGGCCACGACGAGATCGACGGCGGCTCGGGCGCGGACTGGATCGACGGCGGCGCCGGCAAGGACGAGCTCGAGGGCGGCACCGGCGACGACCGGCTCTACGGCGGGACGAGCAACGACCACCTCGAGGGTGAGGCGGGGCGCGACAAGCTGTGGGGCCAGGACGGCCACGACCTGCTCGAGGGCGGGCGCGACACCGACGCGCTGAGCGGTGGCCGCGGCACGGACCTCGTGGCTCAGGGCAGCGTCTCGCAGGCGGTCGAGGACCGCTGGGAGCACACGTACGGCAACGACGACTGAGCACCGGCTGAGCATGACGACGGCGACCCCCCACCCCCGGGAGGTCGCCGTCGTCGTGAAGCGGGCGCTAGCCGTCGCGGTTGAACAGCCAGAACGCCACCCCGGCCAGGACGAGCCCGACCACGACCGCGGCGACGATCTTCGGGACGCTGTAGGGGCGGTCCCCGACGACCTCGCCGGTGTTCGCGTTGACCATGACCTGCCACTGCTTGCCGGCGTACATGAACGTCGCGATCCAGATCGGCAGGAGGATCAGCTTGAACATCACCTGCGAGTAGGTGGTGTCGATGTGGTGGATCCGCTGCTCGTCGCCGCCGATGTCGCGCTTGACGTCGGAGCGGATCTCGTCGTCCATCGTCTGCTTCGCCTCGACGTACCCAGCCTGCGGGTCGACGTCGTACCGCACCGCCGAGTGCCCGACGAGGTACTCGGCCTTGTACGGCTTGACCTCGCCGAGCGTCCACGGGCCGAGCTTGGCGACCCGGTTGCGCGGCAGCGTGGTCGACGCGGGGACGAGCAGGTCGTCGAACGTGTTGCGGATGCGGCCGCTGGCGTGGTGCCAGCGCGTGCGCCGCACCTCCTGGTCGCCCTGCTTCTCGGTGTAGTGCTCGCCGCGCTGGCCCGTGTAGTCGCTCGTCGTGTTGGCGTCGAACGTCCAGTGCGGCAGGTAGGTCCCGCGGATGGACTCCGTGTCCCCGACCTGCTTGAGCGCGCCCGGTGCGAACCACCGCGAGCGCACCCACTTCGTGAAGTTGTCGCGCGCGGCGCGGCTGTCGACCAGGAACGGCAGCACGCCCTCGGGCGGGATGACGCCCTCGGGGTTCGACGACGCGACCAGGTTCCCGCCGCAGAACTGGCAGTGCCCGGCGACGTCCTTGGTCTCGGTGCTCGCGCCGCAGCCGTCGCACGCGAGCACCTGGCCGCCGATCGAGGCGACCTCGTAGCGGTCGTTGTGCGCGAGCCACTGCTCGAACGAGTGCTCGGAGACGCTCTCGTCGTCGCCGTGCGTGATCTCGACGCGGTGGCCGCACGAGCCGCAGACCAACGCGGAGGAGCCCGCGCCGTACGCGAGGGCCGCACCGCACACCGGGCAGCGACCGCGCTCGACGGCGGCCGAGTCCTCGCCCCAGCCGGCCGTCGCGGCGGTCGGGGTCGAGTCGGTCGAGGGCGTGTCGGTCCAGGGACCGGCCGTCGTGTCCTGCGGGAGCGGCGGCGGCGCGAAGGAGTCGTGCGTCATGGTCAGGCGCCCGGCGTCGGGGCGGCCGTCGGCGGCAGCGGCGGCGGGGCGTGGAACAGCCCGGCGAGGTTCGGCACCTCACCCGCGGCGGTCCAGGCGGCCATGCCCTGCTTCCAGACGAGGGTGTCGCGCGTGACCTGCCCCGCGCCGACCTGCTGCGCGAGCGCCTCGGGCGTCACCGGGCCGGCCTGCGAGCCGCCGGTCGCGTAGTACCAGAGCTCGTCGGTGACGGGCAGCGGCGGGGGTCCGGCCGGCGCGGCCTGGGGCGCCGCCTGGTGGGCCTGGTTGGACTGCGCGATGGTCTGCGCCATCTGCGTGCCCATCGCCATGCCCATGCCCAGCCCGAGGCCCTCGCCCGCGCCGCCGGGGTTGTTCGCGGCGTCGCCGATCGCGGTCGCGGTCTGGAACTTCGTGTACGCGTCGAGGTCGCCGAGCACGCCCATCTGCGTGCGCTTGTCGAGCGCGGCCTCGACCTCGGGCGGCAGGGAGACGTTCTCGATGACGAACCGCGGGATCGTCACGCCGTACTCGGCGAGCTCGGCGCTCAGCGCGGGCGCGAGCCTCGAGGAGAGCGACTGCTGGTTCGCGGCGAGGTCGAGCATCGGGATGCCCGAGCTCGCGATCGCCGGCGCGAGGTGGCCGATGATGTTCTGCCGGAAGAACTCCCCGATCTCGTCGGTGCGGAAGTTCGAGTCCGTCCCGACGAGCTGGCGCAGCAGCACCGACGGGTCGGCGACCTGCAGCGCGTACGTGCCGAACGCCCGCAGGCGGACCATGCCGAACTCCGGGTCGCGCAGCGTGATCGGGTGCTGCGTGCCCCACTTGAAGTCCGTGAACTGACGGGTCGCGACGAAGTACACCTCGGCCTTGAACGGCGAGTTGAAGCCGTACTTCCAGCCCTTGAGCGTCGTGAGGATCGGCAGGTTCTTCGTCTCGAGCACGTACCGGCCCGGGCCGAAGACGTCGGCGATCTGGCCCTCGTTCTCGAAGACCGCGACCTGACCCTCACGGACCACGAGCTGTGCCTGGTTCTTGATCTCGTTCCCCTGCCGCGGGAAGCGCCACACGATCGTGTCCCGCGAGTCGTCGAGGAACTCGATGATGTCGATCAGCTGACCGCGCAGCTTGTCCGCAAAGCCCATGCGTTGCTCCTTCGTCGAGGCCGGTCCGTGCGCATCGGTGCTGGCAGCGCACGGGGACGTGTCGGGTGTCCCCCGTGGTGGCCGGTGTCCCGACCGTCCAGCGGCGAACGGAGCAGCCTCGCAGGTCAGACGCGCGCCGTCTACTACTTCTTTGCCTGATCATGACTTTCACCCGCTGATCACCAGGCCGACGAGGCGCGTTTCACCCGACCGGCCGACCCCACACCGGCCTGTCCCCCCCGCCCCACACCCCACCTCACCCCCGACCACCCCCCACGCCCACCCACCCCCACCGCGACCCAGCACCTACTCCGGCCAACGGCCTCCGCAACCGGAGCAACCCCTGGCTCGCCCGCCCACCCCCACCGCGACCCAGCACCTACTCCGGCCAACGGGCGCGCAGGCCTGAGCAACCCCTGGCTCGCGCACCCACCCCACCGCGACCCAGCGACTGCTCCGGGCAACGGGCGTGCACGCCGGAGCAACCCCTGGGTCGGGCAGCCATACCCGCCGCGACCCAGGGGTTGCGCCGGGTGAGCGGTGGTGTGGCCGGAGGAGGTGCTGGGTCGGTCTGGATGGGGTGCGTGATGTTGGGGGTGGACGATGATGTGCGCCACACAGTATTGTGTCTGTGTGACCGACGACGAGACGTGGGAGATCCACCGGCAGGAGCTGCGCCGGGGGACGGTCGTGCTGGCCTGCCTCCGCCTGCTGGAGCAGCCCGGCTACGGGTACGGGCTGCTCGAGGAGCTCGCCGCGCGGGGGTTCGAGACCGACGCCAACACGCTGTACCCGCTGCTGCGCCGCCTGGAGAAGCAGGGGCACCTCACGAGCGAGTGGAACACCGACGAGTCGCGGCCGCGCAAGTTCTACCGGACCAGCGCCGCCGGCCGGCAGCTCGCCCGCACCCTGACCGACGAGCTCCGCGCGATCGCCGCCGCGGTCGACGCCCTGCCCGACAAGGAGTGACCATGCACCGCACCCCAGCCCACCCGGGCGCGACCAGCGAGGCCCTCACCGACGCGAGCCTGACCGCGCGGTACGTCGAGGCCGCGACGCGCACCGTGCCGGACGCGCAGCGCGCCGACGTGGCCGCCGAGCTGCGCGCGTCGATCGACGACCAGGTCGAGGCGCGCGCCGCGCAGGGCGAGGACCCCGCGGCGGCCGAGCGCGCCGTCCTGACCGCGCTCGGCGACCCCGACGCGCTCGCCGCGGGCTACACCGACCGCCCGCTGCACCTGATCGGCCCGCGCTTCTTCCTGGCGTGGTCGCGCCTGCTCAAGCTCCTGCTCGCGATCGTCGTGCCCTGCGTGGCGTTCGCGGTCGCCCTCGGGGGCGCGCTCGACGGCGACTCGTTCGGCTCGGTCGTCGGCTCGGTCGTCGTCACCGCGATCGGTGTCGCGGTGCACCTCGCGTTCTGGACGACGCTCGTCTTCGCGGTCGTCGAGCGCACGTCGCGGGCGGACCACGAGCCGCTCGCGCCGTGGAGCGTCGAGAAGCTGCCCGAGAAGCAGGACACCGGCACGGGTCTGGGCGAGCTCGTCGCGACCCTCGGGCTGCTGGCGCTCGCCGCCGGTGCGGTGCTCTGGGACCACGCGCGCGGCGTCGTCGTGACGGGCCAGACGGACGAGTCGTTCCTCGACCCGTCGCTGTGGCCGGTGTGGACCACGGGACTGTTCGTCCTGCTCGCCGCGGAGGCGCTGATCGCGGTGACCGTGTACGCGCGGCGGCGCTGGACGATGCCGCTGGCGGCCGCGAACGCGGTGCTCAACGCGGTGCTCGTCGTCGGCGTGCTGTGGCTCTACGCGCAGGACCGGCTGGTCAACCCCGAGTTCTTCCCGGCGCTCGTCGAGGGGGACGCGGCCGAGGTCACGAGCGTCGTCGCGACCGTGCTGGCGTTCGTGTTCGTCGGCAGCGGGCTGTGGGACACGTTCGACGGGTTCCGCAAGGCACGCCGGGTGCGGTGACGCCTCAGCAGGTGTCCGCGGCCGGCTGGCCCGCGAAGCGGGCACCCGTCCAGGCGAACAGGTCGCGCATCGCCGGCGAGCCCGCCTCGACGAGCGGCACGTGGTTGAGCCCCGCGTAGGTGCGGTAGTCCACGGCGTACCCGGCGTCGCAGCGCGCCCGCACGTAGGCGTCCTGCGCGGCCGGCAGGACGAGCGAGTCGTCGGCGCCCTGCCCGACGAGCACCGGCGCGTCGATCGGGCCGGACGGCACGTTCTGCACGAGGCGGTCGTGCAGCGCGCCGCGGTCCGGGTCGCCGTCCCAGATGGGCTGGTCGAGCACGAGGGTCGAGAGCACCGAGACCAGGACGCCCGGGTCCTCGAGGCACCGCTGCGCCATCTCCCGCACGAGCGTGCGCGCAGCCGGGCGCACGTAGTCGTCGAACCGCACGTCCGGGTAGGTGCTCGTGTAGCCCTCCGCGACGTACGCCGCGAACAGCTCACCGCCCGTGATGCCGTCGAGGCTGTGCACGAGCTCCGGCAGGTTGGCCGCGGGCGCCAGCGCGGCGACGCCGTCGAGCGTGAGCTCGGGCGCGTACGACGACGCGAGCACGCCCGTCCACAGCGCGGCTCCCCCGCCCTGCGAGTGCCCCCACACCACCGTCCGGTCCGCGAGCGCGACGCCCCCGAGCTGGTGCGCGGCGCGGATCGAGTCGAGGACCGAGCGTGCCGTGGCGTCGCCGACGAGGTACGCGTGCGGGCCCCGGGTGCCGAGGCCCACGTAGTCGGTCGCGACCATCGCCCAGCCGTGCGCCGCGACCTGGTCGGCGACGAACATCGCCCCGGCCGCGAGCCCCGACTCGAGCACGGACGGCGCGCAGCCCGGCGAGACGCCGGTGGTGCCGTGCGCCCAGGTCACGACGTCGGCGGGCGGCGCCCCCGCACCGACCGACGACCGCGGCACGAGCACCAGCCCCGACGCCACCGCGGGCGTCCGGTCGTCACGCGTCGTGGTGTAGAGGATCCGCCAGGCCGCGACGCCGTCCGGGACCCAGTCCGCCGCGAAGGGCTCGCTGCGGATCAGCCGTCCCGGCTCGGCGGGCACGGCCTCGGGTGGCGTGTAGAACGCGTCGGGCCGGTGCGCTCCGCGCTGCAGCCCCACGCTGACCACCGCGACGACGACCGCCAGCAGCAGCACCGCCGCGTTGCCGCCGAGCCGCCACCGTCCCGGGCGCGCCCGCTCGCGAGCGCCCGCCCGGGCGGGTCTGCCCGTGGTCGTCGCGACGATCGCACGCGCGCCGAGCATCACCACCTTGAGCCCGAAGACCAGGCCCACGACGAGCAGCGTGACGTCCGGCCACGCGAGCGCGACGAGCCCGAGCAGCACCGACGCCGCGCCCCCGAGCCACGCGTTCCACCGCGCGGTCCCGCGCGCCCGCACCCCCGCCCACAGGTCCAGGGCCCCCTCGACGACGAGCGCGACGCCGACGACGAGCGCGAGCACACGGATCGTCGGACCGGGCCACACCAGCACGACGACCGCCGCCGCGAGGTAGAGCGCACCGGACACCCAGCGCAGGTGGCGACCGTCCCGACCCGCCGCGACGAGCTGCGTGCCGCCCGCGACGACGAGCCCCACGACCGCCGCGATCAGCAGCACCGCGAGCGACGAGAACGGCCGCAACGCCAGGAATAGCCCGACGAGCACCGCCAGCACCCCGAGCGCGAACCGCACCCACCGCGCGAACCGCGCCTGCGTCCGCCCGCCGTGCGATCCGCGCGAGCCCGGCCGAGCCGGTGACGCCGGCGCGCCCGGACCGGTCGACGAGGGCGTCGGGGCCGAGGGGGCGGGCGGGCCGTCGGGCATGGCGCCAACGTAGCGAGGTATCACGCCGGCCACGGCCCGCTCCTCCCCGACACCCGGGCGGCAGCGTCGCCGCCCTCCCCGCCGGCTCCCCCGCCGCACGACTCCCCCCGGAGAACCCGATGCACTCGACCTACCAGCGCGCCTCGGTCACGCGCGTGCAGAACCGCCCCGGCACCGCGCCCGCGCGCGGCGTCTCCCTCGCCGACTACGCCCAGGCGCTCGAGGCCCGATCCGACGGCCGTCGCTACGGCCGCAACAAGGTCAAGGACGTGCCCGGTCAGGCCGTCGTGACGTTCCCCGACGGGCGCGTCGAGCGGGTCCGGTTCACGCAGGACACCGTCGCCGAGGGCCGCGAGGTGTGGATCCGGACCGCGTGGCGCCGACGTCGCTCACGCCGCCCCCGTTCGGCGACGGTCTTCCAGGTGGGCGACTGACCGCCAGCCGGCACCGACCGCAGCAGCACCGACCGCAGCAGCACCGACCCCGCGCACCGAACGGGCAGCACCGAACGGGCAGCACCGAACGGCACCACCCCGTGGCGTCGACAGCGCATGCGTCCCGGGCCCAGGATGGGCGCGTGACACGGCCCGACGACGAGGTGAGCGGCTGATGAGCGGCGTCGCCGAGCGGTTCGCGGGGCTCACCCCCGGGCGCGCGCTCGTCGTCGGAGCCGCGGGCACCGACGCGACGGTGCTGGCCGAGCGCGGCTGGACCGTGACCGTCGTCGACCCGGCGCAGGACTCGCTCGACCGCGCCCGGGACCACGCGGGTGCGACGAGCCGGTTCACCTGGGTGTGCGCCGACCCCGCGACCTGGCTCACCGCGCAGCGGTTCGACCTCGTGACGTCGACGAGCGTCACTCCTCGACCTGACCGCTGGCTCTGCGCGCTCGCGGCGCTCGTCGCACCGCGCGGTTCACTCGTCGTCGGGGCCGACGCGGGCGAGGGCGAGCTCGCGGCGCTGCTCGGCCCGGGCGACTGGACGGTCGAGACCGCCCCGCCCGACGGACCGGGCGCTCACGGTCCCGCCGTGCTGCACGCTCGTCGTCGGGGCGCGGTCCTGCACTGACCCCGCTCGGCTACGCGGCCTGCGGTCCCGCGAGCGACCGGCGGCGCGCCTTGGCGCGCACCACCCACCAGATCACACCGCCCACGGTCAGCCCGAACCCGACGACGCCCAGGCCGATCGCGACGAACACGCCCCCGACCGTGCCCAGCAGACCCGAGACGAAGCCCGCGACGTCGTGCCCCTCGACGAGCACGACCAGCGCGTCGTCGGACGACGCGGCCGGGACCGTCAACGTGTACTCGCCCGCCGACTCGACGCGGAACCCCGCGACGGTGAACGCGCGGCTGCCCCCCATGCTCGCGTTGCCGTTCACGCCGGGCGGCTCGGCGGTCACCAGCTCGCCGTCGGGGCCGGTGAGCTGCGCCGTGCTCTCGAGGTTCGCGTAGCGCTCGCTCGCCGGGACCACGAGGTACAGGTCGTAGTAGCCGGGCTCGAGCGTGGCGGTCGTCGTGCCGGGGGCGTCGGTGGACGCGAGCGACGACGAACCCGGGTTCCCGCTGCCGTCGAGCACGCCGAGCGGCACGATCGACACGAACGTCCGCACGACGAAGAACGCGACGACGATCGTCGCGACGACCAGGAAGACTCCCACGGCCGTGAGCGTGATCGGCCCGGCGAGCGACGTCTTGACCGGCCGCGGCGGCACGCCCGGCGGCGGCCCTCCGTACGGCCCGTAGGGCACGGTCGCCCCCGCCGCGTACGGCTGACCGGGGTACGGCTGACCGGGGTACGGCTGACCCGCGTACGGCTGGCCCGGGGGCGGGCCTGGGTACGGCTGCGGCTGCGACGGGTTCGGCTCAGGCTGGTTCGGCTGCTGCGGTGTGGCCCCCATGCCGAGCGAGCCTACGGCGCCGTCGGACGGCGTGGGGGTCAGGTGAGCGGTCGCTGCATCAGGACGACCTCGAACCCGGGCCGGCCCGTCTGCGCGACGGGCTCGAAGCCCCACGAGCGGTAGACGTTGTCCAGGTGAGGGTTGGACGCGCGGTGGTCGAGGCGCAGCCACGTCACCCCCGCCGCCCGCGCCCGCGAGTCCGCCCACTCGACGAGCGCCCGGCCCAGCCCGGAGCCCGACGCGCGCCGCCCGACCATGAGCCCGTGCACGTACAGCGCCGACGCGTCGTCGTCGCCCCAGTACTCCGGGTCCGTACCGACGAGTCGCACGGCGGCGACCACTCCGTCGTCGTCCCGCACCACCCACCACTGCCCGTCCGCGACCTGCGCCGCGATGCGCTCGAGCGGAACCGAGCCGACGGGCCACTGGTCGATCCCGCGCGCGGCCATCCAGTCCTCGAGCGAACGGCGCAGCGCGTGGATCGCCACGACGTCGTCGGTGCCTGCCTGCCGCGGTTCGGTGCTCATGCCTGCCGACGATACGGATGCCGGGCGCCGCCGCCTGTCGGGCGCCGCGCGGCGCTCTGCACAGCGGACACCGACGCGGCGCTTTGCGTAGTGGATACCGACGCGCGGGCCGCCGGCCGCACGCGAGGCTGGCCCACGTCACCGGCACGCAGTCCGCGGGTCGGGGCGGAGGGGGCCTTCCGTGAGTGAGCTGACGCACGAGATCGCGACGCCGAGCGCGCCCGAGCCCGAGCCGGTCCCCACCCCCGCCACACCGGCCCTGACCCCGGCACCGCTCAGCCACCTCCCGGTCGGGGGCGAGTTCCTCGGCCCGGACGACGCGTTGCCCGCCTCGCCGACCCCCGGGACCCCCGCGTACCTGCTCGCGTTCGACCCGGCCGTCGGCAAGTTCCGGCAGTCGGAGTACGAGACCGCTCGGCGGATCATCGACGAGCGGCAGGTCAGGCTGCGCCGCGCCGAGCCGGGCGCCCGGCACGACTGGGTCGACCAGCACGGCACGACCTACGACGCCGTGGGCAACTTCCCGGCGAAGTTCTTCGACAAGCAGTGGGACAAGCTGAAGGAGCAGATCGTGCTGCACCTCAAGAAGGCGCAGGTCGTGCCGGTGGACGTGGCACAGTTCACCGAGGAGCAGCGGGTGCTCGTCCGCGAGTTCGTGAGAGGCCTGGCGAACGTCCAGGTCGTCATCGTGGGAGACAAGTGATGGCGGGAACGGTGTTTCTCGAGGACGGCCGCGACTGGAGCACGTCGTCGTCGATCTTCTACTGGACGCTCGACGCGCTGGCCGACCGTGCGTCCGAGCCGCTCGCCGAGATCCTGCGGGAGATCAGCGAGTACAACCTCGGCATGCTCAGCCTGGACGACCTCGCGCCCGAGCAGCGCACCGAGCTCGTGGGGCTCGTCGCCGAGCTCCCGACGACCGCACGCGCCGAGCTGCCGCAGAGCGACGGTCGGGACGCGATCCTGACGCAGCTCGACGAGCTCGCGGCCCTGCTCGCCGGCGGGCCGTCCTCCGCCGACTGACCACCCGGCCGCGCTCCCGCGCCCGCGTGTCAGCCGGTGCGCTGGCCGGGCTCGAGCCCGGTGACGGTCGTGAGCAGGAAGACGGAGTCCTCGAGCGCCAGGACCGCGTGCCGCTCGTGGGTGAGCACGACGAGCTCGCCCTCGGCCACCTCGGACTCGTCGATCCCGGTCACGCGCACCCGCCCGACGAGCACCTGCAGGCTGGCCGCGTGCGGCGAGTTGTGCTCCGCGAGCTCGGTACCAGCGACGAGCGCGAGCACGGTCTGCCGGAGCACCCCGTCGTGCACGACGAGCTGCGCGTCTCTCCCGTGCGCGGACGCCCGCGCCGCCTCCAGCCGCTCCCGCCCGGCTCCCACAAGGTCAGCCATCTGCACCCCTTCGTCAGTCGGTAGCCCCACCTTCCCGCACGAGAGGCGTCTCGGCGCGCGTTTCGGGTGGACCTGGTCACGCCAGGCGTGCCTTTCTCCACCCGTGGGCCGGTCGGGACGCCCGCGTCCGAGCCAGGAGCCGCGTTCGTCGGACGCTCGTTCGTCGGACGAGCCCGCCGTCAGCAGCAGCGGTCGTGCGTGAGGAGCTCGCGGGCGTCGTCGCGCGCACGCCACCACTGCGCGCGGGTCAGCGGCGGGTGGTCGGCGCCGGCGTGCGCGGCGACGTACCGGTCGTACGCCGCCTCACCCGTGGACTCACGGACGAACCGCCGCACGCTCGTCGCGACGCCGCGCGCGCCGTCGAGCAGCCGTGCCCACATCAGTGGTGCCCTCCCGCGAGCAGCCTCGGGTCGCCGACCTGCGCGTACTCCGTCTCGACCTTGCGCTCGAGCGGGCTCGGCACGAGCAGCCCCTGCGGTGCGTAGAAGTGCGACGGCTCGTACGGGTCCTCACTGGACTGGGCGGGCGCACCCCGGCCCGCGCCCGCACGCACCGCCTTGAGCACGGCCATCAGCGCCGTGACCATGAGCAGCGCCACGAGCACCAGGAACGCGATCGACAGCGTCCCCTGGATCGCGGTGTTGCGGACCGTGGCGTGCGCGTCGGCGAGCGCCTGCCCCTCGAGCCCGCCCGCGGCGATCGTGTCCTTCGTCGCGTTGTGCAGCGCCCAGTACCCGAGCGCCAGGTCGCTCGAGAAGATCTTCTGGAACGACGCGGTGAACGTCGTGGCGGTGTCCACCGCGAGCGGCACCAGTGGGATCCACACCCACTTCAGGTAGCCCTTCTTGACCACCATCACCGTGACGATCGTGAGCGCGCAGGCAGCGATGAGCTGGTTGGCGATCCCGAACAACGGGAACAGCGTCCGGATCCCGCCGTTGGGATCGGTCACGCCCATGAGCAGCAGCGAGCCCCACGCCGCGACGACGACACCCGTGGTCAGCCACGAGCCGACGCGCCACCCGGGGTCGCGGAACTTGGGCAGCACGTTGCCGATCGCGTCGCCGAGCTGGAACCGCGCCACGCGGGTCACCGCGTCCACCGCGGACAGGATGAACAGCGCCTCGAACATGATCGCGAAGTGGTACCAGAACGACATCATGGCTTTGCCGCCGACGACGTTGTGCATGATGTTCGCCATCCCGACCGCGAGGGTCGGCGCGCCGCCGGTGCGCGACACGACGGACGGCTCGCCCACGTCGTCGGCCACGGCCTCGAGCGCAGGGGCTCCGGTGAGCGTGACCTCGTCGCCGTCGACGACCGTCTCCCAGATGATCTCGGGCTGGTTGCCGGCGGGGTCGGACACGCCGAGGTTCGCGATGGCGGCGGCGGCGTTCTCCTCGGGCGTCGCCTGCGCGGAGTACGACGAGCCCGCGGTGGACTGGATGGACGCCGCGGACATGTTCATCGAGAAGTAGATGCCCTGGTTGAGCGAGACAGCTGCCGCGAGCGCCATGATCGCCACGAACGACTCCATGAGCATGCCGCCGTACCCGATCATCCGGGTCTGCGACTCCTTCTGGATCATCTTCGGCGTCGTGCCGGAGGCGACCATGGCGTGCATCCCCGAGAGCGCGCCGCACGCGATGGTGATGAACAGGAACGGGAACAGGGCGCCGGCGAACACGGGCCCCTCGGTGTTGAACGCGAACTCCGTGAAGTCCGGCATCTGCGCGATCGGCCGCACGACCACGATGCCCACGGCGAGCACGATGATCGTGCCGACCTTCATGAACGTCGACAGGTAGTCCCGCGGCGTGAGCAGCAGCCACACCGGCAGCACCGCCGCGAGGAACCCGTAGACCACCATGCAGACGACGAGCGTGGTGGGCGTCAGGTGGAAGAACTCGCCCCACGACGACTCCGCGACGTACCGCCCGCCGATGATCGCGGCGAGCAGCGCGAGGAACCCGATGATCGAGACCTCGCTGACGCGTCCGGGCCGCAGGAACCGCAGGTACAGACCCATGAGCAGCGCGATCGGGATGGTGCAGCCCACCGAGAACACGCCCCACGGGCTGTCCGCGAGCGCGTTCACGCACACGAGCGCGAGCACGGCCAGGACGATCATCAGCATGACGAACACGACGACGATCGCGACGGTCCCGCCGAACCTGCCGATCTCGTCGCGCGCCATCTGCCCGAGCGAACGCCCGCCGCGCCTCATCGAGTAGAACAGCACGAGCATGTCCTGGACCCCGCCGGCGACCACGACGCCGAAGATGATCCACAGCGTCCCGGGCAGGTAGCCCATCTGCGCGGCGAGCACCGGCCCGACGAGCGGACCCGCCCCCGCGATCGCGGCGAAGTGGTGGCCGTACAGGACGCGCCGGTCGGTGGGGTCGAAGTCGCGGCCGTTGTTGATGCGCTCGGCCGGGGTCGCGCGCGTGTCGTCGGGCCGCATGATCCGGCGCTGCACGTAGAGCGCGTAGAACCGGTACGCGATCGCGTAGGTCGCCACGGCGGTCACGACGAACCAGATCGTGTTGACCTCTTCGCCGCGGATGATCGCGAGCATCGTCCAGCCGGTCGCGCCGACCAGCGAGATCACGACCCACAGCGCGACCTTCCCGGGTGTCCAGCGTGGCTTCTCGACCACCCCGACCGGAACCCCGGTGTCGTCCCGCAGGACCTCCGCGGCTTCCTCGTCGGTGTACTCGGGCAGGTTCTGCGTCGTGGTCGTCATGGTGGCAGCTCCATCGGTGCGCAGGTGGGACTCCGCCATGCTCACGCCACGACGCGCGCACGGCGACTGGACCCGTGTCCGACTTCGCCGCCGGCCGGACCCGCGGCGGGTGCCGGTCCGGTCCGGCCCCCCGACGCCGTCCGACGTCGGGATCCCGACGAATCGACCCGATGCGCTGCTATGTTCCGAACCGTTCACGGTCGTGCCGGCTCTCCAGCGTCGGAGGCTGCGCCGGCGGCCGGGCAGGGGGCACGGGATGTCTGTCATGGGCACCGACGAGGTGGCGGCGCACGCGCCGATGGAGTGCCGCGTGCTCGGCGAGCCGGAGATCCGGGTGGAGGGCGTCGCGGTCCCGCTGCGCGCCGCCAAGGTCAAGGCGCTCGTCGCCACCCTGCTGCTGCGCGCCGACCGCACCGCCACGGTCGAGGGCCTCCTCGACGACCTGTGGCCCGAGGGCTGCCCCCGCTCGGCCGTCGCCAACCTGCGGACCTACGCCACGCAGGTCCGGCGATGTCTGCCGCACGGACGGCTCCAGACCGTCGGCTCCGGCTACCGGCTGCTGACCCACGAGCACGAGCTCGACCTCTCGCGGGCCCGCTCGCTCGCGGCGCGCGGCCGCGCGGCGGTGGGCGACCACGACCTCACGGCCGCCCTCCCTCTGCTCGAGGCGGCGTGCGCCGAGTGGCGTGGCCGCCCGCTCGAGGGGCTGCTCCTCGGTCCCCGCCTCGACGCCATGCGCACGGCGCTGGAGGACGAGTACCGGTCCTTGACGGAGCTGCGGCTGCGCGTGGGCATCGCCCTGCACCGCGGGAGCGAGGTCGTGTCGCTCGCGCGCGAGCACGCAGCGGCGAACCCGCTCGCGGAGTCGGCGCAGGAGCTGCTGATGCTCGCGTTGTGGCACGTCGGCGACCACGCGGGTGCCCTGCGCGTCTACGCCGCCGCGCGCGCGGCGCTCGTCGGCGAGCTCGGCATCGAACCGGGGCCCGGGCTGCAGCGCGTGCAGCGCGGCATCCTGAACGGTGACGTCGCGGCCCCTCCCCTGCCCGGTGGCCCCAGCGCCGTGGAGGTGACCGTCGCCGAGCACCTGCGGGCCGCCGCGGCTCGAGACGCGCACGAGGGTCCCGCCGGGACCCGAGACGGCGCGCTCCAGCCCGTCGCGGCGCCGCGGCTCCCAGTGGCGCCGCTGGGCGTCGTCCCGCACGAGGTCCCCGCGCCACCCGGCCTGCTGGTGGGTGCCGACGAGCCGGTCGCCTGCGCCGTGCGCGCCCTCGACGGGTCGCGCGGTCGCCGCGTCGCTCCGGTCGTCGTCGCCGTGCACGGGCCGTCGGGATCCGGGACGTCGAGCGTGGTCGCCGCAGCCGCGCGCGCGGTCGCGGCGCAGTACCCCGACGGCCAGGTCTACCTGGACCTGCAGAACGGGCGTCGGGACCCGGCGACGCTCGTCGAGGGCGCGCTGCGCTCGCTCGGGGCCGAGCCCGGCGTGCCCGCGCCGCTGCGGGCGGACGCGCCTGCCCGGCTGCGCTCGACCCTCCACGGCCGCCGGGTCCTGCTGGTCGTCGACAACGCCGTCGACGCCGCCCAGGTGCTGCCGCTGCTCCCCGGCGACGAGGGTTCGGCGGTGCTCGTCGCGTGCCGCGCCCTCCCGGCGACGCTGGTCTCGGCCGTGGACGTCCTCGTGCCGGCGCTCGGCGCGGCGGAGGCGATCAGGCTGTTCGAGGCGGCGGCTCGACGGCCGTTCACCCGAGAGCAGCGCGCGGTGGCGGCGCGGGTCGTCGAGCTGTGCGACCGGCGTCCCCGGCAGGTCAGTCTCGCGGGCGCGCGGCTCGCGGGCGGGACGGCGGTGTCCCTCGAGGACCTCGAACGGCGCCTCCGCGAGGAGTCGAGGCGCTCCGCCCCGCTGCCTTCCGGCAACGTGGTAGCGCTCCCAAGCCACGAGCCGTTCGCGGGCCGGACCCTCGCCCCGGACGACCATGAGGCGCTCGCGCCGGACGACGGCGTGGTGCTCGCGGCGGACGACGGGGAGCTGTACGCGGCGGCCGACGGGGAGCTGCTCGCGGCGGTCGTCGTCGCCCTCGGCCGGTCGTCGCGCACCGAGCTGACGGGCCTGGTCGCATCCGGAGCGGGCGACGCCGAGGTCGTCGCCCAGGCCCTGGGTCGGCTGGTCGATCTCCGGGCCGCACAGCCAGGCGGGCCACCGAACCGGCGATGAGGCCCGACGCCACCGCCGCCCGACGCCGACGAGGTCGGCACTCTCCAGCGAGATCGTCGGTCCGGACTACCGACCTCACGCGAGACTGCCGACCTCGTCGGGCAGGCCGGCCGCGAGGCGGGTCGGTGGTGAGGCAGACCGGCCGTGGGGTGGGCCGGCGGTGAGGCCCGGCCGGGCGTCGCGTCCGTGCGACGCCCGGCCGGGGACCAGTCGTCAGCCGCAGCGGCCGTAGTACATCCAGGGCGAGCAGATGCTGCCCGTGCAGTAACGCCGCTGGTACGTCGTTCCTTCACACCGGTACTGCCAGTAGCCGTTCACGGCTTCTCCTCTCGTCCGCCCGACCGGTCGGCCCGGGCGCCACCGACGCTAGGGAGCCGCCGCACATTCCCCCTACAGTCGGCCGGCCGGCAGCGGACCACCCGGCTCGGAGGCGGGCAGCAGGTCGCGGTAGCCCCGGGCCTGGAGCGCGAAGAGCCGGGCGTACAGGCCCTCGGCGGCCATCAGGGTGGCGTGGTCGCCGGTCTCACGGACCACGCCGTCGTCCAGCACGACGATCCGGTCGGCGACCCGGATCGCGCCGAGCCGGTGCGAGATCAGCAGCGCCGTGGTCCCGGCCCGCAGGTGCTGCAGGCTGCGGTGGATCTCGTCCTCGGCCGCGGCGTCCAGGCCGGAGCTGGGCTCGTCGAGGATGAGCAGCTCGCTGTCCCCGAGGTACGCGCGCGCGAGCGCGAGCCGCTGGCCCTGGCCGCCGGACAGCGGTACACCGGTCACGTCGGCGCCGTCCGCGTCCCCGTCCGACGGGTCCTGGTCGCCGTCGAGGCCTGCCATCGTGCGGGTCAGGAGCGTGTCGTAGCCGCGGGGCAGGGTGCGCAGCACGTCGTCGACCCCCGCCAGGACGGCCGCCTCCTCGACGCGGGCGCGGTCGCGGACGGCGTCAACGCGGCCGAGCGCGATGTTCTCCGCGGCGGTGAGGTCGTACGTCACGAAGCTCTGGAACACGGCGCCGAGCCGCGACCGGAGCTCCGCGGGGTCGAGGTCGCGCAGGTCCACGCCGTCCCACAGGATGCGCCCGCGCTGCGGGTCGTAGAACCGGCACAGGAGCTTCACGAGCGTGCTCTTGCCCGCGCCGTTCATGCCGACCACACCGAGCGAGTCACCCGCAGGCAGCACCAGGTCCACCCCCCGCAGGACCCAGGGCAGGTCGGGGGCGTAGCGGAACCAGACGTCCTCGAACCGGATGCCGTCGCGCAGGGGCGGGACGGGTACGGGCTCAGCGGCCACCGGGAGGTCCGGCGGCGCCTCGAGCACCGCGTCGAGGTGCCCGAACAGCAGGAGGCTCTCGTGCGCCTGCGCCAGCGACTGGACGACGGCGACCAACGCCTGCTGCACGCCCGCGACGGCGGCGACGAAGAGCGTCACGTCCCCGATCGTGAGCCGTCCGGCCTGCGCCGCGAGCACCGCCCAGACCAGCCCGGCCCCCGCCACGAGCGCCGAGCACAGCGCGAGCGGGACCTGCAGCCGCAGGTCCTGGCGGTCGACGCGGCGGTCGGCCGCGTCCACGCCGCGGCGGTCGGCGAGGATCCGGCCGAGCAGGAACGGACCGAACCCGAAGAGCCGGATCTCCTGCGCGGCCTGCGGGTCGGTGAGGTACGTCCCGTACACGAACTCGCGTCGCTGCGCGGGCGTGGTGCGCCACATGACGTCGGCGCGCCGCCGCGCCAGCGCGAGCTCGACGACGAGCACCGGGAGCGCGGACAGCACGACCGCGACGCTCATCACGACGTTGATCGCGAGCAGCGAGGTCAGGAACCCTACGATCGTCAGGCTGCCGCCGAGCAGCCCGAACAGGGTCTGCACGACCATCGTCGGCACCCCGTGCGTGGACTGCTGGGCGAGGCGCAGACGGTCCAGGAAGCGCGGGGTCTCGAACCGCACGAGCCCTTGCAACCGTCCCACGGCCCGGTAGAGCAGCTCGAGCGTGCGCAGGCCGGCGGCGCGGTTGAGCTCGGCGCGCAGGTACTGCTGGACCTGGGGTGCCCAGCCCGCGAGCAGACCGAGCCCGCCCAGCACCAGCGCGCCGAGCAGCAGCTCGTCGGTGGGGGCACCCGCCTGGAGCGCGTCGAGGACGCCCTTCGTCGCCCAGGCGACGAGCACGGGCAACGCCGGTGCCGCGAGCGCGACCAGGAAGTAGGCGGACGTGACACCGCGCGAGGCGTCCCACGCGAGACGCAGCGCACGCCCCGCGAGCCGACCCGTGCCCGCGGGTGCGGGTTCGGACTCCCCGGTGACCTCGCGCGGACCGTGCGTCACGTGGGGGCCCCGACCGGGGGCGTGAGCAGGTGCGCGACCACACCGACGTCGACCGTGGGGCCGGCGAGCTCCACCACGCGATCGGGCGACACCCACTGGAAGGTCGGCAGGTACTGCAGCCCGAGCGCACGGAACACCGCGCTGTCCGGTCGGATCGCGACGACCCGCGCCACGTCCTGGAGCTGCGCGACGAGCGCGGGAGGCAGACCGCCGTCGTCCATGACGAGGGCGAGGACCTGGGCGCGGCCCCCAGGGACGAGGGCGGCAGCGGAGAGGAACTCCGGGAGGCGCTCCTGGCACGGCGGGCAGTCCGGGCTGACGGCTGCGACGAGCGTCCAGCCCGTCAGGTCCTCGCGCGTGAGCACCTCACCGTCGACCGTGACCGCGTCGAACTCGGCGACGGGCAGACCCACGGGGTGCATCCCGGCCAGGCCGGCGCTGCCGGGGCCCGCGTCGAACCGCGCCTCGAGACGGTCGATGCCCGCCCGCAGCGCCTCGATGCGGCGCGACTGGTCGAGCGTGACCCACAGCTGCAGGAGGACGACGGCGGCGAGCAGGACGACGGTGGCGGCCAGGTAGGTCACGAGGGCTCCCAGGTGCGGGCGGGCGGGGCGGCGAGGTCCAGGAGGTCGTCCAGCCGGATGGCCAGGACGGCCAGCACGCCCGCGGCGACGAACGCGAGGACGCCGGGCTCCACGCGCGCGGGCAGCGACGGCGGCACCAGCACGACGACCGCGCACGCGGCCAGGAGGACCACGTTGCGGGCGACGTGGCGCAGGCCGAACACGGCGCCGTCGCCCCCGAAGCACCGGCACGCGAGTCCCGTGCGGCGACGTGCGGACGCCAGGATCACGACGACGAACCCCGCGAGCAGCGCTCCGGCGAGCACCGCACCGAACCGCACGGTCGGCGGCACGACGAGCAGGACGGCGGCGGCGAGCTCGGCGGCGACCACCGTCGTGAGCGCCGGCGAGACGGCGGCCTCGGGCAGCAGGCGAGCGGCGCGGACCGACGCGCGGAACTCGTCGAACGCCTCGCGGCGGAGCTTGCCGGTCGACGACGCGAGGAAGACCAGGACGAGCAGGCAGCGGCAGGCCAGGCTCAGCGTCTCCACGGCACTCCTCGTCGGGCTCCGGGCGCCCGTCGTCGGTGTGCTGGGCGCGCGCGGCGAGGCTAGGTCGCGCGCCACCGGGGGCGATACAGCGCCGATACAGCCGCGGGTGTGCCGGGGTCCGTCACGTCGGCCGCCCCGACGCAGTCCCGGGCGACCAGAGCAGTGCCGTCAGGCCGGGACGGGCTCGCGCGGCACCTCGGCGGCGTCCAGGAGCTCGAGCAGCGCGAGCGCCGCGGGGCTCGCCGGCGTGGCGTGCACCGCGGAGACGATCCACTGCGGCTCGGCCTCGGGGACCATGCGGACGGTGGTCAGCCGCGCGGCCTGGGGCTTGGCGGCGATGTGCTCGGGCACCAGCGCGACGCCCATCCCCCGGTCGACGAGCTCGAGCAGCGTGTGGATGTCGTCGACCGTGCACCGCACGCGCCGGTGCACGCCGCGGGCCGCGAACGCGGCGTCGTTGAGCGAGCGCACGCCCCACGAGGGGTGGAAGTCGACGAAGTCGGTGTCGGCGAGCTCGGGCCAGTCGATGCGTCCGGCCGTGGCGAGCGGGTGCTCGGGCGGGCACACGAGCACCACGGGGCGCTGGCCGAGCACGGTCCGCGCGGTGGCCCCGAGGTGGTCGGTCGTCGCGACGAAGGCGATGTCGAGCGCGCCCGCCCGCACCTGCGTGGCGAGAGCGTGCGAGCCGCCCTGCGTGAAGTCGATGTCGACCTGCGGGTATCGCCGCTGCAGCCGCGACAGCAGCGCGGGGACGTCGACCATCCCGAGGCACTGCTCGGCGCCGACGCGCAGGCGGCCCGACAGCTCGCTCGTCGCGCGCACGACGGCGTCGCGCCCGGCGACCGCCTCGGCGAGCATCGTGCGGGCGTGCGGGAGCAGGGCGCGGCAGGCGTCGGTGGGCTCGACGCGACGCGTGGTGCGCAGGAACAGCGGCGTGCCGAGCTCGTCCTCCAGGCTGCGGATCGCGGCCGAGAGCCCAGACTGGGAGACGCCCGCGATCGCGGCGGCCCGGGTGAAGTGCTGCTCGTCGGCGAGCGCGACGAGGTACTCCATCTGACGCAGATCCATTGATCGACTCCGGTGGTGAATGGCATCGCTTGTAGTTGTTGGACTTCTTGATCAAGCGTACCTACGGTCGGAGCCACACCACGAGAGAAGTGAGACAGACGTGCAGCAGCGCACCCTCGGCCCCCGCACCGTCTCGGCGATCGGCCTCGGCGGCATGCCGATGTCCATCGAGGGCCGGCCCGACGAGGCCCGTTCCGTCGCCACGATCCACGCCGCGCTCGACGCGGGCGTGACCCTGATCGACACCGCGGACGCCTACCACCTGCTCGCCGACGAGGTCGGGCACAACGAGGAGCTCATCGCCGCGGCCCTGCGCTCCTACGGTGGCGACACGTCCGACGTGCTCGTCGCGACCAAGGGCGGCCACCTGCGCCCGGGCGACGGCACCTGGACGCAGGACGGACGCCCCGAGTACCTCAAGGAGGCCGCGAAGGCCTCCGCCAAGCGCCTCGGCGTCGAGGCGATCGGCCTCTACCAGTTCCACCGCCCCGACCCGCGCGTGCCGTACGCGGAATCGGTCGGCGCGATCCGCGACCTGCTCGACGAGGGCGTCATCGAGCTCGCGGGCATCTCCAACGCGAACGTCGAGCAGATCGACCTGGCCAACGAGATCCTCGGCGGACGCCTCGTCTCGGTGCAGAACCAGTTCTCGCCCGCGTTCCGGTCGTCGCAGGGCGAGCTCGAGCACTGCGCCGCGCTCGGCATCGCGTTCCTGCCGTGGAGCCCGCTCGGCGGCATCAGCCGCGCAGGCGAGGTCGGAGGGCGGCACTCGGCGTTCCAGGAGGTCGCCGACGCCCACGGCGTGAGCCCGCAGCAGGTGACGCTCGCGTGGGAGCTCGCGCTCGCGCCCGTCGTCATCCCGATCCCCGGCTCGTCGCGCCCCGCGACCATCCAGGACTCGCTGCGCGCCGCGGAGCTGACCCTGACCGACGACGAGATCGCGGCCCTGTCCGCGCTCGCGCACTGACCTGAGCAGGTGAGCTGACCGTGAAGCGTTTCACCCTGGCCGGGACCGACATCGAGGCCCCCGAGGTCGTCCTCGGGCTCATGCGGATCGCGGACAAGTCCGACGACGAGATCCGCGAGCTCGTGCGCACCGCGCGCGACGCGGGCATCGACTTCGTCGACCACGCCGACATCTACGGCGGCGAGGTCCACACGTGCGAGCGCCGGTTCGCCGAGGCGATGGCGCTGACGCCGTCGCAGCGCGACGAGCTGACGATCCAGACCAAGGCCGGGATCGTCACCGACGGGCCGTACTTCGACTTCTCCTACGAGCACCTCATGGAGACGGTCGAGGGCTCGTTGCGTGCGCTGGGCACCGACCGGATCGACATCCTGCTCCTGCACCGGCCCGACGCGCTCGTCGAGCCCGAGGAGGTCGCGCGCGCGTTCGACGAGCTCGAGGCCGCGGGCAAGGTCCGGCACTTCGGCGTCTCGAACCACACGCCGCGCCAGATCGACCTGCTCCGCACGTCCGTGCGTCAGCCGCTCGTCGCCAACCAGGTGCAGCTGTCGATCACGCACTCCCCGCTCGTCGCGCAGGGCGTCGCGGGCAACATGCAGGGGCTCGACCAGTCGATCGTCCGCGACGGCGGCGGCCTGCTCGACTACTGCCGCCTGAACGACATCGCGATCCAGGCGTGGTCGCCGTTCCAGGCCGGGTTCTTCGACGGGGTGTTCCTCGACCCGGACCGCTACCCCGAGCTCAACGCCGTGATCGACCGGCTCGCGGCGCAGTACGACGTCGAGCCGCTCGCGATCGCCACCGCGTGGATCACCCGGATCCCCGGCCGCACGCAGGTGGTGCTCGGCACGACGACTCCGTCGCGCGTCACCGCGGCGGCCGCCGGCTCCGACCTGACCCTCACACGCCCGGAGTGGTACGAGCTGCTCCGCGCCGCGGGCTACGTCGTCCCCTGACCCCCGCCCCCACCCCGCCGACCCAGTGCCTGCTCCGGCTCTCACGACCGATCGCCGGAGCAGGCACTGGGTCGCGGGGTTGTCGGTGCCCGGGCCTACTGTCGCCGTCGTGAATGAGCCCCTCGTGAGTGAGCCCCTCGTGAGTGAGCGCCCTCGTGAGTGAGCGCCCGACGTCGACCGTTCCCGCTGATCAGCGGGCCCCTGGTGGACGTCGCAGCGGCTGGACCGCGCAGGGTCTGCTCGCGGGCGTGCCCTGCGACCGTCCCTCGGTCGGGCTGAGCGTCGCCGTCGGCGGCAGCGGCCTCGAGCCGGACGCGGGCGCGACGGGACTGGCCGACGTCCGCACCGGCCGGCCGCTGCGGCCAGGGACGCTCCTGCACGCGTGCTCGATGAGCAAGCTCGTCGCGGCCGTCGCGGTGCTGCGGCTCGCCGAGCTCGGGACGGTGGATCTGCACGCCGACGTCGAGCGGCACCTCGACGCACCCCTCGCACGCTCCGACGACGACCCCGCCCGCCCCGTCACGCTGGCGCACCTGCTCTCGCACCAGGCCGGGTTCGTCGACCCCGACGCCGCGGGCGAGCCGGTCGCACCGGGGCCGGCGCCGGACGTCGCCGCGCTCGTGCGCACCGGGCTCGGCACCACCACCGGGCTCGGCACCACCACCGGGCTCGGCACCAGCACTGGGCCCGGCACCACCGGCCCGGCTCCCGTCACCGTCCCGCCCGGTGAGGGCTTCGCGTACTCCGACGTGGGCTACTGGGTCGTCGAGCACGTCGTGGCGCGCGCGACCGGACGGCCGTACGCGGACGTCGTCGACGACCTGGTGCTGGCGCCGCTCGGCCTGACCGGTCCGGCAGCCGGGCCGGGTGCGAGCACGGCGTGGGCCTACGTCGACGCCGGTGCGGGCGGGCGAGCCGAGCGGGTCGTCGACGATCTCGCCGCGGTCGGGCACACCACGTCCGGTGGCGTCGTGGCCGGCGAGCGGGCGGTGTACCGCGGGCTCGCCGCCGCGGGGCTCTGGGCGACGCCCACAGCTCTCGCGCTCCTGCTCACCGACCTCGTGGACTCGTGGCACGGGTCGTCGGACGGCGTCCTGACGCCCACGAGCGCGCGCACCCTGTGGTCCGCGCCGGGACCGACGAGCTATGCGGCGCTCGGCGCGTTCCTCCTGCGGCACGGGACCGAGACGGTCGTCCAGACGCACGGCTGGGGTGCGGGGTTCCAGGCGGTCGCGCGCGCGCACCTCGACCGGCGCTCCGTCGTCGTCGCGATGATGTGCTCCGACCCGGGCACGGACCAGGACGGCTCGGCGGTCGGCGCGGTCGCCGACGCATGCACCGAGCACGGGTAGTCACCGACCGATACGCCGCGTGGTCCGCCTCGCGCGGGTACGAACGGGTGACGAGGTCAGGCGGGGAACGTCGCAGCGATCGCGGCGATCTCGATGAGGGCGCCCGGGACGCCGAGGCCCGCGACGCGCGCGGCGATCACGAGCGGTGGCGCGCCGCCCGCGGCGAGTCGCGGTGCGATCGCGCCGTACGCGGCTCCCAGGTCCGCGTCCTCGTGGATGAGCACGGTCCACTGGACGACGTCGGCGAGCGTGGCACCCGCCGCCTCGAGCGCGGTGCTCGCGTTGTCGAGCGCCCGGACCGACTGCTCGGCGACGTCGTCGGAGACGATCGCGCCGTTCTCGTCGACGCCGTCCTGGCCCCCGACGTAGATCGTCGTCGCCCCCGCGGGCACGACGGCGACGTGACTGAAGGCCGGGCTCACGACGAGCCCGGCCGGCTGCAGCTTCGTGATCTCCATCCGGCCACGGTCCCACCGGCCACCGACACCGGCACGGGGGGAGCCACGGGGACGACGAAGGGCGGACGCGGCACACCGCACGGTGCCGCGTCCGCCCCCGTCTAGCTCGGCGAGGTCAGGAGGCCGAGCAGCTGATCGACGGCCAGGTCCAGTTGCCGCCGTGGTTCACGGTGAAGCCGAAGCTGGTCGACTGCCCGCTGCCGAGCGCGCCACCCGTCACGACCATCGTGCGCTGGGCCGGCCAGCTCGCCTGGGCTCCCCAGACGGCGCTGATGAGCTGCGGGTTCTGCAGCTGGACGGTGGCGGTCCACGAGCTGATGTTGCCGTTCGCGCGGATCGTCACGTTGCCGTTGAAGCGGTCGTTCCACTTCTGGCCCTCGGAGTAGCTGGCGGTGCAGCTGCCGCCACCGGTGGGCGGGGGCGTCGTCGGGTTCGTCGTCGGGTTGCTGGTGGGGTTGCCCGTCGGGTTCTGCGTCGGGTTGCCCGTCGTCTCGCCCGGCACCGGCGTGCCGCCCGAGTTCAGCTGGTTCAGGACGCTGGTGTACGCCTGCTTCTTGTTGCCCGAGCCGTCGAACAGCAGCGGCGTGCCCGAGGCGCGCCACGAGTCGCTGTCCCGCACGCCCCAGACCGTGATGCCGGTGCAGCGCGCGACCGAGAGGCACGCCTGCACGACACCCTGGTACTGCTGGGCCTGCGAGCTGCCCGAGCCCTCGATGTCGAGCTCGGTGATCTGCACGTCGACGCCCAGGTTGGCGAAGTTGCGCAGCGTGGTGTCGTAGTTCGACGGCACCGGGTTGCCCGAGTTGAAGTGCGCCTGGAAGCCGACGCAGTCGATCGGCACGCCGCGCGACTTGAAGTCGCGAACCATGTTGTAGACGCCCTGCGTCTTGGCGTGCGACCAGTTGTCGGTGTTGTAGTCGTTGTAGCAGAGCTTGGCGCCCGGGTCGGCGGCGCGCGCGGCGCGGAACGCGGCCTCGATCCAGTCGTTGCCGGTGCGCTGCAGGTTGGAGTCGCGGCGCGCGCCCGACGAGCCGTCGGCGAACGCCTCGTTCACGACGTCCCACGCGTAGATCTTGCCCTTGTAGTGGGTCGCGACCTGCGTGACGTGGTTGAGCATCGCGTTGCGCAGCGACGTGCCGGACATGTTCTGCATCCAGCCCGGCTGCTGCGAGTGCCAGGCGAGCGCGTGGCCGCGGACCTGCTTGCCGTTGTTGCGCGCCCAGTTGACGATCTGGTCGCCGCTGGAGTAGTTGAACTGGTTCTGGTTCGGCTCCGTGGCGTCCATCTTCATCTCGTTCTCGGCCGTGATCATGTTGAACTCACGGTTCGCGATACCCGAGTAGGTGCCGTCGTTGAGCCGGCTCGCGGCGATCGCCGTGCCGAAGTAGCGGCCGGTCTCCTTCGCGGCGGCCTGCAGCGTGCTGCCGGCGGCCTGCGCCGGGATGGCAAGCGTGACAGCGATCGCGGCCGCGGCGAATCCGCCGACGACTGCCACCATGCGGCGGCTGTCCGTACGACGGTGGCGGTGACGTGGGGTCGTCATCGATCCCTCCTTGATCGTGGGTGTACGCCGGTCAGCATTGCCCGGCACGTCACCTTTCGCCCGGTCCGGGAGACCCGTCAAGACCCGGGCGAGTGCTGATAGTTTCGGACCCGGTTCCGAAGCGTTTTGTCACACTTTAGAGTGACATTCATCGGTGTAGAACGTCACCCGAAGGTAGGATGCTCCCGACTTGAGCCCTGTTTGCGCACTGTCCGGATTCTTCCGGTTCCGCAACTATCGGGCAGGCGGTGCAGTGATTCGGAACCGCTCCCGGCGGCTCGCGGCTCAGCGCGCTCAGGCCTGGACGTCGACCCGGTGCACCTCGAGCACGACGCGGTGCTCCTCGAGCACCGGGACGAGCGCACCCACGAACACCCCCGTGCGCAGCCACACCGGCCCGCCGTCGCCCACGTCGAACCGGGGAGAGGTGAGGATCGGCAGCTGCGGGTCCGGCTCGTGCGTCGCGGTGTTGGTCACGACGACCACCGAGCCGTCCGCCAGCCGGAGCTCGTACCGCGCCCACAGCTCGACCGAGCCGTCGGCGTGCTCGAGGTTCCAGTCCGCGCCGCCGGGCAGCACCTCGCCGTCGAGGCCGTCGCGGACGGTGCCGCCGACCAACGGGATCACGCGGCGTCGTCCGGTCGGCGTCAGGCCCACGTCGCGGACCTCGCCCAGGAGCGCCTCGATGGTGAGCACGTGCGTGCCCGTCAGCCTCACGGCGCTCCCTCGTCGACCAGCACGCGCCGCACGAACCGGGCCATCTGCTGCCACGCCGCGAGCGCGTGCTCCTGCGGCCCCTGGTGGGTGAACGCGTGGCCGCAGCCCGGGAACGCGGTGTGCTCGGTCGCGACGCCCGCGGCCCGCAGCCGCGCCGCGAAGAGGTCGCCGTCGTCCCGCAGGAAGTCCAGCTCGGCCGTGAGCACGAGCGTCGGCGGCAGGCCGCTCAGGTCAGCCGCGAGCACGGGCGAGGCGAGCTCGTCCGTGCCCTGCGCGGGGTCCGGCAGGTACCACGCGTTGAAGCGCGCGCCGATCTCGGCGAACTCCGTCGTGCCGGGGTCCGCGCGCATCGCGTCCGTGAGCTTGGTGCCCGGCGGCGAGGCCAGGTCGAGGGGCGCGTAGTCGACGACGAGCCCGCGCAGCGCGGGCCGGCCCGACCGGCGGGCCAGGAGCGCGCACGCCGCGGCGAGGTTCCCGCCCGCGCTGTGCCCGCCGACCGCGAGGCGCGAGCCGTCCAGCCCGTGCTCGGCGCCGTGCGCCTCGAGCCAGACGAGCAGGTCGTACACCTGGTGCACCGCCGCGGGGTACGGGTGCTCGGGCGCCAGGACGTAGTCGACGTTGATCACCGCGCAGCCGGAGACGTCCGCGAGCAGCCGGCAGTACGGGTCGTCGTCGCGCCAGTCACCCAGGACGAACCCGCCGCCGTGCAGGTTCACGAACACGGCGGGGACCTCGGGGCCGTCCTGCGGCCGGTAGACCATGAGGTCACGCACGGGCGCCCGCGCCCCCGCGTCGATGACCTGGAACGTCTCCCTGGGCAGATCCGGGAGGGCGCGCGGCACCGTCAGGGCGTGCCGCGCCGCCTCCACCCGGAATGCGCGCGCGTCGTCGAGCACGTCCGTCACGACTTCCCCGGCCTCCCGTCACCGCGTCCGACCAGCCCACTCACCCCTTCACCGCGCCCGTCAGGCCGCCGACGATGCGGCGCTCGAACAGGCTGAAGAAGACGAGCGCGGGCAGCATCGCGAGCGAGGTGAACGCGAGCACCTTAGCGGTGTCGACCGAGTACTCCGACGCGAACGCCTGCACCCCCAGCGGCAGGGTGAACGAGTCGGAGTCGTTGAGGATGAACAGCGGCAGCAGGTAGCTGTTCCAGCTGCCGATGAACGCCAGGATGCCCACCGTGATCACGCCGGGCAGCGAGAGCGGCAGCACCATGCGCCAGAAGAAGCCGAGCCGGCTGCACCCGTCGATCGCCGCCGCCTCCTGCAGCTCGGCGGGGATCGCCCGCAGGAACGGGACCAGGATGATGATGGTCGTCGGGAGCGCGAACCCGATCTGCGGCAGGATCACGCCCGACAGGTCGTTCATGAGCCCGAGCGTGCGGACCAGGATGTACAGCGGCGTGATGGCCACCGTCATGGGGAACATCAGCCCGGCCGCGAACAGCGCGTAGAGCGCACCCCGCCCGACGAACCGGTACCGCGCGATCGCGAAGCTCGCCATGAGCCCCAGCACGACGACGCCGATCGTGGTCGCCCCCGCCGCGATGGCCGAGTTGAGCACCTGACGCCAGAACACGCTGCCCGTCAGGACGTCGACGTAATTGCCCGCCTGCCACGGGTCCGGCCAGCCGGACGGGTTCGTCGTGATCTGCGAGTTGGTCCGGAAGCCGCCGATGACGACGTAGGCGACGGGCGCGAGCATCACGAGGATGAGGAGCACCGCGACCACGTACACGCCGGGGCTCCCCCAGCGCAGGTCCCGCTGGTTGCGAGTGGTCTGCGGCGCCTCGTCGGGGACCACCGGCGGCACTGCGACGGTCGGGACGGCCATCAGCGCGCACCTCCTGTGATCGCGCCCTCGGTGTCCCGGCGCAGGACGAACCGCTGATAGACGAGGGCGACGACGAGCGAGATCAGGAACAGCACCACGGCGACCGCGTTGCCGTAGCCGTAGCTGCCGGCGTTGCGGCCGAAGGACACCATGTACGTCGCCATCGTCGAGGTGCCCGCGGTGGAGGCGACGTACTGCCCCCAGATGATGTAGACGAGGTCGAACAGCTGCAGCGCGCCGATGATCGACAGGAACGCCCAGATCCGCAGCGTCGGGGCGAGCAGCGGCAGCGTGATGCTGCGCTGCACCTGCCAGTACGACGCGCCGTCGATCGCGGCCGCCTCGTTGAGCTCCTGGGGGATCCCCTGCAGACCCGCGAGGAAGAGGATCACCGCGAACCCGATGTACTTCCAGGTGATGATCCCCATCAGGGTCCAGATCGCGATGTCCGGGTCGGAGATCCAGTCGTTCGCGAGCCCCCCGAGGCCGATGCGCTCCAGCAGGTCGTTGAGCGCGCCGGTGCTCTGCAGGATCAGGCTCCACCCCGTGCCGACGACGACCTCGGAGATCACGTACGGCACGAAGATCAGGACCCGGATCACCGACTGCCCGCGCATCCGGCGGTTGAGCAGGAGCGCGATGAGGACCGCCGCGGGTCCCTGCAGGATCAGCGAGAACACGACGATGAACGCGTTGTGGCGCACCGCGTCGTGGAACAGCGGGTCCTGCAGGATCGTCTCGTAGTTCTTCAGGCCGACGAAGTCGGTCGGCGGCCCGTAGCCCTCCCAGCTGAAGAAGCCGTAGTAGGCGGCCATCAGCACGGGGAAGATCACGAAGGACAGGAAGACCAGGAGCGCCGGTCCCGCCAGGATCGCGATCTCCAGCCGCTCGCCCCAGCCGACGCGACGCCTGCCGCGGCGCGGCGGGGGCGGCACCACAGGGGTACCGTCCCCGCCGGCCGGCAGGTCGACGGGCGAGCCGTTCGCGGGGTGCGAGCTCGCTCGCGTGGACGACATCTGCGTTGCTGCCCCTTACGACTTGGCGGCAGCGTCGTTGACGGCCTGGACGACGCCGGCGGCGTCACGCTTGCCGGCGAGCAGGTCGACGATCGCCACGTTCAGCGCGTTGCCGACGTTCTGCCCGTAGACCGTGTCGAGCCACTGCGACACGAACGGCGCCGCGTTGTAGGCCTCGAGGACGCTCTTCAGGTACGGCTCCTCGATGACCTTCTGCGACTCGGTGTTGACCGTCGGCGCGTTGAAGGCGCGGTAGTACGCCTCCTGCACGTCGGTGCGCGCGATGTAGTTGAGGAACGCGGCGCACGCCTCCTTCGGCGCCTTGGCCGAGCACGAGTAGCCGTCGACACCACCGAGGATCGAGCCGGGCTCACCCTTGCCGCCCGGGACCTCGGGGAACGCGAACCAGTCGAGGTCCGGCAGCGGCTTCTCGTCGGGCGTGAGCGAGCCGATGACGCCCGGGTCCCACGCGCCCATGAGCTCCATCGCGGCCTTGTGGTTGGCGACGAGGCCGGCCGACGAGCCGGCGCCCTGCTGGGCGGAGGTCGTCAGGAAGCCCTGGTTGAACGGCTCGGTGGCGGCGAACGCCTCGAGGTTCTCCGCGGCGTCGAGCCAGCACGGGTCGTCGAACTTCATCGACGCGGCCGTGTCCTCGAGCGTCTGCGGGCTGCACGCGCGCAGCGCGAAGAAGTAGTACCAGTGCGCGGCCGGCCAGGCGTCCTTGGCGCCCAGCGCGATCGGGGCGACGCCCGTGCCCTTGAGCTTGGTCACCGCGTCGTTGAGCTCGTCGATCGTCTTCGGCGTCGCCATGATCCCGGCCTGCGAGAACAGGTCCTTCGAGTACCACAGTCCGCCGGGGAGCACCGCGATCGGCATCGCGTACGTCTTGCCCTCGAGCTCGTTCGCCTTGAACGAGCCCTCGGGGATGAGCTTCTTGGTGTCCTCGGAGACCAGGTCCGTGATGTCGAGGAGCTGGTTCGCCCGCACCATCGCGGCCATCTTGCCGCCGCCGCGCTGCAGGAAGATGTCCGGCGCGTCACCCGAGTTGAGTGCCGTCTGGAGCTTGCCGTCGAGGTCCTCGTTCTGGATCGACTGGACCTTGATGGTGACGTCGGGGTTGTCCTTCATGAACGACGCGACCGTCTCGTCCCAGAACGCCTTGCCGGGACCCGTCGACGCGTTGTGCCAGAAGGTCATCGAGACCTTCCCGCCGGTCTCGCCGTCGCCGCCGCCGTCGTCGCTGCTACAGGCTGCGAGACCCGTGGCACACAGGAGCATCGCGGTGCTTGCCGCGAGCATCGCCCTCATCTTCATCCGAGCTGCCTCCGTACTCCTCGTTGAGTGATGCAGCCGCGCCGACGAGGCGACGATGCGCGGACCCGCGCGCTGTTCTGTCGCACTCGTCCACCACGGTTCAGAACCGCCTTCTTCACCGTTGGAGAACGCGTCCGTGAACACCGTGGCAACCCCGGGCGGTGGTGTCAATCGTCTGGGATCACCGTTCTGTCACGGTCTGCGCACGTTCCTGGAACGGAGCACGCCTGCCCGCGCGCGCCCCCGGGGCCGCGCACCTCAGTCGCGGCGCGGCGTGCTCTCCCGCTCGACGAGCCTCAGGTCGGCGACGTGCAGCACGGGCGGGCGTCGCGGCAGGTCAGGGGACGCGACCTCGTCGAGGCGGCGCAGCAGGAGGTCCACCGCGACCTCGGCGATCTCACGACGACCGGGGTCCACCGTGGTCAGCGCCGGGGCGGAGTACCGGGCGTCCTCGACGTCGTCGAACCCGACGACCGCCACGTCCCGCGGGATCGACAGGCCCCGGACCCCGAGCTCGTACATCGCGCCGAGCGCGAGCGCGTCGTTGAACGCGACCACGCCGTCGACCTCGACGCCGGCGTCGAGCACCGCGGCCATCGCGCGCGCGCCGTTCGCGCGGTGCCAGCCGTCGTCGGCCCAGCCCAGGAGCCGGTCGTCGACCGCGAGCCCGCGGTCCTCGAGCGCCTCGCGATACCCCTGGAACCGCAGCGACGCGGAACCGGCCGTCGGTGCGTGGAGCATGCCGATCGCCGCGATCCGGCGCCGGCCCACGTCGAGCAGCAGGTCCGTGGCGGCCCGCGCGCCCTCGACGTTGTGCATCGTCACGTGGTCGACGTGCGTCGAGAAGACCTGCTCGCCGAGCAGGACCAGCGGGTAGTCGAGCTTCTCGAGCAGGTGGGCGTCGCTCTGGTCGAGCGCCGCCGGGCTGAACACCAGACCGTCGACCAGGCGCCGACGCGGCTCACGCAGCGCCTCGAGCTCGCCCTCGCGCGTGAAACCGGTCGGCTCGATCAGCACGTGCACGCCGCGACGACGAGCGGCCGCGAGCACCTCGTCGGCGAGCTCGCCGAAGTACGGCTGGCCGAGCTCCGGGACCGCGAGCCCGATCAGCCCGCTGCGCCCCGACCGCAGGATGCGCGCCGTCACGTTGATCTCGTAGCCCAGGTCGTTCACGGCCGCCAGCACGCGCTCGCGCGTCGACTCGCGCACGTAGGGGTAGCCGCTCAGCACGTTCGAGACGGTCTTCGCGGACACGCCGGCACGCCGCGCGACGTCGGCCATCGTCGGCACAACCATCCCCTTCGCGTCGTCGCACCAGGCTCGCGCACGCCCGATGGGAGCGGGCGGGCAGCGGCAATCTATCGGACACGACGAGCGTCGTCCGCCGCCCCCCGACCCGCCGCGCAGGGTGAAGACCGTCGCGTCGCCGTATCTGCCCGGGCCGCCCCCGGTCCTCCTCCCCGTTGTCGCCGCGAGAGCGACGCAGGCCGGCGAGATAGCAGGGGGGTGCAAGGAAGATGACGATCGAGATCATGGACGTCGAGGAGATCACCGCGACGCGGATCCACCTCGACCCTGAGGCCGGCGGCGCCTGAGCCGCACGGAGCCGGCCCGGTCACCACGACCGGGCCGGCTCCTCTCGTCCGACCCCGCTCGCCTCGCTCAAGGACCGACCATGCTGCCCCGACTCAAGTCGCTCAACTGCCTCGCCGGCGACGGCGAGCTGATCGTGAGCCTCGACCCCAAGGTCCGCACGCGGGTCGCGGACCCGGACGGCCAGGTGCTCGCCCTGCTCAGGCTGCTGCAGGACGGCACCCGCGACGCCGCGCAGCTCGCATCCGCGCTGCGCGGCCGCGCGCCCGGCCTGACCGAGGCGGACGTCGCCGCCGTGCTCGCCCAGCTGGACCACCTCGGCTGGCTGGAGGACGCCGCCGCGCCGCAGACGTTCGACACGCACGACCGCGAGCGCTACTTCAGCAACCTCGCGTTCTTCGACGCGTTCACCACCCTGACCGTCCCGCGCGAGCAGCCGCAGGCTCGCCTGCGCGACGCGCACGTGCTCGTGCTCGGCGCCGGCGGGCTCGGGTCGGCGGTGCTGATGAACCTCGCCGGGCTCGGGGTGGGCGCGGTGACCGTGGTCGACCAGGACCGGGTCGAGCTGCGCAACTTCGCGCGGCAGTTCACCTACACCGAGGCCGAGCTCGGCCAGCCCAAGGCCGAGCGGGTCGCGCAGTGGCTCACCGCCTTCGACCCGACGTTGCGCGTCGAGGCGTTCGCGCGTCGGGTCGAGTCGCCCGACGACGTCACCGCGCTGCTGCGGGGCTCCGCGCTGAGCACGCTGCCGGACCTCGTGGTCTCGGCGATCGACGAGCCCGACGAGGTCGACCGCTGGGTCAACGAGGCGTGCGTCGCCGCCGGGGTGCCGTTCATCCGCGGCGGCCTGGCGTACACGCAAGGGCTGTACTGGTCCGTGGACCCGGGCCGCAGCGCGTGCCGCGAGTGCCTCGAGCGGCACCGCGAGCGCCTGGCCACGGGCATCGACCGCGAGGTCGTCGACCGGCCGCGGGTGCTCGAGCAGGCGCGTGTGAACCGGGCGATCGGGCCGGTGACGAGCGTGCTCGGCGGGCTCGTGTCGCTCGAGGCGATGCGGTTCCTCACCGGGCTGACCGCGCCGGTGTCCCTCGGTCGCTACCAGCTCGTCGACTTCGCGAGCGACGGCCGCACGACGACCGACGCGTGGCCCGCCGACCCGGACTGCCCGGTCTGCGCGACGGCCCCGGCCCGCGGGACCCGCGCCGGACGCGCGGCGCGCACCGCCGCCGCCTGATGACCACGCTCGACGCGGGCGCGAGCGCCGCGCCGCCCACCCCGGCAGCGCCCACCCCAGCAGAGCCCACTCCAGCACCGCACGTCCGGGCCGGCTCCGTCCTGCGACTGCACCCGCTCACGCGCACGACGCAGGGCGACCGCGTCGTCGTCGGACGCGCCGACACCGGGCGGTTCGTGGCGATCCCCGCCGTAGGCGCCCAGGCTCTGGACCTCCTGGAGGCCGGGCTGACGGTCGAGGCGGTCGAGGCCGCCGTGACGCCCGCGGGCTCGACCGAGCCCGTCGACGTGCTGGCGTTCGCGCGCAGCCTCGTGCGGCTCGGCTTCGTCGCCGAGGTGGACGACGAGCGCGCGGGCGCCGGTGCGTCGCCCGCGCCGACCACGCGGGGCCTCGTCGTCGCGCCGCGCGCCCGCGCCCGCTGGTTGTTCTCACGCTGGGGCGCCGCGTTCGCGGGTCTGTGCGCGGCCGCGGTCGTGGCGATGCTCGTCGTCGTGCCCGACGTGCGCCCCGACGCGCTCGACGTCTTCTTCCTGGGCACCCCGGCGCGCAGTCTCGCCGCGCTCACGGTCCTGACATACGTGCTCGCCGGGCTGCACGAGCTCGCGCACGTCATGGCGGCCGCGGCGCTGGGCGTCCCGGCGCGGCTGCGGATCACGCGGCGGCTGTACTTCCTGACCTTCGAGACGAACCTGACGGGCCTGTGGGCGCTGCCGCCGCGTCGGCGGGTCGGGCCGCTGGTCGCGGGCATGGCGTTCGACGCGGTCGTCCTGGCGGTCGTCCTCGCGCTGCGCGTCGCCGGCGTCGGACCGGACGCGCTGCTCGCCGCGCTCGCGCTCGTCGAGGTGTCCGCGATCGTCGTGCAGTTCTTCGTGTTCCTGCGCAGCGACGTGTACGCCGTCATGACGGCGGTGCTCGGCTGCACGCACCTGCAGCGGACCACGCGCCTGCTGCTGCGGCGCACGGTGCGTCGGCTCACGCCCGACGAGCGCGTCGCCCTGGCCGCGAGCCCGCCGCGGGACCTCGCGGTCGCGCGCTGGTACCGGTACGTGCACGTCGCGGGGATGGCCGTCGCCGCGTGGTTCTTCGTCGTGCTGTTCGTGCCCTCGACCTGGCACCTGCTGAGCTGGATGCGCGACGCGCTGATCACTGCCGGGCCCGCGACCTGGGCGTTCTACGAGGCGCTCGTCCTCGGCGTCCTGCTGCTGTCACCGCGCGCGCTCACCGCAGTCGTGGCCCTCCGCGAGGTCGTCGACCGTCGGCGAGCGGCCCGGCGGCCCCCCGCGTCCTCGGCGGCGCTCCGCGTCGGTCCGTCGCACTAATCGTTTGGCCGCTGGTCGGGTCTGTCTCGGTGCGTGCCACAGTGGCGACATCCGCCCGTGTTAGCGATCACACGCGGAGCCCGTGAGTCTCACACCGCACAGGAGACGACCATGCGCGACGACGACGTCGACACCGCACCACCGCCCGCACAGCTCCCGACGAAGCAGCCGCACGGACCTCGTCGGCGCCGACGCCGACAGGCCTTCCTCGTCGTGCTCGCCGTCGCGCTCGCCGGCCTCGTCGCGGTCGGCGGGGCACCCACCGCGACCGCCGCGACCATCGACACCTCGGCGTCGTACGTGCTCGTCAACCGCAACAGCGGCAAGGCCCTGGACGTCTACAACCTCGCCACCAACGACGGCGCCCGGATCACCCAGTGGTCCCGCAACGACGGTGCGCAGCAGCAGTGGCAGTTCCTCGACTCCGGGAACGGCTTCTACCGGCTGAAGTCGCGGGTCTCGGGCAAGGTGCTGGACGTGGCGAACCGGTCGACCGCCGACGGCGCCGCGCTCATCCAGTGGACCGACACCAACGCGACGAACCAGCAGTTCAGCATCCAGGACGTCGACGGCTACATCCAGCTGATCAGCCGCAACAGCGGCAAGGCCGTCGAGATCCAGAACGCGTCCACTGCGGACGGCGCCAACGTCGTGCAGTACTCCGACTGGAACGGTGCCAACCAGCAGTGGCAGCTGGTCCGCCTCGGCGGCACACCGACGCCTACGCCCACGCCCACGACCCCGCCGGGTCCCACGGGCACGTTCACCAACCCGGTGGTCTGGCAGGACTTCGCCGACGGCGACATCATCCGCGTCGGCGACGCCTACTACTACTCGGCGTCGACCATGCACTACTCCCCCGGCGCCCCGATCCTGCGCTCGTACGACCTGGTGAACTGGGAGTACGCCGGGCACTCGGTGCCGCGTCTCGACTTCGACGACAGCGGGTACGACCTGTCCGGCGGCCGCAAGTACGTCAAGGGCATCTGGGCGTCGACGCTCGGCTACCGCAAGAGCAACTCCACCTACTACTGGCTGGGCTGCACCGAGTTCAACCGCACCTACGTGTACACGGCCACCGCGGTCGACGGCACGTGGTCGAAGAAGGCCCGGATCAACAGCTGCTACTACGACGCGGGCCTGCTGGTCGACGACAACGACACGATGTACGTGGCGTACGGCAACGGGACGATCAGCGTCGCGCAGCTCAACGCGGACGGCACCGGGCAGGTGCGTGCCCAGCAGGTGTTCCAGACGCCGTCGAACGTCGGCACGCTCGAGGGCGCCCGGTTCTACAAGCGCAACGGCTACTACTACATCTGGCTGACGCGTCCCGCGAACGGCCAGTACGTTCTGCGCTCGAGCTCGCCGTTCGGCCCGTACGAGATGCGCCAGGTGCTGCTCGACCTGCCCGGCCCGATCTCGGGCGGCGGCGTCCCGCACCAGGGCGGCCTCGTCCAGACGCAGGCCGGCGACTGGTGGTACATGGCCTTCACCGACGCCTTCCCGGGTGGGCGGGTGCCCACGCTCGCACCGATCACCTGGACCGGCGACGGGTGGCCCACGCTGCAGACGGTCAACGGGCGCTGGGGCACCACGTACAACCGCCCGAACATCACGACGAGCAAGACGGTCGCCTCGATGATCGGCCGCGACACCTTCGTCGGCCCGACCCTGGGCCACCGCTGGGAGTGGAACCACAACCCGGACACCAGCCGGTTCAGCGTCGGCAACGGCCTGCGGCTGCAGACCGCGACCGTCACCAACGACCTCTACAACGCGCGCAACACCCTGACCCACCGCATCCAGGGCCCGTCGTCGACGGCGACGGTCGAGCTCGACTACTCCGCCATGGCCAACGGCGACCGGTCGGGCCTGGCGATGCTGCGGCAGTCGTCGGCGTGGATCGGCGTGGTCAAGTCAGGCGGCTCGACGCGCGTCGTCATGACCGACGGGCTGACGATGAACAGCTCGTGGGCGACCACCGGGACCGGGGTCGAGCGTGCGTCGGCGAACGTGTCCGGCGGCCGGATCTGGTTGCGGACGACCGCCGACATCCGCCCAGGCTCGGGCCGGACCGCGACGTTCTCCTACAGCACCGACGGCACCACGTTCGTACCGCTCGGTCCCGCGTTCACCCTGAACAACCAGTGGGAGTTCTTCATGGGCTACCGCTTCGGGATCTTCAACTACGCCACGCAGGCGCTCGGCGGAGCCGTCACGGTCCGCAGCTTCGACCTCACGACGCCCTGACCTGGGCGTCCTGACTGATCCACCGTCGCCGCACGACGAGGGCCGCTTCGTCGTGCGACGAACCGCCGACCCCGCGACCGACGCGAGGCCACCGAGAAGAGAGCGAGACATCATGCGCACGACGCCCGCACACCTGCGCCGCCCCGGATGGCGACGACAGGCGAGCGCACTCCTCGCCACCACCGGGCTGGTGGTGACCATGGCCGTCGCCCTGGCGAACCCCGCGCAGGCCGCCTCGACGCTCGGGGCGTCCGCGGCGGAGAAAGGTCGGTACTTCGGCACCGCGATCGCCGCCGGCCGGCTGAGCGACTCGACGTACTCGTCGATCGCCAACCGCGAGTTCACCATGATCACCGCGGAGAACGAGATGAAGTGGGACGCGACGGAGCCGTCGCAGAACTCCTTCAGCTACAGCCGCGGGGACCAGATCGCCAACTGGGCGCGCAACAACGGCAAGCAGGTCCGCGGTCACGCACTGCTGTGGCACGCGCAGATGCCCGGATGGGCGCAGAACCTGTCCGGCAGCGCGCTGCGCAACGCCGCGATCAACCACGTCACCAAGGTCGCGACGTACTACCGCGGCAAGATCCACTCGTGGGACGTCGTCAACGAGGCGTTCGCCGACGACGGGCGCGGCAGCCGCCGTGACTCGAGCCTGCAGCGCACGGGCAACGACTGGATCGAGGCGGCGTTCCGCGCCGCTCGCGCCGCCGACCCCGGCGCCAAGCTCTGCTACAACGACTACAACACCGACGGCATCAACGCGAAGTCGACGGGCGTCTACAACATGGTCCGCGACTTCAAGTCGCGCGGCGTGCCCATCGACTGCGTCGGGTTCCAGTCGCACCTCGGCACGGGCCTGCCGGGCGACTACCAGGCGAACCTGCAACGGTTCGCCGACCTGGGCGTCGACGTGCAGATCACCGAGCTCGACATCGAGCAGGGCGGCAACCAGGCGAACATGTATGCCGCGGTGACCAACGCCTGCCTCGCGGTCGCGCGGTGCAACGGCATCACCGTGTGGGGCGTGCGGGACAGCGACTCGTGGCGCACCGGGGCCAACCCGCTGCTGTTCGACTCGTCGGGCAACAAGAAGGCCGCCTACACCTCGGTGCTCAACGCGCTCAACGCCGGCAGCAACAACGGCGGCGGCGGTGACGGTTCGATCGACACGAGCGCCTGGTACGTCCTGCTCAACCGGAACAGCGGCAAGGCGCTCGACGTCTACAACCTGGCGACCAACGACGGCGCCCGGATCACGCAGTGGTCGCGCAACAACGGCAACCAGCAGCAGTGGCAGTTCGTGAGCACCGGTGACGGGTACTACGAGATCCGCTCGCGTCTGTCGGGCAAGAACCTCGACGTGTACGCGAAGTCCACCGCTGACGGTGCGGCGATCGTGCAGTGGAGCGACAACAACGGCACCAACCAGCAGTGGCGGGCGACCGTCTCCGGCGGGTACGCCACGCTCATCAGCCGCCTGAGCGGCAAGGCCCTCGAGGTGCAGGGCGCCTCGACGGCGGACGGCGCGAACATCGTGCAGTACAGCAGCTGGAACGGCGCCAACCAGCAGTGGCAGCTGGTCAAGGTCGGCTGACCGGTCGAGAGGGAACGACGAGGGCCGGCCCGGTCTGCGCGACCGGGCCGGCCCTCGGCTCGTCACCCCGCACCCGGTCCGCAGAGCGCCCGACGGGTATTCGAGCGACTGGCCGGGTCACGGCCCGCTAGCGTCCCGGGATGCACGACGACGCGAGAACCGACGCCCAGCGCGCCCAGCGCCTCGCGCCTCACCGCAGGACCGCGCTGCGGCCCGCGTGGCACGAGCTGCCCGACGCCGTGCGCGCGGCGGTCGAGTCGCACGCCGGGGCGGCCGTGCTGCACGCCCACTCGCAGGACGGCGGGTTCACCGAGGGGTTCGCGAGCCGCCTCGAGCTGGCCGACCACACGCGCGTCTTCGTCAAGGCCGCGACGGCGTCGCGCGGCGAGCACGCCCACCCGGCGTACCGGCACGAGGCGCGGGTCGTCGCCCTGCTGCCCGAGACCGTCGCGGCGCCACGGCTGCTCTGGAGCGTCGAGGCCGGCGACTGGGTCGTCCTGGGGTTCGAGGACGTCGAGGGCGCGACGCCGCAGCGTCCGTGGCAGCCCGACGAGCTGGCCGCGGTGCTCGCCGCCCTCGAGGGTCTCGCCGAGGCGCTGACACCTGCGCCCGACGCCCTGCTCCCGCTCGGCACGACCGCCGACCTCGACGGCGACCTGCACTTCTGGCGTCGGTGCGCGTCCGGCGAGGTCGACCTCGCGCTCGTCCCGGGCCCGTGGCGGGCGCGCGTCGCGGAGCTCGCGGTCAGGGAGGGAGCGTGGGCGCAGGCCGCATCCGGGACCACGGCGGTGCACTTCGACCTGCGCGACGACAACGTGCTGCTCGCCACGGACGGCCGGGTGCTGGTGTGCGACTGGAACTGGATCCAGCTGGCCGCGCCCTGGGTGGACCTCGTCGGACTGCTCGTGAGCGTGCACGGCGACGGTCTCGACGCCGAGCGGATCCTGGCGACACACTCCCTGACCCGAGACGTCCCACGCGCCTCGATCGACGCGTTCCTCGTCGCGCTGGCCGGGTACTTCGTCGATGCTGCCGGCCGTCCGCCGGTGGAGACGTCGCCGTGGCTCCGGGTGCACCAGGCGTGGTACCGCGACGCGGCGCTGGACTGGCTCACGACCCGCCTCCGCCACTGACCGTCGTGGCGTGGCGCGCACCACGCGCTGTCGGGTCAGGTCAGGCCTCGACCCACACCGGAGCAGGAACGGCGTCGGCGGCCTGGGCGAGCAGCAGGTGGGTGGCTTCGGCTGCGGGGACCGGGCGGGAGAACAGGTAGCCCTGGACGAACGGGCAGCCGAGCTCGGCCAGCGCCGCGGCCTCGTCCTCCGTCTCGACGCCCTCGGCGATGACGGTCAGGCCGAAGCGCGCGCCCATCGTGATCATGAGCCCGACGAGCTCGCGGCTGCGCGCGCTCGCCTGCATGCGCTGGATGAAGGAGCGGTCGATCTTCAGGGCCGCGACGGGGAGTTCGTGCAGGGCGGACAGCGACGAGTGCCCGGTGCCGAAGTCGTCGATCTGGAACTCGATGCCCTCGTCGCGCAGCTGACGCAGGAAGCTGACCGCGACGTCCTGGTTGTGCATGATGACGCCCTCGGTGACCTCGAAGATCATCGAGGTGGCGGGCACGTCGTAGCGGTTGATGACGGCGCGCAGCGTCGGCAGCAGCTCGGGGTCCCAGAACTGGCGGTTGGACAGGTTCACGCTCACGGTGATGCCGTCGAAGCCGGGGACGGTCCCGCGCCACTCGGCGATCTGGCGGCATGCCTGGGTGATGGTCCACTGCCCGATCTGACGGGTCTGGCCGGTGGCCTCCGCGACGGGCAGGAAGTCGTTGGGCGGGACCAGCCCGCGCTCGGGGTGGTTCCAGCGGATCAAAGCCTCCAGCGCGACGATCCGACGCGTGTCCAGCCGCACGATCGGCTGGTAGTACAGCTCGAACTGCTCGAGCGCGATGCCCTGGTCGAGCGCGGACTCGAGCTGGAGGCGGGCCATCGCGCGCGCGTGCATCGCGCCGTCGAACATGACGACCGACCCGGGCCCCTGCGCCTTGGCGCGGTACATGGCGGTGTCGGCGTCGCGCAGGTACTCGTCGGCCGAGGTGTAGCCGCTCGCGGACACGGCGATGCCAGCGGCGGCGCTGACCGCGCGCGTGCCCTCGGTGAGGACCACAGGCACGGACATCACGGTGAGCAGGCGCCTGACGACCTCGGGCAGGCCGGAGATGTCGCGCACGTCGTCCAGGAGCAGGACGAACTCGTCGCCGCCGAACCGGGAGACGGTGTCGCCGGGCCGCAGCCCGGCGGAGAGCCGGGTGGCGACCTCGACCAGGAGCTCGTCGCCGACCTGGTGGCCGAGGCTGTCGTTGACCACCTTGAAGCCGTCCAGGTCGAGGAAGACGACCGCGAAGGTGGAGTCGGGGTTGCGCCGGGTGCGCAGGATCGTCTGGTCGAGCCGCTCCAGGAACAGTGCGCGGTTCGGCAGTCCGGTCAGCGGGTCGTAGTGGGCGTCGTTGCGCAGGCGGTCCTCGAGCTCCTTGCGCTCGGTGACGTCGGTCATCGAGCCGACCAGCCGGATGGCGTGACCGTCAGTGCCGCGCACCGACAACGCGTTGGTGATCATCCAGCGGTGGCTGCCGTCCGCGGTGCGCAGCCGGTACTCGACCTCCAGCGAAGGCTCGAGTCCGGACAGGTGGTCCGCCAGCGCCTTGTCGAAGGCGGCACGGTCGGCCGGGTGGATGCGCGTCAGCCACTCCCGGGACGTGGCGTCGAGCTCGTCGTCGCGGTAGCCGAGCAGCGCCTTCCAGCGCGCCGAGTAGTACGCGGCGCCGGTCACCAGGTCCCAGTCCCACATGCCGTCGTTGGCGGCCTCGGCCGCGAGGGCGTACCGCTCCTCGCTGACGCGCAGCCGCTCCAGCGACCGGTCCTGCTCGAGGGCCACTGAGAGCAGCACCGCCCAGTGGTTGACCCGCTCGAAGACCGCCTCCTCCATCACGTCGAACTCGCCGGTCAGCGCCAGGAAGCCGTGGTCGTTGCCGTCGAAGGTCACCGGCACGACGAACGTCAGCTCGTCGTGCTCGGTCCCGCCGGGCTGCTCCGGGCCTGCCGGGGGAAAGGCCCGCACGTCGCACGGCTCGTCGAGCCCGGTGCCGGTCGCGTCGCCGGGGTAGACGCCCACGAGCCGCAGCTCTCCCAGGTCGTTCCACAGCGCGAGGCTGGCCGTGCGGACGCCGGTGTCGGCCAGCCACGTCAACGACCTGGCGTTGCGGCCCTTGCGTCGCACCAGCTCGGTGCTGATCCGGTAGTGGCGACGCTGGATGTCGACGTGCTGGTTGAGCACGACTGCGCTGTCGTGCTCGAGGTGGCGTTGCAGCGCGCGCGTCGCGACGTCCACGGCACGCTCCTGCACGGCTGCCCCGGCGAGCGTGTCCCCCGGGGCGAGGTGGTCGACCACGGCCTCCGCGAGCTGACGCACCACGAGCAGTGCGCTCAAGGGGTACCGCGACCGGGAGACCGCGCGGCGCAGGGCGTCCGCGGCGGCCTTGTCCGCCTTGTCGAGCTCGAGCAGGGCGCCCGGCTCGGAGTCCGTCGCCCGCAGGGTCTCGACGAACAGCGTGACCAGGCGCTGCACCGCAAGCTGGAGCCCGAGGTGCTGCGGCGACGGCAGCTCCTCGTCGCCGTACAGCGCGTCACCGAGCTGGTCGACGAACGGCTGGCTCACCTCGTCCAGGGCCGCCCGGCCGGGCACCGTCTCGGCCACGGTCGCCTGGCAGCCGCAGGACTCGCGCACGACCAGCTTGACCGGGATGCAGTGCTGGCCGGGCTCGATGTGCTCCCCGCTCAGGGCGCGCAGGGCCAACCCACAGGCGGTCACGCCCGCGAGGCTGAAGCTCTGTGCCACGGTGGACAGCGGCGGGTGGTGCTCGGCGGCCGCGGCGATGTCGTCGAAGCCGACCACCGCGACGTCGTCCGGCACGACGAGGCCGTCCTCGGTCAGCGCCTTGACCACCGCCATCGCCGTCGCGTCGGTGCACGCGACCACGGCGGTGGGCATCCGGTCCAGCTCCCTGAGGCGTCGCGCGGCGGCCGAGCCGTCGTGCCTCTCCTCACCGGTCCAGGGCACCATGATCGGGTCGGTCGGCACCAGGCCGTTGGCCTCCATCGCCCCGCGGTACGCGTCGTACCGGATCGCGTCGTCCGCGTTGGCGGGCTCCCGGCCCGCGAAGACGATGTCCGAGTGCCCGTGGCCGATGAGGTGGTCCACGGCCGCCGAGACGCCCTGGACGTTGTCCGGGACGACGGTGGGACAGGCCAGTCCCGACGGCGCGGCGTACATGGTGACCAGCGGCTTGCCCGTGGCGGCGAACTCGTGCAGGTACGAGTCGTCGGCCGGTGTCACCACCACGACGAGCGCGTCGAGATGGTCCCAGGCGACCTGGGCCGTGAACTGCTCGTCCGAGATCGCCTTGAAGAACCCCGCCTCGCGGGCCTGGATCGCCAGGACCCTGGCTCCGTGCGCGGCCGCGGTGTCCATCACGCCGTCGAGGATGCTGCCGTAGAAGTACCCGTGCACGTTCGGGGCGAGGTACCCGATCACGGGCGGGCGAGCGACACCCGCGACGTCATCGCGCCGCTGGTCGTCTCTGCTCGCTCCGCTCATGGTCCAGCAATCGACAGGATCAGGCGCTCACCTGAGAGTTTCGACGTACCGCGTGTGCGCTTGCGCACCGGCTACCGATACGTATCGCCCATCCTCGTCGGAAGCGCGGATTCAGCCAGATCGGGTGCCTTCCGGGCGAACCTGGGCGGCGTCACCGCGGTCGTGCTACGGCCATCCCCTACGCGCGCGAGCCGGCCACGAACATGCAGGAGTCGCGCGTACTGGTCGTCGCTCGCGCCGACCCGCTGAGCCGCCCGTCTCGGCGGCCTGGACGCTACGGCCGCGCGGGCCCCCCGGGACGGGAGGCGGAAATGCCGTGCGACGGCGGTGCTGTCGGTGTGGGATCAGCCCATGAGCGTCGAGCTGGGCACAGCCTCACCGAAGCAACTGCCCCGCGTCGTCGAGACCCTGCGGGGCTGGCAGGACGAGTCCGCGCCGTTGCAGCTGCACCCGGGTGACCTGGGCTGGTACTGGCGGCTCGGCACCGACGCCGCGGCCGCCGCCGTGCGGACCTGGAGCCGGGACGACGAGGTCGTCGCGATCGGCCTGCTCGACGGTCCCGACGCGCTGCGCATGACCGTCGCACCCGGGGCGTGGCAGGACGACGACGTCGCGCAGCAGGTCGTCGCCGACGTGTGCGACCCCGTGCGAGGTGTCCTGCCGGACGGTGCGGTGGTGGTCGAGGCGCCCCACGCGACGCGGGTCCACGAGCTCCTGGGCGAGCGCGGGTGGGGTGCGGGCGGGCCCTGGACGCCGTTGCGCCGCGACCTCACCGACCCGGTCGAGGTCGACGGGCTGCACGTCGAGGTGGTCGAGGCCGGGCGGACCGCGGAGTTCACCGCGGTCCACCGCGCGGCGTGGGGGAACGAGCGGTTCACCGACGAGGTCTGGCAGACGATGGCCGCCGGGTCGGCGTTCGTCGACGCGCGGTGCCTGCTCGGCCGGGACGCGGCGGGCGTGCCGGTCGCCGGGGTCACGGTCTGGTCCGCCGGTCCCGGGCGGCCGGGGCTGCTCGAGCCGATGGGCGTGCACGCCGCGCACCGCGGGAGCGGGTACGGGCGGCGCATCTGCCTCGCCGCCGCGGCCGAGCTCAGGGCGCTCGGCTCGTCGTCGGCGCTGGTCTGCACGCCGACCGCCAACGTGACGGCCGTCGCCACCTACCGCTCCGCGGGCTTCCAGCCCGAGCCCGAGCGGCTGGACCGGACGCGCGGCTGAGCCGCGGTCACGGCGCTGCCCGGAGGGCTACTGCTCGTCGTCGCTGTCGTCGCGCAGGTTGCGGACCATGGTCCGCAGGGCGTCGAACGCGCTGCGCTGCTCGTCGGGCGTCAGGCCGGTCAGCATCGCGAGCTCGACGGACCGGACCGCCACCGTCGCCTGCTGCAGGCTGCGCCGCCCCGCGTCGGTGAGCGTGGTGGGCAGGACCTTCCCCACGGGCGCCTCGCTCGGCCGGCTGACGTAGCCCTCCTGCTCCAGCGCCTGGAGCAGCGCGTTCATCGACTGCCGCGTGACGAACGCGCGCCGCGCGAGCTCCGCGCTCGACATCCCGGGCCGCTGGGCGAGCAGCTCGAGGCACGCGTACCGCGTGACGTTCATGCCGAGCGGCCGGAGCACCTCCTCCATGGCCGTGCGCAGGGCGGCCGAGACCTCCTTGAGCGCGTAGCCCATGGACGTCCCGAGGTCGACGCCGGCATCCCCTTGACCCATGTCAGCATCCTGACATACGTTCTCCGTGTCAGGAACCTGACACAGACCCCGAGGAGCCCCCATGCCCGTCACCGGTCCCGACTTCGTCTCCCTGCAGGTCCGCGACCTCGCCGCGTCGCAGGCGTTCTACGAGCAGTACCTCGGCCTGGTCCGGTCGCCGGCCGGTCCCCCGCACGCAGTCGTCTTCGAGACCCGGCCCATCGCCTTCGCCGTCCGCGACGTGATGCCCGGGACCGACCTCGACTCCGCGCCCCGGCCCGGGATCGGCGCGGCCCTCTGGCTCCACGCGACCGACGTGCAGGAGATCCACGACGCCCTGGCGGCCGACGGGCACACGATCGTCGCGGCCCCCGTCGACGGACCGTTCGGCCGCACGTTCACGTTCGCCGACCCCGACGGCTACCAGATCACCCTGCACGACCGGGCGTGACCCGGACGGCGCGGCTGTCGGGCCGCGCGGTTCGGGCCCCGTCAGGTGCCCGTGACCATCCAGGCCGTGCCGCGGGCGCGGTAGCCGGTGGTCGCGGCGCGGGCGAGCATGAAGACGCCGGAGAACGCGGCGGTCAGCCACAACAGGCCGTCGGCGCCCGGCGGGGCGTACGCGCGCACCGCGAGGGCGAACGGCACGTAGACGACGAGCGTGACGAGCCCGGCCCACGCGAGGAACCGGCCGTCGCCCGCGCCGATCAGCACGCCGTCGAGCACGAACACCCACCCGGCGATCGGCATGCACACGCCGGCGACCAGCATCCCGAGCACGATCGCGTGCCGCACCTCGTCGTCGGACGTGAACAGCGGCGCGTACAGCGCGGCCGCGCCACCGAGGATCAGCCCGAGCACCACGCCCGCCCCGACCCCCCACTGCAGCGTGCGCCGCAGGATGCCCCGGGTGCGGGGCACGTCGCCCGAGCCCAGGGCATGGCCGACGAGGGCCTGCGCGGCGATCGCGAGCGCGTCGAGCGCGAAGGCCGCGAGCCCCCACACGGAGCTGACGACCTGGTGCCCCGCGAGGGTCACGGCGCCGAGCCCCGCGGCGACCCACGTGGTGAGCAGGATCGCGCCGCGCAGCGTTGCGGTGCGCGCGAGCAGGGGCAGCCCGTGCCGCGCGCTCGCCCAGATCCCACCCGCAGCGGGCCGCAGCGACGACCCCGCGGCCCTCGCACCGCGCACGACGACGAGCCCCAGCACCACGCCCATGCCGAGCTGGGTCAGAGCGGTGCCGGCGCCGGATCCCGCGATGCCGAGGTGCAGCCCCCACACCAGCGTGACGTTGAGGACGGTGTTCACCACGGCGCCGACGACCGCGACGCCCAACGGGGTTCGGGTGTCCTGCAGACCGCGCAGGGTCCCGGTCGCGGCCAGGACGACGAGCATCCCGACGAGGCCGGGCGCCGACCAGCGGAGGTAGGTGACGGCCTGCCGGGCGGTCTCGTCGTCGGCCCCCATGAAGGCGACCACCCACGGCGAGGCGATCCACAGCCCCGCCGCGAGGACCACCCCCAGCCCCAGCGCGAGCCACATCCCGTCCACACCCACCTGCAACGCACCCGCGTGGTCCCCGGCGCCGAGGCGGCGGGAGACCGACGCGGTGGTCGCGTAGGCGAGGAACACGCACAGTCCGACGACCGTGAGCAGCACGCTCGAGGCGAGCGCCAGACCCGCGAGCGCCGAGGTGCCCAGGTGCCCGACGACGGCCGAGTCGACCAGGATGAACAGGGGCTCTGCGACCAGCGCCCCGAGCGCCGGGATCGCGAGGGCGAGGATCTGCCGGTCGATCGTGACACGGGGCTGTCCGGTGGCTGAGATGGTTCCGACCCCCTGGCGTGCTCCACACCCGTTGAACTGCGTATGTGCTCGTCGCACCGGCGATTCGCCGACCCGACCCGCGGTATCCACAAGTCTGTCCACGGCCTGTGCACATCTTGATGCACAGGCGTCCCCACGGCGATCCACAGGTTCGACGGCGTGTTTCCACAGGGGCTCTGGGCGATTCGCGCGGCGCACCCCGGCGGTCCTACTGTGCGCGGGAACCTTCCCACGAGCGGTGCTTCGCCGTGCATGTCGGAGGGTGGGGGTAGAACACGGGTTCGAGGACTTCGTCCAGCGGGGATTGGGTGCGTAGGTGACGATCGAAGAGCTCGAGTACGGCATGCCGTCCGACGCCGGATCCGGACGGCGCGAGTTCGACCGCACCCCTCCGCAGGACCTCGAGGCCGAGCGCTCGGTCCTCGGCGGCATGATGATCTCGAAGGACGCCATCGCCGACGTCATCGAGCAGATCCGCGGCACCGACTTCTACCGCCCCGCGCACGAGGTCGTCTACGACGCGATCATCGACCTGTACGGCCGCGGCGAGCCCGCGGACGCGATCACCGTCGCCGACGAGCTGACCAAGCGCGGCGAGATCGGCCGCATCGGCGGTGCGCCCTACCTGCACACCCTCATCGCGTCCGTCCCCACGGCCGCGAACGCCGGGTACTACGCGCGGATCGTGCGCGAGCGCGCGATCCTGCGCAAGCTCGTCGAGGCCGGCACGCGCATCGTGCAGCTCGGCTACGGGACCGACGGCGGCGACGTCGACGAGCTCGTCAACAACGCGCAGGCCGAGGTCTACGCGGTCACCGAGCGACGCTCGTCCGAGGACTACCTGCCGCTGTCCGAGATCATCGGCGGGACCGTCGACGAGATCGAGGCCGCCGGTCACCGCGGCGAGGGCATGATCGGCGTCCCCACGGGCTTCTCCGACCTGGACCGCCTGACCAATGGCCTGCACCCGGGCCAGATGATCGTCCTGGCCGCTCGCCCGGCCATCGGCAAGGCCCTCGCGCTCGACACCCCCCTGCCCACGCCCACCGGCTGGACGACGATGGGTGAGGTGCAGGTCGGCGACCAGCTCATCGCCGCAGACGGCAACCCGACGACGGTCGTCGCCGCGACCGAGGTCATGGTCGACCGCCCCTGCTACCGGGTCACGTTCGACGACGGCACGACGATCCTCGCGGACGCCCAGCACCAGTGGTCGACTCGCACTCGGGCCGACCGGCGGCAGAGCGACGGCGGGACGCCGAGCATCTGGACCACCGAGGAGATCCACGGCACGGTGCGCTGCGCGACGGCCGACCGCCGCGCGAACCACTCGGTCGAGACGGCCCGCCCCCTGCGCCTCCCGGACGCCGACCTCCTCGTCGACCCGTACCTCCTGGGCGTCTGGCTCGGCGACGGCCACACCGCGTCAGCCCGCTTCACGAGCGCGGACCCCGAGATCGCCATGCACATCGAGGGCCGCGGCTACGACGTGCGCTCCGCGCCGACGAGTGGGGTCGCTCGTCTCTACACCGTGTCCCTCCCCAAGGAGGAGGTCGAGACCCGCGCGTGCGAGGTCTGCGGCGCCTCCTACGTGAACCCACGCCGCCAGGTCCGGACCTGCGGTCAGTCGTGCGGCGGGAAGGTGAAGACGCTCTCCGTCGGCGCTCCCATACCCACGTGCCCCGACTGCGGCCGCGAGACGTCCGGCCTACGCCGCTGCCAGCAGTGCCACTGCGCGTACGGCACGGTGCAGGGTCGGCTCCGGACGCTCGGCGTGCTCGGCAACAAGCACATCCCGGCCGCGTACCTGCGGGCTAGCGAGCGGCAGCGGCGCGACCTGCTCGCCGGCCTGCTCGACACCGACGGCACAGTGAACCCCACGGGCAGCCCGCAGATCACGCTCACCGACGAGCGCCTTGCGCGCGACGTGCGAGAGCTCGTGCACTCCCTCGGCTACCGCACCGGCTGGTCGACTCGCACCGTCGCGGGCCGCTCGGACGCGACGTCGACGGCTTTCACCATCACCTTCACCACCGACGACGACGTGTTCGGCCTCGAGCGCAAGAAGCTCGTGCACAAAGAGCGTCGTCGTCCCTCGACCCCGCGCCTGTGGCAGCGGTTCATCGTGTCGGTCGAGCCCGTCGAGTCCGTCCCGGTCCGCTGCGTCGAGATCGCGCACCCGTCGCACCTGTACCTCGCCGGCGAGGCCATGGTGCCGACGCACAACTCCACCCTCGGCATCGACATCGTGCGGTCGGCGTCGATCAAGCACAACATGTCGTCGGTCGTGTTCTCGCTCGAGATGAGTCGCAACGAGATCGTCATGCGTCTGCTGTCCGCCGAGGCGCGCGTGCATCTGCAGAAGCTGCGCACCGGTCAGATGGGCGAGGACGACTGGGCCAAGATCGCTCAGACGATGGGCAAGATCTCCGCGGCACCGCTCTTCATCGACGACTCGCCGAACATGTCGCTGATGGAGATCCGTGCCAAGTGCCGGCGCCTCAAGCAGCGGCACGACCTCAAGCTCGTCGTCATCGACTACCTGCAGCTCATGACGTCCGGCAAGCGCGTCGAGTCGCGTCAGCAGGAGGTCTCCGAGTTCTCGCGTGCGCTCAAGCTCCTCGCCAAGGAGCTCGAGGTCCCCGTCATCGCGATCTCGCAGCTGAACCGTGGTCCGGAACAGCGCACGGACAAGAAGCCGCAGATGAGCGACCTTCGCGAGTCCGGGTGCCTGTCCGAGGACACGCGCGTCCTGCGCGCGGACACCGGTGCCGAGACGACGCTCGGCGAGCTGTACGCGCTGCGCGCCACCGATGTGCCGGTCTGGGCGCTCGACGAGCGGCTGCAGTACGTCCGACGCCACCTGACCCACGTGTTCCCGACGGGCGTCAAGCCCACCTACCGGCTCCGCCTGGCCTCCGGCAAGGAGGTCACCGCGACGGCGAACCACCCGTTCCTGACGTACGAGGGTTGGACCCCGCTCGGCGAGCTCGAGCCCGGCTCCCGCATCGGCGTGCCGAGGCACGTCCCCGGCCCGGAGCAGACGGCTACGTGGCTGGACCGCGACGTGACGATGCTGGCGCGCATGATCGCCGGGCGCACCGCCCCGGGTGCCGCAGTCTGGGACGACGAGGTGTGGGAGCAGCTCGGCGAGTCGCTGCCGGCCTCGCTGTTCCACCTGCCCAAGCCGCAGATCGCGCTGTTCCTACGCACACTGCTGACCCAGAACGGCGCGGTGACGCTCGACGGCGGGACGGGCCTGGTGACCCTTCGGGCAACCGGTCGCCGCGTGCTCGACGGCGTGAGCCGCTTGCTGCTGCGGTTCGGTATCTCCACGCGCATCCGCCGGTCCACCGACGGCATGGTGCTCGAGCTGGTGGAGAAGGACGACCTGCGGCGCCTCCTTCAGGAGGTCGGCATCGAGGGCCGTCACGCGGTCGCCGCGGACGAGTTGCTCAGCCGGGTCCGGGAACGCGACGTCGATGCGTCGACCGAGCCGGTCCGCATGTGGGATGAGGTCCGCGCGGTCCTGATGGCCGCGGCCGCTCGTTCCCAGGCCGAAGGACGGGCGCCGCTCGCGCAGGTCGTCGACGTGCTCGACCGCGCCGACCTGCAGGTTGACGCCGTCAACGACCTGCTGTGGGACGAGGTCGTCGCGATCGAGCCGATGGGGGATCAGCAGGTCTTCGACGCGACCGTCGTGGGGACCCATAACTTCATCGCCAATGGCATCGCCGTCCACAACAGCATCGAGCAGGACGCGGACATGGTGATCCTGCTCCACCGCGAGGACGCCTACGAGAAGGAGTCGCCGCGCGCCGGCGAGGCCGACCTCATCGTCGCCAAGCACCGAAACGGTCCGACGGACACGATCACGGTTGCCTTCCAGGGCCACTTCAGCCGCTTCGTCGACATGCAGGCCTAAGCCGCCGCCGGTGTAGGTTCCGCGCAGCAGTTGCGGAGTCCATCTCCTGAATGCTGTGTCGTTGCGGCGTTCTGCGACTGATTGCGGCGCCGCGGTGTCGAGATGCGACGGCGACGTCGAATGTCCCGAGCATGCTGGCGTCCGCTCGCCCGGGGACTTGGAGGGCCGGCGGGGGGCGTGGCGTTGGCCTACTGGCGCGACCGCCGTGAGGTCGGCAGAGGTGAACCTCCACCTCACGGGCTGGCACGAAGCTCCTGCCGACGACGCCTGGGGGCGTTCGTGGATCGGCTGGCGGGCCGACTTCACCGACACCGAGCCGTGGGAGTTGAACCGCGGAACATGGCCGATCAGTGACGCCGCCGATCAGGAGCGCTACGCGACGATGTCGTACGAGGGCCTCGTCCGGCCTCGTGGGCCCCGAGCCCGCTGTACGAGCCGGACCGCACACAGCGGGCCGGGCGCCCAGCCTGGCACAGGTTCGCCGCGCAGGGCGGGACGTCGCCGACCGACTACCTGACGCGGACCGATCACCCGATAGTTGGCGGCTCGTATGAATCGCATTTCGCCGCGTCGCCTTGTGGGCAGATCGTGAGCTCGGTCCTGAACGTCTTGGCGTAACGGAGCCAGCCTGCACGGTAAGTGACCCTGACGCCTGCGAGGGTTCCGATGCCGGACTGCGCGTCTGGAACCTTCACTCCGATGTACAACTCGAGCCCGATGTCGTCACCGGCGCGGATGGCCATTCCTTCGACTGGCTTGCCCGCGGCCCGCGGCCAGCCTGGCGCAACGTCGAACAGGTTCGAGCCGCGCTGCAACACGCGCTCGGGACCGATCGCGTCGATCGGGTCTGCGATCTGCAATGGGATCTCCCCGAAGAGCACCTCGATGTGCTCAACGGTGATGTCCTTGTCGCTTGGGTTGGTGAGGTCTTGCAGCCCGAAGGTCACCCACGTGTCGGCAGGGAAAGCGTCGACGATCACGCCGGTGTTGTCGCTGCCCTCCAGCGGGCCACCCGGGACGGTCCGGAATACAAGCCAAGCGGTCACCCCGACGATTGCGAGGATTGCGGACGCGGCAATCGAAATGCGGCGGCGCCGCTTCGGGGGCTCCTCGTGCGCGTCGATGCTACCTATCTGGGTGGTAGGCGTGCGGGATTCGTTCGGTTCGACCATCATGCCGGTCCAGTGTCCGCCGGCGGCTTGCCTTCGATCGCGATGTCCGCGACTGAAGGCTTGCCGTTGTTTCCGCAGTAGCTCACCTTCGCCGTCGCACTGGGAGAGGCCTTGTAGTAGGTGATGCGGCCCGAAGCTCCCCTGTCAGTGCGCGTCGAGTCAAGATGCCTGCGTGTGCAAAGTAGCGGTTCTCCCGGCCGCGCGTGGGTGGTTTCGCAAGGGAAGTCTGAACCCGGCTTCAGTGGGGGCCCGCAAGTGACGCGTCGACGGTTGTCGGTGCGTCGTTCTGACGGTAGTAGTTGTCTTCGTGCTCGGTGGGTGGGATCAGCCCGATCTTGCCGTGCAGGCGCCGGTGGCTGAACCAGTCGACGTACTCCGCGACGGCGATCTCGAGGCCGTCGACGCTTCTCCACGGACCCTTGCTGCGGACGAGCTCGGCCTTGAACAGGGAGTTGAACGCCTCAGCGAGGGCGTTGATGCTCCTCCGTCTGTCAAGCGGCTTGCGCTGCACCGGTCGCTACGACGCGGAGGGGTCGCATCGCGGCCCAGAGCGCGGGGGCGAGGTGACGTCTGAGGCAGCGGATGATCTCGGACTTGGTCTTGCCCTCGGTCATGCGGCGGGTGACGTAGGACCCGGTCGGTTCGTGGTGCTGCATCCGTACGATCACGACCAGGTAGAGGGCTGCGTTGGCCTGTCGGTGACCGCCGCGGTTGAGTCGGTGGCGGGTGGTCGTCCCCGAGGAAGCTGGGATCGGGGCGACCCCGCAGAGCCTGGCGAACGCCGGCTCGGACCGGACCCGTCGAGGATCTGAGCCACCCCCTGCGCGACCTGGTGTGGGCTGTCGGGATCTCCCGGGCTGACGTCTCAGTCCAGGCGCGAGCGACCGAGCTCGACTGCGCCTGAGTAGCACACGGTGCTACTTTGGGTGGATGACGACCGTGGGGGTTCGGGAGCTCAGGCAGGATGCGTCAGGAGTTCTGCGTCGCGTCGAGGAGGGTGAGCGCGTCGTCGTGACTGTTCACGGACGGCCGGTCGCGGACCTCGTGCCCCACTTCGAGACCCGACCGACCTGGCGTCCGGTCACGGACTTGGCGGCACTCTTCCCCGGGGTGGATGACCCGCACTGGGACCAGGACATGTCGCTGGTCGACGGCGCGCCGACCGACCCGTTCGAGCGCGACGCTCACCGGTGAGGCTCATCCTCGACACGAACGTCCTGATCGACGGGCTGGTGCCTACCGATACGGGCGACGAAGCCGCGATCAGCATGGCGACGCTGGCCGAGCTGCGCTTCGGAGTCCTGATCGCGCGGACGCCCGAGAGCAGGGCGGCGCGGATGCGGGTGCTGTCGAGTGCCGAGGGCGCGCTCGCCGCCCTGCCGATCGATGACTCGGTTGCGTCGTCGTACGCGCTGCTGGCGACGAAGACCGTCGCGGCCGGACGGCGGCCGCGGGCCCGCGCGTTCGACCTGCTGATCGCAGCGACCGCCCACGCACATGGCGCGGTGCTGGTCACACGGAACGTCGGCGACTTCGCGGGGCTCGACGACGTCCTCGAGGTTCGCGCGCCCTGACCGGTCGGGCCACCGGCTTGCGCCCGCCTGCCCTGAGGCAGCTGGCCCGTCGGGGGCGCAGTGCGTCTCTGGTTCCACGGATGGCCGCATGCGCCGGTGTCAGCTTGGATGCTCCGGCACGTCGGCTCGAGCCCCGGGATGATGCGCCGCCGGGCGGGCCTCGTGGCCCGGGCGACTGTGGGTCCGTTCCCGCTCCTTGAGCTGCGCCTCGAAGACGTGCCGGCGCCCTCCCATCGTCGCGTCGCGGACCGCCCGCTCGGCGTCGGCGAACGCCTTGTAGTAGCCGGAGTCGAACTCCTCGACGAGCTGGAACGTCCAGCGTCCGTCGATCACGTTGCGCCCGACGACCTCCTTCCGCAGCGCCTCGGCGAGGTCGGGGCGCCCGGCGGCCTCGAGCTGGTCGAGGGCCTCGGCGAGTTCCTTGTCCGCCCGGCCGACGAGCCGGTGGAACGCGTAGAGCATCCCGCGCGCGTGCTCGATCACCTCGAAGGACGCGGTGACGCCTCCGACCGCCTCGACCAGCTCGTCGGAGACCCCCGCGGGAGCGGTGTGGTCCTCGTCCGGTCCGTGCTGAGTCGACGTCATCGCGCCATCGTCACCCGCAGCGGGCGTCGTCGCGCGGCAGGCGGCGACCCGTCCTGCTCGCCGAACCAGACGCGGGGCTGCGACGCGGCCGGGCTCGACGTACGGTCGAGAACGTGCCCCGTCCTGTCCCGATCCGTCCCGCGCCCGGGCAGGAGTCGGTGTGGGACTACCCGCGCCCCCCGCGCGTCGAGCCGTGCACGGCCGAGCTCGTGATCGTGCTCGGCGGTGAGGTGGTGGCGCGGACGTCGTCGAGCTGGCGGGTGCTGGAGACGAGCCACCCCCCGACGTACTACCTGCCCCGGTCGTCGTTCGTCGCCGGGTCGCTGCGCACCGCCCCCGGAGCGTCCTGGTGCGAGTGGAAGGGGCAGGCCGCGTACGTCGACGTCGTGAGCGGGGAACTCGTGGCGCACCGTGCCGGGTGGACGTATCCGGACCCGGCCGCTGGTTACGAGGTGCTCGCCGGCTCGATCGCCGTGATGCCAGGCGCCATGGACCGCTGCACGGTCGACGGCGAGGTCGTCCAGGCCCAGGAGGGCGGCTTCTACGGCGGCTGGATCACCTCGCACGTCGTCGGACCGTTCAAGGGCGGTCCGGGCACTCAGAACTGGTGACCGCCGGACGCCAGGTCTGGACGACCGTCGTCCGGCACTCCTTGCCATGCCGTGCCCGGGGACGGGACGATCACCTCCGTCGAGCGCATCGGCGCTGGCGAGCACGGGGATCGAGCCCCGGCGGGCGGGGGCGGAGCTGCGGTGGGCACGAGGCCGGGCGGCACATCGAGGATCACCGACTCGGTGCGCGAGCGCGCCCGGAGGTCGCTCGGGCCGGCAGTGTGGCGGTTGCGTCGGGAGTGGCAGTGGCGGCAGGCCGGCGTGCAGGCGCGGCTGGACCGTGTGGCCGTGGACGGCTTCGAGCACGAGGTCGCGGCCCACCGCACACCGATCTTCCGCGAGCTGGCCGGGGTGGACCGCCGCCTGCAGGAGAACAAGGCGGTGAACCTGGCGATCGCGGCCGGGCGGCTGGACGGCAGTGCGCTACGGCCCGGGCAGCGGATGTCGTTCTGGCGACTGGTCGGGCGGCCGAGCTACCGGCGCGGGTTCACCGACGGCTTGGTCCTGCGGCAGGGCGAGGTCGACGAGGGCGTCGGCGGTGGGCTGTGCCAGATGACCAACCTCCTGTACTGGATGACCGTGCACTCACCGCTGACCGTGGTCGAGCGCTGGCGGCACACCTATGACGTCTTCCCGGACACCGGCCGCACGCAGCCGTTCGGCAGCGGCGCGACGTGCTCGTGGCCCGTGCTCGACCTGCAGATCGAGAACCGCACGTCCGCGACGTTCCGGCTCTCGCTGACGGTCGGGCAGACGCACCTCGTCGGGGCGTGGACCAGCGACCAGGCACCGTTGCACACCTACGAGGTGTATGAGGCCGCGCACGAGATGAGGAACGACCTGCCCGGCGTCTTCACGCGTCACAACGTTCTGCGCCGACGGGTGCTCGACGGGGCCGGGAACGAGGTGGACGACGAGCTCCTCGCGGTCAACCAGGGCAGGCTCATGTACCAGCCGTTCCTGGGGGCCGGCGGCGCCGGCTAGGCGCGTCTCCCGGTGCCGAACGTCATCCGGGGCCGAGGGCGCACCCAAGCGTTGAGCGGGACACTAATGCCTGGTCAGGCCCGGTGCCGGGTCGCCAGACTCGGCGCGTGACCGACCGAAGCTGGCGCGTCGTGCGCGCTCCCGAACCACCCGCCGACCTCGACCACCCCGACGCGTGGGCGCTGCACGCGTTCAGCGACGTCGAGCGCGAGCGCGAGGCCGCCGTGTGGGGCTGGACCGACCAGTGGGCGCCGCCGTGGGTCATGCACGGCGTCGTCCGTCACCAGGAGTACGACCGCAAGCAGATGCTCCTGGTGGTGCGCGCCTCGCACCCGCAGGACGTCCCGCCGCAGCCCGCTGACGTCGTCGGGGTCGCGCTCGTCGTCGTCGGCCGCGAGGCCAACACGCACCTGCTCTGGGCCGGACCGCTGGCCGTGCGTCCCGCGCACGCTCACGACGGCGTTCTCGACGCGCTGCTCGCGGGGATCGAGGAGGAGGCCGCGGCGCTCGGCTGCACGACCGTCGTCTACACGGCACCGCACGCCCCGGAGCCGCCCGCGGGGCCGGGAGCGCTCGAACCCCGCACGGGTGCCGGCCGCGTGCCGGTCGACTCGCCCGAGGCGGTCGCCTCGCTCGAGCGCGGCTACGCGCTCGAGCAGGTCGGTCGCCACTCCACGCTGTACCTGCCGGTTCCGTCGCCGGTGCTCGACCGCCTCGGCGACGATGCCGCCGCCGCGGCCGGTGACACCTACCGGATCGTCACGTGGCGCGACGAGATCCCCGAGGAGCGTCTCGACGACCTCGCGCGGCTGTGGACCCGGATGAGCACGGACGTGCCGCTCGGCGACGTCGACTACGACGAGGACCCGTGGGACGCCGACCGCGTGCGCAGCCATCTCGCGGACCTCGCAGGCCGGCAGCAGCACGTGCTGATCGCGGTGGCCGAGCACGTCGCGTCGGGCGAGCTCGTCGCGTTCACGGTGCTCCAGGTGCCCTTCCCCGAGGTCCCGTTCGGGTTCCAGGAGGACACGCTCGTGCTGCGCGAGCACCGCGGACACCGCCTCGGGATGCTCGTCAAGGTCGCGAACCTGCGTGCGCTCGCCGCGTGGCGGCCGGGTGTCGCGCGGATCCACACGTGGAACGCGCAGGAGAACGCCCACATGCTCGCGATCAACGTCGCGCTCGGCTTCGTGGCGGACGGTGTCGCGGCGGTCTGGCAGAAGCACCTGGCGTGATCGCACCTGCTGAAGGTCGCGGAAGCGGCCGCAGCGGACACGGCCGCGGCACAGGACCTGCTCGACGCACTTCGCCGGCGGCGCCGGAGGGGGGTGTGCTCGGATGAACCGGGCCCACCCCCTGGCTCCCACGCTCGTGGGTGTCGTGCGCCGCGCTCGTCAGCGCCGGAGCGTGAGCAGGCCCGGGCGGTACGGCAGGTTGTTGTAGTCGGCGTTCACGTTGGGGTCGCGGCCCTGGTAGAGCAGCTGCAGGTTGCACGGGTCGATCGTCTTGGTCTGGTCGGGGTTGGACCGGACCAGGTCGCCGTGGCTGATGTCGTTGGTCCACGTCGCGCCGCTGTTGGCCTTGCCCGCGAACGGGTTGCTCTCGGACGCGGCCTGCGGTGTCCACGACCCCGACAGGCTGGAGGACGTGAACGAGCGGAAGTAGCGCCCGCCCGAGCCCATCGCCTCGACGATCATCAGGTACTGGTTCTGACCGGCGACCTTGTAGACCTCCACGCCCTCGAACAGGTTGGCCGTGGTGTCGCTCATGATCGTGGTGTAGCTCGACCCGAAGCTGCCCGGGAAGTTCCCGATCGGCATGGTCGCGCGGTAGATCTTGCCGTTGTCGCCGGCGAAGAACAGGTACATGTTCTGCCCGTCACCGATGAGGGTCTGGTCGATCGGGCCGGTCCCGGAGCCGGTGATGCTGCCCGTGAACAGCGGCTGCGGTGACGACCACGAGTTGACGTTCGTCGGGTCGGTCGAGGTCCGGTAGATGAACGGCCACTGACCCCACTGGTAGGCCAGGACCCAGATGTTCTTGGGCGCGAAGTAGAACAGCGTGGGAGCGACCGTGCCGGAGGGGAGGGCGTTCTGGCTCGTGGTCGCCATGTCCGACCAGTTCGTGAACGGGCTGAACGCCATCGAGCCGTAGCTGCCGTTCTCGACCTTCGACGCGTACACGAGGTGCTTGCCGTTGTGGACGACGTTCGTGAAGTCCTTCAGCGACGTCCAGCCCGACCGCGGCTGGGCGAGGGGGCCGGAGGAGTCCCACCGGTACGACGACGGCAGCGAGCACCCGGTCCCCGACGTGGGCGTCGGCGTGGGCGTGGGCGTGTCACCGCCGACGCGGACCATCTGCCACTGCTGGTTGCTGCCGTTCCAGTCGGCGTACTGCACGACGTTGCCGCCGTCGGCGGTGGAGGCGCCCTGCACCTCGACGGCCTTGCCGCTGTGGCGCGCGATCAGCTGGATGTACCCGTCGACGTCCTGGATGCTGAACTGCTGGTTCGACGAGTTGTTGTCGGTCCACTGGATGATCGCGGCGCCGTCGGCAGCGGACCGGCCGCTGACGTCGAGGACCTTGCCGGACAGGCGGGACTTGAGCCGGTAGTAGCCGCCGCCCGAGTCGACGAACTGCCACTGCTGGTTGGTGCCGTCGTTGCGCGACCACTGCGTGATGCGGGCACCGTCAGTGGTGGCCCGGGCGTACACGTCGAGGGCCTTGCCGCTGGTGCGGTTGACCAGCACGTACGACGCCGAGGTGTCGATGCTCGCTGCGGTCGCCGTCGGCGCCGCCGCGACCGCGACCGCACCGGCCGCCGCGACGCCCAGCGCGACGAGCATCGCGGACCACCGTCGTCGCGGGCTCCTTGGGCTTCTTCTCACCTGTCCATCTCCCTTCGATCCGGGAGCGGGTGCGCCGCGTGGACGGACCCACTGGCATCCGTCGTGTGATCGTTCACACGGCGTCGGGCTCAATGTCACACGGGACGATGCCCCCCGGTCCTGCCTGAAACGCTTCGTGTGCACGACGAGTGCGGTCTTCCCTGCGGCTGGCAGCGAGACGGCCCGTGATGTGATGTGCGCATGAACCTGCCCCGCTCCGCACCTGTCCCGTCGCCGCGCCCGGCAGCTCTCGTGCAGGCCGTGGACGCGCGGGTCTCGTCGTCGCACGTCGGGGTCGTCGCATGAGCCGCGTCGTCGTGACCGGCGGGAGCGGCAAGCTCGGCCGCGCCGTCGTCGAGCACCTGGCAGCGCACCGGTACGACGTGGTCAACGTCGACACCGCTCCCCCGCCGACGGATCAGCAGGCGCTGTTCACCCGGGTCGACCTCACCGATCTCGGCGAGGTGACCGAGGCGCTCACGGGGATCGACGACCGGTACGACGGTGTCGACGCGGTGGTGCACCTCGCGGCCATCCCCGCGCCGGGTCTGCGGCCGAGCGGCGCGACGTTCGCGAACAACGTCGTCGCCACGCACCACGTGTTCAGCGCCGCCCGCCGCGCAGGCATCACGAACGTGGTCTGGGCGTCGAGCGAGACCGTCCTCGGGCTGCCCTTCGAGACGCCTCCGCCGTACGTCCCGGTCGACGAGGAGTACGCCGTCCGCCCGGAGAGCACGTACTCCCTCGGCAAGGCCGTCGAGGAGGAGATGGCCCGGCACTTCACGCGCTGGGACCCTGAGCTCAAGCTCATCGGTCTGCGGTTCTCCAACGTCATGGACGTCGGCGACTACGCCGCGTTCCCGAGCTTCGCGGCCGATCCGCGCAGCCGGATCTGGAACCTGTGGAGCTACATCGACGCCCGCGACGGTGCCCTCGCGGTCCGCCTCGCGCTCGAGAGCGACCTGCGGGGGTTCGAGGCCTTCATCGTCGCCTCACCCGACTCGGTGCTGGACCGCCCGTCGGCCGAGCTGGTCGCCGAGTACTTCCCGGACGTCCCCGTGCGACGCCCGATCGAGGGCCGCGAGACGCTCCTGTCCATCGACAAGGCACGTCGCCTGCTGGGGTACGACCCGCAGCACACCTGGCGCGACGAGGTCTGAGGCCCGCGCCCGGTCTGTCCGACCGTGACCCTGCGTGACGGTCGGAGCCGCAGCTCCCGCACCTCCGCGAGGCGGCGCCGCCGCTCGCGCGAGTCAGGCAGGTTGGAGGTCTCGCTGCCTCAACCGGTGGACGCCCGCCCAGGTGAGCGCAGCGGCGACCATCGTCAGCGCCACCAGGGGCGTCCAGGAGAAGGGCTCCAGCGGAAGGTACGGGACTGCTGCGAACGGCAGTCCGTCCAGGACCCAGTCGGGCAGCCCGAAGACCTCACCGAGCATGGTGGCGAACCACATCGCGGCCATGACGCCCCACGTGGCGGGCACCGCGACGCGGGGCACCCAGCCGAACAGGGCGACCGCGAGCCCGACCAGGACCATGACCGCCGGCCAGTACGCGAGCGTGGCGCCGGCCATCGCGGCTGACTGAGAGGGGTCGCCGACCGTCGCTCCGTACACGGCTCCGAGGACCGCGCCTCCGACGGCGAGCAGCACGGCGGAGCCGGCCACGGGGATGAGCAGGCGCTCCAGAGCCCAACGGGTGCGTGAGATGGCTCCGGCGAGCTGCGGCTCGAGGATGCCGGTCGCCTCGTCGCCGCGCAGCGACACTGCCGACTGGGTCGCGAAGACCGCCGTGACGAGTCCGATCATGCTGGCGAGCATCGACAGCAGCGCCGGAACACCCGCGCCTCGCAGCAGGTCGGCCGTATCGCCGCCGGCGTCGTCCAGGAGGTCGGCCATGGCCTCGGCGACGGAGCCGAACAGCACCGCGGCGAGCACGACCGCGATCGTCCATCCGACGATCGGCCCGCGCTGCAACCGCAGCCCGAGCCCCAGGGGCGAGGCGAACCGGCGTGGCGCCCATGCCCGCCCTGGCCTCGCCGCGATCAGTCCTGCGCCATGGTCACGCCGGGCTTCGAGCGTGATCGCGACCGTGCACAGCACGACGGCAAGGAGGGCGAGCAGCGCGAGGGGCCACCACCGATCGCCCGCGAACGGCTCCATCTTCTGGCCCCACCCGATCGGTGACGCCCACGTGAGCGCGCCGTCACCGAGGTCGCCCACCATGCGCAGGACGTAGAAGCCGAGGATCACCGCCGATCCGAGTGCATTCGCGGCTCGCGCGGTCCCGGCCACTTGTCCGGCAACGGCGCCGACGCCCAGGCCGACGAGACCGACTCCCGCCACTGACGCGCCCAGCACGGATGAACCCCGCAGTCCCGCGCCCGCAGGATCGAGGCCCTGTGCGGCGGAGACGAGGGTGATGCCGACGCCCAGCAGGACGCACAGGCACGCCAGGACCAGCCACGAGGCGACGGTGGCGGCGTGCACCCCCAGCATCCGAGAGCGCAGCAGCTCGGTGCGGCCCGCTTCCTCGTCGGCCCGGCCGTTCCGGGTGGCGAGGAACACGACCCCGAGCGCCAGGGCCAGCGCGATCGTCATCCAGGCCTTCGTCCAGACCGCACCGCCGAGCGTGTTCGCCGCTGGCGACAGGCCGGTGAGGGCCCTGATGCCGGGCGTGTTCGAGACGGCGGCGAAGTCGTCGAGCGCCGCCTGGGTGGGGAAGAGCTCCTGGTAGTAGGACGCGACGTAGGCGAACATCGTGACGAGTGCGACGAGCCACGCCGCCAGACGAACCCGGTTGCGGCGCAGCTGGAGGCGCACCATCGGCCGCCACCCTGCGCAGCTCTCGAGCGTGCGTCCTCGACGGGCTGTCGGCGCGAGTCGCCACGGAGGCGTGGCGGTCGTGGCCGTCACGGCTGCCGCTCCGCACGTGCGGACAGAGCTGCGAGCTCGTCGCCGTAGTGCCGCAGGAACAGCTCTTCCAGTGACGGCGGGTTGGCGACGAGCGAGCGCGGCCCGAGCACCGCGACGCGCGCCAGGACTGTCGGCAGCGCCGCCTCGTCGACGGCGAAGGTCACGTGCCGGTCGAGCACCGTCAGGTCGTGCACACCGGGCAGCGTCGCGAGGCCGTCCACGCCCCCGTCGAGCACAGCGGTGACCTGCGTGCGCGTCAGGTGCCGGAGCTCGGCGATGGTCCCGGACTCGACGGTGGCACCTTCGCGGATGATCGTGACGCGGTCGGCGAGCTTCTCCACCTCGGCGAAGATGTGGCTCGACAGCAGCACCGACCGCCCCTGCGCCTTGATCTCGCGGATGGACTCGGTGAACGCCGCCTCCATCAACGGGTCGAGTCCGCTCGTCGGCTCGTCCAGGAGGAGCAGCTCGGCATCGGAGGCGAGGGCGGCGACGAGCGCGACCTTCTGCCGGTTGCCCTTCGAGTAGGTCCGTGCCTTCTTGGTGGGGTCGAGCTCGAACCTCTCGAGCATGGCGTGCTTCCGCCGCGGGTCGAGCGGGCCGGAGATCCGGCAGAGGATGTCGATCGCCTCGCCGCCGGTGAGGTTCGGCCAGAGGGTGACGTCGCCGGGCACGTACGCGACGCGCCTGTGCAGCCGCACCGCATCCGTCCAGGGGTCGCCGTCGAGGAGAGCGACGCGTCCGGAGTCGGCCTTGAGCAGACCGAGGAGGACGCGGATGGCTGTGGTCTTCCCGGCCCCGTTGGGGCCGAGGAAGCCGGTCACCTGACCGGTCGGGACGGTCAGGTCCAGCCCTCGCAGGGCGTGGACGTGGCCGAAGCTCTTGTGCAGGTTCTCGACCTGCACCGCCATGGAGGCTGCCGTGGGCATGAACGTTCCTCGGGAGGTGTCGTGGCAGGTGGAGGGAGCGGACGGCTGCGCCGTCACGCACTCTGTCGTTCTGACTGCTGCTGGTCACCGTCGGGCGGGTCGCCGACGTACAGCAGGTAGTCGTCGAGCATCCGCCTGGAGGTCAGCAAGCCCTCCGTGAAGAGCTCCAGGGTCGGCAGGATCTGGTCGTGGTTGCGCGCGCTCACGGCCTCGACGAATGCCCGGGGTGTGGCGTCGGGCATGGTGAGGAACTGCATCAGCAGTGACCCCATGGTCTGGAAGACGAGGTAGCGCAGGCGCGCCTCCTCGTCTCGCGAGGGACGCACGAGTCCGGACTGGACGCTGTCGCGCATGATGTCGCGCGCCTCGTCGACGAGATGCTCGAGGAACTGCTGTGCGGGCTCACCTCCGGCATGGATCGCGCGGATCATGTAGACGACGAGCTCGGCGGAGGGCCCGGGGTCGGTCAGGTTGGCGAACAGGTACGCGCTCGGGTCGGCCAGGCTGCTCGCCTTGAGGGCCCCGTAGCGACGCAGCACCTCGGCGTCACAGTGCTCACGCAGGCCGGCCTTCGAGCCGAAGTGGTGCGTGATCAACGCGGGCGAGACGCCGGCGCGCTCGGCGATCACCCGGAACGGCGCGTCGAACCCTTGCTCGGCGAAGCACTCGACGGCCGCGTCGCGAATCCTCGCCCACGCGGTGAGCTCGCTCGCGCGCCGGTCGTCCGGCGACGATGCTGTACGCACAACCAGCACGCTATACGCGCAACCAGTCACCGGCAAGAGGTCCCCGCCTGACGCCTTCCCTCGAACAATGTTAGTGAGTAACATTCGACGGGTGCGACACCCAGGCTCCTCACCACGCGCGCGGGCGACCCAGGCGCGCATCCAGGCTGCGGCCCTGGACCTGTTCGAGCGCGACGGGTACGAGCGGACGACCACCGCGAGCATCGCGGCAGCGGCCGGCGTCACGCCGATGACCTTCTTCCGCCACTTCCCCACGAAGGCGGCAGTCGTCGTCTCCGACCCGTACGACCCCCTCATCGCAGCCGCCGTGGCGAGGCAACCGCGTCGCCTCCCGGCCACAGAACGGGTCCGTCGCGCGATGCTGAGCTCGCTCGCCACGATCGGCCCCGCTGAGGACAGCACAGCGCGGCGCCGAGTTGCTGTCGTCGCGTCGAACCCCGCGCTACGAGCCGCGGTCGTCGAGGCCAGCGCGGCGACAGAACGCGCGATCGTCGATCAGCTCGTCACGGACGGCACGTCTGCGTTCGAGGCACGTGTCGCGGCCGGGGCGTGCCTGGGCGCCGCCACCGCGGCGCTGCTGGCCATCGCCGAAGCAGAGGGCAGCCTGACCGACGTGATCACCCGAGCCCTGCAGATCCTGGGGCCGGGCGAGGACGAGGTGCCATGACCGCCGCACTCGTCGTGGAGGACGTCACCCACAGGTTCGGTGCGCTCCTGGCTCTGGACCGCTTCAGCCTCACCGTCATGCCCGGTGAGGTGGTCGCGATGATCGGGCTCAACGGCGCCGGGAAGACCACCGCCATGCGCGTGCTCACCGGACGCCTGCGACCACTCGACGGCGGGGCTCGCGTGCTCGACGACCCCGCAGACCGGCTCACGCGCCGCACGGCGACGCGGTTCGGTCACGTCGTCGACTCCCCGCTCGTCTACCCCGAGCTCACCGTCCGGGAGAACCTGCGCTGCGCGGCAACGCTGCACGGCCTCCCGGCTCACCAACGCGCCGCCGCGGCCCGTCGGGTCATCGACGAGCTGCACCTGGATCCGTGGGCGGACGCTCGAGCGCGTTCCCTGTCGGCCGGGAACCGGCAGCGGCTCGGCGTCGCGGCTGCGGTCGTGCACACCCCGCTCGCACTCGTCCTCGACGAGCCGACGAGCGCACTCGACCCGCGCGGTGTCGTGCTCGTCCGGGCACTCGTGCGGCGACTGGCCGCAGACGGTGCCGCTGTGCTCGTCTCGAGTCACCACCTCGACGAGGTCTCCCGGGTCGCGGACCGGATCGTCGTCGTCCACGCCGGACGGGTCGTCGCCCCGCTGCCACCGGGCACGGCGGACCTCGAGCAGCAGTTCTTCAGCGTGGTCCTCCGCGAGGACGAGAACCCGACGTGAGGCGGTGTGTCGTGAGTGGTGCGTGGGCTGTCGAGCTGCTCAAGCTGCGCAGGGCGATCGTCGTGTGGATCGCGACACCGGTGCTCACCCTCGTCGTGCCGTTCGCGAGCATCGGGGCCGTGGCCCTGGCCCGCTCGCCGGATGTGCCGGGGGCGGCCGGGGAGAAGTTCGCGCCGTACGCGACGGGCCCCCTGGCGCAGGCCCACCTCGAGGTCTGTGGTCAGGTTCTCGCGGTCGCGGTCCTGGCGGTCGGCGGCTTCGCCGCGGCCTGGTGCTACGCCCGCGAGTTCGTCGACGGCACGGCCGGGGCGCTCTTCGGGCTCGCGGTGCAGCGGCGCACCCTCGGGCTGGCCAAGATGCTCGTCCTGGCGGTCTGGCTGGTGCTCTGCGTGCTCGCCGCGATTGCCGTGACCGCCCTCCTCACCCTTGCGCTCGGCGGGGTCATCGACGCTGCCGCCTGGTCCACGCTGGGCGTTGCGCTGGGCGCGGGACTGCTGTCCGTGGGCCTGGTGCTCCCCTTCGGGTGGGTCGCCACCCGCACCCGCAGCCCGCTCGCGACCGTCGGCGTCCTCATCGCACTCGTCGCCGTGACACAGGTCGTCGTCCTCCTGGGCGCGGGGACGTGGTTCCCCTACGCCGTCCCGTCGCTGTGGACCGGAGCCGGTGGGCGGGAAGCCGCCGCGGCCATCCGCGCCCCGGCGCTCGCGCTGACCGCTGCCGTCGCCCCAGCGGCCGCCGTGAGCATCCGGTGGGCGTGGGGTCGGCTGACGAACGTCTAGGCGACGTCCGCCACGGCCCGACCGTACAATCTGTGGCGGAGTGCCGGGAAGCCTGGTCGGCGTCAACGTCGTCGACCCCAAGGGCCCCGCTCATGCCGTCCTCCTCTGCTCCTGCTTCCCTGCTCGCGCGTCGCTCGTGGTCCGAGACGAGCCGGATCACCGAGATCCTCCGCAAGGAGACCGTCGGCGGAGCTCTGCTGCTGCTGGCGACCGTCGCCGCGCTGATCTGGGCCAACTCACCAGCAGCCGACTCGTACGCGGCGCTGCGGGACTACACCGTCGGGCCGCAGGCGCTGCACCTTCACCTGTCGCTCGGGACGTGGGCGGCGGACGGCCTCCTGGCCATCTTCTTCTTCGTCGTCGGGCTGGAGCTCAAGCGGGAGTTCGTCGCCGGGGACCTGCGTGATCCCCGCCGCGCCGCGCTCCCGATCCTGGCAGCCGTCGGAGGGATGGCCGTACCCGCGCTCGTCTACGCGACGATCGCGGCGCGCGCCGGCGGCGACGCGCTGCAAGGGTGGGCGATCCCGACTGCGACTGACATCGCCTTCGCGCTCGCCGTGCTGGCCGTCGTGGGCACGCACCTGCCTGCGGCGCTGCGGACGTTCCTGCTGACCCTGGCCGTCGTCGACGACCTCCTGGCCGTCACGGTGATCGCCGTGTTCTACACCGAGAGCGTCCAGCCCCTGCCGCTGCTCGGTGCACTGGCCCTCATCGCCGTGTTCGCGGTCGCCGTGCAGCGGCGGATCCGGTCCTGGTGGCTCCTGCTGCCGCTCGCGTTCGCCGCGTGGACGCTCATGCACGCCTCCGGGGTGCACGCCACAGTGGCCGGCGTCCTGCTGGGCTTCACGGTCCCCGTGATCCGTAGCGAACGTGCGGGCGGCCCCGATGCCGGCCCGGGGCTCGCCGAGCACTTCGAACGCCGCTTCCGCCCGCTGTCGGCGGGCGTGGCCGTTCCCGTCTTCGCGTTCTTCGCCGCGGGTGTGACGATCGGCGGGATGGAGGGCATGCGGGCCTCGCTGACCGACGCGGTCGCCCTCGGTATCGTCGCCGGGCTCGTAGCCGGAAAGCTCGTCGGCATCCTCGGGACCACGTGGGTCGTCGCCCGTCTCACGCGCGCGCGGCTCGACCCTGCCCTGAGCTGGTGGGACGTCGTGGCGGTCGGCGCGCTGGGCGGGGTCGGGTTCACGGTCTCGTTGCTCATCGGTGAGCTCGCGTTCGACTCAGCCCTACGCGCCGAGCACGTCAAGGTCGGCGTCCTGACCGGTTCCGTGCTCGCGGCGGGGGTCGCTGCCGTCCTGCTGCGCGGCCGCAACCGCGCCTACCAGCAGATCGAGCAGGCCGAGCGGGTCGACACCGACGCGAACGGAGTTCCCGACGCGTTCGAGGAGGCCGCGGAGCTCCGAGGCCCGGCGTGACCCCGGGACTCGGCTGCCGCGCGAGACGGACGCGGAGAGCACGACCCCAGCCGGAGTCGACGTCCGGGGATGACGCGGGCTGGGGGCAGGCCCGCGGCCTCCGCGGAGGTGTTGCCCATGGTCCCGACGATCTGCGCACGTCCTGCTGGCACCTCAGCTCATGACGAGGCGGGGGGCGAGCTGGGCGACGCGGCGGCTCAGCTCGGTGACGGCGTGGTCGAACGCGTCGTCGCTGCCGTAGGGGACCGGATCCGGGATGGACCAGTGCACGTCGGCGGCGAGCCCGACCTCCTCGTGGGCGCGGTCGCAGACCGTGATGACGAGATCGCCCTCACGGCGGACGTCATCGACGGTCCGCGGACGTCCGTCGCGCAGGTCGACGTCGTGGCGCGCCGCCGCGGCGATCGCCCCCGGGTGGATCACGGGTGCGGGGTGGGTGCCGGCCGACGCCGCCGGGATCTGACTGGCGCGCCGCCAGAGGGCCGCCGCGAGGTGCGAGCGCGCGGAGTTCGCGGTGCAGACGAACAGGACGCGGGCCGGGCGCGGCAGAGGGCTCGTCGTCAGGGGGCCGAGCTCGGTGGGCAGCAGGCGCAGGTAGGTGCGGCGGCGGTCGCCCTCGGAGCGCGTGCGTTCGACGAGGCCGTGCTCGACCAGGACGTTGACGTGGTGCGCGAGGAGGTTGGAGGGCATCGACAGCTCAGCGGCGAGCTCGGACGGGGAGGCGTCCCCGCGCGAGAGCAGGTCGACCACGGCGAGACGGCCGGGGTCGGACAGAGCGCCGTGCAGCGCCGCGCGGCGTTCGACCAGGGCTAGCCACTCAGTGTTCATTGAGTCAATGTTGACTGATCGACGTACGGGTGGTCAAGATGTCCGCATCCGACCTCTGCGTGAGCGCCTGAGCCACCGCGCAGCGGCCCTCGTCACGAGCCTGTCCCCCCACGACCTGAGGAGTGAGTCATGGCCCCGACCACCGACAAGCCCAGCGTCCTGTTCGTCTGCGTCCACAACGCCGGCCGCTCGCAGATGGCCGCCGGCTTCCTGTCCGCCCTGTCCGGTGGGGCCGTCGAGGTCCGTTCGGCCGGTTCGATGCCCGCCGACCAGGTCAACCCCGTCGCGGTGGCGGCGATGGCGGAGGTCGGCGTCGACATCGCCGCCGAGCAGCCGAAGATCCTCACCACCGAGGCCGTGCAGGCCTCGGACGTCGTCGTCACCATGGGCTGCGGCGACGCGTGCCCCTACTTCCCGGGCAAGCGCTACGAGGACTGGAAGCTCGATGACCCCGCGGGCCAGGGCATCGAGTCGGTCCGCCCGATCCGCGACGAGATCCGCTCACGCATCGTGACCCTGCTCGACGAGCTCGGCGTCCCTGCCGTCGGGGCGTGAGACCCCGCGGCCTCCTCGACGCCTGACGTCGTGCACGGCCGGGACCTTCGTCCGAGGCATCGACGCGTGTCGATGAGACGGTGGTCCCATCAACGTACATCGATGGATGGAGGTGGCGTCATGGCGACTGTCGAGGTCTTCGACCCCGCGATGTGCTGTTCGACGGGGGTGTGCGGGACGGACGTCGACCCGACGCTGAGCAGGTTCGCGGCGGACCTGGAGTGGTTGTCCGGCCAGGGCGTCCAGGTGAGCCGCGCGACGCTCTCCCAGGAGCCGGGCAAGTTCGTCGGCAACCCGCTGGTGGCGACAGTGCTGGCCGAGCACGGCGTCGACGGTCTGCCTGCGCTGCTGGTCGACGGCGAGGTCCGCGCCACGGGCCGCTACCCGGACCGCGCCGAGCTCGCGGGCTGGGCCGGGCTGGCTGCACCGGTGGACCGGCTGCTGCCCTTGGCGCAGTCGGCCGGCGGCGGGTGCTGCGGCGGCACAGGCGGGTGCTGAGATGACGACGACCGCCGTCCAGCACGCGTGGCTGGCCGGGATCGTCGAGCACGCCACGCCGTTCCTCTTCTTCACGGGGAAGGGCGGCGTCGGCAAGACGTCGTGCGCGTCGACGACCGCGGTCGCCCTGGCGGACGCGGGTCGCCGCGTGCTGATCGTCTCGACGGACCCGGCGAGCAACCTTCCGGAAGTCCTGGGCGTCACCGGCGACGACGATCGTCCCGTGGCGGTGCCCGACGTCCCCGGCCTGGTCATGCTGGACCTCGACCCCACGGCCGCCGCGTCGCGCTACCGCGACACGATCGTCGGACCGTACCGCGGGCTGCTGCCACCCGAGGCGGTCGCGCAGATCGAGGAAGAGCTGTCCGGGCCGTGCACGGTCGAGGTCGCCGCCTTCAACGAGTTCGTGCGGCTGCTGGTAGATGACGAGCTGGTCGGTGGGTACGACCACGTCGTGTTCGACACCGCGCCGACCGGCCACACGCTGCGCCTGCTCAGCCTCCCGGCCGCGTGGGACGGGTTCCTCGAGTCCAACACCGGCGGGATCACGTGCGTCGGCCCGGTCTCGGCGCTCGGGCAGACCCAGGAGTCCTACGCCGATGGCCTCGACGCGCTGCGTGACGGCTCGCGCACCACGGTGGTGCTCGTCGCCCGCCCCGACGACGCCTCGCTCACCGAGGCGTCCCGGGCGAGCGGAGAGCTCACCGATCTGGGGATGCTCAACCAGCGTCTCGTCGTCAACGGCGTCCTGGGCGACCCGGACGACGACGCGCTCGCCCAGGCCCGCAGCGACCACGAGCTCGCCGCGCTGGCCGCCATGCCCGAGCTGCTGAGGAGGGTGTGGTCCGGCGACGAGATGCCTCTGCTCGCCCGCGCCCCGCTCGGCGTCGACGCGCTGCGCGCCGCGGCACAGCCGTGTGCCGACGAAGCCGAGACGCCGTCGCTCCCACCGGAGTCCCCCTCGACCAGCCGACTGGTCGACCTCGTGGACGCCGTGGCCGCGGCCGGGCCGGGGATCGTCATGACGATGGGCAAGGGAGGCGTCGGCAAGACGACCGTCGCCGCCGCGATCGCGCTCGCCCTGGCCGAGCGCGGCCTGCCGGTCACCCTCACGACCACCGATCCCGCGGCCCACGTCGAGCTCGTGCTGCAGGACCCACCGGCAAACCTCCACGTCACCCGGATCGACCCGTCCCTCGAGACCACCGCCTACACCGCTCAGGTCATGGACGAGGCGGGGTCCCAGCTCGACCCGGCGGCTCGCGACCTGCTCGAGGAGGACCTGCGCTCGCCGTGCACCGAGGAGGTCGCGGTGTTCCACGCGTTCGCCCGCACAGTCGCCCAGGCCGAGCACCGCTGGGTCGTGATCGACACCGCCCCGACCGGGCACACCCTGCTGCTGCTGCAGTCGTCGCACTCCTTCGTCGCCCAGGAGCACACGCGCTCGGGAGACCTCGCGACGTCCGACTCGGCGCGCCTCTACGAACGGCTGAGCAACCCCGATCGCACGCGGATCGTGCTGCTCACCCTGCCGCAGGCGACACCGGTCCACGAGGCCCGCGCGCTGCAGGAGGACCTGGCCCGCACCGGGCTGGTGCCCTGGACCTGGGTCGTCAACGCGGCGCTCTCGCAGCGGAGCACCCACCACCGCGTCCTGGCCGCACAGTCCGCCGACGAGGTGCACCGGATCGCCGAGGTCGCCGAGCTCAGCCCGCGACCACCCGTCGTGCTCCCGTGGACCGACCACCCGCCGATCGGCCGACCCGGCCTGCACGCACTGCTCACCCCGACCGGGTCCTGACCGCCGCCGACCGCCCACGAGGTCTCGTCGGCACTGTTCGCAGCACCGCCGGCTGACGCCGGCCGAACGACGCCGGCACGTGCGAGGCCCCGCCCCCAGAGGGACGGGGCCTCGTGTCGACCGTGCGTCAGTGACGGTCGAGTCGGCTCACGCCGCCAGGGCCGCCTGACGGCGGGCGAGGCTGCGCAGGCCCAGGCCGCCGATCACGAACCCGACGCCGACGCCGACGACCGCGAGCGCGACGCCGAACCCGATCACCGAGGTCATGAGGGACGCGCGCAGGAACGTGCCGGTCGCGACGCTCGGCCGCAGCGGGTCCTCGCGGTCGATCTCGGCGTACGTGCGGCCGTCGGTCATCTGCTCGAGGTCGGTGCGGATCGCCTCGGACTGCGCCCACGCCTCCCAGGGTGCGTCGACCCGCTCGCCGACGAACGCCGGCGCGGTGTCGGTCACGTTGACGTTCTCCTGCGCGAGTCCCTGGGCGACGGCACCCCAGGCGCCGATGCCGCCGACGATCATGATCGCGCCGAGCACCAGCAGGAGCGTGCCGAACAGGCGAGCACGCTTGTTGACGGGGGGCGGCGGCTTGGTGTCCTCGGTGATGCGGGTGGGTTCGGTCGCTGTGGGCTGAGCGGACACGGGTGCCCCCTTCGGTCTGCGAGTGGTCGGTCCACCACCGTCTCGGGCGCAGGCAAGCGACCGCACCCTGGCGAATCAATTCACCTGGACCGGATCGGTACGCAATTGCGTGCGCGAGACTCCGCGGCACCGCCGCCGACGCCGGCTCCCCCGCGCCGGCACAGCACGAGGCCCCGCCCCCAGGAAGGGGACGGGGCCTCGAGTCGACCGAGCGTCAGCTCAGGCGGCGACGACCTTGACGGTCACGGTCGCGGCGACCTCCGGGTGGAGGCGGACCGAGACGGTGTACTCGCCCAGGGCCTTGATCGGCTGAGCGATCTCGACCTTGCGCTTGTCGATCGCCGGGGCGCCCGACGCCTTGACCGCGTCCGCGATCTCCGCGGTGGTCACGGCGCCGAACAGGCGACCGGCGTCGCCGGCCTTGGCCGACACGACGACGGCCTTCGACTGCAGCGAGTCGCGCACAGCCTTGGCGTCGTCGAGGGTCGCGATCTCGCGGGCCTTGCGGGCCTTGCGGATCGCCGTGATGTCCTTCTCCGCACCCTTGGTCCACGGGGCGGCAAGGTTGCGCGGGATCAGGTAGTTACGGGCGTACCCGTCCTTGACCTCGACCACGTCGCCCGGGGCGCCGAGGCCGGTGACCTCGTGCGTGAGGATGATCTTCGCCATCTTCAGGCCTCCTTCTCAGCGAGCCGACGACGAGTACGGCAGCAGAGCCATCTCGCGCGCGTTCTTGACGGCACGCGCGATCGCGCGCTGCTCCTGCACGGACACACCGGTCACCCGGCGAGCGCGGATCTTCCCGCGGTCGGAGATGAACTTGCGCAGCAGCGCGGTGTCCTTGTAGTCGACAACCTCGATCTTGGCTGCCTTGAGCGGGTTCTGCTTCTTCTTGGGCTTGCGAACAACGGCCTTGGCCATCGCGGTGCTCCTGTCTCTGGAGCCCCGGGCGTTGCCATGCCCGGGGATGTGATGTCTGGGGTCTCGAAGGATCTAGAGGATCAGAACGGGGGCTCGTCGGAGTAGCCGCCACCGCCGCTGCCACCACTCGCGGGCGTGGCCCACGGGTCGTCGCCGCCGGTGTTCGACTGGCCGCCACCGGAGTAGCCGCCACCGCCGCCGCCGAAGCCACCGCCGCCACCCGAGCGCTGGGCGCGGGTGACCTTGGCCGTGGCGTAACGGAGCGACGGACCGACCTCGTCCACCTGCAGCTCGACGACCGTGCGCTTCTCGCCCTCACGGGTCTCGTACGAGCGCTGGACCAGGCGGCCGGTGACGATCACGCGCGTGCCCTTGGTGAGCGACTCCGCGACCGACTCCGCAGCCTCGCGCCAGATCGAGCAGCGCATGAACAGCGTGTCGCCGTCCTTCCACTCGTTGCTCTGGCGGTCGAACGTGCGGGGCGTCGACGCGACGGTGAAGTTGGCCACGGCCGCACCCGACGGGGTGAAGCGCAGCTCCGGGTCCCCGGTCAGGTTCCCGATCACCGTGATGACGGTCTCACCAGCCATGCCAGCTCCTCGATCGATCCTCGAACTGCTCTGTCCTTCGATGTGGTGCGCACGCGAGCGGCGCGCACCGACGGGTCACACGCCTCGGCGCAGGACCTTCGTGCGCAGGACGACCTCGTTGAGGCCGAGCTGGCGGTCGAGCTCCTTGGCCGTGGCCGGCTCCGCGGTGAAGTCGACGACCGCGTAGATGCCCTCGGCCTTCTTGTTGATCTCGTAGGCCAGGCGACGGCGACCCCAGATGTCCACCTTGTCGACGTTGCCGCCGTCGGTCTTGACGACCGACAGGTACTTGTCGAGCGACGGGGCGACGGTGCGCTCCTCGATCTCGGGATCGAGGATGATCATGATCTCGTACTGACGCAGGCTCATACCCACCTCCTCTGGTCTCAGCGGTCACGGTCGTTCCGTGACAGGAGGGTTCTCATGCGTCGCTGTCGACGGGGGCCGGAGCCCTCGTCGTCCCCCGTCCGGCGCTGATGGCAGCGGCGAGACGGAGGCACAGCAGTGTTCTAGCCTACCGGCCCGGTGACGGCCCGGTGAAATCGTCGCCCTGTGGACAGCCGGGGATCACCCGGCCGCGCCCCAGGGCGACGACGCTCAGTCGTTCTTCTTCGGCGGCGGGGCCGCCTCGGTCGGGTCAGGGCCCGGGTCGCCCGTCGGCTCGGGGTCCGGCTGCTGCTCGGGCCCGGTCGAGACGACGATCGTCACCTGGGTCCCCACGGGCACCTTGGTCCCGCCCGACGGCTCCACGGAGATCACTCGTCCCGCGGCCACCTTCTCCGACGACTGGGAGACGATCACCGGCTCGAGACCCACGGCGAGCAGCGCGGCCGTGGCGTCCGCCTGCGTCTTGCCCGCGAGCCTGCCCGGGACCTTGACGGTCGCGTCGATCGTCGGCTCCTCGGTCGGCTCCGTCGTCGGCGTGGCCGTCGGGGTGGGCGTGGGCGACGAGGTCGGCTTGTCGCCGACGTCCGCGCGCGGCGGGAAGTCGCGCTGCTTGGCGAACTGCTCCATGTCGAGCACCGGGCCCATGTACTCGGCCCACAGACGAGCGGGGATCGAGCCACCCGTCACCTCGCCGAGCGGCCCGCCGTACGGGCTCGGACCGAAGGGCTTGATCGTGACCTCGGACGAGCCGTCGTCGCCGACCTGGCTGAGGGCGACGGCCGTCGAGATCGTCGGCGTGTAGCCGACGAACCACGCGGAGATGTTGCCGGTCGACGTGCCCGTCTTGCCGGCGATCGGCACACCCAGCGGGGCGATGTACGGCTTGCCGGACCCCTTCTGGACCACCTGCGTCATCGCGTACGTCGCGTCCGCCATCACGTCCTGCTCGAACTTGCGCTCGGGGTCGCCGTCGGTCTGGTAGTTCACCGAGCCGTCCGGGTTGAGCACCTGGGACACGATGTGCACGTCGTGGTGCACGCCCTGCGCGGCGAACGTCGCGTACGCGTTCGCCATGTCGAGCGGATGCACCGACGAGCTGCCGAGCACGTTGGACGGGACGGCCTCGACGGGCGTCAGGATGCCCGCGTCCTTCGCGACCTGCGCGGTCTTGTCGGCGCCGACCTCCAGGTTGAGCTGCGCGTACACGGTGTTCACCGAGTCGGCGGTCGCGTCGACGAGGTCGATCGAGCCGTACGACGAGCCGCCGAAGTTGCTGACCTTCTGGTCGCCGGAGCCCCAGCCGTCGAGCGTCATGGGCGACTTGCCGGAGAACCGCGTGTCGAGCGAGATCCCCTCCTTGAGCGCGGCGACGAGCGTGAACGGCTTGAACGTCGAGCCGGCCTGCATGCCGTTGCCGTAGGTCGCGCGGTTCACCTGGTCGGTCAGGAAGTCCTTTCCGCCGTACAGCGCGATGACACCGCCCGACGAGGGGTCGACCGACGACGCCGCGACCTTGAGGTTCTCGCTCGGCGGGGTGGCGCCGTCGGTCAGCTCACCCGACCAGAGCTTCTCCACCGAGGCGGTGAGCTGGTCCTGCACGGGCTTCTGGACCGTCGTGATGATCTTGTAGCCGCCGCGGTCGAGCTGCTCCTTGCTGATGTTGATGGCCTCGGTCGCCATCTCGTCCTCGACCATCTTGAGCAGGTATCCCGCGGTGCCCGTGTACTTCGCCGACCGCTGGTACACCACCGTCGTCGGGAACTGCGCGGCGTCGAACTCCGCCTGCGTGATGTGCTTGTCCTCGAGCATCGCGCTCATGACGATGTTCCAGCGCGCCTCGGCCTTCGTCGGGCTCACCGCCGGGTCCCAGTTGTTCGGTGACGGGATGATGCCCGCGAGCAGAGCGGCCTGCGAGATCGTCAGGTCCTTCGCGTCGACCTTGAAGTACGACTGCGCCGCGGCCTGGATGCCGTAGGAGTCCCGGCCGAAGTAGATCGTGTTGAGGTAGCGCTCGAGGATCTCCGGCTTGGACTCCTCCTGCGTGATCTTCAGCGCCAGGAGCGTCTCGCGGAACTTGCCGATGTAGTCGGTCGTCGTCTTCTCGACGTAGTAGCGCTCGACGTACTGCTGCGTGAGCGTCGAGCCACCCTGCTTCTTGCCGCCGGTCGCGTTGTTGATGAGCGCACGCGCCATGCCGGTGACGGAGATGCCGGAGTTCGTCTCGAACGTGCGGTCCTCGGCGGCGATCACGGCGCCGCCGACGTACGTCGGCAGGGTCGAGAGCTCGACGAGCTGGCGCTTCTGGACCTCGAACGTGCCCATGACCTTGCGGCCGCCCGCGTAGTAGACGGTCGTCGTCTGCGACTGCACCTCGGCACCCGCGGCGGGCACCTTGATCCCGACGTAGGCCGCGACGAGCGCGCCGGCGCCCAGGAACGCGACGGTCAGGAACGAGCCGAGCAGGAACCGCCACGACGGCAGCCAGCGGTGGAGCCCGTGGTACCCCGAGCGCGGGTAGTCGAAGAACTTGCGCTTGGGGGCGTTCGCGGGGCGAGCGCCGGATCCACGAGGGGCGCTGCGACGCGACCGCGGGGCGGAGGCGCGAGACGAGCCGGCCAACGTGTTGCCTTCCTGACGAGGACGAGGAGCGTCCCTTCCGCACGCACCCTCGCACCACGACGAGGCGGGCGAGGGCAGGCGTCAGCGGACGCGCCGTCCAGTATGCGCGACCAGGCCCTGCCCCGGGCGGGCCGCGGGCCGGCGTCCTGCGACCCTTCACACGATCGGCACTCAGCACCCGCGAACCGGGTTCGGGCCCTGCGCGACCAGTGGCGCCGCGCGTCGTCGTCGTGGCGTCGCTGCGGTGTCGTCATCGGTGCTCGGCCGCGGGACGCACCTCGGAGCGGGTCGGTGACGTGCGCACACGCTGGCGCGACGGCGCGACTTGTGCACGACGAACGTCGCGCTCTACTCTTCTCGATGTATCGCGCTGATACATACGAGCGATACATCGAACAAGACACACACCGTGCGTCACCGACGCACGACCCCACAGCCTAGAGGAGGTGCCCCGGTGCGCGGTCGTTCCGACGTGCTCGAGCCGGCGATCCTCGGGCTGCTCCACGAGTCTCCGATGCACGGGTACGAGCTGCGCAAGCGGCTCAACCTCGTGCTCGGGTCGTTCCGCGCGTTGTCGTACGGGTCGCTGTACCCGTGCCTGAAGTCGCTCGCGGAGCGCGGATGGATAGTCGGGACCGAGTCCCCGGCCGACCCGCACGCGGTCGGCAGCAAGCGGGCCCGGATCGTCTACCAGATCACCGCGGACGGCAAGGAGCACCTGCAGTCGGTGCTCGCCTCCTCAGGCCCTGCGGCCTGGGAGGACGAGAACTTCGACGTGCGGTTCGCGTTCTTCGCGCAGACCGACGCCGAGACCCGGCTGCGGATCCTCGAGGGTCGGCGCACGCGCCTGACGGAGCGCCTCGAGACCATCCGCATGTCCGTCGCCCGCACCCGCGAGCGCATGGACGAGTACACGCTCGAGCTGCAGCGGCACGGCCTGGAGCAGGCCGAGCGCGAGGTCCGTTGGCTCGACGGACTCATCGACAACGAGCGTGGCGTCCGCCGCGCGCGTCCTGCTGGCACCGGTCACCGCACCGTTGCAGCGTCCACCGCCGACGGCGACCTCGCCGCTCCGGCCAGAACCACCGAGAAGGAGCGAGGATGACCTCCATCCGCGTCGCCATCGTCGGCGTCGGCAACTGCGCCGCGTCGCTCGTCCAGGGCGTGCACTACTACGCCGACACGCCTGCCGACGGCAAGGTTCCCGGGCTCATGCACGTGCAGCTCGGTGACTACCACGTCAAGGACATCGAGTTCGTCGCGGCGTTCGACGTCGACGCGAAGAAGGTCGGCTTCGACCTGTCCGAGGCGATCCTCGCGTCGGAGAACAACACCATCAAGATCGCCGACGTCCCCCCGCTCGGTGTGACGGTGCAGCGTGGTCACACGCTCGACGGCATCGGCAAGTACTACGCCGAGACCATCGAGGAGTCGGACGCCGAGCCGGTCGACGTCGTCGCGGCCCTGCGTGAGGCGCGTGTCGACGTCCTCATCTGCTACCTGCCCGTCGGGTCCGAGGACGCCGCGAAGTTCTACGCGCAGTGCGCGATCGATGCGAACGTGGCGTTCGTCAACGCCCTGCCCGTGTTCATCGCGTCCGACCCGGAGTGGGCCGCGAAGTTCGAGGCCGCCGGTGTCCCGATCGTCGGCGACGACATCAAGTCGCAGGTCGGCGCGACCATCACGCACCGCGTGCTCGCCCGCCTGTTCGAGGACCGCGGCGTCATCCTGGACCGCACGTACCAGCTGAACGTCGGCGGCAACATGGACTTCAAGAACATGCTCGAGCGCGAGCGCCTGGAGTCCAAGAAGCTGTCGAAGACGCAGGCCGTGACGTCCAACCTCCACGACGGCCCCCTGGCCGGCAAGAAGGAGGACCGCAACGTCCACATCGGCCCGTCGGACTACGTCGCGTGGCTCGACGACCGCAAGTGGGCCTACGTGCGCCTCGAGGGCCGCGCGTTCGGTGAGGTCCCCCTGAACCTGGAGTACAAGCTCGAGGTCTGGGACTCCCCCAACTCGGCCGGCATCATCATCGACGCCCTGCGCGCCGCGAAGATCGCCAAGGACCGTGGGGTCGGTGGCCCGATCCTGTCCGCCGCGACGTACTTCATGAAGTCCCCGCCGGTGCAGATGGAGGACAGCCAGGGCCGCGAGCGGCTCGAGGCCTTCATCCGCGGCGAGATCGAGCGCTGATCGACCGCACCACCGCGCGCCGCTGACCCGGCGCAGCACCCGAGAGAGGGCCCGACGCACCCGCGTCGGGCCCTCTCTCGCGTCCCCCCGCCAGGGGAGGCCCGGCTCGTTGTGGGTGGGGTTGCGCTCGCTGAGCGAGCAGATCTCCACCCACACGCTCGGGAGGCTCGCTGCTTCGGGGCGGGGTGTGGATGACGTCGGACGGAGGGTCGGCGCTGCGGGGAGGGTGTGGGGGTGCAGAGCGGCGGGAGCGGCGGGTTTGGGGGCGGGCCGGGTGGGGTGGCGGAGCTGCCTGGGGTGCGGGCGCTGTCCGGCCAGGGGCGCGACGTCGTCGTGCGGCAGGACGGCGTGGCGAGCGTCGCGCAGCTCGTCGGATGGGGGGTGTCCTCCGCCGCAGTGCGGCGCAAGGTCGCGGCAGGGCACTGGCGGCGCGCGTTCCGGGGCGTCGTCGTGCTGCAGTCCGGGCCGACGAGCTGGCGGCAGCGCGCTCGCGCCGCGCTGCTGTACTGCGGGCCTGACGCTGCCCTCTCGCACGAGTCGGCGGCCTTCCACCACGGCGTCCTCACGGAGCCGGGCCGGTCGGTGGTGGTCACCGTGCCGCACACCCGCACGGTCATGCCGCAACTCGGGCTCGTCGTGCACCGGAGCCGGACGATGCCCTGGGCCGGCGGGCGTCTGCGCTCGGTCGAGCCCGCCGAGGCGATCCTCGGCATCGTCACGACGACGACCAGCGCCCACTCCCGCGGCGCGGAGTCCACGGCTCGTGCCGGCGCGGTCCGGCGAGACCTGACCGACGCTCTCGTCGGACTGCTCTGCGACGCGGTGCGGGCCGGGGTCCACCCCGACGACCTGCTGCTGCGGGCCGCGCGGCGCACGCGCATGTCCGGCCGCCGGCTGCTCGTCGAGATGCTCGGGCAGGTGGCGGAGGGGGTCGAGTCGCCGCTCGAGCACCGGTATGCGCGGGACGTCGAGCGACGGCACCGCCTGCCGCGGGCTGTCGCGCAGCGCTGGGAGCGCGTGGACGGCCGGTGGATCCGAGCGGATCGCGTGTACGTGGGCTTCGCGGTCCGGGCCGAGCTCGACGGGCGGCTCGCGCATCCGTTCGGCGCCACCGACGACGACGTCTGGCGCGACAACGCCACGCTCCTCGCGACCGGAGACACCACGCTGCGCTACCGCTGGCGGCACGTCGCCGTGACCCCGTGCGCCACTGCGGCCCAGGTCGCCCGGGCCTTGCGCGACCGCGGCTGGCCCGGCCGCCCCCACCCCTGCACCGCCACCTGCGCCATCACGACCTGACCGCGCAGGGCTGAGTGGGTGGGGTTGCGCTCGCTGAGCGAGCGGAACCCCACCCGTTGCTCGCGCGCGGGGCGGGTTCGCCCGGTCGGCCGACCTGCGGGTCAGGGCGTCACTGGGCGACCACCCAGCTCAGCATCCCCGGGCGGTCGCCCCGGTTGTCGACGGGGAAGCCGAGCAGCAGCGTGTTGATGTGCCCCGCGAGGTCGTGCGCGGTGAGCGTGGACGGTGCCTGCTCGCCGTTGCAGCCCTGCTCCGACTGGACGTAGACGATCCCGGCGGCGACCTTCGGCACGGTCGCCCCGAACGCCCCGGGCTCGAGCACGTGGATGTTCTCCAGGCTGCCGTCCCGGTGCCGCAGGGACGTCCCGGTGCTCGCACACTGCTGCTCGTCGAGGGTGACCGTGTCACCGACCAGCGTCCGGTCGGACAACCACTGCGCGCCGACGATGAAGTCGTCGTCGGCTCCGACGGTCCGGACCGACCGGTACGCGAGCTGCGCCCCGGACACGTCGAGCTCGAGCTCCTCGAAGCCGTCCTGGTAGGACGCGCCGGGCTCGACGCACCGCGCCAGCAGGTTGACCGGGTCGAGCCAGGTCTCGATACCGCACCGGAGCCCGTCGACCGTCAGGGAGAACGGGCCGGTCACGTCGCCCGTCTCGAGGTCCACGACCTCGAAGGTCGTGTGGTCGCCGGTGGTCATGACGTCGCGGCTGCCGATCATCCGGCGGCCGGTCGGGTCGAGCTGGCCGAGGCCCTCGGACGGGCCGTCGTAGACGCTCCGGCTCGTGCCGTCGTCGGCGAGCAGGACGAACACGCCGCCGTGCCACAGCTCACCCTGCGTGGACCGGCCGACGAACGTGGCGTCGTCCGGCAGACCGCGCTCGTCGGGGGTCACCGTGCCGTCGGCGAGGTCGAGCACGGCTCGGTGGGAGTGCCCGTCGACGAACTCGCGCACGACCGCCGTCGTCGCACCCGCGCGCCAGTCGACGACGCGCAGCCGCGAGCCCGCGAGGACGCCAGGGACCCGGTAGGTGAAACCGTCGGGCGAGGTGAGCAGCACCGTGTCCCCGCCGTCGTCGCGCACGCCGCTCGGGTCGTACGTCTCGGCGAGGTGCACGCTCAGCACCCAGCCCGCGCCCGTCTGCGCCAGGACGTCAGGCGTGAGCTCGGCGTAGGGCGGGATGCCGGGGGTCTCGATCTGCTCCCCCGACGGGGTCGGGTGCGTCGTGACGACCGCGCCCCGGGTGGCCGGGTCGACCGGGTGCTGGAGCGCGGGACCGGCGAGCAGCGCGGCACCGCCGACCGCCGCGAGGCCGGCGACGCTCAGCACCGCGACGCGCGTGTGCCGCAGCAGCCGTCGGCGCCGCACCCCGCGGGCCGCACGCTCGAGCGGGCCGACCGGGCTCACACCGTCGAGCGAGCGCTCGTCGGCCTCCGCCACGGCACGCAGGTAGTCGTTCAGGTCACGCTCCACGGCGCACCTCCGTCGTCTGCACAGGGATGGTCTCGGCCGGGGCCGTCGTGCCGAGCGCTGCGTTGAGCAGGGCGACGGCGTCCGCGGTGTAGCGCTTCACGGCGCCTTCGGACAGGTTGAGCGTGTCGGCCGTCTCACGGACGGACAGGTCCTCGAGGTGCCGCAGCACCACGCACGCACGCGTCCGGGGCGGCAGCTGCGCGAGGGCGTCGACGAGCTCGCGCGTCAGGCCGGGCAGCTGGATCTCGACGACCGGCTGCGCGTGGCCCGCGAGCCGGCGGTGCGCGTCGCGCTCCCTCGTCGTGCGGCGACCGCGGTCGATGAACCTCGTCGCGATCGCGCGCCGGACGTAGTGCTCGGCCTCACCGATCGAGTCGAAGCGGGCGCGACCGCCGAAGGTCGCGACGAGCGCGTCCTGGACGAGGTCCTCCGCGTCGTGCCGCGACCCGCACAGCAAGGTCGCTCGTGACAGCAGGCGCGGGTATCGCTCCCGCACGAGCTGGTCGAGCATCGGTTCCCACCGACTGCTCATGTGTCCCCCTGGTTCCTCGGGCCGCACCTGCCGGACACCCTTGAGAACGTGAGGTCCCGCGCGGGGGTTGGGTGGCAGCCGGGAGCGTATCGGCAGGCCAGGCCCGACGAACGCGCCGGGGCGCCACGCGCGCGACGCCGGGCGGGGACGGCGCGGGTGCGAGGATGGCGCGCGTGCAGGTGATCGCGGACCTCAAGGCGCTGTGGCCGCTGCGGGAGTTCCGCAAGCTGCTCGCGGTGCGACTCGTCAGCCAGTGCGGCGACGGCATGTTCCAGGTGGGGCTGGCGACCCTGTTCTTCTTTTCCCCGGAGAACGCGACGACCGCGGGCGGAGTCGCGGCGGCGTTCGCGGTGCTGCTGCTGCCGTTCACGATCGTCGGGCCGTGGGCCGGGGTGCTGCTCGACCGGTGGAGCCGGCGGCAGGTGCTGCTCGTCGGCAACCTCGTGCGGATGGGGCTCGCGGTGGTGCTCGCCGCGCTCATGGTCACCGTGGGCGTCGGGCCGGCCGTGTACGTGCTCGCGCTCGTGACGCTCTCGGTCAACCGGTTCCTGCTCTCGGCGTTGTCGGCCTCGCTCCCCCAGGTCGTCGAGGGCAAGCTCCTGCTCACCGCCAACTCCGTGACCCCGACGCTCGGCACCGCGGCCAACGGGATCGGTAGCGCAGTCGCCCTGGTGCTCGGCTGGGTCGTGCCGACTGGCCGGGCGCGCGACGCCGCCGCGCTGCTCGCCGCCGCCCTCACCATGGCCGCCGCCGCCGGGCTCGCCGCCCGCATCGACCGGCACCGGCTCGGGCCGGAGCACCGGTCGGACGCCGAGCAGCTGCGCGCGCGGCTCGGGACGCTCGTTCGGGGGTTCGTCGAGGGCGGTCGCTACCTCGTGGCTCGCGGCACCCCCGCCCGCGCGCTGGCGGTCATGGCGTACCACCGCTTCCTCTACGGCGTGGTGTTCCTCGCCAGCATCCTCATCTCACGGAACCTGCTGTCCGACCCCGCAGACGCGCAGGAGGGCCTCGCGACGTTCGCGACCGTGCTCGCGGCGACCGCGGTCGGGTTCGCGCTCGCGATCGTCCTGACGCCCACGCTCTCACCGTCCACCGGGATCCACGCGTGGATCACCGGGTGCCTGGTGCTCGCCGCGGTCAGCCAGTGCGTGCTCGTGGTGACGTACGACCTGGTGCCCGTGCTCGTGGCCGCCGCCCTGCTCGGCCTCGCGGCCCAGGGCACCAAGATCGCCGTCGACACGATCGTGCAGCGCGACACCGACGACGCCTACCGCGGCCGCGCGTTCGCGCTGTACGACGTCCTCTACAACGCCGCGTTCGTCGGCGCCGCCGCGCTGGCCGCCGCGGCGCTGCCCGACACCGGCTGGTCGAGCGGGCTGTTCGTCGTCCTCGCCCTCGGGTACGTGGCCGGCGCGGTCGCCTACGGCCTGGCCGCGCGTCGCCGGCCGGTGCCCGCCGAGGTCGCCTGACGCCTTGCTGTACGCCTTGCCGACGCTCCCGCCAGCCGTGAATCGATCCGGATCACCTTGACGCACCGGCTCGCGCCGCTACGGTGCGGGCTGTGTCCCGATATCGCCTGATCGTCCCGTTGCTGCTGGTCGCCGCCGTGACCGGTTGCTCGTCGGCCCCGTCCGGGTCCGCCTCGGCGGTCGTGACCTACGTCGACGAGTCCGGCGAGCAGCGCGTCGAGGTCGCGACCGAGGGCGCGCGGTGCGACGAGGCCGAGCCGCGCCGGCTCGGCTCGCCCGACGAGGAGATCGTGTTCGTCGTCGCCGCGACCGGCGAGGCGACGTTCCGGGTGCGCCTGGGCGACGAGCTGTCGTTCCTGTCGAAGGGCACGGCCAGCGCCACGCAGGGCGGAATCCAGGTCGACGGCGTCACGGGGACGGTCGTGCGGTCGGGCATCTCCGGGACGCAGACCCGCGTGAGCGCGGAGGCGACGCTGTCCGGCACAGTCGTCTGCCCGGAGTCCTGAGTCCGCACGACCAGGGACGCGCACGTCCGGGAGCGAGCGGTCAGGAGCGAGCGGCCCACCACGAGCGCAGCTCCGCCTCGGCGCGTTCCGGGCCGAGCGGGCCGTGCTCCATGCGCAGCGCGAGGAGGTGCTTGTACGCCTCGCCGACCTCGCGGCCGGGCGTCAGGTCGAGGATCGCCATGATCTGCGTGCCGTCGAGGTCGGGCCGGATGGAGTCGAGCTCCTCCTGCTCCTGCAGCCGCGCGATCCGCACCTCGAGGTCGTCGTACGCGGCGGACAGTCGCTGCGCCTTGCGGACGTTGCGCGTCGTGCAGTCCGAGCGCGTGAGCCGGTGCAGGCGCTCGAGCAGCGGGCCGGCGTCGGTGACGTAGCGGCGCACGGCGGAGTCGGTCCAGCCACCCTCGCCGTAGCCGTGGAACCGCAGGTGCAGCTCGGTGAGGCGCGCGACGGCCTGCACGGTCGCCTTGTCGAACCGCAGCTCCTTGAGCCGCTTCGAGACGAGCTTGGCGCCCACGATCTCGTGGTGGTGGAACGAGACGCCGCCGCCCTCCTCGAACCGCCGGGTGCGGGGCTTGCCGATGTCGTGCAGCAGCGCGGCGAGCCGCAGCACCAGGTCCGGCCCGGGCACGGCGCCGGCCGGTCCGGTCTCGAGCGCGATCGCCTTGTCGAGCACCGTGAGCGAGTGCTCGTAGACGTCCTTGTGCCGGTGGTGCTCGTCGATCTCGAGGCGCAGCGCGGGCAGCTCGGGCAGGACGTGGTCGGCCAGCCCGGTCTCGACGAGCACCTGCAGGCCCAGCCGCGGCTGACGCGCGAGCAGGAGCTTGACGAGCTCGTCGCGCACGCGCTCGGCCGACACGATCGAGATCCGCTCGGCCTGCTCGACGATCGCGGCGCGTGCGGCGTCGTCGATCGCGAAGCCGAGCTGCGCGGCGAACCGCGCGGCGCGCATCATGCGCAGCGGGTCGTCGTCGAACGACTGCCGCGGGTCCACGGGGGTGCGCAGCACGCCGCGCGCGAGGTCCGCGAGCCCGTCGAACGGGTCGACGAACGCCAGCTCGGGCAGGCGCACGGCCATCGAGTTCACCGTGAAGTCGCGTCGCGACAGGTCGCCCTCGAGCGTGTCTCCGAACACGACCTCGGGCTTGCGGGACGACGGGTCGTACTCGTCGGTCCGGTACGTCGTGACCTCGACGACCACGTCCGCGCCGCCGCCGTGCCGCGAGCCGAACCGGCGCGCCCCGATCGTGCCGAACTCGCGGCCCATGTCCCAGTGGGCGTCGCCCCACCGCGCGAGGATCGCCTCGGTCTCGTCGGGTGTCGCCGACGTCGCGAAGTCCAGGTCCGACGACGAGCGGCCGAGGAACGCGTCACGCACGGGCCCGCCGACGAGCGCGAGCTCGTGACCGGCCGCGCGGAACAGCTCACCGAGGGCCAGGGCGTCAGCCGGGAGGGCGGCGAGCACGCCGATGGCACGCTTCTGCAGCGTGAGGAGGGAGGGCGTCTCGTCCGGCACCTGCCCGATTCTAGGTGGCTGCCGCTCACCCGACCGCGCCGCGGGGTCCCGTCGGTTCGGGCTCGACCCGGGCAAGTCGTTACAGTGGCACGCATGTCCGGCGCCGCGCACCCGTCCCCCTCGCGGGGCGTCCCGGCGCCGCCCGGCGGGCACCGCCTGCAGGCGCCACGCCCCGTCGCCCCGGTCCGGCCCGTGCACGGTCCGGCCGCTCCCCCGCTGCCCGTCGTCGACGAGACCTCCGCGGGCGGCCTCGTCGTCCTGATGAAGGACGGCGTCTACCACGCGGCGATCATCGCGCGCCGCAACCGCGGTGGTCGGCTCGAGTGGTGCCTGCCGAAGGGTCACCTCGAGGGCGAGGAGACGCCCGAGGAGGCCGCCGTCCGGGAGATCGCCGAGGAGACCGGCATCCGCGGGCAGGTCCTTCGGCGGCTCGGCGTCATCGACTACTGGTTCTCGGGCGACGACCGCCGCGTGCACAAGGTCGTCCACCACTTCCTGCTCGGTGCGGTCGGCGGCTCGCTGTCCGTCGAGGGGGACCCGGACGGCGAGGCCGAGGACGCGGCGTGGGTGCCCGTCTCGATGCTCCCCGACCGCCTGGCGTACCCCAACGAGCGTCGGCTCGCCGAGGCCGCGCTCGTGGTGCTCGTCGGCGAGGCATGACCGCACGTACCGCGCGCCCGGTGGTGAGCGCGACCCTCGCCCGGGTGGCCCTCGTCCTGGCCGTGCTCGTCCCGTTCCTCGTGGCCGGCCCGGGCGCGGGCCGCGCGTCGGCGGACGACCCGCTCGACCCGTCGCCGCTCTCGGCCGCGGGGAGCACGCCGGCGCTGTCGCCCGTCGAGGCCTCACCCGTCACCGTGCGCCTCACGTCGATCGCGCCGCAGGTGCTGCGCGCCGGCGAGGACCTGCACATCTCTGCGACCGTCACCAACACGACCGACGACGTGCTCGAGAACCCCGAGGTCGTCGTCTGGTTCAACCGGTTCCGCATGTTCAGCCGCGACGAGGTCGCCGAGTGGGCCGCGCGGGACCTGCAGGACCCCGCCGGCCAGCGCTCGGTCTCGGAGCCGCTCGACGAGCCGCTCGGGCCACGCGCGACCAGGACGGTCTCGATCATCGTCCCGGCCGAGTCCGTGCGGCTCACGGACCTGCCCGGGCTGTGGGGGCCGCGCGGCCTCGCGCTGGAGTTCCGGGCGGACCGGGAGCGGCTCGGCATGGCCCGGACGTACGTGCTGTGGAGCACGACCGACGACGAGCCCCCACGCGTGCCCGTCGCGGTCGTCGTCCCGTTCGTCGGCCCCCCGACCGCACCCGTGCCGCGCACCGCACCCGAGTCGCCCGAGGAGCCCTCGCCCGACCCCACCCCGACGGACGGCACCGCATCGGCCGCGTCCGCAGCCGTCACCGCGGCCGCCACGGCCGACGAGGACCTCGACGACCTCACCGACGAGGGCGGCCGGCTGCGCCGGATGCTCGCCGCGGCGAACGTCGACGAGTCCGTGACGCTCGTCGTCGACCCGTCGCTGCTCGCCGCGGCCGACTCCGGCAGTGCGACCGCGCAGCGGTTCGCCGAGCGTCTGCGCACCGCGATCGGCAACCACGAGACGTACGCGCTGCCGTGGGCGGACCCGGACGTCGCTGCGGTGCAGCACGCCGACCAGGGCGAGCTCCTCACCGTGGCGGTCGAGCGCACCGGGAGCACCGAGGACCTCGCCGACGCGAACACCCTGCTGTGGAGCGCCGACCCCGGCACGCCCGACGCCCAGACGCTCGCGGGCGTGCAGGTGACGCGCGCCGCGGCGATGGTGACCGGGCCGCAGCAGGCGCAGGCGTCGTCGGAGGCGCTGCAGACCGTCGCCACGTCGTCGGGCGACGTCACCACGATCGCACCCGACGCGCTGCTGACGAGCCTGGTCACGGGCGGCGCCGGCGCGCAGTCCACGCCCGCGAGCATCGCCCAGCGCGCGCTCGCCGACCTGGCCGTGGTCGCGCACGGCGCGGTGCCGCCCGCGGGCGTGGTCATCGCGGGCGACCGGGAGACCGCGCCCGGCCGCGAGGCCCTCGCGGCGGTCGTCGAGGCGCTGAAGTCCGCGCCGTGGACCGAGGCCGCGCCCCTGTCCCGCGTGCTGGCCGGCGACTCGACCGTCCCGGCGCAGCGCGCACCGCTGCCGACGGACGGCAAGAACGAGCTCGGCGCGCAGTCCGTGACCGCGCTCGCCGACGCGCGTGAGGACGCGCGCTCGTTCGCCGAGGTCCTCGACGACCCGGAGGCGTACCTCGCGGGCGTCGACGACGAGGTCCTCGCTCCGTTGGCCGTCGCGTGGCGCGCCGAGCCGAAGACCCGCGCCGAGCTCGTGCGGCAGACCGTCCAGCACGTCCGCGAGCGCGCCGAAGGGCTCTCGATCGTCGAGACGAGCGACCTCAACGTCATCGCGACCACGAGCGACCTGCGCCTCACGGTGCGCAACGACCTCACCGTTCCCGCGCGCGCGCAGCTCGTCGTCGACCCGCGCAAGGCGTGCCTGACGGTGGGCGACTTCGAGACCCCCGTGCTGGACCCCGGCGACACGTCGATCACCGTGCCCCTCGAGGCGCACGCGAACTGCGACGTGCTCGTCGAGGTCGCGCTCGTCGGCCCGTCCGGGCAGGACGTCGCCGAGCCCATCGCGTTCTCCGCGCGCCTGTCGCCGACGATCGAGTCGGTCGGGACGGTCGTCGTCGCGATCCTGCTCGTGCTGGGGCTCGCGCTCGGCATCGCGCGCACGGTCCGGCGCGGTCAGAGCGCCCGCCGCGGCGCGCGGACCGTCGCCGAGGCCGACGCCCCCGTGAACCTCCCCGTGCTCGGCGGCACCCCCACCGAGCCCGTCCCCGAGGTGTCCGACGACGAGCGCGCCCGCCGGCTCGCCGAGGACGAGGGCGCGCGGTGACCACGGCACCGGCCGACGACGGGCGCATGCGGCGCGGTGCCGCGCTCATGGCGTCGGGCACCGCGGTCTCGCGGCTGCTCGGCCTGCTGCGCTCGATGGTGCTGTTCGCCGCGATCGGCGCGACGGGGCAGGCGGCCGACGCGTTCGCGGTCGCGAACAAGCTGCCGAACGTCATGTACATGCTGCTCGTCGGCGGCGTGCTCAACGCGGTGCTCGTGCCGCAGGTGGTGCGCGCCTACAAGAGCGACAAGGGCCAGCAGTACGTCGACCGCCTGCTGACGTTCGGCTTCGTCGTGCTGGCCGGGCTGACGCTCGTCCTCACCCTCGCGGCGCCGCTGCTGGTGCGGCTCTACGCCGACGCGTCCAGCCAGGCCCAGATGGACCTCGCGGTGACGTTCGCCTACTGGTGCGTGCCGCAGGTCTTCTTCTACGGCGTGTACGCGCTGCTCGGGCAGGTCCTCAACGCGCGCCACTCGTTCGGCCCGTACATGTGGGCGCCGGTGGTCAACAACGTCGTGTCGATCGTGGGCTTCCTCGCGTTCATCGTCGCGTTCGGCGCCGTCCCGGAGTCCGGGCTGACGGTGGCCGGGGGCTGGGGCTCGTCGCAGGTGCTGCTGCTCGCCGGCTCCGCGACCCTCGGCGTCATGGCGCAGGCGCTCGTGCTGTTCCCCGCGCTGCGCGCCGCGGGGGTGCGGTACCGCCCGCGGTGGGGGCTGCGCGGCTCGGGGCTGGGGCGCGCGGGCACCGTGGCCACGTGGACGCTGGTCGGGCTCGCGGCGGGTCAGCTCGCGTACGTCGTCGTGTCGCGCGTGGTGTCGCAGGCCCCCGGTGCGGCCGACGGTGCCACGGACGTCGCCTCGAACGCGGCCTACGACGCCGCGTTCCTCATCTTCATGCTGCCCCACTCGCTCGTCACCGTCTCGCTCGCGACCGCGCTGTTCACGCGGCTGTCCGAGCAGGCGCACGACCAGGACACGCGCGCGGTGCGCGCGTCGCTGTCCTACGGGATGCGCGTCGTCGGCGTGTTCACCGTGCTGGCGGCCGCCGTGATCGCGGTGCTCGCGATCCCTGTGACCCGCCTGATCCTGCCGTCCGCGAGCGCGACGACGACCGACGCGGTCGCGCAGGTCGTCATCGCGATGATCGTCGGGCTGCCCGCGTTCGGTGCGTGGTCCATCTGCCAGCGCGTGTACTTCGCGTACGAGGACACGCGCGCGATGGTCCCCGTCCAGGTGGTGATGGCGGTCGTCGTCGTCGCCGGGGCGCTGCTCGCGCGCGTCGTGCTCCCCGCGACGTCGTGGGTGGTCGGCGTGGGCGTCGCGATGAGCGTGTCGTACCTCGTCGGGGCGATCGTCGCGCTGCGGCAGCTGCACCAGCGGCTGCGCGGGGTCGACGGCGGGCGTGTGCTGCGCATGCACCTGCGGGCGACGCTCGCCGCGGTCGCCGCGGTCGTCGTCGGGCTCGTCCTGATGCTCGGCGCCGAGGCGGTGCTGCCCCGCGGCCTGGTCGCCTCGCTGCTCGAGTGCGTGCTCGTCGGCACGGTCATGTCGCTCGTGTACGTCGTGCTGCTGCGTGCGCTGCGCGTGCGCGAGCTCGACGACCTGCTGCGCCCGATCCTGCCGCGGCTCTCGCGGATCGGTCCGCTGCGCCCGCTCGTGCGCCTGCTCGCCCCGTCCGGGCGCCCGGGTCGCTACGCCGCGGCGCCCGAGCCGGCCGACGACGGTCCCGCACCCACGGGCGCGGCGGGCGGGCGCGCGCCGCGTCGCGCGACCTCGTCGCCGCACTACCCCATGACCCCGTGGGCCGCGTGGCCCGACGTCTCCGCGCCCGAGCTCCCCGAGCCGACTCCCCCGGGCGCAGCCCCGCTCGCCCCCGAGCTGCCCGCACCGCCGCGCGCGCCGCGCACGCACCGGTCCCGCCCGCACTACCCGCCGGGCCACCCGCTGTACCGGCCGAGCCGCCCGACGTCGTCGTGGCCGGGCGCCGACGACGACGAGTCCCCCGACGGACCGGACACTACGGGCGGGCCCGTCTAGAGTGCTGGCAGACGCCGCGCACCGGTCTCGCGCCCCTGGCACGACGCGCGCACGGCGGCGTGCTCGACGATCCGAACGACGACGCAGCGCACGGAGGTGCACGTGAGCGAGGTGGTCGGCCCTGGCACGGAGCTGTCCGGGAGGTACCGGGTGCTCGAGCAGGGCACCTCGGACGTGCCCGGTGTCACCGTGTGGAACGCGACCGACCAGATCCTCGACCGCCCCGTGCGGGCCGTGGTCCTGGCGAAGGGTGACGTGTCCTCGGCCCTCGACGGTGCGCGGCGCGCGGCACTCGTGTCCGACCCTCGCCTCGCCCGCGTCCTCGACGTCGGCATGCACGACGGCTACGGCTACGTCGTCACCGAGGACGTCTCCGGACCGACCCTCGCGGACCTCGTCGCGCGCGGCCCGCTGACCCCCGACCAGGCCCGCGCCGTCATCGGGGAGGCCGCCGCGGCCCTCGAGGTCGCCCGCCGTCGGGGCCTGCACCACCTCGCGCTGCGCCCGCGGGCCCTGCGGGTCGTCGGGCCTGGCCGGGTGCTGCTCACCGGGCTCGGGATCGACGCGACGGTCATGGGCGCTGCCGGCGGGGACGCGCGCGCGACCAGCCGGCGCGACTCCGTCGACCTCGTCCGGCTGCTCTACACCGCGCTCACCGGCCGGTGGCCCGCGTCGTCGTCCGACGCGATCGCACCGGGCCTGCCGTCCGCACCCGCCGCCGCCGGCCTCCCCGTCCCGCCCGCCGAGCTCGTGCCGGGCGTCCCCAACGACCTCGACACGCTGTGCACCGTGACGCTCGGACCGAACGACGACGGGCCGCACACCCCCGGCGACCTGGTGCGCGAGCTCGAGCCGTGGGGGGCGATCCGCACCGAGGGCGCGCCGGTGGTCCCGCAGGCCGACGAGCCCGACGCGGCGACCGCGGTCATCCGCGAGCCCACGCCCGAGGACGATCTGCAGGACACCGCCCCGATCCGGGTGCAGCGGCAGTCCGTGCGGGACGTCTTCGACGAGCAGACGACCTCGCCGTCCGTGAACCGGCCCGGCACCCCGCCGCCTGCCGCGCCCCTGCGCACGTCCGCGTTCGGCGCGACGGCAGTGGCGCCGCCCGTCGGGTCCGTGCCGACGCGCATGCCCGCGCGGCAGGCGGGTCTCGCCGCGGGGGCCGCTGCCGTCGGTGCAGGTGCAGGTGCGGGTGGTGGTGCGGGTGGTGGTGCCGGTGCTGGTGCCGGTGCTACGCCGACCGCCGCGACCACGCCGATCGGGGGGCCGCCGCACGGGTCCCCGCCCGCGGCCGCGCCGGCGAGCATCCCGCCCAGCATCCCCCCGGGCGGCGGTGCACCCGCTCCGCAGCACGGACCCGCGTCGGGCGCCCCCGCTCCCGCGCCGCACTCAGCCGGAGCCGTGGCTCCCCCGAGCGTCCCCGTCGGCGGTGGCGAGTCCGGCTGGCCCGCGGCGGGGCCCGGTGGCGGTGGCGGGTCCGGCGACTTCGCGTCCGTCATGGGCGAGATGGACGACGAGCCGCCCACGCGTCGGTCGTTCGACCCGACGGCCCTGGTGCTGACCGTCGTCGGCCTCGCGGTCGTCGTGGGCGTGGTGCTGGCCTTCAAGGCCCTGTTCTCGTCGCTCGACACGGGCGCGCCCGATCCCCGGCCGGCCGCGTCGAGCTCGCAGCAGGCGACGACGGGGGCGTCGGGCGAGCCGTCGGGCGAGTCCTCCGCCGAGCCGTCCGGCGAGGCGACGACGCCGGTGTCGACCGCGCCGCCCGTCATCAAGTCCGCGTCGAGCGTGGACCCCTCCGACGACGACGGCGAGCACGAGGAGGCCGTCACGCGTGCGTTCGACGGCGACACCTCGACGTACTGGTACACGATGACGTACCAGCAGCCGAACTTCTCGGGGTTCAAGGACGGCGTCGGCTTCGTCATGCTGCTCGAGGAGCGGGCGCTCGTCAGCAAGGTGACGCTCAAGACGAACTCCACCGGCGGCCACGTCGAGATCCGCACCAGCGGCTCGGACAACCCCGGCGGCGGCACGCTCCTGGCGTCCGGCGAGTTCGGACCCGAGGTGACGTTCGACCTCGACCCCGCGACGGAGCTCGAACGCATCACCCTGTGGATCACCGAGCTGCCCACCGCGGCGGACGGGTCGTTCCGCCTCGAGCTCACCGAGGTCGAGCTCAGCTGACCGCCAGGTGTCCACAGGCGGTCCGGTTCGCGTCCCCAGGAACAGATCCGGCCTACGATCGGTTGACTGCGACAGCCCGCCGTCTCACCGGCACCACCGACCTTTCGAGGACCACCCCGTGACCGACACGTCCATCCGCGAGCTCGTCATCGTCGGCTCCGGCCCGGCCGGCTACACCGCCGCGATCTACGCCGCGCGCGCCGGCCTCGCGCCGCTCGTCGTCGCCGGTTCCGTGACCGCGGGCGGTGCGCTCATGAACACCACCGAGGTCGAGAACTTCCCGGGCTGGCCCGACGGCATCCAGGGCCCCGAGCTCATGGAGAACCTGCAGAAGCAGGCGGAGAAGTTCGGCGCCGAGGTGCTGTGGGACGACGCGACGTCGCTGTCCCTGACCGGTCCGGTCAAGGAGGTCACCGTCTCCGACGGCACCACGTACCGCGCGAAGGCCGTCATCCTCGCGACCGGTTCGGCGTACCGCGAGCTGGGCCTCGACGACGAGAAGCGACTCTCGGGGCGCGGAGTCTCGTGGTGCGCCACGTGTGACGGCTTCTTCTTCAAGGACCAGGACATCCTGGTCGTCGGCGGTGGCGACTCCGCGGTCGAGGAGGCCACCTTCCTCACGCGGTTCGGCCGCAGCGTGACGCTCGTGCACCGCCGCGACCAGCTGCGCGCATCGAAGATCATGGCCGACCGCGCTGCGGCCGACCCGAAGATCTCGTTCGCGTGGAACAGCGAGATCGTCGGGATCGACGGCGATGCCAAGGTCACCGGCGTGACGCTGCGCGACACGGTCACGGGCGAGACCCGCTCGCACGAGGCCGGCGCCGTGTTCGTCGCGATCGGTCATGTGCCGCGTACCGAGCTGGTCCTGGGTCAGGTCGAGCTCGACGAGAACGGCTACATCCAGGTCGTCGGCCGCTCGACGCGGACCAACCTCGAGGGCGTGTTCGCGTGCGGTGACGTGGTCGACCACACCTACCGCCAGGCGATCACCGCCGCGGGCTCCGGCTGTGCCGCGGCGCTCGACGCCCAGCACTTCCTCGCCTCGCTCGGCGACGCCGTCGACCCGATGGTGCCCACCGAGGTCCCCGTGCTGGTGGAGGACGCCCGATGAAGGACGTGACCGACGAGACCTTCGCCGCCGAGGTCCTGCAGTCCGAGATCCCCGTGGTCGTGGACTTCTGGGCGCCGTGGTGCGGTCCGTGCCGCATGGTCGCGCCCGTGCTCGCGGAGCTCGCGACGCAGTACGAGGGCCGCGTCAAGATCGTCAAGGTCAACTCCGACGAGAACCCCGGCGTGGTCGGCGACTACGGCATCGTCTCGATCCCGACGCTGAACATCTACTCCGGCGGCGAGCTCGTGAAGCAGGTCATCGGTGCGCGCCCCAAGGCGGCGTACGCCCAGGAGATCGAGGCGCTGCTCTCCGTCTGAGCAGCCGGCCGGCGGCCGTCCCACTGCGCGGTATTGCGCGCCGGGGCGGCCGTTTCGCTGTGCCAGACTGCGGAGATGACCTCGCAGCCCCTGCCCCGGCCGGAGACGTCGGGCACCCCCACGTCCTCCGCCGCAGGCACGCGGCTCGACCCGTGGCTCGGCTCGTACGCCGAGCGCACGCACGGCATGCGCTCGTCGGAGATCCGCGCGCTCTTCGCCGTGGCGAACCGGCCGGAGGTCGTCTCGCTCGCGGGCGGCATGCCGTTCCTCGACGGCCTTCCGCTCGACGCGTTGTCGCAGGTCGCAGCGTCGGTCGTCGCTGAGCGCGGCCTGCAGGCGCTGCAGTACGGCTCGGGCCAGGGCGACCAGACGCTGCGCGAGCAGATCCTCGAGGTCATGGCTCTCGAGCAGATCACCGCGCACCCCGACGACGTCGTCGTGACCACCGGTTCGCAGCAGGCGCTCGACCTCGTCACGCGGGTCTTCGTCGACCCGGGTGACGTCGTCGTCGCCGAGGCCCCGTCCTATGTCGGTGCGCTGGGCGTGTTCCGCGCGTACCAGGCAGACGTCGTGCACGTGGCGATCGACGAGCACGGGCTGGTCCCGGCCGCGCTCGAGGAGACGCTCGCCGCGCTCGCCGCCGCGGGTCGCCGCACGAAGTTCCTCTACACGGTCCCCAACTTCCACAACCCCGCCGGCGTCTCGCTCGCGCTCGAGCGCAGGCCGCAGATCCTCGAGATCGCACGGCGCTACGGGGTGCTCGTGCTCGAGGACAACCCCTACGGACTGCTCGGCTTCGACCGTGACCCGTGGCCTGCCCTGCGGTCCTACGACGAGGACGGGGTCATCTACCTCGGGTCCTTCTCCAAGACCTTCGCCCCCGGGTACCGGGTCGGCTGGGCCGTCGCGCCGCACGCGGTCCGCGAGAAGCTCGTCCTCGCGTCCGAGTCCGCGATCCTGTGCCCGTCGAACGCCTCGCAGATCGCGATCTCGTCCTACCTGTCGACCTGCGACTGGCGCGGACAGGTCAAGAGCTACCGGGAGATGTACCGCGAGCGGCGCGACGCCATGATCAGCGCGCTCAGCGAGCACCTGCCCGAGGCCTCGTGGACCGTCCCCGACGGTGGCTTCTACACCTGGGTCCGGCTGCCCGAGGGCCTCGATGCGCGCGACATGCTGCCGCGGGCCGTGACCGCGCGCGTTGCGTACGTGCCGGGCACTGCGTTCTACTACGACGGCACGGGCGCCGACCACATGCGCCTGTCGTTCTGCTACCCGACCCCCGAGCGGATCCGCGAGGGCGTGCGCCGGCTCGCCGGCGTCGTCTCGGGCGAGCGCGAGCTCGTCGAGCTGTTCGGCACCGGTGGTGGTGCCTCGGACGATGACGTCGTCTCGCCCGCGCCGAACATCCCATGATTTCATCGGCACTTCCCCGCCGTCGCTCGGTGGCGACGGTCCGCCCTCAGCTCGGAGCTCCATCGTGACCACGTCACCCGTCCCGCCCGCTGCCTCGCCGTCACCGTCGTCGACGCCGGCTCCCGGCGTCCCCGACCGGGCACCTCGCGTCGCCGTGCTCGCCGGCGGGCTGTCCCACGAGCGCGACGTGTCGCTCCGGTCGGGCCGTCGCGTCGCCGAGGCACTGCGTTCTTCCGGCGTCGAGGTGTCCGTGCACGATGTCGACGCCGACCTCATCGCCGCGCTCACCGAGCTCCGCCCCGATCTCGTGTGGCCCGTGCTCCACGGGTCGAGCGGCGAGGACGGCTCGGTGCGCGACGTCGTCCAGCTGCTCGGGTTGCCTTTGCTCGGAACGGGACCCCGGGCGAGCCGCGTCGCGTGGAGCAAGTCGATCGCCAAGACCCTCGTCTCGCGCGCGGGCCTGGTGACCCCCGAGTTCGTCACCCTTCCGCAGTCGCTGTTCCGCGAGCTCGGCCCCGCGAGGGTGCTGTCCGCGATCGTCGAGCGTCTCGGGCTGCCCGTCGTCGTGAAGCCTTCGCGCGGTGGGTCGGCACTGGGCGTGTCTGTCGTGCAGTCCCCCGACGACCTGGCGCGCGCGATGGTCGAGTGCTTCGCCTACGGTGACAGCGCTCTGATCGAGCGTGCGGTCTCGGGGGTGGAGGTAGCCGTGTCGGTCGTCGACCTCGGTGACGGCGCGGTCGCCTTGCCGCCCATCGAGATCGTGACGGACGGCCCGTACGACTACGACGCCCGGTACAACCCCGGGCGCGTCGAATACTTCGCCCCCGCGCGACTCTCGGACGCGACGCGCGCCGAGGTCGAGCGGGTCGCGCTCGTCGCCCACCGGTCCCTCGGCCTGAACCGCCTGTCGCGGTCGGACCTCATCGTCGACACCGAGGGAGTTGTGCACTTCCTCGAGGTCAACGTGAGCCCCGGGATGACCGAGACCTCGCTATTTCCTCAGGCGGCGGAGGCCGCTGGCCACAATCTTGGGGCCTTGTACCGATCCCTGGTAGAGGCTTCTCTCGCCGCTGCGCCGGTCGGTCTCGAGCCCGTTCCGGCGCCCTGAACGTCCCGTTTCAGCCCTTCAGCAGGCCCGGGTCGTCGGGAGCGAACGTCGCGAGGATGCGGTTGAGGTCCTGGACGGATGCGAACTCGACGGTCAGCCGGCCTCGGGACTTCCCCAGCTGGACCTTCACGCGAGTGTCGAAGCGGTCCGACAGTCGGCTCGAGAGCTCGTCGAGAGCCTCGTTGCGCTGACCCGCGCGCGGCGCCTGGCGGCGCTTCCCCGGGGCGGCTTCGTCACCGCCGAGCGACACGATCTCCTCGACCGCTCGCACGGACAGACCCTCGGCGACGATCCGCTGCGCGAGCCGCTCGATCGCCGCGCCGTCCGCGAGGCCCAGGAGCGCGCGTGCGTGACCCGCCGAGAGCACTCCGGCGGCCACGCGACGCTGGACCAGCGGCGGGAGCTTGAGCAGACGCAGGGTGTTGGAGATCTGCGGGCGCGACCGGTGGATGCGCGTCGCCAGCTCCTCATGCGTGCACCCGAAATCGTCGAGGAGCTGCTGGTAGGCCGCGGCCTCCTCGAGAGGGTTGAGCTGCGAGCGGTGCAGGTTCTCGAGCAGCGCGTCCCGCAGGAGGTCGGCGTCGTCGGTCTCCCGGACGATCGCCGGGATGACGTCGAGCCCGGCAGCCTGCGTCGCCCGCCAACGGCGCTCGCCCATGATGAGCTCGTACCCGTCGTCGACGGCGCGCACGACGACCGGCTGCAGGACGCCGATCTCCCGGATCGAGTTGACGAGCTCGTCGAGCGCGTCCTCGTCGAACACCGAGCGCGGCTGGCGCGGGTTGGGTCGGATCGACCCGACGGGCAGCTCCGCGAAGCGTGCCCCGGGGACGGGGACGAGCCCGTCGGTCGCGATCGCGCTGAAGTCGGCCGGGTCGGCAACGCCTGCGGTGACGACCGCGGCACCGTCGGCGAGGGCGACTCCGCCGTTGGACGCAGCGGCCGGGACGCCGGTCGTCGTCCCGTTCGTGGCGGACCCGGTCGACTCGGCGACTGCCGTGCTCGCGGCGGCCGCGGCTGCGACCTGCGCGTTCGCGACACCGTTCGACTCGGCGGCCGTCGCCTCACCGCTGGTGCTCGTGGCGTCGGACCGGTCCGGGAAGAACACGTCGACCGGGCGGTCGCCGCCCGCCGGCGGTCGCTGCCCGTCGAGCCCGGCCGGGATCAGCGCGCCCAGGCCACGGCCCAGTCCCCGTCGCTTCTCGCTCATCGGTCCTCCTCCGCGCCGCTCTCAGCGGTCGCGCTGTTCGATGGGGTCACGTCTGTGGTTGCGGCGCCGCGCTCGGCGATCTCACGCGCGGCCTCCAGGTAGGCGAGCGCACCCGAGGAGCCCGCGTCGTACGTCATCACCGTCTGGCCGTAGCTCGGCGCCTCGGAGATGCGCACGGACCGAGGGACGGTCGTGCGCAGCGTCCGCTCCGGGAAGTGCTCGCGAACCTCGGACGCCACCTGCTGGGCGAGGTTCGTGCGGGCGTCGTACATGGTCAGCAGGATTGTCGAGACGTGCAGGTCGCGGTTCAGGTGCGCCTGGATGAGCTGGATCGTCTTCAGCAGCTGGCTCAGGCCCTCGAGTGCGTAGTACTCGCACTGGATCGGGATGAGCACCTCGCGCGCGACGACGAAGGCGTTGACCGTGAGCAGACCGAGGCTCGGTGGGCAGTCGACGAGCACGTAGTCGATGCGCTCGAGCCCGTTGTCGATCCGCCACTGCAGGTACGTGTCGAGCGCGCTGCGGAGCCGCGTCTCGCGCGCCACCATCGAGACGAGCTCGATCTCCGCACCCGACAGGTCGATCGTGGCGGGCAGACACCAGAGGTTCGGGACGTCGGGGCTCTCCTGCACCGCCTCCGCGATCGGAGCGCCCTCGACGAGCACCTCGTAGATCGACGGCGTTCCCGCGCGGTGCTCCACGCCCAGCGCCGTCGAGGCGTTGCCCTGCGGGTCGTTGTCGAGCACGAGCACGTTGAGTCCCGACTGCGCCAGCGCGGCCGCGAGGTTGACGGTCGTCGTCGTCTTCCCGACGCCACCCTTCTGGTTCGCCACGGTGACGATCCGCGTCTCAGCGGGACGCGGGAAGCGCCGACCGCGCAGCTCGATGCGGCGGCGCGCATCCTGCTGCAGCTCAGCCATCAGAGGGGTGTCGTCCGTGACCGTCGGAAGGCTCTGCACGAGGGCAGCGCGCCTCTGCTCGTCCGGGTCGAGTTCGGCTTGCGTTGTCATGTCTCCGTCAGGGTCGTGCAGGGAGGGTGACGCCGACGCGTCTCCCCTATTGTCCGGTGCGGATCCCCCTGCTTCCGACGCTGCCGGGCTCGTTTCACGTGAAACGCGCGACTCTGCGCCGTCGTGCTCGTCGTTCTCCACCATGGGCGACGCGTCCATAGGGGCGTTCGGGCCCTCGGGCTCCGCCGTTGCGGTGGTGGCCGCAGCGCTCGCGAACGCGGGCGCCTCGTCGGTCTGTCCGACTACCTTGTCGACTGTGCCCGTCAGGTCGCCGGGTGCGGCCTCGCCGTTCGCCGACGGCTGCGCCTCTCCGCTCTCGCCAGTGCTCTTGAGAACGCGGGCCTCCATCTCAGCGGGGATGCCGTTCGTCGTCGGTGCCTCACTGGCCGAGCCATCCGAGGCGTCGTCGACGACGATCTCCGTCGCTGTCTGCGTGGGTTCCGTGATCCCCCACGTCGCCGCCCAGGTGGCCGCGCGTTCGCCGACCTCGGCGATCCCCCCGTTCGATGCGGGCTCCGCGCCGGCCTCCGGCGGGACGGGCGAGGGCACGGACGCTACGGTCGCTGCCGAACTGGCTGCACCGTGGACGACACCCGTGCTCTCGTCCGTCGCCTGCTGGCCGTTCGACTCCGGCTCGACCAACGGATCGGCGACAGCCGTCTCCGTGCTGACGGGCCACGTGGCCGTTGCTGGTATCGGCTGTGGAGCTCGACCGTGCTTTCGCCTACCGAACACCCTTACCCCCTTCGTGCACGGCGGTCACCACGCGGGTGGGCTCGACGCCCTCGAGCGTCGCCACCTCACGCACCTCGACCGCTCCGACGAGAGCGCGGCGTGCAGCACGCCGCCCGTTGTCGATCTCCTCCTGCGCACGCGCGCCCTTCAGGGCGACCAGCGTGCCTCCCGGACGAATGAGGGGCATCGCCCATCCGTAGAGCTTGTCGAGCGCCGCCACAGCGCGCGTCGTCACGGCGTCGGCCTGCAGGTCCAACGCCTCCTGCGCGCGCGCACGCCGGACCTCGGCGTTCGACAGGCCGAGCGCGTCGACCACCTCGGTGAGCCAGTCGGTCCGGCGCTCCATCGGCTCGAGCAGCACGACCCGAGCGCCCGGCACCATCGCCGCGATGACGACACCTGGCAGGCCAGCACCGCTCCCCAGGTCGACGATCAGTCCGCTCGTCGGCAGGAACGGCACCGCAGCCGCCGAGTTGAGCAGGTGACGCTCCCACAGGCGAGACACCTCCCGAGGACCGATGAGACCCCGAAGCACTCCCTGGTCCACCAGCATGCGGCGGAAGCCCTCGACCTGCGGCCACGCGGTCCCGAAGAAGTCGGGCAGCCGCGGGTCGCCGTCCAACGGGTCGTGGAGGTCAGTGATGTCGTCGTCCTCGGTCACGACGCCACACTCCGTTCCACGTGAAACCTCCGCCACGGCACTCGCCAGCCTGCCTGGCTGCGCGAACGTCCCACGGTACCGGCTGAGGCGCTCGCAACGACGTCTCACCCACAGGCAGGTCGGGAGAGATTCCACCAGGGTGGCGCGTCGCCGACGATGCCAATCGGTTCGCAGCCCGTGCGGGGCTCTACACAGTCCCCGACCAGCGGGTTCGCCCTTCAGGCGTGCGGTCTCGAGCAGCAGACCCGAGCGCCATCCGAGACGTCCATCGATCGCTCACCGCACTCTCCGCGCCTGCCACACGTGGCTGTTCGACGAGCGCCGCGTGCTCCAGCTCCGGGTGGCACGGCCGCCTGGCGTCGCTCGCCAGCCGGCGACATTGCCATGCCCCCCGTGCACGAGGACCCGGATCGTGCGCCGGGTTCCGCACCGCCGCCCGTGCTCGCGCCCGGTGAGTCGAGGCGGAATGCGATCTCCACGATCCCGCGAGGCCCGAGGTGCGCGACGGTGCGGCCGCCGGCCCTTCGGACGCACAGAGCCGCGGCGCTCTCACAGCGCGCCGCCTAGCCCCTCGGTTCCACGTGAAACACGCTGCTGAGGACCACCCGCCTCAGCGGCCGTGGGCCAGTGAGGCGACCGACACTCCGTGCCACGGGCCGAGCGGACTCGCGTCCCTCGGAGCGCACGTCACCACGGGCCGCCGAGCCCTCCGATCCCCTGTCGACCCCGCGAGCGATTGAACAGCACCCGGCGTCTCCTACCCCACACGCCCAGAGGCCGCGGCGCGCGCCGCTCGCCAGGTCACAGCAACCGCCCGGTCACTCTGACGCACGGCGCACACAGCTACGGCTCTGCACCGCTGGCCCGCCTGCTCCCGCCGTGTGGACGCCCTCCTCAGCGCGACCCACGGCACCGCCGGACCCGCGGCCCAGACGACCAGCGCTCGGGAGCCCCTCACAGGTCACCAGACTGGTCGCGCGCCGTCCACCGCTAGCGACGACACGCGATGCGCTCACCCGTACCGCCGAACCGACCCACTCCCGCTGCGCACCTACACGCCAGGGTCTGCAGATGACCAAGGTGTGGGCGGCCCTCGTTCCACGTGAAACGGGACGCCCCACGAACAGCTCGCGGCGTCAAGCCGACATGCCTCGCCAACCCCGCCCGCATAGATCCTGCCGGGGTGACACGCGGTGGCGCGGCGGCTCCTGTGGCGACACGCATCGCACCTACGCGTGCCATTGACGAGAGGCCGCGGGCGAGGTGTGGCGCCCACGGGCAAACCTCCGCGGACGCCGAGAGCTTCGCGCCCTGTCCCTGTTCCACGTGAAACAGGGACGGGGCACCGAGCAGCGCGCGGCGTCGCGTCGCTCGCGTCATCCGTCTCGCGCGTCCAGGCCATGCCAGGGCTCGAGCTCGCAACGGCACGTGCGGACGTATGGTCGACCGCGTACCACCCGCACCCACGCTCACGTGGAGCGAGGGCCGGGCCGGTGCCCGCGAGCAAGGCTCCTCGGATGCCGCCGGCTCGAGGCCCCCCCGTTCCACGTGAAACAGGCACGCGCCCCACCGAGGAGTGCGAAGAGTGAGGCCGATGTGCCTCATCTGCCCCGCGCGTCCAGGCCCTGCAGTCGTCAAGCACGCACGACGCGCCCGGTTCTGCTGTCACCCGCGTGCTACCTGCGCGCCCGTCCACGTAGAGCGGGAACAGGGCACCGCGCCCACGAGCCAGCCCTCTCTGCCTGCACGTAGGCTCAGGACTCGCCTCCGTTCCACGTGAGACAGGGACGCCCTCCGAGCCGCTTGCGGCCCCGAGCCGACACGCCTCGTCGACCTCGCTGGGGTCAGCGATGCCGGGGTCGGGCACGCAAGGCCGCGGCTGTCCTCTTGCCAGGCGCGCGGCAACTGCGTGCCCCGTCCACGAGAAGGCGGGATGTCACGCGCACCGCCCGCGTGAGGCGGAGGCGACGCGTATCGGCGTGCGCCACCTGCCGGGCCTTGCTCAGCCATGCGCTCGCGCGCGGATCTCCCCGGGCCGCCCACCGAGCGCCGGTCCCGGGACCCGACCGTGGCCTGTTGTTGGCATCCCGTCTGTTCCACGTGAGGACGGAGCGCACCCGCTGGGTCCCACACGCTGTGCTCCAGCTCGCCGCCGGGCGCCGCCTCAGGCCCCCCTGGACGTGCGCCCCGGTCCAACCCCCGCGGGCGATCGTCGCCGCGCGGGTGGCATGTCACGCGGAGTGCGCGCGCCAGCATCCGCACGCTCATGGAGCCCGAACGCCGCATCCGGCCCAGATCAGGGCGTGCTTCGTCAGGCGGCGCGCGACCCTCCGCGCCAAGGCCCACCCAACGCGGACGCCCGGAATCGCGCCGGTCGTCCGTCCGCGCGAGCCCGCCACGCCGACGGGCACACGTCCTGACCGCCCACCCCGCGCACGCCGTCGCGCGCTACGCAGGCGGAGCGCGAACCCGCGCACAGAGTCCCCCACCGAGGCGTCGAACGCCTCACCAGTTCCACGTGAAACAGGGGCAAGGGTGGCGCGAGAGGTGCCAACTCCCGCACCCACCGCTCACCGGTGTGCGCCCCACAGTCGCGCTCCCCCTCATGGCGTGACCGTTGTGACGGGCCTCGCGGGAGATAGCTCTGCATGCGCACTCGCCATGGGCCTGGAGGGCAACATGCACCGGACAGTGTGTCGGCATCGGCACGACGCCGTCCCGCTCCCAGCCCTCGCCTGAGCGCCTCGCTCCAAGCCTGGACATCCACGCTGTGCTCGCGACGCGGCGACTCGGACCGAGCCGCACCTGCCGCGTCGTCCTCGGGTACGGTCGTCGCCTTGGCCAGTCCGGGCGCCGACTCCCCCGGCGCCGTTTCTCTTGCGCGACTGCCCTACGCCGACTCCCTACGCCGACTCCTCGGGGTGACGCCGCGTGCGGACGACCACCCATCGGGTCCAGGCACCGCGCACGGCCGCAGGTCGTTCTCTACTCGTGCGAGTCGGTCTGCGCGAGCCTCCAGGTGCAGGCTCTCGAGAAGTGACCGCGGGCCGATCCTCATCGCTGAGCGCAACACCCACCACTAGCACCCCCATGAGTTGACGCGGTGCAGCCCCGGACTCAGCTCGCTACACGCACCCTTCAGAGATCGACGCCGGGCCTCGGATCCACACGACGACATCGCCTCACACGACGCATTGCGCGCCGCGAGCGCCCAGTGGATCACTCGCGCTGATCCCTGAGCACCGCCGCAGTCATTTCCGCGCGCCCTGCATGAAGGGAGCACACAAGCTCTGACCCCGCGGCTCCACGGCGATGCACCGCGTCAAACGCCACTTCCCGGGCCGAGCACGTCGGGTGCACCGAACGCTGTTCCACGTGAAACAGTGCCAGCAGACGGTGCCGCCACGCCGTACCCTCGCGCCGGGCGACGAGTCGAAGGCCGCCCCCCCCCCCCCCCCCCCCCCCCGGCGCGCGCGTGGGGGTCGGCCCGCGGCCTTCGCGCCCCGTCCCCCGGGAAACCCGGCCCCCCGCCACGCCCCCCCCCGCGGCCCCCCCCGCCCGGGGGGGGGGCCCAGGGCGCCCCCCCCCCCCCCCGCGGCGCTGGGCAGGTCAGGTCCCTGCGCCGGTGTCGCCGAGACTTT
>PJTQ01000113.1_pt1 | contig 130432 bp, 129 predicted proteins | sample 1512231 | NCBI WGS metagenome assembly PJTQ01 (sample SAMN08177688, study PRJNA422409) | Soil metagenome, whole genome shotgun sequencing project. | isolation source: Soil (3) enriched on wood chips | place: USA: Madison | collected 2015-01-15 | reverse complement strand
TGACCATGACATCAAAACCGTCCAGTTGCGCGCCCACCATATAGTCAACCTCCCTTCCATGAAAATGCAGCACATGCAAAATCATAGAAGTAATAGATGTTTTGCCATGTGAACCGGCAATCACCACACGGGTTTTGTTTTTGGATTGTTCATACAAATATTCCGGATAAGAATAAATTTTTAATCCCAGCTCCTGCGCACGTTGCATTTCAGGATTATCGGCATGGGCATGCATTCCCAAAATCACAGCTTCCAAGTCTTCGGTAATTTTTTCAGGAAACCACCCCATTTCTTTAGGCAAAAGCCCACGTTGTTTCAACCGGGTTGATGAAGGCTCAAAAATGGCATCGTCTGAACCGGTAACTCTGTACCCTTTTTCGTGTAGTGCAATAGCCAAATTGTGCATAGCACTACCTCCTATTGCAATAAAATGTACTTTTTTCATTTAACTTTTAATTAGCTAAAAAAATCTTGTGGTTCACGATCCTGAAGGATTTCCTCAATCGGTTTCACTTTCAGAAATTCGGGTGATTGTTCTATCGCATCCATTATTTTTTTCATAATGGCATCATTGTCTTCATTTTCCAAATCGAATTGCAATGGTGCTTTGAATCGCATAGTGGCTTTCACTCCTGTCTTTTTAAGTTTCAAACCTTTTTTATCAAACGCACGGCGAAAACCGTCAATGACCACAGGGACCACCACAGGGTTTGTCTTTTTCACCAAAAGAGCCGTTCCTCTTCTGCCCGGAGCAAAAGCCGTGGTCGTACCTTGGGGAAAGGTTACTACCCATCCGTTTTGAAGTGCTTTTTCAATGTTGGTAATTTCCGACACATCTACCTTCCGGTTAACTTCCTTTCCTGCTTCACGCCAGGTTCTCTTCACCATAATTGCGCCCGTGTAAGCAAATAATTTGGTCAGGAAATTGTTTTTCATTGTTTCTTCTGCGGCGATGTAATAAAAATCTGTTTTGGGATTGAGTAAATAGACCGGATTTTTAATCGTGTCCGTAAAACCGTTTTTCACACTGCAAAATACATGATACATAGCAAAAACGTCTGCAAAATAGGTCTGGTGATTGGAAACAAATAATACGTTGGTATTGGGCAGATTTAGCAGGTTTTCAGTTCCTGAAACCTTGAGTTTGTTGTAGCCATTGTACCGGTTATAGGTAAAGGATCCGAATAAAAAAATCAGACTTCTCTTCAAAAAATACAAGTGGCCAAAAGCATCTCTGTATACATTCTTCTTAACCGCTTTCTGTTTCGCCATTATTCTTTCTTCTTTTTTTGAATTGCAAATTTAAAGCTTTTCCATCAATGCAGCGAATTCGCTTAAAATCATTGCGGTTGCTCCCCAAATATATGCATCTTCACCTAGTTCATAGCCCGGAATCTCAACTAAATAATCCGAAAATTTGCGCTCGAAATTAACTGATGGGGCAGAAAGAAAAGCTTGCAAATCTAACGGGACCACTTCCGCTACTTCATTTTCATCGGGTTGAAAGCTGGGTTGGCCATAATGGATTCCTACAAACGGATAAACAATAAAATTGCTTGGTGGAATATACAATTCGGTTAATTGTTTGACTATTTCTATATTTTCTTCTTCCACACCTAACTCTTCCATCGTTTCCCGCAAAGCGGTATGGGAAAGGTTAATATCTTCAGGTTCAAATGAACCGCCGGGGAGCGAGAATTGATTGGAGTGAACTCCCTCATAGGTGTGACGTAATGTAACGGGGAATTCTATATCGCCTTCTTCATTTTCATACAAAAGAATCATGACGGCTGCAATCCGCGGGTTCGTTTTTTTGACTTCTTCCATATCGTATTTTTCCCGATAGGGTGGAGAAAGTTTCAATTGCGCTTCAAGACCGGGAAGATCTGTTTCGTAAGCTTCCAGTTTTTCTTTTAATTCTTCTAAATACACTGATTATTTATTTGACACAAATTTAGGTAAGGTTCGGGCAATAGACAATAAAAGAATCGTTGATTTTCCGGTTGAATCTCCTTCTATCAACTTTTAAAGCTTTTGTGTATAATAATTAAAATCTTTCATTACGGTATCAATAAATTCAGAATCACTTTGTTCGGACTGGACTTCCATAACAGTTTCAAGCCGGGTTCTGAGCCTTTTCAAAGTGACAGAATCCTTGTTTTTCCTGGCAATGACAAATGTGTCTTTGATGATTCTTGCATCGTTATCGGTAAGCTTCATAACCTGACTGTACCGCGGAATATAAGTGTCTTTCACTTCTTCCAGGATTGTAATGTCAATTGAGTGTTTTTCTTTTAATTTCAAGACTGTTGTACCTGCCACTATGTCTCCCAAACGCTGGGAATTTTTGGTTCGGATGATAAGAAAAAAAGCCACAAATCCACTCATAAGCAAAATAAGTCCGCCTAAAATGCCGGCCGCTTCTTCACCGAGTACAGGAATCATAAATAGAATCAAAAACATTCCCGTCCAGAAATCAATTAACCGAAATGCCCAACGCGTAAAATATTCGGTAAATCCGGCATGATAACCATTAATTTTTACTACCCTGATTTTACATATCATTTTACCAAAAGTCTGCCCATTAAATAAAAATTCCGTCCAGAGCGAATAAAATAGTGCCGGAAAAAAAAGCAGTGTAAAAATAACTTCAAGAAATAGGCTCATATCATCAAACAAAGCGGTCTCCTCATTCCAATTACCTGAATTCAGTCCAAAAAGAGGAAAAACGACCCGGTTTAATATCAGGATGTAAATAATTATGAAAGCAATGTCGAGCACAAAAGCCAAAAACCGCCAGCCCACACCGGCGTGTTGTATGTCTACATTTACATTGAGCGGCGTTTTGATTTGTATATTCTGCATATTTGCTTAAAAAATTCTTTCTTATAAAGGAAAGAAGTTAAATCTTATTATCATTCCCCTGTAATTTTTATATTTACAAAAGAAAAAACAAATTGAACTTTTGGTATAAAAATGACCTAATTTGAGAGAGGCGGCTTTCATCAAACAAAATAAAGAAAAATGGTTGGAATTTGAAAAATCATTGTACAACTCTTCCGAAAAAAAACCGGAGCGGCTCGCGGATTTATTTATCCAAATTAATAATGACCTCGCTTATGCCCAAACTTATTATCCCAAAAGCAATGTCATAAAATACCTGAACGGTATTACCGCAACGGCTTACCATAAAATTTACGGGCATAAAAAAACGGGAAAGGGATTTCTGGGGTTTTGGAATTATGAAGTTCCTATGATTATGTACCGGTACCGTAAATATTTTTATTTTTCGTTCGCCGTATTTTTCCTGATGATTATCATTGGAGTCTTTTCTTCTATGTACGAGCCTGAATTTGTCCGCTCTATCTTGGGTGACGGCTATGTGAATATGACCGAAGACAATATACAAAATGGTGACCCTCTGGCTGTTTACAATAATGCGACTTCGTTCGGTGATTTCAATAACTTCTTCCGGATTGCTTTTAACAATTTACGGGTGGGCTTGTTATCCTTTCTTTACGGAATTTTCGGGGGAATTGGTTCCCTCTATTTTATGCTTTCAAATGGTGTTATGGTAGGAAGCTTCCAGTATATGTTTTATGAAAAAGGTCATTTTTTTCTTTCGCTGCGAACCATCTGGATGCACGGCGCCATGGAAATGTTCGGGATGTGTATAGAAATCGGAGCGGGGATTTTAATGGGGACAAGTTATATTTTCCCCGGGATTCTAACAAGAAAACAGGCTTTTTTCCAAAAAGGAAAAGCGGCTTTAAAAGTCGTCATCAGCACCATTCCTTTTACAATTTCTGCCGCATTGATTGAAGGTTACCTCACACAATATGCCAATGAAATGCCGATTCCCATAGCAGGCTTCATCGTTCTGGCAACCCTGTCGTTTATTTCCTGGTATTACCTGATTTATCCGCATTTTGTTTATAAGAAGAGTCAAAAAGATATTTCTTATCTCTTAAAAGAAGTCGGCTATGAAAAGGTGTAAGCTGTTTTTTTTGTGGCAAATTATCTTTTTTTGTTCTGCGAATGCACAACAACCGGAAGAGGTGAGAGAAGCTCCACCTGTTGTGATTGAGTATCATAATACGGACAATCAGATCTATTCCCATGAACAACAAGGAGAACCTTTCTATCAACAAAGAAAACTTGACCCCCTCTATAAGGACAATTACAAAGGGAGCAAATTTGATTATGAAAGAATAACACCCAAAAAAGATCCACGGCCACCAAAAGCGACTGCCCCTTTATTTTCTCTTCCCAGTGGGTTTATGCAGATTTTGATGTATGGAATTCTGGGGATCATCATCTTAACCATCATTTATTTTATTCTAAAAAATGCAGGTGGATTTTCATTTGGTGCAGAGAAAAGAAAAATACAATATGATGCGTCGGAAGAAAAAGAGGAAGAAGATCTTGAAAATATAGAAAATAATAATTTTCAATTGCTCATACAGAAAGCCAAATCAGAAGGAGATTTCCGCAAGGCTGTTCGGTACTATTATCTTTGGGTTTTACAAAAATTAACAGATAAAAGATTGATTAACTGGAACAAAGACAAAACAGACTATGACTATTTCATGGAACTGGGGCAGCATCCGATTAAAGAAGACTTCTCAAACAATACTTACATTTATGATTATACCTGGTATGGGAATTTTCATCTGAATTCCAAAGAATTTGAACTTGCAGAAACTATTTTTCAACGGACTTTAAGCAAATTAAATTGAGAAACAAGATTTTCAAATATTGTCTTTTCTTTTTTTCTTTCCTGACTTTGGGTTGTAGAGAAATGCCTGTAAATTGGACTTCCTCTTTTGACTCCAAAGACACGATTCCGTTTGGCACGTATGTTTTACGACAGGAATTAGGAAATCTATTTCCTGATTCAAACATTACCAACATCAGTCAAAATACTTATGAATTCTTTGAAGGAATCCAATACCAGAACCGAAGCGATCATTATGTTTTTATTTATCCCGGAGATTATTTTACGGATGCCACCTGGGAAAAGATTTTGGATTATGTAAACAATGGCGGCTCAGCACTGATTTCCAACCCTGTCAAAAATCCTTCATTTGAAAAGTATTTGGGTGTAAACACAAGTCAGCTGACTTCTTCCAATATCCCGGGACTTTCAGTTTCTCTTTCCGTATTGGAATCTGGCAAAGAAAAATCCTACGTTTTTGAAAAAGGTGTGGGAACTTCTTATTTTTCTGAATTTAATCCCGAAACCACTGACGTGCTGGGTTACATGACTTACAAAGGTGAAAAAAAACCCAATTTCCTAAAAATTTATTATGGTAACGGATATTTCCTTTTGCACACTGAACCCTTTGCTTTCACAAACTACCATATGCTCAAAAAGAACCATTATGAATATGTAGTAAATACGTTCTCTTATTTGGAAGATGCCGATATTCTTTGGGACAATCACCGGATTTTTCAGCGTGAAAAATTGCCTCAAACCGATGGCGGATTTTTCAATACTTTGGGATTTGTGCTGAAACACGAAGCATTACGTTGGGCTCTCTTTTTATTATTGCTCATGGGGGCTTTGTTTCTCATTTTCAATTCAAAGAGAAGGCAAAAAGCCATACCCATTATTTTATCTCATTCCAACTATACACTCGATTTCGCAAAAACACTTTCTGAACTCTATCGTTACAATTCTAACCATACCGCGATGGTGAAATATAAAATCAATTATTTTCTGGAGCAAATCAAAGTGCGTTATGGTATAACGGCAAAAGACACAGAAAAAGATTTCTCAGAGTTATTGAGTGCAAAATCGGGTGTTGACCTCGCGGTATGTGAAAAATTAGTATTAACCATTGATATATTCAGAGGAAAAAATTATCTGGACAAAGAAGATTTCTTTAAATTACAATCCTTAATTGAAGCTTTTAATCAAAAATCAAATCAATATGGAAGAGCAGCCGCAAGAAAATAATTCATCTTATATGCCACAAGAAAATCAAAATCCCTTAGAAAATAATTTGTCAGAATCAACTCACAATTCCGGGTTAGAATTCAACAACCGTATTGATTTGTCAAAAATCAGAAACGGTGTGACCGAAATCAGAAATCAATTAGGAAAAGTAATTGTGGGACAAAATGAATTCATAGAATTGTTGATGGTAAGCATCTTCGCCAACGGCCATTCCTTGATTGAAGGGGTGCCCGGTGTCGCCAAGACCATCACTGCCAAATTACTGGCAAAGACGATGGACGTAGGCTTCAGCCGGATTCAGTTTACGCCGGATTTGATGCCTTCTGACATTTTGGGGACTTCGGTTTTTGACATGAAGAAAAACGAATTTGAATTCAAAAAAGGACCCGTTTTTTCCAACATCATCCTGATTGATGAAATCAATCGCGCACCTGCCAAAACACAAGCTGCGTTATTTGAGGTCATGGCCGAACGTCAGATTACGATGGACGGAACACTTTATCCAATGGAACCTCCATTTTTGGTTTTCGCCACACAAAACCCAATAGAGCAGGAAGGAACTTACCGATTGCCGGAAGCACAGCTCGACCGTTTTCTTTTTAAGATAGAAGTAGGTTATCCTAATCTGGAAGATGAAATCTTAATTCTTGAAGGAAATAATTTTAGAAAAAATGAAGACCCTACCGGCTTGATTTCAGCCGTTTTTAATTCACATGAAATCTCAGAATTCCAGAAAATCATTCAGGAAGTTTTGGTAGAACAAAAATTAATCCGCTATATAGCGACAATTGTAAATTCGACCAGAAATAATCCGTTTTTATTTTTAGGGGCTTCGCCACGTGCGTCTATTTCGATTTTGAATGCGGCAAAGGCGGTTGCAGCTATTCGTGGACGTGATTTTGTGATTCCGGAAGATATAAAATTTGTCGCTATTCCCGCTTTGAAACACCGGATTGTTGTTTCACCTGAAAAAGAAATGGAAGGATTAACTTCTGACCAAATCATTCAGCAAATTATTGAAAGTATAGACATACCGCGTTAATGAAAATCTGGAATCAAATATTTTTAAACAAAATTTTCTTTTTTGCGTTTTCCGCTGTGATTTTTGGGTTTTGCCTGGGTTTCTTTTTTCCGGTCATGATTCAGGTTTCACAATTATTATTGTTTATTGTAATCCTTTTTACACTTATTGACTTTTTATTGCTTTTCCTAATAAGCAAAGGAACCTTATCGGGCAATAGGGAAGTAAATGATAAACTGTCAAATTTCGATAAAAACAAAGTAAAATTAAGCCTGCAAAATCATTTTCCATTCAGGATTCATTATACCATTTTTGACGAACTTCCACCACAGTTTCAGATTTTTGATTTTAAAATGTCAGGATTACTGGCTTCCCGAAAAAATACTCTGCTTGAATATGAACTGACTCCAAATGAACGAGGAATTTACAAATTTGGAAAAACCAATGTTTTTGTAGAATCTCCTTTAAGGATTTTGCAACGTAAGATTGTTTTAAATACTGATAATCAGATCAAAGTCTATCCGTCTTTTTTACGTTTGAACCAATATAGCCTTCGAAACTTCAAAGCGCATGTAAATGAGCTGGGACAGAAAAAAATTCGTCGGATTGGGCATAGCATGGAATTCGAGCAAATAAAAAATTATATCAGCGGAGATGACATTCGCACAATAAACTGGAAATCCACAGCGAAACACAAGAGATTGATGGTCAATCAATATATTGATGAAAAATCACAGCAGATTTATTGCGCCATTGACAAAGGCCGTGTCATGAAAATGCCGTTCAATGGAATGACTTTACTGGATTATGCCATCAATGCAAGCTTGGTTTTTAGCAATGTTGTATTGCAAAATCATGACAGAGCAGGCGTTTTTACATTTTCCAATCAACTGGAAAATCTCGTAAAAGCGGAACGCAGAACCAACCAGCTTCAAAAAATTTCTGAAAGCCTGTATGGCATCCACAGTAATTTCATGGAAAGTGATTTTGGTAAACTTTACAATTCCATTAAACACAAAATTACGCAACGCGGACTGATTGTCCTTTTTACAAATTTTGAAAGCATGGATGCGCTCCACCGGCAACTTCCCTACTTGCTCGGGATTAATAAAAACCATTTACTCCTGGTGGTTTTCTTCAAAAATACTGAACTGGAAGATTCTCTCAAAAATATTGAGAATACAGATATTTATGAGAAAACAATTATTGAAAAATTCATTTACGAAAAACAACAAATTGTTTTGGAGCTGAACAAACACGGAATCCAAACTGTACTGACCAGCCCTGAAGATTTAACAGTTAACACAATTAATAAATACCTGGAAATCAAATCACGGGGTATGATTTAAAAAAGACGGACGATAATCGCCCGCCTATGCATTCTTAATTTTTCATCTTTTTACAATTCTACCAAATCTGAAATGTGGTTGGCTTTTTTAATCAATTTATTGTCTTTGTCCAATAGGAAAAGTGTTGGGGTTGAGGTTACACCAAATTCTATAATGCCTTGGGTATCCCAATGCAATAATTCTGTATAATTCACCCACTCAAAGTCTTTAGTTGCTTCTTTGAAGGCGGCCTCATCAAAATCCAAAGATATACTTATGATTTCACCACCATTTTGTTTGAAATTCCTGTAATATTCTTTTACAAAAGGCATTTCATCCTGGCAAGCCGGACACCATGAAGCCCAAAAGATGACAATTTTTTTCTCGGCTTTCACATCATATAAAGATTTATAGCCTTTTACCGGGCTTTTGAATATGATATTGGGAACCTGATTGCCGGGAACGATTGTATTGTGAGCGGTCAGTGAAGCTTTTAATTCATCGGTAATTTCACAAGTCAAGGCATTAGCTTTTGCATAATATTTTTCCAGCAATGTTGAAAATTGTTCTTGTGGCAATACCAAGAATATAGAAGATAAGACGTTTTGTCCCCGTGGTGTTTCCAAATCGGCATCTGTCAGCAATTCATCTATTTCCTTTTCTATAGTGGAATTAATTTCTTCCTGGCTGGTGGCGCCCACAACGGAATAACGTAAATAATCCAATACAAGTTTTGACATAAGCCCGGAACCTTCCAAATAAGTATTGTCTGTTATTAGCTTATTTAAAATTTTGGTTTTATGAATTTCTGCTGCTGGTTTTCCTTCAACCTGCGCGTTGGCTAAGTCATTGGTTTGAATATAATATTTAAGCAATGCCAAATCCGTCACAGGATTCAGTTTATTTATTCTTTCCTCTTCTTCCACTACTGTCTGATAAAATTTGTCCTCCTTGGAATATAGAGATTTTATCACAGGGAATATATTCATTTTCAAATCATTAAACCCTTCAAAATTCAAATATTCTTGGAACCCGATTGCTGTTTTTCCTTCAGAAAAAGCCAATTCAGAAAAAGCGTTGTTTTCATAAATCGTGGTAAATGAAACATTTTCATTATCCGATAAAATTTCAATTGACGCTGTTCCTGATGAAGTAGTCAACCTTACAATGCCACTGTATTTTTCAGGAATTTTGACGCTGAACTTTCCGTGTTTGTCTGTCGTTAACTTGTTGATCAATTTGTCTGAAGGACCAGTAAAAATCCTGACCAAGATATCCTGATTTTCATACCCTTGAATTTCACCATTTATTTTAAATTGAGCATTCAGTGTAAATGAAAGGCTAAACAATACAAGCCATAATTTATTTTTCATTTTATTTCAAATTTTAACCAAATATAAAAACCCTTCTGAAATAGGAAGGGTTTTTAAAATTATATTTTTTATTATTAACTTTTCGTAAGTCTTTTCTGTCTATTTAAAACATAATAAATACTTAGACCAAAAGCTAAAACAAAGAGTATTAAAGTGTACTGATCAATTGGTGTTCCCGGGTCGGGTGCACCAGGACCACCTCCATGGCCTCCTTGTGTTGGTGGTGGTGGTACTTGAGCCCAAAGGCCTACAATTGGTACCAACAGCATGAGCACAAGTGCTAATAGTTTGTTTTTCATTAAAATAGGATTTAGGTATTGGTAATTTTTTTTCTATATTCTATATATCAATTATTCTTTAATAATTTTTTGTGTATACACTTCTTCTGTATCAGATAATATTTTTACGACATATACTCCTTTTGCCGGTAGTTTCAATTCAAAATCAAAATCCGTTTTAACGTTTTTATGTGTAAGGATACTTCTTCCTGTTAAATCATAGACTTTGATTTCAGCAGAAGACCAGTCTTCATTAAATCTCACCATTTGTTTATCCTTATCTTTATATATAAAAGTTTGAGATTCAGGTAAAATTTCTTCATCAACACCCATTTTATTTTGCTGTGGGCCTCCATTCCAAAATACTTGGTAACGTGATTCAAGAGCATTGTCAGATAGTTCTATATAATAAGAAAAGTCAGTTGTGATTGGCAGCAAAACATCTTCGAATTTGTCATAGAAATAAAATGAATTATTCCCTGTAAAATTAACATCTTCCGGTTTTAAACGGTTGAATATACTGCCGTAAAATAAATCAGATTTCAGGTAATAGCCTTCATAATCGTTTGCTTTTCTATTGAAGAAAAGCTGTATAGGTTTTGAAGCGTATTTCACATTTACTGCATTGATGTACAACTTTCTATCTGAGCTTGTTACCTCTGAGCCATCAGCATTTTCCTGCGCCAAATAGAACCCGGTACGACCATCGAAATCTGCATACTCTGATTCATATTTATCTTCTACTCCATTTTGAACTTTACTGGAAGAACCCACAACAACATATACTTCATTGTTCGTATAATGATCATAAGAATCATATAAACGTAGTCCCAACTGATAAAATACTTGTTTTGTAGATGAATTTGGATTAAATGCCAACAATAAGTGATTATTGTTATTCATTTTCCCATCAATATCACTACCTATTGAAGGAAGGCTGCTTCCTGCACCCGGTTCATTATTAAACGTTTTCAGTTTATCACTAAACTCAAAAGCCCGGGTATTCCTTTCAGCATCACTATATAGTCCTATAATGAAGGTTTCAAATGGCTTCACTAAAAGAGCTTCGGGATTCCCGCTCCATCCATTGTTCCAAACCGCTCTTACTGATGAAGTGGCAGTACTTCCTGTATCACTATTCCAGCTTTCACTACCAATTTTAGCAACGCTCATAAGATCCTCAATAAAAATATCGTCATTGCTATCATTTGTCCCTATATAAGATAAGTCTATATTAGATGTATAAGGGTTTCCAAACTGAAAGAAGTATCTACCATAATTATCACTACCGCTGTCTCTTATGTCATCGAAGACGTAAGTTTTATATCTTTCGTTATATGAATTCTTATTTTCTTTCCATGTACTCCACAAAGTTTCCGGGTAGCTGGCTACATTAAAGTTTTGAAGATAATTTTGGTTGGTTGGTACCCCGGCATAAGGTAACTTACCGGTACCACTAAGTGCATTTTCCATTACCCCCTTTATTCCCGGACTAGAATACGCAAGATTAAGAATAACATAATCTCCCGGAGCTAACCCTGTGGGACCTGAACCAGCTGAAGTCAGCTGATCAAATTCAGGTTTAACCAAATTGTCCCATTTCATCATAGAGGAATAATATCGGCTGCTTCCTGTAAAAGCCCTCCCAAAAAGAGCTAACGTTGCATCATTAGGATTTTCAAAATCATACGGAATAGCAAATTGACCCCAAGAAAAATTAGCAGGATTGATGGCTCCTTTTTCCAAAGTCAATGCAGAAGTTGTTGTAACATCTTGTTGTATAATTACCTGGCCGTAATTGGAATCGTCGACCCATGTACTTACAAAGTTTTTACCATCTGCACCGGCACCTGTACCTGTGTTTTCGAAATTGGATTTGATAATGATGTTCCCGGCGTTCTCAACAACTTTTTCTTGGTTGACTTCATTTTTTAATGTAAGTCCGCCTCCAAAGTAAACAAGCGTCTCTTCGTTCACTTTGACTTTGGCATTACCAGCTACAAAAGCTTCCTGGGAATAGGCATTATTCATAAATAAACCACTTAAGAATAACGCATTTAAAAAAAAGTAACTTTTTTTCATTCTTATAAATTTAGGTTGATGTAAACATTTTACCTGGTCAGGGCAGAATGTATTTCGTGACAAATATATAAAATATTATTTAATTAATTCATAATTATGCTGATTTTATAAAATCAAGATTTATATTATTTTTTATTACCGTTTCCGTCACTATATATTTTTCGGGAAGCTCATCAATTCTGTACATTAATTCAGTAAAAATCTGTTCGGTGACAGAGCGGAGTCCGCGCGCTCCCAGCCCCAGTTCTTCAGCTTTTTTTACAATAAAATCCAAAGCGTCATCTTCCACTATTAATTCTACTCCGTCCAACTCAAACAATTTCTCATATTGCTTAATTAATGCGTTACGCGGTTCGGTTAATATTCTTTTCATCGCAGCTTCATTCAATGGGGTTAGGCTTGCAATAATGGGCAAACGCCCAATCAGTTCCGGAATCAGGCCGAACGCTTTCAAGTCCATTGCATTTACTTCTCGCATCAGGTCTTCGACAACTCTCGCTTCCTCTTCATTTTTATACCCTATAACATGGGTGTTCAAACGGTTGGCAATATTTCTTTCAATGCCTGAAAAAGCACCACCCGCAACAAATAATATATCTTTGGTATTGACCTCCACAAATTTCTGATCTGGGTGCTTTCTTCCGCCTTTTGGGGGAACGTTTACAATCGTCCCTTCTAAAATTTTCAGCATGGCTTGCTGCACACCTTCTCCCGAAACATCTCTTGTAATAGAAGGATTATCACTTTTCCTGGCTATTTTATCTATTTCGTCTATAAAAACAATTCCTTTTTCTGCCATGTTTACATCATAATTGGCGTCTTGCAGCAAACGTGTCAGGATGCTTTCCACATCTTCTCCCACATACCCTGCTTCTGTAAGTACGGTTGCGTCTACTATGGCGAAAGGCACATTTAACATACGCGCAATAGTCTTGGCCAGCAACGTCTTACCACTCCCCGTTTCGCCTACCAAAATAACATTGGATTTGTCTATTTCAACTTCGCTATCGTTTTTACTGGGATTTAATATTCTTTTGTAATGATTAAATACCGCAACCGATAATATTTTTTTTGCATAATCCTGACCGATGATGTACTCATCAAGAAATTTTTTGATTTCTTTCGGATTTTTCAGCGCCAAAGGCTGAATAGGCAGATTACCATTTTTAAATGCGACTTCCTCCAATACGATTCCATGCGCCTGCTCAATACATTGGTCACAGATATGCCCGTCAATTCCGGCTACAAGTAAATTGACTTCGCTTTTGCTTCTACCGCAAAATGAACATTTATTTTCTTCCAATTTATTTTTCATTTATAGTATTTCACTTTAAAATTAAAAAGGTTACCCCTATGCCGCATTCCATGTTCAGATAAGCGTAAAAGCAACCCTTTGTATATTTCAAACTAAATTTTATCCTCTCGGTACCAAGACCTCATCAATCATACCGTATTCTTTTGCTTCAAGTGATTTCATCCAGTAATCACGTTCACCATCCTTTTGAATCCTTTCAAACGGCTGGCCTGAGTGATGGGAAATAATCGCATATAATTCATCTTTCAACATCAGGATTTGTTTTAAGGTAATCTCCATATCAGTCGCCTGACCTTGCGCTCCCCCCAATGGTTGGTGGATCATAACCCTTGAATGTTTCAAAGCAGAACGCTTTCCTTTTGCTCCGGCGCACAACAAAACAGCTGCCATAGAAGCTGCCATTCCGGTGCATATCGTTGCTACTTCCGGTTTTATAATCTGCATGGTGTCATAAATTCCCAATCCGGCATAAACACCTCCACCAGGTGAATTGATGTAAATTTGGATGTCTTTTGCGGCATCCACACTTTCTAAAAATAACAACTGAGCCTGGATGATGTTGGCAATTTCATCATTGACTGCAGTTCCCATAAAGATAATTCTATCCATCATCAGCCTGGAAAAAACGTCCATCTGAGCTACATTCAGTTTACGCTCCTCCACAATGTAGGGAGTCATGCTTTCAATATAACTATCTACATGGAGACTATTGAGGTTTTGGTGTCCTGTCGCGTATTTTTTAAATTCTTTTCCGTAATCCATAATTAATAAATGTTACAAGTTAAAGTCAACAATTCAAAAATAATACAATTCTTATTTCCCTGACGAATTGTCAAAGTTTAACTTTTAATGATTGTGGTCATGGTCGTGGTCATGATGATGTTCTTTGTGTTTGTCTTCCATCAATTTCACGAACTCATCAAATGTAACCTTTTTCTCTTTCAGTTTTGTGTTGTCTTTAAAGGTCTGCATCATTTTGTCGGCAAAAACCTGATCTGCCATTCGTTGGAATTCCTGTTGGTTTTGAAGCGAACCTTGCACGATTCTTTCCAAATCTTCTTCCGGCATATTGGATTGGCCATACATCGCCAATTGTTCTTTTATGATGTTGCGCATAGCATTTTCTACATCACCATACTCAACTTTCAAATCATATTTTTCAGCAATTTTGGATTCGATTAACTGATAACGCAATCCGCTTTCTTCTTTTTTCAGCTGATCTGCCGCGTGTTCAACCGAATCAATCTTATCATTTGAAAATACCAGCCAACGAGACAAAAAGTCAGATGGCAGGTCAAATTTGGTATCTTTTATCAAAGCTTCCACTACTTCATTCATCATTTGCTTGTCCGTCTCACGAACATACATTTTTTCCGCTTCGTCTTTTATTTTCTGACGGAATTCTTTTTCGTCTTTTACAGTACCTTCGCCATAAACTTTGTCAAATAAGCTTTGATCAACAGCAGAAGGTTCCATTACGGTAATTTCCTGAATCTCGAATTGCAATTGTCCGTCAAAATTTGTCGCCTTTTCAGCTGTCCAATTTAAAATCTGCTCCAGGTTTACCGCATCTTCGCTGATTTCTTTTGCTTTCACTACTACCACGTCTCCTACTTTCTTACCAAGGAATTTCTTTGGTTTTGCCAATTCATCCACAAAAAGATAAGTTTCTTTTTCGCTTCCTTCCACTTCGGTTTTATCTGAATTTAATTCTTTCATCAAAACCTTTATGTTGGCGCCATCTTCTACTTTTTCAAGTGTTTTCATCGTCCCGAAACGTTTGGCAAAATTATCTACGTATTTCTGGACTTCTTCGTCATTCACTTCAACTTTGTAGGTATCGGCTTTGATTTTGCTCAAATCAATTTCAAAATCCGGAGCTAATCCCAATTCGAATTCAAAATTTAAAGTATCAGCATCCCAATCCATGTTTTCTTGTGTCTTTGGAAGCGGATTTCCCAAAATCGAAATTTTTTCTTTTTGGATATAATCATTGATCCCTGTTTGCAGTAATTGATTGACTTCATCAAAAATAATGCTTTTCTCAAACTGCTTTTTCACAAAGCTCATAGGCACTTGGCCTTTTCTGAATCCTTTTATGGTAGCATTTTTACGGTAATTGTTAAGTGCCTTCTCTACTTTTTCTTTATAATCGTCCTTTTCTATTGTAACGGTAAGTACAGCATTTAAATCGTCGATACTGTTTTGGGCTATGTTCATTTTTTTAAAAAATTTTGGTTTGCAAAGGTAGGAATTTTAATAGAGTTCTCGAGTTTTGATTTCAGATTTTAGAATTTGACTAAGAAATATTTACCCAAAACAGGATTTATACTGTTTTATCAAATAAAAGTCAATATAATGTATGTGTTTGTATCTTTGCGGAAAAATTAGAACAATGAACTTAGAAACAAACATAATGGATCAGATGAAGGAAGCGATGAGAAGCAAAAACCAAATTGCTTTGGAGGCTCTACGTGCCATAAAGTCTGAAATCCTTCTGGTCAAAACTTCCGGTGGAAGCGGCGAAATTTCCGATACACAAGAAATCGCGATGCTCCAAAAATTAATCAAACAAAGGAAAGAAGCGGCAGAACAATTTTCCGCCAACGGAAGAACCGAACTGGCCGAAAAAGAATTGGCTCAGGCAGAAGTCATTCAAACCTTTCTGCCTCAACAACTTTCAGCGGTTGAATTAGAGTCTAAAATCAAGGAAATAATTGCCCAGACCGGTGCTACCTCACCAAAGGATATGGGAAAAGTGATGGGAGCCGCTTCTTCCCAATTAGCAGGACAGGCAGAGGGAAAATTGATTGCAGAGACAGTCAAAAGACTATTGAGCTAAATTTAATTGTTAAAAAAATTAACTTTTTTTAATATTTTTAACAGAAGTTTAACCACATCCCGAAACGCTTATAAATAAAAGGGATTCCAAAGGAATAAACGAAAATAACTTCATAAAAAATCGGCTTAAGTTCAACAAAAAGTCATCCTTCGTACTTTTGTCGGGCAAATCTGAAAAACATCAAATATGAAATCAGTATTTACGTTTATATTACTCATCGGATTTATCACATTTGGGGGGGCGAGCTTATTTAGCGGTGCAACTTGGCTTACCGGTAGCGGAAAAGCTTCTTGGTATGGCGATAAATTCCATGGTAAACAGACGGCCAGCGGCGACAAGTATGACATGAATGAATATACAGCGGCTCACAAAACTTTACCGTTTGGAACGAAAGTGAAAATCACCAATCAAAGAAACGGGAAATCTGTAATTGTTGAAGTCAATGACAGAGGGCCATTTGTTAAGTCTCGTCAATTTGATTTGAGTAAAGCGGCATTTGAAAGCATAGGTAACCCCGATAGAGGTGTTATTTCTATTGATTATGAAGTGGTTAATTAAAAATATTAAACTTTAGTTTAGCAAGCACTCTTTTTAGGGTGCTTTTTTTATGGATTAATTATTGATTTATATTCAAGAAACAATATTCAGGACATGACAGCCAATGACATTATTTTTATTTCCATCAGTATTATTTTCTTTATTTTTTCTATTATTCCTTTAATTAAATCCCCTTTTTGGTTATTCAGAATTTTTGATTATCCAAGGTTCCAGTTATTGGTTTTGAACCTGATCCTTCTTTTTATATTTTCATTTCTAATTGAATTTCAACATTGGACGAACTGGGTGGGACTGACCCTCATTTTCCTCAACATGATTTATTTAGGGAGAATTGTTTATCCATATACTTTTATTCATAAAAAAATGATAGACAAAGAAAAGTCCAAATCTCCTGAATATTCAATTAAATTAATGACTACCAATGTTTATCAGTTCAATAAAAATTACAGTTTGACCCTCAAGCGAATAGAAGAGGTAGCCCCCGATGTGGTGTTTCTACTGGAAACCAACAAAAGTTGGGAAAGAGGTTTGCAACCGGTAAAAAAAGATTATCCCTACTTTATAGAAATTCCTAAAGAAAACACTTATGGCTTATTATTTTATTCTAAATTCCCAATCGTAAAACAACAAATTAATTACCTGATTGACCCCGAGATTCCTTCCATTATGGTTGATTTAAATATTGACGGTAAAATTGTCAGGCTGTATGGAATTCACCCGACCCCTCCGGTGCCTAATGAAAATAAAGAAAGTACGGATCGCGATGCCGAAATCCTTTTGGTAGGAAAAAAATCTAAAGAATTTGATGGGCCTTCGATTGTGTTTGGTGACTTAAATGATGTAGCCTGGAGCCATACGACAAGATTATTTCTAAGAACCAGCAAAATGCTCGATCCGAGAATCGGGCGTGGGATGTACAGTACTTTTCATGCTCATTATCCTCTCTTTCGTTGGCCGTTGGATCATTTCTTTGTGAGCAGTCATTTCAGGCTGATTGGTTTAAAGGTAGAAAAAGGTACCGGCTCAGATCATTTCCCTATTAGTGTACATCTTTCCATCCGGTGGGAAGACAAGGAAAAAGAATTGGAGGCAGACACAACAGATCATAAAGAAGCTCAAGAAATCATCAGCGAAGCAAAAGAAAATTAATTTGATTTGCTAAAAAAGCTAAAATTCACATTCCCGTACTTTCTTGTTTGGGAAAGAAACGGGCTTCCGTCAAAAGAAATTCTTGCGGAATGCTCCAGAATCAAAGTTCCTTCATTTTGCAACCATTCATTCTCAAAAACCAAATGAAGAATTTGTTCATAGCTTTCCTTTTCAAAATCAAACGGCGGATCGGCAAAAATCACATCAAATTTTTCAGAAGTATTTCTTTTCAAAAACTGCAATACATCACTTTTCGCAACAGAAAGAAAGTCTTCTATTTTCATGTTCGCAGCGGTTTCTTCCAAAAACTTCACACATTTCAGTTCATTATCTACTGTCACTACCTTTTTGGAACCTCGTGAAACAAATTCCAGTGAAATACTGCCAATTCCCGAAAATAAATCCAGTACAATAATTTCGTCAAAATAGTATAAATTATTCAGTACGTTAAACAATGCTTCTTTTGCAAAATCTGTTGTAGGACGTACTGGTAGTCCCGACGGAGCATTTATTTTTTTTCCTCTGAAAGATCCTGAGATAATGCGCATTTAGATAAGTTAAAAAGTGTATGGTTCTCCAAAAATTCTTCGTCTTTCGAAGCTTGGAAAACAAATCTTACGTATTTTTTTAAAGTCTGAAAAACTTTGGTACCGGGCAGTAATTGTCCATAACATTTCAATTCAGCCTTATTTGAATCAATGTCCAATTGCTCCAACACAAACAAGGTATAAAACAATACATCTTCTCCCGTCTGCGCTTCAAATAAATTATAAAAAATTATATCGGAATTATCTGTTACAGCGATTTCAAGATTATGCTCATATAAATTCAGGTGCACCACCGTTTCCTTTGAATTGGTAATTGATTCAAGGAATACATTTCCGGAATGGAAACATTCAACCTTTCCATAAAGTTCCTTTAGTTTATCTAAAAGCAACTGAGAAGTTCCATAAACAAATGCGTTTTCAAAGCGGGTTTCTCTTTGCATAATCCTATTAATTTCAAATTCCGCTTCACTGAAATTCAGCAAGGTTTCAGGATTTTCAAGCAGATAAGCTGCCGGAACCAAATTAAAAAAGGGACTCATAAAGCATGCATTTACCCGGTCAAAATTTTTCCGTAATCTTAAGTTTACTTCCAAATCCTGGATTATTTCCTTCTCCCATTTATTGAGATGGGAAACCTTGAAATGGAGAACCTTGCCCGTCTTTTCTCTTTCCTGAACACAAAATGAAAAACCTTCTCTGTAAAAAAGAAGATTCAGGGTGCTTGTATGTTTTTCGCTTGTTAAAATGGTTTTAATTTTTGCGGTGTAAAGATAAATGTTTCTTGGTGAATATCACATTTAAGCTAAAAGCTTGTAAAACTCTCTTGATCTTTTTTGTAATCAATTTTACAACTAACTGATCTACAGTTTCTTTAAAAAATACATGAACATTACAAAAGTTTGACAAGCAAGGAAAAGTGATTAAAAAGATATTTGAAAAGTCAAATCTTTAAAATCTTATTATGATGAACAAATTAAAATTTTATGCTATTGTACTGGTAATAGTATTTTCTGTTAATTCATGTCACCAAGCCGGCGAAACAGACAGCTACGATGACAAAGTCGCTTCTACCGAAACATTCAGTTCAAACAATGAAGTAAATCCTACTTCTGTTGAAACAGAGGCGCCACTAAGTTCTACTGCCGCGACTCACCAAGACGCTGAAAAAGAATTTATCAGGAAAGCTGATTTATCTATGGAAGTCGAAAATGTTTACAAATCCACAACCAAAATTGAATCTAAGATTTCTGAGCTGGGCGGTTTTGTTGCCAACAGCAGCCTGAACAGCCGCGTCTTTTCCACGGAGACTTTCCCGATAAGTTCAGACAGCGCTTTAGAAATCAGAAAGTATACGGTAAACAATGAAATGACCATACGCATTCCCCAAAAAGAACTTGGAAACTTTTTGAGTTCATTAGGCGAAGAAATGAAATTTCTCTATTTCAGAAATATTTCAGCCCAAGATGTGAGCTTAAATTTCATTGCGGCAGAATTGGAAAAAGAAAGATTAAATTCTACTCGTGATCAATTGGGCGAATTAAATCACCAAAAAGGGAAAATCACAGACAAGCAGGGCATTGCCAATAATATGGATCACAAGAAATCGGAAGCAAACCGTCAGGAAATCAGCATTTTAAAAATGAAAGATGATGTAGTGTACAGCACAGTCAGCCTATTGATTCAGGAAAAAGAAAAAGTGGCGCAAACTATGGTCATCAATCCCAATAACTATGATGATAAGTATCGCCCTGACTTCCTTTACCGGGCCAAAGTTTCGGTTACAGAAGGCTTTCATTTCTTCCAAACCATTTGTATAGGCCTACTTTACATTTGGCCTGTCTGGCTTCTGGCTATTTTAATTTATTTCTTCGTTAAGCACCAACTAAAGAAAACCAAAACAACCTGATAATCAAAATAGAATCTCATAAAAACACAAACCCTTATGGTTATTTCCATCATAAGGGTTTTTATATCGAGGAAATTTGTAAATTTGAAAGAAATGTTAAAATTCCATTTTGAAGACAATCGCCGTTATACCTGCCCGATATGCTTCCACCCGATTTCCAGCCAAAATGATGGCTCAATTAGGTGAAAAGACAGTTATCAGAACAACCTACGAAAATACCCTAAAGACAGATTTATTTGATGATGTCTTTGTTGTTACCGATTCTGAAATCATTTTTGATGAAATTACCCAAAATGACGGAAAAGCCATTATGAGCATAAAAACACATGAAACAGGCAGCGACCGTATTGCCGAAGCGGTTGAAAATATTGACTGTGACATTGTGGTCAATGTGCAGGGAGACGAACCCTTTGTGCAAAAAGAAGCATTGGAAAAATTAATTAAGGCATACAAAAATGACGAAAACCGGGAAATTTCGCTCGCAACACTGGCTCAGGAAATTTTTGAGGATGAAGAAATTAACAATCCAAACAGCGTGAAGGTAGTTTGGGACAAAGATAATTTTGCTTTGTATTTCTCAAGAAGCCCGATTCCTTATCCACATGAAACCCATTTCAAAGCGAGATATTTCCAGCATATTGGTATTTACGCTTTTAGAAAAAATGCTTTGCTTAATTTTTCAAAGCTCCCTATGCTCCAAAATGAAAGGGCGGAAAAGCTTGAACAATTACGTTACCTTGAATATGGGATGAAAATAAAAGTCCTGGAAACAACATTCATGGGATTTGGGATTGACACCCCTGAAGATCTGGAAAAGGCAAACACGCATTTACAAAAACTACAAATAATTGAAAGATGAGTTTCAAAAATTTCCCCATGGTTCCCCGTGTTGTATATGGAAGAGGGAGCGCCGGCCAAATTGAAGAAATCGTAGAACCTATACGGAAAAACGGTTATCCTATTATTTATTTTGCCGACCATTGTTTTAAAAATAAACTTCTCGTTCAAAGTATTCCAACCAAACGAAACGACAAAATCGTCTTTATTGACACCACTGAAGAACCCAAAACTTCTGAAGTGGACCGCATTCGCAATGAACTAAAAGAAGAGTTCGGGAAAATTTCAGGCATCATTGGCTATGGCGGCGGAAGCGTTATGGACATGACCAAAGCGGTTTCTTTAATGATGACCAATGAAGGTTCGTCTGCCGAATACCAAGGTTGGGATTTGGTAAAAAATGAAGGCGTTTATCATGCCGCTGTTCCGACTTTGAGTGGGACCGGAGCAGAAGTCTCAAGAACTTGTGTTCTTACCGGTCCTGAAAAAAAACTGGGTATGAATTCTGACTTTACCCCATTTAACCAGGTCATACTCGACCCTGCTTTGGTAGGAGATGCACCAAAAGACCAGTCTTTTTTTACCGGAATGGATTGTTATATCCACTGTATCGAATCTTTAAATGGGACTTATTTAAACGCGTTCAGCAGAAGTTATGGAGAAAAAGCATTGGAATTATGTAAAAAGATTTATCTCAAAAAAAGCCAATGGGACGAAGAATCAAATGAGGATCTCATGATGGCCTCCTGGCACGGCGGCATGAGCATTGCTTATTCGCAGGTTGGAGTAGCCCATGCCTTGAGTTATGGCCTTTCTTACATTTTGGGAATAAAACACGGTATTGGAAATTGTATTGCTTTTGATCTTATTGAAGAATTTTATCCTGAGGGCGTAAAAGACTTCAAAAAAATGGTAGAAAAATTTGAAGTGGAAATTCCAAAAAACGTCTGCTCCGGTTTAAGTGAGGACGAAATGAATAAAATGGTTCAGGTAGCGCTTAACCTTGCGCCTCTCTGGGAAAACGCATTGGGTAAAAATTGGAGAGAGTTGATGACAGAAAATAAAGTGAGGGAATTGTATGAGAAGATGTGAGATATTGAATGTTGGATGTTGGGTGTTTCTTTTTCTGGTGTTGAGTAATTTTCCCCTTTCCGCTCAAAATGCTGAAAGCATTATCCACCAGCATTTGGAGAATTCCGGAGGGATTAACAAATGGCGAAATTTAAATTCAATCATTCTGAAAGGAAATGTTTCCTTGAGTCTGGAACAGTCTTTTCCGCTTATCATTTATCACCGGCGTCCGTACGAAAAAAAAGTTGCATTCATCATCAAAGGAAAAGAAGTTTTGAATGAAGGTTATGATGGTAAAAACGGCTGGACATACAGTGAAATTTCCGGTAAGAATGTAAAAATACCTGACTACCAGCCTGATTCATTTGAATCTGATATTCTGGATTACCAGAAAAAAGGATTTGAAGCAGAGTATATTGGAAAAGACAAAGTGGAAAGCAATGAATGTTACAAAGTTGTCCTTACAAAATTTACCAATAAGATCACTTATTGTTTTTCTACCCGAGATTATTCATTGCTCTCTGAAGAAAATAAAGAAGAGAAATTACTTTATTATGATTACAAATCATTTGGCGGTCTGCGGTTTGCAACTAAATCCATAGGACAGCCCAAAGAGGGCGGTGAATATGTGATCACTTTTTCTGAAATTCTCATTAATCCGGCAATTGACAATAAGGTTTTTAAATTTTGATTCCGTATTTGGAACCTTGTCAAGGTTAATATTCATAATGAAAAGAACCTTGTCAAGGTTAATTCGACCGCTAAATAATCAACGGCGCATCCCTATTTCGATTCCTTTGATTCTTCGGTACAGTTCCGTCGCGTAATTATCGGTCATGCCCGAAACAAAATCCAAAACACCCAGGATTTTCTGGTAATCCGTTCCCTCTTCATATAAAAATTGGGAAGGAATCAGTTTCACCGCTTTTTCTTCTGATTTGCTTCTGCCGGATTTCAAAACCGGTTCGGCAAAATGTGACAATAATTCGTACATCACATTGTAACCCGCATTTTCAATTTCCACAACCGAATGGTGATTGTAAATAAATTCAATGGAGAATTCTTCAATTTCTTTTAAAACTTTGGCTGAATTTTCATTTGTGTCTTTCACGCAGTCAAGCAAGGATTTTTCTAATTTTCCTTCCAGAATGGTATCAAATTGCTCTTCATAAGCTTTTGCCGAAGCTTGAATCAATTGCCCGATGGATTTTGCGCGCAGATAGGAAATTTTTTCATTTTTATCGGTAATTTCTTCTAATCTCAACCTCACATTACCAATTCCCTTTGCGTCAAATGATGCAATCAAATCTACCAGTAAATTCCCGCATTTGTCGTGATCAATTATTCCCAAACGGTGCGAATCTTCTAAATCGATAATGTTGTAACAAATATCGTCTGCTGCTTCTACCAGCCACACAAAAGGATGACGTTTGTAAATCAAAGGTGTATTTGATTCAAGAGTCATTTGGGTCTCGCTCGCAATTTTTTCAAAGTTCTCTTTCTCCGACTGGAAAAATCCAAATTTCTTCCGGTGAAGAATTTTTTTATCTCTTGCTACCGATTCGCATGGATATTTGGCTATGGAAACCAAAGTAGCAAAAGTTAATCCGAATGATGCTTCGGATTTACCCGTTTGTTGCTGTGTCAATATCCGAATGGCATTTGCATTTCCTTCAAAATGAATAAGATCAGTCCATTCTTTCTCATTGAACCGGGTTTTCAATTTGTTTTCATTTCGTTCAAAATAAGAAGCAATCGCATCTTCACCCGAATGTCCAAAAGCCGGATTCCCGATATCATGACACAAACAAGCCGATGAAATCACATTGTATAAATTATGACGATAAAACTGACGAGCTTCTTTGGTCAGCTCATCTTTAAATTGCCTTACGATAAATTCACCTGCCAAACTTCCAAGTGAACGCCCTACAGAAGCCACCTCCAATGAATGTGTCAAACGATTGTGCACAAAAACACTTCCCGGCAAAGGGAAAACCTGGGTTTTGTTTTGTAATCTGCGAAAAGCAGATGAAAAGATAATCCTGTCAAAATCACGCTGGTACTCGGTTCTCGTGTCCTTAGTATGGTTAATCCCTAAACGTTTTGCCGAAAAAATTGAATTCAAATCCGTCATGTGACAAAGATAAGTTTTTGGGTGGGATGTTAGATGGGGGATGTTGGAGGTTTTTTTAAGAGAAGATGAATTATAGAAACATGAAATTTTTTAAAGTAACATAGAAGAATTAGCATATCCTTTTCTCTAAGATATGTTGCGCTCCTTTTATTCCTGCAAAAACACGCTTTGTATCTACATAGCCTGCCTGCAAATACAGCCGATAAGCCAATGTATTTTTAAAATTAACTGAAAGAACAATCTTTTTAACTTCCGGAAAGTGGTGTTTCACAAATTCATCTGTCAATTTCATTGCTTGCTTTCCTATACCTTTTCCCTGAAAATCCGGATTCAATGAAAGAGATCGAAGCAAAACCGAATCCGGTTCGGTAGTATAATCCCTCTTATCATCTGATAAATCCAATACAAAAAATCCAATTGGCCTTTGATCGAATAAAATTGTTATAGGATGTTTTAATGGGTTTGATTCAACTTTTCGTACGACTATATTTTCATAAACCGAAGCAGTAAATTGAGCTTGAATTTCATCTAATTTATATGATTCCAATTCTTCAAAATGACTTGAATTGTAAAACTCTAATTGAATCATAAATTTTGAATCTGGGGAAACTAAATTCTAATATGAAACCTCAGAAAGGAATTACCAACCTCCACTGGCTCCGCCGCCGCCAAAGCTTCCGCCACCGAATCCGCCAAAACCGCCTCCTGAACTTCCGCCACCCCAAGAACCGCCGCCGCTTCCCCAAGAACTGGCTCCGCCACTGGTGAAAATCACATCCCCCCAGTTAAATCCTCTTCGGGAACGGTTTCCGCCACCTCCACCGCCTTTGCTCGCAATGATGATGAAAAGAACGATAATAAAAATAAAAACAAGGAAAATAATAAATCCGTCACCTTCTTCGGAAGAAGACTTAGGCTCTGCTTGGTATTTTCCGGCCAATTGCTTCTGAATAGCATTAATCCCATTGTCCAATCCCTGGTAATAATCTCCGTTCCTGAATGAAGGAATCATTTCACGGTCAATGATAAGTTTTTCAATTGTGGGCGGCATCTTTGCCTGAATTCCATAAGCACCCCTTATTGTTACTTTACGGTCTTCATCGCTTAATACAATGACAACGCCATTGTGTTTTTCTTTTTGTCCTACCCCCCATTTTTCTCCAATTTCATTTCCAAGTAACTCAATGGGATAACCTTCCAGATTTTTAAAGGTTACGACAACAATCTGTACAGAAGTGGAATCGTCATATGCCACCAGCTTATTTTCCAACTGGCTGCGTTCAACAGCATTTAAGATATTACCAAAATCATGAACCAGTTTGACTTCCGGTTTGTAACCGTCTTTGGTTACATCATAAGGAGTTTGCGCAAAGACAATCCCTGCAAAAAATAAAAATATAAAGAGAGAAATGTTAACCCCAACTGATTTCATCCGGCAATTCGTTTTTATCGTCATTTTGGTATGGGAAATATTTCTGTAAAGCAACTCCGGCCATTTCAATTCCTTTGACAAGCCCTTTTGCGTATTTTTCTTTTTTGAATTTTTTGATGACTTTTTGTTTAATTTCATCCCAGAAATCATCAGGTGTCACGGCATCAATCCCTATATCACCAATGACCGTGAAATTATGATCTTTTGGAGAAACATGAAAAAGAACACCATTGCGGTGCCGGGTTTCATTCATTTTGAGGGACTGAAAAACCGAAACAGCCATATCAAGATGATTTTCAGAAGGTTCAGCATCAATATGCACCCGGATTTCACCACTGGTATTGCGTTCTGCTTCCTGAATCGCTTTAATGATTTTCTTTTCTTCTTTTTTGGATAGAGAAAATTCTTTCAATTTACTTTAGTTTGAAAAATCTACAGTTGGTGCTACGTCAGCTCCTTCGGCTGCTTTGAAATACCCTTTTTCATCAAATCCACCGAAATTCGCAATCATATTATTGGGTACACTTTGGATATAATTATTATAAAGCTCTGCCGCTTCATTGAATTTTCTTTGTTCAAAACGAACTTCATCTGCAATGCTTTCCAAACTGGTCTGAAGTGAAAGGAAATTCTGATTGGATTTCAAATCAGGATAGCGTTCCACAACAACCATCAATCTACTTAATGCACTGCTTAATCCATCTTGCGCCTGTTGGAATTGGGCTATATTTTCAGGTGAAAGATTTGTAGGGTCAACTGTGGTTTGGGTTGCTTTTGCTCTGGCTTCAATTACCTGAGTCAATGTTTCCTGTTCAAAGTTTTTAGCACCTTTTACAGTTTCAACCAATTGAGGAATTAAATCTGCTCGTTTTTGGTAAGCCGTTTCCACATTTCCCCACTGACTTTTGGCGGCATTATCTTTCGGGATGATTCCATTGTAAATGCCCACGCCCCACAATACGCCAATAATAATAAGAGCCAATAAGCCCACGATTCCTCCTATTAGACAACCTTTTTTCATAGTTTTTCAGTTTAAATTTAATAATTAGTAAATGTAATTAATTTTTTATTTCCTCAAACGGGATTTTAATTAAGCCGAAGTTACGTTCAATAAGGTTTTTACCCAACTTTCTGAAAGCGGAAGCTCCCAGCCTTCTTCAAATTCCCGCAGTGAGGCCAATCCGTTATGAAAAACACTTGCATCGTCAGGGATTTCATGTTGTTTTACTTTTTGTTTGAATTCACTCAACGGTAAGGTCCTAATTTTATCTTCTATCTTATATGAAACAAGCATACGGTTCAGTAACCCGAATTTGTATTTTTCTTCTAATGATTTGATCATTCTGGTCATGCTGTCAATGGAGCAGCCCGATGCTGGAACCTTGTTTTCATCTACAGCAATGACGATGAAGCGGTCGTAAGGAATAGCGTAAGCAGCTGTCAAAGCCGCTCCGTGTGCATTCCATTCAAGCATAAATTCATCTAATTCTTTCTCTATGTCTGTGATTTCTTCTTCCGTGAAATTGCGGGAAGACTGGAAAATCCATATTTTGGCGTCTTGTGGTAAATTCATTTGATTGAATATTTTCATACAAATATCGGGAAAATCTGCTGATTAACTTTTGTTAAGATTTGAACTGTATCGGTTTTTGGCGATTATCAAAAAACAACATCAGAAAAATTGTACCTTCCTCAGCGTTTCTTCTAAAGAACAAACTTACATTTTTGTGAACCAGTGCTCTGCGAACTTCCTTTGAATCGTTATAAAGAGAAAACTGAAAAGGGTTTTTGGAAATGCGTTCAATAATTTTGTCTGTTAAATTATAAAAATCATCTACTTGTTTTTGTCCCCAAGTGAATTGTAAAAAGTCAAGTATATCGGTAAAGCTGACTTTGGCAGATTCTGTCCAAATGACTTTATTTTTTGATTCCATACCGTTCACGGACTTCCTTCATCACCTGATTATGTGGGTAAACGTTTCCCTTGAGAATGTCGCTTTCACTCTGTTCCAGGAATTGTAAAATCAATTGTTTTTCTTCTTGTGAAAATTCCGGATGAATCATCGTATTTTTCTGTTGAATGGATTTCAACAACTTAAGTACTGAAATATCTTCCAACGAAGTTATCCATTCAATTAACTTATATTTTTCAGCTTGTACATTCATTGAGTCAAATTTAATGAATTAATCCTAAATCGTTACAACTCTTGTGCTTCGGCAATGAGCTCCGCTAAGTCTTTTACAAGTACTTCTGATTCTTTGTTTTTGTTTTTGATGCCGTCGGTCATCATGGTATTACAAAACGGGCAACCGGTCGCGATGATATTGGGCTGTGTTTCCAGTGCTTCTTCGGTACGTTCAATGTTGATGTCCTTGTTACCGGGTTCCGGCTCTTTGAACATTTGTGCGCCACCGGCACCACAACATAAACCACGGGTTTTGCAGCGTTTCATTTCTACCAGTTCTGCATCTAGTTTCTCAATCAATTCACGGGGTGCTTCAAATACATTGTTTCCTCTTCCTAAATAACAGGGATCGTGGAAAGTAATTCTCTTCCCTTTGAAAACCTGGTTGCCTTCCAGCGTTAATTTTCCTTCGTCAATTAATTTCTGGAGATATTGTGAATGATGCAATACTGTGTAATTTCCTCCCAAAGAAGGATACTCATTTTTTAATGTGTTGAAGCAATGCGGGCAAGCCGTCACTATGGTTTTGATTTCATAAGCATTCAGGACTTCTATGTTCATCATGGCCTGCATCTGGAAAACGAATTCGTTTCCGGCGCGCTTGGCAGGATCACCGGTACAACCTTCTTCTGTTCCCAGAACGGCAAATTCGATTCCTACTTTGTTGAGGATTTTTACAAAAGCCTTTGTTATTTTTTTTGCGCGGTCATCAAAACTTCCGGCACAACCTACCCAAAACAAAACTTCGGGTTGTTTGCCTTCTGCCATATATTGTGCCATTGTTTTTACTTCCATCTCGCTGTCATTAAATTTTAATCGTTCGCCCAGTTCAATCTGTCCTGCTGATTGAACTGCCATGGTGCGCTATTATTTTCAATATTAGACATCATCAGGTTCAGTTCCTGCGGTGCTGCAGATTGCTCCATTACCAAATATCTTCTTAAATCAATAATAATGGAAAGCGGGTCAATATTGATAGGGCATGCCTGGGTGCAGGCATTACAAGTTGTACAAGCCCAAAGTTCCTCTGCTGTGATATAATCGTGAACCAACATCTTCCCATCGTCTTCCCATTTTCCTTTCTCATCAATGATTTTGCTTACGTCTTCCAAACGGTCTCGGGTGTCCATCATGATTTTTCTCGGAGAAAGCTTTTTGCCTGTTATGTTTGCCGGACATTCAGATGTACACCGTCCACATTCAGTACAGGTATAAGCATTTAACAATTGGACTTGGTTCAAATCAAAAATATCTTTTGCCCCAAATGTTTCAGGCTCTGCTACAGCGGCTCCCTCTGCCGGAGCTGCAAATGGATCGGCATTGGGATCCATCATTAGTTTCACCTCATTGGTTACCGACTGAAGGTTGTTAAATTCTCCTTTTGGTTCTAATTTTGAAAAATAGGTGTTCGGAAATGCTAGAATGATGTGTAAATGTTTTGAATAGTATAAATAATTTAGGAAAAATAAAATTCCTAGAATATGGAACCACCAGCAAATTCTTTCAACCAAAATCAAAGATGATTCGCTCATTCCGTTTAGAAAAGGTTCGGTTAAAAATCCGCTAATAAGAAAACTGCCGGTTTGGGTATAATGTTCGGCTCCTAATTTCTGCAATGCCACATCTGCCCCATTCATTGTCAATAAGGCTACCATAAATGCAATTTCCATGAATAAAATGTAATTGGCATCGCTCTTCGGCCAGCCTTTCATTTCCGGATTCAGGAATCTCCTGACTTTTACGATGTTTCTTCTGATAAGAAAAATTACACAAGAAATGAGAACCAACAAGGCCAATACTTCAAAGAAACCTATCATTCCCTTATAAAATCCGCCTAAAAAGCCTAAAATCCGGTGAGTGCCAAAAAGACCATCAATCAGGATTTCCATGACTTCTATGTTGATCAGTAAAAACCCTGCATAAACAAAGAAATGTAAAATAGCGGGAATCGGCCGTACGCCCATTTTCCCTTGTCCCAATGCTACACGAGCCATCGTTTTCCAGCGTTCAGCCGGACGGTCAAAACGATTGTTGGGTTTACCAAGTTTGATATTTCTAACTAGCTTTTTAATGTTCCGGCTAAAAAACCAAACGGCAATTCCGAGTAAAATTGCGAAAATAATGTTGTCTATGTATTCCATAAACTATTTTTCTTCTTTGGGTAGTTTCTGCTTTTTTCCAAAGATAGAAAATTGTACATATCTGTTGGGATTTTCTTTAAGGTCAACCAAAAACGCATCAAGGTTTTTTGAGGTTGTGGTTAAATTATCATAAAGCTCCCTGTCATTCATCATCGCTCCCAGTGTGCCCTGCCCGTTGTTTATCTTATCAAGGGTGGTGTTTAAACTAATGGAAGCTTCTTCAAAATTTTTAATAATTTTTTCTAATTCTAAATTATTAATCTTGTCAGCCATTGTCCCGAATTTGTCCATGGTTTGTTCAGCAGAAGCAAGCGTGTTTTTCAGTTGCTGTTTATTTTCTCCAATCAAAGCATTGGCATTATCAGACGTTTTGGTTAGAGATTGGGCTGTACCATTAAAGGAAACCAAGGTATTATCCAGACTTTTCAGTATGTTTTTAAGATTATTCCTGTTTTCTTCATCCAAAAGTTTGTCTACACTTGTCATGGTTGAGTTTACAGAGACAAGTAAAGAATCTAGTTTTCTTTTGGTTGGCTCAAATTCTTTTGAAAGATTACTTGTTAACGATGGGCGTACTAATCCCCGAAGGGTATCACCATTTTTTGCTTTTTCACCTTCATAATTAAGCAACAGCCTCACTTCCGCTCCCGACATAAGCCCGGGTTCATAGATTTCGGCTACTGAATTTTTTGAAAAGTCAATTTTGCGTTCAAGGCTGAGTTTCACAACAAAATAAATGGGAGACTGCGCATCCATAATTTTGATTTCGTCCACTCTCCCTATGCGAAGTCCGTTTACAGAAACCGGTTTAGAGGGGGCTAAGCCACTTACATCTTCATATTGCACATAAAATGTGTTACCTGCCGCAAAAAGGTTTTTTCCTTTAAGAAAATTATATAGTGCATAAAAAGCCAGTAGGGTAACTATTACAACTGCTCCGGTTTTCACTTCTTTTGAAATCCTCATCTTCATCAATATTTGCCACAAAAATAAGGAATATTTTCCGGATGTTATTCAACCAATTTCCCCCCGTCAAACAAAACGATAAAAGCATTTTTAAATCCTTTGTCCTGGACTAATTTAAGTTCTTTTTGGGCTTCTTCGTAAGTTTTTTCAGAGCCGTAGAAATACATATGAAATTGTCCTTTTTTGATACGGAGAACATTTTTGAGCCCTCCGAATTTGTTGTCACGATCCCTGTATTTCTTGTTAGAAGTCAAGAATTGTATCCTGTAATTTTGTTTTCCTTTTAATTTTGCATTGTTGATAAATTCTACGACAAATGCGTCTTTAAACCCTTTTCTTTTTACAATTTCAAGGAGATTGTCTCTTTCAGAAGCCAGATTTGTGTCTCCATAATAATATTTGTAAACGTCCCCGGATTGAACGATTTCCACTCCGGTTAAGCCTTTTAGTTTTTCCGAACTTGCAGAATATTTATTTTTTGAAACCAAGAACTGGATTTTGAATGTTTTTCCCGGAACAGGCTTTTCTACTTCCTTTGGTTTTTCTTCTACCACCTCTTCCACGACCTTTCCACTTTTCCGGTCATATTCTTCTTTGTATTTTTCAAATGCTTTGAAAATGGATTCTGCCATTTGTTTTTTACCTTTTTCACTCGCCAAAAACCTTCCTTCTTCCGGATTAGAGATAAACCCTAATTCAATTAAAACAGAGGGTGATGCGTTTTCTCTCAACACATGAAATATATCTTGTTTTACGCCTCGGCTTGAACGCCCTTCTTTGACAAATTCGTTCTCCACCAACTGGGCAAACCGAATACTTTGCTCCTGATAAGCAGAGTGCATAATTTCAAATGCTATCACGGCTTCCGGGTCATTTGGGTCAAATTTTTGGTAACGCTCTTGGTTGTCTTCCAACAAAATCACATTGTTTTCCCTTTGAGACACCTCAATATTTTCCTTCATCCGGCGCATCCCCATAACAAAAGTCTCTGTACCGTATGGGCTAGATTTGTTTACACCGTTGCAATGTATGGACACGAATAAGTTGGCGTGATTCCTGTTTGCTATTGCGGCTCTCTCCCAAAGCTCCAGAAAAACATCTGTCTTTCTGGTAAAGATTACCTTTACATCTTTATGCTTTTTTTCAATTAAATCACCAAACTTGAGGGCAACATCTAATGCAATATATTTTTCATTTTCTACTACACCTCTCGTTCCGGAGTCCTTTCCGCCATGTCCTGCATCAATTACTATAACAAAATTATGTTTGTTTTGCCCGAATAAATTTGGGCCTAAAAAGGTTATGAATAAAAGTCCAAGTAAAATTTGTTTGTTAATCCTAATAAATCTCATTCTACAGCCACATTTTTTGTTTACTTTTGACACAATTTAGCGCAAAAATAAGTTTTATACTTTGTATAAAAAGTTTTTTAAATATCTATTTACATTAATTTTTCTACTGCTTATTAACAGTAGCGCATTTTCGCAGGTCGAGCCTAACTTAAACGAAAGGAACGATAGTGTTATTGTTGTGGATTCCATCAAAATTGATACCGTTCAGAACAAAGAACGTCTGGAAGATGTTCTGGTTTATAATTCCGATGACCAAATCCATGAATGGAAGAAAAAAATGAGTTACCTTCTTCGCAATGCTGTTGTTCAATATACCGATATGGAAATTCAGGCAGATTATGTAGAGATTAACTGGGATACGGGTGATGTTTACGCCGATGGAAAACGCGACTCTACCGGAATGATCACAGAGCCCACCATTTTCAAACAAGCCGGAAAAGAATATGAGCAAGACAGCTTCAAAGTTAACTTTAAGACAAAAGTAGGGGTTGCATACAATGTGAGAATCACAGAAGGAGAAGGTGTCTTGGTGGGCGACCGTGTAAAACGGACCAATGACAGTGTTATGTATATCCGTGGAGCAGATTATACTACCGACAGTTATTTTATTGAAAGAAAAACAAATGACCCTGACTACGTCTTACGAACGGGAAAAGCCAAGTTTATTGACGGAGAAAAAAAATCAATGATTACAGGCCCCATCAATATGCGGATTTACGATGTCCCCACTCCCTTGACCCTTCCTTTTGCATACATACCTATGGGGGAAAACCGATCGGCGGGGATTTTAATTCCTTCATTTGGAGAAAGAACAGACGTAGGATTCTTTCTTGAAGGAGGCGGTTTTTATCTGCCGATTGGAGAATATTTGGATTTGTCCGCAACAGGCGAAGTTTATACAAAAGGAAGTTGGGGGATTCATACCAATTCCACCTATAAAAAAAGATACCGATATTCAGGCCGGTTTGGATTTGATTACCAGAAAAAGGTAACGGGGATTTTAGGATTAGATGACTATAGTAAATCTACGTCCTATGCTTTAAGCTGGAACCATTCACAGGACCAAAAGGCAAATCCTAATTTTATTTTTTCTGCAAGCATTAATTACAGAAGTTCAAAATATTACAGAGAAGGGATTAATAACAATAACATCATCAACGGAAATGTTTATGACAACAATAGTAATTCTTCTATTTCCATTAATAAAACATTTCCCAATTCCCCTTTTACCATGTCACTGACTGCCAGCAATAATTCAAATTTCAATACTGGCGCCATGTCTTTTGTTTTGCCGCAGTTGACATTTAATATGAGCAGGATTTATCCTTTTGCTCCCAAAGCAGGAAGTAAAAAGGGACTGGTAAAAAACCTGGCGGTGGGTTATAATTTAAATGTTATAAATAATATCAATACTACAGAAGAAGATGCTTTTACCGAAAGAATGTGGGAAGATGCCAGAAATGGAGCCAAACACAAAGTAGATTTAAGTACCGGTACGACTTTGGGGCCTTATTTCCCGATTTCCTTTTCAGCAGGCTATGAAGAAGTTTGGTACCTGAAGACTTTTGAAAAAGAATACGACCCAATCGAAGGCAATGTTGTGGATCGCGATATAAATGGTTTTGATTCTTACCGGACTTTTAATATGGGTACAAGCGTAACTACCAATATATATGGGACGTTTCTATCCAAAAAAGAAGATGCCATGATCAAAGGAATCAGACACGTGATCTCCCCAACGGTCGGATTTAGTTATCGCCCGGATTTTGGCGCTGAAGAATGGGGATATTATGATTACTACCGTGGCGCAGATGGAAGAAAAATTCTTTATTCCCGTTTTGATGGCGGAGTTTACGGCGGGCCGGGTAGCGGACAAAGCGCGTCGCTGAATTTTGGGTTGAGAAATAATCTGGAGATGAAGGTTCGTTCAAAAACCGATTCTACCGGTTTTAAGAAAGTAAAAATATTTGAATACCTTGACATTACATCTGCTTATAACATGGCTGCAGACCAATTCAAGCTTTCCCCCATTAATGTTTCCGGAATGACGCGTTTGTTTAATCAAAAACTGAATTTACAGTTTCGTGCGACTTTTGATCCTTATAAAATTGAATTCGAAGATGGACAGGAAATAGGAACGAGGATTGATGAGCTGGGCGGATTCCGCCTGACCGGATACAGTGTGAATTTCGGTTATAATTTTGACAATAAAACTTTCGGGTCAGGGGAAATTGATTCCAAGAAATATAAAAAACGGGGTGAAGTCAGAAATGAAAATTTCTATTTTGACGACTATGATTACGCGCATTTCAGCATCCCCTGGAAATTAGGTTTATCATTTAACCACAGCTATAACAGGTCTACGACCAGAGAGGGTGTAAACAATACGGTTTTGGCCATCAATGCGGCTGTTTCTCCGTCTCCTTTCTGGAGTTTAAGCACTTCAACTTCTTATGATTTTAATGCAAAAGAATTCTCCCAGGCAAGAATTTCTTTTAACCGTGATTTGAGAAGTTTCAATCTTTCATTTTCCTGGGTTCCGTTTGGACGTTACAAAACATGGGATTTCTTTATCGGCATCAAAGCGACTATCTTGAAAGATGCGGTTAAATACGACCAAAATTCATCAAGTTTATTAAATCAATCCAACTTTTAAAAGTTCTTATATTTGCAAAGTGAGACGAAATTATACAAAAATCTCCATTTAGTCTTAAACAACATATAACATGAAAAAACAAATCAACACAAATAACGCACCTCAAGCCATAGGCCCATACAGCCAGGCTGTTTCTTTTGATAATTTAATTTTCATTTCAGGACAAATCCCTGCTGACCCCCAAACCGGTGAAATTGTAACAGGCGGTGTTGCTGAAGAAACACACCAAGTAATGAAAAACCTGAAAGCTATACTGGAAGAAGCCGGGTCTTCATTTTCTTCTGCTATAAAATCCAGCATTTTCCTTAAAAGTATGGACGATTTTGCAACAGTAAATGAAATTTATGCTTCTTATTTTGAGACAGGGAACTACCCGGCACGTGAAACCGTTCAGGTAGCCAAACTGCCAAAAGATGTAAATGTAGAAATTTCCATGATTGCCCATATTTAACTCCATGATTCATTTTTTACGAAATTCTTTCGGCGTAATTATAGGCTTGGTCATTGCCATGATCATCATCACCTTTGGCATTACACTGAATGATAATTGGATTGAATACGACTATTCTCAATTTCCTTACGAACACTGGAACCGTGTTATTCGTTATGCAGCAAGAACTCCTGAGGTAAGAGATCAATTCTTCCTTATGCTATTACTTTCATGTGGTATAGGAGCTATGGTTGGCGGACTTATAACCGCTGCGATTGTTATAAGAGCAAAAAAGGCTTATGCCATTTTGGTTGGGTTTATCCTTTTCCTGATTGCTCTGGGAGATATTATTTTCACCCCCAACCACCCGACGTGGTATGAATTGTCTATTATGCCGGTTCTTTTCTTTTTTTCCTGGTTGGGCGGCTTGCTTACGGATTGGGCATCGAAGAAAATTGTTCTGAAAAAATAACCGGGTTTTCAGAAAGGTTAATCCCGTCTTCAATCAGGTGGGCGGCATCTTTCATTTCCTTTATCAGTTGATTCAGATATTCCTTTACCTCATTTTGTAAAGAATATTTATTGATAAAGCTTAATTCATAAATTTCCACATTCAGTAGCCACTCAAGAGGAAATTCAGTTTTCAATTCTTCAAAAATTTCTCTGAGTGTTCCTTCTGTAACCAGATTATTTTCTCTTAAATGGCGGATTTGCTGATATAAATTCCTCAATTTTTGTTCTCTTGGTTCAATTTCCACTTTCTTTTCTTTGGTTTCCAAAACATGGGTAATCATGTCAAAAGAAGTAAAATCGGCGGGGCCGGCATAAGCGGAAATAATTGTTTTCCCAACCGCCATATCATAAATCCCCCATTCAGGACGGAACAGAATCTCATCATAGTATTTAACCGTACAGTTTTTAAAGGAAATCAAAAGGACTTTTCCTTTTCTGTTTCTCGCACCGGTAATGACTTCTCCTTCAACGGTAATTCCACCTTCAAATTCCAATTTGGTTACTTCACCTTCCTTTATTTTGTATGCTTCCAAATCATTGGGTGACATGTTTTCAATTGCGATATTGGTATGCTTTAATTTTCCGATTGGAGAACCAAACCCTTCGGAATGGTGATTCGTTCCATGGCCAATCAATTCTTTTTCATGATAAGAAAGAGCGGTTGGCCCTTCTGCCTGAATGTAAATCGGATTGCCATATTCATCTGTAATCAATCGTTTGAACTTACCTGAAACCTGAATTCCGGTATTGTATTCAATGGTTCCCAGATTTTTTGATTCTATGAGCTGCCTGATTCCATAACTTCCCCCTCTTCTTAATCCCATTTGATTGGCAAATTGTTCCAAAACAAAATTGAGATAAGCAAAATCGGGTGTGACAAAAAGTTGTGGCTGCGGCTGGGTAATGTCAAACGAAACTTCGGCCGCCGAAATGTCATAAGGTAATTTTTTCACTTCACTGCCCATGCACCATTTGCTCTCTCCAATTGACGAAAGCAAACCTGCGCCATAAATTTTCGGGTTTTTCAATTCCCCGATCAAACCGTATTCAACCGTCCACCAATGCAGGTTTCGTATTTTGGACATTTCAGAATGTTCCGTCATGGAATTCTGTAAATCCAAAACCCGCTGTTCGGCACGTTCAATGATGACGGGATCACTTTCCCTGTCTTCTTTTACAATCGATAAATGCCGAATGGCTTCATACATTTCATAATCCATTGCGGAAGAAATCGCTTTGCTTCCTATTTCACCAAAACGTCTTAAATATTCCGCATATTCAGGATTGGCAATGATGGGCGCGTGCCCGGCCGACTCATGGATGATATCGGGTGCCGGGGTATATTCTATATTTTGAATCTGGCGAATGTCTTGTGCGATTACCAAAACATTATAAGCCTGAAATTCCATGAATGCCGTAGGCGGGATAAAGCCGTCCACCGCGACCGCTGCCCAGCCAATATCTTTTAAAATACGGTTCATGCCATACATACTGGGAACTTCTTCGATGGAAATCCCGGTTTTTTGCAATCCGTCTACATAGCTTCCATGCGCAACCTTTTTCAGATAATCAACATTTTTACGCATCACATAGCGCCACACAGCCTGATCAATTGGCGTATAGGAATCGTAATGCTGGTCATTGATGAACTGCTTCAAATGTTCCGGCAAGCGCCTCAATACTTCATTTTCTTCGTACGACATTTTGTTTGTTTTAAAATACTAATTTACGAATTTAATTTGAGAACGAGGGAATGAAAGAATTTGGAAACGTATATTTTTCACTATACATTCAAAAGAAAAAGGCTGATTCTAAGAATCAGCCTTTTGTGCTTTAAAGACTATAATATTATCTTTATTGTTTGATTAAATTTAAAGTTCCCACTAACTTACCGTCACAAACTATTCACAGCTGCAATACAGCAAATAAAATAATCTTTTTCATGATGTAAGTTTTAGTTAATAATAATTTTTTGAGAAAAGTTTCCTTGTTTTGTTTTAACGGAAAGCATATAGATTCCTTTGGGAAATTGTGCTATATTGATTTTTATTTTAGGTTCATTAAAAGATTTTGAATAAAGTTGTTTTCCTGTCAAATCTGTAAATAAAATCGTGTAATTATCAGATGTTTCTTTATTAAATTCAATATTGATATTGATTTCTTTGGAAACAGGATTAGGATAGACTTTAATTGTTTGGTCTAATACCTCATCTTTTACCCCCATTGTATTAATTCCTGTTCCGTTTTTCCAGATGGCACCTACGCTATTCTTTGTTCCTACTATATAACCTGTAGTTTCATCAGCAAAATGAATTGAAAACATATCTATTTCAGGATTATTCTCATACCAAATATCTTCCAGATAGGGGTCTGTACCAGAAGATGTCATTTTTATGATTCCTCGTGTTGAACCATCTCCATCTAAAACAACCCCTAAGATTCCCCAAATACAATTCTCATTAATGACGTAAATATCTCCAAATTCAGACCATAGTCCTTCACTTACCCATCCAAAATTATTACCGCCATCAATTGTTTTATATAAACCATAGGAATAGTAAAAACCAATATTTTCATTTAAAAAATTAAATGGGGGGAAAATATTTGTCAACTCTTGCCAGGCTTCACCACCGTTTTCCGTTTTTAAAAATCCTCCAGACTCCTCTCCGGCATATCCAATTTCATTATTTAAAAATTGAATTTCACCATAAAGAGGCAATTCATTGAAGTTGTCCCAGGTTTCTCCGCCATCTTCACTTTTTAGTAATCTGTTGCCAGATCCGGTAATGATACCCGAAATAAAAATCAAATCTTCGTTTACACAGGATAATGAGTTCAGAATGACATTTTCTCCGAGATTGATAGTCGCCCAAGTTTCACCACCATCAGTAGTTTTCAAAAGCTTACCATTACTACCCGTAATGTAGCCTATCTCCGGCGTAGGAAACTGTACTTTACCTAATCCGTCTGTCGTCCCTGAAGGTTTCTGCACCCATGTTTCTCCACCGTCTGTGGTTTTGAGAATGGTACCGTTGGCACCCACCACTACTACGATGTCGGGTGTTATAGCATAAACGTCATTAAAGACAGGTGGGTTTTCCATACCTGTGTCAAGCTCTACCCACTGTGCTTTTGAGCTAAAAGATAAAAGTGAAAAGATAAAAAATGTAAAGATTGTTTTCATTTTGTTGAGTTTTTAGTTGTTTTTTCTCCAATATGGAATTCGCCATTGAAAACCTATAGTTAGAAATTTTTATGGAAATGGCTCATTCATTTCATATTGTAAAACTTTGAGTTTGAGGTTACAATTTATAACAAAACTTAAAAAAATGATAAAATTGTTAAAAAAATTTGGTTTGAGGCTGCCAAGTTGTAGCTGTATTTAAAAGGATAAATATTTACCGGTTGTAAGCTAATCAATAGTTTAAAAAGTGTGTGGGGGGATGTGAATCCATACCGTTTTGCCAGATTAATTCTGCTCTATTTTTCACTTAATCTATTACAGGTACTTATCAGATAAAGTTAGTCCATGCAAAAATCCCTTTCCGTTTCCGAAAAGGGATTCCAAAACAATCTACATCAAGACCTGATTATTCAGTTATCAACAACCTAAATCCCTCTCCATGAATATTCACAATCTCTACATTCGGATCGTCTTTCAGGTATTTTCTCAGTTTGGCAATGTAAACATCCATACTCCTTGAAGTAAAATAGTTATCATCATGCCAGATTCTTGTCAAAGCCACCTCGCGCGGCATTAAATCATTTCTGTAAACCGCCAGCAATCTCAAAAGTTCGCTTTCTTTAGGGGAAAGTTTATGAGAAGTGCTTCCTATTTGTAATTGGCGAAGTTTTGCATTGAACTTAAATTTTCCTATTTCAAATTCTTCTTGTTCAAATTTTTCTTCATCAGCAGAATGTCTTTGCAATACTGCCCGAATTTTATACAAAAGGACTTCAGAATCAAAGGGTTTCGTGATGTAATCATCTGCACCTATTTTGTATCCGTTCAAAACATCTTCACGCATATTTTTTGCAGTAAGAAAGATGATGGGCTGCTCGCTTTTGATTTCTTTGATTTCTTTTCCCAAAGTGAATCCATCTTTTTTGGGCATCATAACATCTAGAATACAAAGGTCATATTCTGAATTTTTGAATTTTGACAACCCGTCTTCACCGTCAATCGCATGGGTAACCTCAAAGTCATTTATAGCAAGATAGTCTTTTAAAACGGCTCCAAAACTTGGATCGTCTTCTACCAAAAGTAATTTTTGTTTTTCGTTCATGTTCGTTCTTTTATTTTATAGGCAACCTGATGAAAAATGCGCTTCCTTTTCCGGTTTCGCTCTCTGCATATACCTGCCCTTTATGTAGTTCTACAATTTTCCTTACATAAGCCAAGCCCAACCCGTGTCCTTTTACGTTGTGCACATTTCCGGCTTCTTCCCGGTAGAATTGGTCAAAAATTTTCTTCATTACTGATTTTGACATTCCGATTCCTTGATCCCTGACTTCTATAACGACATAATTCTCTTCATTGTATGTTTTAACAAAAATTTGAGGGTTTTCTTTGGAATATTTCCTAGCGTTATCCAAAATGTTGTTAATGGTGTTTTCCAAATGGAATGGGTCTCCTTCTACCACAGAACTGCTCGCCTGATAATCTTCAAAAATGGTGCCATTCAAATTCTCCACAATGAAACGCATTGTAGCTACGCTTTTGCGAACCAATTCATTAAGGTTTACTTCCTGTAAGTTTATGTCAATTTGGTTTCTTTCCAGTTTTGCCATACGAAGCACCATTTCTACTTGGGTATTCATACGTTTGTTTTCCTGCTTGATCAAATCCGCATAGTACCTGATCTTATCCTGGTTGGAAATTATTTTTTCATTTTTCAAAGCATCTGATGCAATATTAATTGTGGCAATAGGTGTTTTGAATTCATGCGTCATATTGTTAATGAAATCGGTTTTGACTTCAGATATTTTTCTTTGTAACTGCATATAATAAATCGCAAGTGAAAAGACCGAAACAATGATGATAGTAAAAATAATGGTCAACATGATGATGGGTATGATGGGCCCGAGGATAGACAATTGCTTATCTGGGAAATATGTTGAAATAAGGTACTGTGGACGGTCATTGTTGTCATAAAAAAGTGGAATCACATATTCTTTGTCTTTAATGTCAAACTCTTCTGACACAACTTTTGTAAGCGTAGAGTCTGCCTTCAAAACGGCCAGTTGGGGATGAGACTGAACACCTCTCTTCCGCAATTCTTTCACAAAAATGGAATCAATCGTTTGGATGTCTACTCTTTTATCAATCGGCCGGTTTCCGGCATCAAGACGCGCTAATCTTTCAAGCGTATAGGTTGAATTCTTGAAGTTCTCTTCTGTGTCCAAAGTCAGGTTCTCAATGGTATTTACACCTGAATCTTTTGGTATTCGTACAATTTTTTCCTGTGAATATAAATTGGCTCTGGTCAGACTGTCATTGTATTCTTCCGAAATCGGAACAACAGATCTTTCCAAAACATACCTCGTCAGATAAAGATAAGTGGCTCCTGCGGAATCCTGGATCATAGACGAAGACATTACCTGCGGCTTGTCGGTAGAATTTTTAAAATCATTATGGACATTCTCAAATTTCCGGTAATATTGTTGAAGTTCTTTTTGGTTGATTTCTTCAGCCGTGGCATTTAAAGCCTGATAAACACGTCCGTTAAACTCTTCTGTATGTGAATTAAAAACTTTTTTACTCCAGTAAAACTGAATCATAACCAACCCGATAAGCGCAACGCTCATCAAAATAATCAGTATTTTATTAAATCCTTTTTTCATATAATCCACTTACAAACATAAGATTTCCGAAATTGTTAAAATTTTGTTTAACACGGAATTAACTTGATTGAAACCTGCTTAACAATTCTTTATAAACTTTGTCAAATTCCAGACGAAGCTCAGGTAAACCGGCATTATTTGAAATAACAAAATCCGAAAGTTGAATTCGTTGCTCCTCATCCAATTGATTTTTCATTCTGTCACGAACTTGTTCGGCCGATACATCGTCACGACCGGTTACACGTTTTATTCTGATTTCTTCATCTGCAATTACTGAAATAATAATGTCACAATCTTCATAAGAACCACTTTCCAGCAGAATGGCTGCTTCTTTTACAACAAATAAAGCATTTTGTTGATCAAGCCATTGGCGAAAATGTGCAAATACAGCCGGATGAACAATTTCATTCAGTTTTTGCAACAATTCCTTATCCCGAAATACTTTTGAGGCTACAAATTTACTATTGTAGCGACCGTTTATGTAGGCTTCGGTACCAAAAAGCTCAGTCAGCTCTTGAATCAAAGCGGGGTTCTCATTTATTAATATTTTGGCTTCCCTATCAGAATTATATACCGGGATTCCTTTTTCAAGAAAAAATTGAGCAACAGTGCTTTTCCCTGAACCGATTCCCCCCGTAAGTCCCACAATTTTCATATTGTAAAATTGTTAAAATTTTTCCATTTCAGCCAAAAAAAAACCGAAGTCATTGCTCCGGCTTTTCTATTATAATTTGCTTTTAATCTTTCTTCTCTATACCAGAATTATACCTTGACGAACTCAGTTCCTTAGAAATCGCCGCACGTTCAAATTTAATTTTCCCTGCGCCGGTTTCCAAAACAACGGTATCTTGAGAGAGCTCAAATACTTTCCCGTGAATGCCCGAAGTTGTTACCACCCAGTCACCTCTTTTCAATTCTTCCTGGTATTTCTTTTCTTGTTTTTGTTTACGCATATTGGGCCGGATCATCAAAAAATACATAATGACGAACATTCCTCCAAAAAGAAGCAATGTTGACCAACCCTGGCCGCCCTCAGGCGCTTGTAAAAATATTGTCAATAAATTCATTTCAATGCTTTAAGATCCTTGTAACGCTTTCATTTTGTCTTCGGCAGGGGCCTCATTGGGTAAAGTTGCCGTAAAGCTGCACACTTCTTTTCCTTTTACAGTGTTGGTTGTTAGCGTTACTGTTTTATGTTGTTTCCCTTTTTGAGAACCGGCATTGTATTCAATTTTTATTGAATCACTTGCGCCCGGCGCAATGGGTTCTTTAGGCCATTCCGGAACTGTACAACCACAAGATCCTTTGGCATCTTTGATTATCAAAGGAGATTTTCCTGTGTTGGTAAATTTATAATAATGCTCTACTTTGGCTCCTGACGGAAGGTTTCCAAAATCAAAATTAGCTTCTGCAAATGCAAGTTGAGCGGCTGTTTCCGGGTCAACTACTGCTTCTGCTTGTTGTTGTTTTTCCGCATCTGTAAAAAGATTAGAGGCTTTGTCTTTTTCACATGATGTCAGGGCTAAAAGCACCATCATACCTACTCCAAATATTGTCTTTTTCATCGTAAATTATTTAATTGTAATTTTAAGGGACTAAATTTATAAAAACTATTTGATTTTCAATTAAATTCCTTTCATTTCTTTTAACGAACGATCCAAAATCCCATTGACAAAAATCTTGCTTTTTTCGGTCGAATAAATTTTTGATAATTCAATGTATTCGTTCAATGTTACTTTGGGTGGTATATTGGGGAAATATTGAAATTCGGTCAGAGCCATTAGAAGTAAAACAAAATCTAAAACGGCAATCCTGTCCAACTCCCAATTTGTTGCTTTTTCTTCAATTAAATTTCTTGTTTCCTGACTGTGACGGATTGTTTTTCTAAACAATTCAACTACAAATTCCCTGTCTTCGTCATCCTTGTACACTTTAAAAAGCTTAATTTTGCCATTGCTTTTGGGAATAAAAGACTTCAAGGTTGTCATTACCATGGAATTCCCTATATGTACATCGTCTGCCCAATAGATGTTTCTTTCTTCAAGCCAGTCATGTAAGCCTTCATTTGGTGCGATGAACTTCTCAAAAATATCCATGATAAATTCTTTGTCTTCATCAAAAGAATTTACAGGACTTTCCATATAACGGGCATATTCAGGACTTGCGATAATTTCTTTGAAAATATGATTGGGATAAGGATCCAATAAGTCCCAAGAAAGTTGTTTGTTTTTTGAAGTAAAGTTATTTAACTCTTCATTTTCCTCCAAAATCCTGAACATTCCATTGGAAACAAATTTTAAATTGGGATTCAGGTCTTTTTCAGTAGTGAAATTTTTATTTCTTGCCAATTCAATTTTGTGTTCGGCAATAGATTTTTGGAACAGAAGAAGGTTTAATAAATAGATATACAAATCGTAAATTTGATCTACTCCGGTAAGCATATTCTTTTCTATGACCCTCTGATCGGCACCTTCACCTAAGGTTCTCCAGGCATAAACCGCCTGCATTGCTTTTTCCCGAAGCTGTCTTCTTCCCAGCATAATTTCAACTGTTAATTCTAATCAACGCGGCAGCAAAGGTAAACAAAAAGACGTAACTTTGCGTAGTGAAAGAGTTACAATCTTTAAATAAATTTTTATGGAAATATAAGTGGCAGCTTCTCGCAGGTTTTGTCATGATTATTTTGTCAAATCTTATCTCCATTTATTCCATTAATTATGTAGGTCAGGCCATTGACGAAATCAAGACCATCCTGAACGACTTTCAGTCCGGTGAAGTTTCAGATTTGACTTTTGTCAAAAAAAGCCTTATGTATGCAGCACTTCTTTTCATTGGGTTAAAAGTCGTCGCCGGATTACTTACCGTAGGCGTGAGATTAATGATCATTGCCACTTCACGTCATATTGAATATGACTTAAAAAATGACATTTACGAACATTACCAAAAATTATCTCTTTCATTTTATAAAAAACACAAAACGGGAGACTTGATGAACCGTATTACAGAAGATGTGGCTTTTGTAAGAATGTACCTTGGACCCGGTATCATGTACCCGGTCAACCTTATTTCCACCACCATTATTTTACTGATTTTTATGATCGGAATTGATTGGAAACTGACTTTGTACACCCTGGGACCATTGCCAATTTTGTCTTTTCTGATTTATAAGGTAGCCTCCACCATTAACAAAAAAAGCCGGGAGGTTCAATTACAGCAATCCCATATTTCGTCAATTGTTCAGGATACGTTTTCAGGAATACGTGTAATCAAATCATTTAATACCGAAAAAAGCACACAGGAAAATTATGCGGAAGAAGCCGGGAAATATGAAACAAAAGCACTTTCCCTGGCCCAAATAGAAGCGTTTTTCTTCCCTTTGATGATTTTAATTGTGGGAATAAGTAATCTGTTAATACTCTACATGGGAGGCGTCCGTTATGCAGAAGGAAAACTCAGCATAGGAACAGTTGCGCAGTATTTCATGTATCTTAATATGCTGATTTGGCCCTTCACTTCTCTGGGTTGGGTAACTATGCTGGTACAACGTGCAGAAGCATCTATGGCAAGAATCAACGAATTTTTGAAACAAACACCCGAAATAGAAAATTCCGTACCGCATAAAACGCCCGTTTTGGGGAAAATTGAATTCCGGAATGTTAGTTATACTTACGAAAACACCGGGATCAAAGCATTGAAAAACATTTCGTTTACCATTGAAAAAGGAAAGTCTTTGGCCATTATGGGTAAAACCGGGTCGGGAAAATCAACTATTGCCCTATTGCTGGCAAGATTGCTTCAACCCACTTCGGGGCAGATTTTAATTGATGATATTCCTTATGAAAATTTAAATCTCCACTCTCTTCGGCAAGCCATTGGGTTTGTTCCACAAGAGGCTTTTTTATTTTCAGATACCATTGTAAGCAACATTTTATTTGGAGCCGGCGAGGAAAAAGGACATTCTGACGCAGAAAATTATGCAAAGAAAGCCGCTGTTCATAACAATATTCAAGGGTTTAAGAGTCGATATGAAACCATTCTCGGGGAACGCGGCGTCACACTTTCCGGTGGGCAAAAACAAAGGATCTCTATTGCACGTGCGTTGATTAAAGAACCTGAAATTCTAGTCTTTGACGATAGCTTATCGGCAGTTGACACCGAAACAGAGGAAGAAATTCTTCAAAATCTTCAAGGTGAAATCAATCAAAAAACAACCATTATCATTACGCACAGGCTCTCTTCGGCCAAAAACACCGACCATATTCTGGTTTTGGATAATGGCGAAATAATTGAATATGGTGAACATTCTGAACTTCTATCTCGTGAAGGCGCTTATTTCTCTCTGATTCAAAAACAATTGGCTGAACAAGAAAATTGAAAGCTATCGCATTTACGCTTTCTTTGTCAAAATTTGTGTTAAAAAATTGTCGTTTAAAGTTTTTTTTATAGATTTGTTAGCAAAGTATTAACACTTTAAATGACAGGTATGATGAGTGAAAATGAAAATTTTGAAAGATCTGAACCAGATGGTATTTACTCTAAAGTATTAAGAGCAGGAAGAAGAACCTACTTTTTCGATGTTAGAGAAACCCGTGCCGGTGATTATTATCTGACGATCACAGAAAGCAAAAAAAATACCAATGAAGATGGTTCATTTTTCTACAAAAAGCACAAAATTTATCTCTACAAAGAAGATTTTGCAAACTTTAAAACCATTTTGGATGAAACCACCTCTTTTGTTCTAGATGAACGTGGCGAAGAAGTGATTTCTGAAAAACATCAGAAAAATTTTGAAAATTATTCAAATCATACTCCGACAGAAGAAGCTCAGAAAACAGATTCTTTTACCGATGTGGATTTTGATGATATTTAATTAATACTGAAGTATCCCTTCAAAGTAAGCATTTAAAATTTTCCCGTCAAAAGTGCGTAGGCGTACTTCAAAATAATGGACATCATTATTGTAAAACTGTACGTTTAAAGTACCATCTACAAACGAGTTGTTCGGAATATAAAAATCATAACTGTTTGGATTTCCATCAAACAAAACTGCATTTTCATAATATGCGGCATAGTTAATAAATTTTACCGGATGTAACATATCGTACATTCCATCTAAGGGTGCTCCGGCAGGTCGGAAAATTTCCAAATATAAATAGGCGTCTGTATATGTTGTCCCATAACTGATAAATTCTTCCGACAAGATCAACGCCCAGATTTCTCCCCCCTGTACATTGGTCTTTTTATAAAAATCAGCATAAGTAAGCGGAATGGTCAATCCGTCAAATGAAACCTGGCCATCATTATAATAACCACCTCCCCCATAAAAATCATCGTCTCCCATATTGATACATGAAACAACCGTAAGAGATAAAAGCAGAACTGCAAAAGCTTTATATAAATTTTTCATTTTCAAATCATTTAATAAAAAAACCATTTCTTGTAAACGAGAAATGGTTTTAAAATATTTTATGCTTATAGGTAAAATGTTTTTACCCTTTTAACAAGGCTTCAATCTTTTCTTTTTCTTCTTCTGCCAATTGCCCGTCGACCAAAATTCTGCCGCTATGCTCATCGCTGATGATTTTTTTGCGTTGTGCAATATCCATCTGTCTTTGTGGTGGAATCGTAAAGAAAGACCCTACTGACGCGTCTCTGTGAACCGGCACAACGGCCAGCCCGTTTTTAACACTGGAACGGATCCTTTGGTATGCTTTGAACAATCTCTCGTCCAGAGCACCGGAAAATTCACTTGATTTTTTACGCAAAAAATCTTCTTCTTTTTCAGTTTCTTTGATAATTGCATCCAACTCAGATTTTTTATGACCTAAGTGGGTTTTCATAGATTCAAGTTTTGACTTTGCCTCTTCCTGAACTTCCTTTTTATGGTCAATTTTCGCATTGAACTCTTTGATTCTTTTTTCAGATAATTGAATTTCAAGTGCTTGATATTCAACTTCTTTTGACAAAGAGTCAAATTCACGGTTATTGCGAACATTGTCCTGCTGTTTGGAATACTTTTTAATTAAAGCTTCAGAATTTTTGATGGCTTCTTTTTTCAATTTGATTTCACCTTCCAATTCTTTGATTTCATCATCAATTTTTTGAATTCGGGTTTCCATCTGAACTACATCATCACTCAAATCTTCAACCTCTAAAGGAAGTTCCCCACGTGTGTTTTTAAGTTCATCTAAACGTGAGTCAATTAATTGTAAATCATACAAAGCGCGAAGTTTTTCCTCAACGCTCATTTCTTTTTGCTGATCTTTCTTTGCCATATCTTATGTGTAATGAACAGGATTCGTATTAATCTCTGAATTTAGGACTGCAAAATTAGGAAATTTTTCTGACAGATAAGCAGTTAATAAATTTTTAGTGAATTGTTCGGATTCATAATGCCCGATGTCTGCCAATAAAATCTCATTTTCTGCCTGAAAAAAATCATGGTATTTCAGGTCTGCAGTGACATAAGCGTCTGCCCCCTTTTGTTTTGCCGCAGAGATAGCAAAACTTCCCGAACCACCCAAAACCGCTACTTTTTTAATTCTTTTTCCTAAAAATTTCGAATGACGAACCAATTTCGTCTCCATTTTTTCTTTTAAATAATCTAAAAACATTTCTTCCTGCATTTCATTCTCTAATTCTCCAATCATTCCGATTCCAATGGTTTGATTTAAATTTTCCAAGGAAAATAGTTCGTAGGCAACCTCTTCGTATGGATGATTCTCTTTTAATGCTTTTAAAATTTGATTTTGCAAGTGTTTGTTAAAAATTACGCTGATTCGAGTTTCCCGCTCAAATTGTGTTTTCCCAATCTCGCCGATATAAGGGTTTGCACCTTCTTTCGCCCGAAAGGTTCCGGTTCCATCCAAATTAAAGCTGCAATTATCATAATCTCCAATATTTCCTGCACCCGCCTCGGTTAGTGCCCATCTTAATTCTTCTGCATTTTCAGTCGGGACATAAGTTACCAAATGACGCAATGTGTCTTTTTGGGGAATTAATATTTCCGTATTTTGAAGATTTAACTGCTTGGCTATCTGATGATTTACACCAAACCGGGAATTGTCCAAAGCCGTATGTGTAGCATAAATATTAATGTCATGTTTGATGGCTTTCTGTACTGTTCTCTCCACATAATTTTTCCCGGTCAGTTTTTTTAATCCGGAAAAAATAATCGGATGAAAACTCACAATCAGGTTGGCTCCTTTTTCTATGGCCTCATCTACCACTTCTTCAGTTGTGTCGAGCGTTACAAGAATTTTTGAAACTTCAGCATTGACATCGCCCACCAAAAGTCCGACATTATCAAATCCTTCCGCATAAGTGGTCGGAGCGAGTTTTTCTAGTTCAGTTGTGATTTCAAATACTTTCATAATTAACAAAGATATTAATTCAATTCATAAAAAACCTGTCAGGATTTGAAATCCTGACAGGTTTTAGCTATCTGATTTATCTTTATTAATCCAGGATTTCCATATCAAAATACAAAGTTGCATTCGGTGGAATTACACCGCCTGCGCCTTGCGCTCCATAGCCTAATTCAGGTGGAATAATTAAGAAAACTTTTGTTCCTCTTTTGAACAAAGTTAATGCTTCCATCCAACCCTGGATCAGTTGGGTCACACCTACTTGCGCAGTCAGTGGCTGGTCTCTGTCATAAGAAGAATCCAGCTTCTCTCCATCATTTAAACGCAAGGTGTAATGCACTTTTAAAGAATCTCCGGTTACCGGCAAATCACCTGTCCCTTCTTTCTCAACAAAATATTTTAATCCGGAAGCAGTTGATTGTGCTTTTGCTGTCAAATCTTTTTGGCGTTGAATTTCCTTTTCTTTTTCTGCCTGTTCCGTCTTTTTGATTTCTTCTATTTTTGCTTTGTGTTCGGCTTGTGCTTTGTCGAAAGCTTTTCCACCATCATAATTCTTGTATTTATCACCTTTTTTTATGATGTACACATGATTAATTACAATGTCTTCTTTGGGTTTGTCTTGCGGTCCTTTCTCAACATTGGCAATGGTATCAATCACTTCCAGGCCATCAATCACTTGTCCAAAAATAGTGTGTTTACCGTCTAGCCATGGTGTAGGGACTTCGGTAATAAAAAACTGGCTTCCATTGGTTCCTGGGCCTGCATTTGCCATAGATAGGATTCCTTTTTTATCATGCTTTTTGTCGGAGAAAAATTCATCTTCAAAATCATATCCCGGCCCGCCTGTTCCTTTTCCGTCCGGGTCCCCGCCTTGGATCATAAAATCTTTGATTACTCTATGGAAAATAGTTCCATCATAATATGGAGCCCCCAAAGGTTTTGCTTCATTCTTTTTGGTTCCTTCGGCAAGCCCTACAAAATTGGCAACTGTAAGCGGAGCGTCTTCTTCAAACAATTCGATTGTCATATCCCCTTTACTGGTTTCCATTTGGGCGTATAAGCCATCTTTCAAATTTTTGTATTCTTCTTTACTCATTGATTGTGGTATTTTGACAGAGCAGCTTACCATCAAAGCTGCTATCGTCAGGATTGTTATAAACTTTTTCATTGTTGTTTTTTCTTTATATCGAGCATTTGAATTTTAAAAATCAAAGGTTCATTTCCGGCAATTTTATTGCGGTCTCCATATCCGCCATAAACCATAAAAGACGGAAATAAAGCTGTCGCGGAATCTCCTTTTTCAATTAATTCCAAGGCGATGTGTACTCCTCTTGGGATATCTGTTCTTCCCAGTAAAGCAGTTTGAGTTCCGTTTTCTTCTTTGGAGTAGATGACCTGATTATCAAAATTAAGCACCTCATAATCGTACTTCACCACATCTCCCGATTTTGCCATTGTAGGAGTCGGTTCCCCCGAGTTGGAAATCCAAAATCCGTAAGAAGTTCTGTTAAATTTCAAATCCAGACTGTCAATATAATTTTGAATCAGTTCATTATCTTCCGCCAGAATTTGTTTATTTCGATCCTGTGAAAACTGCATGAACTTTTCCCGGTCATCTTCATAGTTCACAGGATATTGTACCACCTTGTTTTTACAGGCAGTTATTGACGCAATTGCAATTATAAATAAAATATACTTCAAAGTGTAACTTGTTGTAATTCTTCTTTGTAAATATCCAATAATTCTCTGAATTTTTGTATGGTTTCTTCCATATTTAAGTCCGAACGACCACCCGCAGCGTTGATATGTCCTCCACCATTGAAATGTTTACGTGCAAATGTATTTACATCAAAATTCCCTTTTGATCGAAACGAAATTTTAATAAAATCTTTTTGCTGATCCTCAATAAAAATGACCGAAAGCACAAAATCATTGATGCCTAAACCATAATTGACAAATCCTTCGGTATCTCCTTTTTGAGAACCATATTCCAATTGCTGCTCACGGGTTAGATGCATACAGGCTGCACGTTGTTCCGGAAAAGCTTCCAACGAATCCAAAGCAAGTCCCAGCATTTTTAAACGGTTCGGAGACTGCGTATCAAAGACATTATTGTAAATTTTATCAATCTCAATACCTTTTTCCAGCAAGTTCGCCACTACTCTGTGTGTAGCGGCAGAAGTATTTCTGAAACGGAAATTTCCGGTATCGGTCATGATTCCGGTGTAAATGCATTCAGCAATGGTTTTGTCAATCAGATCCAAATCATCCATTTTTTCAATGAAATTGTAAACCATCTGACAGGTAGCAGGGATATTCACATCGGAATACATAAAATCAAATTGTTCGGGCTCCTGATGGTGGTCAATGAGGATTTTGGGCACAGTGGATTTTTTCACCCAGTCCCCTACTTCATCAATTCGTCCAAATGAATTAAAATCCAGAATAAAAATCAACTCGGCTTTTTCAGTCAGAATCCTGCATTTCGCAGGATTATATTCGGCTATATTGATTTTTTTGGCTCCGTCCATCCATTTCAGGAATTTAGGAAAATCGTTTGGCGCAATGATTTCACATTCGTGCCCCAGCTTTGTAAGATAGTGTGACATGGCCAAAGTAGAACCAATTGCATCCCCGTCCGGATTCCGATGCGGAAGTATTACAATTTTTCTGGGATGTTCGAGTAATTTTTTTAACTCTTCGAAATTTTCCATCTGCATAGTTTGCGAAGATAGAATTTTCAGTAGAATGTACAAAGTATATTGTTGGAGGATGGAAGATGGCTGTTGAGTTAAAAACCTTGTCAAGGTTATCCAACATGAAAATAACCTTGACAAGGTTGGAAATTATAAATCTCTTTTCTTCAATAATCGGTATGAAAGGAAGGTGAAAATCGCAATGTAAATCAATGCGGCAACAACAAAAGTCCAGTCAATTTCAACCAAGACAAAAACCGGTTTTCCCATTTGGAAATTAAGCGGATTGAAATTCGGGAGTTTGATCAAATTTGCTGAAGCGTTAAGTGGCAAATATTCTGTTATCCATAATCCATTGGGGTCAATTTTTTCAAATTCCCAGTTTTGTGTCATTGCTTTGAATAAAAACTCAACCAATCCCAACCCTTTTTCAATCATCCACCAAACCACAACTCCGAGCAAGGCGAAAGCGCTCTTTTTTAAGAAAAATGAGAAGAACAAACAAATGGAAAAGAAAAGAATCAGTTTCAGAAAATAGGCTCCTAAATACTCAATCCCTTTATAAAATGGTTCTCCACTTGAGAAAACAAATTGCCCCAATACAAATATGATAAGGAAAACAAAGATTGCAGAAAACAGGGCAAAAATCGCACTTGTCAATATTTTTGATTTCAAAAGTTCATTTTTGCTCAAGCCATCTATCAAATTCTGTTTAAGTGTACCATTGGAATATTCGTTTGTTACGTTTGTGATGATAATGACTGCCAAAAAGATTTTGGCAATGGCAAACAAATAGGTCAAATTCTGCCAGATTACAGGAAATTCAAACATCCCTAATTTCGCCAGATTCAGCTTCATTCCACCAATGTCAGGTTTGATTACAGCCAGCGAGCTTCCTAAAACCAATAGCATTATGAAATACAAAATCGTAAAAATCCTTGCCGTTTTGTAATAATAAATCTTATTCCATTCTATTTTGAGTAATCGAAGCATATCAGTTCAGGTTTTGGGTGATTTGTAAAAATTGTTGTTCCAGGCTTTCTTTTCGCTTTACTAAATGATTCAGGACAATCCCTTTCTCAAAAAGGAGTTTATTCAAGCTTTCTGCACTTAAGTCTTCTTTCAAAATCGCTTTTAAATGATTTCCGTTGTCCGAAATTTTCTCAAAGAATTCCAAAGATTCCAAGGCGGATTTTAATATGTAATTGTCAGAAGATCCTATTTCAAAATAACCAAAACTCGCCGTCATCTCATCCACGCGCCCACTGTAAAGCGTTTTTCCTTTCTCCAGAATTACCACATGCGAACAAACTTTCTCCACTTCGTCCAGAAGATGACTTGCCAGAATAATCGTTGTTCCCTGTGCCGCAATCTGCTGAATGATTTCCCGTATTTTGATGATCCCTTGTGGATCCAGGCCATTGGTCGGTTCATCCAGAATCAATACATGCGGGTCGTTCAACATCGCGGCAGCAATCGCAAGACGCTGTTTCATTCCCAAAGAAAAAGAGGCAAATTTGTCATTTTTACGTTCAAAAAGCCCGACGATTTTAAGTTTTTCATCGATTTTGGCATAATCGGCTCCTTTTATCTGCGCTACTATTTCCAGGTTCTTTTGAGCCGATAAATACGGATAAAAATTAGGGCGTTCGATGATAGCTCCTACTTTCTTTAGTGATTCGGTGGAATGTTCCTCTCCAAACCAGCGCCAGTTCCCTTCAGTAGGATTGACCACATTCAGAATCATTCCCAAAGTAGTTGATTTCCCGCTTCCGTTCGGGCCGAGTAATCCGTAAACATTTCCTTTTTCTACCGAAAAGCTCAGGTCATTGACTGCGGTCAGTTTTCCAAACTTTTTGGTGAGATGGGTAATTTCAAGTACTTTTTCCATAAGCTGATTTTAGATTTCACAGTTTTGAATTTTTTATTCCCAAACCTTCATTGGATTAGTAGTCATTTAAAGAGAAATGTAACAAATGAAAATAAAAAAACCTCAAAAATTCAAAAATTTGAGGTTTCAATATTTGACAAATTTTATTTACTTATCCATTTTGGAAAGATATTGTTCCGGGCTCTTGGCAAACTCTTCTTTACAGCCTGAACTACAAAATCCGTATACTTTTCCGGCATAATGAATAGTATCTGAAACATGACCAGCCGTTTCCATACCACAAACCGGATCAATTTTATTATCGACTTCCACATCCAGCCCATGGGCTGCGTGAATCATTTGTTCATCGGCTTTTTGAATTTCGATTTCCTTTTTTTGATTGCAGGAATAAATCGCTGCGAAGCTCAAAATAAATACTGCTAAGATTGTTTTTGATTTCATCATATTTTATTTTTAAATTCCTTATAAAGCTTCATTTTGCTTGAAATGACAGGGGTTTAGGATAGTTTATTCTTCCAGTAATTTTTTAATATCTTCTTTTAACCGCTCAATCTGCGGATGAAAAGTCCCACCCAAGCTTTCTTTTTTCCCTTCCGGATCGGAATAATTTAATCCGGAATAATACAAAACCGGAACACCATTGGAATTAAACCGTGAACGGATTTTTCCTTTTTTGTCAATCAAAGCCAGCTTCCCGCTGTGGTTCAAGCCTTCGGCCGTAGATTCATCTTCACCTATGTAAATATTGAACGCTTTGCTCAACTCATAAATATAATCCCGTTCGCCGGTCAAAAAATGCCAGTTCGGATTTTCTATTTTTAATTTATTTTGATGTTCCTTTAAAACTTCGGGCGTATCGCGTTTTGGATCAATGGTGATTGAAATCACACCAAAATCCTGGTTATTTATTTCTCTTTCGACCTCCTTTAAATTCTGATTCATAATGGGGCAAATTGTAGGGCAATTGGTAAAAAAAAATTCCACCACATAAACTTTGCCGAGCATATCACGATTGGTAATGATCTGATTGTTTTGGTCAGTTAGTTTAAATTCAGGAACGTCCATCACTTCAAAAAGATCTTTTTTTGATTGATTTCGTAATAACCAAATCAAAGCCAACGCACCCGTGACAATTATACCCAGAAGAACTATTTTTTTTCCCACAACACAAATTTAATCTATAAACAGATTGAAATAAAAGATTTTACACTGATTAGTATCATTGTTAAAGAAATGAGAAAAATTGCATGATTATGACGAATGGCACATTTCAATCGGTTTTAAATTCATAGTTTTGCGTTTATTTAGATTTAATAAAAATTAAAATTTTATAATTCAATGAAAAAAATAACATTCATTCTTGCATTAGTTGTTTCATTTTCGGCTATTTCTTGTAAAACCGAAAACAAAGAAGTAAAAGATGAAACGGCTACCGAACAACCCAATACTGCAAACAAAATCGTTTCTCTGAGCGGTGCTATTACCGAAACAATTGCAGCCTTAGGACATGGAAATGAAATCGTGGGAAAAGATGTAACAAGTACCTTCCCTTCTGATTTGACAGCTCAGGATTTAGGACACGTCAGAAATATGACCATTGAACCAATTATGTCGGCTTCACCTACCTTAATTTTAGCTTCAGAAAAAGATATCAATCCGGATTTGATGGCAAAAATCAAAGAATCGGGAATTAAAATGGAATTGATTAACCAAGAATATTCAGTGGACGGAGCAAAAAGTTTAATCAAAAAAGTTGCAGAAATCATAGGAACTGAAGATTACCAAACGCTAATTGATAAAGTTGATGCCGATATAGCACAGGTACAAACAATCGAGAAAAAACCCAAAGTATTATTTATCTACGCGCGTGGCGCAGGTAACCTGATGGTGGCCGGTACAGGAACGCCAATGGAAGCTTTGATTAAAATCGCGGGAGGGGAAAATGCAATTACTGAATTTTCTGATTTCAAAGAATTAACGCCGGAATCGTTAATCCAGGGAAACCCTGATGTGATTTTGATGTTTGATTCCGGATTACAAAGCTTAGGCGGAATGGACGGAGTGTTAAAAGTCCCTGGTGTTTCCCAAACTAATGCAGGCAAAAACAAAAAAATCATCACCATGGATGGTGGCCTGATTTCCAACTTTGGGCCAAGAACAGGTGAAGCTGCTTTAGAACTGAACAAGTCGTTGATTGAAGCTACTAAATAATATTTTTAGCCCTGACAGGGTTTGAAACCCTGTCAGGGCTTTTCCCTCAAAATGCAAAACAAACTGTCTATATACCTGATTTCGAGCGTCGTATTGTTGATTTTATTAGCGATCGTTTCTTTGTTTATGGGCGTTTATGACTTTGGTGGGAAATCGCCTTTAACTGTTTTGGGAAAGTTTATTTCCGGAAGCCCTGACATTTCACTAAGTGAAAAATATGTCATTTGGGACGTTCGTCTGGCGAGAATCGTAATGGCTATATTAATTGGAAGTATCTTGGCCGTTGCCGGAACTTCCATGCAGGGAATGTTTAAAAACCCGCTGGCCACGCCTGACTTAATTGGAATTACAGCAGGAGCTACGCTGATGGCCGCTATTACAATCGTTTTAGGCGCTCATTTCCGTGATTATTTACCCGAATTTGTACAATATTCGCTATTGAGCATTTCAGCATTTATAGGTGCGCTGTTGACAACTTTATTGGTTTACAAAATATCCACTACACAAGGAAAAACCAATGTGGTCATTATGCTTTTATCGGGCGTTGCAATCACTGCGTTGGGGTTTGCCGTAGTCGGATTTTTGATTTACCTCTCCAAAGACGAACAATTGAGAGATTTAACTTTCTGGAATCTAGGAAGTTTAGGTGGCGCGACCTGGGGTAAGAATGGTATTTTGCTTATCGTGATGATTGTCTCCTATTCAGTTTTAATTCATAAAGGCAAGGCGCTGAATGCCATGATGTTGGGTGAAAAAGATGCTGAACACCTTGGAATTCCGGTAGAAAAAATTAAAAAACAAATCGTGGTTTTGGTGGCACTTATGATTGGGGCTTGTGTTGCTTTTTCGGGAACGATCGGGTTCGTTGGATTGATTGTTCCCTATATTTTAAGGCTGATTTTCAAATCCAATTACCAGATTATCTTACCACTTTCAGCAGTGATGGGAAGCATTTTGCTATTGGTGGCCGATACATTTAGCCGTACCATTGTAGCACCTTCGGAAATCCCGATTGGTGTGCTGACCGCTTTTATGGGTGCTCCTGTTTTTATTGCCATTTTAATCCGATTCAAAAATTCCATGTAATGATCAAAGGACATCAAATCAATTATGCGCATAAAAAATACCATATTCTACACAGTGTGGATATTTCGGTTGAATATGGAGAATTTTTGGCCATTGTAGGGCCAAACGGCGCCGGAAAATCTACACTTTTGAGCATGCTGGCCAATGAACTGGAAAATAAAAATCCGGATTCGGTACTGTTCAAAAATAAAATGTTCAAACAATGGGATTTAAAGGAGTTATCTAAAAATAAAGCCAAATTCTCTCAACATAACACCAACGATATTCCTTTGATGGTCAAAGATGTGGTGCTCATGGGACGTTATCCGTATTTTAATTCTACGCCAAATGAAGAAGATTTAAATGCAATAGAAAGTGCTCTAACAGAAACCGATGTTCTGCATTTAAAAAACCGGGAATACAATTCATTATCTGGAGGAGAAAAACAAAGGGTTCATTTGGCAAGAGTTATTGCACAGCTGCAAAACGATGTAAAACATAAACTTATGTTTTTAGACGAACCTTTGAATAATTTGGATGTAAAACACCAGTACAAAGCCTTAAGGCTCATCAAGGACTTTACAAAGAAAGCCAATGCGGCCATCGTGGTTTTGCATGATTTGAATCTTGCAGCACAGTTTGCCGATAATGTTTTACTGATGAAAAACGGAAAAGTCGCAGCCCACGGAAAACCACATGAAGTTTTTAATGAACGTGTCATTAGTGAAGCTTACAATTTCCCCTGCGCGATTTGCGCCAATCCGATTACAAAAAATCCGATGATTATATTTGGAAATTAATTTTTAGACAGGAGACTCAAAACATTACACACAAGAAATAGGAGTAAATTGAGACTTGAAACAAATTAAATTGAATAATTAATAAAAGTAAAATAATGAATACTACGACTGATACACTAAAAGAAAAATGGAACGCGCTGAAAGCGGAACAACCCCAGATGAGAATCCGAAATGCGGCCGATGCCTTAGGCGTGAGTGAAGGCGAATTGCTTGCTACAACGGTGGGGGAAGGAGCTACAAAATTAACTCCCGATTTCCCCGGAATCCTTTCAGAAGTAGAATCTTTGGGAAAAGTGATGGCACTGACACGAAATGACGAATGTGTCCATGAAAGAAAAGGAATTTACCTGAACGGTGATTTCAGCAGCCCACATGCGCAGCTTTTTGTAGGCGATGACATCGACATGCGCATCTTTTTATCACATTGGAAATTTGCTTTTGCCGTTGTGGAAGGGGACAAAAAATCATTACAATTCTTTGGAAAAGATGGTTTGGCTATCCATAAAATTTATTTAACCAAAGACAGTAATATTGATGCTTTTGATGCTTTGGTTGAGAAGTTCAAATCGGAAGAACAAAACCCGGGAATGGAAACCGAAACAGTCGCCCCAAAAGGAGAGGAGAAACCGGATTCGGAAATTGATATTGAAGGATTTCAAAACGGTTGGAAAGAATTAAAAGATACCCATGATTTTTTCATGATGATGCGCAAATTCGGCGTAAGCAGAACACAAGCTTTACGTTTGGCTCCGAACGATACTTTTGCCAAGAAAATCGACAATGAAAAAGTCGTAACACTTTTGGAAGAAGCATCAAAAAGAGAATTCCCGATTATGGTTTTTGTAGGAAACCGGGGAAACATCCAAATCCACACCGGAAATGTAAAAAAAGTGATGTGGCACGGACCATGGATCAATGTAATGGATCCGAACTTTAATCTGCATTTGGATACAACAAGAATTGTGGAAACCTGGGTCGTAAGGAAGCCCACAGAAGACGGAATGGTTACCGCGGTGGAAACTTTTAATAAAGAGGGTGAAATCATCGCACAGTTCTTCGGAAAAAGAAAGCCCGGAATCCCGGAACTGGAAGAATGGAGAGAACTGGTGGCGGAGCTGGAAGCTTAATCTTGATAAAATATTTTAAGCCTCATTGAAATCAGTGAGGTTTAATTTTAAATTTGAAGTATGAAAAAATATGCATCCTTATTATTGGCATTTGTAATTTCTTTTGCTTTCTCGCAAGATTTACCTGCTTATCAGTTCTACAACAAAAAAGGAAAAGAAGTCAAGTTTGAAAAAATGGTCAAAGACTTGGCGAATTATGATGTGGTTTTCATTGGTGAGCATCATAATAATTCCATCAATCACTGGCTGGAATTGCAAATCACAAAAGCCTTATTTCAAAAGAAAAACGGACAAATCATTTTGGGTGCCGAAATGTTTGAACGCGATAATCAATCTCAATTAAATGATTATCTGAATGGAAAATTAGACAAAAAAATCCTGAAAGATTCCATGCGTTTGTGGCAGAATTTCAATACCGATTACAAACCCCTGGTAGATTTTGCAAAGGAAAAAAAGCTGAAATTTATCGCGACCAATATTCCGAGAAGATATGCCTCCATCGTTGCTAAAAAAGGATTGGACAGCCTGAATACCGTAACCGAAAAGGAAAAATCCTGGATGATGAAACTTCCGGTTGAAGTTACCTTGGACACACCGGGCTACCCTGAAATGTTGGAAATGATGGGCGACCACGCCGGCCCAAACCCAATGAATTTTGTCGCTGCTCAAGCTGTGAAAGACGCGACCATGGCAGAATCCATTTCAAAAAACCTGGAAAAAGGAAAAATCTTCATTCATTACAACGGCGATTACCATAGCAAAGAATATGGCGGAACGGTCTGGTATTTGAAAAAATTAAATCCTGATTTGAAAATCGCGGTGATTTCTGTTTTTGAATCAGAAAATGAAAAATTGTCGCTTCCAAAAGAGGAATTTGTTCCCACAGAATACAATTTGGTTTTTCCGGCAGATATGACGAAAACTTATTAAAGTTTCATGTTTTGAGTTTAGGGTTATGAGTTTTTGGAAAAGCAACCAGAAAAATGAATAAAATCGTCAACGAAAATGATTTAAAAATCCTTCTGGAAAAGGATCAGGTTCTCGTTAAAATTCATGCTCAATACGGCGCCCCTCCTAACTGGCAGCGGGAACCGGGATTTACAACGCTTTGCAAAATCATTTTGGAACAACAAGTAAGCCTAGAATCGGCACGGTCACATTTTAATAAGCTGAATGACTTTTTGGGCGAATTTAATCCGGAAAATATTTTGAAACTTTCAGATGAAGAAATGCGTGATTGCTACATCAGCCGGCAAAAAGCAAAATACCTTCGTGAACTTTCTGAAGCCATTGTTTCAGAACGTCTTGTCTTTGATGAAATTCATCAATCCGAAGAAAATGAAATCCGGGAAAAACTAACCTCCATCAAAGGAATTGGCAACTGGACAACCGATGTTTACTTGCTTTTCTGTCTGCAATCCAAAGATATTTTCCCAATCGGTGATATCGCTGTTGTAAATACGATCAGCGAATTATACGAGGTAAATTCGCGGGAGGAAATCCAGAAAATTTCTGAGAACTGGAAACCATTTCGTTCGCTTGGAACTTATTTTATGTGGCATTATTATTTGAACAAAAGAGGTAGAATTGCGATTTTTTGATTAATTTAGAATCCTAATTCTAACCCTTACCACAATGAAACTAACTTATTTCACGTTCCTCATTTTCATTTACGGCAGTGTTTTGGCTCAGGAAAAAATTACTGAAGCAGATCTACAAAATTACATCAATAAAAAAGTAGAATATTGTGATAAAGTTTATGGAACTTTCGTTACCAAAGGAGAAAGCCAAGTGATTTTGCTTAATTTGGGCGATTCTTATCCCAACCACAAATTAGTCGTTGCAATTTTTCAGTCAGATTGGGGAAATTTTGATTACAAACCCAATGAATTCCTGGACGGAAAAACCATTTGTGTAAAAGGTAAGCTGGTCTTGTACAAAGGAAAGCCGGAGATTATTGTGAAAAGCCAGAAACAGATTACAGTTAATTAGCGAGTTTAGAACAGCATGATAAAATAATAAATCAGCGCGGCAATCAGTGCTGAAACCGGAATGGTCAAAATCCAGGCCCAAAGTAAGTTGATTGTCACACCCCAGCGAACAGCCGAAACCCGTTTTGTGATTCCCACTCCAATGATAGAACCGGTAATGGTATGGGTAGTGGAAACCGGGATCCCCAAAAATTCCATTATATAAAGTGTCATGGCACCAGAAGTTTCTGCGGCAACACCTTCCAATGGCGTCACCTTGGTAATTTTGGTTCCCATTGTCTTTACAATTTTCCATCCGCCACTCATGGTTCCCAACCCGATGACAAGGAAACTCGTAAACGGTACCCACCAATAATCATGTACAAAATGCTGAAACTGGTCGGAAGAATTAAGCCAATCAGCATCGCCTTTTTGAACATGATAGAAAATGACGGCTGCTCCAATGATTCCCATTACTTTCTGCGCATCATTTCCTCCGTGGCCCAAACTAAAGAGCGCTGATGAAACCAATTGTAGACGTCTAAACCATTTTTCTGCTTTTTTATGGTTTGAGCGTCTGCAAATATTCATAATGAGTATGGTGAGGAAATAGGCCAAAAACATCCCAATCATAGGCGCCAGAAATATACAGAGGAAAATAGGAATTACCTTTACATAATTAATTACATCTTCACCATTTTGCGCAAATGCTCCGGCATGCGCAATAGCGGCACCAATAAAACCTCCAATCAACGTGTGAGAAGAGGAAGAAGGAATTCCAAACCACCATGTCAGCAAATTCCATACGATTGCCGCTATAATACCGGCAAGAATTACTTCAAGAGTAATAAAATTTTCATTGACTGATTTGGCAATCGTATTTCCGATTTTAAATTCACCAATCCAATATTTAGAGATAAAATAAGCCACGAAGTTAAATGAAGCGGCCCAAAGAACTGCCTGAAACGGGGTAAGTACACGGGTCGCCACAATAGTTGCGATTGAGTTTGCGGCATCATGGAAACCGTTAATGAAGTCAAACGCCAAAGCCAAAATAATGATGGCAATCAGTAGTATCAGTTGTGAATCCATCCTGAATCTTTAATTTGGGGAATTATGAATGTTTAAGCGAAATTGCTTCCAGCACATCTGCTACATATTTACATTTGTCCGTAGTCGTTTCCAGCGCAGAAAATACTTCTTTGTATTTGATAATGTCTTTTACATTTTCATATTCATCAAATATTTCATAAATCTCTTTGTCGTAAATGTTATCTACTTTGTTTTCTAATTTATTGATTTTTTCACAACACTTTAGTACTGCTTTCATGTCTTGGAATCCTTCCAAAGCCTTGATTGCTTTTTGTATATTCTGGCATGCTTCGAGGTTGGCTTCTGTGATTTTTCTAATCGATTTTTTAACCTTTTCAACCTGATATAATTTCATCCGGCTGGCACTTGCATCTATGAAATCGGTCACTTCATTCATCTTGCTTGCAAGGGCGTAAATATCTTCACGGTCAAAGGGTGTAAGAAAATTTTTACTCAGTTCGAAGTTAATAGTCCGGGTAATGTCTTCACTTTTTTCTTCTAATTTTCCCAACTTTTGAAAGAAGACATCTCGTTCAGAAACTTCTTTCATGTTTACCGCTTCATGTAAAGTTGAAGCCATTTCTACGAGAATTTGGGCGTGTTTATGAAAGAGGGGGAAGAATTTTTTGTCCTTGGGAACTAAAAATTGTAAAAATTTATTGACCGACATATTTCTTTATTAAATGCTGTGCAAAGATAATTAACCCAATATTAATTTAAAGTTAAGTATAATTTTTTGAGAAAATGGCTTTCCTGTAAACAAAAATGCCTGTACCAATTCAGGTACAGGCATTCTCATAATTAAATATAATAGAAATTAATAATCGTAATTATTAGAAGTTTCTCCTCCGAATTCCCATGTAAGCGCAAAGCGAAGTGTATTTTCCAATGCATTATTGGTGTCTGAAACAGGGATTAAATAAGAAAAATCCAATCCAAAGGCATTGTATTTTAAACCGGCACCTAATGTTACATGCTGACGGTCTCCTTTCATAGGGCTTTCATGAAAATAACCTCCGCGTACATACAAAACTTCATTATAAGAATATTCAACAGAAGCACCCCATGTAAACTCTTTCATTTCTTCTGCAAATCCACCCGGTGCATCACCAAACGAACTGAACATTCCTTCTACTACTCCTTTGTTTGGGATATGTCTAGTTCCTTCAATCATATCACCGTTTTCATCTTCTTCCCAGGTTGGAGTAGGAACAAGTAATTTACTGGTTTCCAAAGTTACCGCTACCGTATTGTAATCGTCTAATAAGAAATCATATCCTGCTCCAATTCGTAAATTGGTAGGAAGGTAAGCTGCGTTATCTTCTGAATTTGAATAATCCAATTTAGGTCCTATGTTACTGATGTTGAACCCGGCTCTTGCGCGTCCATCAAAGTTATTCCAGCTGTGACGGGGGGTTTGGTAAAACCCGGAAACATCTACTGCGAAAGTATTGGCCGGCTGTACACCTGCATTATCTATATTATTGAATAAGTCTGAACGGATAAAACGCCCTGTTACTGCCATACTGTAAGTATCTGAAAGTCTTAGACCGTAAGAAACATCGAATGAGAATTCATTGGGTTTGGCGGTTCCTGTGTTTACAATTTCTGTTCCTACGAGTTCAGTTAAATCAATTTCTCCAATATTGAAGTAATACAAACTTGCAGACAAGGTGCTTCTTTCTTCACTTCCGAGGAAAGTAAAAAAGGAGGCATTTAATAAAAATACGTCGTCTGTTATACTGCTCATATAAGGCGTATAAGATAGCGCTACGGCAGAATAGCTTTTACTAAAGGCATATTTGGCAGGGTTCCAATATTGTGAAAATGCATCCGTTGAAGTTGCCGCACCCATATCTCCCAAACCACCGGCGCGGGCATCGGGTGATACTCTAAGGAATGGTGCACCAGTAAGTACAGGGTTAGGCTGATCTTCCTGTGCAAATGTAAGTGCTGATACCAGCATTAAACATCCAATCGAAATCTTCTTTATCATCATTTATTATTTATTTTAAAATCACTAACTTTTCTATATCCGTCGCTGTACCTTTACACAACTCCGGATTTACCCCCCTGACTGTGACGCGGTAAATATACACTCCTTTTCCGATTTTGTCACCAAAATCGTCGAGTCCGTCCCATGGGATTGCAAATCGCCCGGTTCGGTATCCTTCACGCCATGGCTCTGCGGAAACAGTCTGTCTGATGGTTTTAACCAATTTACCTGAAATTGTGAAAATCTGAACCATCACGTCCAGTTCTGAATCACAATTATGTTCAAAATGGAAATATGTCTGGTTGGTAAAAGGATTTGGCCAGTTCAACAGCTTGTCAATATAAAGACGATCAGAGCCGTCTTCCATCACTACGAAATCTAACGTTTGTTCTGAAGAATTATTGTTAATGTCCCAAGCTTTAAATACAATTTGATGATTTCCCAAATCCATATTATTCAATCTGTACATTACCTGGCCCTTCTGGTAGTCTAAGACTTGAGGGTTGGTACAAGGGTTATTGTCTCCCCCTTCATAATATTCGTTAAAAATGTAAGTTCCCTCTAAGTTTCCGTCTAATACGCCGGTTATATCGTGACCAATCGCGATACCACTGGTATTAATTCCCGTGCTGTCTACGAGACAAGCCAAAAGATATGGGTCTCTGTCTGTAATTCCACCATCTACAAAATTGAGGTTATTCATATATAAGCCTATAGTAGGGCCGTTGTCATCATTTAAACCTTCGGGATTTTGGTCTCCTACTTTTATGTTTTTCGTTGTCACGCCATCTATTACGTTGTTATGTGCATAGACGGTTAGTTTCCCTTCTCCTATTTCGTAATTGATATCTTTAGGAACATAAAACTGGAATTTGAATTTTCCATAATTGACATTGGTACTGCCTTTAAAAATACCATTGATTTGTTCTTGGTAATTCATTATTTGCGGGGTGACATCTGTGGACCAATTATTATTATTAAGGGTAGATTTATTGACCGGTTTATCAAATAAGGTGGCGGTAGCTTTTCCATTAAAAGAATTGTCTCTCATAGCTCCGCTTTCATCCATCACTTCTCCTTCAATTTCCACAAAGTCCATTGCCCTTAGCACGCCGTCAAAAGTGTCTGCGTCTTCTCCATTTATTTTTGTAATTCGAATATCCCTAGGCGGGCGGGCAACTCTCAACATGGGATCTCCCAATAAATTTAAATTCAAATTATCATCTGATGTAGTAGGATAACTCATTTTTGCATTGGTCAGGGCTTCTCCCAGAGTTTGGTATTGTATACCGTCAGGTGCCAAAATTTGTTCTACCAAAATTTCATTAAAATTTTCTCCATAGTTCACTCCTACCGGCCGGCTGGTAGTTGCCATAGCAGCAGCTCCCCCTTCAGATGCTTTGTACATATAAACCCCTGCTGAAGCTAAGTCTGGCTTGTCCCAGACAGTAAATTCGCAGGTAATGGTCATAACGACAGGTAATCGAGAATATAATCCTGTAAAATTAGAAAAATCGTTAATTTCCTCATAGGTAATAACTCTTTTCTGCGCCCAACTCCGCGGGCCACCATGCCCAAAATACACAATTAAAGCACTACCCAAATTAAAGGCGTTGGCTATTAGTTCATTTACCTGAGGATAACGTGGGCCGGCAGAAGTTCCTTGTACCACAAAGGAGTCCAAATAGCCTTTTCTTAATGTCGCATAAGGAATATTTTGTTCTATGAACTGAGCCGAAGTGGTTTCTACAGTTTGATGAAAGGGTGTGTTCCCAGATAAATCATCATCTACAACCAGGAGATATTTTGTTTTCCAATCACCAAATGATGTCCCGATTCCGGGAGCCTGATTGTAGTAAGACAGTGTTTTGTTTACCATGGTTTTGGCTTCGGTCAAGTTATGGGCAGGCATTCTACCTATGGCAAGATCCATTTGAGTTGAGGAGCCTGAAAATTCTACCAATTCACCCGGCGCGTTCGTATTGGGCAAAATTATATCTGAATCATCGAGCATAGTATAAAAATCATCTGTAACAAATGAATACTTTATTTCTGAAGAATTTATACTGATGTATGCCGGAACAAAATTGGTATTGTTAGAGATTCTGTCTTTGTAATCATATGAAGCACCACCAAACATCAAAATATATTTCAATGGATTTCCCGTATCGCGTAAATGTTTGAAAAAATCTCTGATACCTGAAATGTCTTGTGCACCGGAAGAAAATTCATTGTAAACTTGTTCGGTTGTAACAACCGCCACTTCTACTCCGTCATGCGCTTCCCGGAAACTTGCCAATCTCGAAGCTTCTCCAAAATAGTCAGGATGAGCGACGATTACGTAATCCACACCCGAGAGCGCTCTCAAATTCTGATTGGGTACATTGCCTACAAATTCAATATCTGTATAAGCAGCCGATTCGTTAAACGCAATAAATTCATTTAAAAAATAAGGGCTTGTGGATTGGTATTTATATACACCGCCTGTATTTGGGACATTCATCGCTGTCGTTATGTCTGAGATATTCCAGACTTTTCCGCCACCAGACAATGCGAAGCCATAAACGCTTCCGTCATTTAAATCCTGCAAACGTCGGAACTGCATCTGTGTGCCATTGAAAGATAGGTTGGCCGTATATTTAACTTCTAGATAATCAAGAAACACAAAAGAGGCCGGGTTCGCCGAATCACCAATACTAACGTTAAAAGTAAAGTTATTACCTGAAGCATTTAAAAGTACTTGAGAATTAATATTGCTAATAAAGGGGCCTGTCCCAAACGTTCCATTTGTAACATTGACTCCGTTCATTGTTACATTGTAAGTTGTCCCCCCAGCGTCTTTGGCCAGTAATTTACACTTTGCATAAACTTGCCCGGCAACAGAAGCGTTACCTGTGAGAGTAAATGTCTGGTTGGGCTCCATGGTAAAAGATTCCCCACCCCATTGTCTTCCAAGCTGATTCAAATTAATTGAATCTTTTTCATGAAACACATACTCTTCATACTGGTTAAAGGTCTGTACCGGACTGCCTGTTATATTTACATCCTGTACTCTTTTGCCGTTGTTTACTCCAAAAGTAATAAAATAATAGGCGTAATCAGAAAAACCATTGAAACGATGTGTAAGTGATTCTAAAGAAGATGTTGATTTTCTGTTCCAATCGTGTGGTCCCTGAGCATAGAACAAAATAAAGTCTCCGCTATCAAAACTTCCGTCATCCTGCCCATTAAACTGAATGGCATTTTCCTGAAGCGCTCCATAGCGGAAATCCCCCGGATTTTCATTCAACATCTTGCCTCCATTTCCATAAATTTTTAAAGTTCTAGGATCAAAATTTGTTGGAATTCCATTTTGGTCAAAAAAAGATTTGTCCAAACGGTAAATACCCGATTTCTTTAAACGAATTTTATACCATTGACCATTTTTTAAGACACTTTGAGTTGCCGGATCAAAAGTATCGTCGGGACTGTATTCCGGAGGTAGTCCTTGTTGGTTCACGATTTGAAAAGAAGTGACCTTTTTGATTTGGTTTCCTTCTTTTACAAAAGGCGTCATTTGTACAGAAAGAAAATACCTGTCTCCGCCCTTATCAATTTTTGCCGTATAGCTTAGTTTTGAAGGAATCTTCTGAATATTTAGCTGTCCTCTTTCATTTTGAGACAATGGCGAATACTGAACATTCTGTATCGTAACCTTTCCCATTCCTTGGGCTTTCTCTGTATAATTGAATTGCGGCACATTTTCTCTTACACCATAACCTTTGTTATTGAAAAAGGGTAATTTCACGGGATTCTCAAAATCCCAGGAACAATCCTTCACACCTTCCCAATTAATAGTGACAGTTTGAGCATTGAGTGATAGCAAAGCCAATAGAAAAACAAAAAACAACGAATTTTTCATGTTGTCTAAACGTTATTTCGACAAATATATTCTCTTTCACAATAAAAAAACAATAACCTCGTTAAAGATAGGCAAGACAAACTTTGTGAATTCAAAGGAAATGTTTTTCTTTGCAATTCTTATTTTTAAAAATTTAGTTGTTGAAATAACACATGGTAAATATGAACAAGGGTAGAATTTTAGCGATTCTTTTAGTAACATTTTCAGTTTCCGTTTTTTTAACGAGCTGTGGCGGTGGTGGAAGCGGAAGAAAAAAAGGCGGTGGAACGAAAAACTTCACCAGCACAACCGGTTGGAAGCCAAATGACCAAAAAGGATGGTTTTTTTCCGGTAAGAAAAAGCCCAATGTAAAAGCATGGCCCGGAATGGTCTATATTGAAGGAGGGTCTTTCACCATGGGTCTTGTAAAAGATGACGTAATGCATGACTGGAATAACTCTCCAAAACGTATGCAGGTACGATCATTTTTCATAGGCGAAACCGAAGTAACCAATTATCAATACCGTGAATACTTGACTTGGTTAAAAGTTGTTTTTCCTCCGGAAGAAGAACAATATAAATATATTTATGAAGGTTCACTTCCAGACCCGGAAGTTTTCAATAACAAACTTTCCCGAAACGATTTTGATAATGAAACCTATCTTTTTTCTCCTGAGTTCAGTTATTATCCCGTTGTGGGGATTACTTGGTTACAGGCAAGCAATTATTGTGACTGGCTAACTGACAGGGCAAATGAAAAGGCGTTGATGGACAAAGGGATTTTGAGTAAAGATTATTATTCAAATGAAGAATATAATTACGGAACAAAATATTTTGATGCCGAATCTTATAAAAACAATGACAGCAACGTAAGCGAAGCGATCGACACAACGAAACTGGCTAAGCAAACCATGATTAAATCAACTAATCAGCGTATACAAAAAGCCAACCGCTCTACAACCGCTTTGGAGGTTTCTCCTTTCAGATTACCAACGGAAGCAGAGTGGGAATACGCAGCTTTGGCGTTACCGGCCGACCGTGAGTACAATGAATATAAAGGAAAGACTGTTGTACAAAATGAATTGAGAGGGGAAAAAGGAAGATCACGCGGTCAGTATATGGCTAACTTTAAAGTTGGACGTGGTGACTATTCCGGTATTGGTGGATACGGAAACGATGGTTCTGCCATCACTAGTGACGTTAAAAAATACCAGTCAAATGAATTCGGTGTTTACGGTATGTATGGAAACGTGGCCGAATGGACTGCCGATGTCTACCGTCCGATTATAGATGATGAAGCAAATGACTTCAATTATTTCCGTGGAAATGTTTACGAAACAGTTATCGATAACGAAAACGGTGGTTTTCAGAAATTTGAAGATGACGTTGAATATGATACATTAAACAATGGTAAATTAACTTATAAATCACTTCCGGGAACATATAAAAAAGAAATTGAAGAAGATAACATCAATTACCGTGACGGAGACAGAATGTCCTCTCTTAACCCGCGAGTTGAAGAGGGTTACTTTGATGAAGGCTTTGCAACCACTACTACCGATTCTTTAGGAAATGTAATAGAAGTTCCTTCAACAGACTCATCTGCTATTGCCATGGGAGGAGGAGCACCTACAAGCTCTACAGGAGAGATGTACAATGCGCCACAAAGAAAATTCTATGTGGATGAAAAAGGAAGAATCATTCTTGAAAAAGACCAGGAAAATAGAACATCTCAAATCAGTGACGAGGTTCGGGTTGTAAAAGGAGGTTCATGGAGAGACCCGATCTATTGGTTGGATCCGGGGCAAAGAAGATTCCTTCATCAGGCAGAAGCTACAAGCTGGATTGGATTCCGTGTAGCACAGGATTACCAGGGTTCATTTGAATCCAAACGTTCCAAAACAGGTACAAAATAATACGCACAATAAATTAAAAAATCTTATCCCAATCCGAGTTTTCAGATTGGGATTTTTTTTACATTTACCTTATGAACATTGAACAACTTTATGCGCTTTATCTGCGCGCTCAAACGGTATCTATTGATTCCCGTAATGTCCCTATGAAATCACTTTTTATTGCCTTGAAAGGAGAAAATTTCAATGGTAATGAATTTGCGAAGCAGGCCATTGAGTCTGGCGCCACCTTTGCCATCGTAGATGAAAAAGAATTCGAAGATGAAGCCAATGACATTTATTATGTAGAAGATGCTTTAAATGCATTGCAAAAGCTTGCCCAATATCACAGAGAAAAATTAAACATCCCCATTATTGCCCTTACCGGAAGCAATGGTAAAACCACAACCAAAGAACTTATAGCGGCTGTTTTGGGGCAGAAATACAATTTGGCATTCACAAAAGGGAACCTTAACAATCACATTGGAGTTCCCCTTACTTTGCTATCTATTCATCCCAATCATGAAATAGCTGTTGTAGAAATGGGAGCAAATCACCAGAGAGAAATCGAATTTCTATGTGGGATTGCGCAACCTGATTTTGGTTACATTACCAATTTCGGCAAAGCACATTTAGAAGGATTTGGTGGTGAAGAAGGCGTTATAAAAGGAAAATCGGAATTATATAATTACCTGAAAGAAAATAAAAAAACAGCCATTGTAAATTGTGATGATAAAAAACAAATTGAATTAACTAAAAATTTAAGCCGAATTACATTCGGCACAGGTAATAATGCTGAATTCCAATTCAAATATCACAAAACGGCTGAAGGAAATTGTGACGAAATCATATATGATTCCACTTCATTTTTATGTAATCTTATAGGTCAATACAATACAAACAATATAGCCGCGGCTATAGCCATCGGTTTAAAGTTTGAAGTTCCTGTGGACAATATCAAATCGGCTATTGAAGAATACAAATCTGATAATAACCGTTCTCAAATCGTTGAATTAAAAAAACATAAAATAATCCTGGATGCATACAATGCAAACCCAACGAGTATGGAAGCCGCTTTGCTCAATTTTTCAAAATTTAAAGAAAGTAAAGCTGTTATATTGGGTGATATGTTTGAATTGGGGGAGCATTCTTTAACAGAACACCAAAAAACAGCTGAACTGGCTGTTAGAACAGATGCCGGCCACATCATATTAATTGGGGAAAACTTCAGTCGGATCAAAATGCCCGCAGATGAAAGGGTTAAAGTTTTCAAGACAAGAGATGAAGTATCCGAATATTTATCTCAAAATCCTCTTCAAGAACATTTACTATTAATCAAAGGTTCAAGGGGGATGGCTTTGGAAAAATTATTAGAAGCTTTTCCCTGAATGAATTAAAATTTTTCCTATTTTTACTTTAATAACCAACTTATATCTTTAAATGTGAAACCTCCATTTTCGCTTTTTGTCATTGTGATTTTTTGCTGCTCATTTGTAAAACAGAACAGTGACTACCTGAATTGGGAACCCAACAGGCATTTGTCTTTTTCGGACTTTAAAGGAACTGCACCGTCTAACATTTCTTCCAAATCCGCAGTCAATTCATCCATTTCAATTTCTTATCAAATTTCGCAAATACCGGGTAAAACTCCAGAAGTAATTATTTTCAATAAATTTGACAGAAGTGGGTCATGGATAAAGTTAAAAACAAGGGAAATATTGGATTTACAACAAATTCATTTTGATTATTCCGAACTCTATGCCCGTAAAATCAGGAAGGAGATTATGGTTTTGAAACACAAAAAGGTAACTGAGAAAGAGAAATACATCTATACTATTACCAAATTTGCAAATAGATTAAACAAACTGAAGAATAAAGAAAACGCATTGCTTTATGACCAGCCGCATCTTATTAAAATAATGAAAAAAGATGTTTCTGACTCATTAAAATTATATGCTGATTATACAAAATAAAAAAGCAATCAGATTTGATTGCTTTTCCAAAATGTTATTTTCTTTATTAATTAAAAATCATCAATGTCAATTTCTGAATCAATTTCCAAGTCATCAAATGACGAATCATCATCTGCATCATCATCAATATTTTCCTCATCACCCAAATTCAGGATTTCCATATTTCTTTTTGGCGCTTTCAAAGGCATAGCTCCAAAACGGTACACTGTAAGCGGATAATTCAAAACAGCCTTTTTTTCTTCAATTGAAATAACCTCAACAAAGAAAGTCCACATATCCATATAATCATAAACGAAAATCATACGTGAACCTACTTTAGGGAAAGCCTCATGGATGTAAAAGTCTGACATTGTTTCGTCCGGGCCGTTCTCATCCATGTTTTCCAATGGAATCTCTCTTCCCTGCTCCCAGCTGTTGTTTGACTCATAAAATGAAGCCAACTCCTCTCCCTGAAGGCTAAAAGCGCTCATAATGCCCTTATAAAGAGTAAATAATGTTTGTTTATCACGAATTTCTATGTCCCGAAAAACGTCATCTTTTGTGTCTAGTATTACACGAATTTTATAAATCACAGTTATTTTATTTTTGGAGTCAAATATAATTTTTTTCCTAATTCCAACATATACTTTAACGCAGATTCGTAATTATTTTCTATTTCTCCTTCCAAGACGGCCTCTTTAATTGCATTTTTTATAACTCCAATTTCCTTACATGGTTGTAAATCAAAAATTTGCATAATTTCTTCGCCCGATATTGGAGGTTGAAAGTTACGTACTCTGTCTCGTTCCTCGACTTCTTTCATTTTTTGTTCCACCAAGGAGAAATTTTGCTTAAAGCGTTTTTGCTTCCGTTCATTTTTAGTGGTAATGTCTGCTTTACATAGCGTGATTAAATCGTCAAAATCGTCTCCTGCCTCAAATAACAATCTACGCAAAGCCGAATCAGTCACATTTTCATCAATCAAAGAAATCGGTCTTGAACTCAGTTTCACGATTTTCTGAACATATTTCAGTGGATTTCCAAGTGGCAATTTTTGTCTTTTGAACACTTTGTACACCATTTTGGAGCCGATAAATTCATGTGAATGAAAAGTCCACCCAATTTTTTTATCATAACGTTTGGTAGGTGCTTTTCCAATATCATGCAGCAATGCCGCCCACCTTAGCCAGATGTTGCCGGTATTTGGCACAATGTTGTCCACCACTTCCAAAGTATGGTAAAAATTGTCTTTATGGGTTTGGCCCTCTATTTCTTCTATTCCCTTTAATGCAACCAGTTCCGGCAAAATGAATTTCATCAAACCAGCATCATCCAGCAACTTTAGTCCAATGGATGGCTTTTCTGTCATCATGATTTTTTGGAACTCATCCATCACCCGTTCTTTGGAAACAATTTCAATTCTCTCTGCGTTTTTCAGAATGGCCCGGAAAGATTTTTCCTCAATTTCAAAACCCAATTGCGCAGCAAAACGAATCGCCCGCATCATCCGTAAAGGATCGTCCGAATAAGTAACATCGGGTTCCAATGGCGTACGAATGATTTTATTTTCCAAGTCTTTAATGCCGTTAAACGGATCGATTAATTCTCCGTAATTCTCTTCATTTAAAGAAATCGCCAGCGCGTTGATGGTAAAATCGCGGCGCTTTTGGTCGTCTTCAATCGTTCCGTCTTCTACAGAGGGCTTCCGGCTGTCTTCAGAATAACTTTCTTTACGCGCACCCACAAACTCCAGCTCAATTCCTTCCCATTTGAACATGGCGGTACCAAACCGTTTAAAAACGGAAAGTTTTGATACTCCCTGAAGCTTTGAATGAACTTTTTTTGCCAGTTCGATTCCACTTCCAACCGTTACAAAATCAATGTCTTTTTTGTTTTCCCTTTTTAGCAAAAAATCACGGACAAATCCGCCCACTACATAAGTTTCCTGATTCAACTCATGTGCAGACTCATTGATTATTTTAAAAATTTTATTTGAAATCGCCTTATCCAAATTCATTTTGCAAAAATATAAGTTTTGAGTTGTACGCTTTCCTTTTTGCGTAATTTTTTATGAGGTCAGCTCCAACAGAATTATAAACCCTGTTGGGGCTATAAAAATAATCTATTGACGGATAACTTTAATCCTTCCGTCACTTGATAATTTAATAATCGACGAACCGGAAAATTTGGGAACGAAAGTTTCACATTCAGGAAAAACATAATCAACTTCTTCTTTGATTTTCTGTGAAATTTCTAAAAAAGAATTCGGTGTGGGTTCGCCTGAAATATTGGCCGAAGTGGAAATCAAAGGAGCATTTAGTTTGGAAATTAATTTTTTACAGAATATATCTTGGGCCAAGCGAATTGCAATCGTATTGTCTTCTGCAATCAGTTCTTTGGGTAGGTTTCGCGGATTATCATAAATAATGGTGACCGGCTTTTCAGATAAGTCCATAATGTCCCAGGCTAAATCAGGAACGTCTACAATTCTTTGCAATCTCGCTTCATTTTCTACTAAAATGATCAAGGATTTAGAATCAGGTCGTTCTTTGATTTTGAAAATTTTCTGAATGGCCTCTATATTATTTGCATCACAACCCAACCCAAAAGTAGTATCGGTGGGATAAAGGAAAGTTCCTTTTTTCAATACTTCATCTAATTTTTCCACACCGCAAAATTAAAAAGTTATTTTTAGTTTATTTTTACAAAAAAATAAATTGTCAAACCGTCGCGTCATCTATGTCCTGCACAAAACTGGAGCCGAAAGTCATTACATCGGACTGAAAACCCTTTTGGAACAAGAAAACGGAAGAGTCTTTTTCCATGAATTTTCCATTCTAAGCACTTCGTTCAAGAGTTTAATAAAATTAAAATTCAGACTTCTTACAAAGCAGATTATCAATGCTTTTTTTTTGTTCGAACTTTTATTTTCGAAAGACAAAAAAGTGGTTTTGGGTATTGCTCCCTATGATTACAAACTGCGAAACGTTTTGTTTTTTCTCAGAAATCATCAAGTATATTATCATACTTCCTGGACTTGCTGGGACGGGACTTTTTATCCGAAGAAAAAACGTGTAACACCAGAATTAAAAGCATTTTGGAGAGATTTCATAGAAAATAAAACACGGCATATTTTTGCGGTTTCGCAAAAAACCAAAGATGAGCTTCTTGAAAATTATAATTTACAAGACGCTATGGTTTCGGTAGTTTATCATTCCATAAATGATAATTTTTTCAACTCGAAAGCAAGCGTGCAAAATCCAAATGAAAGACTGAAATTTGTCTATGCCGGTAGGTTCCGGCCTGAAAAAGGTCTGGATGAGTTATTGGAGTTTTTTGCTTTAAATCCCGATAAGGAATTGACTTTGGCAGGAAGCGGAGAATTAAAAAATAAGATAGAAGAATTCTCTAATAAATATTCAAATATTCATTATGTGGGACAAATCAATGAACCGGAAAAACTGGCAGGATTGTTCGGGGAAAGCCATTATTTAATTTTGAATTCACAGAAATCCGGAAAATGGGAAGAATTGTTCGGAATGGTTTTGATTGAAGCAATGGCCTGCGGCTGCATTCCTATCGCAACCAATCATACCGGGCCAAAGGAAATAATCGAGTCAGGCCAAAATGGTTTTTTGGTGGAAGAAGGCAAAATCTCTGATGTATTAAATAATTTATCGTCTGAAAATTACTCTGTCGAAATACAGAAAAATGCGATCGAAACCGGAAAAGAATTCACAAAATCAAACATTTCAAAAAGATGGAAAACAATTTTAACAGATTAATTCTTTAATTCCCTTTCTAAAACAGGCTGCCAGAACTTTCTGACTTTTGGTTTATTAAAGCCGTGACAGGCAAATGGTAATTTATTGTTATTCAGCTTATACGCAATGTGCGGTTTTCTGTCCATGCAAAACCCTAACGCTTCTTTATAACCGGGAATCTGCATTTCGGGAAATTTAGTTTTGGCAAAAATGGAAATGAAAATATCTTCCTGGTAAAAATGTTTTTCGTCACGGTTTTCCTGAAAAAACTGAATTTCAGTTTTCAACTCTTTTACAATTTTCAACATCGCATCAACCTTTCGTAAAGAAAACCCACCGTTTCCGACTTTGAAAAAATGGTGGGACGATTTCTTTCTTTTGTTTACCCAATTCCGGAAATTCAGCATTAGCTTGTTCCAGAGATTTCTTGGTGAACCAATCCAAGGTGCGCCTATATAATCGTAATTCTTCTCACACCAAAAGTCCAACTCGTCCCGAAAAACAAACACATCGGTCTGGCAAATCAGGATATAATCAATACCTGAAAAAGCTTCGTAAAAAACTTCTGAAAGCATCAACTGATTGTATCCGTCAATATTTTTAAAAAATTCAGACGAAAACCTTTTTACCTCATAATCAATATTTTGAAATAATTTTTCAATTTCACTTATATCTAAATCTTCGGGGCAAATAATCGTGAACTGATGGTCAGCCAAAACCTCCAATGAACGGCAAATGCTCATCTGTTCGGATTCATTCAAATCCGTTTTATAAAGCGGAATCACTATTTTGACCGAATTCATCGTCAGTTTTAATTTTAGCTAATTAATCGCAAACTTAACGAATTATATCTCTAACATTCATTATTTTTGCCAAACTCAAACTAATGATTTTGGAGGTAAACCCTGATTTTAAACCATTCGAACGCGAAATCCAAACTGTTTTTCAACAATTTGACCATTCCGGAGTTGATTTTATTGTGGGTGAAAGAAATCATATCAAATTATTTGAAATCGGGGGCTATAAAATCAATGTGAAATCTTTTAAAATTCCCAATAAATTCAATCAGCTCGTTTACAGGTATTTCCGAAAATCAAAAGCCAAAAGATCCTTTGAATTTGCTAACATCCTTTTGGAAAAAGGAATCGGAACGCCTGTACCGGTCGCGTTCCAGGAAAATTTCAATGGTTTTGGATTACAAAGAAGCTTTTACGCAAGCATCCATCAGGATTATGACCTGACTTTCCGCGAACTGGTGGAAATCAAGGATTTTCCTGATGAAGAATTGATATTACGTCAATTTACCCGTTTTTGTTATAAAATGCATCAGGCCGGAATTGAATTTAAAGACCACTCGCCCGGGAATACTTTGATTAAGAAAATTTCTGAGAATCAATATGAATTTTATTTGGTCGACCTGAATAGAATGAATTTTCATGATACCATGAATATGGAACTCCGAATGAAAAACCTTTCACGGCTGACTCCCAAAAAGGAAATGGTCAAAATCATGGCAGACGAATATGCTCAGGTTTCAGGCGAAAATCCTGATAAGATTTTTGAACTTCTTTGGCAGTTCACAGAGAGTTTTCAAAAAAAATATCATCGAAAATTAAATGCGAAAAAGAAACTCAAATCTCTTTATAAATAAATCTCTTGAATGAAAACTTACTTATCCTTTATGCTCTTTATTATTTGGTTTTTTTGTACAGCCCAAATCAACCCGAAAACAAAATGGGGAAATGTTTCCCAAGAAGAAATTGATTACAGTGAAGTTTCATTTGAAAAAGAGGCACCTGCAGTTGTTCTTTACGAAACGGGATATATGAATTTACAAAACCCGATAGAGACCAAAGTTTACAGACGCATTAAAATTTTGAGTGAGAAAGGAATTGAAGAGGCCACTAAAAAAATAGCTTTCCAGCATTTGGATAAACTCGAAAACATTTCTGGGTTAAGGGCTCAGACCATTAATATAGAAAATGAAAAAACCGTAAAGTATGAATTGGACAAATCTGAATTCTTTTACAATAAAATAAATGACATTTTTACTTCGGTTGACTTTACTTTCCCCAATGTAAAAGTTGGTTCTATAATAGAATATGAATATACTATAAGTACCACAAACCTGCGCTGGATCAATGCATGGTATTTTCAAGATAAAATCCCTACCCTTTACAGTTCCATTACAATAAATCCGGAAGGGCTGAATGCCGGTTTCGCAACCATTGCCATAGGTGAATTATTTGTTAGAAAATATTCAAAAAAACAAAATGGGAATAATCAATACCAATGGAGCTTAACCAATATTCCCAGCTATACAAAATATACATTTTCTTATAATCCAAAAGACCAGCGTGAGAGACTTATCCTCCAACTAAAAAAATATTATAAGTGGAAAGATAATTATTATAATGACAGCCCCGAATTGGTAGAGATAACCACCAAATGGACTGATTTGATTCAAGAAATAAACGATAGGCAAAAATCATTTAATAACCCTGCGTTTACAAAATCTTTATTACAAGAAGTTAGTTTTTCCAATGATGAATTTGTTTACTTAAAAAGTATAATCAACTATTTTAAAACCAGTTATTCCTGGGATGGGTTTACCCGTACCATGCCCATTCCTGAAATGACCAACCGCAAGCTTCATAAGGAAAAAAGAGGCAATGTTGCGGATTTGAACTTACATCTTTACTCTCTTTTAAAATCTGCCGGATTCAGTGTTGATTTGGTTATATTGAGTACCAGGAATCACGGAAAAATCATTACAACTTACCCTTATATAGGGCAGTTCAATAGTGTAGTAAACGTTGTAACCTTAAAAGACGGCAGAACAATTTTTATTGACGGATCAGATCTGTCAAATGAAATCGGATATATGCCTTTGAGGAATTACAATCATTATGGTTTGGTCATTGACCCACAAAAAGAAACATTTATAAACATTGACCCACCATTATCTGAATTGCACTCTACACAAAATTATGTTGTGATAAATGATAAATTAATTTTAACGAAAACACTTAAAACTAACGGATTTTTTAATTCGAAATCATCTGAGGCTGAAAACTTAGTCAATAACATCCTGAAGATTTCTTTCAATGAAAAAAACAGAACACAATCAATTATTATAGACGAAAAATATTTAGGTTCAAAAATGACATTGGAATCAAATGAGTGGAACCAGTCATTTTTGGTTTTACAGAATCCTTTGTCAGAAATTCTAAAAACCTACCGTTTTGATGAACAAACCCGTGACCGACCCATTGAATTTAATTTTCCTTTTTATTATAAAATACAATCTACACTCAAAGTCCCTTCGAATTATTCGGTTGAAATTCCTGCAAATTTCCAATCACAACAAAAAGCAAGTGAAAACAATCTGGTTTATTTTCAAAATGCAGAAGTGAAAGATGGGCTCTTACAAATAGTAGTTGAGCTGTATATCGGGAAAAGTATTTTTTCCGATCAGTACAACGAAGTAAAAGATTTTTTCAATAAAACTAACTCAGACGCTTCAAAAGCCATTTTGCTGAAAAAGGATTAAACATCGGCAACCATCAGATTACAGCCTCTAACATCTGAATTGTCAAACCGACCAAGAATTTCAAACGAACCATCGGGATGTGTTTTTCCCAAATCATCGGTTGCAATAAAACTGCAGGAATTCAGATTGGCTAAATCAATTACATTGACACCTCCTGTTTTCCCATTATTTAAAAAAGTCAACGGATCTTCCGTATCACGAATCAGGATTTTCATCCAGTCTGGCGTTTCAAATCTTGAATTTCCTTTGGAATAAGCCTGTGACAGCAATTCGGTCATTCCGTATTCAGAATGGATTTCCTTTACACCAAAACCCTTTTTCAGAATTTTATGCAGTTCTTCACGTGTGATTTCTTCTTTACGGCCTTTCATTCCGCCTGTTTCCATCACCATGGTGTTTTTTAATTCCATTTGATAATTCTCCACAAAATCCAGCAACGCAAAGGAAACGCCAATTAAGATCGCTTTCTTTTCTTCTTTTTCATTTTGAATTAAATCCTGGTACAAATCTTTGTGATTGTAAAGATAAAATCCGCCTCTCCCCGATTTTTTTATCCAGAATTCAACCATATCGATCAGCGAAGAACCTTCGCGTTCCAGATAAGATGGCAACAAGGCAAAAACAGTATAATCTGAAAAATTTCCATAAAAATGTTCAAAACCATGTTCCAGACTTTCTATGTAAAAACTTAAATCCGAAACAAAATGTTTACTGGTTTGGGTTCCGGTCGTCCCAGAGCTTGTAAATAGTTTTTCAGCTTTCTTATTTCCTGAAATAATTTCGTGTGTTTTAAAAAAGCGAATAGGTAAAAAAGGAATTTTCTCTACAGAATTAATTTCATTTGGATTTAAATTTAAAAATTCGATGAACTTCTTATAAGCCAAATTCTTATCAGATTGAAAACGAAACACCTTCAGTACTGTCTGATTGAATTCATCCTGACTCTGAATAGAAAAAATCTCTTCTTTGGAAATCATTTTACAAAAATACATTTTAAAGAGAAAAGAACATAGAGAATAGAGTATGGACAATTTCTATTCTTTATTTTTCAATGCTTTATTGGCCTGATAAAGATGATCTCCAATCAATTCATAATTCTGAATTAGTTCTGTATAGTACAGTGCACTTCGAGCAGAAAGCTTTTCGGACTCAATTGCTTTGAGCAAAGCATCTTCTGCCTTATCAAACTTTTTATCGATGGCCCTTTCGATCTGCTTGGCTTCCATCAGGTTTACTTTCCCGTGTGTTTCATTCAGATTTTGCACCAGATTTGTGGTAGCCAACGAAAGTGAATCTTGTAAATCCTGTAGCAATTCACGCAGTTTTGGTGTGATAAAGCTGCTATTCTTACGCCTTTCTTTATGGATGGATGCAATTTTCAACGCTAAATCACCTATGTTTTCCAGATGATGGCAAATTTCAATTAAACGGTGAATGTTCAGCGCTACCTCTCCCGACATTTCGTAGTGATAAATTGAATTCAAATAGTTTAATATGCTTTTTTCCAATTCGTCACCCTCTTTTTCAAGTGCGAAAATTCGGTTTCTGAGCTCTTTTAATTTCTCATCGTCACTCTCAGAAATCATTCTGTCTAAATTATTGATGATTTGACGCGTAATCCCTGCAAATTTCACGATTTCACGATTGGCCTCATACACATACATTTTTGCAGTTGGCCCAAAAGGTCTTCCGATTAATTTTAACGATGATTTGTCGTTGGTTTGGTTTAAATATTTTTTTTCGGCCCAATCTGCAAGCGGATTCAGAAAAGGCAAAATCACCAAGGCCGAAACTATATTGAATAACGTATGAAATGAAACCAAGATAAATTCACCGTCAGACGAAATATATTTTTGAAAGAACAAGACAATCAACGGAACAAAAAAGAAAAACAAAACGGCTCCACCCAAATTGAAAAAGAAATGGAACCATGCCACAATTTTGGATTCCCTGTTGCCCAACGAAGAAGCGATTAAGGCAGTTGATGTCGTTCCTATATTCGCCCCAATCATCATCATCATTGCCTGCTCAACCGGCATTCCTTTGGCCACCAATACTGCACAGAAAAACGTAAAAACACTAGATGAGTGAAAAAGAAAAGTGACAATTGTCCCTATAAGAACAAACATCAGCGAATTAAAAATTGTGGTTTCTCCTGTATATTTTTTAATTAAACCTTGAAAAAATTCATTGGACGAAAAGTCGGGTAAAATTTCATTTAGAAAATAAAATCCGAGAAAAATCAAAGCTAACCCCATCAGAAAATGAGCCCAGTTAGCAGTTTTCTGTCCCGAAAAAAATAAAAAGGTAACTGCCACTGCAATCAGCGGCAGCGCAAAAGATTCTACATTCCATACAAAACCCAACGCAATGATAAACCATAGTTTTATAACCGTTCCTATGTTGGCTCCCACAATGATGGAAAATGCACGGCGCAGATTCAGCAGCCCTGCATTTACAAAACTTAGCGTCAAAATGCTCACTATGGATGATGACTGTAACCCAATCGTAAAAACGGTGCCGGCAAATGTTCCTGATACCGGATTTTGGGTCATCTTGTTGAGAAAAAATTGTAATTGCCCACCTGCAAAACGCTGCACACCCTCGCTCATCACTTTCATTCCGTAAAGAAAAAGTGAAACAGATCCTAATATATTCAGTATAAGCAAGACAATCTGCATAAAGGCCAAATTGATTTGCAAAATTACTTCGTCTTATGTAAACTGATTGTTAAGGATTTTTGCTTGGATGCAGTATGTTTTTAACTACATCTACTATCTGAAGAACTTCTCCGCCTCCAAAATGCTTTCCGGTCGCCCGACGTCCACCAGAACTCCGCCGCTATGATCAAATCCCATAATAGGTTCTGTTTTCATTAATTCCATATAAGTGGTCATAATGGAAAATTTTCCTGAACCCGGCATCTTTTCAAATATTTTTGGATGAATGATGTGAATTCCGCTGAAGGCTTTTTCAATTAAAGACGCATCAGAAACAATAATTGCTTCACCTGTATTCAGGTTTTTCCAGCCTTTCAGATGATTATTTTTTTCAAATAAAAGCTTACGCGAACTTTCCCTGTCGGAAACCGCCAGCGTAACCAACGGCTGGTTTTCTGAATGAAACTGAATCAAATCTGAAATATCCAAATCCGTCAGAATATCGACATTCATCACCAAAAAAGGTTCATTCCCCAATAGATCTTTGGCTTTTACTAAACCTCCGCCGGTCTCCAGGACTTCATCGCTTTCATCAGAAATCAGAATATTCACGCCGAAATTTTCATTTTGCTTTAAAAACTGCTCGATTTGTTCCGCAAAATGATGAACGTTGATCACAAAATCAATCACCCCGAAGGAGTTCAGATATTCAATGTTCCGTTCCAGCAAAGTTTTACCGTTTACAACCGCCAATGCTTTAGGATGGTTATCGGTAAATGGCTTTAGGCGAGTTCCCAGACCGGCGGAGAAGAGAAGGGCTTTGAAGCCTCCCCTAACCTCTCCAAAAGAGGGGGAGTTTTTAAAATATGAATTAAAATCTGTTGGCATATCCTTTGTGAACTTTGCGCAAATGCTTTGCGTTCTTTGCGGTTAATTTTAATAAATCTCGTTTATCCAATTTTTCGATTCTTGTTCTACATGGTTAACTTCTATATGAACATCCGGAAATTTCTCCGAAATATGATTGGCCATCGCATCAGCCGAATAAACCGAACGATGTTGTCCGCCCGTACAACCAAAATTGATTTCCAAATGGGAAAATCCGCGTGCCAGATAGACTTCTACCGTTAAATCAACAAGCATAAATGCACCTTCCAAAAATTCGAAAATTTTGGTTTCCGTTTCCAGATAATTAATGACTTCTTGATCACGTCCGGTCTTGGTTTTGTATTCCTGAATCCTGCCCGGATTTAAAATTCCGCGGCAATCAAAAACAAAACCACCGCCATTGCCCAATTTATCTTCAGGAATTCCTTTTTTGTACGAAAAACTTCTAATGGTAACCGTCAATTTCTCCTTCATCCATTTTATTTTTAATTTTTATAAATGTCTCCGGCTTTGCCAATTCTTCAATTATTCTTTTCATTTCCGGATAATTTTCAAGCAAAGTCAGATTTTTAATTTCATTCAGATTTTTTAAAGCAAATTCAATACTTGCCAAAAAGTGCGGTTTCCGTTCATAAATTCCCCGAAATCCATAAGTGCCCAAAACCTGCAAAAGCCGTTCAATTAAACATAAGTCGTAGCCCTTTTGAAATTCAGTTCCGTCCAGATCCGTTTGGGTCAAATCAATGAATTCTTTTACATAAATCTCATACAATTCTGATTTACATTCTTCAGACAAATTCGCTTTGGCCTGCCATAACAAAGAAACCAGGTCATATTGTACCGGGCCTTTCATTCCTCCCTGATAGTCTATAAAATAAGGTTCCTTTTCAAAAACCATTATGTTTCTTGACTGAAAATCACGGAATACAAAATATTTGTAGGGAATCCTTTCAAAATCGGAAGCGAATTTCTCAAAATCGGTTAATAATTCTCCGTGGTTAAATTCAATTCCGGAAAGATTCAGAAAATAATTTTTAAATGAAAATAAATCCCGCAAAACCAAAAGATAATTAAACTTCGGATAACTGAAACATTGGGTATAGTCAAGATTTTCATCACCCAAAACCTGCATTTTTACCAATTGTTTCACAGCCTTTATATAAATTTCCTTTGCATGAACAGTATCCGTTTCCAGCAAATTCATCAGCGATTGATTGCCCAAATCGGATTGGACATACAATGAAAAATCTTCTGATACTTTTTGAATTTCAGGAAGATTTTCCATAACATTGGAAAAATGCTTTGTAAAATAAAGGAAAGTTTTGTTTTCTTCGATGTTCTCACTTTCGGTCAGAATCCAAGATTTCCCTTCAAATAAAAACCGGTAATATTTACGGGAAGAACCACTTTGAGCAAGCAATTGAAGCGAATCAACAGCTTGTTGATTGTAATTTGGTTTTAAAAAAGTTTGGATTTTTAAATTCATTAAATGCTTTCTCCAAAGTTAGGATTTTTGATATCAATGCCCTGCTTCCATTTTTTCTTTCAAATTAGCCAACATGGTATCGGTCATTTTGGCCAAATCAAATTTCGGTTTCCAGTTCCAGTCTTTTTGCGCAACAGAATCATCAATACTTGCGGGCCAGGTATCGGCAATTGCTTGTCGGAAATCAGGTTTGTAGGAGATTTCGAAATTAGGAATATGTTTTTTGATTTCTTCCGCGATTTCTTTTGGTGTAAAACTCAAAGCATTTAAATTATAAGAAGTCCTTATGGTCAGTTTATCCCCATCGGCCTGCATCAGTTCAATGGTGGCACGTATGGCGTCATCCATGTACATCATGGGCAAAGCTGTATTTTCACTCAGGAAACACTCATATTCTCCTTCTTCCAACGCCTGATAATAAATATCGACTGCGTAATCGGTCGTTCCACCGCCCGGCCGGGTTTTCCAGCTGATTAGCCCTGGATAACGGATGCTTCTTACGTCTACACCAAATTTTTCATGGTAATAATTGCACCAGAATTCACCTGATCGTTTTGAAATTCCATAAACCGTTGAGGGAATGGCCAACGCATTTTGCTCGGTATTATTTTTTGGCGTATCGGCACCAAAAATCGCAATGCTGCTGGGCCAATACAATTGTTTGATTTTCTTTTCTTTGGCCAAATCCAAAAAAGTCAATAGGGATTCCATATTCAAATCCCAGCCTTTCTTGGGGTATTTTTCTGCAGTGGCAGAAAGCATCGCGGCAAGGTGGTATACAATTGTAATTTCGTGTTTAAAAATTATTTCGGAAACCTGGTCGGTATCCATCACATCCAAGCGTTCATAATTAGGGTCATAAACATTCTTAGATTCCTGAATGTCGGTTGACAATACATTTTCAACTCCGTAAATTTCTCTTAATGCCATTGTCAATTCTGAGCCAATTTGCCCTAAGGCTCCCGTTACCAAGATTTTCTCTGTCATAATAAATTTATCTGTTTTTGCTTAGCAAATATACCGAAATCCAGTCAATGCAAGTTGTGAAAAATCTTTTTAGATTTGTAACAATTATACTGTAGTTAGTTACTAATACACAAAAATTCAGAAAATGAAAAAATTATCCGTTTTGGGATTGTTATTTGCCGGAATCATTGCTTTCGGTCAGGATCAATACCATGCCATCAACAAAGAATTTATGGACACAAGCGTAAGACCACAAGACGATTTTTACAATTTCGTAAATGGAAATTGGATGAAAACAACCGAAATCCCTTCTGACAGGGCGCGATGGGGAAGTTTTGACGAATTAAGAGAAAATACTGATGTTGAAACACTCGGCCTTTTAAAAGATCTTTTGAATCAAAAATATTCCAAAGGAAGCGATGAGCAGAAAATTGGGGATTTGTATAAATCTTATATAGATTTTGATGCAAGAAACAAGATAGGAATCAAACCCATTCAACCTTATTTAGATAAAATTGACAAATTACAATCAATTAAAGATTTACAAAGCTATCTAACGGAAGTTACTCCACTTGGGCTAAATCCTTTTTATGGATTTGGTGTTGATGCACATTTGAAAAACAGTGCACAAAATGCGGTTTACTTGGGTTCGGTAAGATTGGGATTAGGAAGAGCCTATTATCAAAAAGATGATGAGCCTAACCGCCAAACTTTAGAAAAATATACTACTTATATCAATAAAATTTATCCATTCACGGGACAAAAAACCAAAGATTTAAAGGGCCCCGGATTGGTAAACTTCGAAAAAGAAATGGCTTCTTATCTTTTGACTGTTGAAGAAAGAAGAGATGCTAAGTTGATGTTTAACCCTTATTCTGTTACCGATTTAAAAAAATTATCAAAAAATATTGATTTAAAAAAGTACCTTGCTGATTTGGGTGTAAAAACTGATTCAGTGATTATTACAGAGAAAAAATATTATGAAAATCTAGACAAAATCATCAATGAAAAAAATCTTCCTCAGATAAAAGAATTTTTGAAATTTCAGCTGATTGACAGTCAGGCAGACAACTTAACAAAAGAATTGGATGAAATTAGTTTTGATTTCTATGGTAAACAACTACGTGGTCAAAAGGAACAACGTTCTTTGGATAAAAGAGGTTTGGAATTTGTCAACGGAACAGTGGGTGAACTTTTAGGGAAAATTTATGTAAAAGATTATTTTCCGCCGGAAGCCAAAGCGAAGGCACAAGAAATGATTGATTATTTATTCAAATCATTTGACGTTCATATTAAAAATCTTCAATGGATGTCCCCTGAAACAAAAGAAAAAGCATTGGCCAAATTGAATAATTTTACAGTTAAAATTGGGTATCCTGACAAATGGGAAGATTATTCAAAAATGGAAATTGTTTCACCTGAGACAGACGGTGCATTTTACCAAAATATCATCAACATCAGAAAATGGGCTTATAATGATATGATGAGTAAGATAGGCAAGCCGGTTGACCGTACAGAATGGGGAATGAACCCACAAACTGTGAATGCATATTATAACCCGTCTAATAATGAAATTGTATTCCCAGCAGCTATTTTACAACCTCCTTTCTATAATTATAAAGCAGACGCCGCTATTAATTTTGGGGGCATCGGAGCAGTAATTGGTCACGAGGTTTCTCATGGATTTGACGATCAAGGCTCTCAATTCGACGGTGATGGAAACTTAAAAAACTGGTGGACAGAAGAGGATTTCACTAAATTTGATGCTGCAGGAAAAGCACTGGCGGACCAGTTCAATAAATACGAACCTGTAGAAGGTTCCTTTGTAAACGGCCAATTTACTTTAGGTGAAAATATAGGGGATTTAGGTGGAATTAACGTTGCTTATGATGCACTTCAAATGTATTTGAAAGATCATGGAGACCCGGGTAAAATTGATGGATTTACACAAAACCAACGATTTTTTATCTCTTGGGCGACCATCTGGAGAACCAAATCAACAGACGAAGCACTTGCAAACCAAGTAAAAACCGATCCGCATTCACCGGGTTACTACAGAGCCATAGGCCCATTGGAAAATGTGGAAGGCTTTTACAAAGCCTTTGATGTGAAAGAAGGCGACAAAATGTATAAACCAAAAAAGGACAGAATCATCATTTGGTAATTTTATGATTATTCCAAAATTATTCAGATGGTTATTCTTTAGAAAAGTTATAAAAATGACAACAGTAGACGCAATTAAAAATCCAAATGCCACATTGATTGACATACGGGAACCCTATGAGCTTGAAATCGATGGTTCTGTCGAAGGCTCAGTCAATATTCCAATGGGTGAAATCCCAGACAAACTGGAAGAAATTAAAAACATGCCCAAACCGGTGGTGATTTTTTGCCGAAGCGGTGGTCGGGCTTCATCTACACTAAATTTCCTTTTAGAAAACGGAATGGAAGACGTTTTTAATGGCGGTGGATTCAATGATGTAAATGAAATTTTGAATTCTTAAAATTATTCAATTCACTAACCTTGTCAGGGTTTTGAACCCTGACAAGGTTTTTTTATGAAACACGATGACTAAAAAAGAACGTGCAAAATTCGTGATGGAAGAGTTGGGAAAATTATACCCCAATCCACCCATCCCATTACATCATACAGATTCCTTCACACTTTTAATTGCCGTTTTACTTTCAGCGCAGACTACCGATAAAAAGGTCAATGAAGTCACACCCGAATTATTTGCTAAAGCCAACAATGCCAAAGCCATGAGTTTGTTGGAAGTCGACGAAATCAAAGAACTCATCAGGCAAATCGGTCTGTCCAATACAAAAGCCAAAAACGTTAAAAAATTATCGGAAATTTTGGTTGAAAAATACAATGGTGCTGTCCCCTCCACTTTTGAAGAGTTGGAGGCGCTTCCCGGCGTGGGGCACAAAACCGCATCTGTTGTGATGTCCCAGGCATTTGGGCACCCCGCGTTTCCGGTAGACACACACATCCACCGGTTGATGCACCGTTGGAAGTTAAGTAATGGGAAATCTGTTGAACAAACAGAGAGAGACGCCAAAAATCTTTTCCCAAAACAGACATGGAACAAGTTACACCTGCAGATCATTTATTATGGACGTGAATTTTCACCTGCCCGGAATTGGAAACTTGAAAAAGATTACATCACAGCTAAAATTCTAGGTAAATAAATCATTTTTAAGATTTATTTTCAACCACTTTTATATATTTCATAACTTTGGCGAAAATCACAATTGTTGTCTTATGATTAACTCTATCATTACCGGTTCGGGTCATTATTTACCAGAAAGAATTGTAAAAAATTCAGATTTTCTTGATTTTGAGTTTTATGATGAGCAAGGCGAAAAAATTGAAAAACCGGTAGGAGAAACAATTGCGAAATTTGAAGAAATTACCGAAATTTCTGAAAGACGTTACGCAGATCCTGCATTATTTACATCTGATATTGCCGTTATAGCAGCCGAAAAAGCCATTGAAAGCGCCGGAATTGACCGGGATGAATTGGACTATGTAATTGTTGCACATAATTATGGTGATATTGACAGTGTTTACCGTCAGGCTGATGTGATGCCCTCTGTTGCAACAAGGGTAAAACATAAATTAGGCATAAAAAATAACCATTGCCGTCCTTATGATATGCTTTTTGGTTGCCCCGGTTGGATTGAGGGAATGATACTGGCTCATCAATTATTTCAAGGCGGAACAGCAAAAAAAGCTTTGATCATGGGTGCCGATACACTTTCTCGTGCCACCGATCCACACGACCGTACCGCGCTGATATTTGCAGACGGCGCCGGCGCCGTGGTGTTGGAAGCGAGAGAATCAGATAAAAAAGAAGGAATCATTTCATATGAAACAGTATCTGACAGTTTAGATGAAATGAATTATTTAACGAGCGATAAATCGTTAAAAGAGGAATATGAGGGTTCTAAATTAAATATCCGCATGAAAGGCAGAAAGGTGTATGAATATGCCTTGAGAAAAGTTCCGGCACTTATGAAACGTGTCATTGACCGTTCCGGTTTAGAAATTTCCGAAATCGATAAAATCCTACTTCACCAAGCCAATGCCAAAATGGATCATGCAATGATTGAGCGTTTATTTAAGCTTTACAATTCCCATACGCCGGAGAATATAGCTCCCATGACTGTTCAAAGATTTGGTAATTCTTCTGTGGCAACTGTGCCTACTATGTTTGACTTAATTTCTAAAAAACAATTGGACAATCATGAATTTCACTCTGGCGACCAAATTATATTGGGCTCTGTAGGAGCCGGAATGAATATAAATGCCATTGTTTATAAATTCCCTTCGTAATCAATCTATTTTTTTTGAAAAATATTAAGCTGATAATCAGCTAATTAATAATTATTTTGTTTTTTTTCGAAATTATTTGTGACTTTCCTAAATCTTTTGTGTCATAACTAATGAAAACAAATAAATGACTTTTCAACCAGCGTCAGAAGCATTAGAAGATGAAGTTCTTGTTGAAAAAATAGTCAAGGCAAATGATACACATTTGTTCGGGCTGTTGTATGACCGGTACGCTTCTGTGGTTTTTAATAAATGTCTGAGTTTTGTTTCCTCAAAAGAAGAAGCGCAGGATTTGGCTCATGACATTTTTGTGAAGCTCTTTGTTAAACTGAATACATTTAAAGGAGATTCGAAATTTTCCACTTGGCTCTATGCATTTACTTATAATTTTTGCGTGAACTATACACAAAGAACCCTGAAGAACCACAAAAAAACAAAAAGCCTGGATGAAAATACAGAAGGTGAAGTGATAGAAGAAATTTCTGATGAACAAATCAATATTCTGAAAGCAGAAAAACTAGCTAAATCTTTACAGAAAATTTCCCCTGAAGACAAAGCAATGCTCTTAATGAAATACCAAGATGATTTTAGCATTAAAGACATTGCAGATGCTTATGATTTAGGAGAAAGTGCAGTTAAAATGCGCTTGAGCCGTGCCAAAATGAATCTGATTAAAATTTATAATACCTTTGATTATGGAGAATCCATTTAAACAAATCATAGAACACCACCAAGTTCCGGATGTGCTCCGCGAAAAGGTCATGAATGATGTCAGGTTAATTAAACTAACTCTTGACATGGCTGATTTGGTGGCAATTAAGTACCCATCATCTATCGCAGATTTGCTGGGAGCTGCAAGTAAAAAGAAACAAAAAGAATAAAACGAATCACCGAAAACACCAAAAAATGGAATTAAATTTTAACTCATTGGAAAATTTTTATCAGAACCTTGCTGAAATGCTTCCTTCTATTTTAAAAGGAATATTGTTTTTAATTTTTGCAGCCCTTGCGTACTGGATTATCATATTGATTTTTAATAAGCTGTTGAAATTGATGAAAGTTGATAAGCTAGATGCCCGAATCAATAATATGGAGCTCTTGCATGAAAATTCAATCAGTGTCAATATCCATAAAATAATAATCAATACAGTCAAGTTTCTTTTAATCTTGTTTCTGATTATTATAGGGGCTGATTTACTCCACTTACCCATGGTTTCGGCGCTTGTAAGTAACTTGTTGGAATACCTTCCTAAGTTTTTCATTGCCGTTCTGATTTTTGTCGGAGGAACATATTTAGCCTCTCAGGTAAAAGCATTGATTCAGAACATGTTAAAATCTATTGATTCCAACGGATCAAAAGTAGTGGGTACCATTGTTTTTTACTTGATTTTCATTTTTGTATGTATAACTGCTTTAAACCAAGCCGGGATCAACACAGAAATAATCTCTAACAACGTTTCTTTTATCTTAGGTGCTTTGCTTGTAACCATAACCTTGGCGGTAGGACTTGGATCACGGGATATCGTTTACAGACTAATCTTGGGATTCTACACAAAAAAGAACTTAGAAGTAGGAATGAAAATACAGGTAGAAGACAAAATCGGCATCATAGAATCCATAGATAATATTTGCCTGATTTTGGTAACAGAAAGTGAAAGAATTGTTCTCCCGATTAAAAAAATAAATGATACTGAAATAAAAATTTTAAAATAAATACTTTAACCAAAACCAAATCTATTTTAACCAACAAACCTAACCCCTCCTAACCAATTTATTTCCCTAACCAATTTATTTCCCTAACCAATTTTATTAAACTTAAATTCAGCTTAATTTCCCTAATCAACCCTAAACATTAAGCTGAGAAGATGCTGCCGGACTATTCCGGCAGTTTCTTTTTATGTTAAAGAAATCTTAACTGAGTTAATTTTTTCACAAAACTAACTTTGACAGCCACCTTCATTAAACGATTCCTATTAGATTTGCGTTGGTTTAAAAATCAAAAGGAACAATTTCCACTGAATCAAAAATCAATGAAAGGGGTTAATTTATTTGTATTCATCATTTTTTCTGCACTCACAACTTCTTGTGGCTCATTGATTTCCACATCAACAGCAAAATCAAGCTACGTTCCTTTGGAACGGTCTTATTATACCCAAAGTTCAATTATTAACAAAAAACTTTTTGCCGAAAGCAAAAAAGATGAAGTTAAAACCGTTAAGGTTGAATCTTCAAAAACAGCATTGGAAGAATTAAATGAAATTCATAATATGGCGATGAATTCTTTTGTCTCCCAAGTTCTTTCTGAAGCTGAAACTTATCTTGGGGTTCCTTACAGATTTGGTGGAACTACAAGAAGTGGTATCGACTGCTCTGCTTTCGTCCAATCGGTATTTCAACTATTTAATTACGAATTACCCAGAGTTTCGGCCGCTCAAGCAAAAGAAGGACATGAAGTAAGAAAAGAAGAACTTCGTGCAGGCGACTTGGTTTTTTTTGCTACGCATGGTGGCAGAAGAGTTTCTCATGTAGGCATTGTACATAATGTTTCTGACGAAGGGGAAGTCGAATTCATTCATGCCTCTTCATCGCAAGGTGTCACCGTTACACCACTTAATAATTCGTATTGGTCTAAAAGATTTTTATACGCCAAAAGGATTATTGATTAAACTTAATATTTTCACGTATCCATTTTTCTGCTATCCAAAAAGGATCTGCAAGCATATTGGTATTTAATCTCTCTTTCTTATATAAAGCCATCGCCTTATTTGTAATTTGCTCTTTTATGTATTCTTTTGTTCTCAATAAATTTTGTTCTTCTCTTCTTCTTTGGAAATTTCCATTAGAATTAATTACATAAAAATAATCCTCTATAGTTTCCCAAACTTCATTCAGTCCCTTTCCACTTAATCCTGAACCTAAAAGAATCTTTCGTTTCCAACCGGAATCTTTTTGTGGCAGAAATTGCATAGACCTCGTTAAAGTGACTTTTACCTCTTTGCCTTTCTCTATTCCAAAATCATCTACTTTATTTACAAAAATAATATCAGACATTTCCATAATCCCCCTTTTGATTCCCTGTAAATCGTCTCCGGTTCCGGGAATTTGTAAAAAAATGAATACATCGGTTATACCATTAACAAGGGTTTCTGACTGCCCCACTCCAACGGTTTCAATCAAAATAATGTCAAACCCGGCTGCCTCACACAAAAGCATGGCTTCATAAGTTCGTGATGCAATTCCACCTAAATAGCCTCCTGTAGCCGACGGACGTATATAAGCGTTTGGATTCCTTGCCAAATCCTCCATCCGGGTTTTATCTCCCAAAATACTCCCTCCAGAAAGTGTGCTGCTCGGGTCTATGGCCAAAACGGCCACTTTAAATCCTTTGTCAGTCAGTAATTTACCAAATGATTCTATAAATGTACTTTTCCCAACACCCGGAACTCCGGTAATGGCAATTCGCCGGGAATTTCCCGTTAAAGGTGCTAATTTCTGAATAAGCTCATGAGCAAGTAGCTGATGTTCATAAAGAGAACTTTCTGCCAGGGTAATTGCTTTACTGAGAGCCGCTCTATTTCCCTCCCTTATTCCGCTAGCTAATTCTTCTATTTCATTTTTTTTCATCTAAACAAATTTAAACATTTTGGAGTGAGTTTCGGAATTGGTCGATTGAATCCATTTTTATAATTTAGTTGCAAAATAAAAAATTGAAACCCAAATTTTTAAAACCTGGTGACAAGGTTGCTATTGTCGCTCCTTCGGGTCGTGTTTTCAAAAACGAAATTCAGGATAATCTGGAATTGCTCTCCTCCTGGGAGCTGATTCCGGTTTTGGGGACTCATTTATTTAAAGATTATTTTGAAGGCTATCATTATGCCGGAACGATTGAACAACGAAAGTCTGATTTTCAATTGGCTTTGGATCATGATGATATTGATGCCGTTTGGTGTGCAAGAGGAGGATATGGTGCTGTTCATTTAATTGAGCAGATTAACTGGGATAAATTTTTAATGAATCCCAAATGGATTATCGGTTATTCAGATATCACAGCATTTCATAATCATCTTAACAATTTTGATATTGAGACCCTACATGCCATCACTCTAAAAAAACTAAATTTAGAATACAAAAAAGAAACTTTTGACTCCTTGAAAACTGTTCTTTTTGGAGAAAAATTAAATTATGAGATTCCTTCCCATCATTTGAATAAGCCCGGAGAGTCAACAGGAAAATTAGTGGGTGGAAATCTTTCATTAATTTATAGTCTTTCCGGGAGCCTTTCGGCAATACAGGGTGAAAATCTGATTTTATTTATTGAAGACTGGAATGAAAACTGGTACCATCTTGACCGGATGATGATGAATCTAAAGCGTTCCGGTTTATTAGGGAAAATAAATGGTTTGATTGTGGGAAGCTTTACAAGAATGGATTTGGAGGAAGAAAACTCTGATTTCTATTCCGAATATGATGAAACCTCTTACCAATTAATCCATAAATTTATAGAAAATTATAACATTCCCGTATGCTTTCAATTCCCGGCAGGACACATTGGTGACAACCGGGCGTTGATTCTGGGAAGCGAAGTCAACTTAAAAATATCAGACACCATTACAAAATTAGAATTTTATTGAAAATGAATAAATTACATATTTTAAAACACCCGCTGATCCTGTCAAAAATGACACAGATCCGAAGAAAAGAAACTCCAACGAAAATGTTCAAAGAATTGGTAGGGGAAATTTCTTCTCTTATGTGTTATGAGCTCACAAGAGATTTGGAAACAGAAGAATTTGAGATTGAAACACCGATTTGCAAAACAACGGGCTACCGCATAAAGGGCGATGATTTAGTTTTGGTTCCCATTTTACGTGCCGGATTGGGAATGGTTGAGGGAATTCAAAACCTTATTCCGAATGCTAAAACAGGCCATATAGGCGTGTACAGAGACCATGAAACGCTGCAGCCTGTTGAATATCTTTGTAAGCTCCCCCTGCAAACAGAGAACCGAAATGTAATTGTTCTTGACCCCATGCTGGCAACCGGCGGATCTGCAGTGAAAGCCATAGAAATCCTTAAATCTCACCATGTAAAATCTATCAGGCTTGCTTGTTTAGTGGGTTGCCCGGAAGGAGTCGAGTTTGTGCATAAGCATCATCCTGAAATAAATATTTATCTAGCGGCAATGGATGAAAAGCTAAATGAGAACGGCTATATTGTCCCTGGGCTGGGTGATGCCGGCGACCGCTTATTTGGAACATAATAATAATTTTATGGCAGAACATAACGACTTTGGAAAACAGGCAGAAACGGAAGCTGCAGAATTCCTGAAAAGAAACGGCTATGAAATTCTTGCCCGGAACTGGCGGTATTTAAAGGCTGAAATCGATATAATCGCCCTGAACCCCAAAAAAGATGAAATTGTTATTGTGGAAGTCAAAGCCAGAAAATTTAACCCTTTAATTCCACCAGAAGAAGCAGTTAGCAAGTCCAAAAGAAAATTATTGATAGCTGCCACCAGCGAGTTTATTGTAGCTCATAACATTGTGCTGGAAACACGTTTCGACATTATTTCAATATTGAAAAAAAGAGACAACTGGGAGATTAATCATATTACCAATGCCTTTCATGCTTATGAATGATAAAAAATACATTTTCAATAAATTTCTCTCGTGTCAAAAAAAATCATAAATTAGTATAATTCAAATTTTAAACTATGAAAAAAGTATTTTTTGTCTGTACCGTTTTCTTATTGACCACGATTGCTTATGCACAATCACCTATAGGAACTTGGAAAACAATTGACGACAAGTCCGGTAAAGAAAAATCCTATGTGAAGATTTACGAAACGACAAGCGGAAAGTTACAAGGAGATGTTGTAAAAATCCTTACTCCGGGAAGAGAAGACGCGCAATGTACGGAATGTGATGGGGACCGAAAAAATAAACCCATCAAAGGAATGACCATCATGTGGGGTCTTCAGGAAGATGGTAATGAGTGGAACAATGGCCATATCTTAGACCCAAACAGCGGAAAGCAATACAAATGCTATATTAAATTAAAAGGAGAGAATCAGCTTGAAGTACGAGGTTATCTAGGTATTTCTTTGCTTGGAAGAACCCAGACATGGGAACGAGTAGAATAATATTGATAAATTCATCCGTAAAAACTCTTTCAATTAACCTTGAAAGAGTTTTTTGTTTAATTTTGAAACATGAAAAAAATTTTGATGCTGTTATTTTCCGGTATAATTTTATGGAGTTGTGAAGAAACCGAAATAATTAACGAAACGGGGAAAATGCAGGTAACGGATTTCAATCTTCCCACGCTTCCGGAAGGTTACTACTACGAAGGATGGCTTTTGGTTGATGGAAGCTATGTTTCGGTTGGGAATATCACCAATGATTCCATTACCAATGGTGTCGCCCGCTTCTCTTCAATTGAAGTAACAGATTTAAATACCGCTCAATCTTTTGCCATAACCGTTGAAACAAGTGGCTCTGCCGCTCCCTCCAATTATGTTTTACTGGTTGGGAATTTTGACGGGAGCACTGCTAACTTGACTTCATCGGGAGAAACAGTGAACGGAATCATGAGCCTCGCTAACCGAATTTCTGCTTCTTATACCGTACAAAACGCATCGGTCCCTGAAACCGAAGCAGACAATTACGGAACCAATGGGATTTGGTTTTTTAAAGGAACCGGCGATCTTAAGGAACCTATTTTACAATTAGATTACGATGATTTAAGCTATCAGGCGTGGGCAGAAAAATCGTATGAAAACGTTAATTACCAACTGAACATGGGAGTTATTGTATCTGATACAATAAATGACTCCTACAAAGGTTTTAGTTACGCAAACAGTGTGCCTGAGTTTCCGGGTGAAGATTTCCTTCAAGATCCCGCTGGTGAACCCGATTATCCCGAAAACTTTTTCCCAATGGATGTGAGGGGCTCCAAAGTCTTCATCACACCCATTCCTGTGAATTACAATAATCCGGAAACTCCTTTTCCAATTAAATTATGGGAAGCCACAGTACCTTTAGATGCTGTCAAAGACCCAAATCTCACAAGGGACTTTCAGGTAAATACGGGTTATGCTGCAATCGCTACAAAACTTTAAAGTCATATTTTAATTGACTAAAAAAAGAAGTACCTTTACACCGTAAAACCAGAAAGGGGTGCTTCCATCAAAAGTGGAGGCTGAGATTATACCCAAAGAACCTGGGCGGGTAATGCTGCCAAGGGAAGTTGCAAAACTTTTCCCTATTTTTTGAAATAAATCATGAATTGAATTTCCGGAGATTCATTTTCATCATTTTTTCAAGGGAAATCTACACAAGGGTAAATCCACCTTTCATTTAAAATAAATTAAAAATGAAAAGTAGGATTTTTTTATGCGCTGTATTCAGCGGAATTTTATCATTTGCACAAGTTGAAGAGCAACAGGATTCAACTTTAATTGAGCTGCAACAAGCTGAAATTATTCAGAAATTACCGGTTACATCAGAAAAGATTTCAAAAAAAGAAATCAACCAGAAAAACTTAGGGCAGGACATTCCGGCTCTGCTGCAAAACGCGACTTCGATCGTCACAACATCCGATGCTGGTGCCGGAATCGGCTATTCATCTATACGAATCAGAGGTGTTGACCAACAGCATATCAATATCACAATGAATGGTGTCCCGCTTAATGATCCGGAATCACAAGGTGTCTTTTGGGTCAATATGCCCGATTTGGCTTCAAATTCCAGTTCGGTTATGATTCAACGCGGTGTTGGGACTTCCACTTCAGGCACAGGGGCTTTTGGGGCTATTATCAACATTGATTCTTCCAATCCTTCCGGTAAATCTTTTTTGGAAAGTACCAATTCATGGGGAAGTTTCGCAACGCAGAAATATACGCTACAAGGAGGAACGGGCGCAATTCTAAATAATAAATTAAGAATTGACCTGAATGCTTCCTTAATTAAGTCAGACGGGTACATTGACCGTGCTTCCAGCAAGCTTTATTCTTACGGTATGAATGCCAAATACGAGCTAAATGAAAATACCAGTTTTCGTTACTGGACATTTTTCGGAAAGGAAAAAACCTATCAGGCTTGGAATGGAATCGATGCTGAAACCATGAAAATCAATCGTACCTTCAATTCCGCCGGTGCTATTTATGATGAAAATGGAAATATCCTGGATTATTATGATAATGAAACCGACAATTACCAGCAACATCACAATCATTTAACCTGGGAACAGAAATACGGAAAAGGCTGGAAATCCAATACCACTTTATATTACACCCGCGGAAAGGGTTATTATGAAAATTATAAACAAGGGGCGGATTTAGTAGAATACAAAATAAACTCTCCTGTAGAAACTTCTGATTTAGTTCGTCAAAAATGGCTTGATAATCATTTTTACGGGTTGAATTTCAATCTGGAAAACCAGCGTTTGGGCAAGCTCAAATTTTTTACCGGAATTTCTGCCAATCAGTTTAAAAATGAACATTATGGAATTGTGACCTGGGTCAAAGATTTCGAAAATCAAAATACAGGTTGGGAGTATTACAGAAACAAATCCACCAAAAATGATATTTCAATTTATGCAAAAGCCCTTCTTAATTTAAATAAATTTGAATTATTTGGCGACTTGCAATACCGTTATGTCAATTACAAAGCGGAGCCGGTTCCGGGTGGAGAGAACGAATTTGAAGATTTTTTCCCGTTTGAGGACAATTTCAATTTCTTCAACCCCAAAATCGGGTTTAATTTTTATGCTTCGCCTAAAAATGTTTTGTATTTCTATTACGGAATGGCGCACCGGGAGCCAATCCGCTCAGATTATTTGGACAATGGGAAAAAATTGGATCCTGAAAAATTACACGATTTTGAATTGGGTTATAAAAAATCGGGCAGGTTAAATCTGAATGCCAATTTGTTTTATATGTATTATTTGGATCAATTGGTGGCGACCGGACAGCTGAATGATGTGGGTGGCTATGTACGGGCTAATAGCGGGAAAAGTTACCGGACGGGAATTGAATTAAATGCAGATTTCGGCATTATTCAACAAAAATTAAACCTGTTTGGGAACCTGACTTACAGCGTCAACCGAAATATTGATTACAATGAAGTTACTTATGATGCCGATTGGAATGAAATTTTGGTGGCACATGGCGACACAGAAATATCCTTTTCTCCAAATTGGATTGGTATGGTTGGATTACAGTATAATCCCGTGAAGGCTTTGACATTCAATATCAGTAATAAATATGTGGGCGAACAATTCCTTACAAACACTGAACCGGAAGATGGAAAATTGGACAGTTATTTTTTAACTGACGTCTTAATTAATTACGCGCCCAATTGGTTCAATCTGAAAAATCTTGAATTCTCCTTGTTGATTAACAATGTTTTTGATGTGGAATATGAAAGCAACGGATTTTATTATGAAGGAGCCTATTATTATCCGCAAGCAGGAATCAATATTTTAGGCGGATTCAAGATTCGTTTCTAAGAATTCACAAATAAAAAATGTTCCCTTCGAGAGCCTCAGGGAACATTTTTTAATATTTCTTATCAGCTTATTTTTTCACGATTTTCTGTGAAGAAGCTTTTCCGTTAATGGTTGTTTTTAAAATGTAAACACCCGCAGGCAAGTGGTTCATATTGATTTCCACATCCTTTGTATTGGGTTTACCCGATTGGATTTTCTTTCCGTTTGTATTGAATAATTCAACTTTTTCAATTTTTGAATCCGATTTCACATTCAAAATATTTTTTACCGGGTTAGGATAAATTTTGATGGATTCTACATTTGAATCTGAAACACTCATTCCATCAGGATTCCAGATTGCATTCACCCATTCAGGATGATCTACAAAAGGATTTCTGTTTCCCTGAATGTTATAAACCCCATTGTTCCGGTCAATTTCCTTTTGGCTAACCGGGTCTTGCTGATTCCATTGCAATAAAATATCTATTTGCCAATCTTCATAAACTTGGTCACTGGTTCCATTCAAAGGATTGCTTGGGTCGGCGTCCGGATTATCCCAACCACTGGAAGTAACCTCGTCTTCATAGCGTGTAGCAAAATAAAAGAGGATTCTGGCAACATCTCCTTTGAATTCATCAATAGGTTCAAAAACTGTTCCTGAGAAACCCGGTGTCGCGCTTGACCCGACTTTCGAACCATTGGTAGAAGTCCAGCTCGCATTTCCTACTTTACCAAACGGGTAATTACTCCTTCTGTTATTTACATACCCATCTGTAGGCAGAACCTGGTGTAAATCGGTTCTCATAGGCAGATGTTCATTAAAAAAGCCTTGCGGAAAAATGTGTTCTTTGTTCCAGCAATCGGCTTCTGAGTTGTAATTCCCACATTGGTCACTTTGACCAAATCCATAGTTATAAGAATCAGGCCCATCTGGTTTTTCTGAATATATGTCTAGCAAAGAATTGTCATTCTCATAATACAAATCTTTGTCAGTTTGCGGATAATAATCATCCAAACTCCCGTAGGACAGTACCGTCTGGTTATTAATTATTTCCTTTAATGCAGTTTTCAACTCATATCCTTCAAGCCCTTCCGCATCGTCATAATATCCATCAGGAACTTGCGCACAAGCAAATGCAATTAATGGAAACGTAAATAGTAAAGTTTTAAATTTCATTTATATTTGTTTATAAAAATTATAGGAAGCAAAATTAACCTTTTCAATTTAATTCAAATTTTAATTTCAAATGATTTTTTTTATAAAAACTATTGCAGATGTTGAAAATTGTTTTAATTTTGCGCTCTCATTCGGTTCATGACTGAATTAACAAAGATTCGAAACAGATTTTCGAATTTAAAAAGAATAAAAATTTATGGCAAATCATAAGTCAGCATTAAAGAGAATCAGACAATCTGAGGCAAAAAGAGATAAAAACCGATATTATCACAAATCGGCACGTACGGCAATCAAAAACTTACGCGCTGAAACGGATAAAAACTCGGCGGAAGAACAATTCCCAAAAGTCTCTTCTCAAATTGACAAATTGGCTAAGCAAAATATTATTCACAAGAATAAAGCTGCCAACCTGAAAAGCAAATTGGCTAAGCACATCGCTGCTTTAGGATAAGAAAATATTGTTGGCCCGTTCGTCTATCGGTTAGGACTTCAGATTTTCATTCTGGCAAGAGGGGTTCGACTCCCCTACGGGCTACAAAACAGGAAAAGTCATAATTTTTATGGTTTTTCCTGTTTTTTATTTCATGTAAGTCATTATTAATCTGATAGATATAATCAGCAAAAACATTCTTTCTAGCGGTTCGATATGTAGTTCCGTTAAATTCCAGTTTTTCAGGAAATATCGAACCAATTATTGATCTCTTTGTTTCAATACTTCCTTTAGTATTTTTGAAGTGTACTAATAATGGGGAGCCTACATAAGCGTTACAAACGCTTCTCTAATTCTGACACTCGTTACCGCTATCGCTCAAACGAGCGCCAGAGGGGACATACCCCGCAATTTTTCGTATTTTGCTTCAAATATGTTTCATCTATAAATTTAACTTTTCTCATAAACTCCCCAGTTTTTCACTAATGGATATAAATTTTTTTCTAATTCTTCCTGGGTTACCCATTTGTTTTCCTTATCATATATTCTATAAACGACCATTAGATATAAGTTTGTCTTTCTTTTATATAAAACAATTGTTGGGGGAAGATTCTGTTTTATTTTTATTTCCATATCCTTTTTATTTTCCGTGGTCAGAGATATTTCAATTTTCTCATCTTTCTTATCAAATCGCTGTATCAATACCGTATCTGCAAGCTCCTTTTCTGCAATTGGTGGAGTTGTATAACGATATTTAAAATCTATTATATCTGCTTTTTCATGATAATTCCACACATCTATACCAAATACATTTAATGGAGAAGATGCATATTCCTTAAAATCTCTATTAGATAAAAACTTATTAATATTTTGTTCTGAATTTTTAATTTTAATGATAGTATAATCCGAAAAAGTATTATTTGAAACAATACTTACAGTTTCTTCTACAAGAGAATCGTTTTCATAATACAGACTTTTCACGATTTTTTCCGCATCAATTTCAGGAATACTGACTTTAAGTCCCATTTTCTGGTTAGTATCATGTAATCCCCATATCATAAATATTAATAATCCTATCCCCAAGATAAATAAGATGACAAATATTTTACTTATTCTGCTTTTAAATATTCTTTTCATTTTCTTATTTTAAATTTATTCTTATGGTACTGCAAGAATAGCTGGGATGGTAACTTCAGGGGCTAATATAACACCTGCAGTTATTACCAAACCTGCGACAATGCCAACAGGCTTTACTTGAACATTAAAGCTATTGGTCACGCCCCGCTACCGCACGAATCCTTTCGTGTGGTTTTAAAATTACTCAATAGTTTCATATACAACCAAATTTTCAATCATTTCTTTCCCTGCCTACCTTACCACACGATACGCTACCGCTAATCGTGCGGCAGCGGGGGTCAGAGTGGAATAACTTATCTTTTTATACTAAGCGTTACAAACGCTTCTCTAATTCTGACACTCGTTACCGCTATCGCTCAAACGAGCGCCAGAGGGTCTTGAAGATATTATACTGCGTCTTATCAGAAAAAACACCCTACAACCATTTAAGTTAAAAAAACAGCGTCAATAGTGATTTCAAAACCTTTTCTGAAGCTTGAAAAAGATTCACTCAGGGAAAACCCTTAGAGTAAATTTCCGTAATTCCCCCGAAACAAGCCTTTGGTTCTCTACCTAATTTTGCCCTATAAACTTTAAATGTTTAAAACAATGAAAACAATTACGGCAATTTTAACGGTAATGCTTACGGCAAGCCTAAACGCACAGACCTTTGAAATGATCAAGGACGTCAATCCAAGTGGGGATGCAATTCCGAGCGCATTCTTTGACTATAATAACCAACTGTATTTTGGCGCTGATGATGGCGTGAATGGTCATGAACTTTGGGTGACCGATGGAACCGAGGCTAACACTATGATGTTCAGAGACATCAACCCGAGTGGAGATGCGGCTCCCAAATATTTTACAGAATATAACGGGAAATTGTATTTTAATGCAAATGACGGAACACATGGTATGGAACTGTGGGTAACCGATGGAACTGAAGCCGGTACGCAGATGCTCAAAGATATCAATTCGGCTGGAAATGGAAATCCTCACCTATTTACTGAATACAACGGCAAACTATATTTCAGCGCTGCAGATATTGCTCATGGTGCTGAACTTTGGGTAACCGATGGAACCGAAGCCGGCACACAGATGATTAAAGATATCTACCCCGGCATATATGGAGGTGGAGTTTTTGATATTACCAAGTACAATGGCAAACTATACTTTACAGCATCTGACGCTACAGATAATGCCCAGCTTTGGGTAACGGATGGTACGGAATCAGGTACCCAAATTTTTAAAGAAATCAATTCAAGTGGATCCACAAACCCCAAAGGATATACCGAATATGATGGTAAGCTATATTTCTCGGCAGATGACGGAATTAATGGAAAAGAGCTTTGGGTGACCGATGGCACAGTTTCCGGCACTTTGATGATTAAGGATATAAACCCCAGCGGTGACGGGAATCCTCTTTACCTCACTGTATACAACAATCAACTGTTCTTTCAAGCCAGTAGTGATGACCCTTATGGTGGTGAAGAACTTTGGGTATCTGATGGGACAACCTCGGGAACCACTATGATTTCAAGTACTTATTACCAAGGAGGAGTGAAAGATCCTAAAGACTTTATAGTGATGAATAACGAACTTTACTTTACCGCCGGTTCTGATATTGACGGAAGAGAACTCTGGAAATCTGATGGAACCTATGAAGGGACAGATGTCGTAAAAAATATTGCTACAGCACCATCTCTTGGTAGTAATCCGGAGAATCTATTTGTGTACAATGATAAATTATATTTTACAGCCGACGACAACACAAATGGTGTCGAACTTTGGGAAACCGACGGTACCACAGCCGGTACCAAAAAAATACAACCTACCATAGCAACAGCTAATTCCCCTTTATATTGGGCTCCCCATTTCACAGAGTTTGACGGTTCATTGTATTTCTCTGCTAATTACGATGCTAACGGAGTCGAATTATGGAAACTCACCACAACTTTGTCTGTAGAAGACCTAACACAGGCAACATTCAAAATATACCCGAACCCCGTAAAAGATATAATGCAGATTGAAACCGAGCAGGAAGTAACAGGCATTACACTTTATTCGCTTACCGGACAAAAATTACAAACCTGGAAAAGCCAAAACAAAATCAACCTTTCCGGTTATGCCAAAGGCATTTATTTCATAGAAATACATACGCCAGTGGGCAAAAAAACATCAAAAATTATTAAAGAATAAGAATTAGTTGATTGGGGATTGATTCATAATTACCTGATTGTCCAATTCCCAAGTCAACCAATAAACCAAACATATTACCTAAAATAAAAATAACGTGTTATGAATTTAAAATCAACATTTTTTGGAATCTTACTAAGTCTTGGATTTGCATTTTCAGCCCAAGCACAGGAAAATACCCGTATTGGCGGATTTCTCGCCTACGGAACAGAAATAGAGAACATTGGAATTGGTGCAAATGCCGAATTCCCAATCATGAAAAACTTGACTATTTCACCTTCACTGATTTATTATCTCCCCAAAAACGAATATGGAGTTAAGGTAAATTGGTTTGAAGTCAATGCCAATGCCAATTACTATTTTGTAAGTCAAGACAATATGAGCATTTACGCCCTTGGAGGATTGAATTACAGTAGCGTGAAAGTTACTTTTGATGAAGCATTGTTGGGCAGTTATTCATCTTCAGACGGTCGTTTTGGACTAAACCTCGGAGGTGGAATTAACTTCAAAATAAGTGAAAATATTATACCGTTTGCCGAACTTAAATACGTCATCATAGACGAAGGGCAGTTAGTAGCAGGAGCCGGAGTAAAGTTTAATTTATAATAATCAGGAATCAGATATTGAACTCACAAGGAAAACTCAACTTAAAATAAAAACGTATAACAAAAACAATAAAACAATGAAAATTTTTAAACAAACACCCAGACTTGCAACCTTTGCTGTTGCTTCCTTGATGCTGTTTTCTTGTAGCAGCGATGACGATGGTATAGATGAGCCAATAGAAGACGTATTACTCCCTATTGTTTTAGATTGTGGTTTTTTCGAACAAAACCCCAACATTCATTTAACCGATGAGCCCAATGCGCCGGTAGATTACATCATAACTTGCGACCCAAAGATAAATGGAGATTTCACTATCGATGCGGGAGTCGTGATAGCATTTGAAAGCGATGCCGGATTAATTTTAGGCAAAGAGGCCAATGGCAAAATACAAATGAACGGCACTGCCTCCAAACCGATTATCTTAACCGGAACACAAAAGGACAAAGGATCGTGGAGAGGTGTCCAGATTTCCAGTGACAACCCTGCCAACCAAATGAGTTACGTAACCGTAGAATATGCCGGACAAACCGGTCGTGGAGGCTGGGCACTCCAAGGCTCTGTCATTGGAGCCGCTGGTGGTATAATGAAAATGGATCACTGCACCGTTCAGCATGGAAATCTGATTGGATTGCATTGGCTGTACGGCTCTATGAATGCAGGAAAACTTACACTTTCCAACAGCACCTTTACGGGCAATGACACTCCTATCCAAACCTCTGTAAATCACATCAACTCCATCGATGGAACCAGTACCTACACAGGCAACGTAAACGATTACATAAAATTAACGGACCACGATGTTTATCAAGATGTAACCTTTCATAAAACCGATATTCCGTTTCTTTCCGCCGGCTTCAAACCCGATAATGAAACCAAACGTAAATTTACATTCAAACCGGGTGCTACATTGCTGATGGAAGCCGGAAGCCAAATTAAGTTTCAAAACGCCTTTCATTATGATCACGAAATCATTATGAAGGGAACTGCGAACGAACGCATCACGATTAAAGGAGCAGAAGACGTACCGGGATATTGGGAAGGTATCCGAATTTATGCTAGTACCAATCCGCTGAATGAAATCGCTTTCTTGGATATTGCCAACGCGGGGAGTACCAACGGCTATCCCAATGGTGCTATTCAGTTAGATGCAGATGTATTTCTAAATATGCACGATGTGAACTTTATTAAATGTTTTGAGTATGCGGTAAGTATCTGGAGTACAGGCGCTATCAATTTCAGTTACAACAACCTCAATTTGGTCAATACACCCAAAATGTTTTCAGACTGGGGTGGAAATGAGATAACAGTTCCTTAAGTCACACACTATGAAACCTCTCTTTTATATATAACAATCAATATGCAGGAGTGGTACTTGCAGTACCCTCCTGTTTTTTCCAGTTAAAAAGAACCTTTTAGACCTTGTAAGAAGTGACATTCATAAACAAAATAAGATGAAAAAAATACTATACATTTTAATTGGTGCAAGCATCATATTGGGTTGTTCCGGCACAGGTAATACTACTTCGGAATCCAATGCTATCAACCAATGCCTGGCAGATAAAGATTATAAATACGAAGAATTACTGACCAAAGCGGACATCGCCAAGTATGTCAGTATAGATGAGTCTTCTTATGAAATGAAAATCTCGTCTACAAAAGGCAAATACGGTTCCTGCAGCTATAGCTGGAAAAGTGACCGACCCGATAAGGAAATAACATCGAAGGCAACAGGTTCAATTTTCAAACGTCCGGATATGAATCAGGTTACCATAAAGTTGTTAGATTTCTATACAGATGAAGATCTTAAAATAAATAAACAAGAATCCGTTCTCGATTTGTTCGATATGGGCTATAAAAAATTAAGCCAAGCGGAATATGATGAATTGCTAGCAAACTTTGAGAAAAAACTGGGTGATAAACCCAAAGAGCTTGCGCAAGCCAAAAAAATGATGGAAAGCCGTATGAAATTCACATACAAACCCGTTGATAATTTGGGTGACCGTGCCTACCAAAAATGGACTGATTATGGAATTGAGCTGGTTGTTCTAACAGAAAGAGCAAAGTTCACAATCCAAAGCAAAACTACAGGAGAACCGGAAACATCGCTCGATCATGCGATACATTTTGCCAAAGAAGTATTGGCAAAGTGCGAAGGGTAAAAATGGATTTTTCGCAACGTAGGAATTTATCTTCTATAAACGGAATTATGAAAAATCCTGGCACAAAGTGAAAAGCAAGTAAAAGAAGTAAATGCAAGTTTTATAGAGAATTAAAGAAAAAACCATTCGTTTCCCCTAAAAATCCACTAATTTTAGCATCATACGATTTTAAAGTTAGTTATGATGAAAATTTTGCTTGCAGATGATCACTTTTTGGTATTAGATGGATTAGAAGTATTATTATCCACTTTTGAATTTGTGGAAAAAACACAAAGCGTATTAAATTTTGTACAATTGAAAGATATTCTGAAAGAAGAAAATTTTGATGTTTTGTTGCTCGATATCCACTTCGGAAAACACGACGGACGAGAAATAATCGGTGAGATTAAACAGATGGCACCCAATATGAAAGTCATTGCATTGACCAGTCATTCAGATTCCACAACCATAAAATCATCTGTAAATGCCGGGTTCGACGGCTACCTGTTAAAAATTGACGGCAGGGAAGATATTGAAAAGGCTCTGAAAGCTGTAATCAATAATGAGAAATATTTCAGCCCGAAAACACAACAGACATTTTTTGAAATGAGTGCCTCAAAAAATAAGGTAGAATTAACAGAAAGAGAAAAAGAAATCTTACAGTTGATTGTGCAGGAAAAAACAACCAAAGAAATCGCAGAACAACTGTGTCTGTCAGAAAAAACAATAGAAACCCACAGAGCGAGCATTATGCAAAAACTCGATGTGAAGAATATTGCAGGAATGGTCAAAAAAGCCATTATGCAGGGACTGGCAGAAGTTTAAAAAATCAAATACTAATTATGAGAATATTATTGTTTCTTTCTTTCCTTCTGGTATTCATTCATTCAAATGCACAAAACCGCGACGAAATTGTTGATGTTGGGCCAGATTTCAAGGCTCTTTTCAATGAATTTGATAGTTGTCTTGAAAATGAAAAGCAAAATTGTATTGGTATAATTAATAATATCATTGCAAAAGGAAAAAAAGAGAACGTCTCTTTCTTAGATTATTTATATGGACGGAAAGCCTTCTATTTTTGGAACCGTCAGGAATTCGATTCTACGATTGTATATTGCCGTCTTTCTCTTGAAAACCTTAATCCGATAGAAGGCCAACGGAGAGATGTAGAGGGGTATAACCTGATGGCTAATGCATATTATTATAAAGGCGATTTGGATACCGCTATCAAATATTACCTTAAAGTTGCAGAAATATTGGAAGACGGAGGCAACCCAGTACATTTGGGATATTTATATTCCAATGTAGCTGTTTTGCTTGGTGAAACCAATAATAACGATAAGCAAATCGAGTATCTGCAGAAGTCATATAAATTACTACATGAAAATAAAGATGAGAAATTTATCGCGACCATTGCCAGCAATCTAAGTCTCGCGTATTATCATGAAAAAGACACAGTAAATGCGTACAAATGGTCGGAGAAAGCGTTAAACTTGTCAGAGCTTTCCAATAATTTGGTGGCAAAAACACAATCGTATCTGACTTTATCTTTCATAGAAAAAAGTCCGAACAAATCCCTGCAATATGCCGAAGAATCTGTGAAATATGCCGACGAGTTACGGGACAAAACCCATCAGGCAAGGGCTTATTACAGGTATGCCAATATTTTAAATCAATTAGAACAGCCTGAAAAAGCATTGCAATATGCCGAACAATCCGTCAGCTTTGCACAAGAAATTGGCGATGGCATTACATTGCCCAAAGCCTCTTATATTGCCGCAACAATTACCTATAATCAAGGAAAAAAAGAGAAAGCGGCTAATTATTATCGTACTTATGCCATTTGGAAAGATTCCATTTCTTCTGCCGAAAATGCAAGAGAAATCAATGAGATAAATACCAAATATGAAACCGAAAAGAAAGAAAAACAAATAGCCGAACAAGAATTGAAAATACAGAAACAACGTTCCAATTTATTATACGCCATTTTAGGAGGAGCTTTACTGGTTTCTATTTTGGGAGTAATTTTTATCTACAACCGAAAAGCACAAAAACTGAAGCTGAAACAACTGCAACAGGAAAAGGAAAACGCCATACTAAATTCTTTTATTTTGGGCGAAGAACGAGAGCGAAAACGCATTTCACAAGATTTACACGATGGTGTGGCGGCAATGATTGGCGCAGCCAAAATGAGTCTTGAATCGATTCCGCATCTTTCCAAAGAAAAACAGATGGAACAGTTTTCAAAAGTAAAACAGATTTTAGAAAACACTCACGCTGACGTACGATATATTGCGCACAACCTCCTCCCGACCGTACTGGAAAAAGAAGGATTGATAAAAGCGACCTTGCATTTTATTTCTGAAATTAATGAAACTAAATTGGTCAAAATTTCGGTAACGGACAAAAATAGCAAAGCGGAAGATCTCTCGCCACAATTACAGCTGATGCTTTTCCGGGTTATTCAGGAATTGGTAAATAATATTATCAAACACTCGCAGGCACAAAATGCCGAAATCGCATTTGGCAATAGCCCAAATGGTTTACAAATTGAAATATCTGATGACGGCATCGGGTATGAAGACACTGGCGATACCGGGCACCAAGGCTTATACAGTATTACCCAACGTTTAAAATCAATAGGCGGTAATTTTAAAATCGCGAAAATAAAATCGGGAGGTACACAGGCCAAATTAATGATAACCGTATAGAGAAGCTGTTATATAAGTCCTCAACTCAATAGAAATCTTAAGAAATGCGCTGTTAAATAATGTCTTTTTGCTTTATATAAAATCTATAACAGTTTGACTGAAATAGCATTATATTTTTCCGCAATGATAGAAGTGTTTTTCAGGTATTCCTTTCCTCTTTTTGATTGTTTTATACCTATGACCAGCGTTTCAAATACACACCAAAAATATCATTCCACAGATAAGCATTCTTTTTAAACCAAGTTGTTGTTCAGAGGATTAGTCAAAATCATTTTTGAATTCTCCTTTTACTTTTTCAATTTTTTCTTCAACTGATTGGGTTAAATTTTGTTGATATTCCAACAATTTTTCAGCAACTGTTTTGTCAAAACTACCCATCATGCGGGCAGCAAGGATTCCCGCATTTTTTGCTGCATTGAGCGCCACCGTAGCCACCGGAATTCCGTTGGGCATTTGCAAGATGGAAAGTATAGAATCCCACCCGTCAATCGAATTGGATGATTTAATCGGAACACCAATTACCGGCAGTGAAGTCAACGAAGCGACCATCCCAGGCAAATGCGCTGCCCCCCCGGCTCCGGCAATGATGATGTTTAAACCTCTTTCGCGGGCTGATTTAGCATACTCAAACATTCTTTCAGGAGTCCGGTGTGCCGAAACGATGGTCAATTCGTATTTTATTCCGAATTCATCCAAAATTTCAGCCGCTTGTTTCATAACCGGCAAATCACTGTCGCTTCCCATAATGATTCCTACCATAAACTATTTTTTTGCTGTTATCTTTATTGTTTTATTTACTTTTTCAATGTTCGATTTTAATTCTTCCACATCATTTCCAACCAAAGTAATATGCCCCATCTTCCTTCCCGGCCGGGTTTCTTCTTTCGCATACCAATGCAGATAAACACCCGAAACTTGAAGAATCTCTTCTAAGTTTTCAATTTGTGCTTCGCCAACTTCTCCTTCGGCACCAATTAAATTGACCATAGCAGAAGTTCCGTAAAGCTGCGTGCTGCCCAACGGTAATCCGGTCAATGTTCGCAGCATTTGGTCAAACTGAGAACTATAAGCAGCTTCAATGGTCGAATGTCCACTGTTATGAACCCTGCACGCGGTTTCATTTACCCAAATCGAACCATCTTTGTTTAAAAACATTTCTACGGCAAATACACCTGGTGAATTCAGTTTTTGAATTACTTTTCTGGCAATTTGTTCCGCTTCTTTTGCTTTTGGTTCTTCTAACGTTGAGGGCATCAATAAATAATCAAGTAAATTATATTCCTGATTAAAAACCAATTCTACCACCGGATAATTTGTGATACTCCCATTCTCATCGGCTACAACCACTACGGCAATTTCTTTGTCTAAATCAGCCGGGGTTTCATAAATGGAGGGCACTCTGAGTATATTTTCTAATTCGTTTCTGGAAGTCAAATACTGAACACCTTTTCCATCATAACCGCCTTTATTGGCTTTTTGAAACAGTGGGAATTCCGTTACAACACAAATCAAATCTTTCCAGTTCTCCAATTCAAAATAAGGCGCAGTCGGAATTTCATTTTCAACATAAAATTTCTTTTGAATGGATTTATCCTGAATGATGGCTAAGGCTTCCGGATCAGGAACGATTCTTTTTCCCATTGATTTCAAATCACGGAGTGCTTCTACATTGACATGTTCAATTTCAATTCCGATAGCATCTAAATCCTTTCCAAAATCCATCACAGTCTGGTAATCGGCAAAATCTCCCTGAACAAAATGCTGCGTCTGTTTGGCACAGGGCGCATTGGCCGAAGGGTCTAAAATGTGAATCTCATACGGGTACTGCAGTGCATTTTGCAAAAACATATAACCTAATTGGCCGCCGCCCAAAATTCCTATTTTCTTCATACCTGCGAAGTTACTTCTTATGGTTCAAAGTTTCAAGTTTAAGACTCAAAGTTTAATTTTGCAATTCTCCAATACTGATTTCCTTTCAACTTTCTACCTTTTACTTTTTACTATTGTTATCTTTGTTCAAATTTCGAAATTGATGGGCTTATTTAAAAGAGCAATTCAATATACAAAACCTTATCGTTCTTCTTTCGGCATTGCCATTGCCTGCAACTTTATGTATGCGATTTTTAATGTGTTGGCATTGGCCTTTATGATGCCGATTTTAAGTATTTTGTTTGAGGAAAAAACTGAGCCCATTACCATAAAGCCTGTTTTCTCAGGTAATTTATTCGATCTAAAAGATTTCGCGTCTGACTATGCAGGATTTTATATGCACCAGATTTCATTGGAAAGTGGCCCTTTACAGGTACTTTTAATTTCGTGTATAGCATTTATCATTTTATTCTTTTTTAGGAATATATTCAGTTATTTTTCTGAATTTTTTCTAATTGACTTACGTTCAGGTGTCTCAAGAGATTTTAGGGTAGATATCCACAACAAGATATTATCCCTTCCCGTCTCCTATTTCACCGAAAAGAAAAAAGGAGATATGCTTGTAAGAATTTCGAGCGATGTTGGTGAAGTAGAAGGAAACATTTTGAATGGGTTGGTCGAAATTATACGTGGGCCGGTTATGATCATTGTTTTTGTAACAACCTTATTTATAACGAGCTATCAATTGACTTTATTTGCTTTGTTGGTTTTCCCTATCATGGGAACCCTTATTTCAATTATCGGAAAAAGTTTGAAGCGAGATGCAGGAAAGGCGCAGATTGAATTAGGAAACATCATGTCTTATGTAGATGAAACCTTGAATTCCCTTAAGGTCATCAAAATATTCAATGCGGAAAATCAAATCACAAAAAGGTTTGATACTTCTATCAACAAATTCAGAAGATTGCTTCAGAAAGTGATGAAAAAACGGGCATTGGCTTCGCCTACAAGTGAATTTCTGGGAGCCATAACCATAGGGATGATTGTCTTTTTCGGAGGAAAATTAAGTCTGGAAGGGAATGGCCTGAAAGGCTCTGAATTTCTTTTTTACATCGGGACTTTCTATACCTTGTTAGATCCGATTAAACGTTTTTCGCGCTCTTTGTCCGACATTCAGAAAGGACAGGTTTCTGCCCAACGGATTTTTGAAATCCTCGATACGGAAGTATCTATCAAAGACAATCCAAATGCGGTTGAATTAAATTCGTTTCAAAACCAAATCGAATTCAGAAATGTTTCATTTGGCTATGCTGAAAAAAATGTCATTCAGAATTTTAATCTGGCCATAAAAAAAGGAGAAAACATTGCACTGGTTGGGCCCTCCGGAAGTGGGAAGTCTACAATCGCCAACCTTATTACCCGTTTCTATGATGTTCGTGACGGTGAAATACTAATTGACGGGATTAATATAAAAGATATTAAGTTGAAAAGTTATCGTAAACTTTTCGGGTTGGTCACGCAAGACAGTATTTTATTTAATGATTCTGTTTTTAACAATATCGCCTTAGGTGATGAAAACCCATCAATTGAAAAAGTAATAAGCGCGTCTGAAATTGCCAATGCTAAAGAATTCGTCGAAAAGTTACCTGAAAAATATGAAGATTCAATTGGAGAAAGTGGTGGCAAACTTTCAGGTGGACAAAAACAGCGTTTGAGCATTGCGCGGGCTGTTTACAAAAACCCGCCTATTATGGTTTTAGATGAAGCCACTTCGGCATTGGACACACATTCTGAAAAATTAGTACAAGACGCATTGGAAAATATGATGACCAACCGGACTTCTGTCATAATTGCTCACCGTTTGTCAACTATTATTAATGCTGACAAAATTATCGTTATGGAAGACGGAAAAATCAAAGAGTCCGGTACACATACCGAACTCTTAAATAGAAATGGAATTTATACTAACCTTATTCAACTTCAGAATTTAGATTAATTCCTATTGTCTTGTAAATTTCAATTTTACAGCCTGACCTTCAAAAGTGGTTTCTGTTGTAAAATTATTGTTATCAGAAAAATCAGCCGTTGAACTACTCGCCTCTCCGTTCATGGTTACAGTATATACTCCGTTTTCCTCTGACCAGGTTCCTGACTGTGTCTCTCCTGCAACGCAGTCTGTCAGCGAGGATCCTTCTTCAAACGTATCAATTCTCAAGGTATAATCATTTAAAAAATTATACTCATTTTGTAGCGGACAATAAGCCACCAACAATAATTGATTATATACACTTTCACCATCAACCCAAGCATCTGAAACTTTCCATTTTCCTACAATCACATCAACATTATCTCCCGACGAATCGTCATCATCATTACAGGAAATGGTCAACAAACCCATCAAAATGAAAGGTAACATCATTAATTTTAAATTTTTCATATTTTTTGATTTTATAGATATAACGTCAACATTTTTGCCGATATTTCTAAATTTGCATAGCTATAAGACACTTTTGTGGAATTTTTAACAAACTCAGCACGTCCATTTCTGACCCATTCCGAACGCATCAAAAAACGTGCGATCGAATTAGGGTTTATGGCCTGTGGTATAGCCAAAGCCGGATTTTTGGAAGAAGAAGCTCCCCATCTGGAAAATTATCTGAATGAAAACCGGCACGGAAAAATGTCCTACTTGGAAAATCATTTTGATTTGCGGCTGGATCCAAGAAAATTGGTTGAAGGTGCTAAATCAGTCATTTCATTGACCTACAATTATTTTCCGGAGAAAATTCAACAAAAAAACTCATATAAAATAGCAAAATATGCCTATGGCATTGATTATCATTTTGTTGTAAAGGACAAGCTGAAAGAATTATTAAATTTCATACAAGAAGAAATTGGAGAAGTAAACGGACGTGCTTTTGTAGATTCTGCTCCAATTTTGGAACACGCCTGGGCTCAAAAGGCCGGAATCGGTTGGGTGGGCAAAAATTCTCTCACGCTCTCAAAACAAAAAGGTTCATTTTTCTTTTTATCTGAATTAATTGTTGACCTGCAGCTCGATTATGACCCACCTATACAGACCGATCACTGCGGATCCTGTACAAAATGCATCGACTCTTGTCCTACTCAGGCCATTGTTTCAGATAGAAAGGTGGACGGAAGCAAGTGTATTTCTTATTTTACAATCGAATTAAAAGAGCAAATCCCGCAAGAAATGTTGGGCAAATTTGATGATTGGATTTTCGGATGCGATATTTGTCAGGACGTTTGTCCATGGAACCGGTTTTCATTACCACACAAAGAAGAAAAATTTAAACCCAAAGAAGAATTACTGAATTATTCAAAATCAGATTGGGAAGAAATTACGCAAGAAGTATTTCAAAAAGTATTTCAGAAATCTCCGGTAAAACGGACAAAATTTGAAGGATTAAAAAGAAATATTGAATTTGTTTCTAAAATAGATTAAGCTTGTTTTGCAAATTGCTTGGGTGTTATTCCGTATTTCTTTTTAAAAGCCGCAATAAAATGAGAAGGATTTTCATATCCGATTTCAAATGCTATTTCTTTAACCTGAAGTTCACCTTTTTCCAGTTTTTCTCTTGCGGATTCTAACTTTTTATCCAAAACAAATCCGTAAACCGTGGTTCCGTATACCTGCTTGAACCCTTCTTTTAGTTTATATTCAGAAAGTCCGGAAATTTCAGAAAGCTCTTTCAAGACCGGAGGATTGTCCAAACGATCCAATAAAATGTCTTTGGCTTCTTTCAACTTTCTTGCATCTTTTTCATTATCCAGAAACGGACAGTTCTCTTTCTGGTTGGCCTCAGATTCCGAAAAATAAAGCGTAAAAAGTTCATACACTTTGCCTAGTACATAAAGATTTTCAAAATGGGCGGACAGATTGTGATTTTCAATCTGATTCAAGACCATCCGTACAGTTGTGGAAAAAGCTTGTTGGTTATAGTATTTCCCAGGCGATTTTGAATTGTTTAAAAATTCCGCTCTTATGTTATGACTGGAAAAAAGATGATGCAGTTTTTCCACCGAAACGAAAACCATACACACTTTAGAATCGGCATTTAAGCTCAAATTCAAGGGCAATTCAAGGGTTGGGTTGTAAATTAGGAAACTCAAACCGTCGGTCAAACCTATTTTATAACCACCGTTGTTGAAATGAAAAGTCATTCCTCCTTTGGTACAAAAATAAAACTGAATATACTTTTTATCGATTTTTCGCGTCAAAGTATCAGTAAAGGCCGTGTGATTGTCAACATAAGCAACATAAACCTCATCATTAGGTTCGTATTCACACACCTTACTTTTATAGGTATTTTCCAATCGAATCTCCATAAATAAAATCTGTCATTATTTACTACAAATCTACAAAAAGCTTTACAGAATAGCTTTTGTATTTAAAACTCATAACTTTGTTTAGAATTAATCTAAAAAGAGGTTTTTCAACTAATAGAGGTATTTTTCATATTCAAACGTTATTTTACAAACCCAAAGCCCGTTATTTTTGTTTGTTGAATTTTATGATGGATAATTACAATTCACAAAAGGATTTTTATGTAATCGGGGTCAGCTATGAAAAAGCCGATGCTGAGACCCGGGGTAAATTTACATTTTTCCCTGAATCTGTTGAATCATTCGCCCAAGAAGCAAAAACAAAGGGAATTGAAAATTTCTTCGTGGTTTCTACCTGTAACCGTTCTGAATTCTATGGTTTTGCAGACAGCGCTGAAATGATGATGAAACTTTATTGTGACCACACAAACGGCTCGTATGAAGAGATGGAATCTGTTGTTTCAGTTTACAAAAATGACGAAGCCATCGAGCATTTATTTAAAGTTTCGGCCGGCTTGAAAAGCCAGATTTTGGGTGATTTTGAGATTATCGGACAAATCAAAACATGGTTCAAACGTTTCAAAAAGCAGGATTCTTCCGGTTCATTTCTGGAAAGATTAATCAATACCGCCATTCAAATCAGTAAAAAAGTAAAAAATGAAACTATGCTGAGTAATGGTGCAGCCTCTGTTTCCTTTGCCGCTGTCCAATATATTCTGGCTACACAAACCAATATTTCCCAAAAAAATATTTTGTTATACGGAATCGGAAAAATAGGTAGGAATACCTGTACCAACCTGATTAAACACACCCAAAACGACCATATCGTCCTTATCAACCGGACACGGGAAAAAGCGGAGATTATGACCGAAAAATACGATGTGCTGGTCAAGGATTTTTCCGAATTAAGAGAACAATTAAAATTTACGGATATTTTGATTGTTGCAACCGGAGCGGAACAGCCAACGATTACGGAAGATATGATTCCGTTTGATAAACAAATGACGATCATTGATTTATCGGTACCGGAAAACGTAACACATACGCTCGGCTCAAGAGAAAACATTCAGTTGATCAATGTGGACGGATTATCAAAAGTGGTTGATGATACGCTGGGCTCTCGTAAGGACTCGATTCCGGCTGCCATGGAAATTATATCGAAACACAAAACCGAATTTGACGAATGGCTAAAAACCCGTGAATTTGTTCCGGTTATTCAATCATTTAAAGAGCGTTTGGAATTTTTACAAGAATTCGAAATCAAAAACCTGAAAAAGAAAAATCCGCAAATCAATGGTAAAGAAACACTCGTTGCTGAAAAATTAGTTCAAAACCTGACCAACCAATTTGCGTCTTATTTATTGGAGAACCGTGACAGCGCGGAAGAAACCATCACCATGATGGAAGAAATTTTCCGGTTAAAGACGAATTCTTTTAACCACTAAGGTCACGAAGAATGCACAAAGTTCACAAATAAAAAATCAGAACACTTGGTGTCCGTTGTGACAAAACTTAGTGTTCTTTGTGGTAGAAAAATGAAAAATCAAAACATCAGAATAGGAACAAGAAAAAGTCCGCTCGCAATGTGGCAGGCTGAATTGGTGCAGAAAAAATTAAATGAAATCAATATTCCCACTGAAATTCTTCCTATTACTTCTGAAGGCGACATCAACTTAAAACAACCCATTTATCAGCTTGGAATTACCGGCATCTTCACGCGTTCGCTTGACATTGCGCTTCTAAACAACCAAGTCGACATTGCCGTTCACAGTTTAAAAGACGTTCCGACATTACTTCCTGAAGGAATTGAGTTAAAGGGATTTATGAAACGCGGAAATCCGAATGATATTTTGGTTTATAAATCGGACGAAATTTTTGATAAGGATAAAAGAATCATCGCTACAGGAAGTTTGCGCAGAACAGCTTTCTGGTTGCATAAATTTCCGCAAGATCAGGTTGTCGATTTGCGTGGGAATGTGCAATTGAGAATTCAGAAATTAATTGCTTCGGACTGGGATGGAGCTATCTTTGCTTATGCCGGACTGGATAGAAGTGAAATCCTGAAAGAATTAGAGCAAAAAAATTTAAAATTCAAAGTTTTGGATTGGATGATACCTGCACCTTCACAGGGAATTGTGGGAATTACTTGTAAACCGGATTTTGAAATGCCTGAAATTTCTGATGAAAATGCACGGATTGCTGCAACCATCGAACGTCAATTCTTAAATGTTTTGGAAGGTGGATGTACCGCACCCATCGGGGCAGTTGCCGAAATTTCAGGAGAAAAAATCCAATTTAAAGGTTCCATTTTATCGCTGGATGGAAAAAAAATAATTTCAATTGAAGAAACATTTTTTAAAAATGAATTTGAAGATAAAGGAAAAAAAATGGCGCAGAAATGTTTGGGTAATGGAGCTGGAGAATTGATAAAAATAATTAAAACCCAAATTCAAAAGTGAAAAAAATCCTTTTCACAAAAGAATTAGACAAACACTGGTTAAAAGAAAATTTAACCGGGAAACTGGATTTTGAAGTCTGTCCGGTATTGAAGATTGAGGTTTATCCTACAGAAAAATTCACTCTTAAAATCAACCCAAATTCATCCAGATTTATTATTTCCAGCCAAAATGCAGTGAAATCAATATCCGATTTAGATTTGAAAGGAGCGTTTTTTGTGGTTGGAGAAAAAACGGCTCAGAAATTAATTGAAAACGGATTGAATGTGGTTCATTTTGAAGATTATGCATCAGAATTAGCAGATTACATTTTAAAGAATTTTCAAGCTGAAAACTGGAATTTCTTTTGTGGAAACAATCGCCGCGAAACTTTATTTGAAAAATTAATTCCAAATGGTCATACCTTAAATGAAATCATTTGTTACGAATCAATCCCGATAAATTACAGGATTGGTTATGATGCATATGACGCAGTTGTTTTCTTCAGTCCGCTGGCTGTAAAAACTTACTTTTCAAATAATTCCATTCCTGAAAGTTCGATAATTTTCAGTATCGGCAATACAACAACCGAAGAAGTTAAAAATTATACAAAAAATAAAATCATCACTGCCGAAATTCCTTTATTGGAAATGGTAATTGAAAAAATAAACAGCTATTATGACACCGAAAAATGATTTATTGCTGAGAGCATTGCGAGGAGAAGAAGTACAAAGACCCCCAGTCTGGATGATGCGCCAGGCCGGACGGTATTTGCCGGAATTCATTGCTTTGCGTGATAAGTATGACTTTTTTACCCGTTGTCAGACTCCCGAACTTGCAACAGAAATTACCATTCAGCCTATACGAAGGTTTCCACTGGACGCGGCCATCTTGTTTTCTGACATATTGGTGGTTCCCCAGGCCATGGGTATCAACTTTGAAATGAAACCGGGATTTGGCCCATGGCTTGAAAATCCAATCCGATCTGCACAGCAGGTTCATTCTGTTCAGGTTCCGGATGTGGAAGAAACACTGGGCTATGTTTTTGAAGCCATTAAGCTCACCAAAAAAGAATTAGACGAAAGGGTGCCTTTGATTGGTTTTGCGGGCTCACCATGGACGATTTTATGTTATTGCATCGAGGGTCGCGGCTCTAAAGCTTTTGATATTGCCAAAGGTTTTTGTTTTCAGCATCCGGCAGCCGCACATGAATTGCTTCAAAAAATTACAGACACTACAATTGCCTATTTATTGAAAAAGGCAGAATCGGGCTGCAATGTCATTCAGCTGTTCGATAGCTGGGGCGGAATGCTTTCTCCTAAAGATTACGATGAGTTTTCCTGGCAATACATGGAACAAATCGTCAATGCATTAGCCGAAAAAGTTCCGGTTACGGTTTTTGCAAAGGGTTGCTGGTTTGCATTGGAAAAAATGAGCAGGTCAAAAGCTTCTGCATTGGGTGTCGACTGGACGGTTTCTCCAAAGACTGCAAGAGAATTGACGCAAAATAAAATCACGCTTCAGGGCAACTTTGACCCTTCGAGATTGCTTTCTCCTCCGGAAATCATTCAAAAAATGGTCAAAGAAATGATTGACGAATTCGGAACCCAACGTTACATCGCCAATCTGGGACACGGGATTTTACCTAATGTTCCGGTTGAAAATGCACAGGCGTTTATAGAAGCGGTGGTGAATTATAAATCCTAACAGATTGAATGTCCGGCGATGAATTATTTATTCGACTAAATGTTCGTTTGAAACTTTCAGAATTTTCAAAGTCATTTTTCCGCCAGGCATTTCCCATTCGACTTCGTCATTTTCAGAAAAACCGATTAAAGCAGTTCCCAATGGTGCGAAAATGGATATTTTCTGAATTTTAAGATTAGATTCTTCGGGCATAACCAATTGAATTTTCATTTTGTGTTTGGTTTTGAGTACTTCAAATTCTACTTCAGAACCAATCCGGATAATCTTTTTGTTCAATTCTTCTTCTTTGATGACAATTGCACGATCCAGCTCTTCGGACAGCTGATGTCCTTCCTTAGGGTTTCTTTTAATCAATTCGCGAAGCGCTTGATATTCTGACAATAATATGATGGGTCTTACGTTCATTGTTACGATATTTAATGGTTTAAATTCATTCTGAATTGAATGAGGTGATGAATTATTTAAAAATGAAGTTCTCTCGAAGTGAATTCGAGAGTATTAAGAAATAAAGTCTTTGTTGTGTGCCAGCAATACTATCTCTTCTGAATTAAAAGAAAAAATAAAAGTATACATTATGTAGGTCAAAACTGACATATCAACAACTCAGGTTTCAAAAAAAATTATTGCTTAATTAGTGTGGCGACTTCAGCGGTGTTGTCATCGAAAATCACACGGACCATGTACTTTCCTTTTTTCAGGTTTCGCACATTCAGGTCAATGTTTTTAGAAGAAGTATTGTACGATTGTGAAAATACTTCACTACCGATGATACTGTATATAGAAATGGATTTTATGTCTGCCTGATTCCCTTCTATTGATAATTTAATATCTGAAACAGCCGGATTGGGAGAAATTGTTACTTTTTTATCTTTAATAGAATTAGAAATAGCAATTCCATCCTTTGATTGTGCGTACACATTCAAGGCTGAAAAACTTAAAAACAATAAAAGTAGAATTCGTTTCATCTCTATTCGTACAAAATTAGATTATAATTTTCTAATTTCCAATATCTATACCAAATTAATTTTAATAAATAAAAAATGCAGTACTTTTTGTACTGCATTTTCATATTATATAGTGCAGGAATTACAAGCTGTAACGTGCATAACCAATAACTTCCAATTCAGAATTTACTGATTTCACATGTTCTGCAACTGAAATTTTTGCTTCTTTGATGAATGGTTGATGAACCAATGTGTTCTCTTTGAAGAATTTTTGTAATTTTCCTTTGGCAATATTTTCTATCATATTTTCAGGTTTCCCCTCTTGGCGTAGTTGGTCTTTTGCAATTTCCAGTTCTTTTTCCACGACTTCAGAAGAAACTTCATTTTCATTCAAGGCTACGGGATTCATAGCGGCAACCTGCATGGCAACCTCTTTCGCTACTTCTTCAGCGCCCTCTACATTTGAAGAGAGTGCAATAACAGCTCCTATCTTATTGCCGGCGTGAATGTAAGCGTTTACAAATGGCCCAACCAATGTTTGAAAGGTTCCAATTTCTATTTTTTCTCCAATTACTCCGGTCTGTTCCGTCATTTTTTCCGCAACACTGATGCCATCTATATCTGCCTTTAGGAATTCGTCTTTGTCTTCATAGCTCAATGCCATATCAGCCAATTTCTGAGCTAACGCAATAAAATCTTCATTTTTGGCTACGAAATCTGTTTCACAATTCAAAGAGATAATAACACCTTTTGTGTTGTCTTCATTTACCTTTGCAATCACTGCTCCTTCTGTACTTTCTCTATCCGCTCTGTTTGCTGCTACTTTTTGGCCTTTTTTACGAAGGATTTCAATGGCTTTGTCAAAATCTCCACCTGCTTCTTCCAAGGCTTTTTTGGAGTCCATCATACCGGCTCCGGTTGCATTTCGAAGTTTACTCACTTCTGCGGCAGTCGCTTTATACATTGTTTAATTTATTTAATGGTTAATATTGAATTCTAAAATAAAAGTAGTTCTTTCATTTGCGAAAGAACTACATTAACTTATGATTAATTCTGATGAAGAGAGTTCATCAAAAAAACTATTCTGCTTCTTTCGTGCTTTCTTCTGCCGAAACTTCTACTTCTTCTGCTGCCTTCTCTGGTTTAGAATCCTCTTTGGATTTTTCCTTTTCGGCTTTTCTTGCAGATAACCCCTCTTTAATAGCATCTGTTACATTTGACAAAATGATGTCAACTGATTTTGATGCGTCATCATTTGCAGGAATCGCAAAATCAACTTCTCTGGGATCTGTATTGGTGTCGACCATTGCAAAAATCGGAATACCTAATTTTTGAGCTTCTGCTACTGCGATGTGTTCTCTTACTGTATCAACAATAAAGACTGCTGAGGGAATCCTGGTCATGTCAGCAATAGAACCTAAATCTTTTTCCAATTTTGCTCTTTGACGATCAACCTGTAGTCTTTCTTTTTTCGAAAGAGTTTCAAATGTCCCGTCCTTTTTCATTCGGTCAATAGAATTCATTTTCTTCACTGCTTTACGAATGGTCACAAAATTGGTAAGCATACCACCCATCCAACGTTCTGTGATGTATGGCATTCCAACTGATTCAGCATGTTTTGCTACAACTTCTTTTGCTTGTTTCTTAGTAGCGACGAAAAGGATTTTTCTACCTGAAGAGGCTATTTTCCCCATTGCATTAGCTGCTTCTTCTAATTTAACAGCTGTTTTGTGAAGATCAATAATGTGAATCCCGTTTTTCTCCATAAAGATATAAGGAGCCATATTGGGATTCCATTTTCTTGTAAGGTGACCGAAGTGTACTCCGGCTTCCAACAAGTCTTTTACATTTGCTTTTGCCATTTTCTTTGTTTTAGTTTACGTTCCGCTTATTCAGCAAGCAATATTTGAGTGGTTGAAATCATCTCGCCTCAAACATTTAGATGCTAAACCAACCGGAAAATGGATTATAATTAATTTTAAAATATTAACGTTTAGAGAACTGGAATTTCTTACGCGCTTTTTTCTGTCCGAATTTTTTACGCTCTACCATTCTAGGGTCTCTTGTCAATAAACCTTCTGGTTTTAATTGAAGTCTAAGTTCTGCGTCAACATCACAAAGCGCTCTGGAAATTCCTAAACGAATTGCTTCTGCCTGGCCTGTAATACCACCACCAAAAACCTTGATATCAACATTGTACTTTCCTTTAGTGCCTGTAATGGTGAAAGGCTGCTCTACTTTGTATTGTAAAACGCCGGTTGTGAAATAATCTTTCAACTCACGGCCGTTAATGTAAATTTCGCCGTTTCCTTCCTGCATGTAAACCCGTGCTACAGAGGTTTTTCTTCGGCCTATTTTGTGAACGATTGCCATAAAATTATAAATATGCGTTAATGTCTATTTTATTTGGTTTTTGTCCTTGATGTGGATGCTCTTCTCCTGAATATACATGTACATTTGAAAGAATTTGGCTGCCTAATTTATTTTTTGGCAACATACCTTTCACTGCTTTTTCAATCAAGCGAATAGGATCTTTGTCAAATAATTGTCTTGCCGTTAAGCTTCTTTGCCCTCCGGGATAGCCGGTATGACGGATGTACAATTTATCATCCCATTTATTACCTGTCAATTCAATTTTATCAGCATTGACGATTATAACATAGTCTCCACAATCAGCATGAGGAGTGAAATTTGTTTTATGTTTACCTCTTGCTAATTTGGCAACGCCTGAAGCTAACCTGCCTAAGCTTAAGCCGGCCGCATCTACCTGAACCCAATCTTTTTGAGAGGTTTCTTTGTTAGCTGATAATGTTTTATAACTTAACGTATCCACTGTCTTGATTTTTAATATTTTACTTGGTGAATTGAAATTCGGGTTGCAAATGTAGGAATTCATTTTTACTTTCCCAAATGGTTTTTGAAAATTTAATTAATTTCCACTCAAACCTTTAATTTAATTTGATAGATGTAGCTCAAAAATAATAAAGGCTCTCAATCATGAGAGCCTTTATTTAATCTAATTAAATATCTTTATTTAACTACAACTTTAATGTTTTCAACTCCATTGTTTTTGTAAAGCACTTGTGCTACATAAACTCCTGCAGGAAGAGATGATACATTTACTTTAGTCCCTTCTGTTCTAGAAATAATTTTTCCGGTCATGTCTCTCAAAGTAATTTTAGCAATTTCTTTGTTAGCTGCAAAGTTGATTACATTAGAAGATGGATTTGGATACGCCTGTAAGTTAGACTGAGCATTAACATCCGTTACAGCCAAATCACTCAAGTCTCCTTCAAATTTCAAAATACCTGCTGCACCTCCAGGACCATCGCTAAATTGCCCAGCCCATCCGGTAGTACCATTAAAAAATTCAACCGCACCTCTTTGTGCACCTGTATCAATCTCAATCCAAGTCGCTCCACCGTCTGTTGAATAAGAAGATCCCATAAATCCTTCTGATGAACTATTGATACCAGTACTAACATATGTATCAACTGTTCCAGGAACATAAGCTATATCTCCAAAGTACCAAGTACCTGAAGCTATAACTTCTTCCCAGTTTTCACCCCCATCAGTTGTTCTGTATAAAACAGCGTCTGTACTATTATCAACCGCTATTAACAATCCGTTGTTAGCGTCAGCAAAAGCAAATGAACCAGTAGAGTTTGCTGTAGTTACGCCTCCAAAGTCCAAAACAGGACTAAAGAAAGCTTCCCAACTAGCTCCTCTGTCATTTGAACGAAGCAAACGTCCAATGTCTGTTCCTAACCATATATTGTCACCAACCACATCTTTAACACCTACATAGCTAAACTCTCCTCCTTGGCCACCTAGTGGTGCTGGGGCTCCGGCAACAGCTGTCCATGTAGCACCTCCGTCAGAAGTTTTGTACATGTCAAATTTACCATTCACAGGGTCTCCGGCAGCAAAGCCGTTATTTGCATCCCAAAAATAAATTTGATTAGCAAAAGTATCAGATGAAGAACCAAAAGAAGGCTGACTTACCCATGTAGCTCCACCATCTGTTGTTTTCCAAATACCGTTTGCACCTGCGCCAGCAGCAAAAGGCGCAGTCGTAATGAAGGCAGTATTACCATCAATCGCAGCGATATCACTAATCAATGCATTTGAAGGCAAAGCACTAGCGTTTATTGCATTCCAAGTCGTCCCACCGTCTGTTGTTACAGCCAAGTCATGTGGATATACTCCTCCACCGGTTCCATCATATGCAAATGTCCATGCGGTAGTCTCATTAGCAATAGAAATTTCATCTACGCCCCATGACGTATTCCAATTTGTTGCCTGATCTTGCCAAAACTGTGCATTAGAAAAGCTTAAACCTGCTAATGCTAATGCCATAAAATAAATTTTCTTCATAAAATCTTTTTTAAATATTTAAATAAATTTGCAGTAAAACTATAAAAATTTATAATTATATTCAAATGTTGTTGTTAATTTTTCCACTTTATTATCATAAATTGTGTACAAAAATATTGAAATTAACATCCCGTTTAGAAATTCGATTAATTGTTGTCTTGATATTATATAAATCTTATTCTCTATTTTTGTCATAATTTTTATAATTAGTTATGCAAATACAAACAGAAAATAAATTATCATTTACGGAATTTAAAAATCAAATTCTGGAGGACTTCAAAGTTGCTGTGTTGTCAAGAGAAACCAGCCTTTTGGGTCGCCGTGAGGTATTGACCGGAAAAGCGAAATTCGGAATTTTCGGTGACGGAAAAGAATTGCCACAAATTGCCATGGCACGCGTTTTTAAGAACGGTGACTTTCGTTCCGGTTATTACCGTGACCAAACCTTTATGTTTGCTATCGGGGAATTGAGTATTAAAGAATTCTTTGCGCAATTATATTCCAACACCAATATTGAAAAAGAACCTGCATCAGGCGGACGGCAAATGACTTCACATTTTGCCACGCGATCATTAAATGATGATGGTTCCTGGAAGAATTTAACCGAACAAAAAAATTCAAGCGCTGATATCTCCCCTACTTCGGGACAAATGCCGCGATTACTGGGATTGGCACAAGCTTCTAAATTCTATCGAAATAACCCTGACGCCGACCCTAAAAATAATTTTTCCATTACAGGAAATGAGATTGCCTTCGGAACCATTGGTGACGCCAGTACTTCCGAAGGGCCATTCTGGGAAACCATAAATGCTGCCGGTGTTTTGCAAGTTCCTATGATTGTGTCTATTTGGGATGACGGATACGGAATTTCGGTTCCGGCGAAATTCCAGCGAACCAAATCCAATTTGAGTGAACTTCTATCGGGTTTCCAGCGAAATGAAGAAGAAAGAGGCTTTGAAATCATAACAGTAAAAGCATGGGATTACCCGGCTTTGATCGATGCTTATCAGCGCGCCGAGCAATTGGCTCGTGAAGAACACACCCCTTGTATCATCCACGTAAGAGAATGTACACAGCCCCAAGGGCACTCCACTTCCGGTTCTCACGAACGTTACAAATCAGAGGAGCGTTTGAACTGGGAAAAGGAATTTGATGGAATCAGCAAATTCAAAGAATGGATTTTAAATTTTGATGCAGGCGATGAAAAAATTGCTACTTCCGAGGAATTGGAACAAATTGAAAGCGAAGCAAAAAAAGAAGTAAAATCTGCTCAAAAACAAGCTTGGGACGACTATCTGAATCCTTTACTCAATTTAAAAAACAAGGTAGTTGAGTTATTGGAAAAGATCGCTTCCGAAAGCCCGAACAAATCTTTTATTGAAACTGAAATCCATTCACTTAAATCCAAACAAAATCCATTTAAAAAAGATATATATTCCATTATCAGAAAGGTTTTCCGACTGACACGCGGTGAGAACAATTCGGCCAAAACAGATTTAATAAGTTGGTACAAGGAAAGAATGAAAATCGAAGAAGATATTTATTCCTCTCATTTATATAGCCAGTCGCAATGGAGTGCATTGAATGTTGAAAAAATAAACCCTGAATTCTCCGGTGATCAGATAGAAGACGGACGCGTGGTTTTACGTGATAATTTTGATAAAATCTTTCAGAAATATTCCAATGTTCTTGTTTTTGGTGAAGACGCAGGAAATATCGGTGATGTAAATCAAGGACTGGAAGGATTGCAGGAAAAATACGGTGAAAGTAAAGTGGCCGATACCGGCATCCGGGAAGCTACCATTCTGGGGCAAGGAATCGGGATGGCGATGCGCGGTCTTCGTCCGATTGCGGAAATCCAATACCTCGATTATGTTTTATATGCATTGCAATTGATGTCAGACGATCTTGCCACGGTTCAATACCGAACCAAAGGCGGACAAAAAGCACCGGTCATCATCCGTACACGCGGGCATCGCCTGGAAGGAATCTGGCACGCCGGCTCTCCCATGGGCGGAATTTTGAACCTCGTCCGGGGGATGTATGTTTTGGTTCCAAGAGATTTGACCAAAGCCGCCGGATTTTACAATACATTGTTACAATGTGATGAACCTGCCCTTGTCGTAGAAAGCCTGAACGGTTACCGTTTGAAAGAAAAAATGCCAACCAATCTGGGCGAGTTTACTACCCCAATCGGAGAAGTGGAAGTTACCAAAGAAGGTTCAGATATAACACTCGTAACCTATGGTTCCACATGGAGAATTGTTACTGAAGCCGCAAAAGAATTGGCTCAATTGGGAATTGATGCGGAAGTGATTGATATTCAATCTTTGTTGCCCTTTGACATCAAACACGATATTGTAAAGAGCTTAAAGAAGACCAACCGTTTGGTGGTGATTGATGAAGATGTACCGGGAAGTGCTTCAGCTTTTATCATGCAACAAATTCTGGAAGAACAAAACGGCTACTTCCATTTGGACAGTAAACCATTGACCATTACGGCCAAAGCGCACCGCCCGGCGTATGCAACCGACGGTGATTATTTCTCCAAACCATCGGTAGATGATATTGTGGAAAAAGTGTATGACCTGATACGCGAGGCAAAACCAAATGATTTTCCGGAAATTATTTAAATTAATTAGTCTTGCATAAATGAATCCGAATCCGCCATCTGGCGGATTTTTATTTTTTAAAGGGATATAAATAATTGCTGCTTAACCTTTACCATGATCTAGTCGCGTGAGGGATGGAGGTATTTGTCTGAGCTCTTTCTTTTTGCTGCCTGAGGCTCTCGAAGGCAACAAAAAGAAAAGCGAGTACCGAGAGCCCGACCCCGGCGTCTCCATAAAAAAGCAAAGAAGGTTCATACCTTTGTCACGCCGGGGACACGCCCAAACATATTTGGGTTTTTAAGACATCAATGTTTTCTTTAATTTACCTCTACCCTATCAGGCTCTGTATGAACCAATACATCTGCGACCTGCGGGATTTTGTGCTGGATTTCGTCTTTGAGATCATGTGCGATTTTATGGCCCTCAATCACCGAAATATTACCCTTCACTATCATGTGTAAATCCACATAGTAGTCCATTCCCATTTTGCGGACATGACATTTTTCGGTATCGATAACTCCGGGAACGGTAAGGGAAATTTTACGAATCTGTTGAATCAAATCACCATAAAGTTGTTCGTCGGATATTTCACTCAATACCGGGCGGAAAATTTTGTAGGCGTTGTAAATGATGATTCCGGAAGCAATCAGGGCCGCCCAGTCATCTGCGGCTTCAAATCCTTTACCTAAAAAAATCGCGATCGAAATGCCTATAAATGCCATGACCGATGTTATGGCGTCGCTGCGATGATGCCAGGCATCTGCCTTCAGGGATGAACTATGGGTTTGTCTGCTTTTGCGAATGACGTAGCGATAGGACAATTCTTTGAAAATAATAATGGCGCCCAAAACATAAAGGGTAAATGTTTCCGGGGTTTCGTGTGGCGTACGGATGTTCCGGATGCTTTCGATCGCAATTACAGTAGCGGAAATTACCAAAAAACCAATCACAGCAAAGGTGGAAATCACTTCAAAACGTCCATGTCCGTACGGGTGGTTTTCATCGGCCGGTTTGGCCGAATATTTCAGCCCGATCAATACTAAAATCGACGAAAAAACATCGGCTGAAGATTCTATCGCATCTGCAATCAAAGCATATGAATTTCCTAAAATTCCAGCCAGGAATTTAATGGCAGCCAACAGCGCATTGCCGATTATACTGAACACAGAAGTTTGTATGGCTGTTTTGGAATTCATGGACATTTAAAAAATATGTCATTCTGGCGAAAGAGGAATCTCTGGCAACCAGATTCTTCACTCCATTTCATTTCGTTCAGAATGACATAAAATTATGTATTTATTTTAACTAATCTTTTGCTAAAAACGGGTAACGATAATCCTTTGCCGGAACAAATGTTTCTTTTACCGTTCTTACGGAAACCCATCGTAGCAGATTCATCGCAGAGCCGGCTTTGTCATTGGTTCCTGAACCCCTGGCTCCGCCAAATGGTTGTTGTCCTACAACGGCTCCGGTCGGTTTGTCGTTGATATAGAAATTACCGGCAGAATTTTCCAATGCTTTGATCCCTTGGTTCACCGCATATCTGTCTTTCCCAAAAATAGCTCCGGTTAAAGCGTAATCAGAAGTAGAATCAACCAGTTCCAGTGTTTTTTCCCAGTCTTTATCGGCATATACATAAATCGTCAAAACAGGCCCGAAGATTTCTTCCACCATGCTTTCATATTTCGGGTTGGTCGTAAGAATTACGGTCGGATCCACAAAATAACCGATTTTGTCATCACATTTTCCGCCAAAAATCACTTCTGCATCTTTTGCTTTTTTAGCCCGGTCGATATATCCTTTTATTTTTTTGAACGAATTGGCATCAATAACCGCAGTAACGAAATTTGAAAAATCTTCAGGTGAACCTACCGTTATAGAATCCAATGCTTTTTTCATTTCTTTCTCTACTTTTGGCCAAAGGCTTTTCGCGATATAAGCCCTGGATGCAGCCGAACATTTTTGCCCCTGGTATTCAAAAGCACCCCGGATCAATGCTGTAGCTACTTCTTTTGGATCAGAGGTCTTATGGGCTACCACAAAATCTTTCCCTCCGGTTTCGCCTACGATTCTCGGGTAAGTTTTGTGCGTTTGAATATTGTCTCCGATTTGTTTCCATAAGGATTTGAATACGGCAGTAGAACCCGTAAAATGAATCCCAGCAAAATCGGGATGTTCAATACAGGTTTTGGCCGTTTCTGCTCCTCCTGTCAATACCATATTGATTACACCATCAGGCAGTCCCGCTTCTTTGAAGACCTCCATAATTACCTGCGCAGAATAAACTTGTTTGTCAGATGGTTTCCAAACGACTACATTTCCCATTAACGCCATTGAAGCAGGCAAGTTTCCTGAAATCGCAGTGAAATTAAACGGGGTAATGGCAAAGGTAAAACCTTCCAACGGACGGTATTCTACCCTGTTCCAAACTCCATCAGATGAAATGGGTTGGTCAGCATAGATTTGTGTCATGAATTCTACGTTGAAACGTAAGAAATCTATTAATTCACAAGCGGAATCGATTTCTGCCTGAAACGCATTTTTCGACTGGCCAATCATGGTTGCCGCATTGATTCTTGCACGGTAAGGCCCGGCCAACAAATCTGCTGCTTTCAGGAAAATCGCAGAACGGTTTTCCCAAGACATATCGGCCCAGTTTTTTCTGGCTTTCAAAGCCGCATCAATGGCTTCTTTTACGTCTTTCTGTGTTCCTTTGTGGTAATAACCCACAACATGCTTATGGTCATGCGGTGGATTGATTT
>PJTQ01000111.1_pt1 | contig 134051 bp, 125 predicted proteins | sample 1512231 | NCBI WGS metagenome assembly PJTQ01 (sample SAMN08177688, study PRJNA422409) | Soil metagenome, whole genome shotgun sequencing project. | isolation source: Soil (3) enriched on wood chips | place: USA: Madison | collected 2015-01-15 | reverse complement strand
GGCCGGGGTCTGCGAGGCGGGGGCCGGCCCGCGTGTGGTGTTTTTTCATTTTTTTTTTTTTTTTGATGGGGGGGGGGGGGGGGGGGGGGGGGGGGGTATTTCTAAAGCAAGCTGCTCAAAAGGGCGGTCCACCGCCTGTCTTGATTGCTTGGCTTCGAGAACGAAGTGGCCGCGCTTGTAAAGATCGATGCGGCCGTGACCGATCCGGTCGCCGCCTTCCTTGAAGGAAACGGCCCGCTCGAAAACATAATTATTATGCTGATGTTCGGCAGAGGCCGGCTGGGGCGGCTCGACCTCAAGCACGGCACATAGCTCAGTGAGAAAGAGTGCGTAATTGGCGCGTTCGGCACCACCGGTCTGGCCCTGCCAGCGCGCAATGAATTGATCGACCGATAATGCCACGCGAGCCCCCTGGACCGCATATTAGCCGGAGGGACAGGGGATTGGAAGCCGGGCTATGGTAAAGTTGCCCCCGCCGCCCCCAACGAGGAGGGCGGGGCAATGTCTGGCTTAGCGCGCCTGGGTTATTCGCAGGATGGTTGACGTGCTGGTCTGCGGGTTTTCCGTGACGGCGTAGATGGCGCCGTCGGGGCTGACGCGGACGTCGCGGATGCGGGCGTTTAGGGGGATGCGTTCTTCATAGGCCACGCGATCATTGTCGAGATGGACGATGACGATGCCGGTGGAGACCAGACCGCCGATGAGGAAGGTGTTTTCCCAATCGGGGAATTCGTCGCCAGCATAAAAGGCCATGCCAGAGGGGGCGATTACCGGATCCCAGTAATAGACGGGCTGCTCGGTTTCGGCATCGGCGGTGATGCCGCCGCCGATCGGGCCGCCGCTATATTCGATACCATAGGCGATATCGGGCCAGCCGTAATTGAGGCCGGCTTCGGGCCGGTTGAGTTCATCGCCGCCGCGGGCGCCATGTTCCACAATCCAGAGGCGCCCTTCGCCATCGAGAGCGGCTGATTGGGTGTTGCGGTGGCCGAGGCTCCAGATTTCGGGCAGGGCGTCAGCGGTGTCGGCAAAGGGATTGCCCTCGACGGCATGGCCCTCATAGTCGATGTGAAAGACCTTGCCATAGCCGGAGGCCAGCTCCTGAGCCTGCGTACGGACCGGCGCGTCGGAGCGTTCGCCCACGGTGAGGTAAAGCGTGCCGTCGCCCGCGGGCACGATACGCGAGCCGAAATGCTTGTCGCCGTCATAGCTCGGCTCCTGCCGGAAGATCACCTCGACGTCTTCCAATGCACCCCCGCCATTGTCGTCGAGCACAAGGGTGGCAGAGGCGAGGGTCGTGCCGTTGCCGCCATCGCGGGGTTCTGCATAGGAAAAGAAAATGCGGTTGCTGTCGGCAAAGTCAGACGCGAGTGCGACGTCGAGTAGACCGCCCTGACCGCGCGCATCGACTTGGGGCAGGCCAGAGAGTTCGGGACCGGTCTCGCCGTTTTCGTCCACGATATGCATGGCGCCCTGTTTGGCGGTGACCAGCATGCGGCCATCGGGCAGGAATTCCATGGCCCAGAGCTGGGGCAGGTTTTCGGCGACAATCTCGGTTGTAACCTCCGCGGGATTGGCGGGTTGTGGCGCGCGGGTCTGGTCGGGGAAGGCGGGCTGCTGATCCGGGGCATTGGGCGGCGCAGTCTCGACCGGATCACCGGTCTGGGCGAGAACGGGAGCCGCGATCAAGGCAAATGAGAGGGCCGTGCCGGCCAGCAATTGAGCGGGTCTGAACATGAAAGATCCTGTCAAAGCGTGGTGGGTTTTGGTGCGGCGCAGGCACCAGCTTATGGAACAAAGCCCATAAGTGCGGCAATCGTTGCATCGGGGATGTTCACGAAGCCTCGACCTGATCTGCTTTCGGTTCTGTTCGGCAAAAAACAAACGCCGCCCTTTGGGGGCGGCGTTGTCAGTCAGAGCATCAGTCGGATCAGCGGATGCGGATCGACGCGATGTATTTGTCGAAATCACCGAGGCTGGCCGCATTGGTGGTGTAGGTGCGGCAATTGCGATAGGCGACCTCCGAACAGACCTCCACACGGACGCGCGAAGTATTTTCGATGGACGAAATACGATCGGTCCAATTGCCGAGATCGCGGACGCTATCACCTCGGTCAAGGCAGAAGCTCTGGCCACGGAACGAGGTGCGGTCAAAGAAGCACACTTCGGCGGTGGGCTGCACGACCGGTGGGCGCGGACGCGGCGGCTGGGGGCGGGGCGGGTTCTGATTGCCAACGCCAATATTGATCTGCGGGCCGTTCGGGCCACCAATGGTGAAGCCGAAGGACAGGCCCGGATTGCTGGGATTTACCGGACGGCCACTGGCGGCGAGGTAGCTGGAGGAAACCCAGCCCATGGCATTGCGGCCAACGACATAGCACCACGAGCCATCGCAGCGTTGGACATCAACCTGGTCGCCACGGCGAAGAGTGTTGACCACGGCATAGCTGGTGCCCGGACCCTGACGCACATTGACATTGGACGTTGCGGTGCCCGGCGCGGCCTGTGCGGCGGGCAGGAAGACCATTGCGGCGGCGGCGGCCACGGCAATGCCGGTGACGATATTCAGCAGTTTCTTGCGAGTCTGACGGTGCATAGCATGCTCCCTTGAGGCTTTGGCCTGCCGGTTCTGGATATCCAGAACGACGCTGTGCGGCGGCCGTGCCGATAATTATGATTCAGAAACGGAGGCTGGCTGTAAAGAGTTCCCTCTGTGGGTTTTTGCTCCACAACAGCGCCGTTTCACCGCGACACCACTCGGTGCCTTGGGAACAAGAAAATCACTTTCTGGCTGAACGCAGTCTGAACGGAAACTAGAGCGCCGGTATGAGGCTCTTCTGGCCGTTTTCGTCGATGGAGACATAGACGAAGCGCCCTTCGGTGACCTTTACCCGGTCATCCTGCCGATTACGGCGCGCCCAGGCTTCCATGCTGACGGTGATGGAGGTAGTGCCGACCCGCTCGATGGTGGTGTAAACGCATAGAACGTCGCCGACCTTGACCGGCGCGATAAAGGTCATGGCTTCGACGGCCACCGTGACTGTGCGGCCCCTGACCCGTTCGTGGGCAGCAATGGAGCCGGCAATATCCATCTGGCTGAGTACCCAGCCGCCAAAAATGTCGCCGGCCGGATTGGTGTCGGCAGGCATGGCAAGGGTGCGAATGGTGAGGGCGCCGGTGGGCTCGATGGCGTTGTTCTGCATGTCTTATGGTCCTTTTACTGGCCAACGGCCGAAGGCTTCTTCCCAATGTTTGCGGCAGAGGGAGACATAATCGGCTTTCTCAGGGGCGACAGTATCGCCTTCGGTCTGTACGCGGCCATGCTCATTTCGACGGACGACCATAGTGGCCTTGGCGCCGCAATGGCAGATGGTGCGGATTTCGCGCAATGTATCGGCCAGAGCCAGCAGTTCCACCGAACCGGGAAAGGGGCGGCCAAGGAAGTCGGTGCGCAGGCCATAGCACATGACCGGGATATTGAGCCGGTCGGCAACGCGGGCCAATTGCCAGACATGGTCGCGCGTCAGGCACTGGACCTCATCGAGAAAGACGCAATCGACCTTGGATTCCTCAGCATAGTCGCGGATGAGCTGGAACAGGTCGTCGTCGTCGCCATAGAGTTCGGCGGCTTCGGAAATGCCCAGACGCGAGGAAATCACGCCGGGCTGACCACCCGCATAGGCGGCGCAGGTGAATAGCAAAACGCGCATGCCGCGCTCGCGGTAATTATAGGCGGCCTGAAGCAGCAGGGTGGACTTGCCCGCATTCATTGCCGCATAGGAGAAATATAGCTTGGCCATGTCGGCGCGAGACTCCCGTGTTGCGGCGGCGTTGATGATAGGCAATAGCCCCGATGGGGGCGGGCATGAAGCGGCTGCACGCAACGTTCAACAGTTCATTATGGGATTGCCATGTCCGATATAAGCATTCGAGGTGCGCGCCAGCGCGATGCGGGCGATATCAAGAGCCTGCTCGACCGATCCTGGCGCACGCATTGGGCACCGCATCTCGAAATGGCGGCACTGGCGCGCTATGATGCCGCGCGCCCGGTAGAGGCTTATGTCGATCTCTATCTCGACCGTTTCCGCCTGGCTGAGCGGGGCGGGGTCGTGGTGGGACTCTATCATCTCGAAGACGGCCATCTGCATGCCATCCATGTCGATAGCTGGGCCATCGGCACGGGTGTCGGCAAGGCTTTGATGGAGGCGGCGGAGCGCGACGGCGCGCGCAAGCTTGAGGTCAGGGCCTTCAATATGCGGGCGCGCGATTTCTATCTTGGTCGCGGCTGGGTGGAGATCGACGAATATGAAGACCTTGAAATGGGCGAGACTGTACGGACAATTCTGATGGAACGTATTTAGGAAAAAAAGAGGCCGCCCGCAGGCGGCCGAGAACCGACGGATCGGTTTTGGATAGCCGGGCAGGGCGCGCCGGGTTCCAGAGCCGCTGTGCTGGGGAAGCGATGAGCGGCGGTCCGGGCTGGGGTGGCCGGGACAGGGCAAGACTAGTTAAGCTGTGTGACGAGACGGTGACGGCATCATTCAGCCCCTATTCAGGTGCATGAGGCCATTGCTTGGCGGAAGAGTAGAGGAGTTGCCCATGCGTTCGCTTTCCCGTTTCATTCTGGCCGCCAGTACGCTTGCCGCCATGGCGATTCCGGCTTTGGCTTCACCCGCAGGCGTTTGGGAGCTTGAAACGCGCGATACGCGCTTTGCGCTGGAATTGTGCGGAGACGGCACGCAGCTTTGCGGCAAGCTGATCTGGCTGAGCGATGCGCAATATAACCAGAAATACCTGCCCTATCTGAACCAGAACATGGCTGATCGATTGCGACCTTCGGGGCCAAATCGGTGGAAGGGTGACATGCAATTGTTCGGCCACAAGATGTCGGGAACGATCACCCAGCGCAGCGAAAACCAGATGACCTTGCAGGGATGTGCTTTTCTTGTTGTGTGCAAGAGCTACGAAATGTTCCGGTACGAGAAATGAAACTGCCCAGCTCTGGGAGGCGCCTGGGTCGCTGGATGCTGGGGCTGGCTTTCGGGCTGGTTTTGGCCCTGCCGGCCATGGCGTCGCCGGTAGGCGTATGGGAGATCGAGTCGAGGGACTCGCGCTATGACGTAAAATTTTGCGGCGATGGCACGCAGCTCTGTGCGGAACTGATCTGGCTTGGCCGGGGCGCGGACAATGCCAAGAACCTGCCCTATCTCAATACGCTGCTGATCGATCGCGCCAGCCAGAGCAGGCCGGGACAATGGAAGGGAAAGCTTCATCTGTTCGGGCAGACGGCAGACGGCACCATTTCGCAAGTCGGCACCGACCAGATCACGCTGCGCGGTTGCGTGGCGCTGATCCTGTGCAAGACCTACAGGATGTATCGCTATTCTGAGTAGCGGCTAATTGGTGATGCGGGGCGCGTGGGCCCTTCGGCGGGCCCAGAGCGGCGGGATGGCTTCGACCATCAGGATGGCCGCAAAAATCAGCGTGGCGCCCGCATAGCCGACCATTGGCAGACGCTCGCCAAGGATGATGAAGCCGCCCAGCGCGGCAAACAGGCTTTCCGCCGAGAGGATGATGGCGGCATTGGCGGCGGGTACATGTTGCTGGCCGATGGCCTGGAAGGTGAAGGCGAGAGCCGTGGAGAAGATGGCCGCATAGCCGATTTCGACCCAGCCGCCCATGATCGCTTCCAACGTGGGCGTTTCAAGGCCCAGAGCCAGCCCGCTGGCGGCGATACCGCCGAACAGGAAGCTGAAAGCCGAGACGAAGATCGGCAGGCCGGTGGCGCGAGCGGTCTCGCCGAGAAGGATCACATGCAGAGCCCAGAAAATCGCACTCGCCACGATCAGTCCGTCGCCTGAATTGAACGAGTCGATACCGCCGCCATTGAGGAAGTAGATCCCGATCAGTGCCAGCGGCACACCGGCAAAGATGATCGGATGGGGACGCGTGCGGAACAGGATGTAGCCGAGCAGCGGCACGAAAAATACGTAAAGCCCGGTGAGGAAGCCGCCATTGGTGACGGTGGTGGTGGCGAGGCCCGCCTGTTGCAGCCAGGAGCCCATGAGGAAAACGAAGCTGACGGCAAAGATCAGACCCCAATGCTTGCCGGTCAATTCGATTGGGCGTCTGCGGCGCTCGCGCAGCGCCAAGGGCAGGACGAGCAGGCCGCCGATCAGATAGCGCACGCCGGCAAAGGTCAGCGGCCCCATCGAATCCATCGCGGTTTTCTGGGCGATGAAGGCAAAGCCCCAGAAGATGGTGCAGAACAGAAGGAGGGCGGTGGCAATGGGACGGGACATGGGGAGATCCGAAGGTGAGGCGCGTGCCCTAGCCTTCCCATGACCTCCCATGCAAGAGGGCGCGTCGATAGGGCGCGTCGATTTTGGGGTGTTTCCAATTGGTGCGGGATGGATTGAACGGGGTAAACCCCGGCTGTTGAGAGCCGGGGTTCCTGCGTTGCCGGGCTGAGGGAAACCGCGGCATCGCGGGGGCGATCAGCCGCGAAGGAGAGCGGGCCGACCGGATTTGGGATCAGCCGTTATTCGGGCTCGTAGGAGCACCCGCGCCGCCTGGGCGCTGGCCATCGGGACGCTGTCCGTCAGAACGCTGACCGTTGATGCGTGGCCCGTTGCGGTGCTCGCCGCGCTCCGGCACGAGTTCGGCCTTTTGCTCATCGGTGAGGCTATCGAAGAAGGCGGTGAGCGAGGGCTGCACGGATTTCAATGCGTCGAGGCGGGCGGTGTCGAGCGCGATGCGGGTTTCGAGACGATCTGCCAAGGTGGTGGTGGAAGGGCTTTCTCCTTCCGCTGCCGAAGTTGGGCGCACGGTCTCGGCGGCGGCCTTGAGGGTATTGGCAGCGGTCAGGGCATCGGCCTTGAGGGTTTCAAAGAGGGTCTTCTGCGCGTCGGTCAGATCGAGACGGTGGCCGAGGCGCACCAGCGCGATTTCGACGGCTTCGGCGCCGCGTTCAAAATTGAGCAGGTCATTGCCACCGCTACGGCCAGGACCATTATAGCCGGGGCGGAAGCCCTTGCCGGCCTGCTGGGCCTGTTCGGTCTGTGCCAAAGGCGCGGTGGGGGCGCCCTGCTGCGCCAGTACCGGCGCGACGGCAGAAAGGCCAAGCGTTGCTGTCATCAGAGCCAGAATGGCCTTGGTCGAAATGGTCTTCATAGTCATTGATCCTTTGCATGGGACAGGCCGGGGTAACCGGCACAGCAAGGACCATAGGCAAGACTACATGTTCTCGACCTTGCGAGAGCATGAAGTCTTGGAGAGGTTGGTAATGTGCGCTGAGTCAACGCTTCGGCGTGAAGTAGGTATGCGCAAAAACGGTAATGCCGCCAAAGGCCTGTTGGCCCTCAGGCATCGGATGAGCAATCAGCAGTTCCCGTGCAAGTCCGGTTAGCTGGCGATATAATCGCGCAGGGCTTCGGCCTCACGCTCGACCGCCTCGATCTTGTGCTTGACCACGTCGCCAATGGAAATGATGCCGAGCAACTGGCCGTCTTCGACAACCGGCATATGGCGGATGCGATGGCGGGTCATGCGTTCCATGACCTCTTCGATTGGGGTGGTGCGTTCACAGGTGACGAGGCCGCGTGTCATGCAGGCACTGACCGACAGGGCAAGAGTCCCCGATGGGTTCTTGCCGAGCTGGCGCACAATGTCCCGCTCGGACAGAATGCCCGCGATGTTTCCGCTGTTATCGGTGATGATGATCGCGCCGATATTGTGCGCGTTGAGCAGGTGGACGGCGTCGGCCAGCGTGCCGGTTTCGGTCAGCTTGTGAACGAGCACGCCCTTGGTCTGCAAGATGGTCTCGACATGCATGGTCAATTCTCCTCGCAAAGGGGAGTTTGAACCACGCCGACGCGGCTCGCAATAGGCAAAAAGGCGCGCAAAAAGAAGGCCAGCGCGAGGCTGGCCAGTGTGTCAGGAGGCTTGGGAGAAACTCAATTGTCGTCTTCGTCCCGCGGCCATTGCAGGGGGCGGGCAGGCAGATCGGCAAGCTGAGCCGGAAGTTTTCCGCGCCGGACAAAACGGGCGGCTTCAAAAAGCAGGACCAGAACCAGCAGCGTCAGGGGCACCATGAATACGGCGACCTGAGTATCGGGCTGATGAGCAAGATTGGCGGCCTGGGCCGGAGTGACGCCGGAGATGAGCGCCGCTGGAATTGCTGCCGCGGTGAGAAGACCGAAGGCTGCAAAAAGGCCGATTTTCTTTCGTCTGGAAGACGCAGATTTGTGCATGGGATCGACGTCGCTATGCTTGCTTGAACGATGTTAATGAACCACGGCAATGCGCGCTCAGTGTGAAGCGCAAAAGGTGATTTGGCGGCGGAAGTGTGGCACCTGCTCATGTTGGGGCTTTCCGGAGAAGGGCGCTTGCACTACACCGGAGGCCGCATTTTCTGTGAGGCAATGATGACTTTTCTTTCCGAGGCTTTGGGCCGTGTGGCGCCATCTGCGACTGTGGCGATCAGCCAGAAGGCGCGGGTCATGGCGCAGGAAGGCAAAGACATTATCGCGCTCTCCGCCGGCGAGCCCGATTTCAATACGCCGGAAAATGTGCGTGACGCGGCCAAGCGCGCCATGGATGAGGGGCATACGCGCTATACCAATGTGGATGGCATTGCCGAGCTCAAGGAGGCTGTCGCCGCCAAGTTCCGGCGCGACAATGGGCTCAATGTGACGGCGGCGGATTGTTTCGTCGGCTCGGGTGGCAAGCAAATCATCTTCAACGCACTGATGGCTACGCTCAATCCGGGCGATGAGGTAGTGGTGCCGGTGCCCTATTGGGTGAGCTATCCCGAAATCGTCAGGCTTTGCGGGGCTGAGCCGGTGTTTGCGGTGGCGGATGCCTCGACCGGGTTCAAGCTCAAGCCTGAGGTTCTGGAGGCGGCAATTACGCCAAAGACCAAGTGGTTGATCCTCAATACGCCGTCCAATCCGACTGGTGCGGCCTATTCTGCCAATGAATTGAAGGGGTTGGCGGAGGTGTTGATGCGGCACAAGCATGTGCACATTCTCACCGACGATATCTATGAAGTGCTGGTTTATGACGGCAAGACCTTCGCCACCATTGCGCAGGTGGAGCCGGAATTGCAGGCCAGGACCCTGACGATGAACGGATTGTCGAAATCCCATGCCATGACCGGCTGGCGGATCGGCTATTGCACGGGCCCCAGGCCGCTGCTGGCCGCGATGACCAAGTTGCAGGGGCAGTCGACGACCAATGCCAGCTCGATTTCGCAATGGGCGGCGGTGGAGGCCCTGAACGGAAATCAGGATTTCCTCACCGAATGGCGCAAAGTGTTCCAGCAGCGCCGCGATCTGGTGGTGGCCGGGCTCAATGCCAATACCGGGCTCGATTGCCTCACGCCGGAAGGCGCATTCTATGTGTTCCCGTCCTGTCAGCGGCTTCTGGGCAAGACCAGCGCGGGTGGCACGCTCTTTAAGACTGACGAGGATTTCGTCATGGCGCTGCTCGAAGAAACCGGCGTGGCGCTGGTGCATGGCACCGCGTTCGGTCTGGCGGGGCATTTCCGGCTCAGCTATGCGGCAAGCAATACCGAGCTGGAAGAAGCGGTGCGCCGGATTCAGAGCTTCTGTGCGGGTATTCGCTGAACCAATGAAGCGCCCTCGGGTCAGGCCCGAGGGTGGTTGCACTACTTGCCTAAAAGCATTGCGAGGCTTTGTGTGCCGCCATTGGAGCCGCCGGTGGCGTCGGCAAACATGTTCATCAGCTTGGATGTGGTGACATAGGATTGCATGGCGGCCTGATAGAGATCGTCGGACCAGCCAACCGCCTGTCTTTCTTCGGCGGACATGGATGAGAAGGCGCTGATGATGTTCTGGCTGAAGGCTGTCGGGTCGCTGGATCTGCCCGCGCTTTGGAAGCCCGCCAGCAGGGTTGCGCCGCTGCGCGCCTGCAGGATGGAGCGCGCGGTGCGGGTTTCCTCCACGCTGAAAAGGTTATCCTGATCCAGCACGATCGAAGACAGGGCGCGGCTGGAGAAGCTGGAAATGTCGATATATTGGCCGATTGTGGTCTGGCGATTGAAGGTCGGCGCCTTGCCATTGGCTTCGGCCTCGGCATAGAGCCGGTTGAGCGTCGTGCGGGCATTGGAGGCCAGATCAGGCATGGATGGCTCGACGACATCGCCCGATTCCTTCAGCGCCAGATAGAGCGCGACGGGATCGTCGGTGCCGAGGTCCGGCCGCGTTCCGGGCTTGGTCTGGAGTTGCTTTAATGCCTCGGTGACAGCTTCGCGTCCGGCCTTCCAATCGGCGCTGTTGCGCTCCTCACTGCCCAGTGCATCAAGATAGGCGGCTGCGGCCTTATAGAGGTTGGTATAGTTTCCGGTGACCTGGGCAATGGCGGCAGGGCCGGACAGGGCAGCCTCGAAGCGCCGCTGCATTTCGAGCCCGGCGGCGTCGCGCTCGTCGGCAGAGAAGCTGGGGTCACTCGACATGGCGTAGAGTTCGCGCTGATCAAGACTGGAGAGATCAAGCGCCAGCTTGCCATCCTTGAGGGGGCCGGTGCGCCCCGCTTCCTCCAGCAGGCTCATGAGTTTGGAATGAGTATCGGCGAGGACAGCGGCGAAATCGCGCTCTGCCATTGCCGCCAGTGCTTCTTCGGACAGGGTGACCGATGTCGCCGCGCTCTCGGTGCCGGTCTGGGTCTGCTGATTGGTCGTGCTGGCTGCGGCACTGGTCGCGCTGGCGGTCGAATAGCCATAATAGGTGGAGTAGGGCGATGTGGCGGTGATGGCGACCATGATGTGTCTCCCGGATTTTGGGGAAGACAGTGCAATCGCTGTGCCGGGAAAAAGCGAAGAGATTCAGGCAGGTGTAAGCTTCGGTTCTGGCTCGCGGCAAAATATGCCCGGCAGAAACTGCGTGGTTGAAGAAAAAAAGCCCCGCCCGAGGGGATGGGCGGGGCCGTAGGTCGTTGGCCGGGGCCGCTGACCTTGGAGGGGACGGTGTCACCACGAACGCCGTCGTTGAAGGCAATATCCCGCTTTGCTCGGGCGATCACAAACGCTCAATCGGAAGTGCTGCCATGCAGAATCGGGGACGGTCAGGGCAAAAAAAGAGGCTCCAACCGAGGTTGGAGCCTTTGATAGGGCCGAAGCCAAATCGCTAGTAATGGCCCTGCGCTAGGGAGGAGGATTAGCGCCGGACCGGATGGACCAAAACCGAGGGAGGAGGATTCGGTTTCAATCCGGGTGTCGGCAACGCGGGTCCGCGGGAGGAGGTTACGGAGCGGCGTCGCAGCGACAAGATGAATATAGGTTTTGACCGTTTGGTCAGCAATGCATAGCTCGACATGCCAGCTATGCATTAGGCACAGCGCCAATCTGTCCATTTTCTAGGCAGGCTGACAGGATGGTGACAGGTTGGGGAGGTGTGCCTTGTTTCCATGCATGGGACAAAAAAGAGGCCCTATCCGAAGATAGGGCCTTATGACTGGGCCGAAGCCAAATCGAAAGTGGGGCAGAGAGCAAGGGAGGAGGATATGCGCTCTGCCAGTGAGCTTTGGATCAAGGGAGGAGGAGATGATCCGCAGCTCGGTGTTGCGATACACGATCCGAAGGGAGGAGGAGATCGGGGCGCGCCTCAGCAACGAGGCGATATATGAACTCTACCGGATCGATAGACAATCCCAAAGCTGACATGTCAGCCATGCATTTTTGCAGGGCTTGGTCGTGGCGCGGCTTTGATCCCTTTTTGAAGAGGGCTGTTTCGTCGTTTCAAATATGTGGTGCTGGGGGTGCGCGTGGTTCAGCGCAAAAAGAAAGGCCCCGCTCGAGGGGAGAGCGGAGCCCAAGGAAACAGGTCAGGAACCTGCTAGGAGGGAACGCAGCGGAGCAAGGGAGGGAGGAGAAAACTCCGCTGTGATGTGCCCTATATATGGGCGGACCTGACCCGGGCCAAGGCGCTCACTGACATGTCAGCCATGCGTTATATGCATGAGATTTGAAAAATATCAGCAAAAACAATAGTTTGAATTTTGCTCTGATTTTCAGCTCGCCAATTTGACGGTGGATTGCCGTGAAAATGAGCGGGGTGGGATGATTTTCATCTGCTCGGTGCCTCTGAAAGCGGCGGGGGTATTCGCGGATGTGCGGATACCGGCGCGGGCAGGGCGCGCCGAGTGGATGAGCGGTCGATAGGACGCTCTATTCGGAGTATTTCGCGCCGACGAACAGCCCGTTCTGCCAAACCAGATCGCAGGGTTCGACCACGTTCTTGAACAGCAGGCTGAAGGTGAGGGGCAATTCGACCATGTCGGAGAGTTCCAGCATGATCCCGGTGCGGGAGATGTTGACGACCGTGATCTCTAGTCGCTGCGCATCTTCCCCAAAAATCAGGGTGCCGGGGCCGCCAACTTCTTCACGGGGGAAGGCGCGGCGCTCGGTGACGTTGGCGTCAGGGGGCTGTGAAGAGCCCTCGCTTGCGCGCGTGCGGGCGAGTTCGACTTCCCACACCGTTTCGATGGCCTGTTCAAGCTGGCGTTGCAGGCCGGGCGAGTGAATGCCGCGTTCAGACAGGGAACGCAGGCTTTCTTTCAGCTCGTCTTTTGCAGATTGAGCGTTGTCCGTTGTCTTGTCGTCCATGTGTCGCCCCCTGGGTCTGGTCGCGTACTATGGCGTCCGGTCGATGTACATAATGATAAGGACATCGCTCAATTTGAACAGGGCGATGTTTCCCCTCAGGAACCAGATTGTAATCGTATCAGTTCCGCAGGCAACTGCCCGATATGGTCGAGGCGCAGATAGCGCGGTTCGTTTTCCGGTTCATCGGCGTGTTCATAGGACCATGTCAGGTCGTGCGGCACATAGGCCGCATAGGCGCCTGCCGCCAGGGCCGGAAGAATGTCGGATTTCAGCGAATTGCCCACCATTATGGTGTGATCGGGGCCTTCCGTGTGTCGCTCAAAAATGTGGCGATAGGTGGCCTCTGTCTTGTCCGATACCACTTCGATTGCCGCGAAAAATTCGGCAAGGCCGGAGGCGGCGAGTTTGCGCTCCTGATCGAAAAGATCGCCCTTGGTGATCAGGATCAGCCGATATTGCTCCTGCAACTGGTCGAGAGCCTGATCCACATAGGGCAGGGTCTCGATCGGGAAATTCAGCAATTCACGGCCAGCGGCCATGATTTCGGCGATGACATTGCCCGGCACACGATGGTTTGTCACATCGAGCGCGGTTTCGACCATGGACAGGGTGAACCCTTTGGCGCCGAAGCCATAAAAGGCCAGGTTGCGCGCGGTTGCCTGGATCAGCCGCTCATTGAGGTCCGGCATATCGGTGTAATCGCGCAAAAGCGCGATGAAGCGCTTTTCGGTGATGCGGAAGAATTGCTCGTTCTGCCAGAGCGTGTCGTCCGCATCGAGGGCGATGGTGGTGAGACGGGGCATGGGAAAGCTCATATCATGTGGCCGTCATTGCCCGGCTTGTCCGGGCAATCCAGTTTGCCTAGGCATGGATCACCCGGACAAGCCGGGCGATGACGGTGAACAAATATCCGGGGCGATGCCGGAGACAGTGTCGCTAGAACGACCACTCCCGCGCCTTGGACACGAGGAAGTCGCGGAAGACGCCGACGCGCTTGGAATTTTTGAGAGCCGGCGGATAAACGAAATAGGCCTCATAGGCCGGTAGTTCGATCTCGGGCAGAACCTGGACCAGACCGTCTTCCTTTTCCGTCACATAGGCCGGCAGCATGGCAATGCCGATGCCGGCGCGGCAGGCTTGCATCATGCCGTAAATGGCGTTGACGCGCAGCGCGGCGCGGCGCGGGCTCGAATCCGAGCGCCCCATGCGCTCCAGATAATTGATGTCGCCCAGGTAGGACGGGACGGGTTCGCCGAACGAAATGATGCGGTGATTGTCCAGATCCTCGGGGGAGGAGGGCATGCCACGCTCGTCCACGTATGAATTGGATGCATAGAAGTGATTGTGGACCGTGAACAGCTTGCGCTGGATCATTTCCGACTGATTGGGCCGGTGCAGGCGGATGGCCACGTCGGCCTCGCGCATGGCCAGATCCAGTTCGGCGTCGTTGAGGCGGATTTCGAGCTGGATCAGCGGATAGAGCTTGAGGAACTCATCAAGGCGCGAGGACAGCCAGGTCGATCCGATACCGACTGTCGTGGTGACGATCAGCGGGCCGGTGGGGACGTCCTGACTTTCGGACATCTGGGTTTCGACCTGCTGGAGTTCCCAATGCATGCGGTGGGCGGTGCGGAACAATTGCTCGCCCACTTCGGTGAGGACAAGGCCCCTTGCGTGGCGGATGAAGAGTTTTAGTCCCAGATCGTCTTCGAGCGCTGAAATCTGGCGGGATACCGCCGACTGGCTCATGCCGAGCTTTTCGGCAGCGTGGGTGAAAGAGCCCGACTCGGCGGCGGTGTGAAAAATCCGGAGCTTGTCCCAGTCGAGCATTTTCATGACGCTTTCTTCGTTACCGTTCAGCCAGGTCGAACCGTGTGCGCCGCCTTAGGGGAGGCAGGCGCAGGAATTGTGACAAAGGAGACTTTTTCTTGTGCCATGCTGTCGCAGCTCATTCCGCCGCTTCGGCAAGTTCGTGTTCAGCAAGAAAACGTTCCGCGTCGAGCGCGGCCATGCAGCCCATGCCCGCAGCGGTGACCGCCTGACGATAAACATCATCGGTGACGTCGCCAGCAGCGAAAACGCCGGGAATATTGGTTTCGGTGGTGCCGGGCTTCACCTGGAGATAGCCGCCGGGCTTCATGTCGAGCTTGCCAGCAAAGATCGAGGTGGCCGGCGCATGGCCGATGGCAACGAATACACCGTCGATTTTCTGTTCGTAGATTTCGCCGGTAGCGCGATTTTTAAGGGTGACCTTGTTGACCGAAGGCGGCATGGGTGCGCCGTCGATTTCGACGATTTCGGTGTTCCAGCGCACTTCGATCTTGGGGTTTTTGAACAGGCGTTCCTGCAGGATGCGTTCGGCTCGGAACTCGTCGCGGCGATGCACAACGATCACCTTTTCGGCGAAATTGGTGAGGAACAGCGCTTCTTCAACGGCAGTATTGCCGCCGCCGACGACGAGCACTTCCTTGCCGCGATAGAAAAAGCCATCGCAGGTGGCGCAGGCGGAGACGCCAAAGCCCTGGAATTTCTGTTCGGACGGCAGGCCGAGCCACTTGGCCTGAGCGCCGGTGGCGATGATGAGCGACTCAGCGGTGTAGGTGTCGCCGCTATCGCTGGTCAGCACGAAGGGATGCCGGTCGAAATCGACGGCGGTGATGATGTCGTTGACGATTTTCGTGCCGACATGTTCGGCCTGTGCCTTCATCTGCTCCATGAGCCAGGGGCCCTGGATGACATCGGCGAAACCGGGATAATTTTCAACATCGGTGGTGATGGTGAGCTGACCACCGGGCTGCAGGCCCTGAATCATCACAGGTTCCAGCATGGCGCGAGCCGCATAGATAGCGGCGGTATAGCCAGCCGGGCCAGAGCCAATGATGATGACTTTCGCGTGCATCGCGGGGCTTCTCCGAAAAAATGCAGGAATACTCCCTCACCCATAGTTAAGGGGCGAAGGGGGAATGTTTCAAGGCAAAGTCACTCCCGCAGAGCAGTTGCTCGCGGGAGTGAACAGGAAAGACACAGGATAGTGCGCAAACGCCTGAAATTTAGGCGTTAGATATAGGCGACCTTGACGATCTCGTAGCTGCGCGCGCCGCCGGGGGCGGCAACCTCGAACGAATCGCCCTCTTCCTTGCCAATCATGGCGCGGGCGATCGGGGACGAAATGGAGACGCGGCCGGCCGAAGCATCGGCCTCCGGATCGCCGACGATCTGGTAGGTTTTCTCTTCTTCGGTATCTTCATCAAGGAAGGTGACCGTCGCGCCGAATTTGACCTTGGAACCGCTCAGCTTGGTGACATCGATGATGTCGGCGAGGGCGAGCATGGTCTCAAGTTCCTTGACGCGGCCTTCGTTGAGGCTCTGCTGCTCCTTGGCAGCGGAATATTCGGCGTTTTCGGAGAGATCGCCGTGGGCGCGCGCTTCCGCGATAGCGTCGATGATGCGGCGACGCTCATTGCTGGTGCGGTGCTCAAATTCAGCGGTGAGGGCCTTGTGACCCTGAACCGTCATCGGGACCTTATCCATAATTGTCCTGCCTCCAATCGGCTCGGAATAAAGAAATCATGCGCGGCCAGCCATTTCCGGTCGCGGCACGAGACATAGCGATAAATGCCAGCCCTGGTGAAAGACCATCTGGCGTAGTTTCTCCCTGCCAAACTTCGTTCGGCGCATGCGTCACGACACGTTTTTAGGGAGATGAGGCCAGCTTGCCCGGCTGCAAGGGCGCGGTCAAGCGGGTGTGTGCCAGGCAAATGGGTGTGTCCACATGCCAAAACAAGTTATGGCCATGTAGTCGTCTTCGATCGGCTCGGGCACAGTCGTGCCATTTTCATCCTGCCCGGCAGAATTGATAAAGGGTGCGCTCCCCGGGGAGCACACCCTCGAAAAACGATTGTCGTTCAGATTTAGACGCCGGTCAGATTGTCGGCTGCGGATTTGCCTGTCCGCTTGTCCTTGACGATTTCGTAATTCACTTTCTGACCTTCATCCAGGCCGTTGAGGCCCGAACGCTGGACAGCGGAAATGTGGACGAAAACGTCCGCACCACCCTCATCCGGCTGAATGAAGCCATATCCCTTTTGGCCGTTGAACCATTTAACGGTGCCAGTTGCCATAATGCGCGTTCCCTCGTGCAGTCGCTGCTGGTAGCGGTTCCGTCCGTGCACCCGGCGGAACCTAGTTGATATCGAAATATCGGAAGATGACGTCAGCAATGGCGAATGCAATTCGCGTTTTTAGATCGGTCGGCCGCAATATTCGATCCCGGGAGCCTAGCCTGAAATTTCCACGCCATCAATATGTCGTGTGTTCACGACAACATGCCGCAGAAACAAGGGTTTTGCGGGAAGGTAATCGATTGAACAAAAAATTTCCAATCCCGGTCAGGCAGGACTGTAGCGGCAGCGACTGAACAGCGTTCGGGAATGCGGGAGGCATAGCGAACAACTAACATTTTAGTTGAGTCTGGCTTTATTGGAAGGGTGTAAATCGTCGTGATGAAACGCTGACTGTATTTCGCTTGCATTTTGCCTGCGCTTGCGGCAAATCCCGCGCGCCGCGCCAGCAGGGCGCGGTTTTCTGGAAAGCTGATCGTCTTGAGCAAGGCGTCTTTTTCTTCCGGCGATGTCGTCGCCGACCGGCGCGCGGATTATGCCCGCATGCTGGCCGAAGCCGGCGACTATGCCGCAGCAGCTGAATTGATGGAGCAGGCGCTCGAACTGGTGCCGGACTGGGCAGCGGCCTGGGATCTGTTGGGTACGTATCAGGAAAAAGCGGGCAATGTGGCGGGGGCCATATCGGCCTGGCGTCGTGTCGAGGCGCTGGATGACGATGGCCTGTTCGGCGCGCGGCTGAAACTTGCTGCTCACAATGCCGGACCTGCCGGTGGCGGCACTGCCGTGGGTTATGTGGAAGCCCTGTTCGATCAATATGCGCCCAAGTTCGAGGAAGCGCTTGTCGGCAAGCTTGGCTACAAGGTGCCCGAAATGCTCGATGCGCTGGTCGAAGAGGAAATGAGCCGACTGGGTGTTTCCCGGTTTGAAAAGGCGCTCGACCTCGGGTGCGGAACGGGGCTGATGGGTGCGCGCCTGCGCCATAAGGTCGGCTATCTCGAAGGCATCGATATTTCGGCGGCAATGATCGCGGAAACGGCCCGCAAGGGGATTTACGACAGTTTACAGAAGGCCGAACTGGTTGCTGCGCTCAACGCACGCCGGGCGGATGCGGACCTTGTGACCGCTGCTGACGTACTGATCTATTGCGGTGCGCTGCCGCCGGTGCTGGCTGCGCTGGTTCCCGCGCTCAAGGGTGGTGGATTGATGGCGTTTTCGCTGGAAGCGCATGATGGCGAGGAGGCCGTGTTCCTGCGTCCCAGCCTGCGTTACGCCCACGGGATTGCGGCGACACGCGACGCCCTAACCGTGGCGGGGCTGGAGGTGCTGCGGTTTGAAACCGGGGTGCTGCGCATGGATCGTGGCGCGCCGATCATCGGTATTCTCGTTCTGGCGCGCAAACCGGCGCTGGAACTGAGTGCCGCCAATGATGGCGATGCGGGCGGCGATGTGGCGGCCTAGACAGCATGCGTTCTGTCGAATGCGAGTTGCTGCGCTAGTTCTTTGTTTTAGCATCAGATTTTCTAAAACCGTCGGTAGGCTTTTCGGGCCGATGCTCTAGCCAAAGCGGCAAGCGCTTGGCACAAGAGGTCGGTACTGCCGAGGACTGCCCAATGAACATGATCCGCCACGACTTTCGCTCCGATACCGTCACAAGGCCCGGCGCAGGCATGCGCGCTGTCATGGCCGAGGCGGAGGTGGGCGATGACGTGTTTGGGGATGATCCCAGCGTTAATCGCCTTGAGCGCTATATGGCCAGGCTATTGGGCAAGGATGCCGCCTTGTTCGTGCCTTCGGGAACGCAATCCAATCTGCTGGCGCTGATGAGCCATTGCGGCCGCGGGGATGAGTTCATCGCGGGACAGAATGCCCATCTCTACAAATATGAGGCTGGCGGCGCGGCGGTGCTGGGCTCGATTCAGCCGCAGCCCATCGCGCATCAGGCCGACGGCACGATGGCGCTGGGTGATATTGAGGCGGCAATCAAATCGGGTGACAGCCATTTTGCCACCACGCGGGTGATTGCGCTGGAAAACACCTTTGGCGGACGGGCGCTGCCGCTCAGCTATATGCATGACGTGGCCGATATAGCCGAGCGGCATGGGTTGGGGCTGCATCTGGACGGCGCGCGGGCCTTCAATGCGGTGACGGCGCTCAATATTGGTATCAAGCAGTTGGCCGAACGGTTCGACAGCGTTTCCATCTGCCTGTCAAAAGGGCTGGGGGCGCCGGTGGGCTCGGTGCTGGTGGGGCGAACCGATCTGATCGAGACAGCGCGCCGCCATCGCAAAATGCTGGGGGGTGGCATGCGGCAGGCGGGGATACTCGCTGCGGCCGGACTTTATGCATTGCAGCACAATGTCGAGCGGCTGGGCGATGACCATCGGCGCGCGCGGCGGCTCGCGGAGGGGCTGGCGCGGCACGAAGCGCTGCGGGTGACCGTGCCGGATACCAATATAGTATGGGTGGGCATGGACGTCGCCATCGGCAAGCGGCTGACGCCTTACCTTGCGGCAGAGGGCGTTGCTGCCATGGAAAGCTATGGGCAGCAACGCTGGGTTACGCATCTCGATATCGACGATGCCGATATCGAGAGAGCGCTTGAACTGGTGGACCGCTTCTTCGCCTGAGCGATGAGCTTTAGCGGGTCTCGCGGGCGCGCATCAGGCTGATGTGACCGGCGATGTCGAGTTGCCTGAACGATATGGCATAGAGCTCGTCATCGTTCAGCGCTGTTTCGCGCCAGACGGTGTCGATGGCGGTTTCCTGCCCCAGATCGCGGTCGATGGAGATGAAACGATAGGGTTCATGGCCGCGAGCGGCTTCGGGGTGTTCACCACCGGTCCATTGGTAATGGCCACCTTCCGCATTGGCCCAGAAGCCAAAGACCGCAAGCCGTGAAATGGCATAGGCAGGGGCACTGATTTCGCCATCATGAGTGGGATAGAGCGGCGGCCAGGTGGGCAGCTTGCCCTGGATTTCGGTCCATTGATGGAGATCGTCGATGCTCGCATAGGGATCGAGGCAGGAGCGGCCATCGCAATCCTGCTTGGCGGCGTCCTTGTCGGAGATGATGCGGCTGCTGGCGTTCAGCACGATGGCGCTGTTGCCCATCATGGGGCGGAAGACAAAGCGCCAGGCCATGTGATCGCCGACGCCAAAGGCTTCGGCGTCGGCCACATCGTCTTCGCCATACGCTTCGATAGTGTCGGCGCGAATGATCTGGCCGAGATTGTAGTGGCGCACTTCGAGGAAGCTGTAGGGAAGGGGCGCGCCGTCTTCTTCTTCGATGATTTCGCCATAGGAAATGAGAGTGCGCGTCCGATTTGCGTCCGTCGCGCTATCGGCAATCAGCATGGCCTTTTCGATGGGGCCGACAAGCCCGCCCGGCGAAATGCCGGTCTGGTCCAGCCAGAGATTGGACAAGGTCACTTCGAGACTTTCGCTGTCGGCCTGCTCAAAACCGTCTGCGTGGATAAAGCTTTGAATATGCTCATCAATAGTCTGGGCATGAGCCAGCCCGGTGGTGCCCAGCAGCGCTGCGAGAAGAATGGCGACGTGTTTCATATCGGCCCCCGATAGGTTTGTGGGTCCTTGTTAGCGAGCCCAATCTGAACGGAAGCTGACTGAAAGGGGAGGCGTGTTTTTTCGTCTCCCCGCTATTCACGCAATGCGCCGGAAAGAAAAATCCCCGCTTTCGCGGGGATTTTTTGGTCGAATGGGAGACTGTTCGGCGAGATCAGGCCGCGAAATAGTCCTGCAAGGGACGGACGGTGAGGCTGCCATTGTGGAGGGCGACGATGCCTTCCACGGCGGCGAGGGCGCCGTCGATGGTGGTGTAATAAGGAATCTTGGAGAGCAGTGCGGTGCGGCGGATATCGCGGCTGTCGCTGATCGATTTCAGGCCATCGGTGGTGTTGATGACGAGCTGAACGCTGCCATTCTTCATTGAATCGACGATGTGCGGGCGACCTTCCAGGACCTTGTTGATCTTGGTTGCTGGCACATTGTTATCGCTCAAATAGCGCGCCGTGCCGCCGGTGGCCAAAATCTCGAAGCCGCATTCGACGAGATGACGGGCCATGTCGACGATATATTGCTTGTCGGCATCACGGACCGAAATGAAGGCCTTGCCCGAAGTCGGAACCTTCTGGCCGGCGCCCATCTGCGACTTGGCGAAGGCGATGGCGAAATTGGTGTCGAGGCCGATAACTTCGCCGGTCGACTTCATTTCCGGGCCGAGAACCGTATCGACGCCGGGGAAGCGGTTGAACGGGAATACGGCTTCCTTGACAGCGATGTGCTTGAGGATCTTTTCGGTGAGGCCGAAGCTCGACAGCTTTTCACCGGCCATGATGCGGCTGGCGATCTTGGCAATGGGCTCGCCGATCACCTTGGCGACGAAGGGGACGGTGCGGCTGGCGCGGGGGTTCACTTCGATTAGGTAGATCGTGTCGTCCTTATAGGCGAACTGCACGTTCATCAGACCGCCGACCTTGAGGGCGAAGGCGAGTTCGCGGGTCTGCCGCTTCAGCTCGTCGATAATGGCGGGAGGCAAGGTGCGCGGGGGCAGGGTGCAGGCGCTGTCACCGGAGTGAATGCCGGCTTCCTCGATATGCTCCATGATCCCGGCCACGAAGACATCCTCGCCGTCGCAAAGTGCGTCGACGTCGATTTCGGTCGCGCCGGAGAGATAGGCGTCGAACAGCAGCGGATTGTCGGAGAGGACCGAATTGATCTGGCCGGTCTTGTCATTGGGGTAACGCAGCAGAATATCGGGTGGCACGAGGCCGGTCAGGGTATCCTGCACATAGCTTTCGAATTCCTTGGCGGAATGGACGATGGCCATGGCGCGACCACCCAACACATAAGACGGACGAATAACCAGCGGATAGCCCAGACGCTCGGCGACGAGGCGGGCCTGTTCGAGGCTATAGGCGATGCCGTTCTTGGGCTGGGTGAGTTCGAGCTTGTTCAAGAGCTTCATGAACAGGTCGCGGTCTTCGGCAAGGTCGATGGCGTCGGGCTGGGTGCCTAGGATCGGCACGCCGGCCTTCTGCACGGCTTCGGCCAGGTTCAGCGGGGTCTGGCCACCGAACTGGACGATAACGCCGTGCAGCGTGCCGTTCTGCTTTTCCGTCAGCAGGATTTCGATGACGTCTTCTTCTGTCAGCGGCTCGAAATAGAGACGGTCGGAGGTGTCGTAGTCCGTTGAAACGGTTTCGGGGTTACAATTGACCATGATGGTCTCGTAACCGGCGTCGGCCAGCGCAAAGGCGGCATGGCAGCAGCAATAGTCGAACTCGATGCCTTGGCCGATGCGGTTGGGGCCGCCGCCAAGAATGACGACTTTCTTGCGGTCGGATGGGCGGGCCTCGTCATCGACCTGACCAGCGAAGGGCATTTCGTAGGTCGAATACATATAGGCAGTGGGCGAGGCGAATTCGGCGGCGGAGGTGTCGATGCGCTTATAGGCGGGACGCACTTCGAGGCTATGGCGCAGCTTGCGGACGTCAGAGGGCTTGAGGCCGACGAGCTGGGCGAGGCGCGCGTCGGAGAAGCCCATGGATTTGAGCAGGCGCAGATTGACCGCATCCTGCGGCAGGCCGTGCTCACGCACGTTCTGTTCCATGTCGACAATGCCGCGCATCTGCTCGAGGAACCAAGGATCGATCTTGCAGGCTTCAAAGATGTCTTCGTTGGATACGCCGAGGCGCATGGCTTCGGCCACGTGCAGCAGGCGGCGGGGAGTGGGCGTGCCGAGAGCGGCCTTGATGGCGTTTCTGTCGTCGCCTTCGCCGAGGCCGGGAATGCCGACTTCGTTAAGACCGGTGAGGCCGGTTTCAAGGCTGCGCAGAGCCTTTTGCAGCGATTCCTGGAAGGTGCGGCCAATAGCCATGGCTTCGCCGACCGATTTCATCGAGGTGGTCAGGCGATCATCGGCGCCAGGGAATTTCTCGAAGGCGAAACGGGGAATCTTGGTGACGACATAGTCGATGGTGGGCTCGAACGAGGCCGGGGTGGCGCCGCCGGTGATGTCGTTTTCGAGTTCATCAAGCGTATAGCCGACGGCGAGGCGCGCGGCGACCTTGGCGATGGGGAAGCCGGTGGCCTTTGAGGCCAGCGCCGAGGAGCGGCTCACGCGCGGGTTCATTTCGATGACGACCATGCGGCCATCGGCAGGGTTGATGCCGAACTGGACGTTGGAGCCGCCGGTTTCGACGCCGATCTCGCGCAGGACGGCCAAAGAGGCGTCGCGCATGATCTGGTATTCCTTGTCGGTCAGCGTCAGGGCCGGGGCGACAGTGATCGAGTCACCGGTGTGAACGCCCATCGGGTCGATGTTTTCGATGGAACAGATGATGATGCAATTGTCCTTCTTATCGCGGACAACCTCCATCTCGTATTCCTTCCAGCCGAGGACGGATTCTTCGACGAGAACTTCGTTGGTGGGCGAGGCATCGACACCGCTCTCGACGATGGCGAGATATTCCTCGCGGTTATAGGCAATGCCGCCGCCGGTGCCGCCAAGGGTGAAGCTGGGGCGAATGATGGCGGGCAGGCCGATCACTTCAAGCGCCTGCAGGGCTTCGATGGTGTTGTGGGCGAGCATGGAGCGCGGGGTTTCGAGCCCGATCTTCTTCATGGCGTCGCGGAACAGCTCACGATCCTCGGCCTTGTCGATGGCCTCGGCGGTGGCACCGATCATCTCGACGCCGAATTTTTCGAGGACGCCCATCTTGCGCAGCGAGAGCGCGCAATTGAGCGCCGTCTGGCCGCCCATGGTCGGGAGCAGCGCGTCCGGGCGTTCTTTCTCGATGATCTTGGCGACCACTTCGGGGGTGATCGGCTCCATGTAAGTCGCGTCGGCCAGATCGGGATCGGTCATGATCGTGGCCGGATTGGAGTTCACCAGAATGATCCGGTAGCCCTCTTCCTTGAGCGCCTTGCAGGCCTGAGTGCCCGAATAGTCGAATTCGCAAGCCTGCCCGATGATGATGGGGCCAGCGCCGATGATGAGGATCGATTTGATGTCGGTACGCTTCGGCATTGGGGGCTCGCTCTGGCTATCTCTAGTGGATCGCGGGCGAGGGGGAGAATCGCCCGAACACACCTGTCCGCGCGAAACCCGCGTGGCCGTTGAGCACAGCAGCGCAGGGGAAGAGACCGAACATGGTGGTTAAGCGGGCGGTGTAACGGAAAGAGGCGGGGAATGGAAGGGGGGAGGATCGGCCCTCTCGGCGGAAATCCTGTTTTGAGCTTACTTATGGGTTCGTGACTGTCGGGGACAGTGCGGGCTGACCTGTCAGCAGGTCGATAACGACCTGACCGATATTCAGGCCGACATGCCGGTCATATATAAGCCAGAGGGTCACGATGATGAGTGCCCAGAATATACTGAAAAGCGAACCAACCAGAAAATATTCGGCGAATTCGCGCTGATCCATTTTCTGAAATCTTGCCACCGTCTTGAGTGCAATGACTGCCGCAAGAACCTCCCATGAATGGACCATAATACCTGCGGCAATGATCAGGCGCTCGAATATACCAATTATCCGGCCAGCTTTCGCGCCGTCAGGGCCAGTTTCTGCCGTTGAGTCCTTGAGGCCGGTCCATCTGAACAGAACGCGACAAAGGATGTTTCCCAGATATGTCAGCGCAAGGACTGCTGCTAAATTATAGGCGATTGCATGGATGTATAAAACGAATTGAAGCAATTCATGCTCCTATTCTAAATTCGTCATCAAGATATTTGAATGCTTCTTTTATCGCATTCCAATGAATTTGATAAAGGTCGAAATTACCAGAGTTTCGGACCTTATATACTGAATGCACGCTGACGTTCCTATCACTTGCAATGTTTAAGGCAGTTCTGCCTCTTAGCAATGCAGGAATGTCGTGTTTCTGGGTTTTTGTCCAACTGCGTTCTATGGCGGTCAGACTGGCTCCGCTTGCTTCGAGTACAATTTCCAGTGCCGGGTTTTCGGGTATGAAAAACCGATAGAGGGTGCCCTCTCGTTTCTCATTGAGTTTTTTGCGCGTATCGGACAGGCCTTGGCCCATCATGTTCCATGCACGTCCGGTATTTAGCGGCGATTCCAACGTGACGATGCCAATGGCGAAACGGCAATCAAGACCATGTTCCATCAGGGTGAATCTGATTTCGCGTGCGATCTCGGCGGCCGCGATGAGCGAGTTGGTCAAGCCCTGGAATTCATCGCCAAGGGTGATGGTCAGTGGCGATGCGAGGAGGGCGGCGAATGCACTGTTATGCTGCTCTATCGTCCTGTTGAACAGGCCGTGCAGGCTCTTTTGGGACAGCTGCTTTTCGCTGTCGACAAGATCGCCCATCAGGGCGGCATAGTGCTTTTTTTGAACCATAATAGGGTAAATTTGTAATATGAACCCATAAATGGGTCAATATATGAAATGTGCCCATTTATGGATGGCTATGCGATGCGGCTTGGGGCGCAGTCACGCCCGCATGATCTTCTCCAGCGCTTTGCCCTTGGCCAGTTCGTCCACGATCTTGTCCATGTAGCGGATTTCGCGCATCAGGGGCTCTTCGATTTCCTCGATACGGACGCCGCAAATGGTGCCCTTGATCAGCGCGCGGTTGGCGTTGAGTGCGGGTGCAAGGGCGAAGAAATCTTCGAACGTGGTCTTGTCGGCCAGAGCCGTCTCGAAGGCTTTCTGGTCATAGCCGGTGAGCCAACGAATGATTTCGTCGAGTTCGGCCTTGCTCCGGCCCTTCTTTTCCACCTTGGCGATATAGTGGACGTAAACGCTGGCCACGCTCATGGCGTAGATGCGGTGACTGCTGTTTTTCATGTTTCCGCTCGCGGCTGCATCGGCATGTCGGACCAGCTTAGCATAAACGCGGTTATGTGTCTGGATCGACCCTAGGTGATGGGATGCGGACAAACGCTGGCGAACTCTCACCCTTCCAAGGGGAGAATAAAGCCTGGTCAGCGGCAAGGCATGCATATTTTTATTGTGAATGTTATTGTCATGTTTTAATCGAGGGGTGGATCAGAAACAGGATGTTTTCATGAAGCTGTTCACTCACACTTTCGGCGTGGCTGGTGTCGCGCTGGCCATGTTTGCTGCACCGGTACTGGCGCAGGATGCTTTCCCTATCACGATCGAGCATGCTCTGGGTACAACGGTGATCGAAGCGCAGCCTGAGCGCATCGTGACCATTGGCTGGATGAGCCAGGACAGCGTTCTGGCGCTGGGCGTTGTGCCTGTCGGTATTCCCTTTTCGGGTTGGGGTGGCGACGAGAACGGGTTTTACCCCTGGGTGCGGGCCAAGCTCGACGAGTTGGGCCAAGGCGATCCGACCATGCTCAATTTCGACGACGGTATCCCGTTTGAAGATATTCTGGCGCAGGACCCGGATGTGATCCTGGCGCGCTATTCCGGGCTGACGCAGGAAGAATATGATCGACTGAGCACGATTGCGCCGGTCGTCGCTTATGCAGGCGAGCCTTGGTCGGGTGAATGGCGCGATATCGTCCTGACCAATGGCAAGGCGCTGGGCCGGTCTGCCGATGCCGAAGCTTTGGTTGCGGCCACCGACGAGCAGATTGCCGAGGTGAGTGCGGCCCATCCTGAATTTGAAGGCAAGACCTTTTCCTTCGCAGGGGGGCTCAGTGGCGAAGCAAGCGAACTTGGTATTTACGTATCAACCGATCCACGTGTGCAATTGGTGGAAGATATCGGGCTGACACTGGCCGACGGTGTCAAGGCACTGCCCATCAATCAGGGCTTCAACTTCCCCGTCAGTCTCGAAAATCTGTCCAGCGTCGATGCCGATGTGTTTATCGCCTGGCTCAATGATGAATCGGCGCTGGACTTCGTTCAGACCAACCCGCTGATGTCGCGCTATCGCCCGGTGGCCGAAGGCCGGTTCATTCCGCTGATCGACCGCGCTTTTGTCATGGCTACTTCCGCGCCGTCGCCATTGGCAATTCCCTATGCGCTGGACACCCTCGTTCCAGCGATTGCCGATGTGCTGAAATAAGCGATCTGGCTCGCGTCGCTTCAGGCGGCGCGGGCCTTTATCTGACGGGTGAGGCCGGTAACGATGTCCTCAATGCGATAGGGCTTGGGGATGAATATTGCGCCTTGTGGCAGTTCTGCCTTGTGAGGGCATATGCCGCCGGACACGACGATGATGGGCAGGGACGGGCGCATACGCGCCGCCACAGAGGCCAGTTGCAAGCCATCATATGGACCGGGCATTTCGATATCGGTGACAAGGGCGTCAATGTCGGCGTCGAGAAAATCCATGGCGGCGCGGGCGCTGGTGACCGCAATTGTATCAATGCCGCAATCAGCCAGGCCATCTGCAAGCGAGAGCAGCAGCAGGGCCTGATCGTCGACAACGAGAATGCGTGACAGGTTGGACATGGGATTGGCTCCCCGTGATGAATGAACGCAATACATGACGCTGGCCATCAAGCGCGCGAGACCCGCCTTTGGTTGCCCGTCCCGGCAACAGGACTGCGATCATGGTTAGCATTTGGTTCAAATTGTCGGCATCGACCCGCATGCCCGGCTGTTACAGCGCCGCCGTGCGGTAGAGCGCGACCCGGATGCCGCCATGAAGCACGGGAGGCAGCATGGGCTCGAAGGGAAGGCCGGTGGCCTGGGCGAGCTGCTTGTCGGCGGTGATGATGCCGACGCGCCAGCCCTTGAAGCGGGTTTTCATCACCGTGCCGAATGTCTTGTGCAGCGTGATCAATGGACCTTTGCTGCCGATGCGGGTGCCATAAGGCGGATTGACGATGACGAGGCCCGGTGGTCCGTCGGGCGGGGTCAGATCTTCGATAGATTGCTGGCTGAAGTGCGTAAGGGCGGAGACGCCAGCACGGGCGGCGTTTTCATCGGCCATGCGGATGGCGCCGGGATCCCGGTCGGAGCCGTGGAACAGCAAGGATACAGTGTTGGGCGCTACGGGCTTGCGCATGCTGGCCCATGCTTGGGAGTCGAAACTGGGAAGATGTTCAAAGGCGAAGCTGCGTTCGCGGCCGGGGTGGAGACCCAGGGCAATTTCAGCTGCTTCAATGGCAAAGGTGCCGGAACCGCACATGGGATCGAGAACCGGCTCGGCGCCGGTGAAGCCGCATTGGCGCAGGAACATGGCGGCCATGGTTTCGCGCATGGGGGCTTTGTTGACCGCCTCTTTGAAGCCGCGCTTGTGCAGTGACGCGCCGGTCGTATCAAGGCTGATGGTGACCAGATCATCCTCGATGCGGACCATGACGCGCAGGGTCGCGTCTTCGGCAATGGGGGCGCCGATGGTTTCCGCGATAGCCTTGGCGACGCGCTGGGCGGCGGCACCGTCATGATAGATGCGAGAGCGTCTGCACGAGGCTTCTACATGAACCGGAATGTCGGGCCGGAGAAATGACGCCCACTCGATCTTGTGGGCGCGCTTGTCGAGCTGGGCAAGGTGCAGGGCGCGGAAGCTGGCCATGCGGGCGAGGATGCGGGTGGCGCCGCGCAGTACCAGATTGGCGCGCCAGACATCGGCCCAGGTGCCCGGAAATGTAACGCCGCCTTCGATGATCTTCGTGCCAGTGAAACCGGCGTCGCGGGCCTCCTGGGCCAGCGGAACTTCGAGGCCGGGTGTGGCGACGAGAAAAATATCGAATGGGGCGTTGCTCATGGCGCTGGCTTAGCGGTGCGCGCGAAGAGTGGCAAGTTCGGTGTGGGGCGGGGTTACCTTGGCCGCGATCTGTGCTTATATCGGCACAAGGCGATGAATATGCGCCAGCATCAATATCAAGCAGAGAGCCGTTGCGATGAGTGAATATGTGCCGCCCAAAATCTGGACCTGGGACAAGGAGAATGGCGGAGCTTTTGCCAGCACGAACAGGCCAATTGCCGGAGCTACCCACGAGGCCAAGTTGCCGCGTGGACAGCATCCGTTGCAGCTTCATTCGCTGGCGACGCCAAATGGCCAGAAGGTCACCATCATGCTCGAAGAGCTGCTGGCCGCTGGCAAGGATGCTGAATATGACGCTTACCTGATCAATATCGGCGAGGGTGATCAGTTTGGGTCCGGCTTTGTCGAGATCAATCCTAATTCCAAAATTCCGGCGATGGCGGATTTTGGACCAGCCGAGCCGATCCGCCTGTTTGAAAGCGGTTCAATCCTTGTCTATCTCGCCGACAAGTTCGATGCGTTTCTTCCCAAGGACGTGGCCAAGCGGGCGGAGGTCATGAACTGGCTGTTCTGGCAGATGGGCAGTGCGCCGTTTGTCGGTGGCGGCTTCGGGCATTTCTATGCCTATGCGCCGGTAAAGCTCGAATACCCGATCAATCGCTATGCGATGGAAGCCAAGCGGCAGCTCGATGTTCTCGACCGGCAATTGGCAAGCCAAGAATTCGTCGCGGGGCGTGAATATACGATTGCCGATATGGCGATCTTCCCCTGGTATGGCGGGCTGGTTCTCGGCCGGGCCTATAATGCCGCCGAGTTCCTGCAGGTCGAGGACTATAAAAACGTGCTGCGCTGGGCCAAGCAGTTGGATGCGCGGGAAGCCGTGAAGCGCGGTCGTTGCGTCAATGCGGCAGGCGGGCCGGAAGACGAGCATCTTTACGAGCGCCACTCGGCTGCGGATGTCGATAAGGTATTGGCAATTCGCAAGGAACGCGGCACGGTCTGATCGCAAACCTGCCGCCGTGAACGGGGCTGGCTGCGCCTTTGAGCGCAATTAAGGTGCGGGGAGGAACCTCCGCACCTGTTCCATTCTGGGTGGTTGCATGGTGCCGGTGACGGCCGGAACGGGTCAGTTATTGATGCTGAGAATACCCCATTGGGTCTGGGTGCAGGTATCGTCGAGGCACACATTGGTGAGCCAGATCGCGCCATTGCCCAGACCGACACCTTCGCTGGTGACGATGAAGTCGTCCGGATTTTGGTCGAGTACTGCCTGTTGGGTTTCGGCGGTGAAGGCAATGTCGAAGCTGTCGATGAAGTCGCTGGCATCGACGATTTCGTAATTGCCATCGCCAGCGTTCACGGCCAGGGGGTAGAGCCCGTATTCGGCAATGGTCGCGGCGTCTCCGGTCGTGACCGCGTTTTGCAGGGTGCTGAAAATCTCGAAGAAGCCCTCCGCGTCGCCATGGATGCTTTCGATCCGATCCCAGGTACTTGCCTCGTCTGATGCAATGGCAGGCTGGACAAGAGCCACCAGAACGACGGCTTCGGCTATAAGGGCGATGCGCGACATGTCGTGCTCCTGTTGGAACCAGACCCATCAGGTGCCCCAGCACAATGGCGAAAGCAAGATTTAGCCAGAGTGACCCATTAAATACACGCGCTGTTAAGCCTGGAAACGGCACTATGCCCTCGCGTCCGTGGGACCAGACTGTCCCAAAAACGCAGAATGCGTTCGAGTGCGAGTATAGCGTCCATGCGTCTGATCATCGGTATCATCACCGTTTTTGCCTGTGTTTTCGGTGGTTATTCGGCTATGGGCGGGCATGTGGAAGTGCTCTGGCAGCCTTTTGAATTTGTGATCATTCTGGGCGCGGCGTTCGGTGCATTCATCATCGCCAATGGGGCGCCGGTGCTTAAAGCGGTGCCGTCGATGTTCGGCACGATGTTCAAAGGGCCGAAATACAACAAGACGGCCTATGTGGAACTGCTGGGCCTGCAATATTCCATGTACAAGCTGGTCCAGCAGAAGGGCATTCTGGGGATCGAGCCGCATATTGAAGATCCGCATAATTCAACGCTTTTCAATGCGTTCCCGACCTTTGCCAAGAACCATCATGCAGTGGAATTCGTCTGCGACTACATGCGCATGGTGACCATGGGGTCCAATAATGTGCATGAGATGGAAGCACTTATGGACGAAGAGCTGGAAACCCATCATCAGGAACAGGAACGGCTGGTTTCGGCCATGCAGGCCCTCGCTGATGGCACGCCTGCTCTGGGCATCGTGGCCGCCGTGCTTGGCGTGATCAAGACCATGGGCGCCATTACCGAGCCGCCAGAAGTGCTGGGCCACCTGATCGGTGGCGCGCTGGTGGGTACGTTCTTCGGCGTTTTCGTCGCTTATGGTTTCTTTGGCCCGATGGCGCAGTCGATGAAGAATATCTACGAATCTGAATCCAAGTATTATCTGTCGCTCAAGGTTGGCCTGCTTGCCCATATCGGTGGCCAGCCGCCTGTCATGGCCATCGAATTCGCTCGCAAGGCGCTGATGAGCGAAGTGCGTCCGACCTTCAACGAAGTTGAAGCGGCAACGGCGAACCTTCCGGCCACCACCTGATATTTTCCTAGAGAGTGAGCCAGAATGGCGAACTACGACCAGCCGATCATCATCAAGAAGGTCAAGAAGAACAAGCACGCCCATCACGGTGGTGCCTGGAAGATTGCCTATGCCGACTTTGTGACGGCAATGATGGCTTTCTTCCTGCTCATGTGGCTGATCAGCATGACCACGCCTGAGCAGAAGGAAGGTTTGGCGGACTATTTCGCACCGACCTCGGCCAGCAATTCGACATCGGGTTCGGGTGGCGTGATGGGCGGTACGGCTATGGATAATTCGGGCAGCCAGATGTCCGGCTCGTCAGCCGATGTGCTCAATAACAGCCCCGCCTCGCCGCAAAGTGCTGACAAGGGTTCCACCGAGAATAATGTCGGAGGCATGGACCGGGAAAGTGCCGCCAATGACAGTGGCGAGAGTGACCAGAGCCTTAAGGCCGAGCAGGATCAGGCCTTCCACAGCGCCGCGGCCAGCATCAAACAGGCCTGGCAGGCCTTGCCAGAACTGACGCCCTTCATGGACAATCTCATGGTCGAGAAAACCGATGAGGGGCTCGATATCCAGATCGTTGATCAACAGGGTCGAGCCATGTTCCCCGAGGGATCAAAATATCCTACCGAGGCGACGCGCGTGGCGCTTGCCGCCATCGGGCCCATCCTGCAACAGCTTAATGCGCAGGTGAATATTTCCGGCCATACGGCTGCGGGTGGTCGATATGACAATCCACGCTATGGGGAATGGGAATTGTCAGCCGACCGCGCCAATGTGGTGCGCTCAACTCTGGGCGAATTCGGGCTCGGCAATGATCGCATCAAATCGGTGATCGGGCGGGCGACGGACGATCCGTTCTTCCCCAATGATCCCTATATGGCGGCGAATGAGCGCGTGCGGATCACCGTGCTGCAAACCCCGCCGCCGGTGCCGATGGGGCTGCGGCCCTAAGCTCTCGCCCGGATCGAACTGCCCCGCGGCCTTTGGGCGCGACGCCATCTCCAATCGTCATCACCCGGCTTGTCCGGGTGATGCATGGGAGCCGCGATGTGCGTGGAGAGCTGGATTGCCCGGACGAGCCGGGCAATGACGCTGGGCGGGTGGACCGAGAAACACCCTCGCGTCGAGCGCGAGGGTGACGATCGTGGATAAGATCGCCTCTAAAGAAGCAGCTTGAAGCCTTCGTGGCTCTGTTCGAAGCCAAGCTTCTTATAGAAGCGATGGGCGTCGAGACGCAGCTTGTTGGAGGTGAGTTGCACCATGCCGCAGCCCGCTTCCCTACAGCGCTCCACGGCCCATTGTATCATCTGCGAGCCAAGACCGTTGCCGCGTTGATCGGGACGGATATGCACGTTTTCCAGCATGCCGCGCAAAGTTCCGAAGCGGGTGAGGCCGGGAATAAGGCTGATCTGCAAGGTGCCGATCACTTCGCCAAGCTTCTCCACGACGATCAGACGGTGATTGGGATCGGCGGAGATGACTTCGAAGGCGGCGCGATAGCGTGGATCGCTCAGCGTCGCCGGATCGAGCGGCGGGGTATCGGCTCCTCTGGCATCGCCATTATGGCAGAGGGTCAAAATGGTGCCGATGTCGTCTGGCGTGGCGTCGCGGAAGAATATTTCGGTCATTTCAGGTTGGCTTGGGTGCGATGAGTCGCGCCAAGCCTAGCACGCCCAACGCCAGGATGGCCGGGGCTATCGCAAAGGGTGAACCCGTAGCGGCGAGGGCGCCGGTGCCTGCCCAGAGAATGGATGAAAAAGCCTCGCACAGGGTCGCTGCGCGGGAGGCGGTTTGGCGGCGGCGGAACATGGACCGTTTGGCGGTGACGCGGAACCAGAGCTGGATGGCAGTAGAGGCGCCCGAGGCGATGGCGACGAAAATGGCGGTGACCAGCGCCATTTGCCAGGAGGCGAAAGCGAGCAGGAGCAGGATGGGCGCTAGTATGATGGCGATGACGGCCAGGACGGATTCAACCTTGGCGCGCAGGATGGTCGACGGGGCAAGCGGGGCGGTGGCGACGAGATCGTGCGCGTCTTCACCGGAAATGGCGAGCCATGCCAAGCCGCCCGCCAATTGGCCCGAAGCCATGACTAGCACCGGCACGACGATGAAGAAGCTGTCATTGCCGGAGCCGTAATTAACCCAGAGTAGCAGGGCCGGCGGCACCAGATAGAGCAATTGCATCAATGTTTGCGAGAGCAGCCAAGGGTCGCGCTGGAGCAGCTTCCATTCCTTGCGGCGCAAGGCCTGTCGCTGTGTGGTGGGCGCAAAGGCGCGTGTGGAGGCGCGGCGCTGGCTGCGAATATGGGTCAGTCCGGCGGCGGAGGTGGCAAGGCGCGCATAGCTGGGTGCAATGGGCGTCACGGTCAGGGCAAATAGAGCAAATGCAAGTGTGGCGATGACCAGGGCTGCGCCGATATCGCCCATGGCAGCGCGCGCGGGGAGCCAGAGTGGACTGATTGCGTCGGGGGCGGCGGCGAGCACTGCATCGGACTGGAAAAAGGCGAAGCGTGAAAAGCCTTCATGGGAGAGGATTGCCGCGGCCTGAATGCCGATGACGAAGCCAGCACCGACAATGCCCGCAACGATCTGGGCCAGCAGGCGGGTGCGCTTTGGTCCGGCGAACTGGAACAGCAAGCGCGTGATGGCCATGGCGATGGCGACGGACAGCGCTGCCATGGCGGCGAGTACCAGATAGGCGGAAAGCCAATGCGGGCCCGATTGCAGGGCCAGAGAGACGATCAGAGGGCTGATCAACAAAGCGCCGAGGCCGAATGTGGTGGCGAATACCGCCGCCGCGCGGACGGCAAAAACGCCGTTGCTTGGCGTCGGCGAGGAGAGAATGAGATCGAGATCGGAGCGTGAATAATAGACGCGCGTAACCGCTTCGAGCGCCTGAGACAGGGTGACGGCCCAGAATAACAGGCCCATGCCGGACACGACGAGCAGGGTTTGCTTGTCGACAATGGCACCCGTCTGCACCCAGGGACGAATTGCGAACCAGGCGATCAGGGTGATGACGGCAGCAATGCTGAGCCCGCCGACAAGCCAGCCGATCAGGCGGACGCGCTTGCCACCGGTCATCATCGCCATGGTGTCGCGCCAGGCGAGGCGGAATTCGTGGCGGGCAAACCAGAGCAGGCGGGAGGGCGCGGTGTTCATGCGGTCTTGTCGCTTTGCGCCACCAGATCGAGGAAGATTTCCTCCAGCGTGGTTTCCCGCCCAATCTGCGTGCGCAATTGGTCGAGCGTCCCCTCGGCGATCAGACGGCCGTTGGCGATCACCCCGATACGCTCGGCCATGCGTTCAGCGACTTCGAGAATATGCGTGGTCATGATCACGGTGACGCCGGAGGCCGTTTTCTGACGGAGCACGTCCTTGACCTGACGCGCGGAACCGGCGTCGAGGCCGGTCAGGGGCTCGTCAAGGATGATGAGACGCGGGTCATGGACCAGCGCGCCGGCAAGGGCCACCTTTTGCAGCATGCCTTTGGAGAAGCCGCCGCACAGTTCATTGGCGTGGGGCTCCAGACCGAGCCAGTCAATCAGCTCATATGCCAATTGGCGGGCGCGGGAAGGCTCCACCTGCCAGAGACCGGCAATGAATTCGAGATATTCCAGCGGGGTCAGACGGTCATAGACCATGGGCTCGTCAGAGACCCAGGCCATGAGGCGCTTGGCGGCGACCGGATCGGCAAGGGCGTCGATGCCGAAAATGGAAATGGAGCCCGCATCGGGTTTGAGCAGCCCCGCTACCATGCGCAGGATTGTGGTCTTGCCTGCGCCATTGGGACCGAGCAGCGCGTAGAATTCGCCCTCGTTGATGGCGAGGTCCACGCCGTTGACCACGGGACGGTCGAAGGACTTGGCAAGGCCGGACAGGGCGAGGGCGTGGATCGGCATCGGAACTCCGCGGAAAGGGCGGCTCACCCTAGAATGGCGGCCTTTCGAGCCGGTTTATCGGCAGCGTTAAGGAAGTCTGTTGCCCGCGCCGTGCAGGGTGGGGTTGCACAGGCGGCAATTGTGGTGCGGGCACTAACATTTTAGCTTTGACGATTGTCCGGGCAGAGTCCCGCCCCGGCCGTTTTCGGAGTTTTCCCTTGATCGCCTCTCTCGATAAGGCCGCAGGCCTGGGTGCCGCGCGCCTTGCTATTGTTGCCATGGCCATAGGCTCCTTTGCCATCGGCACCGGCGAATTCGCCATTATGGGGCTGTTGCCGACGCTGGCGGGAGATCTTGGAATTACCGAACCTGAGGCGGGCCATGTCATCAGCGCCTATGCACTGGGCGTGGTCGTCGGTGCGCCGCTGGTGGCGGTGCTGTTCGCCAAATTTGCGCGCAAACCATTGCTCATTGCCTTGATGGTGGTGTTTGCACTGGCCAATTTTGCCAGCGCGGCAGCGCCCGGTTATGGATCGCTGATCGTGCTGCGCTTCCTGTCCGGTCTGCCGCATGGCGCCTATTTCGGCATTGCTGCGCTGGTGGCCGCCTCAATGGTGGATGTGGGATACAGGGCGCGCGCTGTGGGCCGGGTGATGCTGGGGCTGACGCTGGCGACGCTGATCGGCATGCCGCTGGCGACCTGGCTGGGGCAGGGCATGGGCTGGCGACCGACATTTTCGGTCGTGGGTGCGATAGGCGCGCTCTGTGTCGCCATGATCGTCGCCTTCGTTCCCGATGTGAAGCTGGCCGAGGGCGCGAGTCCGCTCAAGGAATTGGGGGCATTGCGCCGTCCGCAGGTCTGGTTGACGCTGGGGATCGCGGCGATCGGCTGTGGCGGAATGTTCTCCGTCTTCACCTATGTGGTGCCGCTGCTGAGCCATGTCACCGGGGTGCCGGACCTGTGGATTCCGTTGATCCTCGCCCTGTTCGGAGTGGGAATGACGCTGGGCAATATTATTGGGGCACATTTTGCCGACAAGGCGCTCATGGCCACCATTGGCGGCATGTTGGCGTTCAATATCGTCAGTCTTGGGGCGGTGCCATGGCTGGCGCTGTTCTGGCCCACGGCGGCGCTCAGCGTATTCATGGTGGGGTTTACCGTCGCCATCTCGACCGCATTGCAGACGCGGCTCATGGATGTGGCGGCTGACGGACAAACGCTGGCGGCCACGCTCAACCATGCAGCGTTCAATATCGCCAATGCGCTGGGCGCCTTGTTTGGGGGGATGGCGATTTCTGCCGGATTTGGCTGGGCGTCGACCGGTCCGGTTGGCGCCGTCATGGCTGTTGGCGGTCTGGCGCTGTTCCTCGTGTCGCTCTGGCTGGAGCGGCGCAGCGGGGCCGAGCCGGATGCCGGTGTCGCGTCGCCGGCCTGATCAGGCCGACGACGCAAGCGATCAGGCGACGGTCAGCGTCACATCAACATTGCCGCGTGTGGCATTGGAATAGGGGCAGACCTGATGGGCCTTGTGCACAAGGTCCTCTGCCTGCGCCTTGTCGAAGCCGGGGATTGCGACCTTGAGTTCGACAGCGATGTTAAAGCCAGCGCCATTGGCGTTTTCACCGAAGGAGACGGCGGCGTCGATGGTGGTTTCGTCGGGAATCTTCACCTTTTCACCACGGGCAACGGCCTTGAGAGCGCCGAGAAAGCAGGCCGAGTAACCGGCAGCGAAAAGCTGCTCTGGATTGGTGCCGGGGCCATCATTGCCGCCCATGGCCTTGGGGGTGTCGAGGGTGACTTCGAGGCGTCCGTCATCGGTCTTGCTGGTGCCGGTGCGGCCGCCAGTGGTGTGGGCATGGGCGGTGTAGACTGCTGATTTGATACTCATGGCTCGCTCCTTGGTGCGTGAGTTTTATATAGTACACAATTGAATTGCACGCAATAGAATTTTGTGTGCTAAGTGGTTTCCTGTTTTGCCGGGATATGAATATGGCCGACACGCCGATGCCGACTATCGACCAGATGCTGTGTTTCGCCGTCTATTCGGCGGGGCATGCCTTTACGCGGTTCTATAAGCCGCGACTGGAGGCGCTGGATCTGACCTATCCGCAATATCTTGTGTTCCTCGTGCTGTGGGAGCGCGACGACATCAATGTAAAGACGCTGGGCGAGCGTTTGTTCCTCGACTCGGGAACGATTACGCCGCTGATCAAACGGCTTGAGGCCCGCGGGCTGGTTAAGCGCCGTCGTGACGAGGATGATGAGCGGCAGGTCCGGATTACCCTGACTGCAGAGGGCAGGGCATTGCGCGAAAAGGCAATGGCCATCCCACTGGCGGCGATCAAGGGCACAGGCCTGGCCCAGGATGCGGCGGCTGCGCTACAGGCGGAATTACTGGCTCTGAGGGCGCGACTGGACGGGGCGGAATAGGGCCTGCAATCACCTCAATCCGACAGCATCTACCTGTCCGGACCGACAGGAGCTGTTTTGTGGATTGGCCGCGCTGAGCAAGGTACCAAAATCATTGGGGCCGTTGATCTCGCCGGTCAGGGCGATGCGCAATTCGGTGATCAGCGTGCGATTGCCATCCTCTGCACAGATCATTTCAACCCGTTCGCCCGCTCCTTTGCCGAAGGCCGCGTCAAAGGCGGAGCGGACCTGTTCCAGAGTAATGCGCCTGCCGATGTTCTCGGCGAAAAGCGGGCCGACTTCCGAGGTGTTGAGAGCCAGCATCAAATCGAGGGAGTCCGCGTAATATTCGCGCTGGCCGCCATCATAGCAGGAGCCGTGCTTGACCCATTCGTGGCGGTCGAGCCCCGACAGGCTGCCGGGCATGACCTGATCCAGTTCGCGGCGCTGGGCGATGGTGAGGTCAAGCGGGGTGATGTCGCGCCAGCGACCGTCCTGACTGGCAATGCGGTCTCGGTTGGTGACATCGCAATATTCATTGCCACGCGGCTGCGGCCACAGGCCATGCAGGGTGAAATTGGTGGCTTCAAAGGCATTGGGCCTTTGGTCGCGGCATTCGCGGACGCGGCTATTCAGCTCGCAAAAGGCCGGCTGCCAGTTGACCGCGAGAATATATTGGGTGCCGCGATAGGCGGGCGGTGTGGGCTTTTCCTGCGTATGGCCGGTTTGCAGGGCGGGGCTGGTGCCGCAAGTGACGGCAACCCAGCGACGCTCTGGCTGCGCGCCGGGAACGATGATCCAGAGATGGGTGGCGGGCGTGCGGTTGGCGGCGAGCAGGGTATAGTTTTTGCCGGGGCTGGTGGTGATATTGCCGGGATTGGTTTCGCGGCTGATCGACTGGTAGGCGGGGCAAGCTTCCGACGCGGTAAAGGTGCCAGAGAGAGGGGCTTCAGCGCGAGCCGAAGCCGAGAGCAATGCGAGTGCGAATATCAGGATCGTGCGCAGCATGGTGCCCTCCCAAGAACAGGGGAGCATTAGCGGCTCCCCTGAACGATTGCAAAGGCTGATGCCCTAAAGGGCGATGCGATAGATACCGAAGCCGTTGGCATCGGTATCGCCGGTAGGTTCGATGCTCACAGCGGTGACATCGGCGACCTTGTCGGCGGCCTTTGGGCCGGTAGCGAATAGGACGGTCGTGCCATCAAGCGGAGCCAGCGACCAGTTGCTGTCGGCCTTGGGATCGATCGTGCCCAGTTCGACGATGTAGCGGATAATGATGTCGCGGTTGGTATCGGGACCGACAAAGACGATCTTGTCGGACGTGATGCCGGGGAAAGAGCCGCCGCCGCTGGCGCGGTAATTATTGGTGGCGACGACGAATTTCTGTTCGGGATCAATGGGCTGGCCATTGAAATGCAGATCGACGATGCGGTTGGCAGCGGGATTGAGTTCTTCCTGCCCATCGCTGGAATATTTCGAGGGCTGGGAGATGTCGATCCTGTAGGTCACGCCGTCGATGACGTCGTAATTGTAGGAGGGGAAATCCGGGTTGATCAGGTCGGCATCTTTTGCGCCAGCTTCGACCTGGTTGAAGATTCCGGCGGATCGTTCGAGCCAGTTCTTTACATCGGCGCCGGTGATGACCACGGCCTGTATGGTATTGGGATAGAGATAGAGGTCGGCCACGTTCTTGATGGCGACGGGACCAACCGGAACGTCCGTGTAATAGTCCGGACCACCACGACCACCGGCCTTGAAAGGGGCCGCAGCCGACAGGATCGGAAGGCCTTCCCATTCGGTGCCCTTCATCATCTGCTCAATGTACCAGGTCTGGGCCTGGGATACGATCTGCACGGACGGATCGTCGGCAACGAGGGCGAAGTAGGAATGGAGCGGCGCTGCGGTTTCGCCGACGGCGCGGCGTACATATTCCAGCGTTGCTTCGTGGTCTGCCTGAGCGGCGGCGAGCACGCCGGCTTCGTCTTCGACCAGCGGCAGGACCTTGCCATCGACGCGTTCATAGATCGGGCGGGCTTCGGATGTGTGGGAGACGACAACCCATTTGCCATCGGCATCCTGCTCGATCAGCAGATCGATAAGGCCCATATGGCTGCCCCAGAAGCCGGGCATGACAGCAGGCTTGCCATGCAGTGTGCCGGCAATGGTGTCGACGCCTTCAAGGCCCTCATAATTGGGGCCTGGGAAGACAAGGTGGTGGTGGCCGGTCAGCACTACATCGATGCCTTCGACAGAAGCGAGTTGCAGTGATGCATTTTCGGCGCCGGGGCCCTGATCTTCGGCAATGCCGGAATGGGAGAGTGCGACGATGATGTCGGCGCCTTCTTCGCGCATGCGAGGGATATAGGCCCGCGCGGTTTCCACGATGTCGCGGACCTCAACCTTGCCTTCAAGATGGGCAGCGTCCCAGGTGAGAATCTGCGGGGGGCAGAAACCGATCAGGCCAACCTTGACCTTGCGGGTGCCACCGGCACCATCCACCAGTTCTTTTTCGATGATGGTATAGGGGGCGATATAGGTGTCGTCGGAGAGGGCGTCAGCGGCCAGCGTACCGCGCACGACATTGGCGGAGACGAAGGGAAAATTTGCGCCTTCGAGTGCCCGGTCGAGATATTCCAGACCGTAGTTGAATTCGTGATTGCCCAGAGTGGCCGCGTCGTAACCCAGCGTGTTCATGGCCGCGACGACGGGGTGAACATCGCCCTGATTGAGGCCGCGCTCATAGGCGTAGTAGTCACCCATCGGGTTGCCCTGAATCAGATCGCCATTGTCAACCAGCATGGCATTGCCCGCCTCGGAACGGATGGCTTCGATGATCGAGGCGGTGCGAGCCAGGCCCATTGTGTCATTGGGCTCATCGGCGAAATAGTCATAGGCGAAGACGGCGACGTGAAGGTCGGTCGTTTCCATGATGCGCAGATGCGCCTGGTTGGATTGCGCGAGTGCGGCGAAGGGATGCATGGCGGCTATGGCGCCCATGCTGGCGGAACCGGCGAGAAAAGTGCGCCGCGAAATCTGGGGGAGGAAGTTCATCGATCATCTCCAAATTGATGCCATTGCGCGGGGGCACAGGCTCCCGAGCGGCCGGCAGGCAGTGCCGGCCTTTTGGCGCTCCGCAGGGGAGCGCGTCGCTCATGCCGTCCCGAGGTGACGCTGGCATGACGATGCGATGGAAAAGCGATGAAGGTTTGACCGTATGGTCAAATTATGGCGAAGCGGTTCCGAAGATTGGAGATGGACTGCGCGGGCAAAGGCGGGAGAAGGCTGGGTCGGTCCTTACTGGATCAATTTAGGCTCTACCAGTGCGCCCTTGTGACCGATGACGATGCCGGCGGTGCGGTGGGCGGCTTCGGCGGCTTGCTGAAGGTTTTTGCCGTTGAGGCGCGCCGTGAGATAGGCGCCATTGAAACTATCCCCGGCCCCTGTCGCGTCGACTACTTTTGCACCTGTGGGAGGGGCGATGCGGACGCGCTCATTGGCGGTAGCGATCAGGGCCTGCTTGCTGCCATCTTTGACCACGACTTCCTCGACGCCGAGTTCGAGATAGCGGTCAGCCGTCTCATCGATGTTCTTGTCGCCGAATAGCGGGGCTTCGTCGGTGTGGGTCGGCAACACAATATCGCAGAGGCTGGCGGCGGCGGTGAGCACGCTGGTCATGACGCGCGGGCTGGTCCAGAGCGCGGGGCGGATATTGGTGTCGAAGGCGATTTTCGCGCCATTGTCGCGGGCCTTGACGATGGCGCCAAGCAGGCGGCCACGGGCGCGCGGGGCGAGGATAGCCAGCGTAATGCCCGAGAAATAAACGAGTTCTGCCTTTTCGACGGCCTTGGCGAGGGCGTCCTTGTCATCGGCCAGAAGCTTGGCCGCGGAATTGTCGCGCCAATAGGTGAAGTGGCGATCGCCCTTTTCCTGATGGATCATATAGAGGCCAGGACGGCGATTATGAATGGTCTGGATATGGTCGGTGCCGATGCCATTGGCATCGAGGAAGGTGCGGATGTCGCTGGAATAGCGATCCTCGCCAAGTGCGGTGACGTAATCCACCGACCAGTCCCTGCCGAGCAGGGCGCGCAGATACCAGGCGGTGTTGAGCGTGTCGCCGGCATAGCCGAGGCGATAGGAGCGGTCTTCGCCACCGCTCATCTCGATCATGCATTCCCCGATTGAGACGATCCGCTTGCTGGTCAATTCGTGTCCTCCCTGCTGCCGCATTGAATTACCGACCGTATTGCACAGAGGCAAGCGAACAAGGGTTAGCCGAAAGCATCATTGCAACTTCCATACAAGAGGGAAGATGACTATGGTGCCCCCAAACCTGTAGCCGGAGTCTCGCATGACGCGCCTTAGTGCCGCCTTCCTCAAGTCTGTCCCTGCCAATGTTCGTGTGCCCGACTATGATCGCGCCACAGTGTCAGCGGGCATCGTACATCTGGGTATTGGTGCGTTTCATCGGGCGCATATGGCGGTCTATGTCGATGATTTGCTGGCTGGCGATCCGAGCTGGGGCATTGTGGGTGCGAGCCTGCGCCGCCCGGACACCAAGGAGGCGCTGGAGCCGCAGGACGGGCTTTATACGATTGCGGTGCGCGATGCGGCGGGGACACATCCGCGGGTGATCGGCTCGATCCTGTCGGTGATGGATGCCAATAGCCAGCGCGACGACCTGCTGGCGCTGATGGCCGATCCGTCCATTCGGATCGTGTCGCTGACGGTGACGGAAAAGGGTTATTGCCACGATCCGGCGACCGGGGAGCTTGACCGGACCCATCCCGATATCGTGCATGATCTGGCCAATCCGGCGGCGCCGAAATCGGCCCCCGGCATGCTGGTTGAAGCGCTGGCGCGGCGCAAGGCGGCCGGGCTTGCTCCATTTACGGTGATGAGCTGCGATAACCTGCCCAATAATGGGCAGACGGCCAAGCGCATTGTGACCACGCTTGCATCGCTGCGCGATGCTGAACTGGGCAAATGGGTGGAGGCTGTGGCCTTTCCATCGACCATGGTTGACCGGATCGTGCCTTCGACCACCGATGCCGATCGCGCGGAAATTGCCGGACTGATCGGGGCCGAGGACGCCTGGCCGATCATGACCGAGCCGTTCACGCAATGGGTGATCGAGGATAATTTCCCCAGCGGCCGCCCGGGTTTTGAAACGGTTGGTGCGCAATTGGTCGATGATGTCGAGCCCTTCGAGCATATGAAGCTCAGAATGCTCAATGGCTCGCATTCGACAATGGCCTATTCAGGCTATCTGGGGGGCTATGAATATATCGCGGACGTCATGGGTGATCCCGCCTATGTGAAGCTGATCCATGGGCTGATGACTGAAGAGGTCATGCCGACGCTGGATATGCCGGGGGTCGATCTTGGCGGGTATCGGGACGAGCTTCTGGAGCGGTTCCGCAATCCGGCGCTCAAGCATCGGACTTGGCAAATCGCCATGGATGGCTCGCAGAAATTGCCGCAGCGGCTTTTGGGGACGATCCGCGATCGGCTCAAGACCGGGCAGGGGATCGAGCGGCTGGCTTTGGGTGTGGCCGCATGGATGCGCTATGTCACGGGCGTGGCCGAAGATGGCAGCGAGATCGATGTGCGCGATCCTCATGCGCTCAAGATGATGGCGATTGCCGCCGATGCGGGGGATGATCCTGAGGCGCTGTTCGATGGGCTGGTGGGGATGAGCGAGATTTTTGGCGATGATCTGGCAGGGAACGAAGTGTTCCGCGCGGCGGTCGTGGGGCATTTGACGCGCCTGTTTGACGAAGGGGCCAGGACGAGTGTGGCGAAGGTGGCGGGGTAGGACGGTTTTCGGCAACCCCCACCTAGCCTCCCCCTGAAAAAGGGGGAGGGACCGATCGCATTTGTGGATTCTTTGCGGATGGAGCCTCTTTCTCCTCCCCCTCCTTCAGGGGGAGGTCGGGTGGGGGTAACGTGCAATGGGCGTGGAACCCGTTTCCTCGCACAACACTTACTGCTAGCGTCTCGGGGACTATCAAGAAGGCGTCGTGATCATGAAGTGGCAGGGCCGGGAGCGTAGCTCCAATATCGAGGATCGGCGGGGGCAGCGGGCAGGGGGCGGCTTGGGCGGCCTCGGGCGGCAGAGCAGCAATCGCGGCGGGTTCCGGATCCCGACCGGTCGTAGCGGGGGCGGCGGTTCGCGCGGCGGCATTTCGGGCCTGATCGGTATTGTTGTCGTGCTGGGCATTCTGTGGTTCGCCACCGGGCAGAACCCGCTCGACCTGCTCACGGGCGGCACCATGAGTTCGTCGAGCGCCAATGCGACCTCGACCCAGCTTCCCGCCGAAGGGCAGGACGAGCTGGCCGATTTCGTGGCCGTGGTGATCAAGGAAACCGAAGACCTCTGGAATGATCAGTTCGCCGCTATTGGCGAAAATTATCCCGAGCCGAACGTCGTCTTGTTCACCGACAGGGTGAATTCGGCGTGTGGACTGGCCGATTCCTCGGTGGGTCCGTTCTACTGCCCGGGCGACAGCAAGGTTTATATCGATCTGTCATTCTATGATGAATTGCACCGCAAATTTGGTGCGCCGGGCGATTTTGCGCAGGCCTATGTGCTGGCGCATGAGGTTGGCCACCACGTGCAGAACCTGACCGGGGTGCTGCCGGAGTTCAATCGCCGCCGTCAGTCCATGAGTCAGGAAGAGGCGAATGCCTATTCGGTTCGCGTGGAATTGCAGGCCGATTGCTATGCCGGGGTCTGGGCCAGCTATGCGGGCCAGCAGAACCTGCTTGAACAGGGCGATATCGAGGAAGCACTGAACGCGGCGAACCAGATTGGCGACGACACGCTGCAAAAGCGCATGCAGGGCTTTGCCGTGCCCAAGACATTCAATCATGGCACGTCGGCGCAGCGGCAGGCCTGGTTCGCCACAGGCTATCGCTCCGGCAATCCGGGCGATTGCGATACGTTTTCGGGTAGCGTTTAGGTCACCTCTCCTAAGGGTTGCCGTCGTCACTATTGTGCGTTAGCGCCGCCGATAGCTGGCCTGACTTGAAACTGCATGATGGATCCCGGCCTTCGCCGGGATGACACCGAGAGTGTGGGAATATTGTTTTGAGCCCATAGCATAAGAAAACCCCGGCTTTTGGCCGGGGTTTGATTTTCAGGCCGCTTCGCCGGGCGCCTTGTACTCGGGCTGCTCGGGCAGACCCTTCTGCTTGCGCACGTGGTTGAGGAAGCGCGTGAACAGGTAATGGCTGTCCTGCGGGCCGGGATTGGCTTCGGGGTGATATTGCACCGAGAAGATCGGCTTGCCGTCCACGGCAAGACCAGCATTGGAACCATCGAACAGCGAGATGTGGGTCTGGGTGACGCCTGCGGGCAGGCTCTCGGCATCGACGGCGAAACCGTGATTCATCGAGGTGATCTCAACCTTGCCAGTGGTCAGATCCTTGACTGGATGATTGGCGCCGTGGTGGCCCTGATGCATCTTGGAGGTGGTGGCGCCCAGCGCGCGACCGAGGAGCTGGTGGCCGAGGCAGATGCCGAAAATCGGCTTGTCGGTTTCCATCAGCTTCTGAATGGTCGGCACGGCATATTGGCCGGTGGCAGCCGGATCGCCGGGGCCATTGGACAAGAAGATGGCGTCGGGATTGTGCGAAAGCACATCGGCAGCGCTGGCGGTCGCCGGAACAACGGTAACCTTGGCACCCTGATCGGCGAGGCAGCGCAGGATATTGCGCTTGGCGCCGTAGTCGATGGCGACGACGTGGAAATCAGGCTTGTCGAGCGTGCCGTAGCCCTTGTTCCATTCCCATGAGGTCTGATCCCAATGATAGGTCTGGGCGGTGGTGACTTCCTTGGCGAGGTCAAGGCCTTCAAGGCCCGGGAAGGCCTTCAGTTCGGCCTCGATGGAGCCGATATCGAACTGGCCGGTCGGTTCGTGGGCGATGACGCCACTAGGCATGCCCTTTTCGCGGATGAGGGCGGTCAAGGCGCGGGTGTCGATGCCGGAAATGCCGATGATGTTGCGCTTCTTGAGCCAGGCATCGAGCTTTTCGGCGGCGCGATAATTTGATGGGTTGGTGATATCGGCCTTGAGGACGACGCCGCGCACACCCGACAGAGCGGCCATGTTCACGGTTTCGATGTCTTCGTCATTGGCGCCGACATTGCCGATATGGGGGAAGGTGAAGGTAATGATCTGCCCGGCATAAGAGGGGTCGGTCAGCACTTCCTGATAGCCGGTCATGGCGGTGTTGAAACACACTTCGCCGGCCGAATGGCCCTCTGCGCCAATGCCCCGGCCCTCCAGGCGCGTTCCGTCCGCCAGAATCAGAACGGCGGTCGCGGGTTTCTGCTGCCAGAAGGTCACTTTGCTTCTCCAAGCTCGGTTTCATGGGGCCGCGCGGCAAGAAAGGCGGCGGGGGCCTGCCTTATTGTCACGGCGATGATGTCGGTTGAGGCCTTTCCTTAGAAGGCCAACGGCCATAGCGCAAGTGGCGCAAGGCGCGTTTCTTGCCTATATGGGGGCGACAATTTGCATGGCAAGGAGCCAAAAGACATGCGTGAAGACATTAGTGAAGGGCTCAAGCTGGCGCTGAAGGCCCGCGATCAGCGGCGTACCAGCACGCTTCGCTCGATCAATGCCGCCATCAAGGACCGCGATATTGCCAATCGCGGCGACGGCAAGGGCCCGGCGACCAATGACGAGATTTTGTCCATCATCCAGAAGATGGTGAAGCAGCGCGAAGAGAGCTTTGCCATTTATGCGCAGGCTGGTCGCGCCGATCTCGCCACGGTGGAAAAGGAAGAGATCGATATTCTCAACGAGTTCCTGCCCAAGGGACTGACCGAGGATGAGGTTGCGGCGGCGATTGTGGCTGCTATTGCGGCCACTGGCGCGGCGGAGCCGAAGGACATGGGCAAGGTGATTGCCCAGCTCAAGATCGACTATCCGGGCCGGATCGATTTTGGCAAGGTCAGCGGGCAGGTTCGCGCCGCACTCAGCGCCTGATCGGCTCAGGCAACCAGCCGGAGCGCAGCCACATGGACCTGGTTGCGCCCGGATTTCTTGGCTTTGTACAGTGCCGCATCGGCGCGGCGCAGGGTCGATGAGAATGTCTCATCGATGCCACCCGCGGCGATGCCGGCGCTGACCGTGGCGATTTCGCCGTGGTCGCCAATGGCGATGGACATGGCCGCAAAGGCAAGCCGTACGCGCTCCGCGGCCTTATGCGCAGTATCCCGATCGAGACCGGGCAGGATGACGCAGAATTCTTCGCCTCCAAGGCGCGCAATCACGTCGTCGGATCGCAATTCGCTTTTCAGCACCTGCGCAAAGCTTTGCAGCACAATGTCGCCCTGTGCATGGCCAAGCCGGTCGTTGATCAGCTTGAAATGGTCGAGGTCGAACATCACCACGGCAAGCCCGCTAACAATATCGGTTTCGCTATAGCGGCTGAACAGGGCGCGGCGATTCAATACGCCGGTGAGAGAATCGGTGTTGGCTTCGTCACGGTGCAGGCGCGCCGCCCGGGCGTGGTGCAGCGTCAGGCTGATGGCGCCAATGCCGGTCAGCCCCACCAGCGACATGATGGAATTGAAATTCTCGGCCCAATTGCTCGGCGGTGCATCCAATATCCATTGGCGCTCGAGGGTAAGTACGATGGCGCAGGCGAGGAAGGACAGGGCCGAAAGGGTGTATAGTGTTGCATTGGCAAGGAGAGGCAAGCGCATGTCGTTGCGGCCGCGCCAATATTGCCAGCCGCTCAGGAACATGAGCAGGGCACAGCCCAGGTTCAGCATTATCGTGCCAAGGCCGGAATAGCCCACAACCAGAGGAATGGCCGTCAAGGTAATTGCGATTGTGCCGAGCAGCAGCGGCTGTCGAAAGCCTGCGTCGGGATTGTTGAACAGGCGAGCGCCCGAATAGACCAGAGACAGGCCGACAAGCAGAATGGTGAACGGAATGAGCTGCACCATGAGGTCATAGCGGTCACCGCGCAGGCCCATGACAAAGAGCGAAATGACAACCAGTCCCATGCCTGCAGCACCATGCACCAGATAGATCTGCTGGCGCGAATGCAGCCATCCGATCAGCAGCGCAATCATCAGGGCGGCGCTGGAAAAGGCGATGCCAATCAAGAGTGAAGCGTTGTCGAGCATAGTCCTCGTGCCTTATGGGCTGGCCGGTTGAGGCGCGGTGCCGTCTTAACGCGCAAATGCACAACGCAAAGCTTATAAGTACATAGAACTTGTCATGATAGTGACCAGGACGTTACTCGGCGGCCTGCGCCGCAGGAAGCGGTGGTATCGAGCCGCTTTGCCGTTCCAGTATCGCCGAGATAATGGCGATGATCGAGGATGCAGCGAGCGCAAAAGCGCCAATGAACGGCAGGGCGCGATAACCCATTCCCGCATCGATCATGCTGGCGCCGAGGACGGCGCCGATGGCGATGCCGATATTGAAACCGGTTGGAATGAGCGCCGACGTCAGGTTGGGTGCATCGGCCGCCCACATCAGCATCCGTGACTGGAGCGGTGAGCCAAACGCGAAATTGGCGCCACCCCAGAGCACGACCATGACCGGCATGATCAGCGGGTAGGGGCTGGCGAAGTACAGGCCGATAAACAGAAAGGTCTGGATCGACAGAATGGTGATCAGCGAGGGCACAAGACGCCAATCGGCAAGGCGACCGCCGATGAAAACGCCGATGGTGGAGCCGACGCCGTACAGCAGGAGGATGAGGGGCAGAATCTCTGCCTCAAGTCCTGTCACCTCGGTCAGGAGCGGCGCGATATAGGTGAAGATGCTGTATTGGCCAATCATCACCAGAACGGCGATGACGAGGCTGGTGGCAACTTGCTGGCGACCCAATACGGCAAATTCGCGCCGGAAGCTGCCGCTTGTGGCCGAAGCGCCGGCATTGGCAGGCAGCGCCACGGCAATGATTGCTGTGGCGATCATGCCTAAAGCGCCCACGGCCCAGAAGGTCGCACGCCAGCCCATTGCATTGCCGATGGCGGTGCCGCCGGGAACGCCCAGAATGTTGGAGACGGTGAGCCCGGCCAGAATAAGCGCCATTGCAAAGCCGCGCCTTTCTGGCGGCACAATGGAGGTGGCGAGGATGAAGGCAATGCCGAAATAGCTGCCATGCAGGACGGAAACAAAAATGCGGGCGAGCATCAACAGCTCGAAATTGGGAGCAATGGCGCAAAGTGCCTGCCCGATCGTGAAGCCGACGCCGAGCAGCAGCACGAGCACCTTGCGATTCATTTTCTTGCTGGCGAGGGTCAGCAATGGGCCGCCCACTGCAATGCCAAGCGCATAGCCCGAAACCAGAAAACCGGCCATTGGAATGGAAACGCCAAGGCCAAGGGCGACATCGGGCAAAACGCCGGCAATGACAAATTCGGCAGTGCCGAAGGCAAAAGCGGCAAGAAAAAGCGCGAGCAGCGGCAAGGACATTTTGTGACCGGCAGAGTCGGGGGAAGGACAGGTCACATTTCACGCCCTTAACGCCGGGGCAATGCATAATTTGCGGGTGCCTGTTTAGAAAAACTATAACCCAATGGCCATTGGCGGGTCTCTGCGAAGGGTTTACGCTCCTTAAGGTGAGTGGCTGCGGCGCGTCCGCATGGAGACAAACGAAATGGCTGTTTCTTCTAAAACCAAACGGCGCTTTGCGCTGGCGACGGCACTGCGTGGGCTGCTGATGCTGCTGGCGGGCCTTTATGCGATGATCTGGCCGATCGATGCGCTTGCCGTTTTGGTGCTGTTCGGCGGCATCCTGCTGGTTATCGATGGGGTATTGGGGCTGTGGAGCCTGACCTTTGGCGGCGGTAAATCAGGCAATTACTGGTTCGATGTGGTGTCAAACGCTGCGTCCCTGATCCTTGGTATCGTGATCCTGATCAGTCCGCTGCTGGCGACAATTTTCACCGTGACCTTCATGTCCATGCTGGTGGGCATAGCCGCGATTGTCGTGGGCGTGATGCAGATCGTGGTGGTGGTGCGGGAGCGTGAAAGCTATGCGCGCATCTGGCCCGTGGTGCTCTCGGGCATATCCTATGTGCTGCTGGGTCTGGTTTTCCTGCTTTTCCCGCTGCTCAGCGCTTCGATTGGCATGATCATCGGCGGCATTCTGCTGATCGTTTTCGCTATTGGCCTATTTGGCTGGGCCTGGCGGCTTCATCAGGCCAGCAAGGCCTGAGACGTATTTCGAGGGGAAATCTTATGACGGATATATCGGCTCCGGGGCGCTGGTCTGCGGCCCGGGCGAATGAATGGTATGCGCGCCAGCCCTGGCTCGTGGGTGCTAATTTCGTGCCTTCGGATGCGTCCAATCAATTGGAGATGTGGCAGGCAGAAAGCTTCAATCCGGCGTTGATCGAGAAAGAGCTGGGATGGGCGGCAGAGCTGGGCATGAACAGCATGCGCGTGTTCCTGCACGATCTGCTTTGGGCCGAGGACGCAAAAGGGTTCAAAGAGCGGATCACGCGCTATCTCGATATTGCCGATGGCAAGGGTATCAGCACAATGCTGGTGCTGTTCGACTCGGTGTGGAATCCCGATGTGGCGCTGGGTAAACAGCCCGAACCGCGCCCGGGCGTGCATAATTCGCAATGGGTGCAGGGGCCGGGGCGCGCTCTGGCCGATGCATCGCAATATGGGCGGCTACGCGATTACGTGGAGGATATCGTCGCCAGCTTTGGCAAGGACGGGCGGGTCAATGTCTGGGATGTGTGGAACGAACCGAGCAATCTCAATGGCGGGCGCTTCGAGGAACTGGCCGACAAGCGCGCGCTGATCGCCGAACTCTTGCCGCAGGTTTTTGCATGGGCGCGAAATGCCGATCCGATGCAGCCGCTGACCTCAGGGGTATGGGCAGGCAAGACGCTTTATGACGATCCGCATGCCCGTATTCAGATCGAAAATTCGGACGTCATCAGCTTTCACGATTATCAGACGCCCGAGCTTTTCGAGGCCAAGCTGCTCGATCTGCCACGCGACCGCCCGCTGTTCCTGACCGAGTTCATGGCGCGCACGCCCGGCAGCACTTTTGAGGGCATTCTGCCCATCGCTAAACGCGAAAAGATCGCGTCCTATTGCTGGGGGCTGGTCGCCGGCCGGTCGCAGACGCTTTATCCATGGGATAGCTGGGCGAAGCCTTATGTAGAGGCCATGCCGAATCCGTGGTTCCATGATGTGTTCCACACCGATGGGACGCCCTATCGGGATGGGGAAGTGAGCTTTATCAAGTCGATAATTCGATAGATTTCAGCTTCTTCATGGCTTCGCGGTGCATCTCGGTGTTGAACGTGGCGCCCAGCACCACGATCAGCGCCGAATTATACATCCAGAGCAGGAGCAGGATCGCTGTTGTCAGCGATCCAAACGTGGCTTCAAAATTGCCGATCTGCTCGACATAAAAGGAGAAGGCTGCACAGACGGCCAGCCAGAGTGTGGTGGCCAGAACCGCGCCTGGCCAAATCCATTTGCCTTCCTTGAGCCTTCTATCGGGAGCGAAACGATAGAAGGCGGCGATGGCGCTCGCGCCCATGATCAGCAGCAGCGGCCAGCGCAAAGTGAGGAGCCAGCCTTGATCGGCGCTGAACCATGGCAGGGCCGCAAAGAAAGCTGGCAGGCCTGCGACCAGCGCCAGAATTATGATCATGCATATTCCGGCAATGAACGTGACCAGTACTGACATGCCGATTGCCACGAAAATGCTGCGCTTTTCGTCATGTGAGCGGGTGCGGGAAATGGCGAACATCAGGGCAGCGATGCCACGCGATCCGCTCCATGCCGCGATGATGAGCGAAATTGCGAGGCTGAGGCCGAGGCCGGCGCGGGGTTGCGCGGCCAAGGCGGATAATTGACCAGCGATGGTCTGGCGTACGATGTCCGGCAGAATGCCATCGAGGCGCTCAACCATGTCCGCCATGAATTCGACCGGCATCATCAGGCCGACCAGCACGATCAGTGCAGCGGCGGCGGGAAACAGCGACAGAAAGCCGAAATAGGCAATGCCGGCGCAATTCATCGCCGTCTCCATGCGCGCCATCGATTTGATGGTCTGCCAGATAACGCGGCGCCACAGGAACCTGTAAGGCGGCGTGGGGGTGGAAGGTGCCAGGTTCGGCGGCGTCAAATCGGTCATGGGCTCGCTTGGCAAAGCAGAATGGGCAGGAACAGGTTCAGCGATAAATCACGCTGATACCGGCGACGCTTTCGTCCTGCCGGTAAATCTCTGCATCTTGAGGCAGTGTCAGCTCAATATTGCCATAGGCGTCCCAACGCGCCTGCAGGTCAGTTTCGGCGCCGAGGGAAACGAAGCTGGCGGCATCGAAAGGCACGGCTTCTCCCGGGGGCACGAGAGCGGCCTGAATATTGGGTTCGGTGGGGCCGCAGACGCGGGAGAAGGTGACGAGATCGAACTGACTGTCGGGTGCGGTGAGGCGCTGATGTTCGCTCACCATACATTCGGGGATCATGTCATTGACGAGCCAGAGGGTCATGCCGATGGCGATTGCGGGCCCAACAGTGAGCGCTATCAGCATGGCGGGCGGCATTTTCATCTTCGGCATGATTGTGGATAAGTTCCTTGCTGATGACACTGGGCGTTCCAGAGCCTAGATAACACATATGCGCTTTACCGATCAGTTTCTGGAGGAGATCCGTCAGCGCCTGCCGATAACGCAGGTGGTGGGCGAGCATGTCCTTTGGGATAAGCGCAAAAGCCAGCCCGGCAAGGGTGATATGTGGGCCTGCTGCCCCTTCCATGCCGAGAAAAGCCCCAGCTTTCATGCCGATGATCGACGCGGCATTTATCATTGCTTTGGCTGTGGGGCCTCGGGTGATCACTTCCGGTTTCTGACCGAAAAGGCGGGGATGAGCTTTCCCGAGGCAGTGGAAAAGCTGGCGGGCATGGCGGGTGTGCCTATGCCCGCGCGTGATGAGCGCACCGAACGGCGCGAGGCTGAACAGCGCAGCCTTGTCGATGTGATGGAACTGGCGACCAAATATTTCGAGGCGGCGCTGGCGCATAATATCGGGGCGCGAGCGCGAGGCTATCTATTTGAGCGTGGTGTGTCCCCGACCAGCCAGAGCCGGTTTCGCATTGGCTTTGCGCCCGAAAGCCGCAATGGACTGAAGGAACACCTGGCTGCCAATGGCGTGTCGGCCCAGGCCATGATCGATACCGGACTGGTGACCAGCCGTGACGATGATCCGCTGACCTATGATCGCTTTCGCAATCGCGTCATGTTTCCGATTACCGACTTTCGAGGGCGGGTGATCGCCTTTGGCGGCCGTGCCATGTCGCCGGATGTGCCCGCTAAATATCTCAATTCGCCGGAAACCCAGCTCTTTTCCAAGCGACAGACGCTCTATAACGGCCAAGCTGCCCGCGCTGCGGCGCGTGATGGCGCCACCATTATCGTGGTGGAGGGGTATCTCGACGTGATCGCGGCGGTGTCGGCGGGTTTTGAAGGCGCAATAGCGCCTTTGGGCACGGCGCTGACCGAAGAGCATGTGCAATTGCTCTGGCGGATGAGCGACAATCCGGTTCTGTGTTTTGATGGAGACAAGGCCGGGTTGAAAGCTGCCGAACGCGCGGCGGACCTGATCCTGCCGCATCTCAAGCCCGGCAAGAGCGTCAAGATTGCCACCTTGCCCGAGGGGCAGGATCCGGATGATCTGATAAAGGCGCAGGGCAAGGCGGCATTCACCGATGTGATCGAAAAGGCGCGCAGCCTGTCGGACATGGTGTGGAGTTTCGAGACGGGTGGCGGGCTGGTGCCCGAGGCGCCGGAAGAGCGGGCTGCGTTGCAGGCCCGACTGCGCGAGCGGGCCAATTCCATTCAGGATTCAACCGTCCGCTTCCACTACAGCCAGGCGTTCGACGAGAAGATCAAGGCCTTCTTCGCGCCGCTTCGGCAGGGCGCGCAACAGAGCTGGCGCAGTGGCGGCAAGCCGGGCTATGGCCAGAGCGGGGCCTATGGTTATCCCGCGCGCGGCACGCCGAGACTGGTCGTGTCCGACACGCTGAAAAATTCGCGCCTGCTGCGGCCGAGTGCCGTGGCTGATGCCTCGCCCCGTGAAGCGACGATCATATTGACGCTGGTGAACCATCCGGCCCTGGTGGAGGACAGTTTCGAGACGCTGGCGGCGCTCGATTGCGAAACCAATATTGCGCAGAAAGTGCTGGGCGATATTCTGGCGCTGGCCGTGCGGCACCACGATATTTCCGCCGATGATCTGCGCGCGGCCCTCGGCGTGCGTGGGCATGGTCCGGCGCTGGATCGTATGGCCGATACGCTGACCCGACAGGGCGTGTGGCAGGTGGGCACGGAAACGGCCCGCACCGACGCTGAGACGGGATTAGGTCATGCGCTGGCCTTGCATAACAAGAAAGTTCAGCTAAATAGAGAGCTGAAAGCAGCCGAAGCCGCGCTGGGCGAAGACCCGAGCGAAGAAACCTTTGAACGGCTGCGTGACATCAAGAACCAGATTACCACTGTCGATGGCACAGAGGCATTGATCGAAGGATTTGGTTCGCTATCGGGACGCGCAAGTCGCAGTTTTTAGGATTTTTCCTGAAAACGGCGGTGTTGCGCGGTTTTGCGTTATGGCGAATCACTCGCTGGCGCTATCCGAAAGCGACCAAATTGGCGCGGGCCGTTAACGGTCCGGTGACCAGACCTTTACCTTGTCTTGAGTTGTCACCACCTAAAGACATAGCCGGAACCGAGCGCCCACGGATTCCGAGGAGTAAATGATGGCCACTAAGGCAGCGAACAAAGTTTCCAAGGATACCGAGAAGCCGGAATCCGGCGCGCCTGAGACGTCCAATGACGGTCCTTTGATCGATCAGAACGATGCTGCGGTTAAAAAGCTGATCAAGGTCGCCAAGAAGCGCGGCTATGTCACCTATGAAGAATTGAACGCCGTTCTGCCCTCGGACGAAACCAGTTCCGAGCAGATCGAAGACTTCATGTCCATGTTCTCGGAAATGGGCATCAATGTCGTCGACGAAGACGAGGTCGAAGAGACCGAGGTCGAGAAGGACGAGGAAGAGGGCAGCACCGAAGTTGCCACGGCCACCGGCACCGCCGTTGCCAGCACCTCCAACGCCAAGTCCGGCTCGGATCGTACCGACGACCCTGTGCGCATGTATTTGCGCGAAATGGGTTCGGTCGAGCTGCTGAGCCGCGAAGGCGAAATTGCCATCGCCAAGCGCATCGAGGCTGGTCGTGAGACCATGATCGAGGGCCTTTGTGAATCGCCTCTGACTTTCCAGGCCATTATCATCTGGCGTGACCAGCTGGCGCAGGGCGAAATCCTGCTGCGCGACATTATCGATCTTGAAGCTACCTATGCTGGCCCCGACGCCAAGCAGGCGGCGCCCGAAATTCCGGTGCCCGTTGCCAAGCCGGAGCCGGAAGCAGTCAAGGCAAAGCCTGCGCCCAAGAAGGCGTCTTCGGGTGATGATGACGATTATGTGCCTGAGGAACCGGAAGCTCCGCAGGACCCGGTCGACGACGATGACGACGAATTCGACAATGCTCTGTCGCTCTCGGCCATGGAAGCCGAGCTGAAGCCGCAGGTGGTGGAGACCTTTGACCGCATCGCTGAAGCCTATGGCAAGATGCGCGAAATGCAGGATCGTCACGCCGAAGATCGCACCGCAGCGGTGTCGGATGCCGAGACGGAAAAGCTCAGCGCGCTGCGCGGCGAAGTCATTGCCGATGTGAAGTCGCTGTCGCTCAACAATGGCCGTATCGAAAGCCTTGTCGAGCAACTTTACGACATCAACAAGCGCCTTGTGCGTCTTGAAGGCCGGCTCCTGCGTCTGGCTGAAAGCTACGGCGTCAAGCGCGAAGCCTTCCTCGAAAACTATTATGGCCGCGAGTTGGACCCGAGCTGGGAATGGTCGCTGGAGAGCTTCGAGGGCAAGGGGTGGGCTGAATTTGCTCGCCGCGAGACCGACACCATTGCCGATCTGCGCCGTGAAATTGCGACACTGGCGACCGAAGCCGGTCTCGATATCGGTGAATATCGCCGTCTCGTGCACAAGGTGCAGAAGGGCGAACGCGAAGCTGCTATCGCCAAGAAGGAAATGGTGGAGGCGAACCTTCGCCTCGTGATCTCCATTGCCAAGAAGTACACGAACCGCGGGTTGCAATTCCTCGATCTGATTCAGGAAGGCAATATCGGGTTGATGAAGGCGGTCGATAAGTTCGAATATCGGCGCGGCTACAAGTTCTCGACCTATGCGACCTGGTGGATTCGTCAGGCAATCACGCGCAGCATTGCTGACCAGGCAAGAACCATCCGCATCCCGGTGCACATGATCGAAACGATCAACAAGATCGTTCGTACGTCGCGCCAGATGCTGCACGAAATCGGCCGTGAGCCGACGCCGGAGGAATTGTCCGAGAAGCTGCAAATGCCGCTCGACAAGGTCCGCAAGGTCCTCAAGATCGCCAAGGAGCCGATCTCGCTCGAAACGCCAATCGGCGACGAGGAAGATTCCAACCTCGGCGATTTCATCCAGGACGTGAATGCTATCCAGCCGATCGATGCGGCGATCCAGTCCAACCTGCGTGAAACCACGACCCGGGTTCTGGCTTCGCTCACCCCGCGCGAAGAACGCGTGCTGCGCATGCGTTTCGGTATCGGCATGAATACCGATCACACGCTGGAAGAAGTCGGTCAGCAATTCTCGGTGACGCGCGAGCGTATCCGCCAGATTGAAGCCAAGGCGCTGCGCAAGCTCAAGCATCCCAGCCGTAGCCGGAAGCTGCGGAGCTTCCTCGACAACTAGGAGCGGCCCAATGGCTGCTCCCCTCAAGGTCGCATCTCTTCGAGCGGCCATTCCGTTCAAGCTGGTGGTGACGTTTAACGACGGCACCGCCGGAACATTTAATGCCGCTCCCATGCTGGCGCAGCGTGGGGAAGGCACCGAGCCTCTTAGGGATCGGGCTTATTTCGGCAAGGTGGCCCTGGCCAATGGCGTGCCGACCTGGCCGAACTATTTTGACATCTCCCCGCTTTGGTTGCAGGAGGAGATGGACAGGAATGGCGCACTGGAGCGACCTCGCCCCACGCGCCGATAATGAGACAAGCGGAGGCAAGCCATGTCGTTTTTCAAGAAGCTGTTTGGGGGTGGCAATGCCGAGCCCGCAGGCGACAAGGTGCTGGGCGAAGAAAGCTATAAAGGCTTTGCCATCAAGGCCATCGAGATGAAGGCGGGTAGTGAGCTGCAATTGGCCGGCATCATCGAAAAAGACATTGGCGGCGAGCTGAAGACCTATCGCTATATTCGCGCCGACCGCATGAGCTCGCTCGACGACTTGATTCCGTTGGCATTGTCCAAGGGCCGACAGATCATCGATGAACAGGGCGAAGGCATTTATCGCTAAGCCTTTTCGCTATCATTTTACGACCGCGAGCCGAACCGGCTCGCGGTTCTATTTTTGAAAGGACCATCAAAAATGGCCAGAAAACCAACCGCTCGCACCGAATTCGTGATGTTCGATGTCGTCTATGAGGATGGCACGCAGCGCTCCAATCGCAAGGTGGATGCAGGTCTGCTTGGCGGGCTCGATGGCGATGAACCGGCAAAGACCGCAATCATGGATCAGGACCGTGCCATTTCCGAAAAGTCGGGTGTGCCTCCGTTGGCGATCAAGTCGATCAAGCGTAGCGGCAAGTAAGCCTGTCTTTTCGCCGTATGAGAAATGGCCGCCCTTGGGCGGCCATTGTGTTTTAGGTCTCAGGTTTAGTTTCCGAGGATGTCTGCGGTGGGGCGGGGCGTCGTCTCCGTTTCAGGCGGCATGATCGGGTATTCAACCCGCGGCATCTCGCCAGTCAGCGTGCCCAGATAGGCGACGATTTCGTCTACTTCGCTGTCTGTCAGGGTCGCCCCGAGCTGCGATGTCCCCATGATTTCAACGGCCTGACGCAGGCTCCATACCTTGCCCGAATGGAAATAGGGCGCGGTCAGCGAAATATTCCGAAGCGGTGCGGCGCGGAAGACATATTCGTCGTCGACCGTCTTGGTGACCTCAAAGCGTCCCTTGTCGCCTTCGGGCAGAATTTCTGCTCCGGGCCGTTCTACGACGCCGAACGGGTAATATTCCTGGCCACCCAGATTGACGCCGCCATGGCAGGATGCGCAGCCCTTGTCGATGAATTGCTGCAGGCCAGCCAGTTCGACAGGGGTCAGCACGTTGTCATTGCCTTCCAGATATTGGTCGAAGCGCGATCCGGGTGTGATCAGCGTCGCTTCGAAGGCTTCGATGGCCCGCGCCACATTCTCGAAGGTTACGGGATCTTCCTCGCCCGGAAAGGCATCCTGGAACCAGGTGACGTAGTCTGGCATGGACTTGAGCGTGGCGATGACCTGCACCGGCGTATTGGCCATTTCGACGCCAGCCTGAATGGGGCCGGTCGCCTGTGCCTTGAGGTCTTCGGCGCGTCCGTCCCAGAACTGGGCGGCGTTGAAGACCGCGTTATAGACGGTCGGCGAGTTTCGCGGACCTTTTTGCCAGCCATGACCGATCGAGGTTTCGAGGTTGTCGTCGCCGCCCGTGCCCAGATTGTGGCAGGAATTGCAGCTGAAGACACCGCTGGCTGACAGGCGTGGATCAAAAAACAGAGCCTTACCCAGATCGACCTTGGCCCGCGTTATGGCATTGTTGTTGACCGCCGGTACCACAGACGGAATTGGCTCAAAAAATTCGAGAGCAGTTTCACGAAGTGAATCGGCAGAAACTGGTGCCGTGAGCATGGTCGCGGCACAGATAGTCAGTAGAAGTTTGCGCATAGTCGTCCCCTTTCGGCATCAGACTATGCGCGCGAAGACTGGCTCGCTTGATATAGGTCAACGCAAAATCATTCCGTGCGCCGGATGCGATATTGTCGCACCGGGGGAGGCCGGACTACCCGGCGGCTTACCGATATGATTTTGCACCATCCTCATCACTCCCCCAAGTGCCAGCGCTCGGCAGCGCATAAGCGCCACTCGAGCAGATGAGAACAGAATCCGGGCTCCCGAGCCTGCAAGGAACTCCTTAAGTATCGAATTCTGCCAAGATGCGCCCGTTCGGCGTGGTGTTGTTCGGGTCTTATGCCGCCCGGGCTCCTGTCCCTATCTGTTCCGGCTCCACCCGGAATACGCTGACAATGGCATCGAGATTGGTGGCCTGGCCCTGGGCCTGGGCGACGGCGGCGTTGGTTTCTTCGACCAGGGACGCGTTGTGCTGGGTAATTTCATCGATCCGGCGGACGGCGCCGCCGACTTCGACGATGGCGTGGTTCTGGTCGACGGCGGCTTCGGCGATGCCTTGCATCAATTCATTGCTGGCGCGGGCCGCTTCGGCGATCTGGTTCAGGGTATCGGCGGCGCGACCGACCAGGCGTGAGCCTTCTCCGACTTGGCTGGTGGCCTGTTCGATCAGGGTTTTGATCTCCGACGACGCCTCGGCGGCCGATTGGGCCAGGCGCCGCACTTCCACCGCGACCACGGCGAAGCCCTTGCCCGCTTCGCCGGCGCGGGCGGCTTCGACCGATGCATTGAGGGCCAGCAGATTGGTCTGGAACGCGATGTCGTCGATCAGCCCGATAATGCCGGAAATCTGCTCGGAAGACTTGCCGATCCGCGCCATGGCATCGGTCGCTTCCACCATGACCACGCCGCCGGTTTCGGCAGTGTCGACGACGCGGGCCGTGGCCGTGCTGGCTTGGCCCGCACGGTCGGCATTGCCGCGCACATTCCGGGCCAGTGCCCCGATGGATTCGGTGGTTTCGCGCACCGTGGCCGCCTGCCGGGCGGTGCGCTGGGATAGATCGTCGGCTCCGACCAGCAATTCGGCCGTGGCATGGGCCAGCGTACCCGAAGCAGTGCGAATGGCATTGACCACTTCGGTCAGCCGGTTGGCGACTTTGTTGGTATCCTGCTTGAGACGGGCGAAAGCGCCGCGATAATCGCCTTCGACTCGGCGGGTCAGGTCCTGGGCGGACAGGGCGGCTAGGACCGAGGCGGTCTCGGTGAGGCCGCCTTCGATATTCTCGACTAGGATATTGATCGAGCGGGCCAGCTCGTTGAGGTCGTTCTCGGCGAAATCGGTGGGCACGCGGCGGCTGAAATCGCCGTCCAGGGCGGCGGTGACGACACCGCCGAACTGATCGCGCAATTCCGCCAGGGTGCGGTGACGCTCCTCGAGGCGCAGCACTTCGCTCTCCTCGACCTCACGGGCCAGATTGCGGGATTGCTCAGCATGGCTCTCGGCCTGATCTGATTGCTCGCGGGCAATGGTCAGGAGCTTGAAAGTATTGAGCATCAGCCAGATGAGACCGGCCGCCTCCACCACGAGAATGATTGCATGGAGCAGGATGCGGCGCAGGCTGCTGTCGCCGTAAAAGACCATTTCGGGCAGCAGCATGCCGACGCCCAGATGGTGAATGGCAACCAATACCGTGCCGACCAGAATGATCCGCACATCGTAGAGCAGGGCGCTGAGGGCCAGGGCCGCGAAGAAGGCCATGTGCAGGTCGGTTTGCCAGGGCGTGCCGGCGGCGGCGGCCAGGGTGGCGGCAATGCCGCCCATCAGGACGGTGATGGCGAGGCTGCGGAAGGCCAGCTTGTTGCGCTGTTGCAGCGGATAGCTGGCCAGGAGGGCGGCGATGCCTGCAAAAGCGACATAGGCGGGGGGCCCAAATTCCTGCTGGACGACGAAATCGGTGACGATTGCCGCAAGACAGGCGAACAGGGCCAGACCGGAGACCAGCAGAGTAGCAATGGAACGAATGTTGGAAAGGGCCATGTCGGTACTATCAGGATGTTGCCAAGGGGGCGCAAAGACCCGCCGCAGCCAAGAAGAACAGGGCGCCCATCTCGCTCATGCGCTGCTGGAAGCCGCTATCGGGCGCATAGGCCACGACCACATTGGGAAGGCGCGTGGGGGCCACGAGCGAGCCGCCCGCCTGGCGCACCAGAGCCCAGGCTGTTTCCTCGGAGGTGAAAGGGGGAAAGACGATTGCCATCTCGCCTCTCTCAGGCGCGGGCATGGGCGTGGCCAGGGCAAGAGCGGAGAAGGCCGCGAAGAGGATTGCAGGCAGGAATTGCTTCCATTCGGAAAGCCTCTTGCCGCGCCGTTGCGACAAGCTCGCCGTAGACATTTTGTTAGCCCCTGTGGGCAAAGGCCCTTAAGCAAATATAAGTGTTTACGCTTAAGGAAGTGCTAAGTTTGACGGAGCGAGCCAGAGTGTGTGGGGTTTTGGCATGCTGCTGCCGCCTTCCTTTCTCCCCTGAGGGGAGAAGGTGACCCGCAGGGCCGGATGAGGGGTCAGAGATCAGGTGTCTGATTATAGGCCTTCACCGCTCCCCCTAATCCTCTCCCCTGAGGGGCGAGGGGCGAAAAAACCGCCAGCGCCGCGCAAATCCCCACACACCTTAGGTCAAGGCTTTGTCGATGGCGGGTTTTACGACCGTTCCATAGAGCTCGATTGCTTTCATAACCTTGTCGTGGGGCAGGGTGCCGACGCTGAGTTGCAGGCCGAAGCGATCATGTCCGAACCATTCGTGCTGCATCAGGATCTTGTCGATGACTTCCTGCGGCGAGCCCATGTAATAGGCGCCTTCCGGTGTCGCTCCGGCATCGAACTGCGCGCGGGTGCCCGGTGGCCAGCCCCGCTCGGCGCCGATCTTGCTCATTGCCGCATTATGGGCCGGGAAGGCGATGTCCCGGGCCGTCTGGCTATCTTCGGCAATAAAACCGTGGCCGGATACGCCAAGCTTGAGTTTTGAGGCGTCGTGGCCGGACTTGGCGCCGGTCTGGCGATAAAGCTCGGTCAGTGGCTGGAACTGGCGTGGGCGACCGCCAATGATGGCGATCATCAGCGGCAGACCATAATAGGCGGCGCGGGCCACCGAATTGGGTGTGCCACCGACAGCGATCCAGAGCGGGATGGGGTCCTGCAATGGCTTGGGGAAGATTTCGATGCCGGGAATGGGCTTGGTATGGGTGCTGCCCGGCCAGGCGACCTTGCCGCCCTCCCGGATTTTCAGCAGCATGGCCAGCTTTTCCTCAAACAGATCGTCATAGTCGTTGAGGTCGAGACCAAAGAGCGGGAAGCTTTCGATGAAAGAGCCGCGGCCGGCCATGATTTCGGCGCGGCCATTGCTGATCAGGTCGAGCGTGGCAAATTGCTGATAGGTGCGAACCGGGTCTTCCGAGCTGAGCACCGTAACGGCCGTGGACAGGCGAATGGATTTGGTGCGGGCGGCCGCTGCGGCCAAAATCGTCACCGGGGCGGATGCGACATAATCGACGCGGTGATGCTCGCCCAATCCATAAAAGGCCAGGCCGAGCTGGTCGGCCAGTTCGATTTCCTCGATGAGATCGTGCAGGCGTTCGGCCGGCGACTGAACGTGATTTCCGTTCAGCGGATCGGGGGTGTTCTCGGCGAAGGAATAAAGTCCAAGTTCCATGGCGTATCTCCTTGGCCGGACATGTGGACCGGGCTGGGCAAGGCTTCAAGAACGCACATGGGTGTTACCGCGCGAGCCATGCCCGCGCGGGGAAACCTAATCACACATTGCCGCTATTGGGTGTGTAGGCGAAGGGGGACACAGGCGTTGCGGCAGGTTGGGGAGCCTTTTCGCCAGCTGCCTTATGAATTTCCGCGACAAGAGCCGGATCGAGCTTGAGCTTACTGGCCAGGGCTTCGAGATAGGCCTGCTCGGCTGCGCTATCGGCGCTGATGGCAACGAGCGAGGCGGCATAAATTTCGGCAGCGTGGGCAGGCGTGTCGGCGCGCGCTACGACGGCGTTGATGTCGAGTGGGGCCGAAAGCTCATCGAAAACCCAGGCTTTCTCTTCGGCGGAGAGCTGCATAGTCTTGAGACGTTCAAAGATCGCCTCTTTTTCTTCTGAATCAATGCGGCCATCGGCCTTGGCGGCCGAAATCATAGCGCGGACCAGAGTCTTGCCCAGTTCTTCATGTCCGGCGCTTTCGGGGGCGGGGATGAAGGCCTCTTCTGCCGGGGCAGGCGAGGCGCCAGCCTGACCCTGCTGATAATTCTGCCATGCCTTGTAGGCGAGACCGCCCACTGCGGCCAGCGCACCGGCCTTGACGGCATTGCCAAGAAGCTTGCCCGGTTTGCCGCCCGACAGCAGCATGCCTGCCGCGAGACCCGCTGCGCCGCTCATGGCATTGCGTTTGACGGTCTCGTCGGTCTGGAGGGTCTTAAGAATCTGGTCGATGTTGAACATGGAGGCTCCCGTGGCTTTGCCGGAAGATGGGGATAGGACGGTGGTTTGACAACTGGCCGCACAACAAGAAAGACCCCGGAGGGCGCCGGGGTCTTCTAATGGCCTTGGAGGGAGGGACCAAGGCCAAGGGAGGTTGGTTATTAAACGCCCGGCGCGGCTGGTTCAGCAGCAGGGGCTGCCGGAGCGGCAGGGGTCGTTTCGGTGCCAGCAGGTGTATCAGCCGGAACAGCCGGAGCTGCATCAAGAGCCGGAGCTTCGGTCATCGGCGCGACTTCTGGAACCACCGGGGCCGGGGTTTCCGTCATGGGCGCGGGCGCCAGAGCGGGGTCGGTGGTGGTCACTGCTGGAGTGCCGTTGATATCAACCGTGGTGGCCGGGCCGGAATTGGCCGAGAAAACCAGATAGCCAATTGCCAGGAGGGCAAGAGCGACGATGATGCCGACGAACCAGCCAGTGCCGTTGCTCTCACGGGTATAGACGGTGCGGTTGCCGTCATGGGTGTAAACAGTATCGCGTTCGGGGGTAGCCATCATGTGCTCCTTTGTTTCGCTGGCAGAAAAACGCGATGAACAAAGGTTCGTTCCCTCAAATGTGAACTGCTTGTTTTTTGTGATCTGCTGTCGTTTTTATTATTTAATTCCAGCGGTTTGTCGTTAGTTGTTCTGTCGGTCGGAGCGGTCCGGATTGCGGCTTTTTCAAGGAATCTGAATTTTGTCGGCCCCAAAATGAAAGGCCGGGCTCAGGGCCCGGCCTTTCTATGACATTTTGGTTCGCCTAACGGGCGGCGACGGTGATCAGCGGCGTGATGCGGCGGATCGTTACGCGACGGTTTTCACGTTCTGCCGCTTCCGTGCGAATCTTGAGATAGCGTTCGCCATAGCCCTGTGTCGCAAGATTTTCCGGCGGCACGCCGTAGAAGTCGGTCAGGACGCGGGCGACCGTGGCCGCACGATTGTCCGACAGGCGCAGGTTGGCAATATCGGAGCCCACCGCGTCGGTATGGCCTTCGATCAGGAAGGTTTCGTTGGGGTTGCGCTCAAGCACGGCCAGCATGGCATTGGCAATGCCGGACAGCGACCGAACCTGATCGCGGCCAATGGTGGCTGCGCCGGTATCGAAGGTGAGGTTACCCACTTCGAGCTTGCGCACGCTATCGCGCAGGCGGGCCGACCGCTTCACCTCGTCAATCGAGTAGATGCGGGTGACCTGCTCCACCGGCGGCTGAGCGAAGAAAGCTTCCAGCTCACGTTCATTGGCGTAACGGGCATCCAGCACATAGTCACGAACCGGAATGTTCAGACGCAGTGGCGGCAGATCGAGGCCCGGATCGCGCCAGGTATCGAGCTGGTTGCCGAAGCGATCGTCAAAGCTCGCCAGCACATATTCGCGGCCATTCGGATCGATGCGCGAGCGGCGCAGAATGTCGCCATTGCGGTTGCGAACGGTGACAATCTGGCTGCCATCAGGGCGGGTGATTACTTCACGTACGCGGCCATTCGAGAGGTTCTCATAGAAAATCTCATCCTGCTGCGGATTGTAGAAACGATCGGTATCCTGACCGATCGAATTGACGATCAGCTGTGAACCCACCTGCAGGATCACCTGAGCGATAATGTCGCCGGTGCTGGTCTGCACTCTGGGCGCTTCCACCACGGTGACATTGTTCTGCTGGCCAATATTGTTCTGCGTCACATTGGTCGAATTATCGACATTGGTGACGTTGTTGATCACATTGGTGATGTTCGTGATATTTGTAATGTAATTATTCACCACCGTCTCATTGACGGTGTTGTTCTGCGTCGCCGTGATTTCGGTACCTTCTTCGGCGGTCACGCCGGCGAGTGGCTCCGCAGCAAAGGCGCGGATTTGCTCGGACTGAGCTTCCTCGTCATTGGTTGGTGGCGGCGGGGGCGGTTCTGTGGCGACCGGCGCTTCGATCGTTACATCGGTTTCGGCGGCAGGGGCGCTGTCATCGTCCTTGGCGCTGTCGAGAACCGGGGCAATCTGGTCCGCCGTCACTCCGGCAGGCAGTTCGACAACGGGCTCGGCGATTTCGCCTTCCGTGGTCACGTCTTCAACCGGCTCGGGCTGTTCGATGGCGGGCTGTTCCGTCGGAGCGGCAGGCTGCTCGATGGCGGGGATCGCCGGAAGCGACAGACCATATTGTGCCAGACAAGCAGTGATGTCGGACTGACCGATTTCGGCGCAGATGACTGCGATTTCGGCAAGAGCACCGTCGATCTGGGCTTGTGCGGCCGCGGCATCGCTGCCCGAAAGCATGCCAAACACCGCGTCTTCATAGATGACGACCTGTTCTTCCAACAGGCCGGCATAATCGACAGTTGGCGTCACGGCAGCAGGTTGCTCAACCGGCGCTGGCTGGGCCTCCGGCGCAGGAGTAGGCTGTTCAATGACGGGTTCAGGCTGTGCCGGTTCTTCAACGGCGGGTACTTCAACGGGCGCAGGCGCCGGTTCCTCAATCACGGGCGCCGGTTCTTCAACCACCGGTTCTGGTGCCGGTTCTGGAACAGGCTCAGGCTGCGGTTCAGGTTCCGGCTGGGGAACGGGGGCCGGCTCTGGTTCTGCAACGGGTTCAGGCTGAGGGGCGGGCTCTTCGACCACCGGCTCGGGCTCGGGCTGTAGTTCAGGTTCCGCCTGCGGTGCTGGGGCGGGGGCCGGCGCAACGGCGGCATCGAGGGCCGCTATACATTCATCGACGCTGGAAAAGCCGCCAACGATGCACAATTCGGTCAACTCGGCGCGTGCGGCGTCGAGTGCCGCCGCATCGCCAGAGGATTGAGCGCTGAGATAGGCATCGTAGGCAGCACGCAATTCGGCGTCCTGAGCCAATGCTGAGAGCGGCGCAAAGGCCATGAAGCCAATGCTGGTTCCGGCGAGCAGCCAGGTCTTGAGGCTCATATTCTTAATTCCTTTTGTGTTTGGCACACGTCTGCCGAACATCGTCTTTGTTTCCTGAACCTACCCTGAATGAGGGGATAGGGAATTGGAAGGGGTGCAGGCCCCGCACAAGCCGCAACGCGGGAATTTCGGCATGGTTCCCATGCTTGGCAGGCGGAAAATTGGCAGCGCCAATGGGGCGGGATTTTGGCAATGGGCGGAATGGTGGGGGATGGCCTCCCTAATTTCCGCTTGAACGTGCTAATCGATTTGCATGCAGCAGACCATCGACTCATTTGCCATCGAGACACAGGGGCAGGGGCTTTACGAGGCAACCCGGGCGCTCAGGCGCTTCGTTGCTGAGTCGGGCATCGCAACGGGTCTTGTCACGGTCTATGTCCGGCATACGTCCTGTTCCCTGCTCATTCAGGAAAATGCCGACCCGGACGTGCAGACAGATATGCTCGGTTTTTTCCGGCGTCTGGTGCCAGAGGGTATGGACTGGCTGGTGCATACGACCGAAGGTCCGGACGATATGCCCGCTCATATCAAGGCCGCGCTGACCCAAACGTCGATCGGTATTCCCGTCAGCGATGGTCGTCCCGTTCTGGGCACGTGGCAGGGATTGTATCTGTTCGAGCACCGCCGCCAGCCACACCGGCGGGAAATCGTGCTGCATATTATTGGAGAATGAGATGGATTGGGGATTGATCGCCAGCTATTGGCCCTTTGTCCTGGCGATGGCGCTGACCGGCATTGTGTCGGGCGTGGCGGCGGGTCTGCTTGGGATCGGAGGCGGCGCGGTGATTGTTCCGGCCATCGCCAACAGCCTTCTGCTCATGGGGTATGATGGTGATGTGGTGCAGCACGTGGCGGTGGGGACCTCGCTCGCCATCATCATTCCGACCGGAATTGCCAGCGCGCGCGCGCATTACAAACGCGGCGCGCTCGATATGGGCGTATTCAAGCTGTGGGCGCCTTTTATCATTGCCGGAACCTTTATCGGCGGCGTGATGGCAGGCCTGTTCCCGGGGAATGTATTGCGCATCGTTTTTGCCGTGCTGGCCTTCCTTATTGCGGCCAATATTCTTTTCTCATTCCAGACCAAGCTGATGGGGCACCTCAAGGACATTGCCTGGGTGCATCGCCTGTCGGCTTTTATCGTGGGCTATCTGTCATCGCTGATGGGTATTGGCGGTGGTTCGCTGACCGTGCCGACACTGGTGGCATTTGGGCGCAGCATGCACAATGCAGTCGGCACCTCTGCGGCTATTGGCGTCGCCATTGCGCTGTCCGGCACGGCGGGGTTCCTGATCTCGGGCTGGAATGCTCCAGATCTGCCGCCTGCCAGCCTCGGTTTCATCAATCTCCCCGCGCTGGCGCTGGTTGGCATTCTCGCCGCCGTCTTTGCGCCTGCGGGTGCGGCACTGGCGCATCGGCTGGACCAGAAGACGTTGAAATATGTCTTCGCCGCGTTTCTTGTCGCGGTCGGGCTCAACATGTTGTGGAAGGTGGTTTTGGGGTAGGGGGCGTGTTCCTGCCTAAAGGTCGGCCACGCAGGCATAGCCGCTGATTTGCTTGCGCCCATTCAAGCGTAGCTCTCATGGCCTCCTCTGTCTCGCCCGGGCTCCACTGGAACCACGGGTCGGCTTCGCCGACCGACAAGTGAGGGTTGGTGGGGGCGGAGTTGACTACGGTGGAACCGCCCCCACCGCCCAAGCCCCCTCCGGGAGGGGAACCGGGAACATGGTGGCAGAGGGAGGACTCGCTCTGCCGCCGATGTAACAACGTGCGTTTGGCCTTTTGGGTTTGGCCAAAAAAAGGCGGCCTTGCGACCGCCCTGTGGATTAATTGCCGGTGTTGTCCAAATCCCACGCCACATTGACGGTGATGGCGAAGGTCAATTCGCCTGCTTCTACAGGCACATCCGCCGAAGACTGGATTTCGGCGCGGGCATACATGGCATAGGGCTGGGGGCTGCCATAATCCTGACGCTCGGTGATCGATTCCAGATCGCCCAGCTTGGCACCTGCAACGCTTGCATAGAGTTCGCCCTTGTTTCGGGCATCGGCAAAGGCCGCCTTGCGCGCTTCGTTGAGCAGTTCGGACGGGTCAGCCACCGAGAAGGAAACACCGTTAACGGTGTTGGCGCCCACGGTTACCGACTGGTCGAGAATGGAGCCGAGGTCGGCAAGATCGCGCACGACGACGGTAACCGAGTTGGCGACCTGATAGCCGTTGATCTTTGGCGGCATGGAATAGCCAAGCTCGTCCCGTGCGTCGGAATAGACGTAGTTCGGATTGACCGAGAAGCCGGAGGTCTGAATGTCGCGGGCTTTGATGCCTGCGTCCTTGAGGGCCGCAATGAGTTCGCTCATCGCTGCGGTATTGGCGTCGAGAGCTTCACGCGCAGTGGCGCCCTGAGTGGTCACGCCGGACATGATGGTGGCCATGTCTGGAGCCGCGCGCACCTCGCCACGGCCTTCAATGGAGATTTCGCCGGCAAAGGCGGGCAGGGCAGTGGCCAAAAGGGCGAGAGGGGCAAGGGCAGCGAGTACGCGCATGAAAGACTCCTATTAAGTGTCGGTCTCGGAAGGGAGATTTCCCGAGTTATTGCGGTCTTATTGCGGCATAGATGAACCGGACTTGAACGAGCCATGTTATCCTTGGGGAAAGGATGGTGGTCGAATGTGGGAAACAGCCAGCTATATGGTCACGGTCATCGCTCTACCCATGGCCATTGCCTTTTATATGCTCGATCGTTCCAAGCAGCGGGCGCAAGAAGAGGAAGAAACCTATCTTCACCTGTCGGATGAATATGTCGCCTTCCTGAAACTCGCGCTGGAAAATGCCGATCTGCGGCTTCTCGATCCACATGCGACTCCGGGTCTGGATGACGAGCAGAAGATGCGTAAATTCGCGCTTCTCGGCATTTTGATTTCCCTGTTTGAGCGTACCTATATCCTGACCTATCGTTCAGGCATGCGCGGCGCGGAATTGCGGCGGTGGCGCTCATGGGAGGACTGGATGGGCGAGTGGTGTCGCCGGGCCGATTTTCGTTTGGCCATGGATGAGCACCTGCCGGGTGAGGACCCGGAATTTGTCGCTTATCTCAAAAAGCTGGCCGCCAGTAATCCCGTTGAAACCTCCACTACCTATCGTCATAAAGTATGATTTATGTCGCTGCGGCTTGCATTTTCGGGCTGCTCTAGGCTAGTCACTGGCACTGACATGTCAGGGGACTATTGATGAGCGCAGACCATATTCCAGACGGCCTTCTCATTGGCAGAGCGCTTGTTCCCGGCTTCGACCATCCGCGCGTGGTGACCGTTCGGAATGGCAAGCTGGTCGACATTACCGCCCCCGGCCTCGCCACCGTCCGCGACATCGCTGAAAGCGGAAGCGCGGCAGAACATGTCCGTAATACTGTGGGCCGCGACGTCGGTGACATTGGCGCTGTGATTGACAATGCGCTGTCTGGCAATAAGCGGGACGACGTGGCGCGCCTGCTCGCGCCTATCGATCTGCAAGCCATCAAGGCGTCGGGGGTGACATTTGTAGTGTCGCTGCTCGAACGGGTGATCGAGGAACAGGCCCGCGGGGACAAATCCCGTGCGGATGCGTTGCGGTCCGAAATTCTCGACCTTATCGGTATGGATCTGTCGCAATTGGTGCCGGGGTCGGACGCCGCGATGAAGGTCAAGGCGGCGCTGATCGAAAAGGGCGTGTGGAGCCAGTATCTGGAAGTCGGTATTGGCCCGGACGCGGAAATTTTCACCAAGGGCCAGCCGATGAGCGCGGTGGGTTATGGCGCCGAAGTGGGCCTGCACCCGATTTCGACATGGAACAATCCCGAGCCGGAAGTGGCGCTTTTGGTGACCAGCAAGGGCGAAATCATCGGCGCGACACTGGGCAATGATGTCAATCTGCGCGATGTCGAGGGCCGTTCGGCTTTGCTGCTGGGCAAGGCAAAGGACAATAATGCGTCCGCGTCGCTCGGCCCGTTTGTGCGGCTTTTCGACGGGGATTTCTCTCTCCAAACCGTCAAACAGTCTGAGATTGCCCTGCGTGTCGAAGGTGAGGACGGCTTTGTTCTCGAAGGCCATTCCAACATGGCTGAAATTTCCAGAACCCCGGAATCGCTCGTGGCTGCGACCATTGGCGATCATCACCAATATCCCGATGGGCTGGTGCTTTATCTCGGCACCATGTTCGCCCCAGTTCAGGACCGAGACGGCGAAGGCAAGGGCTTTACCCATAAGCTTTGCGACATCGTCTCCATTTCGACACCGGCGCTGGGTACGCTCATAAATCGCGTAAATCTCTCGACCAAATGTGCGCCCTGGACCTATGGCTCAAGCCATCTCCTGCGTGATCTCGCGCGCGCCAACCTGCTCTAATTTCTGCGTTTTCTCCCGACGCGCTTTACCGAAAGGCATCGACATGACCGAATTGCACAAGAACCTGATCGACGGTGAATGGGTTGGCACGGATGGGGTCGAGAACATCAACCCGTCCAATATCAATGAAGTGGTCGGCGTCTATGCCCGCGCCAGCGCTGAGGAAACCAAGCAGGCTATCGCGGCCGCCAAAGCTGCGTTTCCCGCCTGGTCACGTTCGGGCATTCTCGAGCGCCATGCCATCCTCTCCAAGACATCCCAGGAAATCCTCGCCCGCAAGCAGGAACTGGGTGAGTTGCTGAGCCGGGAAGAAGGCAAGACGCTGCCGGAGGGTATTGGCGAAGTCACTCGCGCGGCTCAGATTTTTGACTTTTTCGCGGGCGAAGTGCTGCGTCTGGCCGGGGAAGTCCTGCCATCGGTTCGCCCCGGAGTGAGCGTTGAAATCACCCGTGAGGCGGTCGGCGTCGTCGGCATTATTACGCCGTGGAATTTCCCTATCGCTATTCCGGCATGGAAGATCGCCCCGGCTTTGGCTTACGGCAATACCGTGGTTATCAAGCCGGCTGATCTGGTGCCGGGTTCGACCTGGGCCATTGTCGACATTCTGGTGCGGTCCGGCCTGCCCAAGGGTGTGCTCAATCTGGTGATGGGCAAGGGTTCGGTTGTGGGCCAGACCCTGCTGGACAGCCCTGATGTTGCTGCTGTTTCCTTTACCGGCTCGGTCGGCACCGGCAAGCGCGTTGCCGAGGCCTCCATCAAGGTTGGCCGCAAGTTCCAGCTGGAAATGGGCGGCAAGAATCCGACCATCGTGCTGGACGATGCTGACCTGAAGGTCGCGGTGGAAAGTGTTGCCCAGTCGGCGTTTTTCTCGACTGGCCAGCGTTGTACGGCGTCGAGCCGGGTGATCGTGACCGAGGGTATCCACGACAAGTTCGTGGCGGCTCTTGCAGAGCGCACGGCGGGCCTGCGTGTGGGCCATGCCCTTGAAAAGGATACGGAAATCGGCCCAGTGGTTGATCCTGGCCAGCTCAAGCAGGACACCGATTATATCGAGATCGGCAAGGGCGAGGGGGCGACGCTGGCGGCTGGCGGCGAGCGGGTGAAGAGCGCTACGGAAGGCTATTTCCTGCAGCCGACATTGTTCACCGGTGCGACCAACCAGATGCGGATTGCCCGCGAGGAAATCTTTGGGCCGGTCGCGGCGGTGATCAAGGTCAAGGATTACGAGGAAGCGCTGGCGACGGCCAACGATACTGAGTTCGGGCTAAGTGCCGGTATTGTCACAACTTCTCTGAAGTATGCGACGCATTTCAAGCGCAATTCGGAAGCCGGGATGGTGATGGTGAACGTGCCGACCGCGGGCGTGGACTTCCACGTGCCGTTCGGTGGCCGCAAGGGGTCGAGTTATGGTCCGCGCGAGCAGGGCAAGTATGCTGCCGAGTTCTTCACCATTGTCAAAACCGCTTACACCGCTGCTGGTTAAGGTCGGTTCGCTAACGCTATCACGGGGCCCACGCGGGCCCCGTTTTCGTTAGCAGACTGTTCACTTCGAGCGTTGCGTCAGGGCCACTCCGGCGAGGATGAGGGCAACACCGAGGGCACTGGCCCAGAAGGTCATCGGCGCGCCGCGCACAAAATCAAAAATTACGCCCGACACCATCTGGCCACCGATGACGAGCAGAGCGGAATTGACCGCACCGATGCGCGGGATCAGCCACGATCCGGCGGTGACGAAAATCACGCCCAATGATCCGCCGAGATAGACCCACCAGGGCGCGTCGGCGGCACCGGGCAGGATGAGATTGCCGAGGATGAGGCCGAGGATCGTCAGGAAGACGAAACCGACAATGTGGTTGAAGAAGGAAGCGATGAGCGGGGTGGTGGACATGGCCAGCCGTCCATTGAGCTGACGGCTGAGGCCAACCAGAAGACCGGCGACGATGGCATAGGCGATGAAGATGGTCATGAGGCGCTCCCCATGCCGATGAAGATGATGAGCAGGCTGCCCGAAACGATCAAGGCGACCGCCGCTGCGTCGCGCAGGGTGAGGCGGCGCCTGGGCAGGCCGAAGAGGCCCCATTGGTCTGCGGCGAGGCTGAAGGCGACCTGGCCGGCGAGCCCGAGCGCGAGAGTGCCAGCGAGAGCGAGGGGCGTATTGACCGTGGTGGAGGTGAGCATGACGGTGGCCGCACCGGAAATACCACCGAGGTAAGCCCATAGGGGCGCCTTGTTGCGGATGGCGGCCACGGCGGGCTTGTCACGGAGCCAGAGCAGCGCCAGCACGATGATAGCAGCGATCGTACCGGTGCCATGAGCCAGCCATGAAGAATAGAGCGCGCCGCCATAACGACCGGCTTCGGCATTGATGAAGACCGCAAAGGTCAGAAGCCCGCCGGAGGCAAAAGCGGCGAGCAGGTGCAGCGGTCTGGGGCGCTGCGGGGAAGAGGATGTCATGAACAACTCGATTCGGGTTGACCGCCAAGAGTTTAGCGCATGTCCGTGATGCTGCGCAGGCCGGATGAACGGTGTTTGGCACCTATTGGTGCTATGCGCGTTATCGTCTGCTGGGGCAGCAGGAAACGGGATTCATGCCGAAGACATCGAAGCAGATTGCTATTGTGGGCGGCGGTCCTACGGCGGTCTATACGGTCAAACATCTGCTGAAGACCGCAGGGCGGTTTCAAATCACGATCTTTGAAGCCGGGACGGTTGCCGGCAGCGGCATCCCCTATTCAGAAGACCAGAACGGTCCCCAGATGATGGCGAATATCACTTCGCTGGAAATACCGCCGGTGTTGATTTCGCTCGCAGACTGGCTGCGGTCGGCCGATGACAAAGTGCTGGGGCGGTTCGGGCTGGACCGACACAGTATCGGAGAGCGCGATTTTTATCCGCGCATCGTGATTGGTTCCTATTACGCCGATCAATTGTTGAGCCTAAAAAAGGCCGGGGAGATGGCAGGGCATTCACTGGTACTAGAGACGGAAACCTTGGTGCGCGACATCGAGCCGAAGGCCAATGGCTTCGTGCTGACCCTGGAGCAGCACGGCAAGGATATCCGAAAAAGGTTCGACATGGTGTTCATGGCAACCGGACATCTGACCGATCTTAAAAAACCGAATGGGTCGGGAAGACTATTTCGCTCGCCCTACCCAACGCAGGAGCTGGCGCTGGGTGCAGATCGGGCGGCTCTGGTTCTGGGAACATCGCTGAGTGCTATAGATGCAGTCATTGCGCTGGCAACGCGCTATGGCACGTTTAGCGGCATTGGAGTTGACCTGCGATATAGCTTGCGGGGGGATAAGCCTCTGCGGCTGGTGATGGCTTCGCGCAAAGGTATTCTCCCCGAGGCGGACTTTTACTATCCGATCCCCGAAGAACCGCTTTTTATCTTTTCTCCGGCTCGGCTTGAGGCGCTGGAAAAGACAGGCAAGACCGGCTTTCTCTCGCGTGCCATGGCATTGTTCCGGCAACAGTTGGCGGCTGACGATCCTGAGTTTTACGAGGCTCTCAATCTCGCCCGGTTTACGCCGGAAAGCTTTGGAAAGGCCTATTTTGCGTTGCGCAAGGCGCGTTATGGCTTTGAGCCAGTCGCGGACAATCTGGCCGAAGCGCGGACAAACCATGAGCGCAAGCATATTGTTATGTGGCGCTATACGCTGATGCGGGCGCATGAGGCGTTTAGCAAGATCGTGCCATTTCTCGACCGCAAGGATCTGGCGCGGTTCCGCAAGCATCTGGCTCCCGTGTTCAGCGATGCCTATGGATGCGTGCCGCATATTTCCATAGAACGGCTGCTGGCACTGCATCAAGCCGGATATCTCGACATAGCGGCGCTGGGCGAAGATGGAGCGATCCGCTATGGTGGAGGAACGTTTTCGCTGAGTGGTTGCGGCAAGGATCAGAGCTTCGGCGTATTAATCGATGCGCGCGGACAGAGCCCCGAAACGATCGCCAGTCTTGGCTTTGCCAAGCTTGACGCGGCACTTCAGACGACAGATTTCTTTCGGCGCAGCGAGGCGCAAAGCGAAGACGATCAATTCCGTTTGCCGCTGGAAGCGCCGCTCAGCTCCAATATTTTCTGTCTGTCCATTCCGGTGATGATGCACCGCTATCCATTCGCGCAGGGGCTGGTTGCCTGTGCGGACGCCGCCGAAATTGCCGTTGGGGCTTTGTAAGCGGGAGTGACCGGGAACGTGTCACGCCGTCTGCGCGAACCTTTCGTCGAAAGCATAGCCAGCGCCGCGCACTGTGCGGATGGGGTCGGATTCCTTGCCGCGATTGATAGCGCGGCGGAGGCGGCCGATATGGACGTCGACGGTGCGCTCATCGACATAGACATCATTGCCCCAGACGCCATCGAGAAGCTGCTCGCGCGAATAGACACGGCCGGGATGGCGCATGAGATATTCGAGCAGGCGGTATTCGGTGGGGCCCAGATGGACGTCGCGCGTGGCGCGACGGACGCGATGGGTGGTGCGATCCAGTTCGAGATCGCCGACCTTGAGCGCGGCGGTGACCAGATTGGGATTGGCGCGACGGAGCAGGGAATGGATGCGGGCTAGGAGTTCGGGCACCGAGAAGGGCTTGACCATATAGTCATCGGCCCCGGTGGTGAGGCCGCGTACGCGTTCCTCTTCCTCGCCGCGTGCGGTGAGCATGATGATCGGCACGCGGGTGGTTTCCTCGCGGGCGCGCAGGCGACGGCACAGCTCGATACCTGAAATTTCGGGTAGCATCCAGTCGAGCAGGATCAGGTCCGGCAGTTTTTCAGCAATGGCATGCGTAGCCTCGTCGCCGGTCTCGGCGGTAAGTACGGTAAAGCCTTCGGCCTCCAGATTGTAGCGCAGGAGGATGGCGATGTCGGCTTCATCTTCAACGATGAGAATGGTCGCGGGCATATGGACGTGCTCCGTCGGTCGGCGCCGTCAGGGTGCCGTGTATTTGGTTATATCCCGCCATTCGAGCTTAGCTCTCATGGCCTGCTTGTCTTGAAAGGCTCCACTGGAGCCTTTCCTCGGCTTCGCCGACCGCCTGCGCAGCCCTCAAGGGGGAGGGAGGCGCAGACTAATGCTCCGCGTTCTTGCCTAAGCCTTGATCTGCGTGCGCTGCAATTGCTGGACTTCGGCGGTGAGCTGCTTGCCGGTGGACAGGTAATAGGCGCGCTCGGCGATGTTGGTTGCGTGGTCGCCGATGCGCTCAAGGTTCTTGGCGCAGAATAGCAAATGCGTGCAGGTGGTGATGTTGCGCGGGTCTTCGAGCATATAGGTGAGCAGTTCGCGGAACAGCGAGGTGTGCATGGCGTCGACTTCGTCGTCGCGGTTGCAGACCTCAACCGAAGCATCGGCTTCGCGGTTGGCATAGGCGTCAAGGCTATCCTTGACCTGACGCAGCACAAGGGCCGTCATGTTCTTGACGCCATTGTAGAAGGTCGGCTGCAGGTTGATGCCTTCGAGCTTGAGCGAGCGGCGGGCCAATTGCTTGGCCATGTCGCCGATGCGTTCAAGATCATTGGCCACGTGAATGGCGGTGATGATGGCACGCAGGTCCGAGGCCATGGGCTGGCGGCGGGCAATCATGGAGACGGCCATGTCGTCGATCTTGCGCTGCATGTCGTCGATGCGCTGATCGGCAATGATGGTGACATCGGCCAGTTCGCGGTCGAGCTTGAGCAGGGCGCGGGTGCCGTTTTCGATGGCGACTTCGACCTGACCGCCCATTTCGGCAATAGCCTGGGCAAGGGCCTGCAATTCTTCGCTATAAGCGGTGACGATGTGTTCGGCGCCGGTATTTGGCATTGTTCTTCTCCCAATCAGCCGATGCGGCCCATGATGTAGTCCTGGGTCTGCTTGTTCACCGGATTGGTGAAAATCTCCTCGGTGTCGCCCTGTTCGATCAGGTTGCCGAGGTGGAAGAACGCGGTCTTCTGCGAAACGCGCGCGGCCTGCTGCATGGAGTGGGTGACGATGACGATGGTGTAATTGGCGCGCAGTTCGTCGATCAGTTCTTCGATGATGGCGGTGGCAATCGGATCAAGGGCCGAGCAGGGCTCGTCCATGAGGATGACTTCGGGGCCAACGGCGATGGCGCGGGCAATGCAGAGGCGCTGCTGCTGGCCGCCGGACAGGCCGGTGCCGGGTTCGTTGAGGCGATCCTTCACTTCCTCGAACAGACCGGCCTTGCGCAGGGACGAGGTCACGATCTCATCGAGATCGGTCTTGTTTTTCGCCAGACCGTGAATGCGCGGGCCATAGGCGACGTTGTCATAGATCGACTTGGGGAAGGGATTGGGCTTCTGGAACACCATGCCGACACGGGCGCGCAGTTCGACCACGTCAAGATCGGGCGCATAGATATCCTGGCCGTCCAGCGCGATCTTGCCGCCGACCCTGGCGCCTTCGATGGTGTCGTTCATGCGGTTGATGCAGCGCAGGAATGTCGACTTGCCGCAGCCCGATGGCCCGATAAAGGCGGTGACGGCGCGATCGGGAATATCGATCGAGATGCCGTGCAGGGCCTGCTTGGCGCCGTAATGGACGGTCACGTCGCGGGCGGTGAGGCGGATATTGGGCTCGATCATGTCCATAGGGTCCAGATTGGCGCTCAGGGTCTTTGCGGCGGTTGGCTTAACTTTTCCAGCAAGCAAGTCCATTCTGAAGCTCCTTAAGCGCGCTTTTCAAGGCGGGATCGCAGGAAGATTGCGATGGCGTTGAGGGTGATCATGAAAGCCAGCAGCACCATGATGGCGGCGGAGGTGCGGGGCTCAAAGAAATTGCGGTTTTCATTGCCCTGCCAGAGGTAGATCTGGACAGGCAGGGCGGTGGCCTGCTCGATGGGCGTGCCGGGGACTGCGGCCACAAAGGCATTCATGCCGATGAGCAGGAGCGGCGCGGTCTCGCCCATGGCCTGCGCCACGCCGATAATCGTCGCGGTCAGAATGGAGGGGAAGGTGACCGGCAGGACGTGGTGGAACACCATCTGCGTCTTGGACGCACCCATGCCGAGCGCCGCCTGGCGGAGGGCGGGGGAGACGCCCTTCAAGGCCGCGCGGGTGGCGATGATGATGGTGGGCAGGGTCATCAGCGTGAGCACCAGGCCACCGGCCAGCGGGGCCGAGAGGGGCAGGCGGAACCAGTTGATGAACACAGCCGCGCCGAGCAGGCCAAAGACGATGGAGGGCACGGCCGCGAGGTTGTTGATATTGACTTCGATAAGGTCGGTCAGCCGCGACTTGGGTGCGAACTCTTCGAGATAGATGGCGCTGCCAACCCCGAGCGGCACGGCGAGGATGATGACGATGAGCATCATCCAGAACGTACCCATGAGCGCGCCGAGAAGACCGGCGGAAGCCGGAGCCGAGCGGCTGTCGACATTGGTGAACAGCGACCAGGCAAAGCCCTGGGTGATGGTGCCGTTTTCCTCGAAAATGTCGATCAGGGCGCGGGCCGGGGCCGAAAGCTGCTGCTGGGCGTCGCCGAGGTCGCGGTTGATATTGCCCTTGACCCAATTGTCGGTATTGGCCGAGGCGAGCAGGTCAACATAGGCGCTGCTGCCAAGCAGGGCGGGGTTTTCGACGAAGAGCTGGCGCACGCGGTGGCGGGCATCGGTTTCGGCGATGGTCAGTATCTGGCGGCTGTCGATCTCGAAACCGGCCGGTGCGGCGTTGCGCAGGGCGGCTTCGATGACATTGTTCCAGTTGAGCATGGCCACCTGCCGCTCCCAGCCCAGACGGGCGGAGCGGAAGTCTGCATCTGACTGGCCAGCAGAGCGGACCGGGGCCGGATCAACCTTGAGCAATTCCGGATCGAAGCTCACTTCGAGATGGAGATTGGACTGGGTGAAGGCCGGAATGCCCTTGCGGAGCACATCGGTGAAGAGCAGGGCAACAAAGCCCAGAGCCAGACAGATGGCGATGATGCCGAATGTGCGGAACAGCCTTTCATTGAGGTGGCGGCGGGTGAGGCCCGCGCGCACCAGATTGCGGCGTTCGGCGGCGGAAGCGAGCGTGGTGTCGGTCATTATTCGTACTGCTCCCGGAAGCGGCGGACAATGTAGAGGGCGACGATGTTGAGGCAGAGCGTCATGATGAAGAGAGTGAGGCCCAGCGCGAAGGCGACGAGCGATTGCGGGCCGGTGAAGTCGGTATCGCCAGTCAGCTGGTTCACAATCGAGACGGTGATGGTGGAGACCGGCTCCAGCGGATTGCCGCGCAGGATGGGAGCGTTACCGGCAGCCAGCACCACGATCATGGTTTCGCCAATGGCGCGGCTGACGGCGAGAAGGAAGGCGCCGACAATGCCGGGGAGGGCTGCGGGCAGCAGCACGGAACGAATGGTTTCGGACTGGGTCGCGCCCAGGCCATAAGCGCCGTCACGCAGGGTGCGCGGCACCTGATTGAGAATGTCGTCGGAGAGCGAGGAGATGAAGGGGATGATCATCACGCCCATGACGAGGCCGGCAGTCAGCGCCGAGGTGGCGCTGATGTTGAGGCCAATGGCATTGCCGAAGTCGCGGAGGAACGGACCGACCGTCACCAGGGCGAAAAAGCCATAGACGATGGTGGGAATGCCGGCGAGGATTTCGATGATCGGCTTGACGATCTTACGCACATTGGCGTGGGCATATTGGTTGAGATAGATCGCGGTCATCAGGCCGACGGGGACGGCGATCAGCATGGCGATAGCCGAGATCATCAGCGTGCCGGTAAGCAGGGGCAGGATGCCGTACTGGCCAGCATCGCCCGCATTGGTGGAGCTGAACTTGGGCGCCCAGACGGTGCCGAAGAAGAAATCGAGCGGGTTGATATAGGTGAAGAAGCGGAAGGCTTCGGTGACCAGCGAGGCGACAATGCCTAATGTGGTCAGGATGGCGACGGCGGAACAGGCGATCAGCGCCAGGGAAATGAAGCGCTCAACCTCGTTGCGGGCGCGCAGGCGCGGATTGATGCGGCGCTGCGCGAAGGTGAGGCCCAAAATGCCCAGACCGGCTGCGGCGGCAATCATGATGAGGAAAGACAGGAGCTGAAAGCGCGCCAGATTTTCGCCTGCGGCCTGTTCGAAGGGGCGAAGCTCGCCCGTTACGCCAAAGCCGGAGGCCAGATCGCGGATGCGCTGCATCTGCTGGTTGAGGCCCACCTGATCGAGCGAAGTCAGAACATCGGCGGGGATTTGCGAGACGGTGAACCAATGGGTGACGCCGGGAGAGAAATAGGCCCAGATCGCCAAAATCAGAACGGCAGGGATCAGCGTCCAGAGCGCGACCAGCGTGCCGTGATATTGCCCACGCGAATGAACGCGGATGCCTTGGGGGGTGGTGAGCGCCCGGCTCTTTGACCAACCCAGTTGGTAGGCAAGGCCAAGCAGGACCAGAAGCAGGCCTGCGACGATGAAAGTGTTCACTTGTCAGGCTTCCTCGATTGGCCCCGGGAGTGGAAACGGGCCGCCAGTTTTAACCGGCGACCCGTATGGTCAGATTACTGCTGGAAGGCAGCGAGCACTTCGGCAGTGACGTCTGCCGGCTGCGGGATCAGGCCAGCGGCTTCGAGAATGCCGCCATTACCCGACATGCCTTCGGACAGGAAGTATTCGGTGAATTCGGCCAGGCCGGGGATCACACCGATATGCTCGCCCTTGACGTAGAAGTAGAGCGGACGAGAAACCGGATATTCGCCAGCGGCAACGGTTTCCAGCGAGGGAACAATGCCGTCAATGGTTGCAACCTTGAGGGTGTCGCGGTTCTGGTCGTAGAAGGAGAGACCGAAGACGCCGACAGTGTTGGGATCGGCAGTCAGGCGGGCCAGGGTCTCGGTGTAGTCACCGGCGATTTCCACCACCACGTCCTGACGGAAAGTGGTTTCAAGTTCGGTCTTTTCTTCGTCGGTCAGGCCTTCGGGCAGCTCGGCAGCCTGGAAGCCGGGGGTGATGACCTTTTCCTGGAACACTTCACGAGTGCCATGGTTCGAGGCCGGAATGGCCAGCGCGATCGGCTGGTTCGGGAGCGAAGCGTCGATCTGATCCCAGGTGGTGTAGGGATTGTCGACAAATTCGCCGTCGACTGGAACCTTGGCGGCGATAGCCTTGTACAGCTGCACCGGGGTCAGGGCGAAATCGCCACCAGCGGCGGAAGAAGCGAAGACAATGCCGTCGAAACCGAACTGGATTTCGCGGATGTCGGCAACGCCATTGGCCACACAGGCTTCACGCTCGCTGTCACGGATCGGACGCGACGCATTGGCGATGTCGATGGTGTTGTCACCAACGCCTTCACAGAACTGACGGAAACCACCGCCCGTGCCGCCCGAACCCACAACCGGGGTCTTGAACTCAGGGAAGGTGGCGCCGAATTCTTCAGCGACGATGGAGGAGAAGGGCAGGACCGTCGAGGAGCCGGCGATCTGGATGGTGTCGCGCGACTGGGCGAAAGCCGGTGCGGTGCCGAAGGCGGCGAGCGCGATGACAGCGGCGCTGGCGTAAAGTGCGGTCTTCATGGAAGTTCCCTTTCGGAATTCATTTCAAACATGGCCAGCCGCTTCTTGGGGCCGCCCTGTGACGCGGCAGACCATAGGAGTGCTTGGCGACGGTTTTATTTCAGTTTGATGACTGGTTTATGACGGTCTAAGTATTTGAATTTCAAATGAATATCTGGAAGAGCGTCAGAGTTTTATGGTGTGTGTCATATAGATGAATGACGCTCACAGGCCGCCGCGTGCGAGTTTGGAAGGAGCCGCCGCGTCGAGGTTAAAGGCCCATTGTGACATCGGGCTGACACTTAGCGGAGCAGGGGGCGGACCTCGGCCTGCACCTTGCGCATCAGCGGCAGGAATTGGGCGATCATGCGCGAAATGGGGGAGCGCGCCGTCTGGGCGCCGATATTGAGGGCGGCAACGACCCGGCCATTGGCCTGGCTGAGTGGCACCGCAATGGAACAGAGGCCAAGTTCCAGTTCCTGATCGATCACGGCAAAGCCCTGAGCGGCGATGACGGCCAGTTCGGTGGTGATGCTGCCCATGTCGGCCTTGGTGCGGTCGGTATAGGCGAGCAATTCGGAGCGCTCCAGAATGGCGCGGGTGGTATCGTCGGGCAGGGCGGCCAGCAAAGTGCGGCCCATGGACGTGCAATAGGCGGGCAAGCGCGCGCCGGGGGCGAGATTGATTGACATGACGCGCCGATTGGAGGCGCGGGCGACATAGAGAATATCGGTGCCTTCCAGCACGGCGGCGGAAGCGCTTTCACCAGTGGCGTGCGCCAACTCCTCAAGGAAAGGTTGAATCAGGCGGGGCAGGGGCGTCGCCGCGAGATAGGAATGACCCAGATTGAGAATGCGCGGCGTCAGTTCGAAGAACTTGCCATCATAGGTGGCGTAACCAAGGTGGACGAGGGTGAGAAGGCAGCGCCGCGCCGTCGCCCGCTCAAGCCCGGTCCGCTGGGCCACGTCAGTGATGGACATGCGCGCGTGCTGCTCATCAAAGCATTCGACAACGCTGAGGCCGCGAACCAGACCGTGAATGATGTCGCCCTGCCGCATGTGCGTGTTCCGAATTTTGTGCGCAGGGCGCATATTATAAGGCGCCGAGCGTAAGGGGAAGGGATCGGAGCGGAATGTCGGCGGCGCGATAAATGTGGGGCGGATGGTTGTGAAGGAATGGTGTCCGATGCGATAGCTGAGCCTGGTGAGGGGTGCCGGACAGTGGGACGCGTTCAGGCCGGGCGGGCACGGGCTATGTCGGCACCGCATTTCGACATTGAGCAGCCTATTTGGACATAACCAGCCGCTGTCGGGCTGATCTGGAAGTCGCGGCTCTATGGCTCCCTCCCCTTGAGGGAAGGGATCGATTTGGACTGGGGCTTGCGGATTTATCGCCCCCTCGCTCAAGGGGGCGGGAGTACAAGGGTCGCTCTATCGAACTCTGACCGCTCCAGCTTCGCGGTGTGGCGCCCGACAGGCACAAATCTGTGGCGCTTCGGGTGGCTGGGGCAAAGTCCTATTTGACAGAGGCCACGACCCTGCTAATACCGCCTGCGAGGGCCTGTAGCTCAATTGGTTAGAGCCGTCCGCTCATAACGGACTGGTTCCCGGTTCAAGTCCGGGCGGGCCCACCATCTTTCATTTCCATCGCTTATTTTCCGAATGTGCCGGGTTTCTGGCCTGTTGTGGGCCGCGCCTATTCTACCGTTACTGATTTTGCCAGATTGCGGGGCTGGTCGACATCGGCGCCGAGGTGGGCGGCGGTGTAATAGGCGAGGAGCTGGACGGCAATCGCGGCGATGATCGGGGCAATGAAGGGGTGGACTTTCGGCATAACGATGGTGTGGGTCGCCATGGCTGCGTGTGTCTCCATGCCGTGCTGATCCGTAATGAGAAGAATGCGGCCGCCGCGCGCGCAGACCTCCTGCATGTTTGACACGGTTTTTTCGGTGAGTTCGTCCGAGGGCGCGAGCACCACGACGGGCAGGGTTTCATCGACCAGCGCGATGGGGCCGTGCTTCAGCTCGCCGGCGGCATAGCCTTCGGCGTGAATATAGGAGATTTCCTTGAGCTTGAGTGCGCCTTCGAGGGCGATTGGGTACAGGGCGCCACGGCCCAGAAACAACACGTTTTCTGCTTTAGCCAGATCGCGGGCGAGCGCGGCTATGGCGTCCGATGCGGCCAGAGCCTGAGCCACAGCGCCGGGCAGGGCAATAAGCGCATCGACAAGCTCACTGAACGTTGCGTCGTCGATGGTGCCCCGCGCCCGTCCGGCGACAAGGGACAGGCAGGCAAGCGTGGCGAGCTGGGTGGTGAACGCCTTGGTGGAGGCAACCCCGATTTCGGGGCCGCAGCCCAGCGTGAAGATGGAGCCGGACTCGCGGGCGATTGTCGATTCCTCGACATTGACGATGCTGGCAATGTGCTGGCCATTGGCGGTGCAATAGCGCAGGGCCGCCAATGTGTCGGCGGTTTCCCCGGATTGGGAAACGAACATGGCCAGCCCGTCCGGCTGCAATGGCGGTTGCCGATAGCGGAATTCGGAGGCGACTTCGACATCGACGGGCAGGCGGGCGTAACGTTCGAACCAGTATTTGCCAACGACGCCGGCAAGATAGGCGGTTCCGCAGGCTGATACGGTCATCCGTTTCAGGGTGGCGAAGTCGAAGGCCAGTTGTGGCTGGACGGCAAGGGACTGGTTTGCGCGGTCGATGTGGCGACCGATGACGCGCGAAATGGCATCGGGCTGCTCATGGATTTCCTTGAGCATGAAGTGACGATAGGGGCCTTTTTCGATGATGTTGGAGGAGGCGTTGCTGAGATGAACGATGCGGTTCACGGCAGCGCCGTCGCGCGTGTGGATCTTGGCTCCGTCAGCGGTGACGATCGCCCAATCGCCTTCCTCAAGATAGGTCACCTTGTCGGTGAACAGGGATAGAGCCAGCGCATCGGAGCCAAGGAAGGTCTCATCCGCCCCATAGCCGATGGCGAGGGGGGAGCCCTGACGGGCGGCGACCAGCAGATTGTCCTCGCCGTGGAACAGGAACACCAGCGCAAACGCGCCCTGCAAGCGGCTGACCGTGGCCTGCACGGCGGCGACGGGCGACAGGCCAAGGTCCATCCAGCGGGTGACCATCATGGCAACCACTTCGCTATCGGTCTGCGTGGTGGGCAGGTAGCCATCGGCGGCCAGTTCGACCAGCAGAGAGCGGTAATTTTCGATGATGCCATTATGGACGACGGCGACCCGGGGCGTGGCATGGGGATGGGCATTGAGCTCGGTTGCCGCGCCATGGGTGGCCCAGCGCGTGTGCCCGATGCCGATGTGGCCGGAAAGCGGATCGAGGCTGAGTTTATTGGCGAGATTGATCAGCTTGCCGGGGGCGCGGCGGCGCTGGATGTCGCCATGGTCCAGCGTGGCGATGCCTGCACTGTCATAGCCGCGATATTCCAGCCGGGCCAAGGCGCTGACCAGTCGATCCGCAACCGGCTCACGCCCGGCAATGCCTACGATTCCACACATCTTGCTCTCCCAGATCACTTGGTGAGTGCAGGCTATGTGGGTTGGCGCGGGAGGGCATTGATAGTGGTCAATGGTGGGCCGTTCGCCGCTGAAAAAACGAATGCCCGGTGGGGGACCGGGCATTCGCATGATCACAATGGGGCGTTATCGTCTTGTGGTCAGAGGGTGAAGTCGGCGAGCCCCAAAGTAATCAATCCGGTCAGCTCGATGTGGAAATCGGCAATCCGGTCGCCATTGATATCGCCCATGATGATGGTGCGGTCATTGGCGGTTCCGGCGGCGTCTTGCTGTAACCATTGCAATTGCCCGCGAACGCCAGTGAATGCGCTGCCCATCTTGGCGAGCAAGGTAAAGGCCTGATTGCCCGACACGGCTGTATTGGCGTCGATACCCGATAGATCGATAATATCCTGACCGGGCGTGAAGTCGGTGATGATGTCGCGGGTGGTGGCGGTTTTGCCTGTATCGGACACAAGGTTGAAGATGAAGATGTCATTGCCGGGGCCACCGGTCATGACGTCGCGCCCGGCGCCGCCGGTGAGGCGATCATTGCCTGCGCCGCCGATCAGCGTATCGTTTCCGGCCATGCCGAAGATGAAGTCGTCGCCTGCGCCACCATTGAGCACATTGGCGGCGGCGGAACCGGTAATGTGGTCATTGCCACTGCTGCCGATGATGTTTTCGATGGTGGCGAGCGTGTCTGTGCCGGTCTGGCTGCTGGTTGATTTGCCGGTGGTCAGGTTGACTGTGGCTCCGGCAGAGGTTCCCGACAGGTTGTAGGTATCGATGCCAGCGCCGCCGATATAGCGGTCATTGCCATCATTGAGTGTGGCGACGAAGGAGTCGTTGCCCGCGCCGCCGGAAATCGTGTCATTGCCCGCAAGGCCATAATAGGAATTTGCGGTGGTGCGGGCGGCAAGGGTGTCGGCGCCCGCTGTGCCGAGGATGGAGTTTGTGGGCAGCAAATCCATGGCTGCGCTGCCCTGGGCGAGCTTGGCGCCCGCAGTGGCGGTGTAGTTGAAGGTGACCGCGCTGTCGTTGTTCGCGGGGGGTGTATAGGTCCATTGACCCGCGCCAGCGGCGACAAGCGTGCCGATGGAGGCGGTCAATGTCTTGATCGTAACAGTGCCGGTCAGTTCGCTGCCGACAAGGTCTGCCGTTTTGATGATCCGGGCCGTATTGGCGACAAGAGGCGCCAATGTCCTGGTGGTGAGCACGTCGACTACCTGACTTGTGGCGGTCGAATAGACGGTTTCAGCGGTGCCGCCGCCATCGACGTAACTGAGGGCGACGCGGATCAACTGATCGGTGTCGGCCTGTGTGAGGCGATAGGTTGTAGACGTGGCGCCAGTGATATTGGTGAAAACTGTGCCATTGCCGCGCTGCCACTGATAGGTGAACGCGCCAAGCCCATCGGCATCGTGGATAAGCGCGCCACTGGCGCTGAGAGTGACGTTTTCGATGGCGGTCCCGGTAATGGTCGGTGCGCCGGTTGGCAGCTCGTTGACGTTCTGAATATTGAGCGTGATGGATTTGGAGACGCTCAAGCTGCCATCGCTGGCCGTGAGGACGAGATCGAGCGTCCCGAGCGCTTCATAATCGATGACCTGACCGGCCTTGAGATAAAGCGCACCGCTGGGGGCGTCGATCTCGAAGCGGGCGTCGGAGACGGTGACGATATTGTTGCGGAACTCGGCAACGAGATCGGGGTCGGTGACGGACAGATCGGCGATCTTGGTGCGTAGGATTGTGTTCTCGGCCAATGCGATCTGGTTGCTGACCACGATGTCGGCGGGGGCTTCGTTCTCGTTGCCTATGCTGAGCGTGATGGCTTTTGAATATTGTGCGGCGCCATCGGCGGCGGTCAGCGTCATCGTGATCGTCGCATCGGTTTCAAAGTCTATCGACTGACCGGCCTTGAGATAGAGCGCTCCAGTGATGCCATCGATCTCGAAGCGGGTGTCCGAAACGGTGACGACATTATTGCGCCAAATCGGGTCGGTGTCGGGATCGATAACAAGCAGGTCGGCAATATGGGTGCGTGTGGCGGTGTTTTCCGCAAGTACGCTCTGGTTGGAGATCACGATATCGGTGGCCGGCTGGTTCAGGGCAATTTGCCTGATGGAGACCGCGTGATTGCCGATGGGCCCCAGATCAAGGGTCATGATATCGTCGACCTGACTGATCAAGGTCGCGCCGGTCGCCTCGTAGACGAAGTTGTTCATGAGTTTGAGGTCGATCACCACCCTGCCTTCACCAGCTATGGTGAAATCGAGATCGGTGCCATTGCCGGTCAGTGACAGCAATTGGGCGCGCGAGCCGATTGAGGTGATGTGGGTGACGTCTTCTGCGGCATCCCCCAGCGTGACCACAAAGGTGCCGCCATCGGCATCAAGGAACACGCTATCGGCGTCGTAGGCGTACCAATTGGCGACCGATTTGATGGTCTTGCCAGCCAGATCGTCGAGATTGAGCGCGAATGTGCCCAATTGGCCGGTCTGTGGTGTTGCGTGCATGGTGATGACGTCACCGGCGACGCTGAAGCCAAAATCAGCGGCCTCGAAGGCCTTGATGCGGGCGGCCAGGTCGGCGAGGGTGACAAATTCGGTATTGGCGGCGTAAGCAGCGGCAATGAAACTGGTGAACATCTCCTGCGTGTAGGGCGAGGAGACACCCGTATCGAGACTCCAGGCGGTAACGCCGTAATCGTGCCAGGGCCAGACCAGAATGGGCATGTCTGAATTGGCGTTCAGTTGGGCCCATTCTGCGGCCCATTTGGCTTGAGCCTGCTCGGGGTTGAGGCCAAGCCAGCCCATCAAGGTGAAGTCAAAGGACATGTTGGGGGCGATATAGACCTGCCCGGTGGCGTCGGGTGTGAGATAGCCGATGGCGCCGGGATAGCCCGCATTGACCATTGATGCGCCGCCCGTGAGATAGTCGTAATATTGCATGATCTCCTGTGCGGTCGGCAGCCCTTCCGGCATGCCCGGCACGGCGGCGCCGCCGATCAAATAGCCCAGATTGGTTTCGAGCGCGGTCCGCGCGGCGGAGAACTGGAAGGAGAAGGTGGCTTCGAGAAACGCCTTCGATGTCGGATCAAGCGCTTCGGGATTGGTCGATGCCAATACTTCCGCCAGCTTCGCATTGACCTGTTCCAGCGTCATGGTCGCCAGGGCCAGGCCGACAATGCCGGGGCCTTCGGGCGAGACTGCATAGGCCGCGATCCGTTCGCTCAATTGTGCCTGTGTCAGGACATTGGGCAGCAACAGGTTGGTGTCATGCGGATGGGTATAGGAATGGGAGCCGATTTCGTTGCCCATGGCGCGCATGGCATTGTAGTACGGCGCGGAAATCAGCCAGTTGGTTTCCTGATCGGGCGGATTGAAACCCACATTGACATAGTAGGAGCCGACGAAATTGTAGTCGGTCTTCCACTGTTGCAGGATGGGCAGCAGCGCATCGTAAATGCCGCCATCCACGTCATAGGTTTCCTGGCTTTGGTCCATGTCGTTGCGCGACGCAAAAAGTGAGCTGTTGCGCGTCATGTGCAGGGAGACCGTTGGCCCGCCTGCCTCTTCGTTCACCCAATCGATGGCCTGACCGAGAAGATTGATATCGCCCAACAGGGCGTCGGTGGAGAAATGCACATTGCGGCTGCCGGTCACGCTGCCCAGCACCGCGCCATGGCTGACGCCGTTGATCAGCTGTTCTGCAATGACGCTGACTGAGCCTGCGACGGGGTTGGCCGCGGCAAAGTAGGATGTCGCGGCATCGGTATAGGTATGGATCGCAGCGCCATTGCCATAGCCTTCGGTAATCGCGTGGCCGGAGGCGATGGATTTGACATCGACCGTTACGCCGACATCGCCGCCGGTTCGATTGAGGCCGAATAGCGATTCCATGCGCGCATAGGCATTGCCGGGCAGGCTGGCATTGGCGGCATCATTGGTCATGAAGTCGCCAGCGGCGATCAGCGAGACATCATATTGATAGACCAGCTTGGTCAGCACATCTTCGATGGCCGCGTAATTGGCGGGAACATTGCGGAACGAGGGGAAGATGATGGTGTCATAATTGACCATCTTGCCGAGATCGGTCAGGTCGGCCTCGGACACGAGATCGAACGGAATGCCCGCCGCCATGGCCTGGCTTTGCGCGGCCATGACCAATTGCGAATAAGCCATCTGGCTGAAGTAATTCTCCGCCGTGGTCTGGGAGAAGACAATGGCGACCTTGTTGCCGGTGTCGGTTGCGACAGGCAGCGAGGCCGGGTCATAAACGGTATAGGCCGGAGCAAGGTAGTTCGACGGCAAAAATACGCTGTCATTGACGTCTGCCAACACGCTGATGGCGCTGACCGAGGTGCCGATCATGGTTTTTGGAATGGCAAATTCGATGGTCTTGCCGTCGGGGCCGATCTTGTAGTCGATGTCCCCGATCAGGGTCTGGCCCGCATTGCCGGAATAGAGGCGAGCGACGCCGTCTGCGCCGATATTGACGTTGAACTCAGCGCCACCGGCATAGCCAAATATCTGCGTGCCCGTTGCTGTATTCCCATCGGTGTTGAGCCAGAATGTGGTGTTGGGCCCAATCTCTACGGCGCTTTTAAACCCGAAATTGAAACTGCCATCACTGAACTGGCCATAAAATTCGTAGTCGGCAATGGTGGTCATCGGCGTTTCGAGCCGCTGGTTTGTGGTCCATTCGCTGAGGATACCGTCGAATTTGCTGGTGGCTGTGCCCGGGTCGACGAGTGTGTAGCCGCCATTGGAATAGCTTGCGGGCAGGAAGACCGAATTGTTCACGTCGGCCAGAAGGGTGATGGCGGTGACGGCGGGGCCGAGCAGGCTGCGGGGAACGGCGAATTCCATGCTCATGCCATCCGGGGCTATTTTATGATCGATCTCGCCGACCAGCGTCTGGCCGTCCGCGCCGGAATAGAGGCGGGCGACGCCATCGAGGCCGATATTGACGTTGAATTCCGCGCCGCCCGCAAAGCCCCATATCTGGTGGCCGGTGGTCACATCGGCGTCGGTATTGAGCCAGAATGTGGTGGTGGGGCCAATGGCGACGGCGCTTTTGAGTGCGAACTCAAATTTGTCGGCGGTGACATTGCCGTAGAGCTCATATCCGGCCACTTCATTGGTGGGGCCATCAAGGCGCTGGGCCGAGGTCCATTCGGTGAGCAGGCCATCATAAGGCCCGGCTGGTGTGACGGTCGGGGTAGTCAGGACATAGCCGCCCGCTGAATAATTGGGCGGCAGGAATACGGAATTGTTGATGTCGGCCAGCAAGACCACGCTGTCGACTGCAGGGCCGAGCAGGGACTTGGGCAGGGAAAACTCCATGCTGAGGCCATTTGGCGCGATCTTGTAGTCGATGTTGGCAATAAATGTCTGGCCATCGGCGCCGGAATAGAGGCGGGCGACGCCATCGGCATCGATATTGACGTTAAATTCAGCGCCGCCAGCAAAGCCCCAGATCTGGTGGCCGGTGGCGACATCATTGTCGGTATTGAGCCAGAACGTGGTGTTGGCGCCGATGGGGACAGGGCTGCTGACGCCGAAGACAAAGCTGTCATCGTCCACCTTGCCGTACAGCTCGTAGCCGGGAACGGTGGTGGCGGGGGTGTTGTCGAGACGCTGATCGGGGGTCCATTCGGTGAGAAGGCCATCGAATGGACCGAGAACGGGCGTGTTGATCGTATAGGCCGCCTGCGTGTAGTCGGCGGGCAGGAACACCGAATTGTTGATATCGGCCATGATCCCGACACTGGTGACGCTCGTGCCGAGCAAGGATTTTGGCAGGGCGATTTCCAGCACGGAGCGATCGGCGCTCATGGCATAGGTGAGATTGCCCACAAGGGTTTGCCCATCGGCTCCGGTATAGAGTCGGGGTACGCCATCGGAACCGAAATTGACATTGAACTCGGCACCGGTAGCGAAACCCCAGACCTTGTGCCCGGTGGTTATATCGGCATCGGTATTGAGCCAGAGGGTCGAGGTTGCGTTGATGGCCAGAGGCGCGTGGAGCGCAAAATAGAACGTGTCACCCTCCAGTCGGCCATAGAGCGCGTAGCCTGCAATGGTTGTCGCGGCGGTTTCGAGCCGGTCATTGGCGTCCCAATCCAGAAGGGTTCCGTCGAGAATAATGGCCATAATGTTTCCTACTCAATCGATGGGGTCGGGGTGGGGGAAAGGGCCGAATAGGCCGCGATGCGCGTCGAGGATTGATCTTTTGTGGTCGTGGCGGAATCGTTGTCAGGCGCCAGCCAGAGCGTTGCCTGTCGTTTGGATGCTGGGGTTTGCAAATATGTCAGCCGATCCCGCATGGCCTGGTCGGTGCGCCCTGAAGCCAATGCCTGAGCCAACAGGGAGGCTTCGCTGTCGGCATCGCCAGCCAGCCGGTAAAGGGTTCGCAAGCGGGCGAAATCGACGTCATTTGGGTTGAGGTCGTAAAGCTGGCGCAGCGACAGGGCCTCGCCATGCATATCCCGCTGCTGGCGGTAGAGATTGCTGAGTTGGCGCAGGGCCACCTCATTGTCCATGCCGAGCTCGGGGTCTTGCGCCAGCAATCTGGCGGCGGCATCCGATTGGCTGGTGAGCAGGTAGAGCTTAAAGAGCACGTAGCCTTCATAGGCGTTGAGCGGGCGCTCATTTTCCACGGCAGTCAGCGTGGCGATGGCATCGCCGTAGCGGCCCTCGGCAAGTAGTCCTGCCGCTTTTTCCTCGGACCCCGGCAGAAGGGCAATCGAGCCGGCCAATGCGGCGACGGCAAGCAACAGGATGGCAAGGAGGCTTCTGTCGGCTCGTGCGGGCGCCGGTTTTGTTCGATCGCTGTCAACGAGAACGGGCATCGTCAAGCTCCCTGTCGCCAATGAAGAGGAGTGCGCCCATTGCGGTGGCGTTGTTGCGCGCCAGTGCAATAGCGTCGGGCGCGATGAGATATTCGACGAGAAAGACGGGTTTTCCGACGGCCTGAAAGCGTTGCAGCGGCCTCAGGCTGGCGCGCAATTCGCTCTTGCTGTTGAGACTGCCGTCCCCATGCAGGCCGAAGAACAGATCTTCCTTGCCGACACCATCAAGCGCTTCGGCATAGACCGGATCGGCCAGTAATTCTTCGCCGTTCTGGCCGATGATGAGAAAGCCGGGCTGGGTCTGTCTGGCGTAATTGGCAATCGAGGAGACAAATTCGGCCATCAATTGCATGCGCCGGTCACGGGAGACGTCAGGCACGCCGATATCGAAAGCATCGATGCGGTCGAGGTAAACGCCGTCAAAGCCTGCTGCGATGATATTGTCGAGATAGGCGCCGGGCGAGCCCAGGATGAGTTCCTGCCAGCGTGGATCCCAGTATTGAACCGCGTAATTGCCGGGCCAGTCGGGGTTCTCGTCCATCAACCATGGCGGTGGTGTGCTGGCCCAGTCTCGCCGCCAATAGGGCCGGTAATCCTCGGCCTCGCCGATACTGAGATAGGCCAGCACCAGACGGTGCGTGCCATCTGGTTTGCGCTGCATGATCGCCACATCGCTGCGGCTGAATGTGGCCTCTGGCGTATCGCTGCGGGCGTAATCCACCACGACCATATCGTGGGGCAAAGCGGCGATGACCTCTGGATCAATCTGCTGCAATTGATAGGCCCAGCTTTGCACCGCTGCCAGATTTGGGCGCGGTGGCGGGGCGGCCATGGCGGTGCCGGTTGCGGCGAGAATCAGGTGCAGCGCGACAGATGCGCCAAGCAACGACCTGCGCGGCTTATAATCATTCCGGGAATTGAGAAAGTCGCTGGTCAGCATGACTTCACCGCCAATTGTGCGCACCAAATTGCGCCGACCCTGAATACGGCCTCGCTGCGGTGGAAGCATTGACAGCTATCAATGCGGGTCGCCGAGACCGCGCCTAGTCTGCCCGGTATGTGAAGTTGTCACCCGTGAACCGGGCCAGGAGTGGTGAGATGAACGAGCATGTCAGTGTGAAAAATCTGGTTCCCGATCCGGCGCTGGGTCGCCGCGATGCGGGCAGGGCCGTCGGTATGCTTGAGCTGGTTGTGCTCGTCGGTGAGCTGCTTTTGCTGGCCCATGTTCTGGGTGGCAATGGCTGGGTCGTCGGGCTATTTGGCCATCTCGGCATCAGCGCTGTTCTGGTTCTGGTGATCTGTGCGCTGGAACGCGCCAAGATCGACAGTGCCGGGTTGCAGACCTTTGCCCTGCTCACCTTTGCCGGTGGTCCTATCGGGGCCATTGCCGGGCTGGCGGGCGAGCAGCAGATATGGCGGCCCAAGAGCGACGCGCTGGGCAAGTGGTACGATACTATTGCGCCTGCGGAAGCCCCGGCTGTGACCCTGGTGGATATGATTATCGACGGGCGACTGGTGCGCAAGCAATCGCGCCTGCCGCGTCCCTATGATTCACTGCTCAGTACCGGCACGGTGCAGGAAAAGCAGGCTTTGCTGGCCTATCTGGCCATCGAGGACGACGAGAAATTCGTCGAGGTAGCGCTGGCGCTGGCGCTCCGCAGCTCCGACCAGCGCGTGCGTGTGCAGGCTGCAGCTGTTGCCGCGCATACCAGAGGCCGCAGTCGTCGCCGCCAGCTGGCGGAAATGGGCGGCAATCCTTTTCAGGCGGCGCTCGGCAAAGCGGCTGCGATCTAGTTTCAGTTCCGGGGAGTTTCAATCATGTGGCGCAATGTGGATATGGAACCGGTCAACCTGCCAGCGCGCGGTGCCGATGTATGCCTGATTGCTGAAGGCTGTTACCCCTATGTCGCGGGCGGGGTGTCCACATGGATGGACTGGCTGATCCGGTCGCACCCGGACTTGACCTTCACGGTTCTGGCCATTCTGCCCAATGCACCGACCACTGCGCCGCGCTATGAGCGACCGGATAACCTCCTGTCTATCCAGCACTTGCTGCTGGATGACAATGGACTGGGCAGGTCTCGGGATTGGCCTGCGATCACCCCGGAACACATGGCCAGACTGCTCGGACAAATTCTCAACGACGGGGATGTGGGCCAGCTTCGTGAATTGATGAGCCTGCTGGGCAAGGCGGATAACAGGGTGTCGCTCGACACGATGCTCAATTCGCCCGAGGCGTGGCAGACGATGTGCCTGCATTACAGCTCGATGTCGCACGCATCTTTCCTCGATTACTTCTGGGCATGGCGCACTCTGGTCGGTGGGTTGTTCCGCACGCTGACCTGCCCCCTGCCGTCGGCGCGTCTCTATCATGCGGTATCGACGGGCTATGCCGGACTGATCGGTGCGCGGGCCGCTGTCGAGACCGGGCGGGCGTCGGTGATTACCGAACACGGCATCTATTCAAATGAGCGCCGTATCGAAATCCTGATGGCCGACTGGATTTCCAACAGCATCGACAATGGGCTCGACCTGTCCGATGACCGCAAGGATATTCGGGAATTGTGGGCGCGCAGTTTCGAGAGCTTTGCCCATGTCGCCTATGCGGCGGCGTCTGAAATCACCACGCTCTACGAAGCCAATCAGTCGTTTCAATATGCGCTGGGCGCTTCGGTCGGCAAACTCAGCGTTATCCCGAACGGGGTCGATATCGAGCGCTTTGGCCAGGTGAAGCGGGTTGCGCATGAGCGGCCCACAATTGCCTTTATCGGGCGGGTCACGCCGATCAAGGACGTGCAGACATTCATCGATGTCGCAGAACGGCTGCGGGAGCGTTTTCCGGATTTGCAGGCGCTCATCATTGGGCCGATGGATGAAGACCCCGAATATGCACAGGGCTGTATCGCCGAGGTCAATCGTCGGCATCTTGCAGACATCGTGACATTTACCGGTCCGGTGAAGGTCGCTGACTATCTGGGGCGTATCGATGTGCTGGTGCTGACCAGTATCAGCGAGGCCCTGCCGCTGGTCATTCTGGAGGCTGGCGCGGCCGGTGTGCCCTGCGTTGCCACCGATGTTGGCGCCTGCCGCGAAATTCTTGAGGGCAGAACCAACGAGACCAGCGCTATCGGGCCGGGCGGCATGGTCGCGCCGGTGGGCGCCAATGAAGACATTGCCGAAGCCATCGCCTCGCTGCTGCAAGACCCCGAAATGCTGCGCCAATATGGCGAGCGGCTGCAATTGCGGGTCCGCGAACAATACCGGGCCGAGGCTGTGGCGGACGCCTATGGCGCATTGTACCGGCGCAATTTTGCGCCTCAGATCAAGGTGGTGGCATAATGGCCGGGATTGGATTTGCGCTTAAAAAGCTGAGCAGTCAGGACAATCTGACGTCGCGGTCGCTGGCCGGAGGGCATGCGATCCTGATCTCATCGGGGCCTTGGCTGGTTATCATCGTTGGTCTGGCGCTGCTGCATATGCTGGGGCAGCCGATATTGGACCCCACAGATCTCAAGATCTTCAGCATTCTGGTGATCTACAGCTTCGCCCTGTCACTGGTGGTGACATCGCCGGTGTCGCTGGAAGCAACGCTGCGTGTTTCGCGGATCATGTTTCAACGGCGCTTCCAGGATGTGCAGGCCGTCTATATGGCGGCGGTCTTTGTTACGACAGTGTTGTCACTGGTCTGCGGCGCCATCGTGTTTTTCGGACTTATTCATCTGCCGCTCGGGCTGGGCCTTGCGGCGCTGGTCTGCGTCATGCAGGTGTCCCATCTCTGGCTCGCCATGGCGTTCGTCGCGGCCATCAAGCAATATGGTGCGGTGACCTCGGCCTTTGCCATTGGCCTGAGCTGTTCGATTGTCTTTGGTACTTCGGCCGGTGCGCTGGGCTATGGGCCGGGCGGCATGATCATCGGCTTCAGCATCGGGCTCTGCGTTGCTTTCTGTATCCTGAACTTCCTGATCCTCAAGACCTTTCCGGGGCAATTGTCGCCGCTGCGCGACCTGCCTTCAAAGCTGCGCTATCTGCGGCCCACATCGCTGACTTTCGTGGCGGCGGGGGCATGCAGTGCGCTGGCGGTGTGGATCGACAAGCTCATCATCTGGCAATCCAATGAGGCCAGCGCGGTGAGCGAAGGGCTGCTTTATGCGGCGCGCTACGACAGCCCCATGTTCATGGCGTATCTGTCCATCGTGCCGGTGATGTCGATCCTCGTCGTGTGGCTTGAAACCACGTTTTTTGACAATTACCGGCATTACCGCGACATCGTGCATTCGGGCGGCACGCTGCGCCAGATCGACGAGCAGCGGGCCAGTCTGGCGCGCGATAGCGTCGACACGATTTTCTCCGCCTTTGTGGTGCAATTGACCATTAGCGGGGCTTTGGCGCTTATGGCGCCATTCCTGGTCAGCCTGCTCGGTCTGCCCTTCGATGCAATTTCCGTGCTGCGGCTGGCGCTGATCGGCGCGGCCTTTCACTTCCTGTTTCAGGCATCGTGCGGGGTGATCCTCTTCGTGCAATACGGCAAGGCCTATTTCTGGCTGCAAATGCTGTTCCTCGTCGGCAATGGGCTGTTCACATACCTGATGCTGCGGAATCCCGACTATCTGGGCATGGGCTATGTGTTGGCATCGATGGCCAGCGGCATCCTCGCCTTTGCCGCCATGCGTCACACGCTAGGCTCTCTCAATCGCCTGACCTTTGTCGTCAACAATCCGGCCGTGGCCGGGTGAACTTCATTTTTTCGAGGTTGCAATGAGCAATGACAGCACGACGCTCCGACATGGCTTCTCGGAATCGGTCCTGACCGATCTGCTGCCACGGCGATCCAATATGTTGGCGATCGCGGAAGGCGTGGTGCTGCTGGGGGGGCTGACCATCCTCAATGCGACCGGCTTACTGCCGTTTTCGGTGTGGAATGTGCACCCTTTCCTGTTCGTGGTGATCCTGCTCAGCGCCCAATATGGCATTGAGGGGGGGATATCCGCCGCCGTGGGCGCCATCATCCTGTCGCTTGTCGGGGGCTGGCCGGTTCGACCCATCGATATGAGCTATGTGGACTATTTCCGCGTAACATGGGCCGATCCGCTGTCCTGGATCGTCGCGGCGCTGGTGGCCGGAATTGTCACCACGCATCGGGGCAGGGTGTTGCAGCAGCAAACAGCTCAATTGCAGAAGGCGGTGGCGGCGGAGCAGCTGATTGCCACGCAATATCAGGTTCTGGCGCAGCGAACGCATATGCTGGAGCGCCGTCTGGCCCTGCGTGCCGAAGCGCAGTTGGACGGCACCGTAGAGGCGGAAGGCAAGCCTGCCGCTGTAAACGCGACTGTATCGCGCAGCGTGGCGCGTGGTGGAGGCCGGTCGGCGAAGTCCCTGACGTGATCGTGAGGGCCGGCCTGCGATGGCCAGGCTGCTATGGCTTGATTTCCGACCATATTTTTCGGGCCACGATACTGGCTTCGACGCGATTGCGGACCTTCAGTTTTACGAAGGCATTGGAGAGATGAAACTTCACCGTGCGTTCGGTGATGCCGAGTCTTGTGCCGATCTCGCGGTTGTTCAGCCCCAGTGCGAGAGCCTGAAGCGCCTGCGTCTCCTGCCCTGACAGGCCGAGATTATCTCCCTCCTGGCGGTCCGCTTCTGGCTCATGCTTGAGAACGGAGAGCAGGCGGCCGGCCATATGTTTGGGCAGGTAATTTTCTCCTGCATATACGGAGCGGATGATATTGCGCATGTCCGGGCCTGTGGTGCCCTTGAGCACATAGCCGGACACGCCTGCCGCCAATGCCTGGGCTATATCGTCCTCATCCTCTGATGCGGTGAGCATGATTATTCTGACTGCGGGATGGGCGACCGTAATGTCGCCAATCCGCCCGATGCCGCTATCCTTCATCCTCACATCGAGAAGGATAATGTCCGGCTTTAGCGACTGGACCAGATCGACAGCCTGCGCAGCGCTTTGGCCTTCGCCAATGACCTTGATGTCATGCTCCACCATCACGGCCTGAATCAGCCCTTCACGAAACAGGGGATGGTCATCAACCACCACGACGCTGATCATGATGGAGCCTGTTCCGTGCGGGGATCACACATTGTCCAACCACATTTCCAGGTGCGTCTTGCCTTTGTCCTGTTTGAAAATGAGAACGCCGCTGAGGCTGTTGACCCTGGCGCGAAGGCCATAAAGGCCGATGCCATTGTGGTTTGACTGCGCGCGAGGCGTGCTTTCCAGATATTTATTGGTGATCGAAAGCTTGAGCATGCGCGATTGCATGACAACTGAAAGCGTTTGCCCCTCGGGAAGGCCATGGCGGAAGGCATTGTTGAGGCCCTCCTGAATGAAGCGGAAGACACAGACGGCAATTTCAGGTGCGATGCGAACCGGCTGCACGACATTCTCAACGGCAATGACGCTATTGGTGCGAAGCACGTGTTGCTGAATCGCGCGCTCGATCACCTCGGTCAGTTCCAGAGATTCTATGTCTGGCAAGACCAGCGCATTGGCAATCGCGCGGATTTCCATCAATGCGCCGCCAAGGACCTCTTCGATATGGCTTACCACCGCGTTGCGGTCCGCCGATTTTCGCTGATGGCGGATCTGGTCGAGGCGGAGCACGGCGAAGGCGATGGATTGGGCGGGTCCGTCGTGCAGGTCCGTGCCGACCGTGCGCAGATATTTGTCGGTGAGTTCTGTGACCGAACGGGATGTGCGCTGCGCAGCGGCCTTCAGCTCGCGCAAATGGGCGGAGCGGGCGCGTGACTGCGCCAAACGGCGCGACAATACACGCCCCTGCCGCTCAATCGTGCGGCTTCCCTCAAGCACGATGCTGAACAGAGCCAGCAGGACGGCAATGCACAGGGCGGAAATCGTCACCCAGCTTGAAATGGTCAGGGACCAGATATCACGCTGCAGGCCCCTGGTGGTTTCGCGCAATTGCGCCACCGCGACGATCTCGCCTGTAAGCTTGTCGTGAAGCGGAAAGTAGAGGTCGAGGTAATTGTGCTTGAGGCCGTGCGCCAGGTAGTCGCTCGATCCGGTATCGGAAAAATTGGCGATCAACGCGCCCTGAAAAGCGCGCTCTATCTCGGGTGGCGGCTCAATCCTGCTGTTGGTCAGGCCGGGGGTGTTTGAATACAGAATTGAGCCATCGGCCAGCCACAGGTCGACAAAGGGAAATTCAAGAGAAAAGGCCGCGTCCTGCGTAAGGGTGTCGAGGCGCTCAATATCAGCCTGAGGCAATCGCCGATCCGGTGTCAGATTGTCGATGGCGGAGGACAGCATATATTGGGCGGTTGCTGACACGACTTCGACACTGCGTGTCATGACGACGTGGGTGAGGAACGCGGTGGTCACCACGCTACAGACCAGCATGCAGCACAAGGTGATGAAGCCGCCCGAGATGATGAATTTGCGGGCAAGCGGCAGCTTGCTCCATTTTGCCTGCAATTGTTTTCGACGATCGCCCAAGCCGATCATCATGTCACTCCGCGCCTCGACTATTTCGCCGCTGGAACCACAATAATTTAGCTGTGTCTGTTATCTCTCGCCAGAGAACTTTGCGTCGTGAATTTAGAAGTGATGGAAACGATTTCTTGTCATGATCTTATAGCAAATATCGTCAAAATAATAATGTCATATATGTTTACCTTAATTGCGGCATTGAACTGGACGAAAGTACAGGCCTTGATGGGCCAAGGTCGTAGGAGACATTGGACTTTAACTCCGTTAGTTGGTCGGACGTTCTGACCTGACGCCGAGCGGCCCGGTTTGGCACTATTGCTCTCTGATAATTCCCATGGTGGCGGCCGTGGTGATTGTGAGGCGCGCGCATGGCCCTGTCGGCTTTGCTGTTGCGGTCGGAGAGAATTGTCATGGTTACTTACACCAAGGGCGAGCCGGGCCCCATTCTCGCGCAGAGCAAAGTTGCCGAAGCGCATGCTGGCGGGAAGACAGCCCAAGGGCCGAATGGCTTGATTCAGGCTCACAATCCGGCCTGGGGCGTTTTTGCCTTGAGCGGAGAGCATGCGGGGAAGGGGCTTCCCCAATCTGGCGAGCCGCTGCCTGAACTCTCCGAAACCGATTACCGAAACGCTGTGGCCGAATTGTTCAGCGCCGAAGGTTCAATGGAGGATGACGATGCAGATGATGGATCGGCGTTTCTATTCGGCGAGCCAGAAGACAACCTGCTGACCGGTTCGTCAGCCGGTGATCTCGTCTTCGGACATGGCGGGACGGATTACATCGTCTTGGGGGCCGGTGGGGAGATTCTCGGAAGAGGCGCGGGCGAGGACGTCACGGATAGCGCCGGGCATGGCCTGCTTTTCGGTGACCTGGGTTTTGAGGACCTCTTCGATGGCGATGATGCCGATGTTTTGGGCGCGCTTGATGCGGTGAATATTGTCGATGACGGCGAGGGCGAGGAGATTTTCGCCTTTGGCGCTCCGACAGACCTGCATGACGAGGTCATCCAGGTCTTTCAGGCCGGCGATATGGTTGATCTGTCCAAGAGCGGTGTTTTCGAGCTTGAAAGTCGCCAGGCCCATACGGCGCCGGGGCGGATTGTTGCGGCTCATGACGCACGGGAGGTCGGAGAAGGTGCTGCCATCCCGGGCGATCCGGCAGGGCATGACGCAACGGACTTAAGTTCCAACCCTGCAGATACTCAAATGCTGAACGGCAAGGATTTCAATTTCTAGGCCTCCTACAGCCCGACCGATGCTCCATCGGTCGGGATTTTTATTTCATTCACCCGAACCGGGCGCAGATCATGGCAATGACGACCAAGGCACTGGCTGAACATCGTGGCGACGAAATGCTGCGCAAGGCGTTCAAAGGGGTGGGGATTTTTCTGTTCTGGATTTCCGGCATCATCAATGTGCTGGCCCTGACGGGCTCGTTCTACATGCTGCAAATCTACGACCGGGCGCTGACCAGCGGCAGCATTCCGACGCTCGTAGCGCTCTCGGTGCTGGCAATAGGGCTGTATCTGTTCCAGGGCGGCTTCGACATTATCCGCAGTCAATTGCTCGTCCGTGTTGGTGCGCGCTTTGACCGTTTGCTGGCCCCAATCGCGCATCGCGTCAGCGTTGACATGCCCCGTTTCGGTTTCTCCACTGGCGAAGCGCTTGAGCGGGGGCGCGATGTCGACACGATCCGCACTTTCATGGGCAGTCAAGGGCCGGTGGCCCTCTTCGATATGCCCTGGGTGCCGCTCTATCTCCTCTTTGTCTATTTCCTGCATCCCCTTCTGGGTGCAGTTACTTTGGGGGGAGCAATCGTCCTCACTCTTTTGACCGTGTGGACGGAGCTGAAGTCGCGCAAACTGGCGGCGGCGGCGCAGCAGGCGCATCTCGTCCGCAACGCGGTGGCAGATTCCAATGCCCGCAATGCCGATATCATCAAGGCGATGGGCTTTTCAGGCCGCGCCGTGGCGCGGTTCAACGAGGCCAATCAGGATCACCTTACCCTGCAAACGCGCGCCAGCGATGTTGTTGGCACATTCGGGGCCTTTTCGCGCGTGTTACGCATGTTGTTGCAATCGGCACTGCTGGGATTGGGCGCTTATCTGACAATTCAGGGGCAGATGTCGGCGGGCGCCATTATCGCGGTGTCGGTCGCCTCGTCGAGAGCTCTTGCGCCTATCGACATGGCTATCGCCAACTGGAAGGGTGTGGTTGCGGCACGGCAGGCTTTCAAACGGCTGCGCGACACCATGGTTGCACTGGCTGGCGTCAGCAAGCCGCTCGACCTGCCAGCCCCTGGCAAGTCGCTCAAGGTCGACAAGATCACCGTGGCTGCGCCGGCGTCGGGACGCGTCTTGCTCAGCGAAGTGGCCTTCGACCTCAAGGCAGGGCAGGGGCTTGGCGTGATCGGGCCGAGCGGCGGCGGCAAGACCACGCTGGTTCGCGCGCTGACCGGAATCTGGCCGGCTTTGCGGGGGGCAATCCGGCTGGATGATGCCGAGCTGACGCAGTGGGACGAGGACAAGATCGGTCAATATGTCGGCTATCTGCCGCAGGATGTGGCCCTGCTGGATGGCACGATCGTGGAGAATATAACCCGGCTGGCGCCGCAGCACGATGCCAGGGCCATTGTGGCGGCGACGCAGGCGGCTGGCGTCCATGAGATGATCGTGAGATTGCCCGAGGGTTATGACACCCAGCTGGGTCCAATGGGAACTGCGCTTTCTGCGGGGCAACGTCAGCGCATCGGTCTGGCCAGAGCGCTTTATGGTGACCCCTTTGTGGTCATTATGGATGAGCCCAATGCCTTTCTGGATGCGGAGGGCGAGCAGGCGCTCAACAATGCGATCCGCCAGATTCGTGCGCGCGGTGGCATTGCCGTCATCATTGCGCATCGGCCGTCCATTCTGGCCGAGGTCGACATGGTTGCCGTGATCCAGAATGGCCGCATGACCGCATTTGGTCCGAAAGACGAGATCGTTGCCGGTCAGCGTCAGGCCAATGCCAACGCGATCAAGGTTGTTGAGCCCCGCGTGGAAACGGGGGAAACCGCATGATCATTGTAGGCAAGGCCAATCGCCAGCCGACTGATCCGGTGGATCCGCGCAAGCGGCTAGAGCTCAACGCGCCGGAAAAAGCGTCTCGCCTGCCCCTTTATTTGGCGCTGGTGATGACGGGTATCGCGGCCATTCTCAAAAGTGCTTTTGCAGTGGAACCGGAAGACAGCACGCCCGCAGACCATTCCAATCAGCCACAAAACAAAGCTGGTGCGCAGCGCGGCGAGGCGGCAGAGCCCGTTTTGACGGCCGATAGCGGGCATGTCCGGGGTGACAGTGCGCCGAGTAATTCCATTCTTCCGCTGTCTGACCCCTGGCCTGTCGGCTTCGTCATGACCGATCCCGTATCGTTTTCCTACACGGCGCATGCGTTCGATTTTCTCGGGCCGCAGGTGGCCGCATTTTTCCCAGCGGCGTTTAACTACAATCCACAGAATGACAATGCCCCACAGGGGCTTGTGCGCCACAGTGAGGCTGCGTCCCATAGACCCGCCAATGCCGCTCCAGCCGATGACGTCGTTTCCGACCTGCCTGTCGAGGAGGAACTGCCCGAGGAACAGAGTGAGCGCTGCGACGGGCACGGTGCGAAGCGTGATGAAGCCGTATCGGGACAAACTAATCGTGCACCGGTGACCACCGGGCCGGTCCGCCTGCATGATGTGTTTGCCGGCCAGGTGGTGCTGATAGGACTTTCCGAATTGCTGTTTGGCGCCGCCGATCCTGATGGAGACCTTCTGACCGCCAGTGACATCACGGCCAGTGGCGGTCTTCTGGTGCAGATCGATGATGGCTGGTCCTTCGCGGCGGTGAAGGGCGCTCAGGGGACGGTCACTTTCACCTATGCGGTGAGCGATGGCCTGCTCGAAATTGCTCAGACCGCAGTGATGGAGGTCAGGCGCAATGGGGTGCAGTTGACGCCGGGTGATGATCACTTTGTCGGAACACCCTGGGACGACGACGTTCGGGGCATGGCCGGCGATGATTTCGTGGATGCGGGAGCCGGCCATGACCTCGTGGAGGGGGGCGAGGGCGAGGACGAAATTTATGGCGGCGATGGCGACGACTATCTGTTTGGGGGCAGTGGCGACGATGTGATCTTCGGCGGCCTGGGCGATGACATCATCAGTGGAGGAAGAGGAGACGATCGTCTCTTTGGCGGGGATGGCGACGACATCATCTTTGGTGATGCAGGCAATGATCTGCTCGTCGGCGGCGCAGGCGATGATTTCATCGATGGCGGGGATGGCGACGACTTCATTTCGGGCGGCAGGGGCCGCGATACGCTGATCGGATCGGCGGGTAACGATGTGATCCGTGGCGGCCGGGGCGCCGATCATATCGAGGGCAATGACGGCCAGGATACGCTTATTGGCAATGGCGGGCGCGATTTTATCGATGGCGGCAATGGTGACGACACGCTGTTTGGGGGCGCTGGAAACGACATCCTGCACGGCGGCAATGGCGACGACGAGATTTATGGCGGCAGGGGCGATGATCTTATCTCGGGCGGTTGCGGCGATGACGAAATCTATGGCGGCAGGGGGAATGACATCATTTTGGGCGATGCCGGCTACGATCTGATCGATGGCGGCGCGGGCCACGACATTCTCGATTATTCGGCTTTCAGCGCCGATCTCCATGTTGATTTCGATGCGGGCTTCGCCTTCAGCGACGATGTCGATGAGGATTACTTTCGCAATATCGAGGAAGTGGTCGGCGGAAGCGGCAATGACACATTTGTCCTTGGCGCCAGTGCCGCAATCATCAGTGGTGGTCGGGGCAATGATGTTTTCATTTTCACGGTCAATGACGAAACGCCCGCGCTGAGCCGTGAGCTTGTGTTCCGCATTCTCGATTTCGTGGTGGGTGATCGGATCTATGTCGCCGATTACGAGATATCTCACCGTGCGGAACGGCTGGAAGAAGAGCGTTTCGGCGACATTTATGATGCGCTGGACGAGGGCTTTGAGGCCGATCTGCCGATCCGCGTTCGCCATTCCTATTACGATGACATGCATCACAGCATCATCGAAGCCGATTTCGACCGGAACGGTTTCTACGAGATTTCGATAACATTGGACAATGTCCAACTGCCGCTGACGATCAACAGTCACTTCGCCTGATGTGACGGGAGTACCCTGATGAGTGCCATTGATATGGCTAGTCCCTATCCGCGTTCCGAGCTTGCGCGCAACAGTGTGGGGATGTCGGATTTTTCGCTGCGTGGCCGGGTTTTGGTCGGCAGCGTGCTGGCGGCGCTGTTGCTGGCTGGCATTGGAGGCTGGGCGGCAAGCGCCAAGATTTCGGGGGCGGTGATTTCCAATGGCACCGTGCTCGTCGCGGAGAATGTCAAGGTCATCCAGCATCCCGACGGGGGCATTGTGCGGGCCATCAATGTAAAAAAGGGCCAGCTTGTGGGCGCAGGCGATGTGCTGCTGCGGCTCGATGATGTGCAGATAAGAACCGAGCAGGCGATCCTTTCAGGACAGCGCACTGAACTGATTGCACGGCAGGCCCGCCTGATCGCGGAACGCGATGCCTCTGGCCAGATTGCGTTTCCGGCAGACTTTATGGTCACTTCCCGCGATGCAGCGGCAATGATGCAAGGGGAGCAGAAATTGTTCGACAGCACCTCGCGCAATCGGCGCTCGCAACAGGAACAGCTCAAGCTGCAGATCGATCAGCTCAACGAGGAGGTCGCCGGGCTGCAATTTCAGGCTGCGGCCTTGGCCAGCGAGATTGCGCTGGCCCAGCAGGAACGCGACCGCATGGGCGCTCTGTCCGAAAAGGGCCTTATCGAAACCGCGCGTCTCAATGTGGCCGACCGCGAACTGGCGCGTATGAAAGGGTCGCAGGGTGAGCTGATGGCCAGCGTTGCGCGGACGAATGCGCGTATCAGTGAGGTCAACCTGCGGATATTGTCCATTGATGACCTCGCCTATACCGAAGCCCAGCGTGAGTTGCGCGGGGTAGACGCAAATATCGCCGAGCTGGATAAACGTCTCGCCGAGGTGAGCGACCGGCTTGCCCGTACTCTTATTCGGGCGCCGGTCAGCGGCACCGTCAACGAGATGTCGGTGACTACGCTGGGCGGCGTAATTGGTCCGGCGGAGCGGCTATTGACCATCGTGCCCGAGGACGCCGAGCTGCAGATAGATTTCCGGGTGGCCATCAATGATATCGACCAGATTATGGTCGGGCAGGATGCCAAGCTGCGCTTCAGTGCATTCGACCAGCGCACAACACCGGAAATTCCGGCCGTGGTATCGCGTGTTTCCGCGGCCGCAACGACCGATCCGCAAACCGGGCAAAGCTATTATATTGCGACCGCAGAAGTAACGGGGGACTTGTCTTTACTTGGTGAGCGCGGCCTTATTCCAGGCATGCCGGTCGATGTCTTCGTTCAAACCAAGGAGAAGGTGGCGATAGCCTATTTCGTCAAGCCATTTACTGACCAAATCGAACGCGCATTTAAAGAGGAATAGATTAACGCTTGCGCGCGTTAAGCAAATAGCAGGAATTTCGAATAAGTGATTTTACAACGTGTTAATTGAGTTTTAATTATTTCCTATATGGGCAAATGGAGTCGCAGATCAAATCTGCTGAAAATACCATGGGTAAATCAATAAGGGTCGCAATCGCGGATGATCATCCGGTCCTGCTTGCAGGAATGGTTTCCTTGTTCTCGAATAATGAGGCGCATCAAGTTGTTGGGCAGGCCGTGGATGCCGATTCCTGCCTTGAACTTGTAAAGGCGCTGTCTCCAGACGTCATCATCATGGATCTGAGCATGCCGGGTGATGTGTTTCGCACCATTGCGCAGATCGTGATGGAGGCTCCTGAAACACGGGTGGTGGTGTTTACCGCCTATTGCAGCATCGAGTCGGCTTTGAAGGCCCTGGATGCCGGAGCGACGGGCTTTGCGCTCAAGGGCAGTCCATCAGCGGAGCTTTTCGAGGCTATCGAGACGGTGATGGCCGGTCAGATGTTCGTCACCCGCCAATATGCCAGCCAGGTGATGAACGGATTGCGGGAGCGGGCGCGTCGGCAGGCGCTTAGCGAAGCCATCAAGCTCAATGTCCGTGAAAAGCAGATTATCGGCCATCTGGTTCAGGCCAGAACCAATCGTGAAATTGCCGAAGCTCTCCATATCAGCGAAAAAACGGTCAAGCACTATATGACCGGGCTGATGGTCAAGCTGCATGCCCGAAACCGTGTGGAAGTGGTTATCGCCTCGCTGGTCAGCCAGGAACAGGACGTGGCTGCGCGGCGCTGATCGCGTCGGCTCAGCGATTGCGCAGCATGAGGTGTCGTTCCCAGCGGAATGCGGTTTCGACGATGGTCATCAGGTCGTTGAGCTGGGGTTTCCAGCCGAGAAGCTGACGGGCCTTTTGCCCCGTCGCGGTTACTGAAGCGGGATCGCCGGCGCGGCGGGGGCCTTCCTCCACGCGGAATGGCACGCCCGAGACCTGCTGCACGGCGTCGATCACCTGTCGCACCGAATAGCCCTGACCATAGGCGCAGTTGATCGTGGTGCTTTCGCCATTGGCGCGCAGATGTTTGAGCAATAGCGCATGGGCGGCGATCAGGTCGGTGACATGGATATAGTCGCGGATGCCGGTGCCATCCGGCGTTTCAAAGTCAGTGCCGAAAATGTCCATATGCGTACGCTGTCCCAATGCCGTTTGACACGCGACCTTGATGAGGTGACTAGCATGGGGCGTTGACTGGCCGCTGCGCATGTCCGGATCGCCACCAGCGACATTGAAATAGCGCAGCACGCCATAGGTCATGTCATGGGCGGCCGCTACATCGGCTAGCATCAGTTCGGTCATCAGCTTGGAGCGGCCATAGGGCGACATGGGATTGAGCGGAGTGGTTTCGACCACGGGCGCCAGCCCGGTCATGCCGTAAACGGCGGCGGTGGACGAGAAAATGAAGCTGCGCACGCCTCCCTCTACAGCGGCCTGAACGAGATTGCGGGAGGTGGCCGTGTTGTTCGCATAATATTTGAGCGGATCGACCACGGATTCCGGCACGACGATGGACCCTGCGAAATGGATCACTTCAGAGATGGCGTGCGTATCGATCAGCCGACGCACGAGGTCGACATCGCCTGCATGGCCGCGCACAAAGGTCGCGCGGCCATCGATGGCCCAATCGAAGCCGGTGACGAGATTATCCAGCACGACGACTTCTTCGCCTGCATCGGCAAGGTTGAGCACCATATGGCTGCCGATATAGCCGGCGCCGCCTGTTATCAGCACTGCCATTGCTCCCTCCTTCAAACTGGACGTTCGATGTTACCAGACGACGCGATCATGCATTTGGGAGAACGGGGCGGGTGACTGGTTTCTGGGTCGGCGGCTGCGCAACATTTCCAGCAGATCATCCTCGTCCTGACCGGAGGTTTCGATCAAGTCGTGGCGGCGCAGGACGCGAAAATTGGCACTGTCTGTCACCGAGATCGTGCCGCGTCGAACCAAAGCCTGAATGATGCGGCTTACCGTTTCCACGGTGGTGCCGAGATAGGCGGCGAAGTCGCGGCGGTTGATTGGAATATGGATGGTGGGAATGGCCATGCGCTGACCGTGGGCCAATTGAGCATCGAGCATTTTCAGCACCATGAAGGTGGAAATGCGCTCGATTATGCTTTGGCACGCCAGAACGATGATCCGCTCATGCGCCTCGTCAAGCTGATGCAGGTTGGCGATGTGGATGGAGTGCTCCAGCTCCGGATTGCCCGAGAGCCCCGCTTCAAAGCTGGAGCGGTCGAAACAGGCGAGAACGGCGTCGCTGGCCGCTTCCATGGCAAATTCGCTGGTGACGCCGAACAGGCGGCCAAAAAAGCCGGGCGCTTCAATGACGCCAATGATGTTGGACCGCCCGTCCGGCAGGAAGGTGACGAGTTTGACGGCCCCCGTCACCACATAGCCGACGAATTCGGGCATGCCCGGTTCGTAGATCGTCTCGCCCCGCGCAAACTGTCGCAGGCGTGCATTGGCTGGGGCTCGATGGACATTATCCAATGACGCTGACTTGGGCTGCAATGCGCCGCTTTCGAATGGTAGAGTCATCGTCAACACTCCGCTCCAGATTTCTATCAGGAGTAGACCGGATTCCTTGTTTGACAGCTATTTACATTGGTCTGGCCGTTTTTCAGACAAAGGCAGCGATCATGTGTCGCCATTGGTCCCCGGACGGATCGGACCTTGGTCTGTGTCCGTGGCGGAAAGCTGGTTTTCTTTTGACCCAAGTCAACGTTCTGGCGGCTGTAAAACCCTAGGTTCAGGCCAAATCAGATCATGGATGGTGCCCAAATGAGTACGAGCGACTGGACTGCCCAACTGACGACGCATACGGGCCTTGCCCTTCACGTTAGACCCGCCGAACCGAAGGATGAGGCGGCTCTTGCGGCCTTCTTTGATCGTGTCACTGCCGAAGATCGGCGCTTTCGTTTCCTGAGCGCAGTGCGTATCGGCCCCGCGCAACTGGCATCCATGACCGATGTCGATCATCGCCAGACAGAGAGCTTTGTGGCTTTCGACGAGACCGGAACCACAATTCTGGGCACGGCAATGCTCGCCTGTGATCCGGCAATGGTTATTGGCGAGGTGGCAATCTCGGTGAGTGGCGATCACAAAAACCGCGGTATCGGCTGGGAGCTGCTGAGATATGTTGAGCGCTTTGCAACAGCCAAGGGCATCAAGCAATTGATCAGCCTTGAGAACCGGGCGAACAAATCGGCGATCCAGATCGAACAGGAATTGGGCTTTGACGCGCAATCCTATGAAGGGGATATGACGCTGGTACTGCTTCAGAAGAACCTTGCCGCCTGATCCTTGTTGAGACCGGCGCCGAATGGCCGCGCCAGCGCAATATGCGCTGGTCACGCGAGTGCCGTTCGGCATGGTTTCGTCTGAGCAGGATATCCGAACATTCCGCATGCCTTGTATTTTCAGGCTGGCGGAGCGTGCCAAATGTGTTGCGGCTTTTCGGTTCTGCTTCCCCACAAGCTGCTCGCCTTGCGCCTGCCCGCCTGTCGTCCGCTATCGGCTGGTTGGCCGAGAGTTGAGCGGGGCGTAGACGTGCATCCTTGCCGGGCGAATTGTATCGCGGAATCATTGGTTTGTTTGCGCTAGGTCAATACGGCCCCCCGGCAAACGGTCCAGTGTTTCCGCATCAAATTGCTGAAAACGGCCCCGAATGAAAATCGTCCGTCTTTTCCTGCTGCTCTGCTTCAACCTCTGCGCGATGGTCTCTGCCAGCGTCGGCGCCAGCTCGGTGTTGCAGGACTATTTGCCCTCGCTGACGGCTTCCGAATTTGTGGAGGGTGCGGATGGTTTTGGCGCTGTGCGTGACGATGTGGCGGTGGCGCCGGTCCTAAAAGGCAGCGAGGTGGTGGCCTGGGCCTTCGTCACGTCCGATTTCGTCGGAACCACGGGCTATTCGGGCAAGCCGATACACACGCTGGTGACGGTTGGGCTGGATGCGAAGGTGATCAGTGTGAAGCTGATCAAGCATTCGGAGCCTATCGTGCTGATCGGCATTCCCGACGCCAAGGTACAGGCGCTGGTGGCCGGTTATGCCGGGCTTGACCTCATTGCAGAAGCGAAATCGGGCGGTACGGCGCATGAGGTGGACATCATCTCGGGCGCGACCGTGACCGTGATGGTGATCGATGACTCCATCGTGCGTTCGGGCCTCAAGGTGGCGCGGGCGCTTGGGCTTGGCGGCCTGACTCCCGAAACAGAAAGTACTGGCCCGCGTTTTGAAGTGAACCCGGATGCGGCCGCATCGACGGACTGGATCGAGGCCGAGGGTGACGGCACTGTGCGGCGGCTTTCGCTGGACGTGGCGCAGGTCAACGAGGCCTTCGCCGGCCATTCCGATGACCGGGCTCGCGAGCGGGCGCTGACCGACGCGCCGGAAACCAGTTTCATCGATATGCACACCGCTTTGGTTTCGGTGCCGTCGATTGGTGCGGCTGTGCTTGGAGAGGCGGAAGCCGCAAATCTTGAGGCCTGGCTGAACGAGGGCGAGAGCGCCATCGCGGTAATGGGGCGCGGTCTCTATTCCTTCAAAGGGTCGGGTTATGTGCGTGGCGGCATCTTTGACCGCATCGTGCTTATTCAGGACGATGTGTCGGTACGCTTCCGCGACCGCGATCATCGGCGGCTGAATCGCATCGCTCTCGATGGTGCGCCCGCATTCACCGAAATGGACATGTTCCGCATTCCCGATGGATTGGGATTCAATCCGGAAAAGCCATTCCGCATCCAGCTTCTGGTGCAGCGCGAAGTTGGTCCGATCGAGAAGGTCTTCCATACCTTTGAACTCGGCTATCAGCTGCCGCAGAAATATCTGCGCGCCATGGCTGCGCCCGTCGTCGAAGCCATTGCTGTTGCCGATCAAAGCGAAGTGAGTGCACAGGCCGAACTCTGGCAGCGCATCTGGCGCGATTCCCAACTCAAGATCGGCGTTCTTGCCGCCATGCTGGTGGTGCTGACGGGCGTGTTCTTCTTCCAGACCTTCGTCGTCAAAAATGCCAAGGCCTTCTATATTTTTCGCATCGCCTTCCTGACGTTCACGCTGGTTTTCCTCGGCTGGTACGCCAATGCGCAGCTCTCGGTCGTCAATCTGATGGCGCTGTTCGGCAGCGTGATGACCGGCTTCAGCTGGCAGGCCTTCCTGCTCGATCCGCTAACCTTCATTCTCTGGTTCGCTGTTGCCGCCGCATTGATCTTTTGGGGGCGCGGCGCCTATTGCGGCTGGCTCTGCCCCTTTGGCGCCCTGCAGGAACTGACCAACCAGATCGCGCGTAGGCTGCGCATCCCGCAGATCACTCTGCCCTGGGGCCTGCACGAGCGGCTGTGGCCGGTCAAATACATGATCTTTCTCGGACTGTTCGGCGTGTCGCTGATGAGCGTCGAGCAGGCTGAACATCTGGCCGAAGTCGAGCCATTCAAGACCGCGATCATCCTCAATTTCGTGCGCGCCTGGCCGTTCGTGGCCTATGCCGTGGCGCTTCTGGCGGCTGGTCTCTTCGTTGAGCGCTTCTATTGCCGCTATCTCTGCCCGCTTGGCGCTGCGCTCGCCATTCCGGCCCGTATCCGCATGTTCGACTGGCTCAAGCGTTACCGCGAATGCGGAAACCCCTGCCAGAGCTGCTCCAATCAATGCCCCGTTCAGGCGATCCACAAGACCGGTGAGATCAACCCGAACGAGTGCATCAACTGCTTGCATTGCCAGGTTCTCTACCAGTCCAAGACGGTGTGCCCGGTCGTGATCAAGAAGGAAAAGGCGCGGGCCAAGCTCGCCGCCAGTCCCGGCCGTCTCCCCGACCCGGCTGTCCGAATTCAAAGTTAACCCACGAAGGAGACGATTATGGAAAACAACGAAAACAAAGGGCTCAGTCGCCGCGCGCTGTTCGGCGCCACAGCCGGGGCGGCGGTGCTTGCCGGGACCATGGGACCGGCGGCGCTTGGCCTTGGGGCCGCGATGCTGACAACGCCGGTCAATGCTGCCGAGGGCGACGGCAGTGTAGGCCCCGGTCAGCTCGATGATTATTACGGCTTCTGGTCTTCGGGGCAGACGGGCGAGATGCGGGTTCTCGGCATCCCCTCAATGCGTGAGCTGATGCGGGTTCCTGTGTTCAATCGCTGCTCGGCTACGGGCTGGGGGCAGACCAATGAGTCGATCCGCGTGCACCAGCGCACGATGTCGGAAAAGACCAAGAAGCAGCTTGCTGCCAATGGCAAGCAGATCCACGACAATGGCGATCTGCACCACGTCCATATGTCCTTCACCGAAGGCAAATATGACGGCCGCTACCTGTTCATGAATGACAAGGCCAATACGCGCGTGGCGCGTGTGCGTTGCGACGTCATGAAGACCGACGCCATTCTGGAAATCCCCAATGCCAAGGGCATCCACGGTCTGCGTCCGCAGAAATGGCCGCGCTCGAACTATGTGTTCTGCAATGGAGAGGACGAGGCGCCGCTGATCAATGACGGCTCGACCATGCGGGACGTCTCGACCTATGTGAACATCTTCACCGCAGTCGATGCGGATGCTTGGGACGTGGCCTGGCAGGTCAAGGTTTCGGGCAATCTCGACAATTGCGATGCCGACTATACCGGCAAGTGGGCGTTCTCGACCTCGTACAATTCCGAAATGGGGATGACCCTGGCGGAGATGACCGAGTCCGAAATGGACCATGTCGTGATCTTCAATATCGAAGAGATCGAAAAGGCCATCGCTGCCGGGCAATATGAAGAGATCAACGGCGTAAAAGTTCTGGATGGGCGCAAAGAGGCCAAGTCCCTCTTCACGCGCTATATCCCGATCGCCAACAACCCGCATGGTTGCAATATGGCGCCGGACAAGAAGCACCTCTGCATTGCAGGCAAACTGTCGCCCACAGTGACTGTGTTGGACATCACCAAGTTCGACGCGCTGTTCTATGACGATGCCGAGCCACGTTCCGCCGTGGTCGCCGAGCCGCAACTGGGTCTTGGGCCTTTGCACACCGCCTTTGACGGACGCGGCAACGCCTATACCTCGCTGTTCCTCGACAGCCAGGTGGTCAAGTGGAATATCGAAGACGCGGTCCGCGCCTATGCCGGGGAAGATATCGATCCGATCAAGGATAAAATCGATGTCCACTACCAGCCGGGCCACCTGAAGACAGTGATGGGCGAAACACTGGACGCCACCAATGACTGGATGGTCGTTCTGTGCAAGTTCTCCAAGGACCGCTTCCTCAATGTCGGGCCGCTCAAACCGGAAAATGATCAGCTGATCGATATTTCCGGTGACAAGATGGTTCTGGTGCATGACGGCCCAACTTTCGCCGAGCCGCATGACGCTATCGCCGTTCATCCCTCGATCATGTCGGGTATCAAGTCGGTCTGGGATCGGCAGGACCCGATGTGGGCTGAGACCCGCGCGCAGGCCGAGGCCGATGGCATCGATATCGACGACTGGTGCGACACCGTCATCCGCGATGGCAACAAGGTGCGTGTCTATATGTCGAGCGTTGCGCCGTCCTTCTCGCTCGAAGAGTTCACGGTGCAGGAGGGCGATGAGGTTACGATCATCATCACCAATATGGATGAGATCGACGACCTGACGCATGGCTTCACCATGGGCAATCATGGCGTTGCCATGGAAATCGGTCCCAAGCAGACCAGTTCCGTGACCTTCGTGGCGGCCAATGCGGGTGTCTACTGGTATTATTGCCAGTGGTTCTGCCATGCGCTGCACATGGAAATGCGCGGCCGCATGTTCGTCGAGCCCAAGGCCTGACCATGCGCTGGCTTGTCCTGTTTCTCGGATTGACCCTGGTGCTGCCCGTTTCGGCGGCAGAGCATCTGGTCGGCCCTGGTCAGGGCAAGCTGGCGCTTGCCATCGCCGGGGCGTCCCCCGGCGATGTGCTGCTGCTTGAAGATGGCGCCTATCGGGGTGCCATCGTCATCGACCGTCCGCTGACCATTACGGGGCCCGGAGGGGCCGTAGTGGACGGAGAGGGCGTTGGGAGCGTCATCACCATTGCCGCCCCCAATGTCACGCTTAGCGGTTTTACCGTCACCGGATCGGGCGACCGAAATGAAGATCTCGACGCTGGCGTCAAGATTTTGAAGGGCGCTGACGGCGTTCGCATCGAAGCGCTCTCGCTTCTCGACAATATGCATGGGATCGACGTGCATGGCGGCCGCAACGCGCAGATCGTCGGCAACAGCATAAATGGTCGGCAGAATGCGCGAATGAACGAGCGCGGCAATGGCATTTATGTCTGGAACAGCCCGGGCACGCTGCTGGATGGAAATGAAATCCGCTTTGGCCGCGACGGCATATTCTCCAATGCCAGTGCTGATAGCATCTACCGCAACAATATCATGCGCGACCTGCGGTTCGCGGTGCATTTCATGTATACCAAGAACACCGAGGTATCGGGCAATATTTCGGTCGGCAACCATCTCGGCTTTGCCATCATGTTCTCGGATCGTGCGAAAATTCTGGACAATCTCAGTCTGGGCGACCGCGAACACGGGCTGATGCTGAACTATGCCAATAATGCCGATGTCGCCGGAAATCTGGTGCGCGGCGGCGCCAAAAAATGCCTGTTCATCTACAATGCCCACAAAAACCTGATCTGGGACAACCGCTTCGAAGGGTGCGGCATCGGCATCCATTTCACGGCAGGTTCCGAGCGGAATGTGCTGACCGGCAATGCCTTCATCGCCAATCGGGAGCAGGTGAAATATGTCGGCACCCGCAACATGGAATGGAGCCATGAGGGCAGGGGCAATTTCTGGTCCGACCATCCCGCTTTCGACCTCAACGGGGATGGCATAGCCGACAGCTTCTACCGCCCCAATGATCTTATGGATCAGATTCTGTGGTCGCAGCCTGCTGCGAGCCTGCTGATCGGCTCGCCTGCCGTGCAATTGGTGCGTTGGAGCCAGCGCGATTTTCCCGCCACGCTGCCCGGTGGCGTGCGCGACAGCGCACCGCAGATGCGGCCTTTGATCATATCCGTCCCGCCCGAGATGCTCAGCTTTGAGGCTGAAGCTGCCGGTCGCTGGGCAGAAGGAAACCATGATGACACCGACCCTGAAAATCTCGCAACTCACTAAGCATTTCGGCGAGGTTGAGGCGCTAAAGTCCGTTTCGCTGTCGCTGGAGGCGGGCAAGCGCGCGGCGCTGCTTGGCCATAATGGCGCGGGAAAATCCACGCTGATGAAGATCGTGCTCGGCCTTATTTCCTATGATGGAGGAGAGGTGTCAGTCTGCGGCACGTCTCCGGGTTCGCCTTTGGCGCGCACACAAGTGGCTTACTTGCCAGAGAATGCGGCGTTTCATCCTGCATTGACCGGCGAGGAACAGCTTCATCACTATCTGGCGCTGCGCGGCGAGAATCCCAAACTGGCTATGGACCTGCTGGCGCGCGTGGGGCTGGAAAAGGCTGCGCGGCGGCGGATCGGCACTTACTCGAAGGGTATGCGCCAGCGCGTGGGTTTGGCCCAGACCTTGATCGGGCAGCCACGCCTGCTGGTGCTGGATGAGCCGACATCAGGCCTCGATCCAGTGTCGCGGCGTGATTTCTACAACCTGCTCGACGGGCTTTCCGCCGAAGGAACGGCAATTCTGCTCTCCTCGCATGTGCTGACCGAAGTGGAAGCGCGGACCGACAGCATTTTGATCCTATCGGGCGGAAAGCTGGTGGCCGAGGGCACACTTGGCGACCTGCGAGCCCAGGCCGCCTTGCCCGTCAGCCTGGTTATTCGGCCCGCTGACGGTCAGGCAGCAGCACTGGCTTCGGCGCTTCCAGAGGCGGTTTTGGGTGGTGATGGGCTGCTGCGCGTTTCCTGCGCGCAGGTAGAAAAACTGCCGCTGCTCGCTCGCATTACCGCGCTCGGAGCGGGGTTGGCCGATCTCGATGTGATCCCGCCCAGCCTTGAAGATATTTACAGCCATTTCAGCCGGAGGGACGGGCAATGAACCGCATTCTTGCCACAGCCGCCAGCGAGTTCCGCATCGCTTTTCGAAATCGCTGGGTGACAATCGCCACGGGCATGATGGTGTTGTTCGCGCTGGTGCTTGCCGCCGCAGGCTCTGCCCCAACGGGCGATGTCGGCGTCGACCGGCTTTCGGTGACGATCGCCTCGTTGACGTCGCTGGCCGTCTATCTTGTACCCCTTCTGGCCTTGCTGATGAGCTTTGACGCCGTGGCAGGTGAAGTCGAACGCGGCACGCTGCCGCTTTTGCTGACCTATCCGGTTTCGCGGCTCCAGGTCCTGCTCGGCAAGCTCATTGCCCATTCGGCAATTCTCGCGCTTGCGGTCACGCTTGGCTATGGCGCGGCGGCTTTGGTGGCCGTCTGGTCCGATCCCAAGGCGGTGCAGGGGCTCGGCTCGCTGTGGCGGCTGATCTGGACCTCGGTGTTGCTCGGCGCAACGTTTCTGTGTGCGGGTTATACCCTTTCCGCGCTGGCGCGTCGTCCATCCGGCGCTGCAGGCCTTGCCATCGCGCTCTGGCTGGTGGCTGTGGTGCTTTATGATCTGGCGCTCTTGGCGCTGATCGTTTCGGACGGTGGCGGAGCCCTGACCACGCAGGCCTTACCTATCGCGCTGCTCGCCAATCCCGCCGACGCCTTTCGCGTCTTCAACCTCTCCGCTGCGCAGGCAGTTGCCATTGCAGGCGGAATCGGGGGGGCAGCAGACGCCATCCCGCTCTGGCAATCGGCCGCATCGCTCGCCCTCTGGCCATTGGTCGCCATAGGGCTTGCCGTAACTGCCTTCCGAAAGGTGACACCATGAAAAAGAGTCTTCGCGCAGCACTGCTTGTTGCGGCTGTTACGACAATGGGAGCCTGTCGGCAGGAGGTCGCGCAAGACATTGCGCCCCGCGAGATGACCGCAGAAACCCTGGGTCATTATTGCCAGATGAACCTTCTGGAGCATCCCGGCCCCAAAGCGCAGGTTTTCATGCAGGGTTATGCGTCGCCGCTGTTTTTCAGCCAGGTGCGCGATGCCATTGCCTATACCCGCGCGCCCGAGCAAGTGGCGCCGATCCTGGCCGTCTATGTCAATGATATGGGCGCGAGCGGCGCAACGTGGGAACTGCCCGGCGAAGGCAACTGGATTGCCGCCGACGCGGCTTTCTATGTGCTTGGCTCCGCCGTCGAGGGCGGCATGGGTGCGCCTGAAGCGGTGCCTTTTTCCAGCCGAGAGAGTGCCGAGGCTTTTGTATTGGTCGAAGGTGGCCATGTGCTGGAGCTGGCCGAGATTGCCGATGACACGGTTCTGGCGCCGGTCGAAGACGTCGCCGATAGCGACGAGGATGACGCGGCGTTTAACGAGCGCCTGCATGCCCTGCATAAAAAGGCCGGAGAGTGAGTATGCTGATAAATCGCCGCCGCCTGATTGCCATCACCGCCGCCTTTGCGCTGCTGCCTGCTGCTGCTGCCCGCGCCGCGACGGGAGGAATAGCACATGTCTGGACCGGGCAGGCCATGGGCGCGCGCGCCTCTATTCGCATCGAGCATCCCGATGCCGAAGCGATCGCTGGCCGCGTCCTGGGGGAAATCGACCGGCTGGAAAACATCCTCAGCCTTTACCGCACCGACAGCGCGCTATCTCGCCTCAACCGCGACGGGCAGCTTGTAGCGCCGCCCTTCGAGCTGCTCGAATGCCTGTCCATCGCCGGTACGGTAAACCGGGCCAGCGGAGGAAGGTTCGACCCGACGATCCAGCCGCTTTGGGCATTGTGGGCGGAGGCGGCAATGGCCGACACACGACCCGATGCAAATGCCATCGCGGCGGCGCTGGGCAGGACAGGCTGGGCTAAGGTGGCGCTTGATGCGACGGCAATCAGGATGCAGCCCGGAATGGCGCTGACCCTTAACGGGATTGGGCAAGGCTATGTCGCCGACCGCGTTGCCGCGCTTCTTGAAGCAGAGGGGCTGAGCAATATCCTGATCGATACCGGGGAGTTCCGAGCCTTGGGCGGCAGGTCCGATGGAGCGGACTGGCCGATGCGGCTGGCGGGCGGGGAGAGCTTGGGCCTAAGGCAGCGTGCGCTCGCAACATCTGCGCCGCTTGGCACAACCTTCGACCAGACAGGCCATGACGGGCATATTCTTGACCCCGTCGCCGGCAAGCCAACCCTCGCGCCTTGGCGCACAATATCGATTTCGGCACAATCAGCCGCCATTGCGGACGCGCTGACCACCGCCGCCTGCCTGATGGAAGAACCGGCGGCGATCCAGTCCATGCTGGACGCATTCAAGGATGCCCGCCTGGAAGCCTGCGCCTAGACCGGCACCAGTCCGCATTCTTCGCGGCAGTGCCCCGTGGATCAGCCCTATGGCAGCGACGCTTTGCAACAAGAGCGCGACGCGAGTCCGCGCAAAACGTTGTTCGTTGGCTGGCGTCTTGATTTGTTTGGGAAAATGGTGGTGGTGCCCAGAGCCGGAATCGAACCAGCGACACGCGGATTTTCAATCCGCTGCTCTACCAACTGAGCTATCTGGGCATCCAAATGTCTCGCGCTTTCGCTGCGGACGGGCGGTGTATAGTGGCTTTGGGGGGCTCTGTCCAGCAAGGCCGGTGAAGAATTTTGTTCTTGCGAGGATTTCCCCAGAAAGCTCGGCGTATCAGGGAATAGCCGCCTACGCCCGATAGGCATGGGCGGCTATTTTTGCTTATTCTGTCAGCAAGGCGGCGTGGACGTCGTCGATGATAGTGCCGAAGCTGATCGGGCCGACGGACTGGTTCCAGGGCTCGATATTGACGCGATAGATCTGGCCCGACTGAACGGCAGGGAGACGCTGCCAGAGGTCGGATGCCTCAATCGAGGTCATCTTGTCATCGTCTTCGATCATCAGGAAGATGTGGTCGGCGGTGAGCTGAGTGAGGTTCTCCAGCGAGATTTCCTGGTGATCCTCTTCCTGCGGCACGGATTCGTGCGGGTTGAGACCGAGGTCTTCATAGAGAACGGGGCCGGAACGGCGGGCACCGCCATAAACGCGGATATCCTTTTCGCGGACGCGCAGCAGGAGAACCGTTTCATCCGCGCGCTTTGCGGCCAGTTCCGCCTTGGTTTCGGCGGCCTTGGCTTCATAGGCAGCGATTGTGGCGTCCACCTCGGCCTGATGACCAAGGGCAGCGCCAAGGCCGCGATACCAGTCGCGCCATTCCTTTTCGGGCTCATTGAGCAGCAGGGTGGGGGCGATAGCGGTCAGGCGGTCATAATTGTCGCCCTGCTGATTTTCCTGCGCAAGAATGAGGTCGGGCGTAAGATTGAGGACACGCTCGAAATCGGGCTCGGAATGATTGCCGACGGTTTCCGTGTCCTTGAGCGCGTCTGCCAGTTGGCTGGGCATGCCCGAAGGGCGATCTACCGAGCCGATCGGGGACAGGCCCATGGCGGCGAGCGCTTCTGCAAAGACATTGTGCAGGGTGACGATCCGCACCGGCTGCGCCGGAATCTCCGTCTGTCCAGCGGCGTGTTCGACAAGACGGGTCTGGTCGGTGGACGAGATGACCTGTGCGATCTGCGCAGACGCGGGAAGGGTGAGGCTGGTGAAACCGATGAATGCAGCCAGGCCAAGGCGCATCCAGTTGCGGGAAGCGATCATAAAAAAACTCCAAGCCCACATATAACATGATTATGGCTATCATGTTATTGCGGTGTGGGCAGGAGGCTTGTCAAGCGATGGGGCGGCTAAACCTCGTCGCTATCGTCTTCTATAGGCTCATCGTCGCGGGCAGGGATAACGTAGCTGCCCGAAAGCCAGCGATTGAGATCGACGTTGGCGCAGCGTTTCGAGCAGAAGGGCTTAAACTGCTCTGCGGCAGGTTTGCCGCAGACTGGGCATTTCTTCTCGATTGCAGTCATCATACGCCTGAAAGGCTGGACTGGTTGAGCCAGTTGAAATGGACGGGATAGCCTTCGCCAGCGAGGAGCTGGGTGACTTCATGCAGTGGCAGGCCGACAACGCCGGAGTAGGAGCCGGAGAGTTTGACCACAAAGGCACCGGCAATGCCCTGAATGGCATAGCCGCCAGCCTTGCCGCGCCATTCGGCGCTGGCCAGATAGGCTTCCATGTCCTTGCCGGACAGGCGCTTGAAACGGATGCGGGTTTCAACCAGCCTCTGGCGGCGTGCACCGGAAGGCGTGATCAGCGTCAGCCCGGTATAGACGCGATGGGCGCGGCCCGAGAGCAGGCGCAGGCATTCACTGGCCTCTTCCATGGTCTCGGCCTTGGGCAGAATGCGACGCCCCACGGCAACGACGGTATCGGCGGCCAGAACCAGCGAGCCGGAGCCGAAACCGGCGAGTTGGGCCTTGTGCTGGGCAGTGATGGCCTTGAGGTCCGAAAGACGCTGCGCGAGCTTGCGCGGCAGTTCGCCCTTTTCCGGCGTCTCATCGACATCGGCAGGCACCAGATGTTCGGGCTCAATGCCGATCTGGTTTAGCAGCGCCAGCCGACGCGGCGAGGCGGAGGCCAGAATCAGGTCGGGACGGCCGGCCATCAGATCACTTGAAACGGTAGGTGATGCGACCCTTGGTCAGGTCATAGGGCGTCATTTCGCACAACACCTTGTCGCCCGCGAGAACGCGAATGCGGTTCTTGCGCATACGCCCCGCAGTGTGGGCAATGATTTCATGTTCGTTTTCCAATTTGACCCTGAAGGTCGCGTTGGGAAGCAATTCGGTGACCACGCCCGGAAATTCGAGCACTTCTTCCTTGGCCATACTTTCTCCTGAGAAGGCCCCCATGCGCCATTGTTGGCTGGCCGGGGCCGCAAAATCGGGCGGAACCTACTTCAAATCAATTGTTTTGTGAACCACTGGAAATAAGAGGTTCCAAACGATCCCTGACTTTGCGTCTCAGACCGTCTCTTAATTCCCTGTAAGCATTGAGAACCACGTCGCGGCTTCCCTCTACCAAAGAGGGGTCCGCCACCTGCCATTCTTCGGTTGTTCCGGTCTCCAGGCCCTTGCGGCGCACGGCTTCGGGCGCGTCTTCGGACAAGGTAATGACCAGATCAAAATGATTGGCGACCAGTTCATCAAGGATATGGGGCGTATGCACGCTCATATCAATGCCTACCTCTTCCATGACCTGATGCACGAAGGCATCGGCCTTGCCGCCATTGACGCCGACCGAGCGCGTAATGATGCGCCCGGGAAACATCTGGCGGGCCAAGGCGGCCGCGATGGGGGAGCGCACCGAATTCATCGAACAGACGAAGAGCACGCTGGGCAATTGGCTGGTCGCCTCATCGATGCGGCTGGCATAGGGCTGGACGGCGCAGATAAGCGTGAACAGGCGCCGCGCTGTATTGAGATCGATGATGATCTTGTTGGTGAGGCGGGTGCGCAGCAATTCCGCTGCTTCGTTGTGCATGCCGCGTCGGGCCATGTCGACGGTTTCGATCTGGAAGGGCAGGGCTGAGCGGATGGCCTCGTAATAGGCGTCACGGATGCGGAAATAGTCGCGGATGAGCCGCCGGAACGGGGTCAGCGACAGGTAATGGGCTGCGATGGGCTGGAAGGTTTCAGGATTGCGTACGTCGAGCAGGATGTAATTGCCCACGATCGATATGTGGAGCGCATAAGGACCTTCAGCCGCCACACGAGCGGGCTTGAAGCTGTTGTCCTCCAGCAGATCGTAGATGGCGATGCGCCATTCGTGCACCTCATCGGGATTGATCGAGGTGATGGTGTTGGGGTCGAGCGTGACGGTAACGAGCCGGTCTTTGCCTGTCGCTTCCTTGCCTGTCCCCATCGCAATGCTCACCGATTGAGCCGAATCGAAATCGAGCGGCCATGACCGTCGAGACCTTCGACATCAGCGATGGTCACCGCGGCCTCTGCCAGCGCAGAGAGGGAGGCGGGCGTGCAGCCCAGCAACGAGGTGCGCTTGAGGAAGTCGAGCACGCCCAGACCCGAGGCAAAACGCGCCGAGCGAGCGGTGGGCAGAACGTGATTGGAGCCGCCGACATAATCGCCAATGGCCTCCGGCGTGTGATGGCCGAGGAAAATCGCTCCGGCATGGCGGATGGCGGGAAGAAGCGCCTGCGGATCGTCCAGCGCCAGCTCGACGTGCTCGGAGGCAATGCGATTGGCGAGCAAGGCGGCTTCATCGAGCGAGGTGACCACAATGATAGCGCCGAGTTCGTCCCAGCCTTCGCGGGCGATGGATTGCTTGGGAAGCAGCGAAAGCTGGCGGTCCATCTCGGCGTCGACGGCATCGGCCAGTCTTGCGTCGGTGGTAACGAGAATGGATTGCGCGCCCGCGCCATGCTCGGCCTGCGCGATGAGGTCGGCAGCGACCCAGGCGGGATTGGCCGAAGAGTCGGCAATGACCAGCACTTCGGATGGACCGGCGATCATGTCGATGCCGACCTGACCAAATACCTGTCGCTTGGCGGTTGCCACATAGGCATTGCCAGGGCCGACAACCTTGTCGACGCGGGGAATGGACGCGGTGCCATAGGCGAGGGCGGCGACGGCCTGCGCTCCGCCGATGCGGTAAATCTCGGTCACGCCGGCAATCTCGGCTGCGGCGAGGATGGCCGGATTGATCTCGCCATTGGGTGTAGGCACGACCATGGCGATGCGCCCCACCCCCGCCACCTTGGCGGGCACGGCGTTCATCAGCACCGATGAGGGGTAGGAGGCAAGGCCGCCCGGCACATAGATGCCCACGGCGTCCACCGGCGTCCAGCGCGTGCCCAGCGTCACCCCGATTGCGTCGGTATAGATTTGATCTTCGGGTTTCTGCTTTTCGTGGTGCGCCTTGATCCGGTCATGGGCCGTTTGCAGGGCAGCGCGGACTTTGTCCGGCACTGTTTTTGCGGCGGCAGCAATCTCATTGGCGGTGAATGCCAATGTCGTTTCCGACACATTGGCCTTGTCGAATCTATTGGTCAGTTCGATCACCGCCGCGTCGCCGCGTTCCCGCACATCGGCGATGATGCTGGAAACGGCGTCGTTGACGTCCCGGCTCGATTCGCGCTTGGCGCCGAGCAGCTCGGAAAAGCGGGTTTCGAAATCTGTATCAGTGCTGGCAAGGCGAAGTGGCATGTCGAGCTTTCAGTCCAGAACGTGAGCGGGCTTGGCCGCAGCCGCCCAGGCCGCGCCAAGATCGGCAAGGCGGGCCTCAAGATAATCGACGCTGAGCCGCACCGTGCCGCCTCCGGCAAAACGCAATTCGACAATGCCCGCAGGGGCGTCGGTCGCCTCAAAAGCGATGGCCAGAAGATTGAGGACACCTTCGGCGGAGGACGGATCGAACCCGGCATAGGCAGCGTGGGTTACACCATCAAAATGCAGTGCCGAGCGCTTGCGCAGGCCTTTGGTGCGAGGCTTGTCGCTGGACCAGTCGAAGCGGTTCATCAGCAGCGCAAAGCGCCTGTCGCCCTTGGCATAGCCCATATCGGCCACGCGGATCACTGCGTCCTGCACATGCGCAGACACAACTTCGAGGTCTTCGGTATCAAGCGCGATCAGCTTGAGATCGGTCATGGTCTAGGCCCTGTTGATGCGGTGCAGCCTATCTGGTCACAGCGCATCCGATCTACAAGGTTTTGGGGGCAGGGGGCAATGCGTTGGTTTAACGGCGGGCAGTCCCACACAACGCTCGCCACCTTCGGGTCGGGCCCGAGGGTGACGGCATGCACTCTTGGGAGATGCCCGCCCTGCGAGCATAGCTCTGCGGGCCTAGCGCGCTAGCCAGCCAAGCGCTCGATCTCTGCGCCGCAGCGGGAGAGTTTGTCTTCCAGCCGCTCAAAGCCGCGGTCGAGGTGATAGATGCGATTGACCACGGTTTCGCCCTTGGCGGCGAGCCCGGCAATGACCAGCGACACCGAAGCACGCAGATCGGTTGCCATGACCTGAGCGCCCTTGAGTTGGGGCTTCCCTGTGATGGTGGCCACCTGACCATTGACCGAAATATCGGCGCCGAAGCGCACCAGCTCCGCCACATGCATGTAGCGATTTTCAAAGATGGTTTCGCGGATATGGCTGACGCCGCTGCTCATGGTCATCAATGCCATGAACTGGGCCTGCAAATCGGTGGGGAAGCCGGGGAAGGGATCGGTTTCCACATCCACAGGTTGAATGCCATTGCCGTTGCGGCTGACACGAATACCATTGGCCTCTACGCTCAGTTCCGCCCCGGTTTGGGCCAGAATGTCGAGCGCAGATTGCAGATGCTCGGCGCGCGCGCCCTTGAGCAGCACATTGCCGCCAGTCATGGCCGCAGCCATGGCAAAAGTGCCGGTCTCGATACGGTCGGGGATGACCTCCACCGTAGCGCCATGCAGCTTTTCCACACCTTCGACGGTCAAGGTGCGGGTGCCGATGCCGGAAATCTTGGCGCCCATGGCGACCAGACATTCCGCAACATTGGTGATTTCGGGCTCCTGCGCCGCATTCTCGATCACGGTTATGCCCTTGGCGAGCGTTGCAGCCATCAGGATCGTGTGCGTTGCGCCAACCGAAACCTTGGGGAAGCTCACTGTTGCGCCGACCAAGCCACCTTTTGGCGCGCGCGCCACCACGTAGCCCTCATCGATGTCGATTTCGGCGCCCAGCGCCTTCAAACCAAAGAGGAAAAGGTCAACCGGCCGCGTGCCGATGGCGCAGCCGCCGGGCAAGGAGACGCGAGCCTCGTGGCAACGGGCCAGCAGAGGGCCGATGACCCAGAAGCTGGCGCGCATCTTGGAGACGAGGTCATAGGGAGCCGTGGTGTCGACGATGTCGGCGGCATGAAAGGTCATGCGCTGGCCGACGCCCTCATCTTCGCCGCGACGGCGGCCATGCACGGCGATATCGACGCCATGATTTTCAAGAATCCGCTCGAGCTGTTTGACGTCCGCCAAACGGGGCACATTGTGTAGCACCAATGGCTCATCGGAGAGCAGGGAGGCGATCATCAGCGGCAAGGCAGCGTTCTTGGCGCCGGAAATGGCGATGTCGCCATTGAGTTCATTGCCGCCGATCAAACGAATACGATCCATTAGAAGTCCTCAATATAGGCCCTTTGGGCCTGCTACCTGGTGGGAGGTAGGCGAGGTCTTCGTTGCCGCGTAGGCCAGACCAGCCGCACTCTGGAAAAGGGTGACTGCGATATGTCGCCCGAAATTGGTTTACGGTTTCTTGTCCGTGTCCATTTCGGGGGCCGCAGGGGCAGAATCGGCGTCGGGTTCAGATGCACGAGCCCTTGCCTGATTCTTGCGGCGCTTCAGATTCTCCCGCAACTTTGCGGCTAATCTTTGCTCGCGCACCACTGCCTGATCGGCTTTGCTCATTGTGCCTTTGGCCCGACGATTCAATCGGGACTGTAGATAGGGTGTTTTTGGCCTTGCGTCGAGTGACACGCTATGGCAAAGGAGCCCCCGTCGCCGCGAAGGTTTCAAACCATCCCCGCGAAATGCTGCCGTAGCTCAGTGGTAGAGCACTCCCTTGGTAAGGGAGAGGCCGACAGTTCAATCCTGTCCGGCAGCACCATTCCATCTCATTGATGGGGCTTAACAATCTGGATTTGCTGGACTTTTAAGGTTCGCCTTTGGTACTCAGAGGTAGTTCTCATGGTCTTGCCGGTTCCTCTCCCAATAAGCGCAAAATTACAGCGTTTATCGGCTAGGCGGCGTGTTCCTTCACTGCTGGTCGCCTCAGCCAAGGACAAATTTGTGACGATCAAGATGAACGAGGCTCCAAAGGGGCCTTCGAGGCGAACGTCTGGGAAATGATGCGTCTTTGCAGTTCGATCTGATCTGGCAAGGCTTGGCCGATGCGGCTGCCCGGCCCCCCGTCGAACCAAGTCGTCGCGCCAGCGGGCCAATTCTACGGGACGTTCAAAGCTGCAGGCACCACTTGGCCCTGACGGCAGCAGCGCAGCAAAAGGCGGGTGTTCGATAGAGATGCTCCGTCACCAAGAGCATCATTCCAGACTAATGATTAAACACTAATTGGACTGAAAACGCAGACCTTCGCCTTGTCGAAGTGGCGGCTATTACTGGATTTTTTTCACCAAAATTATCCTGCCTGTCACATGGGTGCGGTCGCAAAGATCACGTTATTCTTGTTAAACTATTGGTACTGCTGATTTCTAGTAAACAGATTCAGTGTGTTGCTCAAAATCTATGGACTTTGCCGGGGCGACCCGCAATGATCAATATAGGTTGGGAGGTTAGCGGATTCGTGCGCCTGTATAAGCAAATACTCGCCCTTGCAGCGATACTGGTGACGGCCAGCACCTCATCGGCCCAACAGTCCGGCGACTACGATCCTTCGCCGTTTCTGACCTCGCTCATTGGTCTAAGGGCCGCAGCGGTGACCTGCGATCCGTTCGTTGCGAACAATCCTGCCAGTCGCACTGAAATGGTGGTCGAGTTCTTTGCTAGCATCAATCAGACATTGCCGTCGCTGGTGGACGCCGAGACCCAGGTCAGCCTCAACCAGTTCATCGGGTCGCAGGCCGCCTCGTTGTGCCGCGATAAGCTGGAATCCAGCTTCAATGCCTATGGCCTGGAACTTCAGCGCTACAACAGCAGCAAGCCGGAGGAATGGCCTGATGCACCCGAAATTTCCCGAGCACCTTGGTGCAGTTCCGAGAACTGCCTGGAGTTTTAAGAGCCGATCTGCTCGTGGCTAGGAGGATAGTATGAAACGATTTTCCAAGGTCGCATTGGTGATGGCGGCTCTTGCAGCCGGATCCTTCCCTGCCATGGCCAATGGGTTGGGTGAAGGCCGCCCCTATCAGTTTCGTACTGACAGCCAGCGCTCCGTGAACCTCACGGTCGAGCGCTCGCGGCTCGAGCTGCTCGGACTGTTGGGTGGCGGCGGTATTGGGGGAACCGGCGGCGGTACCGGCCAAACCGGTAATTCGAGCTATATCAATATCAGCGGATCCAACAATACCGTAACCATCAACCAGACCAATAACGGCGCGCAGACGCAAAGCCGCGACTGTTCCGGGGCAAGTTTCAACATCACCGGGGGCATGTTCGGATGCTGAAACTTGTTGCGGTTTCTGTCTTGGCGCTGGCGCTGGCCGGTTGCACTTCGCTGCGGCCGATGGGCAGGCCCGAGCCGACCTTCCACGGCCCGGTGCCGATCGCCACGGTGACGCCAGCCGACGAAGCGTTGGTCTGCCTCAGTCGGTCGAGCGAAGTTCGCCGCTCCGGTATCGTGCTGGCCGTCCATACGGTTACCGACCAGACCAACAAGTTCACATCGGAAGAGGGTGGCTTCGTGCCGCGTGATGCTGCCGCCATGCTGGTAACGGCGCTGCAGAAGGCAGGTATCGCGCAGGTCAATCGTAGCAATACCGTCGTGACGGAGTGGGAAATCGCCCGAGCCCGTGAGCAGATTCTGGGCAATGGCGGGCAGAGTACGGTGGGCAATCAGACCGTGGACTTCCGTCCGGTGACCAAAGGCTCGATCCGTGGCTCTGACTATGTGATCGACGGTGCGCTGACACAGCTTGATTTTAACACATTCTCTGGCGGCGGTGAGGCTACGATCGGCGGCATCGGCGGCGGCGCGCGCGTTTTCGCGCTTACTGCGGCAGCTGATATCCGGGTGACGAATACCCAGTCGACGCGGATCGTGCGCGCAGGCTCCTACGCCAAGCAGGCTATGGGTACGGAAGTCTACGCCTCGGTGTTTCGTTTCTTCTCCAATGAGATGTTCGACATCAAGATCGGCGAGAAATCTCAGGAAGGCCTCCATGCCGGCGTTCGCTGGTTAATGGCTGAGGCGGCCTATGACATTGTCAGCTCGTTGGTCCAACACAATGGCTCCTGTAACAAGTACCTGCCGATTGCGACGCAGGAACTGCGCGCCGAACAGGGCGCTGCGCTGGCAGCGATTACTCCAAACTGAGGTTTGGTCGGAATCGTGAGCGCGGCCTGTTGAACGGGCGGCCTTTTCAATTGTAATGGCCCCCCGATCATTCCTTCATTCTCCATGAAATGACCGGCGCTGTAATGCCGTGCTTCTACACGACGTTTTTGTTTGCCTTTGGGTGCTAGGCCCTAGCGGCTGATCGACACTGAGTTGCCAGTCTGAGATCCGCCGCCATCAGAACTGGATTGTGAAAAATTGGCGCTCTGGTCGACAGCCAGTTGACCGTCGTCATTGCCGCTGGCGGGCGGCGTCAGAACCGTAAGATTGACGATGTTGTCCGAGGTCTGGATGATGTTGTCGCCGCGAACCGGCGTACCGTCTGGCCTGAGCACTTCGTTGATGACAATCTGTGACCCTTCGGAGATCTGCTGAATATTGCCGATCTTGCTCGATTGGATGTAGTTGGCGATATTGACGCCATGCTGCTCGATGTGACCATCGGTTAATTCGGCCAGAGTGATCCTGTTATGCACGATCTGGTCGCCTGCAAAGACACGCGAGGCGTCCTCAACCGTTTCGGCCTCCATAAGGTTTCCAGAATTGGATCCGTATTGGGCAATGAAGGCGCCCACGCTGGCCATCGCGGCAAGCTCAAGGCGGTTGTCGATGCGCTGAACCGCTCCCAGTTCGATCGTCTGAGCGGCTGTACCTATGGCGTACGCCGCTTGTGCGATATTGGCAATGTTGCTGCCGCGCTGCTGAACGGAGCCGGTGAGCAAGGCAAATTCCGCATTGTTCAGGATGAGCTGGTTCGCATCGGCGGCAAAAAGCTGATCGGCTACGGCAAGTGTGTTGCTGCTGACTGAGCCGGCGATATTGGTGCCTTCCTGGAAGACGATGCCGCCAATCGCGTGCCCTGCCAGCGCAATCCTGTTGGTGAGGCTCTGGGTCCCATGAAACCTCTGCACCACGAGGTCGAGGTCACCATTATAGATGATGGTGTTAATCGTATTGGTGCCGATTTGCGTTAGATCGACGGAGGTGTTGAAATCCAGTTCGCCTGCGAACAGCTCAAGCGAGGCTCCGTTGAGCTGGTTGGTCCCGGTCTGATTTCCGGACGCGAACTGGTTGAAGGCCGCGTTCTGCGCAAGGGCAGAACTCGTACCGATGCTGAACAGACAGATTGCCAAAAGCCATCGCATCGCGCACCCCCAAGGGAAAGGGAGGCCGCGCCTGAGGCGCGACCTCGGAATTTGGATTATTCAGCGGGTGTCTTGATGCTGATCGAGTTGGCAACATTGGTGGCCGACTGGATCGAATTATTCACGTCACCCATGGTCGAAATCAGGTTCTTTGCAAGCTGATCGACACTGGCGTATTGGCCGACTTCCCAGCCACCATAGCAACCGCAGCCGTTGTTGAGGGGATCGATAGAGCCCACAGAAACGCTGTTGGTGACATTGGTTGCCGACTGGCCAAGGTCATACAGGGTCGCCCCGCCATAGAACACTGCCGTGTTGAGGGCGGTCTGTTCGTTCCAGTGGGATTTCTGCTCGATACCAAGCGTCAGAGAGTCAAGGTTAACCAAGTTGGCAGCATTGACTGCTTCCTGGGTGCGGTCTGCGGTGGTCCAGTCCACAGAGGCTCCGACGGTCGTGTCATAGCCGCCCCAGCCGCCCTTCATCACGTTGGAGGCCAACTGATCGGTGCCATTGGCCTGTTCGATCGACTTTGAAGTGGTGGCAGTGAGCGAGTTTACGACGTTCGTTGCTGCCTGCGAGAGGTCGACAAACGTGCTGCCCTTGCTGCCATCGATCAGATTCCTGGCGATCTGGCTACCATCGGAGGCCTGGCGGACGTCAACGACGATGTCACCGGTGATCGAGTTCACGACGTTTGTCGCTTCCTGAGTCACATCTGTGAAGTCCGCATATTTGTGCCAGCCGCTTTCCAGCTTGTTGTAAGCAAACTGGTACAGGTCAGCATACTGGTGTGCATTGGCCAGATCGATCGAGGCACCAGTAGCAACGTTGATCAAGTTGCCAGCATTGACTGCTTCCTGCACGATCTTGGTTGCGTCATCCACATCAACAATCTTGTTGATTGCGTCCTGGAAGCCTGCGAGCTGCTGGTTGAAATCAGCCAGATCTGGATCGCAAAGGCCGGTGTCACAGACGTTGATCACCGGCGGCGGTGGCGTGGTGGGATGATGACCACCATTATTCCCGCCCCCGCCCCCTCTGGCGAGGGCGGGAGTGACAGCCGTCGTGGCAAGCAGAGCAAACATTACTGCAGATGATGCAATAATTTTTCCATTCGTCATTTTAGTTCTCCAGTGTTGTAGCGTCCCAAGTGAATACAACTCGAGCTTCTGCGAGCCCTGGGTTGTGGTATTTGAGAAAAACAGACACGAAGGGACTTCACGCAGATCGCAAGAGCGCTGCGTTTCCTTCCCGAGAAGCCCGATTTCCCCCGTCAGCAGGCACGATGCAGCAATCCAGAAGCCAGCGGCTTCGAGTAAATTGTTGCTATGCCTGTGATTTCAATGTTCTAAGCGACGTTCAGGCAGAATAAATACAGCTACAACTCAGATGGAATTGTAGAAATACTGCCTATATGCACTACAAGGTGAACACACTATTGGCGTACATCTCCTGCATTGGCGTGGTTCCTTCCCGGAAACATGCCAAAAGCACACCTTGTTCACGCCTCATTTATGCCACATCAAGTGCGGGAAGTCTACACTGTCTTAATAAATCGTTAATACTGATTTTTTTCTTTTATCATCGGTGTTTGTGATCTGTCATTCCGAGGAACAACCAGTGGCGCGAAAAAAGTGATCGCCATCATTTGGACAAGATGGAGCGTTCTGGCCGTCACAATTTCGAATTGATGGACGACTACTTGGATGTTGAAGTAGTGCTGTTCGATACCGGCGGATGGGCTGGCTATGCCCCTCATGGCCGACGGTGATAAGCCGTATGGCCGGTCGCGTCGTTTTACAACGTGCGCTATTCCGGCGCTTCGTCCAATTTCTACAGCTGCCTCAAGCCGCCCCTGTTCCAGTCGTCAGCGCTTGATGCTTTGGCTTATGCTTGGCTGCGCCAGCCCTGTAGTGCTTGGTCCATGTTGTTAGGCGTATCACCGGTAACGATAGCGCCCAGAAGTGGGGCCGCTATACCGGCATCCTTGAGCCGTGCACCGTCTTGCGGAGTCAGCTGGAGCTGGCTGGGCACGATCACTGGAACATCAACCGCGGCAGCGATATCGGCATAGCGGGCGAGGTCGGCGTCGGTCATCGGCGTGCGATAGCGATCGAATTCCATAATCGATGCCTCGATGATGCAACCGGGAATGGCCGAAATCCGGGCAATGTCCTCCGTCGTGCTATTCGAGGATAGCGCCGGCATGGGGCGAAGGCGCGATTGCAGCAGATGCGGCTGCATATGGTCGATATAGACGTTGAAGCCCTCGAAACCCAGATCGGCCAGATGGTCCATTTCTTCCGGTGTTGGGACGACCTCCTGACCGGCCATGACCAGCAATGGACAGCCAAGCTTGGCCAGCTTCTCGAAGAATGGCCGCTCCTCAGAGAAACTGCCGAAGGTTGTGCCGGACGCACGGTGATAGGCATTGAGATGGGTCTTGATGGCAAAGGCGCCGGCATCAAGCGCGGCCCTGGCCAGATCGAGATCGTGGCGGGCCAGCGAGACGATAACCGGGAATTGCCCCGCAGTCAGGGCGTCGTAGAGGGGCGTTTGCTTATACATCAGTCAATACGGGTGCCGGTCTGGTCAAAAAGGTGGATGGAGGCAAGGTCCGGGCGAACATGGATGGTTTCGCCGGGACGCGCGGTCAGGCGCTCACGGAAGACGCCGATAATGCTGGTTTCACCCAGCTTCATGGTGACCTGGGTTTCCGAACCCATGGGCTCGACCAGTGATACAATCGCCCGCAGACCATCTTCGGCAATGGTCAAATGCTCAGGCCGGATGCCATAGCTGCCCTGCCCAAGGGCAGTGGCATTGGTGGGCAGCGGCAGCGTAACTCCATCGGCTTCAAAGCCTTTTTCGGTTATCGTGCCGCCGATAATATTCATCGCGGGGGAGCCGATGAAACCGGCAACAAAGAGATTGGCCGGGCGATCATAGAGATCGAGTGGCGCCCCGATCTGTTCGACATTGCCGCCATTCATCACCACGATGCGGTCGGCCATTGTCATGGCTTCCACCTGATCGTGGGTCACATAGAGAGTGGTGACGCCCAGCCGCTGGTGCAGCCCCTTGATCTCGCCGCGCATGACGACGCGCAGCTTGGCATCGAGATTGGACAGCGGCTCATCGAACAGGAAAACCTGCGGATTGCGCACAATGGCGCGGCCCATGGCAACACGCTGACGCTGGCCGCCGGACAGCTGCTTGGGGTAGCGGTCGAGGAGATGGGAAAGCCCCAGGATATCGGCCGCCCATTTGACGCGCTCGGCAATCTCGGCTTTGGAGCCGCCCCGATGCTCGAGCGAGAAGCCCATATTGGTGGCCACGGTCATATGCGGGTAAAGCGCATAATTCTGGAACACCATGGCGATGTCCCGGTCCTTGGGCTCAAGGTCATTGACCACGCGGTCGCCAATTTCGATGGCGCCGCCGGTGATGGTTTCGAGCCCCGCGACCATGCGCAGCAGCGTGGACTTGCCGCAGCCGGAAGGGCCGACAAGGACGACGAACTCGCCATCGGCAATAGCGATGTCGATGCCGTGCAGAACATGGGTGACACCATAGCTCTTGGTGACGGATTTGAGAGTGACGGGAGCCATGGAAATCAGCCTTTCAGACCGGAATGGGCGAGCCCTTCGACGAATTGCTTCTGCGCGACGATGAAGACCAGAAGCACAGGAATGGCGGTCATGGTCGCGGCGGCGAGCTGGATGTTCCACATGGCCCCGCCATAGGCGTCGGTGAACTGGGTCAGCGCCTGCGGCAGGGTGAACATCTGGGTCGAGGAGAGGAATACGATGGGTTCGAGATAGAGGTTCCAGGAATGGAGGAACGTGAAGATGGCCACCGCGCCGAGCGCCGGCTTGGACAATGGCAGGGCGATGGTCCAGAAAATCTTGAACCGGCCCAGACCATCGACGCGCGCGGCTTCTTCCAGCTCGACGGGCAGTGCAATGAAGAACTGCCGCATGACGAAAGTGGCGAACACCGAGGGTGCGCCGAAAATCGGCACGAGGATCAGCGGCCAATGGGTATTGATCATGCCCCAGCCCAGAAACATCTGGAACAAAGGCACGATGGTGACTTCGGAGGGGATCAGCAGACCCAGCAGCACCACCATGAAGATGGCATTGGAGAAGGGAAACTTGATCCGCGCGAAGGCATAGCCGGCCATGGACGAGATGATCATTGTCCCAACGGTCACGATGGCCGCGATATAGGCCGAGTTCCAGTATTGGCGGGCAAAGGGCTGGAGCTCGAAGACGCGCACATAGGTGGACCAGTCGAAACGCCGTGGCCACAGATCGGGTGGGAAGGCGAAGATGTCGCTGATCGGCTTTACCGAAGAGGTGATCATCCACCAGGTGGGGAAAACGAAGGGGATGAGCAGCACGCACATCAGCCCGTAAAGGCCGACCTTCATGCGCGGGGAAAGATCAGTTTTCATAGAAGACGATCCGCTTGCGGAGCTGCCACTGCACGAAGGTCAGGACGGCGACGATGACAAAGAGCAGGATCGACAGGGTCGAGCCATAGCCGAAGAAGTGGAACTGGAAGGCCTGCTGATAGAGATAATAAACCAGCACAGTGGTGGTCATGCCCGGCCCGCCCTGCGTCAGCACAGCGATCTGGGCGAAGACCTGGAGCGACCCGACAATGGTGATGATTGAGGTGAGAAGGACCGTTGGGCTGATCAGCGGCAGGGTGATACGGCGGAATTGCTTGAAGGGCCCGGCGCCGTCGACGCGCGCAGCTTCATAAAGCTCCTTGGGCACGCCTTGCAGCGCCGCCAGGAACAGGATCATGTTCAGCCCGACATTCTTGAATACCTGCACCACGATGACCGAGATCATGGCGGTGGTGGGATGGCGCAGCCAGTTGGGGCCTTCGACGCCGATCATGTCGAGCATGCCATTGATGCCGCCATTGTTCTGCAGCAGGAAACGCCAGACGATGGTCCAGGCGACCAGCGAAACGACGACGGGCGAAAAGAACAGGGTACGAAAAACCACGATACCCCGGAGCTTCTGGTCGAGCAGCACGGCCAGCAGCAAAGCCAGCGACATGTTGAGCACGACGAGACCAGCCGAGAAAATGCCTGAGGCGGCAAGCACCGATGGCAGGTTCGGGTCGTTCAGCAGCATCTGGTAATTGGCGGCACCGACAAAATTGAAGGTCGAGGCCAGCACGTTCCATTCGTGCAGCGAATACCAGAACACCAAGCATAGCGGGATCAGCACAAAGGTGACGATGCCGACAAGCTGGGGGGCGATGAAAACATAGCCCGCAGCGGCATCGCGTCTTGCGATGGTCCAGAAGGGGGGCTTGGGTGACGTCATTGTGGTTGCTCTTTCTTCTCCCTCCCCCTTGTGGGGAGGGTCGGGGTGGGGGTGCTATGGTGTCAGACGAATTCGATGTTCCCGAAACGCCCAACACCCCCACCCTCATTCCCTCCCCACAAGGGGGAGGGAGGCGATGGAGCCGAAGCTCCCGCAGTTTGGTCAGCGCGCCAAGAGCGGGCTGACGCTGGAGCAGACATTGCCGAGCACGCCAGCCACATCTGCATCGGCCACCCAGAGGGCGTCGAGGCTGGAGCGGATGGTCTGCTGGATCTGGGCAAAGTTGGTATGGCCCGGCAGCACGACACCATAGGAAATGCCGTCAACAACGACATTCTTGATCTGCTCTTCGGAGAGCAGAGGATTGGTCGAACCCAGCGTTTCGGCGTTGAGCAGGCTTTCGCGGGCCGGGGGGAAGAACTGCGCCAGCTTGGCCGAGTTTTCCGGATTGGTCATGTAGCCGAGGAATTCGATGGCCACATCCTTGTTGGCGCTCTTGTCGAAGACACCGACGCCAGCCTGGCCGATGACATAATATTCGCCGGACAGACCGGCTGGCAGCGGCACCAGATCCCAGTCGAAGGGGTCTTCCTTGGGCAGCAGCGAGGCGCGGGAAATCTGGGTGATGGTCATGCCTGCATTACCGGCAAAGAAGTCCACGTCCTCTCCCGGTCCGGGCATGCCGCCATCGACGAAGATGGCATTGTGGATGGCCGTCATCGCATCGACCATGGGTTGATCGGCAAAGGTGCAGCTCTTGCCGTCGGCGCTCCAGGGATCGGCACCCCAGCCACGCCAGATCGAGGCCAGGTTCTGCCAGACCTGATAGTTGAAGTCGCGGACCACGAGGCCATCTGCGTCGCCGCCATCAGCCACGGCCT